>Ga0210057_1000050_pt1 | contig 253924 bp, 241 predicted proteins | sample CryGeyCG2114_010_2_FD_183968 | JGI IMG/M metagenome (GOLD analysis project Ga0210057, IMG submission 183968) | Groundwater microbial communities from aquifer - Crystal Geyser CG10_big_fil_rev_8/21/14_0.10 (SPAdes) (version 2) | ecosystem: Environmental > Aquatic > Deep subsurface > Groundwater...
CCTACTTTTGACGCTTCAACATCGACACAAAAACACCATACCAGTTTTTTAATTTTAAAATCACTTAATTTACTTGATCTAACAAGCACTTTGACTAGTTTAACAGACGCTGTTCTAGTCTAGTACCATCTATAATATTTCCGGTCTTGCCTGCACGAAACTCTCTTTTGTATGGAATTTTCAATATTTTTAAGCAGCGATCCAAGGCGTCACCATATTGCTTTTCTCTGGCAAACCTGCCGAGTTCGTTGTGTGTGTCAAAACATACACCGACGATCTTATACGACAATTCAGGGTAAATAACCTTTTCTAATTTATCACTAGCCGAACCCTTAATATTAGTATTATTAGTATTCATTTGTATATTTGCATCGTATTATATTTGTATTGTTAGTCGAACTTGCTCTTCTCATATTTCGGTACAGCTATTTTACCAAGTTTGCCCGCTTCGCCGCGAGGCGAGCCGTTAACGGGGATATCCAGGGAAAAACCCAAAGCGTTGGCAACAGCAACGCCGATTCTGGTACCGGTAAAAGAACCCGGGCCAACGTTTACCTCTATGGCTGTTAAATCCTTTAACGCACTTTTGCCGGTTTTTAGAATCTTCACAATTGCCGGCAGCAGCGCTTGGGAGCCCTTTTGTTGAGAGATGATCAATTTCTTTTTAAGATCGCTCCAGTTATCGGCAATTTCCACAATTACTTCTTCCCTTTGGACGGTGTCGATTTTGAGAATTAAGGATTTTGCGTTCACCGCACCTTTACGAATAATGATAGGGCTTTTACCTGTTGCATCAACCACTGTGGATTCAATGCCGCCAGCGCATTGGCCCTTGACGACATAATCCACCAATTTCACAAGCGCCGGGTCCAGGTCTTTGGAATTTTGCACCGACGGTTTCCCGTGGAAGTTTGCAGAGGTACCAATGATGGGTCTACCGGATAGAGTGATTAATTGTCTTGCAACCTCTGAGTTTGGGATTCTAAAACCGATAAACTTCCCCGGGCTGAAGCCCGTGGCATTTTCTTTCTCGCTGGATTCAGCTCTCGTTCCAGTCTCGATAGCTAAAGTTTTCCCGCTCAAAATAGATTGCCACGTCGCTCCGCTCCTCGCAATGACCGGAGGAGAAAGCTTTTTAAGTTTTAATACGATTGTTAATCCCCCGGGCCAATAGCGTTTTGCCAAATCTTGGGCAAGCGGGGTCACAACGGCAAAATCTTTTAGCTGAGATGCCTCTGCAAGCAATATCGGGAACGGTAGATTGTTTGGCCGAGATTTTATTTGGTAAATACGCTCGACAGATTTTTCCCGGTCCCACCTGCAGCCGATTCCCATAACCGTGTCTGTGGGGTAAATGGCTACGCCGCCTTTTTTCAAAATAGTTGCAGCCTCTTGTATGTTATTGTTCGAGCCCTTCGAAACTGTGTTCTCAGGGTCATGACTTGTCGAGAACTTCATACTTCTGCTTGTCATTCCCGACCTGATCGGGAATCTATGACATGGCTCAATCGCGTGGATTCCCGCTTTCGCGGGAATGACGGACGGGAAATGGTGATCTTTCGCGTTTTTTCATCGATTTTTTTGATGGTGATATCGATGCGTTTTTTCGGCAGTTTGCCTTTTAATTTTTGGGCCCATTCGATTACTGTGATGCTGGAACTGTCGAAGAGTTCGTCCAGACCCAAACTTTTGAAATCCACCGCGCCTTCACCCCGATAAAGATCAAGGTGGTTAACCGTGTATTTCTTGCCTTTGTAGATTCTTAAAAAAACAAATGTCGGGGAAGCTACTCTGGCTTTGATTCCCAGACCCTTTACGAGACCCTTGGTAAAAACGGTTTTGCCGGCGCCCAGTTCCCCATAAAGCGCGACAATATCCCCCGCCTTAAGGGTGGCCGCGATTTTTGCAGCTTCTTTTAATGTTTGGGCCGGTGAAATTGTTTTAATTTCCATAAGGTAAAGGCACCGATGGAAGTTCCAGCCAAATCAAACCCAATAACATCGTAGATTTTTGCTGTACGACCCGGGACAAATGATTGGTGAAGCTCGTCGGTGGCCGCGTAAATTATGGTCAAAATCAAAGAAAGAATCAACTTGCCGTCTGTTGCTCTATAAATCAAAGCATAAAGAATTGCATATTCTGAGAGATGTGCTATCTTTTTGATTGTGAAATCAAGCAGGAAAAAGTCGCTCGCGTGTTGCTGGGGAAGTGAAGAAAAGAAGAAAATTACCGCCATCCACAAAATAACCGGGAGGCAGGCAGAGGTAAAAGATATTGGGTGTAAAAGCGTGTTGTAACTAACTTTCAACGTCTAAATAGGATAACACAGTAATTATGGCAATTTCTAATCTCTGGTATTGCCATATGTGTATCAAAGGCCTGATCGGCAAGTTATTTAAGTGTTCCGACCGGAACAGTAAAATGCATTGATCCTGAACTAAATTCAGGATGACGAATGATGGAGTTTGATTTGTGTGTTAGGCTGACGATCGTCACTCTAACACAATAAGCCGGCTGGAGTGGGTATTTATTTTAGGGCGTGTAGCGGAAGGATTTGGCGATTTGGTCGAGGGCTGAGTAAAGTTGTGGAGACTTTGTAGAAAGTATGTAAACACGGTAAGCGCCGTTTGGCATCACGTAATAAATTTTTTCTTCTCCAAAAGTTCCAGCTATGGCTTCCGCATCATTAATCAACAAGTCGATAGGGTCAGTAAGTTTGAACCTGTTTTGGTTTTGAAGAGTTTCTAAGAAGTCATTAATATTATTAAAGTTTGTACCGTTTTTGCTAATCAAAATTTGATTCTCGCCACTCATGATTGTTATAAAACCATTATTATCCTGAACAACAAAATTTTGCTGTACGTCAATCGAAAACTTCATAACGCTTGAGCTTTGAAATTTAGTTGTGGCGGGTGTTGGTGAAGGAGTATTGGCAGTATCCAGTGTTGCGTTTTCCTGGAAACTATTGGTGTAGAAGATAACTGCACCAACTACAATGGCAGCACACATTAAAATGATTAGGAAGGTGTTTCCTTTTTGGGCAGATTTGGTCAAGGCAAAAAGCGGATGGAGTCGACGATTTGGTTAAATTCTTTTTCGAACTGGGATGGGTCGGGATGCTTTTCGATATCTAAAATCTTTTTGCCTTTTTGGAAAAAATACTGTACTCTTTGGTTTTCGTCGTAGGAGTCAAGCGTATATTTTAGAAATTCCCCACCTGTTGTTTGCCTTGCGTCTTTCGAGATAATCTTGTTTTTCTTTTTACCTTGGCCACAAGCGGGATCAATTAGATCCTCTTCTAATGTTGGGAAACAGCCTGAATAATCATTTATAAAAATTTTAATCTGCCCATCGCTAGGTTCTACGTTTTCCCCTATTTTCGTACTATACGAGGTTATCATTATGTCGTAATCTTTTTCATCTATGTACCAACCTTTCGGATAGTTAAATGCAATTTTGAGATTGTCGCTGGTATAAGTTTTCAGGTTCTTAGATGTCTCCTGAGTACTATCGGGTGTCGTTGAAGGAGACGTTAAGCTAGCAATTTTTGGGGAGCTGACTGCAAAAAAGATTGCGACACCAATGATAATGGCCGCACAAATTAAGATGATTAGGAATGTGTTTCCTTTTTGGGCAGATTTTTTCATTGTTAGTAACTATAATCCAGATTACCTTTATTAGTCTTTAGTTGCAACAGCACCAAACCGCTTCTTATTTCTTTCTGCTTTAAGCTATTGCCTTGCATGGTATATATAGTACTTTTGTCTTTGGTTCTATCGTAAGTAATTCTGACTTTTATGACATCTTTGATAGTAAATAGTTGTTCTTTGACGTTGAGCTTTCCTAATTTGCCGTTGTAAAGAACTATGTAGCTATTTTTTGGCACTTGAGTCGGTGCGTTTTGATTATAGGCAATTGAATAAAGCTTGAAGCTGTCCAATTTCTTAATATCAAAATCCCGTACATCCAGTTTTACGGTATTCCCTGCTTGGTCTGTGATGGCGTAAGTTTTTTGGAGATTTTTACCATTGACAACCGTTACTATGTTGGAATCTTCGGAGCCTTTGACGACAAGATCTTTTTTATCAGGGTCGACGTAAATTTTAGCCTCCGGTGTAACCTTGTCGATGTTAAACTCAACGGTTTTGCGTTCTTCGGTGTTTTCATATTTGTCGAAGGATTGGTAGGTGATTTTATATGAGCCCTCTTGATCAAAAATTAATGGCTGGCTATATTCAAACCAATCATTTCCATTGGTTGTATAAAGCGTATATTGTAATCCGATACCACCCTCGTTATCTTCCCCGGTTAACTCGACAGCTACATTTGACCTATACCAATTCTCCTGGCCTTTATCGCCGGTTAGGGCGATTTGGGTTGTTGGGGGTGTAAGGTCTTTAACTTCTCCCATCACGGCAAATTGGGAAAAATGAGACGTTTGTCCCGAAATAATGTCGTTTGCCTCGTCCAGACCTGTCAGTAATTGCTCCCAAGTGAGAGTTGATTCATTAAAGGCGTATAGCTTAAGGCCGCTTTCATCGATATTGGAAATGTCATCACCAGAATAGTAGTAGGACAAATCTATCGGTTCGTTGAACTGTGTTATTTTTTGACCATCGAGACCAAATGCCTCCAAGAAAAATGATGGCCCAATACTCTTTAGATTATCGGCAATTTTCTCGAAAGGGCCATTTTTAAATGTGAGTTTGAACCCTTGAGCCGCAGCCCCGCTCGGGACCGTGATTTTTACTTTTCCGTTGTCTTGTGATCCGCCGCTTGCCGGTATTATTGTTGATTGTGGCTGGGCTCTGGCAACGAACAGGTTGTGGCTCTGTGCACCGCCCTTGTCTCTTGGCCAGGGATCATCTTCGGGTTTCTTTTCCCAACCAAGTGGGTCTGTAGCACCCATTGGATTGTCGTCATCAAATGTTTCGTTGTTATTAAGATCCCGAAAAACTGAAAAGTGTATATGCGGACCGTTGGTAATGCCCGTCATACCCACTTTTCCGATAGGCTGACCTTTGTTTACAAAAACTTTGCCGTTTTCATTAGAAATTACCAGACCGTCGGATTGTAAGTGTTCGTACCAGGTTTGATAACCGTTTTCGTGGTCGATTTTGATTACATTGCCCGCCCCATCGCTGTTTGCTTCCGATTTAAAAGTCGCCCATCCGGATGCGGCTGCAAGAACAGGAGTGTTCAATCCAACGCCTTGTAAGGACCCATAATCGTAACCATTATGTGAACGATAAAAATCATTCTTTGTTTCGCCAATGTATGTCATAACTCTTTGCACACAACAGGCGATATTTTGAAACGGGTACTCATGATCGAACCAGGAATTTGGGTGAAGCCCGACATCTTCAAAGGTTTTACCTTGGCCCTGGTAATCCCACGGCAGATCTAAAAATGGTGTGGGGGCGACGGGTTGAGCGCCTCCTTCGATTGTCAGGCCATACCAATTAAGATGCGGATCGCGCGTAGGGATAATGTCGGCTAGGGTAATTTTTGTTAAAGTCTTTCCGATAAAATTTTGCGGCAGGTGTATGGTTGTCATGTCGATTACTGCCGGCCCCGGATTGCCAAAATATGGATTGTTGTACGTCCGATAAACTTCTTGAGTATTTGGATCTGTTGTAGTGTTCACCGTCCCGCCAAAATAGGGATTGCCATGAAGCCATTCGCGAATATTGTTACCGACAACAAGATCCGTCACAAAAGAAGATCCGTCAGAAAATTCCGCGATTACCTCCCCCATCTTTCGTCCATTGAAGGCAATCCAAGTATTCCCTGTATTCGCCAGAATGTGAATCGCGGAAACATTTGCAACATTGGTATCTATTGAATACGAATCGTAGTTGCTATATGTCGTCGCAATATTGTTACCTGATGGAAAAGTGAATGGGATTCCCCCAAAGACCGCTCCACCTGTTGGGCCGTCCAGATATTGAAGAGTGAGGGGCTGGTTAGCAATATCAGTTAAGGGGTATTGCAGAAAGTTCCCTTCAATAATAGGTTCCGGACTTGCTTGAAAATCCAGTGTGCTGATTTGTTTAGCTTCTAGACGGATATTAAAATCCGGTTCTGGGATTGTGGCCTGGGCAAATACTAGAGATACGTTGGAGAATATAAAAACCAAACTCGCAACTATTGCGAAAATTATCTTGGGCACTGTTCTTCAAGCAAACAACTTTGGAGTTCTGGTGTCAATGTTTCGTTTAGGGTTCATCCCTGAACGTAGTTCAGGGTTTATCCCTAAACAGCTACGCAGGAAATTAAGGATGAACCCTTCGCTTCGCGCAGGGATAAACCTTAATTTCCGAATCCCATGTAATCAGGAGGCTTTAATTCTTGTCGGTTTCTTTTTCGCTTACATCTTTTTGTTGGTCCAGACGGCGGTAGAAGAAATAAAAGCCGGCGGATAAGCCGATTAAAATAATGCCTGAACCGGTGATGATAAATGCCAGCTTGGTGCGGGAGCCGGAATCTGATTCCAGGGCCGCACTATCAATTGGTGTTGGTGTTGGAGACGGGGAAGAGGTGCTTTGGGAAAGTACTGACCCTGTTGGCTTTGGAGTTGGGATGCTTGTTGGTTTGGTCGATGGGGTTGGGGTAGAAGTCGCTTTTGGAGTAGCGGTGGGCGTTGAAGTTGGGGTTGCAGTCGGAGTCGGAGTAGGAGTCGCAGTTGGGGTTGGCGTCGGAGTCGGGGTTGGCGTAGGAGCGGGCGAGGAGTTTTGTGCGCACTTAGTTGGACTCTCTAACTGTTGAAAATTTCCGGTTTTATCCGGAGATCTTCCCAGCGTCTTGTCTTCCGGTGGGCTTGTCCAATCGGCGTACGAATCAATCGCGGCATCTGCAGGACTATACAGATATATTGATTCGTTGCCTGTGTTATTAAGCCAGCCGTCGCCGCTGTCGTACTCCCATACATAATAAACATCACAACTTTGGAGACTTGTAAGTAATTTTTTGCTTCCAGATGCATCTTTTAAATAATATGTGGATAAATCTATCTTGTCAGGATTGTAGATCTCGACCCATTCCTTGCCACCCGATGTAGGGTCTGGAAGAAACTCATTTATTTTTGGATCCTCTGTGGCAGAAACTCTTGTAGGGTTAAGTAAGAATATAACCGTGTAAGCGAGGATGAAACAGAGCCACTTGATCATAGTATCTATTATGGTTTCTAGGGGAAGGTTGTCAAGAGTAATAAGACAACGAGGTCTCTCCTCGTTCCCAGCTAATTGACGGCCCAGAACGAGGAGAGACCTCGTTGTGTGACTAGTGCGGAATCATGTGGAGATAGAATACCTCTACCCCGTCGTCTTGCTTGACCTTTCCGTAATACAAGGTGCCGTTACTGCATTGATAAGAACCTCCGTACAGTTGGCCGCTTTGAACGGCTTTGACTGAAAGTGAATTACTGTACATGTCGATTCCGTAATGCGGTTGGCCGCCATAAAATCCCGACTGGGCATACGGGGTCATGCCGTAACCTTGGGAAATGTAAATTGGTTCATTGAGCGGCCATGGCCATGAACCATGAGGATTGATCGACCCTGTTTCAGATTCGCCGAATGGATAGGAATACGAAGTACCGGAAAGATAATTGTTTGGATCGTCTATGCTTTTATTTTTGTGAACCTCAAAATGTAAGTGGGTTCCGGTGGAACACCCAGACTGGCCGGAGATGATTGTTCCTACCTGGTCTCCTTGGCTAACATCGCGGATGAGTGTTTCTGTACCACCGCCAAAGGCAACTGCGAGTTCAGCCTGGGCTTGGGCCAGGAGTTGCTGATAACGGACTTCATCATTTTGCGTCGCTTTAAGAAAAGCCTGCTTTTCTGCTTTTTGGTTATCCAGGTCTGCCTGCAACGCGACCAGTTGTCTTTTGCTGGCTTCAATGGCGGCTTGTTTTACTTCCCTTTCGTCTTTCTGATTGGCGTAATTGGATTTGGTTTCTTGGAGGCTGGTTAAAAGTTTTTTATCGTTTTCCTGAACCGCTTTTAAATATTGCACTCTTAAAACCAAATCCGAAAAGTCTTTGGAGGTTAGAATCAGTTCCAAGTCACTGACAAAACTTTGTTGATAAGTTGCCACAATCCGCTGTTTTAAAAGCACCCCAAGCTTATCTACGGATTGATTGATATAGCCAATCCGGGCGCCAAGAGCGCCGATTTCTTTTTCCAGTTTAACTATGGTGGCTTCGGCATCCGCAACTTTTAACTGAGTTAATTGGATTTGGCTGTTAAACTGAGCAATTTGACCGGAAAGGGTTTTTTTCTGGGTGCCAAGATCGGTTATCTTACTTTGAAGCAACTCGATACACGCGGAATCTTTGCTCCCCTTTTCGCAATCTTCAAGCGAAACGGCCCGAACCGATGTAATAAAAAGAACTAGAATTAGTAGCCCGGCAAGGAGAAAAACTGTGCGTTTGATCATTTGATACGCAAGTACCTGTAAAGAGCCAAGGAGGCACCGGCCACACCCAGAAATACCGCCACAGCGCATTCGCCAACCCAGAGGTAAACGAAAAACAAAGGATCGATGGGGAATATTTGAATCGGGCCGAGAAAATCCTGGATACTGCGGGCGTTGGCCAGAAGGAGTACATATGTAAGAAAGGTGGCAACACTAGCCCCAATCAAACCATAAATTGCCCCTTCGATTAAAAAGGGTTTGGCAATGTAACTGCGGGTGGCACCAACCAGCGACATAATATTTATTTCGTCGCGGCGAAGCGCAATGCGCATGCCGACGACCATAATGATGATTAAAAACGAAATCGACATTAGAGTCGAGACAAAAATGATGCCGCCAAGTCTTAGAGTGGTTGTCCATTTAACAAGTTGTTTAACCAAATCTTCCGGTGTTATTACTTTTTCGACATCCGGATAGCTTTTGACAATGCCCGTCACCTTCTGCACGTCTTGCGCCTGGATGACGGAAATATCGATTGAAGCCGGCAGAAAATCGGCAGAGACCGATTGCAAAAGCAGAGGTTCGTCTTTGTTGCGTTCCCGATAAATAGCCAGGGCTTCGTCTTTGCTGACGAATTTAACCTCTTTGGCAACACCGGTAGATTTAACCTTGTTGATAATTTCGGTAATTTTACTATTGGGGGTTTCGTCTTTGAAAAAGGCAATTACTTGGGGCCTCTGTTCGATGTAATTTAAAACGACCTGGCCGCCGATAATTAGTACCACAAAAACCGAGCTAACAAAAAATGTTAGCGACATTGTTAACAGCGCGGCAATGGCCTGATACGGACTGCGGCGCAGAATTTTAACTGTCTTTTTGAACTGCTTCATATCTGCCCTCCTTTTCGTCACTGTTTATTTTGCCCTCTTTCATCGAAACGACGCGTTTCTTGTATTTGTTGACTATTTGGACGTTGTGAGTAGCCATGATGACAGTTGTTTTGAGCTCTTTATTGATTTTTTCCAATAAATCGACAACTCCCTCGGCTGTAAACGGGTCGAGGTCGGCGGTCGGCTCGTCGGCAAGCAAGACCTGTGGCCTGGAAACAATGGCGCGGGCAATGGCCGTGCGCTGGACTTCCCCGCCGGAAAGCTGAATTGGGAAAGAATTCGCTTTTTCTAAAAGACCCACTTTTTCTAATATTTCGGAGACTTCTCTTTCGATTTCTTTATCGGATTTTCCGGTGACTTCCAGGGGAACGGCTACATTTTCAAAAATTGTGCGGTTGAGGAGCAATTTAAAATCCTGGAAAACGGTGCCGATCCGGCGCCGAAGATAGGGAACTTTTTTGGCAGGCAGAGCCAAAATATCTTGTTCACCGATAAAAATGCGGCCACTACTGGGGTGGACTTCACGGGTAAAAAGCCTTAAAAATGTCGTTTTACCGACACCGGAGGGACCGACTAAAAACATAAACTCGCCTTCTGCGATTTCGAGAGAGATATCGTCTAAGGCTATTTGGCCGCTAGGGTATTTTTTGGTGACTTTATCGAGCTTTATCATCCGGCAGGGAGTTTTATTACTTTACTTCGACTTTTCCGACATCCATTAGCCAACCGACTTGAGTGGATCCGAAAGTTTCACCGAAGACTTTGACTTTTTTGCCAATGTACTGATCGAGATCCAATACCGAAGAAGTTAGATACGCCGTTTGGTCTTCTCCACCGGGCCTAATTAGTTTGTGGGTACCTTGAGCATACTTGTCACCGTCATTTTTCTGCACAACACCTTCGGCAGTTGTGCCAAATGTTTGGTTAAACGACTTTTTTTGTTCCGGAGATAGAAAATCTTCGGAAAGAGCGGCACGGGAGGCAACTTTGGCGTTTTTACTGCGGCTGGAAAGGATAAGGCCGGTAAAAATGCCACCGGCAACGACCAAAACAATGATGATAATGGGAAGTGCCGGTCCGAGTTTTGATAGCCAATTCTTGGCAGGAACTTTACGTAAAGCGGCAATATTACTCTGAAAATTTAACTGGTGCATAGGATTATTCGAGTACTTCAGGCTCGTTCGATTATATCTTAATAAAAAGAATCGGGCAAGGGTAAAATTAGTGCTTAGTGCTGAGTGCATAGTGGATAGTGAAGACCGACTAGATGTTAGTCTTGAGGGCGAGTTCGTGCTTGAGGAATTCCTCAAGGTCCCCGTCCAGCACGGCCTGAGCCTGGCTTGTTTCGTATTGCGTCCGCAGGTCTTTGACCATTTTGTAAGGGTGAAGCACATACGAGCGGATTTGGTTGCCCCAGCCTGGGGTGACGTGGCCGCCCCGTATTTTGTCCTTCTCTTCCTGTTCTTCTTTTTGCTTTAAAACCCACAGTTTCGCTTTGAGCAGTTTGAGGGCATTTTCGCGGTTTTGGCCTTGATAGCGTTCTGTTTGGCAGGTGATGACGATACCGGTTGGCTTGTGTTTGATGCGAACCGCTGTCGACACTTTATTGACATTTTGACCGCCGTGACCGCCGGAACGATAGGCTTCAAACTCGATATCATCGGGATTGATTTCGAAATCTTGCGCGTCTTCAATCTCCGGCATGACTTCGACCAGAGCAAAGGAAGTCTGGCGCAGGCCTTGGGCATTGAAAGGCGACTGCCGAACCAGCCTGTGCACACCGGCTTCTTGAGAAAGTAAACCGTAAGCGTACGGTTCGCGGGCAATCATCGAAACAGTTTTAAAACCGGCTTCCTCCCCAGGATCTTCATCTATGACTTCGTAATCCCAACCCGATTTCCCAAAGAATTTTTGGTACATGCGTGAGAGCATATCGACCCAATCCATCGCTTCGGTGCCTCCCTGGCCGGCATGAATGGAGAGAATGGCAAAACTTTCGTCGTATTTTCCGGATAAAAACGTTTTGGTTTCTAAATCGTCGACGAGATTTTTGAGATTTTTGATTTCCGATTTGAAATTAGCCTCCATTGAGGGATCTTGGGCAACCAGAGATAGTATTGAGTTAAGATCCTGCAGTTGGATTTCGATGGAATTAAAAGCTTCGATATCTTTTTGAATTCCGCCAATTTTCTTCATAATTTTTTGAGCATGCCCGGAATCGTCCCAAAAGCCGGATTTTTGGCTCTCTAACTCTAATTCCTGTAATTGCTGTTGAAGCTTTTCGCGATCGAGGCTTTTTTTAATAATTTGGAACCGTTCTTGTAGACTTTGCAGTTCCTGCTGGTGATCCATGGGAGAATTGTAACATTAGCTATTAGCCGTTAGATGTTAGAGGTTAGTTGTGACGGCTAAGCTCTAATAGCTAACAGCCAATAGCGATTTACAGCCAGAAGATGGTGCTGACGAGAATTAAGCCGACAATAATGCGATATGCGATATCAGCAGGTCGCCTTGCCTCAATAACATTGAGCCAATGGCGCTCCTCTGATATATTTTATCGAATAGTATGGTCACATCCAAATTATTGTGCTTAATAAAATTAAGCCAATAACTATTCGATAAAATATGAACACGTTTAGATTGTGGTGGGCTATATATTTAAGGAAGTATTTGATCGTCAAATAGCCGAAAATTGCGGATGAGAGCATACCGACGAGAAAATATTGGACTTCGCCGGGTTGGGTCCCGTGGCCAAGCAAAACTTCTAAAAATTTCTTGCTGCCGGCGCCGGCGATCACCGGACCTGACAGTAGAAAGGCAAAACGCGAAGCATCTTCCCTGGTAAGATTTAGAAATAAACCGGCAGAGATTGTGCTGCCGGATCTGGAGACGCCGGGTATCAGGGCAATTGCCTGAAAGACCCCGATAATAAGCGAGTCTTTGGAATTTATTTTGGAAAGGTTTTTTAGGTTCTTGCCGATTTTGTCCGCATACATCATAGCGAAACTGAAGAGGATTAAGGCCGCTCCGATTATCCATAACTGGCGGATTTGATTGTTGATGTAACTTTCGAAGAGGAGTCCGGCAATCACCGCCGGGATTGTGCCGATAATAAGCGCGATTAATAATCTTTTGGATCTTAAAGCGCGGAGATAATCTTTGAAAAAGAAGAGCATGACTGCAAGCAGGGTGCCGAGATGAAGAGAGGCGTCGAAAGAAAGACCAAAAGAATTGTCCGGCAGATTAAAGATTCTTTGGAAAATAATAAGGTGTCCGGTGGTGGAGATTGGCAAAAATTCCGTCAGGCCCTGGATTAGACCGGCTAAAGCGGCGAGAAAAAAATAATTCATACAGGACTAGTCTTGGACGATAACCGGGGTTCCGACCTCTGCCCAATTAAACACAATTCCCGCTTCTTCCGGGCGCATGTTGACACAACCATGACTCATGGGGTGACCAAAGTTATTATGCCAATAAGCACCGTGAACACCATAACCCTGATAAAAATACATAGTATAAGGAACGTTTGGAAGATTATAGTAGGTTCCAAGTGCCGGATTACCCCCAGCCATTGTTGTGTAACGGAGCTTGGTCCAAATTGCAAAACTGCCTGTCGGGGTGGGAGCCCATTTGCCGGTGGATACTAAAAATGTTCCCACCGTATTGCCGCTTTCCTGCATATACAATTTTTGATCGGAAAGATCTATTAAAATTCTTTTATTGGAGCTTGAGGATTCGCCAAGAACATTTGCCTGGAGAGAATTAAGTTCGTTGTAAGTGAATGCCTGATTCAAAAATACTCCGGAAAGTTTGGTTTGCTTTTGGTCTGTTTGGGATTTGATAAAGGATACGTATTTTCCGCTTGAGATATCGTTTAGGTTTACCCCTGCCGCAAACGCTACGTGCTGGTAGGCCATGTAAACATAAGGCCGATATTTGTATGCACCAACTCCCAGTACCAAAGCCAGAGCCGCAAGAATTAGAAATAAATGGGCAGCACCACGCTGAAATTTAAAGCGCATTGATTCAGTATTTACTCCGTAGGGTTAAAAAGTCAATGATGGCTCGGGTCTATGTCAATTATGGGGGTAATTCCTGGGGGTATTTTTGATGATGTTCTGTTTGTGATTCTCATGAGCTGAAAAGCCTTTTAGCTGTTCTAAAAGGCTTTTGTGACATGTAAACACCTCTTTCCACTTTAAAAGTATATACAAAAAAAGATGTTCCCAAAAAGTCTAACAAATTTCACAGCTTCAATTTAAGGCTAATTGTTACCCCCATGAGTGTAATAGAGCCTGATGGCTCAACCTTTGTGTTGCGGAGCGTTAATTAATCCGCACTTTTTGAATTTTAATCCGCTGCCATCCTCCCGTTCTTGCTTTGAGACTTTTCAGTATTGTTCATACACGTCTCAAAGAGCGAACATGGAGGACTCCGCGATCAATTTTTATGATATGGGGCATTGATCATGCCGCATTTCTTGAATTTGTAAGGCTTACCGGTTTCAGGATTGATCGCTCCGCATGGGCATGGATCGTTGCGTCCGACTTTTTGGACTTTTAGGGGTTGACCGCCGGGTTTGCCCGTTAACATTGGGTTTTGCGTCGGCAGTCCGCTTTGTTGTGCTTCCAGCCTGGCGATTTCGGCATCCAGTTGTTCGTCCGTCATTTCCTCCGGGTTTACATCGGAAGTAAATTGTTCACCATTTGTTGTTGGCGCGGAAGACGCACCTTGTTCTTTTTCTAACCTGGCGATTTCGCGTTCAAGCTCATCGTCTTCCATTTCCAAGGGGTTGGCGTCTACTCCACCTTCAAGGTGTTCCCCTGCTTCCACCTTAGCTCCACCTCGAAGGTGAGTTGGCTCCGCGAGGGTTGGTTCTTCATGAACCTCAATATCTTGCTGTTCAACTTGTTCGATTGCCGGTTGCTGGTTTACCTGAACCTTGAAGATCCGGTGCACAATTTCGTAGTCGACGGAGCCTACCAATTTTTCAAACAGATTAAAGGCTTCTTGTTTATACTCGACTAGCGGATCCCTTTGGCCGGCGGCCCGCAGACCGATGCCTTCGCGCAAATTGTCCAGGGCATCAAGATGTTCGATCCAAAGAGTGTCAATCACGGAAAGCACGACAAATTTTTCAATGTCCCGGGCGACTTTTTTGCCGAGGTTTTTTTCGCGGCTATCCCAAACCTGGTCAACAACACCGGTTAAAAAATCGGGCAACCGGTCCACGTTTTTGGGGGCGTCATTTCTGAGCTTTTGCAGTGAGTTGTCGTCGAAAGGAATAATCGTCGAAAATTCTTGAGCGATTTTTTCAAAACCTTTTTCCGAATAGCCTTCCGTGATGTTCATGGAAACCAGGTTTCTGATTTCGGCATCTATTTTGTCTTTGATCTCATTTCTTAATTTTTCCGCCAGTTTTTCGTCACCCGCGGCATTTAGGGCATCGCGGCGCAAACCATAGATAATTTCTCTTTGCTTGTTGGCAATATCGTCGTATTCGACTAGGTGTTTGCGAATGTCGAAATTATGGGTTTCGACTTTAACCTGAGCATTTTGAATTGCTTTACCAACCATGCTGTGTTCGATTGGGGTATCCTCCGGAAGTTTAAATGCCGACATGATGCGGGCAATTTGGTCGCCGCCAAAAAGGCGCATGATATCGTCTTCAAGAGAGATATAAAAATGAGAAGAACCGGGATCACCTTGACGACCAGAACGGCCACGGAGCTGGTTGTCGATTCTTCTGGCCTCGTGCCTTTCGGTACCGACAACGTGAAGTCCGCCAATCCCAATTACTTCCTCGTGAGACTTTTTCCACTTTTCGTAAGCACTGCCGCTGGTGATTGGCACACCGAGCTTGTCGACAGGTGGCGTTCCGCCAAGAATAATGTCGACGCCTCGACCGGCAATGTTTGTTGCCAGTGTAACTGTGCCGCGGGTCCCGGCTTGAGAAATAATTTCCGCTTCCTTTTGATGGTTCTTGGCATTTAGAACTGTGTGGGGAATGCCTTTGCGTTTCAACAGTCCCGAAAGAAATTCGTTTTTCTCAATAGAAGTTGTGCCGATTAAGACCGGTTGGCCCGCTTTGTTTTTCTCTCCAACATCGTTGGCAACGGCGGTGAATTTTGCTTTTTGGGTTTTGTAAACGACGTCCGAATGATCTTTGCGAAGCAATGGCTTGTTGGTGGGAATGGTGATGACTTCGACTTTATAAATTTTGTGGAATTCTTCGGCCTCTGTGGCCGCGGTTCCGGTCATGCCCCCCAACTTTTCGTATAAACGGAAATAATTTTGAAACGAAATTGTGGCCAGTGTTTGCGATTCTTGCTGAATCGGTAAACCCTCTTTGGCTTCGATTGCCTGGTGCAGCCCTTCGGACCAACGACGTCCCGGCATTAGGCGCCCGGTAAATTCATCGACGATAATTATTTCTCCGTCTTTGACGACATAGTCTTTGTCTTTAAAGTAAAGTGTTCTGGCACGGAGCGCTTGTTGAATATGATGAATGGCACCAAAATCTTTTTCGTAAAGATTGGAAACCCCTAAACGTTTTTCTACCTTGGTAATTCCATGTTCGGTCAGGTTTGCCGTTTTTAACTTTTCGTCTTTAACGTAATCGGTTTCGCTGGAAAGTTCTTGGACAAGTTTGGAAAATTCATAATATTTGTTCGATGCTTGATCTTGGGGAGCGGAAATAATAAGCGGGGTGCGAGCTTCGTCAATTAAAATAGAATCGGCTTCATCGACGATTGCAAAATGGTGGCCGCGCTGGGCCATATCCTTAAGATCCCAGACCATGTTGTCGCGCAAATAATCGAACCCAAATTCATTATTGGTTCCATAAGTAATATCGGCTTCGTACGCCTCTTTTTTGGCAACCGGTTTTAAATGCTGCAAACGCCAGTCGGTTTCACCTTTGGCGGTATATTTTTGGTCGTAAATAAAGGCGGCGTCTTGCATCACACAACCGGCCGAAATTCCCAGAGCCGTATAAATTGGGCCCATCCATCCAAGACCAACGCGGGCCAGATAATCGTTGACGGTTGCCAGATGGACACCGCGCCCGGTGAGTGAGTTTAAATATAAGGGAAGCGAAGCGGTTAGGGTTTTTCCTTCACCGGTTTTTTGTTCTGCAATGGCACCGTTGTGTAAAACGATTCCCGCCAATATTTGGACCGGGAAATGTTTCATGTTTAGGGTGCGACCGGCCGCTTCCCGAACGGCCGCATAGGCTTCCGGTAAAAGGTCGTTTAAGGTATCACTGCCTGCAAGACGCAGTTTAAATTCGGCTGTTTGGGCCTTGAGCTTGGCGTCTGAAAGCTTGGAGAATTTTTCTTCCAACGCAAGAACATCTTTAACCTGAGGGTCAAGTTTTTTGACTTGCTTCTCGTTGCTGTCTAGTAGCTTGCCTAGGATTCCAAACATTTTTACTTATTTTTAGATTTACTTACTACGTATTGCCAGAGTGTTTTTGTAGACCTGCCGGATTCATGGACAACTTTGTGCTTTTTGGGCGCCAGCTTTTTGATACGATTACGTTTTTTCAGCAACTCTTCTTCTTCGAGCAGATCAAGTTTCACTGGAGACTAATTTTACCAGTTGGGGGGTCTTTTTGCACTTCTTGTAAGAGATTGCCACGTCGCTTCGCTCCTCGCAATATGAACGCATATTACTCGTTCCACTCGCAATGACAAGTTCATGTGAGTAAACAAGGTCTCTCCCTGCAAGGGTCTCCTGACTGCAGGGTGAGACCTTGTTTACTTAGGAATCTTGGTAAAGCCGGTGTATTTTTGCAGAACTTTGGGGATTTCTACGGAGCCGTCTTTTTGCTGGTAATTTTCCATGATGGCAATAAGGGTTCGTCCAATGGCAAAGGCAGTGGCGTTTAAGATACTCACAAAACCTTTATCGTTTCCGTTTTGGTATTTAATGTTGAGACGGCGCGATTGAAAGTCGGTGTTGGTAGAAGCCGAATGAGTCTCCCGGTATTGTTTTTGAGAAGGTATCCAGGCCTCGATGTCGTATTTGCGGGCCGTTGGAAAACCAAGATCGCCGGTACACATTTTGACCAAACGGTACGGCAGGCCAAGATCCGCCATCATTTTTTCTTCGAGGGAAACTAAATAGTCATGCTCGCGGTCATCGTCTTCGGGGAGGACAAAAGAAACCATCTCGACTTTGTCGAATTGGTGAACGCGAAAAATCCCCTTAGTGTCTTTGCCGTAGGACCCGGCTTCTCTGCGAAATGCGGTTGAAAACGCGACATACCGCCGCGGTAAATCTTTGGCCTGAAAAGTCTCGTCCATGTGCATGGGCACGATAGAATGTTCGGCTGTGCCTATCAGATATTGATTTTCCGGTAACTGATAACTCTCGCTGGTTTCATATTCCGGATAGCCCAGGCCGGCAACCGTTTTTTTGTCAATAATCACCGGCGGAATCATGGGAATGAAGCCTTCGGCCATCAGCGTGTCCATGGCATAGCGGATGATGGCAAATTCCAAAATAACCAACTCGTTTTTCAAAAAGGCAAAACGCGACCCGGAAATTTTCGCGGCTCTATCGGTATCGATTAAATCCAAACCAAGCCCCAGTTCTAAATGATCTTTTGGTTCGAATGCAAAACCGGTTTTTTTGCCAACTTCCTTGACCGTTTCATTTTCGGTATCGTTTTTTCCGACTTTGACATCGTCTTTGGGTAGATTCGGAACTTGGCGGATAAGGGTGTAATATTGCTCTGAGAGTTTTTCTAAGCTATTTTCTTTTTCCTTCAGCTCGGCTTTTAATTTGGTCCCCTCTTTTTCGTCTCTATTTTTTGCGGCTTCGTTTCTTCCCTGACGAATCTTATCGGTTTCTTCGATTAAGTTTCGACGCTCTTCGTCAACTTTAAGCAGTTTGGCAATGTCCACCTTGAAGCCTTTTGCTGCGGCGCCTTCTTCGACTAGCTTGGGGTTCTCGCGAATATATTTAATATCCAACATATGTTTATTTTGTCATTCCGGATCCTTCGACTTCGCTCAGGGCTATAGCTTGATCCAGAATCCAGTACTCGGCCGATTTTGCGAAGCGAAACTCCTCTTTCTGGATTCCCGCTTTCGCGGGAATGACAACGGTAAGCTAGTGCTCCTTAACTTGCCAACTTCTTTCCGGCTCGACTTCGTCTTTTAAAATCATTTCGACGGCGATTTTGTGCCAAGGTATTTTGGTGATGTGATACACCTCTTTAAAATATTTTAAGGCGGGAAGAGCTACCGGTACACCTTTGGCTTGGGCCAAGGCATCCAGATTGTCGGCGACTTTACAAATGCGCGCTTCCAGGGTTTTGCGCTCCATGTATTCCTCGACGAGCTCGATCATTTCGTCCCGGGCCGGAAGATCTGCAACCAGCCATTTGAGGCCTTCTGCTTCGATGGGTGCAAAAGCTCCCTTTGCCATACCTTTGACGAAGGTGCCGACATCACCGACGATGGTTTCGGCCATGTCGTGAAACATGGCCATCTTAATAGCCCTGTCGACGTCGACTTTTTCGCCGTTTTTCTTAAGCTCGGTAGCGATCATGTAGACAAGCATTGCCGTGGTCCAGGAGTGGGCGGCGACAGAATCGGCTTCGTTTCTTTTAAAGCCCAAAGCGATGAAGCCCTGGCGCGGCAGTTCTTTGGCCCATTGCAGAGTTAAAAAGACTTTGAGAATTTTTGTCAGTACTTTCTTATCCATATTTTTACTTTGTCATTCTGACCCCGCTCTGCGGGGGAAGAATCTCATCTTAAACAGATCCTTCGCTACACTCAGGATGACGAGAAAATTATAGTCCTAGTTCTTCTGATTTTCCCTGCATAGTTTTTAAGGTCAATTCGATAAATTCGTCTGTGGGGATGCCAAGTTCAGTTTCACAAGTTTTGATCTGATCACGGTTGGCCCCTCTGGCAAAAGACAGGTCTTTGAATTTACGTTTCACGGAATCAATTGTAACAGAGCCCAGTTTTTTATCCGGCTGAACCAATGCACAAGCAACGATCAAACCGGTCAGTTCGTCCGCGGCGTAAACCGCCTTGGCCATTAAGGTGTCCCTCGGTTCTTTGTCACAATGTCCCCTGATTGCACGGATAATCTCCGGATCGGCATTTATTTCCTGCAGTTTTTTGGTGGTTTCTTCAGTGTGAAGTTCTAAGGATTTATTAGTCGCTTCATAATCGGCATCGTGCAAAAGCCCAGTGATTTCCCAGTCTTCTTGGGACATCTCGGGTCCGCCAGCTGGCGGATTTATCTTTTTGAAGTAATCGTAAAGTGCGGCCATCGTAAAGCCGACTGCCAAACCATGTTTTTCCATGTTTGGCGAACAGTCTAGCTCCTTAAAAATTTTTAAAGCATCGTCTCTGTTCATTTTTGAGATCCTTCCCCTTCGACTTGCTTCGCTCGCTCAGGGTCAGGATGACGAGAAAGGTTTTTGGGGCGGAGGGTCGGAAATAAAATAACGTCGGAAATTGAAGGCGAATTGGTCATGACCATTATCCATCGGTCAATGCCGGGCCCGATGCCAGAAGTTGGGGGCATACCGTATTCCAGTGCTTCCAAAAAGTCTTCATCGATTATCTGGGCTTCCGGGTTGCCGGCTTTGGCTTTTACTTTTTCTGCTTCCCAGGCCGCCCTTAAAACTTGCGGGTCGTTTTGCTCACTGTAATTTGTGCCCATTTCCATCCCCGAGATATAGATATCAAAACTTTCGACAAACTTGGGATTTTTCTCAACCTGCTTGGCCAACGGATAAAAATCGGCGGGGTAATCGTAAACAAAAGTCGGCTGAATAAGCTCGGTAGTGCATTTTTTCTCAAAAATCTCCAGAAGGATTTCCCCATCCGTCATGTAATCCTTGACATTGACTCCCAATTTTTTGGCCAGTGCCGTGGCTTTTTCCAGGGTGTCTATTTCGTGCAAGTGAACCCCTGTGTGTTTTTTGAAAAGATCAGCCAGCTTTATTCTCTTCCACGGCCGTTTATAATCTATTTCATTTTCTTGGTATTTAAGCTTGGTTGTACCAAAAACGTTTTTGGCGACATACTCGAACATTTCTTCGATTAAATCCATATTATCGTTATAATCGGCATACGCTTCCATGGTTTCGAGCATGGTAAATTCCGGGTTGTGGTTGCGGTCCATGCCTTCGTTGCGGAAGGTATGGCCCATTTCAAAAACTTTTTCAAAACCGCCGACGATTAACCTTTTAAGATAAAGCTCGTTGGAGATTCGCAAAAATAGATCAGTATCCAGAGTATTGTGGTGAGTTTTAAACGGCCGGGCGCGCGTGCCGCCATACAAAGGCTGTAAAACGGGCTCCTCTACCTCGTAATAACCTTTAACTTCGATTAAGAATTTACGGATAAAGTAAACAATTTGTGATCTTTTTTCAAAAACCTCTTTAACGCCATCGTTGATTAAAAGATCCAAATATCTTTTGCGGTTACGTTCTTCGACATCTTTTAACCCGTACCAGGTGGACGGCAGTGGCCGGACAGATTTGGTGAGCAAACTAAAGTTTGTGACAAATATGGTTATCTGGCCCGCTTGGGTTTTGTCGACTTTGCCTTCGACTTGGATGAAGTCACCGATGTCCAGGAGTTCCAACAACTGACCACTGACATCTGACAACTGACTTTTGGAAAAAAATAATTGGATAGTGCCGGATTCGTCTTTGAGATCAGCAAAGCTGGAACCGCCATGACCGCGGATACCCATAACGCGACCGGCGGTTTTGACACTTTTGCCAACTAGTTTTAGAGATTCGGCGACCGAATTTTTCTTATCACTTTTGGCGGGAAACGGGTTTATACCGAGTTTTTTAAGTTTCTCGAGCTTTTCGGCGCGTGTTTTTTTTAGCTTTTCTAGAGGCTCCACTGTAAGCTAGAGTATATTAGACTATTGAGTAAGAATCAAACGAAGTTAGGCAACTAAGTTGGCGTTTCGAGCAAAATCTTGGAACGTATTTTTTATTTCCCCGTAAGGCTTTCCTCCATCTTGTATCATGCTCATTATAAAACGCTCCTCCTGCTTAGGTGTAGTTGGTTGGCTTGAGATGAATTTTAAAAACTCCCTGCTTCCTCTTTGGGTAAGATTGCTTGCAGCCCACCTATGGAAAAGGTAACCATACCCATACGCGTACAAATAGGATCTTTTAATCGGATGGTTTTTTCTGTCGGCAGCCTGTCTTCTAATTTCTCTGTATGGTTCTGCCGGACAAAATCGACTAACGTATGCGGCTACTTGTTTGAGTGTCACATCTTGAGTATTAATCATGATGTGTACATTGTTATAAACCATTTGTCTTAATCCTTCTGCTTCGGTTTCATACCACCCATGAGGAGTTAAGCTAAAGTCGTATTTGCCATTAGAAGGATTATTGATGCTTGGAACGAAAAACTGCAAAGTTTGGGCAATTCCTTCGCAGGTCACTTGTTCTGGGTCATGAACCGAAGTTACTCCCAGAACAGGTAAAAGTTCTCCTTTATCAATAGCGTTTTGCCAACCTTGCATTTGAAAAAAATGGCCAGCTACTTCGTGAAGTGCCATCTGCTCTGCTTTACCTGCCGTCCACTTTCCAGCATGTCTGCGTTGGTTTACATTAAGCCGCAAGAGAAAATTATTTCTGACTCCGCTAGACCATGCTACCCAGTAATCATTTACATCTACAATTTTGACTTCATAATTAGGGCTTATTCCCGATTTCTTGAATAAGCTTGTCGGATATATAAAGTCATTAATCGCTGCAATAAATCTTTCAGCGTGATATTGAACTTGAGATTCAACCTCTGAGAGTTCAAGTTTTTGATCTTGACGATATCTCTGAATATTTTCTGGTGTGTACTGGCCATACCCAAGCACTTCAAAATGGGTTTCGACCCTCCTACGTTGATCTTGGAGTCTTTCTGACCCGATGAGCTCTGGTTCTACTCCCTGGGTTTGGTTAATAAATTTTAGAGTGGGGATTTCACATCCCGCTCGGGTTGCAAAAAGAGCTTGATTAGCACGCAATTTTGCTAATAAAAATTCTGCCTGAAGTGCTTTTTTCATGCCTATTTTATCTCTTGAATAAACATTGAAACCAAACCGAGGAAATTCTAAAGTTTCAACCTTAGAAATTTCTGTCGAAAGACGACCAATTCTAGCGGCCCATTCTTCCGTCGAAGGTTCTCTGAGGGTCGCTGCTGCTATCTCTTCCAATACATGTCTTGCTTCTTCTGAAGGTTCGGGGGCTAAATCGAAGTCAATAATCCCTCTCTCTTTTCCAAGAGAAGCATTATTTGCTCTGAGACTGAAAAGTAGACTCCTGCCTATCGACCACAGTTGGCGTCTTTCTTCCAAGCTAAAAGCACGGGAGTCAAACAACCTCGGTTTTTCAGTATCAATATATGATGCTCCATCAGGAGGGAGCGTGGATCGATCAGGTGTCATTCATTAAAGCAGGAGAGGGAATTATACAAGTTTATAAGAGTTCATTCAAGTTCGGTCTGAATCTCTCGTAAATATCCAAGGAGGCATATTTGTCGACAAATATCTTGGCGTCTTCGTATGTGCCTATTGCTAAGATTCTTTCAAGCGTGTCTGAAAGCTCGCTGATTGATACATACAGCTTTGTAAAGTTAGGCCAGGAAAAACCATTTTGTTCACGGATAGCGCCACTTTCGAGAAAAAAGTTTAAAGAGATAGCAAAGCCTTGCGCATAATGCAATACGTCGGGTTCTTTTAAATATGAAATCCACCATGAAAAAGCAAGCGCAATAAACATTACCATTATGGCCTCAAGTTCTTTTTGAGAGATTGCATTTGTGAGTAAGAGTGAGCCACATGCCTTCACTCCAAAAATAGATGCTGCTATCTCATCGAATACAGGGAAGTATTCTTTTAGTCTTTTCTCCGCATCCCTATATCTCAATAAAGGATGGGAGATCTCGTGGAGGTAGGTATTTCTAAGTGAACCCTGACGCAAAACGTCTGCAGGATAACCTTGCTGAAAAGTTGTTTCAAAAATGGTATGGAAAATTGGGTGTCTTTCTTCATTAAATTTCTTTTCAAAAGCAGGTTTAAAAATGGTGATTTTTGACCCATATTGTTCCATTAAATTTACATCGTTTGGTAAATTTGCGCTTGTGAACATGAAACACGCAATTAAACCAGAAAAAATAAGGGTGTCGTCAACCTTAATTTGAATTTTATTTAGGTCAACCTTTTCTGAAGGAGCTAAAACTTTTCGACGAGCTGTGACTATATAATTCTTAAATTTGATTGCGCTTTGTGTTTCCCTTTCATTCAAGATCCCAACCCATGCCTGGTAAGAGCACTTTTTGAAAAAGAGCTTGTCGTCGTACCTTTCGATAGGACCGAGAACAAATGAGATTTTGTAAGATTTTAACGAAAGCCAATAAATGTCGCTGGCTAAATAGTTACCGTCAAGGAGTGAATCGGCCAATACATTGAGCCTTTTGATAAATTCGCGGTCTTTACTGTATTTGGCGGCTTCTTTGACTAGCTTGGCAATTTTGACAAGGGTTGGTTTAAATTTTGTGTGATAAGGAATCGCGATTAATTCGCCTTCTTTGTCCCTTTCTACCATTGTGTAGGGCGAAAGAATGGCTGGATTATTGTGGGCTGCTTTTAATATCTCGGCCTTGGTAGCATTAAGCGGGTAAAAGTTGGCGCCGTTCTGCTTAAAATTTTCCTGTTTTGAATAAATTTTGCCTACAAGTTTGGCAGCTGTTATTAATTTATTGACAACTTTGTTTTCCGAGGGCGTTAAGTTTAGATCCTTTTGGGGAAATTCAACGATGGCTGGACCACGCATGGTCAATTAATTTGGAGAACTTTGATTAAGCTTTTGACGGGACCGACACCGATTTCGATGGATTCTCCAGTTTTTAGACCAAGTAAGGCTTTACCTACCGGCGAATCATTGGAAATCTTTTGGTCCGCCGGGTTTGCTTCCATGGAGCCGACAATTGTGAACTGGTGTTCTTCGTCGTTCATCTGGACGGTGACATTGGAGCCAATGACCACAAAATCTTTTTCAGTAGCTTTTTCGGCTACCTGCGCGTGGCGAAGTACTTCCTGGAGTTCGAATATACGGGCTTCTAAAAGCGATTGGGATTCTTTGGCGGCGTCGTATTCTGAATTTTCGGCCAGATCGCCAAACTCCCGGGCTCTTTGAATACGGTTGACAACCTGAGGCCTTTCCTCGCCAACCAATTTTTGATACTCCCTCTTGAGTTCTTCCAGCCCAGATTCCGTTAAAATAAACTTCCTCGCCATTTGTTGCATGTCTTCGGAAAACAATTCTACTGCTAAATAGTGAGCCGGTCAAGGCTTATTAGGCTCTATTACACTCATGGGGGTAACAATTAGCCTTAAATTGAAGCTGTGAAATTTGTTAGACTTTTTGGGAACATCTTTTTTTGTATATACTTTTAAAGTGGAAAGAGGTGTTTACATGTCACAAAAGCCTTTTAGAACAGCTAAAAGGCTTTTCAGCTCATGAGAATCACAAACAGAACATCATCAAAAATACCCCCAGGAATTACCCCCATAATTGACATAGACCCGGCTTATTATAGCCCCGGTTTTTTGGGTGGCGCCACGGGGAGTTGAACCCCGGTTACATGGATGAGAACCATGCGTCCTAACCACTAGACGATGGCGCCAAATTTTCGATCTGGCGTGTATTATATCAGCTTCAGTTGCTATATAATCAGGACACTTTTACGTATGCGCTTCGTTTTTGCCTGCCTTATCGCTGTTTTTGTGCTCTTTTCCAACTTGCATGCAGTACTTGCCGGTAATTTGGGTTTGCCGGATGTGTCCGAAGGGCAAATTCAAGAAGCGGAAGGCAAGATTGTCCCGGTGAGATTTTTGCCGGGAGAGCCCCTTTACTTTGCCATACTGGCCAAAGAATTTGTAAATAAAATTTTCCAACCGTCAAGCGCCAAACGGGCCGAATTTGACCTTGTACTTTCGGGCAAAAGACTAAAGGAAGCATATTTGCTGGTTTTGAGAGGCGACACAGTTGCAGCGAGCAGTACCTTAGACCGGTATAGCCAACAAATTACCAAGATGACGGATAGCCTGCAAAAAGCCCGGTCTCAAAACCAGGAAGTGGTTCCGGCTGTCGACGGGATGGCGCAAAATATGCAAAACCACGAGATACTATTTTCGGCCATATTAAAGAAGACAAAAGACACAAAAAGTGCTGCCGGTTTGGAACCGGCATTTCCCAATGCTTTGAAGAGTTTCGTCAAGGCAATATTTATGATAAATACCATAAAACCCGGAGTTAAAGACCGTTTCAAAACAGCGACTGCCTCGGCTCAACTAAAAAAGACGGTCCCGGTTGAAGAAACAGACACGGACACCCCATTGCTATCTCCCGGGGTCAAACCGAGAAGAATCATTTACTAGTAACGATGCAAATATACAAATGTATGCTAATGATACGAATTCGTTAGTGCTTAGAGTTTGGGATTTAGAATTTTAGATCAGGAATGGAATTAACAGAATCGCGACAATATTGATGATCTTAATCATAGGGTTGATTGCCGGTCCAGCAGTGTCTTTATATGGATCTCCTACCGTATCTCCTGTGATTGCGGCCTTGTGAGCATCGGAACCTTTACCGCCAAAATGCCCGGATTCAATATACTTTTTGGCGTTGTCCCAAGCGGCTCCACCGGTTGTCATCGAAACGGCAACAAATATGCCGGAAACTATTGAGCCTATTAGTAAACCACCAAGCGCCTTGGGGCCAAGAGTGAAACCGACAATAATCGGCGCAATTACCGGGATAAGGGCCGGGACGATCATCAACTGCAAGGCTTTTTTGGTGACGATGTCGACGGCTTTGTCGTATTCAGGTTTGCTTTTGCCGGTGAGAATCCCGGGGATTTGTTTGAATTGGCGCCTTACCTCTACAACCACGGCCGCACCTGCACTGCCGACGGCTTCCATCGCAAAGGAAGCAAAGAGATATGGCAATGAAGCACCAATTAAAAGACCAATCAAGACCCGAGGATCTGATAGGCTAAAGTCTATTGACGCCCCCCTGGCGGACAACTCTTCGGAAAAGGTGGCGAACAACGCCAAGGAAGCAAGGGCTGCAGAGGCGATAGCGTATCCTTTGGTAACCGCCTTTGTGGTGTTGCCAACAGCGTCTAATGGGTCTGTGATGTTGCGGACTTTGGCCGGCAAATTGGCCATTTCGGCAATACCTCCGGCATTATCGGTAATTGGACCATAGGCGTCGATGGCCACAATAATACCGGTTAGCGAAAGCATGGAAACAGCAGCGATGCCGACACCGTAAATACCGGCGAGTGAATAAGAAAAGAAAATACCGGCCGCGATGATGATGACCGGTACAAAGGTTGATTTCATGGAAATGGCTAAGCCGGCAATCATATTCGTGGCATGGCCCGTTGTTGAAGCCTCGGCTATATGCTGAACAGGCTTGTATTTGGTGGCGGTAAAATATTCCGTGATAAAAACCATCAGAAGCGTGACTACGATGCCGACCAGAGATGCCAGGTAAATGTTGATTGGGTCAAATGCACCGTTTTGGTTCATCATAATCAGAGTTGCCGGATAAAATCCCAAAGCAGAAAGGGCCGCGGCAACTATCAAGCCAACGTAAAGAGCACCCATAATGCTTTTGTTTCTTGGAAGACGGACAAAAAGTGTGGCAATGATGGTTGCAATAATGCCGACACTCCCTAGAACGATCGGGTAAAGAAGTGGTCCTACTCCGTTTTTAAAGATGAGTGACCCCAAAAGCATCGCAGCTATTAGAGTAACGGCATATGTCTCAAAAAGATCAGCAGCCATTCCGGCACAATCCCCGACGTTGTCACCGACATTATCGGCAATTGTCGCGGGGTTTCGTGGATCGTCTTCCGGTATGTTGGCTTCTGTTTTACCAACCAAATCGGCGCCAACGTCGGCACCTTTGGTAAAAATTCCTCCACCAAGACGGGCAAAAATAGAAATTAAAGAAGCACCAAAAGCCAAACCGACCAAACTATTTACGTCGCCGGTGGCACCGAAAAAGCCTGCAACTGAAAGCAAAGAAAGCCCAACAACGAGAAGTCCGGTAACTGATCCCCCCGCAAAAGCGACAGATAGAGCTTCCGCCAGGCCCATTTTGGCGGCTTCGGCCGTGCGCACATTGGCTCGAACAGAAATGTTCATGCCTATAAAACCGCAGGCAGCCGAAGCTGCGGCTCCGATTAAAAAGCCGATAGCGGCTTGGGGAGTGATTAAGGCCCAAATCAGAATAAAAAGAATGGCCGCGACGATGGCAATTACCGTGTACTGACGCTTCAAAAAAGCCGAGGCACCTTCGGCAATGGCGTCGGCAATTTCACGCATTTTTGGTGAGCCTGCCGGAAGCGCAACGATTTTAAATGAGGTCAAAACGCCAAAAAGAATCGCGGCTACAGATGCGGCTAGTGCAAATGGCAACCCAAAAGACGGATTAAGATTCAAAAAATCCATGTGCGTAATATATACTTTGAAGCTTATGAATTGCAAGAGCAAACGATGCCAATATACAAATGGATACTAATTATACGAATAAAACTAGCTAGCGGCTTGGATTGGAGCAATTAGAGGTGTAACTTTTTTCTTATCTTCCGCCAGTTTGTCGGTAACTTTGGCGACCGGAACTGCACGAGTAAGGGCAACTTTCAAAACTTCGTCCATGTGTTCTGCCAAAATAAACTGTAAATCTTTACGCACGTTTTTAGGGATATCGTCCAAATCTTTGGCATTTTGCTTAGGTAGTATGATTGTGGTTATGCCGGCTCTGTGTGCGGCAAGAACTTTTTCCTTAACCCCGCCGATTTCCAGTACTCGACCCCGAAGAGTAACTTCTCCGGTCATACCGACTTCGCGTCTAGTTGGGATCTTGGTAAGAGCGGACACCAAAGCGGTAGTTAAAGCAGTGCCGGCTGAAGGACCGTCTTTGGGAACCGCACCTTCCGGAACATGGATATGAACATCGGTTTTACCGGCAAAGTTTTCGGGAATACCCAGGGACTTGGCTCTTGAACGAACATAGGATAAAGCCGCTTGGGCAGACTCTTTCATCACGTCGCCTAACTGGCCTGTGAGGATCAATTGCCCTTTGCCCGGCATAAGCGTAACTTCTACAAACAATATCTCGCCTCCGGCAGAAGTTACTGCGAGTCCTGTGGACATACCAATTTCGTCTTTGGCTTCGGCAATTGCTTTGGTGTACTTTCGTGCCCCAAGGTATGAATGCAACTGCTTTGGGGTAACTACGACCTTCTTTTTATTATTGTCTGTGGCAAACTTTTTGGCGATTTTTCGATAAACTGTGGCGATTTCTCTTTCCAGTTCACGGACACCGGCTTCTCTAGTGTAGGAACCAACAATTTCACGAAGAGCGCCGTCGTTTATATCGACCATCTCCTTGGAAAGACCGTGAGTTTCCAATTGCTTGGGGACCAAAAACTTTTTGGCAATTTGGAATTTCTCCTCTTCAGTGTAGCCTGCAAAGCTTATAACCTCGAGCCTGTCTCGTAGTGCTGGTGGAATTGTGTCTAACATATTGGCGGTTGTTATAAACATCACGTCCGAAAGATCGTAGGGAACTTCAAGATAGTGGTCGGAAAAAGCGTTGTTTTGTTCCGGATCCAGAGCTTCAAGCAAAGCTGCAGACGGATCACCACGATAATCCATGCCGACTTTGTCTATTTCGTCGAGCATAAATACCGGGTTTTTAGAGCTGGCGTTTTTGATGCCTTGAATAATACGGCCGGGCATTGCTCCAACATAGGTACGTCTATGGCCGCGAATTTCCGCTTCGTCGTGAATACCGCCAAGGGAAACTTTGACAAATTTTCGGTTCAGGGCCCGGGCTATAGATTTGCCAATAGAAGTTTTACCAACACCTGGAGGACCGACAAAGCAGATGATCGGACCACGGATTTTACCAACCAGCTTGTGAACTGCAAGGTATTCCAGGATTCGTTCTTTAACTTTTGGCAAACCGTAATGGTCTTGGTCCAGAACTTTGGAAGCGGCGTCTATATCGATTTTTACTTTGGAATCGCCCAGGGTCCAAGGTAGATCGACAAGCCATTCGATATAGGTGCGGATGTAGGAAGATTCCGGGTTGTAGGATGACATCTTGGCTAGCCGGCTTACTTCCCTCTCGGCCTTGGCTCGGACTTCTACCGGCATATGGGCGGTTTTGATTTTCTTGCGCAAATCGGAAACTTCTCTAGTGTCGTCATCTTCACCCAGTTCTTTCTCGATAGACTTCATTTTCTCGCGCAAAATTGCTTCTTTGGTGACTCTACCGACTCGTTCCTGAGTTTCAGTGTCGATACGGCTGGAAATTTCCAAGATCCTGATCTCGCGGGTTAGTAACTCCGACAATCTTTGTAGCCTGGCTTTGGTATCGACCATTTCCAAAATTTGCTGTTTGTCGACCGTTTTTAACTCGATGCTGGCGGCCACAATGTTTACGAGTTGATTAGGGTCATCGGTGGAAAAAATATGAATAGAGGATTCAAGTGTGAGAGTACCGCCAAGTTCGCCAAATCTTTTAATCTTGGCCAAAATATTCCTAAAAAGGGCTTCGGATTCTTCGGTCTTTTGGGCGAGCTCGGGGATTTCTTCGACTTTAACAGCCAAATACGGGTCGATTTGGGTAAACTCTTTAAGATAAACACGGCTGACACCCTCGACAGCCAGGTTGTATTCATTGTCTACCTTCCAAAGGCGGCGGATAAGACCAACGGTGCCTACAGAGTAGATGTCGTTTGGGGCGGGGTTTTCTACCCTGGGGTTTTTTTGGGAAACAAAAACGGCCAATCTGTCGCCAGCCCAGGCGGCATCCAAGCCAAGTTTGACTTTGGGTCTGCCAACTGTAATTGGGACCATAGAGGAAGGAAAAACTACGGTATCTCTTAAGGGGACTATCGGCAGTTCGTTTTTGAAGTTTGGTTTTTGTTGGTCGAGAAAGATGGCCATGGATAAGACTCTATAAACTTTATAATCATTATAACAATTTATAAAATTTATATCTGCTTTTAGTTAGCACTAAAATACCATGAGTGCTAATGTCTGTCAAGGACCATTTTATGGTCCGCAGACCCTGAGCGAAGTCGAAGGGTTAAGCCCTTAATTTCGTGTATCGTAGGTCGTTAATCCTTAATCGGGTTCTTGGCCTTAAGAAAGAGTAAACATCCGGCAACGACACTCACCGCTGAGAATAGGTAGGCCATGTGGAACTGGCCGACTGTCCAGGTATCGATACGGAAAGCTTCGACAACAAAGCGGATGGCACCATAAGAAATTAGATAGAGGCCAAATAACTGGCCGCGCTTCTTAAATTTTGGGGCTACAAATATAAGCAGGGCTGCAAAAATAAAATCCAGCCACATTTCGTAGAAGAAGGTGGGGTGAAAGTGTTTTTCGAGGATGTATTGGGCGGGACGATTTTGGAGGTCAATATAGACGCCCCATGGAAGATTTGTGGGTAGACCAAAACCTTCCTGATTAATGTAGTTGCCAATCCGGCCGATTCCCTGGGCGAGCAGGAGAGAAGGAGCGATAAGGTCTAGAAGACTAAGAAGGTTTATCTTTTGGATGCGGGCCACTATATAAAACCCAAGAATAATCCCAAGCAGCGCTCCCCAAATGCCTAAGCCTCCCTGGTCCAACCTAACTGCTTGCACGGGGTTTTGGGAGTAGTATGACCATTTGTCCGCTACATGGTATAGGCGACCTCCCAGTATCCCCAAAACGAGTGGTATTAAAAGGACAGTTGTCTCCAGCTTTTGACGGGGTATCTTGTATAGATATGCGCGTTTTATTGCCAACCACCAGGCAACCAGTATGGCAGTGGCGATTATGAGACCATACAAATGGATGCTTAGAAAGCCTATCTGAATTGATTTTGAAACTGTCATTCTGAACGTAGTGAAGAATCTTTTTTAAATAAGCAGAGCTTTTCTTCGAATAAGATCCTTCGCTGCGCTCAGGATGACAATAGTCGCTTTTTAAAGACGTATTTGCCAACAAATGATAAAACAATCAAGACAACAGACGTTATTATCGTGTTTATAGCCAATTGTTTGGCAAATAGCACAAAAAATTCACCAGGGAACACTTGTATTAATGTGTCGGATGGAGGAAATAGCCAAAGACTATCGGCAAAAAGGACCTTATGCATGGCTAAAAACAGAGAGTCGAAATATTTTGCCATGCCGATACCCAAAATTAAGAAAAAAGCCAAACATATTAATCCTGCGTGGTAGAGATGTATGAAAATTGTTTCATATTTCTTTTCATGAGCAAGTATTGTTATCAAACATAAGGTAATTATTATGTTCATTGCTAAAATAATTTTTGCGGCAGTTAATAAATCTTTCACCTCTTCTAAGTGAATTTGGGCTTGGTCTGAGTAAAAATTGACATCGAGTAGTTTTATACCGTTATAGTAATCAATTAAATTATTTGTATAGTTTACTCTGTCTGCTAAATTTAGATTGCTTTGGACCTTACCCTGTACCTTTTCGAGAAAGTTCTTGTTTGTGGAGAGAGAGTTAAAATTAAAAAGCACAATTAGAAGAGGTACAACGATTAAAAGCAAATATTTACAGACATTGGAGATAGAAATTTGCTTACTCGATGAATTCACAGCAGAAATTATCGTATACACAGAAAATTCGCTTGTCAAACGTTAAAACATGTTGCTCGCAAAGACCGGACGTGTGTGATATTATGGCGACCGATGTCAGCAGGCTGCCTCAACGTGTCCTACGCGTTGATTACGCTTCTTGATATTTTTCAAAAATGAAAATTTACACCAAAAAAGGTGACCGGGGTGAAACTTCGCTTTTCGGCGGCCAAAAAGTAGATAAAAATTCTCTGCGTGTCGAGGCATACGGAAAAGCAGATGAATTAAATTCTTTAATTGGCGTAATTATTGCAGAAGAAGTTTCTAAAAATGTTTTGGCGAAATTAACGAGGATCCAAAACGAACTTTTTGTTCTGGGAACGGATCTGGCAACACCGATAGATGTAAAAGTTAAAGTGCCGAGAATTAAAAAAACTAATACTTCTAAACTTGAAAAAGAAATCGATAATTGGCAAAAGGACTTACCCGGACTCAAAAACTTTATTGTGCCTGGTGGAAGCTCTGCGGGCTCGAAGTTACATTTAGCACGCGCGACCTCCAGGTGCTTAGAGCGCATTGTTGTCTCTTTAGACCGCCATGATAGGCTAAACCCTGCTATTTTGCCCTACGTAAACAGGCTTTCAGACTGGTTTTTTGTGCTGGCGCGACATACAAATTTTGTGGCTAATGCAAAGGAAACTGTGTGGAAGGGTCGAGGTTAAAAAACATAACACCATGACTTTCGTCGGCACACTAACAAATTACTCCCAAAAAAAATAAAAGGCAAGACAGGAAGTTTTTTATCATCCTGTCATCCCCGCGGAAGCGGGAATCCAGCACTCGGCCGGTTGCTGGATTCCCGTTAGGTCCGCAGCGTAGCGAGGACCGCATGGCACTGTATATTAGATCGGGAATGACAATAACAATTAGTAAAACTTTATAGAGGAGACTATTTCGGAAAAAGTCGGGTCGTTGAAGCGGACTTGATCTTCTTTTGTTTCCGCGTGGCTGATAAACTTCAGGTAAGCTCCGTCTTTGTCGATAACAACCACATGGCTGTATTCACCGCGCGGACCCTCAAGAGCCGAAAATGCGCGGTCGATGACATAATCGATTGCAGGGTATTTACCAATGTTGAGGTTTTTGTTCTTGGTCACCTGTGAATGAACATCCAGCGGCTCGGCAAATTGCGATCCTTCTTCGAGATTTTTAATTTTTGTAAATTCAGCTGCGTCTGCCGGCTCTTTTGAGAGTAGAAATCGGACTTCGGCTGCGCCTGGCGTCGCCTCTTTACCACTGCTTTTGTCCAAAACAAAAAAGTCGGCCGAATAGTCACTGTATTGTTTGAGGCTGAAATATTTGGGGTAACGGGCCGTGAACCCATATGTTTTATTGGTATAAATACCCCAGCCTTCGTATGGGTCCGGCGTACCTATTGGGGTTGGGGCTATTTGCACGCTCTTTTGCACGGGTTTGAGTACTTTTAGACCGAGATATAAAAGGCCACCGGCCAGAAAAAGCGCAACAACTATTAGCGGAAGGGCAGATCCACGACGCATAGAAAGAGTTTAGCAAGTTTCATGCATCTTGTCATTCCCGCGAAAGCGGGAATCTTAACAACTTAAGTTAATAGTTGGAGTTAAGAAACATTTCTAGCTTCAAATAATCGAATCGCCCACCTATACGCAGAACCTTGAACTTGTGACATCATTCGATCGTGAAAATGAAAATCACCCTTACATAAAGTATTAATCATGTCTATTGATGTCGCACCTTTACCAGGGATAGAAGCTTCTTCCGGTTCACCGCCAAATGGAACATGTGGAAGTCTTATTTCATAATGCGCCGAATACCAATCGTTTTCTCTCGAATAAACGTATCTTAATTTTGCACCAGAAAACGCTACACCAAGCTTTGCAACCGTTGGTTCGCTTGGAGTAATCATTAATTCTGATAACTGAGCATCTGTTCCTCCGAGGCTTGGGTGCGTGACTGTTTGGACAACTACAAGTACTTTTTCGGTGTCTAATTCTAAGCTGTTAAATGTTCGGGCAATATCTTCATCCCCGCATAACACAGTCATAACTTCTGCTGGTGTTGGAGTAATAACGGCTTGTGTTAAAACCCCATCGCTGCCTTTTTTTGCAAGTACAGCAATATCTCTAAAACTATCGAGATCACGCACAAGATTTTGAAGATGATCGCGGGCTTTAAAAATTCTGTCGTTATTTTCGAAACCTGATGTGGGTGGCCACCACGGTTAATCTGTAATTCTATCTGGCATACATAGGGGCAGGATAGCGGTAATTTAACGCTTTAGGAGCGTGATGTCAACTGCACTTGCTCCAGCCACAAGAAGGGTTGATACATTTGCGACAGCCTTCGGAATAGGCCACGGGGCTGCTGCAGTCCGGACAGCTGGTGAATTTGGTTTCCAAAAATTTGTTTTCGTCGGTGATGCTCATTTGGGTGATTAAACCCCCTTCATTTGCCTGGGGAAGATTTATAGATGGACTAACCGTTAACTGACTAACAGCATGGCCGTTTGATTGACCATTGGTGTGCCCGTTGGAATGGCCATTTGTATGGCCGTTACTGTGACCGTTTGTGGAAATTGTACCCATGGACACCACAGGTGCCGGGTTGGAAATTTGTAGTGTGGCAACTTCGGTATTTGCCTCCTTAGCATCGTCGGTCATTGGCAGTTGGAGCTGCTTAGCGCGTGAAATTTCGATAAGAGACTTTCCTACCGCATCGAAGGCCGAAAGAACGCTGTCGGGGCCAAGGCCGTATGGAGTACCACAAGAAATGCCCACCAGGTCGGAAGCAATCTCTTCCAAGGAGGCCCCGTATTTAAGTGCCCGTGAAGCAAGCCTGCCTGTCACTTCGGCGGCGCCGGCAACATAGCCGCCGGTTTTACCAATCGTGACAAAAACCTCTATTGGTACCCCATCGATATCACGAAATACGGAAGTATAAACGTGGCCAACATCGGCCTTTTTGCGGACACGCATACCCCAGGCTTCTTGAGGGGTGCGGCGTTTGGTTGGAACATAAGGGAGTTCTTCACCGGTTTCGTCAACGATCCCCTGCCTGCCGGCAGGCACGGTTTTACCGGCTAATTGATCGTAGTAAGACTTGCCTTTTTTAACTTCCAAAACTTGCTTAACTCTGGAGCCATCACGGTAAATGGTGATCATGTTGCAGCCCAATTCGTAGCTTAGCCAATAGGCATCGCGAACGTCGGCAACTGTGGCTTCGTTGGGAAAGTTAATGGTTTTACTTATTCCATTGTCGGTATACTTCTGGAAAGCGGCGGCCATTCGGACATGGTCTTTGGGGGCAATGTCACCGGCAACTACAAAGGATTTTTTGAGTTCCTCCGGCATTTCTACCATGTTTTGGATAGAACCACGGTTTTCTTCGATTTTGCCAAGCAATTCTTCATCTTCCAAGCCTTTTTGCTTAAGCGCTTCTAAAAAGTAAGGGTTTGTGGTGAATAATCTTTTGCCTTCGATGGTATTTTTGGCAAAAGTCAGGGCGAAATGCGGTTCAATACCGCTGGAACAATCGGCAAGCAGTGAAATTGTGCCAGTCGGGGCGATTGTAGTGCGGGCACCATTTCGAGGTTTGATTTGACCAGGCCCGCCTGCATCGCTATGCGAAGCATTGCGGGCAGGTTTGTCGTAAATCGAACCTTTAAATGCCGGAAAAACGCCGCGGATTTTGGCCAGATTCACACTGGCGTTGTCTGCTTCGCTTTGGACAAATTGCATCACTTTTTCACCCAATTCAAACCCATCTTTGGTGTTGTAGCCAATTTCAAGCTTTACAAGCATATCTGCCCAGCCCATGACACCCAGGCCGACACGGCGAATCATGCTCGTCATTTCGTCAATCTCCGAAACAGGATATTCGTTCATGTCCAGAACATTGTCCAGAAAATGAATGGCACTGTGGACCGTTTTTTTAAGGCCATCCCAATCGATGGATTTTTCGCCAGCTGGCGAAGCTGTGACGAATTTAGATAAGTTAACAGAACCTAGGGTGCAGGCATCGTAAGGAAGAAGCGGCTGTTCAGCGCAAGGATTTGTGGCTTCGATTAGGCCAATATTTGGCGTTGGGTTGGCGCGGGAATTATTGACCCTGTCGATTAGAATCATCCCCGGGTCACCGTACTGCCAAGCTAGTTTGGTTATAAGATCAAAAACTTTTTTGGCATTGAGCTTGCCGGCAGAATTACCGGTTCGAGGATTTATAAGGTCGTACCCTTCTTCCTCTCCCTCGGATTTGCAGAGTTCATAAAGTTTGGAAACGCCTTCTTCGACGCGGACATTTTTAAGGTCCAGGTCCCGAATCGCGTATGCTTCTTTGATTTCTTCGATGATTGGGTCAAAACCCGGTTCCTCGGTAATGTAAACAGCATCGGTTTTAACCTTTTCCATAAACTGCTCGTCGACTGTGATGGAAATGTTGAAGTTGGTAAGTGAAAATTCGTCCACTTTGTGCACGGCAAAACGCAACACATCCGGATGAGTGTAGTGCAAAATACCCATGTTGGCGCCTCTTCTGACACCACCCTGGCGGATTTGAGAACAAACATCGTTATATGCCTGCATGAAAGCAACCGGGCCCGTGGACTTGCCCTTGCTGGTGCCGATCATGTCTTCGCGGGGCCTGAGTCTGGAAAAGGAAAAGCCTGTGCCTCCGGCCATTTTATGAATCATGGCCATTTGAGACATTGTCCTTAAAATTCCCTGCATATCGTCTTCGACCGGTAAAACGAAGCAGGCGGAAAGAGATTGGCCAATTTTGGCAGAGTTGACCATGGTAGGCGTGTTGGGGATAAATTTTTGAGCGGCCATCATTTGGTAAAACTCGCGGGCCGATTTGAGAACATCTTTCTTGCTCTGCGGGTAGATGCTGTCGGCGGCGCTAATATAGTGAGCAATTCTCCAAAACATGTCTTTGGGTGTTTCGATTGGTTCGCCTTTTTCGTTGCGGAAAGCGTAGCGGGTTTTGGCGATGTAGGAAGCATTTTCGGAAAGCAGAGGATCAGGTAAATCTTTGGGGGCGTTGGGTATGTCACGGCCAACAAGTCTGGCTTTTTCTCTTTTGCCTTTTCTTAAATCTACTTTAAAATTTTTGTTATTTAAATTCATAACTACTTTCGTATTCGCTTAGAAAGACGCATTACTTCTTTTTCGAAATCGCTGATATCGGCAAATTGCCTATAAACACTGGCAAAGCGGATATATGCAACATCGTCTAATTTTTTAATTTTCCGTGTTACTAACTCACCGATCTTCTTACTAGACACTTCTCCGGGACCATCTTTGCGAATCTCACCTTCTATTTCGTCTAGCGCCTTTTCTATTTGCAGTGAGCTGACCGGTCTCTTCTCACAAGCCTTAATGATTCCGCTTCTTATTTTGAGCCTGTCGAAAGCTTCTCTTTTACCGTCTTTTTTGACAACTAGTAGGTCCAAATTTTCGACCTGTTCAAAAGTTGTAAAGCGCCGCCCGCATTTTTGGCATTCCCGCCTTCTCCTTGTGGATTTGCCGTTTACACTTTCGCGTTTGTCGACAACCCTTGTCGACTCGGTATTACAAAACGGACAAATCACCCAATATTCCCTTTCACCTGTATATTTTACTGCCCTTTTATTGAAAAAACGAACTTTTGGTTTGCAGACTTACTGAAACTCGATTCTGCCAAAAGCACAACATATTGTGGTATATCTCCAGCTTAGGTACTACAGGTAGTAGTTGTCAAGTGGGCATTTTTTACGCACAATTACCCTTTGTTATAATAACGCGAAGAAAACCCGAATGCAAGATCCCAATGTCTAATTGACCATTCCGAGGAAGTCTTTGGACTCGTCTGACATTTTAGAGGGGCTCCAGGGGGGTTCAAAGGTGAGCTCTACGGAAACATCGTTTACACCTTTTATTTTCTTCAGCTTATCGGTGATGTCCCGGACGAAATAGGAATCTAGAGGGCAACCAGGGGTTGTGAGAGTCATTAAAACGCTGACGCGGGTGTCTTCGATGTTTACGCCATAGATTAAACCCAGATCGACAATATTAAGGCCAAGTTCGGGGTCCAGGCATGTTCGGAGTTTTTGAAGAACCTGATCTTGAGAGACCATAGGTATAGTGTACAGAAGTAATGTGGAAGTAGCAAGCAATCCCAACTAAACACGAATAACAAATAACTAATATGAACGCATATTTTCGATAAATCGAAAAGAACCAATTTTGCGAAGCAAAACTTATCTTATAAATAACCAATACTATCGCAATTGTAGTTAGACCCTTTTAGGGTCGCATGGCACTGTATATTTGGCATTAGTCATTTGTTATTTGGTATTGGTTATTTAGTTTGTTTGACTGTGGAGCTGAATTTAATCTATTGTAGATCTAGAAGGGGGTGATTAATAAAAGAGAGCTTATTTTTTTAAACATAAGCTCAAAAAAAATGAATACGGAAAAAGTTGTGCAGTTTTTGAGTGTCTGGGTTGTAAACAGCTTGCTTTTTGTTATTTTTAGCCAAGTATTGGCGGCCAATATAATTCTGGGTAACGACAGGGTTGTGGCCCCAATGGCAATAGTGTTCGGCGGCCTTGTCTTGACGCTTTTTGTTTATGCAGTCGAGCCAGTTCTTAAAAAGGCCGGCTATCGCGGCAAGGATAAAAAACTGATGTTGCTTTTTTATCTGGCGGCCAACGTTGTTGGTGTTTGGATTGTTAAAAGGCTGGAACGGATAACGGGTGTTGGAATCTCGAGCACCGTTTACGTTGTACTTTTTGCAGTTGTAGCGACTTTTGCCCAGTGGGCAGTGATGACTTACGTTACACCGATGCTTTTGAAGCAAGGCAAACGCAAGTAAGCTATTTTTTAATCACCTTGACGATTTGCTGATAAAGCAAATCTGCCGTCAGTTTGTGGACTTTTTCGTTGGGGTGGGTGTCGAATCTGCTCGCTCGTAAGTCTTGTGAGTTTTTGTCTTTTAGATAAGGATATAGGTACACCACCGGAACGTCATTTTTTGCAAATAGCTTTAACATGATATCGTTGATAAAAGTTGGATAATCATGCCCGATTAACGCCACTGAAGGGAGCATTATCACCACCACTTTTTTATTGTCTTTTTTAAGTGAGCTAATAAAGTCTGTGACTTGTTGTTCGAATACTGGCAGTCTTTTCGGGTTTTTATATTGATCAATGTCAGCGTTTTTTAAAGCATAAATTGTTTTGTTATAGACGCTGGAAAAACGCCAATACAAGTAGTCTAGGAAAAACGACTTACTGGAAATAAATTCCAAGATTTTGGCCCTTTGACTGTTTTTGACAATTATTGGTGTCCCTGTGGAATTTCTGGGCTGAATATCGTTTGTAAAATAAGCCCAGACGACAATGTCAAAATTGAGGTACTTTACACTTTTGTAAACATCTATCTCGTTGTCGATATCGTAACCGGGTTTCCCCAGGTTGTAGACTTCCACATTGTAACCGGAATCTTTTAGTTCCTTTTCCAAGATATTGGAAAATCGGTTGTTAACGTCTTTGATACCGGCACCAAAAGTTAAAGAATCGCCAAGGACTCCAATGCGGATTACTCCCGGTTTTTTCTTGTCTGTAAAATCCCGGTCACGGAAAAAAGAACCGTTGTAGACAACATGCCTTTGGTTCCACCTTTGACTTACTTGTAAAAATCCCAAACCGTCGGATTCATCGTAGCGGAACCTGAAATAAGCTTCAAAAAGGGAAAAGACAATAATTACCAAAAGCAACGAAAAGATAATTGCCGTAAGTATTTTCTTTTTACGTTCACTATAATTAGTTTTATAGATCTTATAGAAAGCAAAGATGAAAAGAATAAAGCTTACTGCGCACAACAGCAGATACCCCCAGAAATCGGCAAAAAAATATGTTAGGTGAGGCCAAATTTTGGAAAACATTAATATATGATTCTATGAACTATAAATTAAAAACACAAGACACGAGTATGAACAATATTTTTGTGCATGTCTTACTTTTTTATTCGAGTAAATATTTTATATGAATCCAAAACAGGAAATACGAATAAAATTAATCGCCCAAAGAGAATCTTTAGACAAAAACACCAAAGATATTGCCAGTGATATCATCACCAAGGTTTTTTTCGACGCAAAACTTATCGAAGGAAAAAATAATATCCTGTGTTATCTGCCGGTTAACAACGAGATTGAAACAAAACTGTTAATAGACAACCTGCAAGCCCTGCAAAAAAATGTATATGTACCGGCTTATGACAAAGAAAAAGGGCAATATGTTTTTGCCCGGTTTAACGGCTGGGATAATTTGGCAATTGGGCCTTTTGACGTGCGACAGCCTGTGGACTCCCATGAAACGGATAGCATCGACTTGGCGGTTTTACCCGGTGTAGCTTTTGACACTCAAGGCAACCGGCTAGGCTATGGCAAGGGTGTTTACGACAAACTTTTGGCAAGTATGGATTGCATCAAAATAGGGTTTGCCTACGATTTCCAGGTTGTTGACGAATTACCAATAGAAGAACACGATCTAAAAATGGATATGGTGATAACAGAAAAAAGATTCCTCCATACATCATCCTGAATTTCGAAGGTTCCTCCTTGCAATGATATTTCGATCTGAAAATTACTTAATTTTCAGATCGAGGAATCGCAATTAATAAGGGCATGAGACAGAACCTTCGAAATTTTTATTTCTTTGATTTATGATTCTTACGTAGCGACAGTATTGCCCAAATCAGCCATGGTACTAGAACTATGACAGCCCAAATATTAATGGCCTGATTTATGGGCATGTTATAAATCAATTCGATCTATCTTGGCTGCCAAAATATTCACTTCGCTTCGCTCCGTTTATCTTCTTGCTGCAATTTATTAATTTTCGCAGCAAGAATGAAGTCGTTGACGGATAACCCGCCGATGGCGTGGGTCGAGAGCTCGACGTCTACATAACCCCAGCTGAATGTAATATCAGGGTGATGTCCTTCCTGCTCGGCAATTTCGCCGATTTTGTTAACAAACGCTAAGGCTTCTTTAAAATCTTTAAATTTAAACTTGCGCTCAATTTTTTTTGTATCGTCTTTCAGCTTCCAAGCTTTGACCTCTTCCAAATAGGGTTTCATTTCTTCCGGGGTCATTGGCTTGGTACCGCCTTCACACGGAACGCATTTTTGGTGGGTTAGATCCATACGAGTATTATACCCCAGCTTAAAATGATAAAATTTGAAGGTTGATGCGGAGTCGTCTAATGGTAGGACGCAACCCTCTGGAGGTTGTTATTGGGGTTCGAATCCCTGCTCCGCAGCAAAATAAACCAGCGTGGATTCGAACCTGCTTTTTGCATAATTATAACTCATAGTGTATAATCCCAGACTATGAAAGCAGAAAGACCTCCGCAATGTATTTTAGGAAATGGGGAATGTCCCCAAGAATGCCGACTTTTTGAAAACTCAAAGGAAATTACTAATGTTCTTGGAGATGCATTTGACCCTCAAGAATCTCGTAGAAGAATAGTTTTTGCTGATGCCTTTAGCCACGATATCAACGTGACACATGTTGCTGCTGTGATGGCAAGATGTGCAAAAGAAGGAAAAATTCAAACTAGCGAACAAATACAACCAGCCCCTCGTCCAATACCTCAAAGACCACCTCAAAAATAGTTGGGAATATAAAAACTTTCGTTTGTAGCTTTATAAAAAGTTCGAATAGCGTCTATATCCGCCAGCACTACCTAGCCACGCTACCGAATGTGTTATTGACATAAGTGTACAGGTTAGTGTACACTTACTGTTAAATGACACAAACAATTCCCGTAACACAAGCAAGAAAAGACCTTCTCAAATTAATAGATAAAGTGGATGTTGACTACACTCGTTTTGATTTAACAAAAAACGGAAAAGTGAAAGCAACACTCGTATCACCTGATTATTTAGATTCCTTGGAAGAGACTGCCTACAGCCTCGAGAACTCTCTAGGCGATATTCGTAAGGCTGAAAAGGAAGTTGTCAAAGGTGAGTACATTACCATGGAAGATTTTAAGAAAAAACTTCATGAGTGATGCCCGCTAAAAACTTTATCATACCGAAAAGTGTTGATAAAGAAATTTCAAAGCTCCCGTCTAAAATTCAAGTAAAAATAGAATTTGCTTTTGACAGAATAAAGGATAATCCAATATCTGGTATCAAGCTTCATGGGCAGCTAGGTCAGTATTATAAGTTAAGGCTGGGAGATTATCGTATTGTTTATTCTTTTGATGCAAGAGAAAGTACTATTACTGTAGTTAAAGTCGAGCACAGACAAGGCGTATATAAATAGGTTCTGAACCCTTCGGCAAGCTCAGGGTCTTCGACGTGTTGCCTAGAGCCAGCTTTTTTCTTAGCCTGAAAAACGGTGCCTAAGATTTATCGTATAAATAATCGAAAGGAATTAGTGAGACTGAAATGTGCTTAACTTGCGTTCATACCATAACTAGGTATCTGAGGTTTTGGTGCCCAAGATATTATTAGGGGTGCCATCTTAACGGAGTTATTGAACCGCCAAACCTTAAACGTTGGTGTCTCGACAATAAGTGCTTTATCTCTATCTGGTGATTGGGATGATACGTTTAAGGAACTGCGTGCCTAACCATGACTAGCGCATCCCGATTAAAGGGCAACCGGGGATAGCGGTACTCGCATCCTCGAGCTTGTACACCTTTTTGTTTTTCCACGTTTGTTTCTATGCCGTCTTGAGCTCCTATCACGATCGGCTCTAAACTTTGCCGATTATTTTCAGGATCCCACGTGGGATTAAATTTTATCACTTGAGAGATTGGCAATGGATTAATAATGTGGTAACTTTCTATCGATATAAGCCCATATGGGTTATCGGAGTTTGGCGTTGCATTAAGTTCTAGACATAACACAAAGTCGTCTAGGTATAATGCACCGTTTTCTCTAGGGGAAATTACACGAACGTTCCCGACACGAGAAGCGACGTAGTCATCTCGGCGTTTAACGCCTAGTGCTTCAAAAATCTTACTTGCAACAATTGCACTGGGGTAAGCCTCGCCTCTTTCAATTCTACTGATATAAGCTGTCGACACATCAGAGGCTACTGCTAGAGCTCTTAACGACATCTTAAGTGTTTTTCTTGCATCAAAAACACTATTGCCTAGTGAACTACCCAGCTCTTGTGTCATGCTGTTTAAACAGGAATTGTAGGCTTGTTTTAAATAAAACACAATCTACGGTAGTTTCTGGTAAAAAGTTCCCACATAGTCAACTAGTGCCAGCAAACGTGCAAGCGAGGGTTCGAACCTCTGATACAATATTTTCATGAAAGACATTCAAATACTTGAAGCCTCTGAAGTAAAGCTAAGCGATTACCGTGCTTTACGATTAGAAGCACTTCAAAAAGAACCACAAGCTTTTGGCTCGTCATACGAGGATCAAAAAAATGCTCCTGACGCTGATTGGCAAACATGGCTGAATAACTACATAGAAGGAGAAAGGAATTGGATGGTTTTTGCTGCTATTAATAACAAACTTGTTGGCATGCTAGGAGCTTTTCAGACTGATCAAGATGTTGAAGCACAAATTGCACAGCTTATTGCTGTTTACGTTACGAAAGATGCAAGAGGGAAAGGAGTTTCTAAATTGCTTATGAAACGATTACTAGACAAGATTATTCGCGATACGCCAGTAAAAAAACTTAAGCTAGCTGTAAACATCGATCAGACGGCAGCCGTGGAACTCTATAAAAGTTTTGGTTTTGAAGTAGTTGGAAAAGAAAATATGACATTAGGTGACAGAAAAACACACGAAGAGTATTTGATGAAAAAGAAACTTAAGTAATTGTTTACAAATAGTTTGGAATGTAGAAGCTTTCGATTGTAGTCTCAAAATAAGTTCGAATAGCGTCTATATCCGCCAGCTCTTTAGGACTTTTTGGGCTCTTTAACCAGCTTAAAATACTGTATTGTCTTGTCGATTAGAATCACTGTTACTAAGAGCCAGAATCCAACTATGTCGCCCGCAACTACATCACTTGGCCGGTGAACCCCAAGGTAGACCCTGCTGACACCAATTAGAAAAACAAGTACCACAGATGCAAGAACGGCGCAGATGGTAAGCGCCTTACTTTTTGTGAAATGAAAAGCAAAGTAGGCCAGCACCCCGTAAAAAAGGACTGAATTTAGAGCGTGGCCTGATGGAAAACTATAAGAATTTATTTTAATGAGGGCAAAGCCTTCGGGTCTTGGTACTTTAAAACTTATTTTAAGCAGCGAGGTGGCTATTAGGCCGATTATAAGTAAAATTATAAAGACAAACATTTCTTTTTTATGACTTTTCATAGTTAGCAGAACGATCACAAATATTGCCAAGAAGATAAGCATTTGTTCCCCCAGCAGGCTAATTAGTATCATCATGTTTGTCAGCCACGGTTGGCGCAATGAATAAATATACTTAGAGATCGAATTGTCAAAAAACACTGTCTGGTGATCGAGAACTGCCCCGGAAATTGATAAAAACAAAAACATTAAAGAAACACTTAAAATAATTCCACTAACAACTTCCCAAAAAACGAGCGACCTCATATCGTATCTGGCACTCAATTGTTTTAGAAAATGTCTTACCTTGGAAACCATTGCTTCCATTATATTAAATAACTGTACTTTGGTAATATGAATTGGTGAGTAGAAAACTTATTAAAAGCTTTAAATTCGCTTACGAAGGAGTAAGTACGGTTTTTCGAACCCAGCGTAATTTCAGAATTCAGATTACTATTGGAATAATTGCGGTTGGCTCGGCAATATTTTTGGGGCTAAGTAGCGTTGAGTGGGCCATTTTGGTATTAACAATTGCCCTGGTGCTTTCGTCTGAAATGATTAACACAGCAATTGAGACTGCAGTAGACTTGAGTACTACAGAGCTTCACCCTAAGGCGAAGCTGGCCAAAGATCTCTCGGCCGGTGTTGTTTTGATTAATGCTTTTATTGCAGTACTGGTAGGAATTTTTATTATCGGCCCGCATCTATTGAAACTTTTTAAGTTTTAAATTTTTCACAAGTGACTATTTACTCCCTCAGCGAGTCTCTTGTTTTTGATATAGTAGGAAATAATGATTAAATCTTCGCTACATAAAGGCCGGAAATGGTTAACAATCGCCAGAAAAAAGCTGAGTAAAGTCAGAAACGGCATTCCTTCCAAGTACATACGCAGGCCTTGGCCAAGCGGTAACAAGATCAGAGAAAACTAGCACCCCGTTTTATGTACTACTTCTATGTTCTCCGGTGTTCGGATAGTTCCCTTTATTGCGGCATGACTTCTAATCTTGAAAAAAGATTAAGGGAGCATAATTCTGGTGGTTCAAAAGGGGCAAAATACTTGAGAGGTAGGAAGCCAGTTAGTTTGGTTTACTCCGAGGACTATGTTGATATAAAATCGGCTTTGAGACGCGAGATTCAAGTTAAATCTTGGACAAAGGCAAAGAAAGAAGCCTTAGTGAACAACGATTTAGGTCTGCTTAAGAAGCTGTAACACTTTACCCATTCGACTCCCCTTCGACTCGCTGCGGTATAAATACTTGACCCATTCGACTCCCCCGCAATGCGGGGTCGCTCAGGATCGCGTTCGCAATTAGTAATTGCTCTCTTGACATTCGGTTTTCTTTCGGGTATTTTGGATTTACTACGGTAAGAGTACGCAGTGAGGGGGTGAGAAAAAGATATGGATGCAAAGGATCGTTCAAAAAACACAGTAAAATCTGCAAATTTCAGAATCGGCAGCAGAACTTTTTTCTTTGATGTCAACGTCGCTTCAAACGAAAGAAAGTATTTAAAAGTCACCGAATCCAGATTTATGGGTGAGGGACAAGACAGGGTAAGAAGCTCTGTAGTTCTATTCCCGGAAGATGCCAAAGATTTCCAAGCTAATTTAAAAGATATTATTGGTTATCTTAATTGAGGTGTACCAGCACGGCGCCGTGCAAAATTTGATTACCTGGGAGTCGTTAAGCGATATTTAGTACAATTGAATCATCGTGCCGAATCTCCGTTTAGCTTTTTCAAAGATTTTTCTAATTCTGATCATTGTCGCCGCAATTGGTATTCTCCTTTTTTATGTTGGTAGAAACAGAGTAAACATTTCCTCGGAAAACACCGTTCAAGAATCAGATTTGCTAAACAAAACCACCGGAGAACTAAGCCCCCTTTCTATTGAGGCTATGCGCAGCAGGCAATATCCTGGGAGTGACTTGAAGATTGAACAAACGCTTAGCCCTGGAAGTAACTACAGCCAATATGTTGCCTCGTATCAGTCGGATGGTCTCAAAATCTATGGACTTTTGACCATACCCAACGGTGATAAACCAAAAACGGGCTGGCCGGTTATTTTGTTTAACCACGGTTATATTCCTCCGGATATTTACAGAACAACAGAAAGATATGTCGCTTATGTTGATGTCTTCGCCCGGGACGGTTTTATCGTTTTTAAGCCGGATTTCCGGGGCAATGGCAGTTCGGAAGGACAACCGGAAGGCGCCTATTATTCCCCTGCTTATACTGTGGATGATCTTAACGCTTTGGCATCTATCAAAAAATATAAAGACGCGGATCCAAACAGAGTTGGAATTTGGGGACATTCGTTGGGGGGCAATATCACGTTGCGTGATTTGGTTGTTAGGCCAAACGACGTTAAGGCTGCCGTGATTTGGGGAGGAGTTGTCGGTTCTTATGAAGACCTTATGTATAACTGGCAAAGGAGGGTTACATTTCAACCGTCACCACCAGAAATGGCACTCCGCAACCGTTCAAGGGGCAATCTTATCCAAAAATACGGTGATCCCAGAACAAACAGCGCTTTTTGGAATTCGGTAGACCCGACACACTTTCTGGCCGATATTAAAGTGCCGATCCAGCTGGACGCCGGCGCAGAAGACGAAGAAGTACCGGTAGATTTTTCCAAAGGACTATACCAAAAACTGAAGTTGCTAAATAAAAACGTCGAGTTATTCACTTACGAGGGAGGCGATCATAATATTTCTTCTCCAAACTTTGAGGTGGCAATGCAAAGATCCCTAGATTTTTTCAATAAATATGTCAAATAATACTTCGTTATGAAAATTGCTTAATTTTCATAACGAGAAGTCGCAAAGTTCACAAAACTCAAATGTGCGGCCACCTTAGTCATTTTAGGCTTTACAATAATATTGACAAATAGCATTACATATATTTAAAAATATTCATTTACAATTAGATTTACAATTAACTTGACAATCGTGCCTGAATACTATATAATAAGCAAGTGAATAGATTCTTCGCTACGCTCAGAATGACAGGGGAAAGAGATGTTTGAGCCTAAGTTTACCTATACCTCTGCCATTGTTAACAGTTTAGCTACAATCGAAAGGCTATATGGATCCCTCACCGAACAAAACCTCATACCATCCCTTGCCTTGAAGCTTTCCGAAGAAAACGAAGTTTTGGCAACACACCACTCGACAAGCATTGAAGGTAATCCTCTCACGGCGCACGATGTTACCAACATCGTGCTTGGAGACCAGATACCAACTACCAAATCAGAAAAAGAAGTTAAAAACTATTTTAAGGTGCTTAATAAAATAGCCGTCAGCGCCAAAAGAAACTTGCCGGTTTCCGTAGACTTTACCCTGGAACTTCATGAACAGTTAATGAAAGGCTTGGTGACTCATGGACTTGGAAAATTCCGAAACGGTGAAGTATTCGTCGGTCACAAATCACAAGACGAAATAGTGGTTAAACACAGCCCTCCATTCCACAATGCAAAGGAAATAGAGAAGCATCTGATAGAAATTTACAATTGGACAAACGGCAACGAGGAAATCCATGCAATTTTGCGGGCCGGGATACTGCATCACCAGTTTGCCTATATCCATCCATTTTTCGACGGCAACGGCAGACTTGCTAGGCTTTTGACATCATACTTTTTAATTTTGAAGAAGTATGACGTTGTTAAATATTTTATATTGGATGATTATTACGATATCGACCGCCAACAGTATAGTGATATGCTTCATAGTGCGGATAAGGGCAATGAGACTAGGTGGCTGGAGTACTTTTTGGAGGGAATTGCCTATTCCCTACAAGCGGCGCTGGCCCGCATCAATAAATTAAAAGGGAGCACTCTGGAAGAAATAGCCGGTGAAAAAAGGGTTTTGGTAACCGCACGCGAAGAAGAAGTGATTCAAGTAGTTTTGGACAAAAAAGCGATTAAGACTTCGGATATTACTGACGAGTTGGAAGTTACACGCCAACAAGCCCATTCGCTATTGGCTTCTCTGGTAAAAAAGGGTATTTTAGACAAGTTCGGAAAAACGAAACTTAGCTATTACATGCTAAAGAAGAAAGGGAAATAAATTTATTATTGTTCGAGCTTGTCGAGAACTACATAAATTTGTCATTCTGAATGCAATGAAGAATCTTTGTTGAATGAGATCCTTCGCTTCGCTCAGGATGACAGCGAGAGAATAAATGCAAAAACCTATAGATCTAACGCTAACCCAAGAAGGTTACAATAAATTACAGAAGGAGTTCGACGATCTGATGGAGGCAAGACCAGGGGTTTTGACCCGCATGGTAGCAGCCCGGGAAATGGGAGATCTTTCGGAAAATGCCGGTTATCATGCCGCCAAAGAACGGCTTGGTTATATCGACAGAAGAACAAGGCATTTAAAGTTAATGCTCCGTTTTGCCGAAGTGAAGGAAGCAAAAGGTACGGACGAAGTTACTTTTGGTTCTATCGTCAGAGTAAATAACGGAGACACAGAAGTTGAATTTGCAATTGTCAGCGCCATGGAGGCGGACCCAATGAAGCTGAAAATTTCCGACGTTTCGCCAATTGGAAAAGTGTTGCTTGGTAAAAAAACGGGCGACGAGGCTATCATCGAAACGCCAGACGGGAAAATGGTCTATAAAGTCCTGGAAATTAAACGCTCTCGCTAAAAGCGAATCCCCAATAACTGCGAGCATTTGTAAATTGCTTCACCAATGTTTTTATCTTTGGACTTGGCAAGTTTTTCCAGTGCCGCAATTGCGGAAGGCGTATCCAGATCATTGCTGAGACTTTTGAAAAAATCTTTGGCGTAAACCATAACCTCGTCGTTGTTTAATTGATTTGATTTAACGGCAACCGATTCTAAAAGCAATGAGATATTTTTAGCTGTTTTACATTCCCCTTCCTCATAGTTAAAAGGTCGGCGGTAATGATGCATCGCAAGATGGATCCGAATTTCATTTGCACTTTGATTTTTGAGGAGATCTTCAACAAAAACCATATTGCCAAGCGATTTGCTCATTTTGTGCCCCTCGTAATAGACGATACCGGTGTGCATCCAGGTTTTAACAAATTGGCGAGCGGAAAAATTTTCCGATTGGGCAATTTCGCATTCGTGATGAGGAAATATTAAATCCTGACCTCCGCCATGGATGGTGATTGTTGGCCCTAGATATCTCATACTCATGGCACTGCATTCGATGTGCCAACCCGGTCGACCGCGGCCCCATGGCGCTTCCCAAAACGGTTCGTCGTCCCTACTTTTTTGCCAAAGCACAAAATCCAAAGGGTCGCTTTTATTTGGATCCAGGGGGAAATTTCCCCTGTCGTTGGCAATTTCTAACATCGCCGGGTAGCCAAATCTGGAAAGCTTGCCGAAGTTTTTGTCTTTTTTGATACTGAAGTAGACGCTGCCATTTTTAACATAGGCGATTTTAGTTTCGATAAGTTTTTGGATTATCGTGACCATTTGCTCAATATTTTCCGTGGCTTTCGGGTAGTAGTCCGGACGCAATACATTTAAAGCGTCCATGATGGTGAGGTACTTTTCAGTTTCAGATTTGCCCAATTCTTGCCAACCAATATCTAATTTTTGGGACCTGATCAGGATATCATCATCGATATCGGTAACGTTTTGGACGTAGGTTACGCTTGCGTTTAGAAAACGCAAGTAGCGAATGAGAATATCATAAGAACTAAAAGTAAAAACGTGGCCAAGATGGGCCGTGTCGTATGGTGTAATACCGCAGACGTAAATACCTACGGGTTCCTTTAGATTGAGCGGTTCTAACTTTCCGCTGTAAGTGTTGTAAATGCTAATTAGAGGTGCCGTCACTTGATCTTTTTGGAGGCTTCTACTATTCTGGCCACAGATTCATCTTTGCCAAGTTTATTTAAAGATTCAAATAGTGGTGGTGTCACCAATGATCCGGAAATGGCGATGCCTATTCCTCTATATATATCTTTTGGTTCAATTTTTTCTTTCTCGGCAAAGGATAATATTTGCGATTTTAAATTGTCGGCGACCCAATCCGTTTCCGGAATATCTATAAATATTGCCACAACGCTGTTCAAAGCAGAACCGGTAATGGGAATGTTTTGGGTCTGATCCTGCTGCGGTTTTTCAAAGAAAAAGCCGGCTATGTTTTTAAATTCCTTAAGTGTAAATATTCTCGAATTTACAAGCGGTGCTACCTCTTTAATTTTTTCCAGACTATACTCAGGAAATTCTTTTGAGATTCTGCCTGCAAGATCATCGATGTCTAATTTTTTAATCCATTGGCCGTTGAACCACTTTAGTTTCTCAAGATTAAAAATCGGACTGTTTTTGTTTATGCGGTCTATCGAGAAAATATTTGTCAGATCTTCCAGCGAAAACATCTCTTGGTTATCTTTGGGCGCCCAGCCCAGAAATGCCAGAAAATTTACGATAGCCTCCGGTAGGTATCCTTCTTCGATAAATTCGATGGCGGATTTAGCCCCCTGTCTTTTGGACAGCTTTTTGTGGTCCGGGCCCAGAATGGAGGGAAGATGGACAAAAATTGGCGGTTGCCAACCAAGAGCATCGTAGAGCAATAAGTGCTTTGGAGTTGACGGGATCCACTCGTCACCCCTAAAAACGTGGGAAATTTTTGTTTCGTGGTCGTCTATTACGTTGGCAAAATGGTAGGTGGGGTATCCGTCGGATTTGATGATCACAAAATCTTCGATAACATCCGATTTGAATTCCACTTTGCCGTGTACTGCGTCATCCCAAGCAAGTGTTTTGCCTTTTTCGACTTTGAAACGCCACGCCCCTTCGTCTTCGTAAGCCAATCCTTTTTCCTTTAATTGATCTAGGTGTTTTTTATAAAGATCCAACCTTTTTGACTGATATAGCTCTTCTTCATCAAATGCGAGTCCAAGTAATTCTAAGCTTTGTTTTATTTTGGCAATCGATTCCGGAACAAGTCTTGCCTGGTCTGTGTCTTCGATTCTCAGTAAGAATTTTCCATCTTCTTTTTTGGCAAAGAGGTAGTTAAAAAGAGCGGTTCGGATGTTGCCAATATGGGGAATGCCCGTCGGTGATGGTGCATAGCGTACCCGTGGTTTTAGCCCATTCGACTCGCTCCCGCCTGCTTCGCTATGCGAAGCGTTGCGGATAGGTCGCTCGCTCAAGGTTTTCAACCCATTCGACTCGCTACGCTCGCTCAGGACTTTCAGCATGCTAGAATTGTATCATGGTCGATCTTACGACTTCCGCTGGGTTTTTTCGCCGATATTCACTTTGGATCGTTGTGAGTATCGTGGTTTTGATAGTGATCTTGTCGCTTTCTATGAATAGGGCAGCAATTCAAAAAGCCCTTTTTCCGCCAAAGCCGCTACCCGCAACTGTTGCCTTTGGAATCTTACCAAAATTTGATTTAAATTTCGGTAATAAACCGACGGGAAGTATTACCTATACGTTACAAACAGTCAGCGACGAGTTGCCAATTTTGCCAACAACAGCCAAAGTTTTTGCGATGGGCCAAAATAAAGCGTCTTTTTCTACCCCGGACGTGATCAAGGAAAAGGCCGGTAATTTGAACTTTGCGACCGAACCGGAAATATCCGGCACCAAAATGAAATTCACAGACCAAAAGGGTAGAACGCTGACCGCTGATGTTATTTCCGGAAATATGAAATTGATAACAACATATTTGAACGACCCGGACATTTTGACAACAAGACCGGATAGTGTCGAGCAGGTTAAGAAGCAGGCAACAGACTTTTTTGAGACCGCCGGACTCAATCCTTTTAATTATCCTGAAAATAAAATCGAGATTAAGTACTACCGTTTGGACGGAGGAAGCTTAAACGAAACAAGTTCGCTTTCGAATGCCAACTTAGTTGGGATAAATTACCAAATGGGCGACATAGACAAGATACCGGTTTACACTGTTGATACCGGCCGCAATTCCGTCTTTGCCCTGGCTTCCCAAAAAAATTTAGTGGAAGCTACCTTTGAACCTCTTAATGTGGACAAAGGACTTTTTGCAACTTATCCGCTTAAAGATATTTCCCTGGCGTACGAAGAACTAAAAACCGGCAATGCCGTTTTTAACAAACCAAACAATGGCAGTGGCCTGATTGTGAGCTCCGTAAGTTTGGGTTATCTAGCCAACCCCAGCGCCAGTTATTTAATACCCGTATATGTTTTTGATCTGGGCAATCCTCTGTTGGCATTTGTACCGGCTGTTGACGCTTCATGGATTCAGCATTAGTTCTCACGGATTCAGCCAGGTGTGATTTGCAAACGCCCACTCGATTAAATTTTGCGCTTCTCCAAACCGGTCTTGCGACCCCAAAACAACAGCAATTATTCCGTGTCCGTTGCGTTTGGTGTATGTGACAAGGTTTTCTAGAGAACCATCTGTTTTGCCTGTTTTTACACCTTCCAGCCCAGGCACAACACCCAGAAGTTTGTTCACATTTTCCAAGTAATAGGTCTTGGTGCCCGTGACATTATTAACCACAATACTTTTGGTTTTAACAATTTTGGCGATAAGAGGATTAGCCACAGCGGCCCGGGAAAGTTTGGTCAAATCGGAAGCCGTTGAATATTGGTATTTATCGTCAAACCCTGCCGGGTTTTGGAAATGGGTATTTGTCATACCAAGATCTTTGGCCTTTTTATTCATAGCTGCAATAAAGTCTTGATACGAATCTGCGCACGAATTTGCGAGTGTGTATGCCGCGTCGTTTCCGGAATTAACTAACAAGCCGTAAAGCAAACTTTCTACAGTTAATACATCGCCACCATGCAGGTCCATTTTAGATCCTTCTTCTTGGACGAAACCAACTTTGACTACAGTCTGGGGAAGACAATTTTCCAAGGCGACAAGAGCTGTCATTAATTTGGTGGTAGACGCCGGCAAGTGCCGCAAATCCGGTTCTTTTTGCAGCAGGATAACACCAGTGTCGTTATCAATTACTGTTGCCGCTTGGGCTGTTAGTTGGGTCGGGCTTTGGTAATTTGTTGTTTTTACAGGGTAAGGTTGCAGTGGTGAAGACTGGGCAAATGTAACTTTGGTTGAAGGCTTTAGGTACGGAATATTGCTAGGGCTTAGTGAATAAACAATTGCCAGTGTAAAGGCACTAATTATTAGTAAAAAAACGACTAGCCGGGCAATTCTCACTTTAGCTTTTTAGGGTGGACAAGCGGACATCGACTCTTTCCATGTCGCGTGGGAAAAGAGAAGCTTCGCGGACGTTTTTAAGATTGAGAATGTGCATCGTTATTCTCTCTAAACCAAAAGACAAGCCGCCTTCCGGCGGCATACCGTATTTAAAGGCTTGGAGATACATTTCAAAATTCTTCGGGTCCATCCCTTTTTCTTCAATTCTTTGCACCAGCTGTTTATAGTCGTTTACCCTTTGACTGCCGCTCAACACTTCGACACCGCGAAATAGTAAATCATAGCTTAGGGAATATTCGGGGTCCTTTGGGTCAGGCATGGTGTAAAAGGGTTTGGCGATTGTCGGAAAATGGGTAATGGTTACAAAATCACTCTTATGTTTTTCCTTGGCCCAATTGCAAATGTCCACTTCGTCTTGAGGTGTAAGATCTTTTTCTTTGCGGTTGTCTCTGGCAAATTCTTTGAAAATTACTTCTTGGGCTTCGCGAAGCGTAAGGCGCGGAATTTTACCAAAGGCAATGCTTTCCAAAGCGAATTGTTCAAAGATCCCCTGGCAGCTGTCTTGGACATGTTTGAGCATTTTTGTTGCTACTTCTTCGACCAAATCCAACAACTCTGGAAAATCGACAAAACCGAATTCGCAATCTAGCTGTGTGGATTCGGACAAGTGGCGGGTTGTTACTGACGGTTCGGCGCGGTAGGCATGGGCGATTGTAAACACCCGTTCAAAAACCGGAACCATCATTTGTTTATAAAGCTGAGGACTTTGGGTGAGATAGACTTTGTGATTGTAATAATCTACTTTGAAAACCTCGGCTCCTCCTTCGGTGCTGGAAGCGGCAATTGTCGGGACAAATATTTCTGTACAATTCAGACTGGCGGCAGCTTTTCTGAAACCGTCGACAACGGCTGATTGCACTTTAAAAATCGCCTGGACTTTGGGGTGGCGCAGTGTCAAAACACGGTTATCTAGAAGAGTTGGCAGTTGTAGTTCGTCTTGCCCAAAAATATCAAATGGCAGCTCGGCCGCTTCTGAAAGTACTTTCACAGAAGACGCTTTAAGCTCTATTGCCCCTGTTTCGATTTTGTCGTTGACCATGGAATCCGGCCGTTTTTGGACAACACCGGAAATTTGCACGACATCCTGAGGCTTGAGCGCTGGGTACGGTTCACCGACACCAACCACCTGTATTAAACCGCTACGGTCATAGATATCCAAAAAGGTTAACTTTCCGTGGTCTCTTTTGGTATAAACCCAGCCGGAAATTTGTACTTCACTACCTATTTCTTTGATACATTCAATTGTCAGTGTTCGTTTCATACTAATGAAGGAGATCCTTCGACTCCCCCTCGACTACGCTCGGGGTCGCTCAGGATGACAATAATATCTCTGAGAACTTTTTCCTTCCAGCTTATTCTATATTATTGTCATTTGACATTCAAAGTTTGAAGCTATAAAATTTTTCAAATGGCACGCAATTTTAACTTAGTACTCCTCCTCACATCAGGTCTCTTGCTTGGCAAGAGGCTTCGGGAGGTATTGGCTTAAACTAATCTTAAAGCCAATTGCAGATACCTCCCAAATGGGAGGTTTTTTTGTGGCAAAAGCAAAATGAAAGAAGGTTGTCCAGAAAGTATTAGATATTGTCATGAACCAAGCAATCAATACCTTAAGATGCTTGAAGAATGTCAAGGAGACCCGCGCTCGGTGAGCGGGGTCTATGCCTTAAATAAAATGGGCTCCTTTAGAGCACGTATAGGTTATGTGCCTGATTTTGACGCCCGTGGTTTTAGGACAAAAACCACAGAATGTGTCAACTCTGAGTCAAAGTGAGTAATTTACAGTGCAATTAGTAATCCTCAAAAAGCGACTGCAAAATTCCAAAAGCGCTATTGATGTCTTCTGGCTTAAAAATCAGGGTAAGCTCAGAGTGGGTTGAGAGAATGTCGATGATGTTGACGCCTTCCCAGGCGAGCGACTTGATGAAGAAGTAGAAAATTCCGGGGCTGGTGACGGCAGTTAGCGGCAGATGAATGGTGATGGAAGAAACGTTGGGGAAAGTTTCGATCGTTTCCTCGCCCTTGAGGATTTTTTTTATGCCGTCGAGGTTTATTTTGTTTGTAAGAATGATTGTCTCTACACGGCCATAGGTAAAAAGTGCTTTTTTTTGGAAACTCTTACCCGTTTTTTCAATTGCAGACAGTTTCTGTAGCAGGTTGTCGGAGTTTTTGACATAGATAAGCGTAAGGTTGGAACGAACAATCATGTCCGGTGCTTCTTGGAATATCGTTATCTGCTTGTAACCGGCGGTAAAACTACTTTGAAGTCGGTTAATGGCCATGATGATTGAACCGGTTGTGACCTTCTTGAAAACCAGATCCTCGACTTCTTGTTTGATATATCTGGCAAGCGAGGAGGCATTGATTAGATCCTTAGACATGGCCTCCGAGAGATAACGGGAACGTTTGATTATTTTTTCTACAGCCTGAGGCACAGTTACCATGTTAATATTTTAACAAAATCTTTGATATTGTACATTATTCCGTGAAATTTGACGTTTAGTACAGAATCGTTTATCTTAGGATTTAAGCTAAAGCATTACAAATGTTTAAGCACACAAGGCCCTCCCGCCTGGGAGGGTTTTTAGAGCGCTGAACGCAAAATGCAAAAAGACTAACGCTGTCACAACTAGCGTTAAGCATTTAGCTTTTAGCGTTTAGCAACAAAAAAAGGAGGTGAATTATTATGCTAGAAGGAAGTGGTGAAGTAGGAAACACAAGACAAGCCCATGTGTTTGAGACAATGGATCCGGATGGCGGTGGCAACGGAAGCGTAGTGACAGGAATGGGGGGTCCCCGTCATGCCAGTGAAATAGTCGTACCGAAACAGCGTATACCGCTAGGTGGAGCAGTGATTGACTACGGGCATGAACATACCCAAATGGTTGGAGAAGGTGGGCCAGCAAACGGTCAGGTTTAGTCGTTTTTAATCGATAGATCTTTGATTTTAAGTTGTAGGCCGCCGTTGTATCTGTCTTCCGTGATCGTGTACACCAGGTCGATGTTGTATCCGGGTCGGATTTCGGATTTCTTTTCGCCCATGTTAAAACCGATGGCGCCAAAGCCGTTAACCTGAAGCTTTAGGTGGTTGTTTTGGGCGCCGACGCAACGAACATCTTCGACAAGCATTCCCTTTGTTAAAAACAATGGTTCGGGGTTGGCAACACCGTAAGGTTCGAATTGGGATATTTGTTTTAAAGCATCCATGTTTATATCAGTGACTTCTAGTGGGCATTCAATTCCGAGAACCGGTGTGAACAAATCCTCGGTCATGATCCTCTTGGCGTATTTGTTTATAGCTTCGGTGAAAGATGCTATATGCCTTGTCTCCATGGAGAAACCGGCAGCCATTGGATGACCACCGGCGTCGACTAAAAATTCGCTTTGGGCGCGAATTGCTTCGACAATATTGAAACCAGTAATGGATCTCGCGGAACCTTTTGACCTACCGTTTTCCCCTTTTGCTATTACTATCATTGGCTTATGGTGGTATTCCACCATTCGGGATGCAACCAAGCCAATTACACCTTCGTGCCAAGACTCGTGGGAGATAACACCAACCAGATGTTCTTTGATCACAAGATCCCTGGCAGTATCGATAGCAGAAGTCGTTAAATCTTGACGTTTAGAGTTGGTTTTGGTCAGTAGCTTGGCCAGTTCATCTGCCTGATGTGCATTACGAGCGCAGAGCAACCGTAGAGAATCGAGACCGTGCTCTATGCGGCCCATGGCGTTGATGCGAGGGGCCAGGATATGGCCAATCTCGTACGTTCCGATCGGGCCTCTAATGTTCGACCCCTGAATTAGAGCTTTTATGCCCGGCCTTTTGGTTTTTGTTAACTTTTCTAAACCGATGGTAACTATAGCTCTGCTCCCCCCAATAAGAGGCACCAAGTCGGCAATTGTAGCCAGAGCCGCCAGTTCCAGTTTGTCCATTAATTTAGCGGAATAGGATTTGTCTAATTTTTGAACCAATTCCCAACAAAATCTCCAGGAAACCCCGGCGCCGCAAAAACTTGTAGAGTGAACAAGAGCAACGGATTTGGGGACGACACTGGGTTTTACATGATGGTCCGTAATTACGACATCCACCCCAAGTTTTTTAGCGTGGTCGACTTGTTCGACAGCCGTCACACCGTGGTCGACAGTGATTATTAATTTAACGCCTTGTTCGGCTAAAGTTGTTATGGCTTCCTTTGCCAAACCGTAACCTTCTTTTATTCTGTGAGGAACATAGGGCATGATGTTTGCGCCTAAATCGTTTAGTGTTTCCCACATAATCGCCGTTGCGCAAATACCGTCGGCGTCGTAATCGGAATAAACAACCATTTTTTCTTTACCTTTGATTCCTGCAAGAACCCGAGCTATACCATTTTCGATATCGGTTACAGGAGTGCTTAAAATTTGGGCAAATTCCGGGTTTATAAATTGTTTTAATTTGGTAGGAGTGTCCAAGCCTCTATTGCTCGCCAGAACATGAGTTAACCAATCTTTTTTTGCTTTGTCCGGGCGGGAGACTTTGATTTTCCAGGTGTTTTGAAGCATATTTATCTTTGTCATCCTGAGCGCTAGCGAAGGGTCTTATAAAAGATTCTTCACTCCGTTCAGAATGACATGGGGATCAAACGATCAGTTATAGCCAGTGCCCTGTAACTTATAACTAAGTTATAATTCTATCATGAAAGCTAAGATCAAATTGCCTGTAGAGATTGAGGAAATCTGCAAAAAAATCACAGACGCCGGATTTGAGGCAGTTCTGGTCGGCGGCGTGGTTCGCGATTTACTCTCGGGCAAACAAGCGAAAGACTGGGATCTGACTACTTCTGCTACGCCGGAGCAAATTTTGAAGATCTTTAAAAACGGTTTCTATAATAATAAATTTGGAACAGTCGGAATCGTTACAAAAAACCAGAACATTGTTGAGATAACCACATACCGCACGGAATCAAGCTATAAAGATGCCCGTCATCCGGAAAAAGTGGCGTGGGGTAAAAACTTGGCAGAAGATCTAGCTAGGAGGGATTTTACGATAAACGCCATTGCGGTGAGATACCCAACGCTGGAAATTGTAGATCCCTACAAAGGCCAAAAAGACATTGAGAGAAAAATAATCAGAGCGGTCGGCGACCCTAACGAAAGATTCCGGGAGGATGCCCTAAGAATGTTGAGGGCAATTAGGTTCGCGACAACATTGGAACTCAAGATTGAGCCAAAAACGCTCGCTGCCATTTCGAAAAATGCAAAACAAATTTCCAAAATTTCCGGTGAGAGAATACGTGAAGAGATTTTTAAAATGATCATGGCCAGCGAGCCTGAAAGAGGATTTTTCTTGGCCCATGAAACTGGAGTATTGCGAGTTATTATGCCGGAACTTGAGACATGTTTCGACGTTCCCCAAAAAAGCCCAAAGCGGCACCACATTTATGATGTGGCCACACATTGTATTTATAGTTTGAAATTCTGCCCTTCCACGGACCTGATGACACGCTTTGCAACACTCCTTCACGACATTGGCAAGGCAAAAGTTGCCAAAACAATTGACGGTGTACGAACTTTTTATAACCACGAGGTAGCGGGCGCCCGCCAAGCCAAAGAAATCGCCGACCGCTTGCACTTAAGCCGGGAGCAGCGAGACAAATTATTTTTGCTTGTGCGCTGGCATCAATTCAGCGTGGGCGAGAATCAGACGGATGCGGCGATTCGAAGGTTTATAAAAAATGTTGGGTTAGTAAACGTTAACGACATGATGGATTTGCGGGTTGGTGACCGGCTTGGAGGAGGCCTACAACAACCGGAAAGCTGGCGGCTTAAGCTGTTTCGGCAAAGGATTGCCGAAGTTTTGACCCAGCCGTTTTCCGTCACTGATCTTAAGGTTAATGGCCGTGATGTTATGCAGATACTTAAAATTAAACCCGGAAGAAAAGTTGGAGAAATATTAAACAAGTTGTTTAACGAAGTGGCCGAAGATAAAGAGAAAAATAACCGAGACTATTTAATTAAGAAATTAGAGGGTTTAAAAAAAACCGGTTCATGATTTGCCTTTTTTCTGCAAACTATTTCGAGCGGAAAAAACATTAGCTTTTAAGCTAGGGTTGAAAGGCAAAGTCCGCGAGAATGAAACTTCACCGAGTTTTTGTTTGGTGAAGTTTATTCCAAACCACAAGCAGTGGGGCGGCGTTGAAAATGGAAGAGTAAGTTCCGGAGATAATACCAATTAGTAGTGCCAAAACAAACGTGTGGATTGATTCGCCTCCAAAAAGCAAAAGAGCAAGAAGTACGAAGGCTACAGTAAGTGAAGTATTTAAGGATCTTGTTAAGGTTTGCAAAACGGAGAAATTAACCACTTTCTCAAAGGGCATGCCGCTGTGTTTGCGCAAATTTTCGCGGATTCTGTCAAAAACAACAATCGTGTCGTGAACAGAAAACCCAAGGACTGTCAGAAGGGCGGTTATAAAAAGGGAATCAACTTCGATGTGCCAGAAATGGCCAAGGATCGCAAAGATACCGACCACAACTATCACATCATGAACTAGCGCAACGATTGTGCAAACACCAAAAGCGAGTGAAGAAGTCGGTTTGGGGACTTTTCGAAAAGCCCAGGTAATGTAGGCAACGATGCCTAATATGGAAACAGCGACAGCGTACACAGCCTTTTGGGTTAATTCTTGAGAGATTGTTGGACCAACTGTGACGAGACTAATATCTTGGGTTTTACCGTAGGTTTTTAAGATATTTGTCTTGATAACTTTAATTTTGTTCTCATCGGAACTGCTTATCCTAAATAGGATGTTTTGATTTCCACCAGCAGAAGAAATCGACGAAAAATCTACCTGGTTAAGTTTTAGAAATTGAGAAAAATCCCGGGGAGTAACCTTTTTTTCTACGAATTTAATTTCCCAAAGCGTGCCACCCTGAAAATCAATTCCAAGTTTTAAGCCCCAAGCGAAATAGGCCAGGATGCCTGGAATGATGACCAGTAGTGAAAGAGCGAAAAACCAATTGCGGTATTTAATTATGTTCATTGTCGTTTATTTGTCATTCTGAGTTTTTAGCGAAGAATCTTAATAGATCCTTCGCTGGCGCTCAGGATGACGAGATGGAACGTACCCAGAATACTCTGAGTAATGTTTTGGTAACTGTGATTGCAGTAAACATGGAAACGAGAATACCAATGGCCAGTGTAAGAGCAAAGCCTTTGATAGAACCGGTACCAAAATTAAATAAAATCAGAGTCGTGATGAGGGAAGAAACATTGGAGTCGCGGATGGAAGACCAAGCCCGCGAAAAACCGGTGTAAAGAGCTTCGTGTTTTGGTTTGCCCCAGCTTAATTCTTCTTTGATTCTTTCAAAAATTAAGATGTTGGCGTCGACGGCCATACCGATTGATAGAATAAAACCGGCAATGCCGGCTAGCGTTAAGGTGACAGGGATAAACTTAAAGACGGCGTATGTCAAAGATGTATATATAAAAAGGGCCACGACAGCGAAAATGCCCAGAAATCGATAGTATAAAAGCATGAATATGGCGACAGAAATAATGCCAATCGCCGCGGCCAGTAAACTTTTTTGAATTGAATCTAATCCAAGCGTAGGTCCGACTCTGGTTTGACTTTCGATAACAAGCGGAATCGGCAGAGCACCGGCGTTTAATTGTATAACCAGCTGTCGGGCTGAGTTACTTGTGTAATTGCCGGTGATTTGGGCATTGCCATCGGAAATAATGGCTTGGACTGTGGGGGCGGAGATTATGAACTCGTCTAAAGATATTGCCAAGGGTCTACCAAGCTGTTCGCGGGTAATGTCCGCAAACTTCTTTTTGCCTTGGTCGTTAAATTCCAGAGAAATTGCGTAACCTGGAGTTTGCGGATCACGGCTTGGCTGGGCGACTGCTCTTTTTAAATCTTTGCCGGTTAGACCGGTACTTTCATAATATTGCGGTCTGGCGGCAAAAGTTGCTTCCGGGGGTGCATTGTTTTTTAACTTCTTAAATTCCAAATGCGCCGTTTTTTTGACAGTAGCAACCGCCTCATCGATGTTTTTGACGCCAGCGAGTTCGACTACCAGCCGGTATTGTCCCTGACTTTTTGAAGACTGAATCACCGGTTCGGCAACACCAAGAGAATTTACCCGGTTTTCGATGATGTTTTTGGCCGACTCTAAGGCATTGTCGCGGTCCCTTGCCTCTACGCCCTTCATATTAGCAGACATAACAAGCTGTACACCGCCGGCCAGATCCAAACCTAACTTAGGCTCTAGGTCCCTTTTGATATATGGTGTGTCGATTTTTGGGTGATTAAAGGTATAACCAAAAAGGCTAAATTTTGACAAATCAATGTACAAGGCCAGAAGCGTCAAAAGGACTATAAAAAACAACGCCCGTCTCGGGTGTTTACGCATAAACTAGATATTAGTAGATATTAGTAGAAATTGATAGAGCCTTGCTGCGCTCGTTCTCTTGCTCGCTGCGCTCGCAATAGAGCCTTGCTGCGCTCGTTCTCTTGCTCGCTGCGCTCGCAATAGAGCCTTGCTGCGCTCGTTCTCTTGCTCGCTGCGCTCGCAATAGAGCCTTGCTGCGCTCGTTCTCTTGCTCGCTGCGCTCGCAATAGAGCCTTGCGCGAAATTACGTGGCCTCATTAATAATCAGTGAGTCAGTAGGTCAGGGCATCGGTGGATCTGTAAATCAGTGAAATCAGTAAGTACATTCGTCCTGAATTACTGAACTGACCGACCTTACTGATATTCCGACTCACAGACTCACCGTTTATTAATTTACAGCTTCACCATTTCTTCTTCGTCACCGATTAGCATGACGCGGGGTTTACTTAAAACTCCCATAATAAATGGGTCACGACGGTTTTTGCGAAAGTTAAATTCTTCTTCCGTCATTGGGGTGAAATTAATCTCCCTTGCTCTTCTTGCTTCTTCTTCGCGTACCAGAACATTTAGCTCCGGCATTACGATGGTGCCGACAATGAAAAGGTCTACCTCATTTTGATTGTATGGCTTGCCCCTCACAAATGCACCGGAGAGCATTGCGTATTTAATTTTGCCAAGTTTTGCTTTGTTTTTTATGAGAGCACCGCCGAGACCGACGCTTTTATTGATCACCGATAATAATTCCGGGAAAAATATAAAGTCCTTTTTGACAGAATAGAAACGCCTGTTGGCACGCCACTCGCTGGCCAGAAGATTAATTTTTTCTAAACGCGCTAATTCCCGGCGGACAGCGTTGATTTCTTCATCAACTCGACGAACAATATCGCGAACATGGTAACTTTCTTCCGGATTACCCAGAAAAAGTTCCAGGATTTTGACACGAACTTTGGAGATTAATAAATCGATCAACATATTTACTCTAAATACGATGGTATTTAAGCAGGTTTATCGCTTCTTGTAAACAGACAGACAAAATTGTTGAGCAGAAAATTTAATAGGTGACAGTATTACCGACAGGTATAGTTTCTATCCAGATTTGTCCACGGTCAAATGTTATCTCCTGGCCTTGGTTATCCAAATACTTTGTCCTTGCCGTGCGGCTTATTTTGTTCCAAGTACCTGGAACAGCTTTTCCGTCCATGAAAAACAACGCCTTGCCCGAACCGGTTGTACCGTATAAAAGATGCCCGTCCGGATAACCATCGTTGGCATCACTTTCGGTTTCAAACTGAATTACAAGGTTTTTTGGTGAAACTGCTTCTTTGGTAGACGGATCTATTTGGGCCTGAGTGCCGATGTAGCGTTTATATGTATTGGTAGCCTTGTCATATTTCCAAGTGACTGCATATTCTCCTGCCTTGTCCCAGAAAGGTACCATAATTGGTTTTTGCGTTCCTCTTTGATCAAGTGGAGCATCGTCTTTAAATTTCCAAAGAACAAAGTTTACATCCCAGGCTTTTCCGTTTTCATCTTTCGCTCCCCAACCCTCACCTCTGGATTTGGCTGCTTCCCAAAGTTTTTTGGTTGTCGAATGAACATTGTGTGGTGCTAACTTATCTGTACCTCTCCAATATGTCGGGAAGCCCAGACCAAACTGATCCATATCCAGAATTCCGTAATCACGGATTTGCCCAAGCGCGTTTGCAGGACCATCGGTATTTGCTCCACCAACGTGGGCATACAAAGCGCTGTATTCGGATAGCCAATCTATAAAGTAGGTACGGGCGCTTCGAACCGGTGCAATGTCGCCAGCATCTTGGCAGTAGAACATTGTGAGTGTTCTGGTGATACCGCCCTCGGCCACAGCTTCATAGACGATGTCTGCCCTTGTCCAGCCGTTTATTGGCCTGGCATCTTCGTGATTTTCGATCATGACCCCAAGCGGTCTTCTCTGCTCCCATTGACCTTTACGGATTTTGGTGTACATCGCTCCATTCAGCGGGCATGGCTGATCTTTTACGCCTTCTTCGATACCGGAGCTAACATCGGTGAGGCTTCCTAAAAATGGGGCAGAGATACTGACTCCGGATTTCAAAACTGTGTTGAAGACCACGTAAGAAACAGCAGCCGATGCTGCGTATAGGACTATGGCTCCGCCAATTACCAATAATAGTTTGTTTCTTTTCACAATTATCCTTTAATCGCCTTTTCGACTGCTTCTCTTTCCTCTTGGGAAAGCTGATAAGACGAAGCCTTCCCGCTCACGATCTGTTTTGCGTATACCCTTGTGCCCGTCCTGGAATGCAGTGACGACACAATAAATCCAGAATTATTTCCATTCAAAAGGGCAATAACAAAGCTTTGGTCACCGCCTGTGTCTTCAAAAGGATTGTAGCGCACTAGCGAGCTTTTTAAAAAGGACGATTTTGTTAATGTCCCCAACTGGTTCACTTCGTGTACTATTTTGGCGATGTTCTTATTCGTCTGGTCCTGACGATTGAGAATAGTCTCCAGAACTTGCGCAAGGTTTTGGTTTTTACCCTGCGATATTTTACGCCAACTACTTTTTACCCGAAACAGTAAAAACGACAGTACGCAAAGCCAAAGAAGGAGGAAAATTAAGGCAATGTCTGTAAACGATAAGGTATCCATTTAAGAGTATACCTGTTTACCATGGCACCTAAATCCTTGTCAATCCTTAGTTAAGCTAAGAATTTCTTTGATTAATCTCCTGCCTTCTTCTCTTAGACCCGCAATCCCGCGAAGCGGGATGAGGACCGCAAGAAGCATCGTACTACTTATGTTAATATATTCATGTCAATATAGGCAACCGGTTCCGTGAAATGAACTGGTGCCTAACTTACATGCCTTTTAAAACCAAAAGACAAAAAATAGCCGCTCAGCAGAAAAGATATTCCTTTACCAACGGACGTGTGAGTTTTGTCGGTGCCCCACAGAGTCCGACCGCTAGTTCCAGTCATGCCTTCGACTTCGCCGGCGTTGATACTGAGTCGCTTCAAAATAAAGCATTAAAACCGGAAATATTCAAAATTGGGCTCATTAGTCTTCTAATTATTGGTCTTCAAATAACTTTACGCATGCTACCCTCGGGCGCCGGGCTCGGTATACTTCACTAAACATTCAAATCGCTTCATAACACGCCAGGCTTGACACTATTTTGAGGCGTGTGCTATGGTTGAAGCTAGTTGAGGCTAGTTAGCTTCGGCGTAAGGCTAGCAACAAAATCTTTACTGCCTAAAGGAGGTGACAAAAAATAATATCAGCCTTACTTCGTAATCTGATATTTTTGTTAAAAATGATATCGATTATAAAGTTAAGGTGATTTAACAAAAATGGCTACTATGTATTGTGTTAAATGTCGCGAAAAGAGAGACGACCCAAACGCTGTTAAAGTTACTATGAAAAATGGTAAACCTGCGAGTAAGGGTAAGTGTCCGGTTTGTGGCACTACAATGTTTAAAATTGGAGGCTAATTTCTCTCTTTAAACAATCACGCGAAAAACCCCAAAAACGAGGTATAAGGTTTGGGGTTTTTCCGTTTCCCAAATTCACCTAAATCTTAGGTATTTCCTCTCTATTATTTTGGTGCGCTAGCCTTTAGCGAGGCTAAGTAGAAAATTTGGGATTTTATAAAAAGTCTTTAGAAGGGCTTGAGGATAGTTCAGCTTGCCATACAACTTTTTAATTTCTTCCGGTAAATTTTCTTTTGAGTATTTCCAGCTTACTTTTATTGTCTGATTGTTCTTTTTATCCTTTTCAAGCGCAATTTTTTCGAAGCCAACATTTTTATTGCCGTTTAAGTTTTGCTTGAGCGGATCAGTGGCAGACTTGAGAGTTTGAGCGTCGGCAATGACTGCAGGAAGCACTTTTGTAAAAATACTCGGGTCGCTGTTTTCGGGCATTTCCAGTGTCACAATAATATCGTTATCATTTTTGGTAAAAGATGGAGTGTAGCTAAAACGGATGCCTGTAACCTCCCCAGCGTTTGTTTCCATCTCCCAAGAATAGCCTGTTTGGACAAAATCGTAACTTGGTCTGGGAATCCCTTGTGGAATACGCACAATTTTAGAAAAAACAGTCGATGCCAGTTTTTCGTTTATAAGCTGGGTTGTGGGCTTGACGATAACAAAGCTGGTGTAAATTGCCCACCAGGCAAATGCTACCCCGATAATTAAAATTGCGAGCACTATTAATAGGATGCATTTCTTCTTCATGAAATTAATTCTAGCACTGATTAATCTAGTTTTCGATTTGTGGACGGTATTGCAGAGCCTCCGCGATGTGATTTGATTTGATTTTAACAGAACCTTCGAGATCGGCTATGGTTCTGGCGATCTTGACGACTCGATAAAATGCCCTGGCCGAAAGATTAAGCTTGGCGATTGCAGTTTTTAGTAAAAGTATTGATTGGGGTTCTAAGTTGCAAAACTGCTTTAACTGACGCGAAGACATCTCGGCATTCGATTTGATAGCTAGTCCTTTGAACCTTTTCTGCTGAATCTCGCGAGCTTTTTGGACCCGGGCCTGGATTTTGGAAGAGGGTTCAGCGCTAACGCCTTGGGTTAATTTTTCTACTTTGACGGCCGGCACAGAAACATGGATATCAATTCGGTCCAAAATTGGTCCGGACAATCTTTTCTGGTAACGGGTAATGACTGAGGGGCTACAACTACAACTGTGGGTTTCGTCACCAAAATACCCGCATGGACAAGGGTTCGCAGCGGCAACTAAGGTAAAACGACTAGGAAATGCGACCCTGCCTGCAGCTCTGGAAATGGTCACATGCCCGTCTTCCATTGGCTGTCTTAATGCCTCCAGTACATGGCGGGGAAATTCAGGAAACTCATCTAGAAATAGAACGCCTCTGTGGGCCAGCGAGATTTCTCCGGGTTTTGGAACGTTGCCGCCGCCAATCAGGCCGATGTGACTAGTGGTGTGGTGGGGACTACGGAATGGACGGGAGGTTATGATCGGCTCGTCCACGGAGAGTAGATTTGCAACGGAATAGATTTTGGTAACTTCTAAACTTTCTTCGAGTGTAAGTTTGGGTAAAATCGTGGCAAAGCTTCTGGCCATCAGGGTCTTTCCGGCACCCGGCGGGCCTTTCATCAAAATGTTGTGAGAACCAGCAGCGGCAATTGTGAGCGCTCTTTTAGCATTTTCCTGGCCGCGAATATTGGCAAAATCATAATCCTCGTTAATATTTGGAGTAAAGTTTAGTTTTTTATATTTGGCGGTTTTAATTTGCTTTTGATTAATAGTAGGAAGATGCGAAGTTGCAAAATGGTTGAAGAGTTCTTTTAAATTTTTTACGGGGAATATACTAATTTTATCTAACATCTGCGCTTCGGCGATATTTTCTTCCGGGATGAAAAAATTATTAAATTTTTTCTCTCTGGCCATCAAAGCACAGGGCAGAACACCCCAAATTCTTCTAACAGAACCGTCTAGCGAAAGTTCGCCTATGAAAATCGAGTCGGAAAGGTCGCGTGGTGTTAATTGTTCCGAAGCCAACAATATTCCAAGGGCTATTGGCAAATCGTAGGCCGGGCCTTCTTTAGGTAAATCTGCAGGAGCTAGATTTATAGTGATTCTTTTTGCCGGCAAATCGGCACCGCTGTTTTTCAAGGCGGCCCTTACACGTTCTTTTGATTCTTCGACCGCTTTATCGGGAAGACCGACGATAGTAAAACTTGGAAGACCTTTGCCGGCGATATCCACTTCCACTGTAATTGGTACGGCATCCAAACCGACGACGGCAGCAGAGATGACTTTGGCGAGCATTTTATTTATGACTTTAAATCTTCTAAAACTTGTTGAGCATGAATTGCGGGTTTAACTTTTTCGTAGATTTTTATGATTTTCCCCTTTTCGTCTATTAAAAAAGAAGTGCGCAATATGCCCATGAAAAACCGCCCATACACACTCTTCTTTTGCCACACATCATATTTTTCCAAAACTTTTCTTTCGGGATCTGCCAAAAGTAAAAAATTAAGATTGTACTTTTGAGAAAACTTGGCATGACTGTCCACAGAGTCGCCACTGATACCGATGACCTGGGTTTTTAATTTCTCAAAATCCGGTAGATTGTCGCGGAGTGAGCAAGCTTCTTTGGTGCAGCCAGAGGTATTGTCCTTTGGATAAAAATATATCAGCAACTTACTGCCCTTAAAATCGGCTAGTTTATGTTTTTTGCCAGTAGCGTCTGGCAAATTAAAATCGGGGGCTTTTTCGCCTACTTTTAGTTTCATGGTGTCATTTTAGCACTTTAAGTTTGTCGCCTATTTGGGTTTTAGATTTTTTGATTGTCCCGGAAGGAATTTCAATCACTGCAGAGTATTTGGGGCTATATAGAAAAATACTATTTGGGTGAAGAGTTTTTAGTGATTTTACACAAAGATTTTTGTCAGCAATAACTACATCAATTGTTTCTTTTAGAAAAAAAGTGTGAATCCCAAAGCGGGTATAAATAAGTAGACTGCGCGGGTTTTTAGGGTTCAATAACCCTAATGATTTGTCTTTTATAGAGATGGCAACCTTTAGATCCTTGGTAACAATGGTTTTACGTGTGAGATTTTTAACAATCATGTATAAGAGATTGCCCCTTCGACTACACTCAGGGCTATAGCACGTCGCTACGCTCCTCGCAATGACATGGGGGCGGGTTTAACTTAATAGGTCTTCGATCATTTTGCCGGATTTTACGGATTTGGGGTAGTTTTTGACGTCATACTCGGGAACAATGTATTTATCTTTGTGTTTAATCATTAGCCAACTATTTTTCTTGCCAGGTGGGAAGCCGTTGGTTTTAATAAGGGCAAAAGAGCCTTTCAATTTTTTACCACTAAGATAAAATTTAATCTCTCCCTTTTTTAACCCTTCCTCCATGATCTTCTCGCCTTCTTTTTTATCTTTGATCTCGCGTCTGGTGCCATCTTCCAGCTGAACCTCTGGATAATATGTTCCCTGGTCCCAAATGATCACCGGGCCCCCGCCGTATTCCTCCTCCGGAATCACTCCTTCGAAGTGACGATAGTCCAAGGGGTGATCTTCGGTTTGTTGAGCAAGACGTTTGACCGAATTGTCCAAAGATGGACCTTTGGGAACTGCCCAAGAAGGCATGACACCATCAACCTCCAAGCGAAAATCATAGTGAAGTGCGGTTGCTTGGTGTTTTTGAATTACAAAGTATAATTTGTTAGGATCAACGTCTTTGGAAGTAAAGGGTTCGGGAGTTTTAGCCGTAGATCTTTTGGACTTATAAACTTTCAGATTCTTATCTATCATTCCGCTTTATTAAATAAGATCCTTCGCTTCGCTCAGGATGACAAAGACAAAAGTGACACTTTAGTGCTTCTGGGGTATGGGGGCAAGCTTGGCGACAAAAACAATTTCCCGAATCTCACCGTCTACACCTTCTATTTGGTTTAAGCCTGAAGCTCTTTGGAACTCAGATAAGTAATCGGAAAGGGCCGAGTTTAACTCTCTTACTTCTTGTGACAATGATTTCACCTTTTCTGCAATTTGGGCAACTTCCGGGCGTTTTAATATTTCGGATTTTGTCTTGGCTCTCACCTTAGCCGCTTTTTTTGCCTCTTGGTCATGCTCTAAATATGTAGGATCGTTCTCGAATGAGGCCTTTAGCATGTCCCTCTGTTCCCCCAGTTCCTTTTTAAGTTTATCGATGCTGGCGATGTGGTTTTTGACCATTTCTTCCAGCCTGCGAACAAGCAGGGCTTGATCTTTTCCTGTGGGTTCATCGACAACATCTGCTTCGAGTACCTGAGGATCTTGAGGTGCGTTTTGCATGAGCTTTAATATACCTAAATATGGGCTATTGGGCAACTAGGCAGTTGGGCCAATTGGAGCAATAGATTACACCTTGGATTTGCGCCAGCCGGCGGTTAGGGCTTCGTCTTCTATACAGAACCACCGTTCACCACGGCTCTCATCGATTTGGGTTTTATTGTAGTATTGCTGATCCAGCAAGTGATAAATCTTTTCACCACTTGAGCTGATGTTTCCTTTGATAAGGCAATTAGGGTCGGGTGGTGGTAGAGAAGAGATAGAAGGTTGAGAGGGAGCTTTGATGTTTCCTTGGCATGCAGACCAGAAACCTCTGTCATTTTCCCGGGCTTCTTTTTGAGCTTCTAAAAATCGGCTTTGGTTTTTAATGTCAGGTGGATAAGTAGAAACCTGGGCAAAACCTTGGCGGACTAAGTAATCGTTTATGAACAATCCGTCGACAAAAATGTAACGCAATAGACGACCATATTTGTCTGTTTCGGATATATCTTTTTCTAAAATTACTGATTTCCCCTCCAATAGACTTTTCGTTTCATCGGAAGCTTCTTTACCAAAACAGGCAACTGGCACTCGTGGATCCACAGTTTCGGGAGTATCGATGCCAATTAAACGGACTTTTTGACCACCGTCGATTTCAATGGTATCACCATCAATGACGCGGGAGACTTTAACCGTTAGTGATTTTGTTGAGATATCGGACTGAATTGCTTTAGTTTTTGCCGAAATTACCTGAGGGGTTGGAGAAGTTTTGGTCGTATTTGTTTTGGTAAGAGTAGTAAAACTAATTCCGAGAAGAAAGGCCTCTAGAAGTCCGAAGGCGATCGAGATTTTTTTGAGCGATCTTGTCATCCTGAACTTGATGTCGCGCTTCGCGCGGAATAGTAATACTATTTCAGGATCTATTATATATGTAGATTCCGAAACAAGTTCGGAATGACATCGTGAGGAATTACAAATCTAAATATGCTTTTAGTTTGTGAAGTGCGATCCCGCGGTGGGAAATTTTATTCTTTTCTGAATCGGACATTTGGGCATAGGTCCTTGTTTGGCCTTTTGGGATGAAGACGACATCGAACCCAAAACCTAAATCCCCTTTGGGACTATCCGAGATTGTGCCTTCGAGGGTACCTTTGAAGATTTTTAATTGCTTTCCGTCGTAAAGACCAAGGGCATCTGTCACTTTTGCTTTTTTGGTTTTGTTCTTAAGCAGTGCTGCTGTTCTTCCTGCACCTAGTGTCTGGACGAAATATTTTACAAAAGGCCCTGGCAAGCCATTTAGGGCTTTTATTTCTAAGCTAACATCCGTTACCAAAACTGGTTTCTTGATAATTTCGTAGGCCGCTTTAGCTTTCGCCTCTATAACTTCGTCGAGGTTTAGAGATTGAATTTCCGGCACATCGATTTTGGAGACCTTGTAATTTGTACCGAGGATTTGGTTAATTTCTGCAATCTTATGCTTATTGCTGGTCACAACAATTAGGTCTTGAAGTTTCATTTACTCGTATTCGATTGTAGCCGGAGGTTTTTGGGTGATGTCGTAGACAACACGATTGACACCGCGCACCTCGTTTACAATTCGGGAAGATATTTTTTCTAAGATGTCGTAGGGAATTTTGGACCAATCCGCGGTCATAAAATCCTTAGTGTCGACCGATCTTAGAGAAACAATGTAGGAATAAGTCCGCTCGTCGCCCATGACACCGACAGATTTTACGGGAAGAAGAGCAGCAAACGCCTGATTTACTTTTTCATAAATATCATTTGATTTAAGTTCCGAAATGAAAATTTCATCGACTTCTTTGACAATATCGAGCCTTTCTTGGGTAACTTCTCCAACTACCCTTATTGCCAACCCAGGACCCGGAAATGGATGCCGGTCTACAAATTCGGCGGGGATGCCAAGTAATTTGCCAATTTTTCTAACCTCGTCTTTATAAAGATCGGCTAGCGGTTCCACAAGTTCAAGAGTAAGACCATCCGGTAAAGTTACGTTGTGATGACTTTTTATTTTGTCTGCATGTTTAGTTGGTTGGGCTGATTCAATCCGATCAGGATAAATTGTTCCTTGTCCTAAGAATTTTACCTGCCTGCCGGCAGGCATGGCTTTTCCAATTCTTATTGCTTCTTGATCCAAGATTTCAAAATAAAGTCTGGCGATAACTTTTCTTTTTTGCTCCGGTTCTACAACACCTTTTAACTCTCTAAGAAATATTTTGGCGGCATCAACTTTCTTAAAGTTTTTAAAACCTACGGCTTTTTCGACTTTTTTAAGATCGGCAAGATCGTATTTGCGTAGAAGCCCGGTATCAATAAAGACTAGATGAAGATTTTGGGGTGCCGCTTCTTTGATCAATGTGGCCGCAACTGTCGAGTCCACACCGCCGGAAACGGCCATTAAAACTTTGTCACTGCCGATTTTATTTTTTAGATTAGTAACTATATCTGCTTTTACTTCTGTCAGGTCCCAATCTTTTTTAACATTGGCTATTTTGAAAAGGAAATTAATTAGAATCCGGCTGCCGTCAGGTGTGTGGGTTACTTCCGGATGAAACTGGATGCCATAGATATTTTTAGCGCTATTTTCCATAGCTGTTATTTTTGCGTTTTTGGTTGAGCCGATTACTTTGAATCCTTCAGGCAAAGTATCAACTTGAGCTCCATGAGAAAACCAAACTGTAAGTGGACTTTTTAAATCTGAAAAAAGTTTAGAGTTTGCTATGTTTAATGTTTCTTTGCCAAATTGTTTTTTTTCGTGCGATGTAACTTTTGCACCCAATTGGTCGGCCATTAGTTGAAAGCCGTAACAAATGCCTAGAATTGGGAGTTGGAGATTGTAAATTTTTACATCTACTTTGGGTGCGTTTTGGTCGTAAGGAGCAAAGGGGCTGCCGGAAAAAATCAGGGCATCGGGCGCTAATTTTTCTAAATCGGCAACTTTTATGTCTGGTGATACAAGCTCGGCTTTTACACCCAGATCGCGAATGCGTCTGGCTATAAGATGTGCATACTGTCCACCGAAGTTAAAGACTAAAACCATTGAAAAGATCCTTCGCTTCGCTCAGGATGACATGACCGATTTGGAATTTTATCAGTCATGTCAATTTAGATAGCGTTTCGGTAATGCTTGTTTTAAGAGGATAAGATAAGTCTAATTCGAATTTTTCTCCCGTGAGCATTTCGTAAACATCCATGTAACGTTGGGCAACACGAACAATGATTTCCTCGCTCATTTTTGGGGCTTTGCCATCACCGGAATATCCGTGATCTTTAAACCAAATGCGCATGACTTCTTTATCGTAATTTTCTACCTCCTCGTCCTTTTTGAACCTTTCTTTGTAAGTACTTTTAAGCCAAAAGCGGCTGCTGTCCGGGGTGTGTATTTCGTCGATTAAAATTAGTTGTCCTTTTTTATCCAAACCAAATTCGTATTTGGTATCTGCCAAAATAAGGCCCCCTTTGTCTGCTATTTGGGTACCTCTTTCGAATAACTTGATTGCTGATTTTTCTATTTGCTTCCAAATTGCCGGTGGCACTAACTTTTGACTGACAATTTCTTTGGCTGTGACTGGGGTATCGTGACCAGTGACAGCTTTAGTTGTTGGCGTCACGATAGGTTTGCTTAATTTTTGGTTTTTAACAAGTCCGTTTGGGAATTTAATCCCGTAGATTAATCTTTCACCGCTGGAATATTTTTTCCAGAGTGATGTGTCTGTGACACCTGTTATGTAACCCCTGACGATGACCTCAACTGGTAAGGGTTTACATTCAGAAACCAGCATGACGTAGGGATTTATTATTCCGATCATATGATTTTGAACAATGTCGTTGGTTTTTTCAAACCAAAAAGCGGATAGCTTGTTCAAAACAGCGCCTCGAAAAGGAATGTGGCCTAATACTTTGTCGAATGCGGATATCCTATCTGTGGCGACCAGGAACCTGAGATTGTCTTTGACGAACCAGTCTCGGACTTTTCCGCTTTTTTTGGGGCCTAAACCCTTTGTAGATACCCCAGTAATTGCGTTTGGAATGTTTTTTACAATCGTTGACTTATCAATCATTTTGTCTTCTCTTCCAGATACTTTTCCCAACCGGAAGACATAATTTTTGTGTTTTTTTGTAAGACTTCTTTTTTTATTGTTTCTTTGTATTGCTCGAACTTTTTAGAGATTTTTGGGTCGGACGTTGCGATAATTTGGGCTGCCAGCAAACCGGCATTTTTGGCACTGTCTATACCGACAGTTGCTACCGGCACACCGGGAGGCATGGAGACAATAGAAAAAAGCGAGTCTACTCCCTTGAGAACCTTGGTATTTATCGGTACCCCGATTACAGGGAGTGTGGTGAACGCGGCAATGGACCCGGGTAGAGCGGCTGCACCACCGGCACCGGCGATGATTACTTTTATGCCCATCGCCTTTGCCTCTTTTGCATACTGTGCAGTTTCTTCGGGTGCGCGATGAGTGGAAAGAATTAACACTTCATTTTCGATCCCAAGCTCTGAAAGAATGCTGGCTGCCCCTTTCATGATCTCCAGATCTGAATCTGAACCCATTAAGATTCCAACCAAAGGTTTAGTCATTTTTAATCTCCTTTTGCACTTCACTAATTAATTTTTCGCAATTTTTTTGGGCAAGTCCGGTATGAGAAGCAGGGTCTACTAATTCTTCTATGGAGTCCCGGTTGACGTAACTTGTGATCATTTTATCGTTTTTTAATAAATTCACCAATGGGTTAGGCTTGCCATTCCCCATCTCTTGCCATGCCTCCATGGCAATTTCGCGGATTTTTTCATGTAATTCCTGCCGATTGCCACCATGATTGACCGCTTCCATCATCAAGCTTTCGGTGCCGGCAAAAGGGCCATATTTTTCCAAGTTAGCCGTTATATTTTCTTCGGAAATTACGATATCTTTTATAAGGCTTGTGGAAACTGTGAGCATCTCATCGGTTGCCAGAAAAGCTTGAGGGATAAGGACTCGTCTGTTTGCACTATCATCAAGGGTTCGTTCCAGTAGTGAGTTGGCAGCGTTCTCCCATAAAATATTCGGTATAGCTGCTACTATTCTTGCCAGCGAACAAACTTTTTCAGCTTTATCGGGGTTTCTTTTAAATGGCATGGCCGACGAACCGACCCTCTTGGCGTCTCTTGCTTCTGACCACTCTCCAAAATTAGGCGACTGCATAATTCTTAAATCAAAGCAAAACTTTGATAGTGATTGGGCAATTGAAGCCAGGGTGTTACTCACCAAAAAGTCAATTTTTCTGGGATAAGTTTGGCTAGCTACCGTTGCCTCCACTAGACCCAACCGTTCCATAATTTTTCCGCTTAATTGGTCTGGACTTATATTTTTCCCTTGAAGAAGCTTGTCGTATGAGGCGCTGGTTCCAACCGCACCTTTAAAACCTTTGGAAACTATTACTTTTCTTACAAGTCTTAGAAATCTTAAATCCAGTAATAGGTCGTAAGCGTAGAGCGAAAATCTGTACCCCAAAGTTGTTGGTTCCGCTGGTTGTAAGTGGGTATAACCCATGCAAACCAAACTTTGATATTTTTCGATCTTGACGGTAAAAACCACAAGTAAACCTGTCACTTTTTGCTCGATTACGTCCAGAGCTTCGTTGAAGATAAACGAATCGGCGTTATCCTCTATATCCATACTTGTTGCCCCTAAATGAATTTTTCCCCCGCCAATTTTTGCGTGACTAGCAAAGAATTTCACCTCTGCCATTAAATCGTGATAGATTTCTTTTTCGATCTCGTGAGACTTTGAAATATCAATAACATCTGCATTCTTTTTAATGTCTTCAAGCTCTTCTTTTGTAATTAAACCCGCCTTTTGTTGTTCGGTTGCCAGTTGAACCCACAACTTTCTCCATATTTTTCTCTTGTTTAGTTCAGAAAAAATTTCACGCATCTGGGCTGTACCATAGCGCCAACTGAAAGGGGATTGGTATGTTGAATAGTCTGTGGCTTGATTCACGAGGTGATACTCCTTAGTTTATTTTGACTTAAGGCGCTTTTTATTTCCATGGCCACTCTGCGACCCATACTTAGCTGTTTGCCATATAGATATCCAGAATATGGTGTTGCAAAAATCCCCGGACTGCCCGGCATTCTCGGTGAAACATCAAAAACGATTATTTCCTTTTTGGGTGGACCTGCAGTAATAACCGATTGTAGACTAAATGGTCCGATGACCCCCGGGCTAAACATCTCTTTTGCGGCTTTGACGAATTTTTCACCCATATCAAAAGCAGGTTCCAGTAATGATTCCAAGGTCGTGACAGCTATATGCCCTGCCTCTTCATATTTTACTTCCATTTTATCTTCTATCATCTTCTGGTATTTGGCCGGGAGCTTCAACCATCCTTCCAGATTTGTTTGCCTTCGGGTATCTGTACCAACAAGTTCTAATCTGTCATCTATTGGCGAGTAAAAGAAATTGAAATTTACTTGAACCCCTAGGATGAACTGTTCGATAACAGCATTGTCCAGTGCCTCGCGGTTAATTTTGCCATCTGCTATTAACTGGTCCGATTGAGCTTTAAAATAAAGAGGGGAGTCGCAAAGAAAAAAGGCTCTTTCAAATTTGCGCTCTTGTTCCGGCACTTTGACCATGACCAGAGTGTCTATTCCCTGATAGTTTTTATAGAGCTTGGGATACTCTATACCGGCGTTTTTTAACAAGTCGTACTGATTTGGGCGTTCGGTTCGTTCTTCTATTCTTAATAGTTTTTTATTACCAAAAACTGGGATTTGGAAATTATTTTCTATGGCATCATAGTCGTTAACGTAAACTTCAAAAGAACGGTGGGGGATAAAGATGCAATTTTTTTTCTTGAGAATTTTTTGGAAGTCCTCCCCCATCATATCTTTGAACTTTTCTACATATAATGCTTCATCGACACACCCTATTCCTTTGTCGCTTTTGAAGTACTTGGTGTAAGTTGCGTCTCTCCCCTTCTCTACAATAACAAGTGTCTTAAACCCTTCATCTTTTGCTCCTCGACAAACATCGAGAGCACTATGACTACCAACAACAGCAATGACTGGCTTAGGCATAAATTACCTCTTCTCTTTTTGGTCCAACACCAATAAAAGTTACTTTAACCCCGGTATAAGCTTCGATTTCTTTAATGTAATTTTGGGCGTTTTTGGGAAGTTTTTTAAATTGCCGTACTTTTGAAATATCTTCCTTCCAACCCGGCATGATTTTGTAAACTGGTTCACACTTTTTCAGTTCTTGAGCATCTCCCGATTTGTACCAAGTGTCCTTGCCATTTATTTTGTAACCGATACATAGATTAACCTTTGTAAATCCCGATAATACATCTAATTTTGTCACGGCAATTTGATTCACAAGATTTACCTGCACCGCATACTTTAAAAGCGCTAGGTCCAACCAACCCGGATCTCTTGTCCGACCAGATGTTGTTCCGACTTCGTGCCCTTTTTCGATAATAATATCGCGTTCCGGCCCGGAAATTGCGGTTGGCATGGGCCCATTGCCGACTCTGGTTGTGTAAGCTTTTGTAATTCCAATAATATTGTTAATGTAATTTGGGGTCAGGTCAAATGATCTCCAAATGCCTACGGTTCCGGTGTTGGAGGATGTTACGAATGGATATGTACCACCGTCTATATCTAAAAACCAACCCTGGGCACCTTCGAAGAGAATATTTTTCTTTTCGTATATCCCCATGTGAATAATGTCCAGCGTGTTTTTTGCATATGGTTTAACGATTTTTGCGTAACGGTTGAATTGCACCAGTACTTTTTCAAAGTTTAATTTGAAGCCGAATGTCTTGTTTTGATAATTTAATTCCAATTTTAGTTTTTGGGCAAAATCTGCAGCTAATAAATCTTGTAGTCTTAAGCCGATCCTTTCGACCCGGTCTGCATATGTAGGACCGACTCCTCTACCGGTTGTGCCAATTTTGGCTCTTCTGAATTTTTCCCTAATACCGTCTCGTAATTTGTGCCAGGGCATGGTTAATGTGCACTGCGGATCTATACTTAGATTTTTCCAGTTAACTTTGGCTTTTTTTAGCTGTTCAAATTCATCCTCGATCAACGATTCTAAATCAAGTGCGACTCCCCTACCGATAACACAAGTTGCCTCGGTGTTGAAAATACCGGAAGGCATAATATGGAGAGCAAATTTTCCATATGAATTATTTACCGTGTGGCCTGTGTTGGAACCGCCACTGTACCTGGCAACGATATCTGCTTCCTGAGCCAAATCGTCGATTAGCCGCCCTTTGCCGGAATCGCCCCAATCAACTCCAATTACGGCTGTGACTCCTAAATTTTTTTTCATATGTTTTCGGTCAGTCCAAGATTTTGTCTAATTTTCCCTTTTGAATTGCATCTTTTATTTCCATGGCAATTCTTCTGCCAGTAGATACATCTTTGTCCCAGTACAAAGCGGCATATGGAGAACCGTTAATAAATAGGTTTGTACCTGCTACAATCCGGCAAGATATTTCGATTATGTAAAATTTTTGTTCGGGAGTTATTATTGTTTCTAGGCAAAAAGGCCCCCACATTCCTCCTGGGATTAACTTTTTTGATGCAGCTACAACTCTTTCACCCATTTCAAAGGCTTCTGCCAATAATGATTCTCGAAGCACTAGCGGGCTATTTCCGACAACCACAAAAGATGGTTCGATACCTAATCCTTGCTGATTGTGTGAGGGGATTCTGCCAAGCGAATCGACGTTGCTTTCGTAACGTTTATCGATAGATAGAATTTCTAGGGTGTTTGTAAGCGGTGAATAAAAATAGTGAATGTACAAGGGGACACCAATAACGTACTCCTGAATAATATACCTTGATCCTTTAAGCTTTTTGATCTTTTGGGCAAATTCTGTTTTATTTTTGGCAAAGAAGTATCCTTTGCCACCGGCGGCGCCAAAACTTTTAACCATCACGGGGCCTTCGATATCTGTGCCTTTTTTAAAGCGCTGGGGACTTGGTACACCTGCTTTTTCCATCCAGGCTCTTTGTTTCATTCTGTCAGACTCTAGATCCAAAACTTTTTTGTTTCCATAGTACGGCACCTTCATGTTTTTGTTTTCGTCGACACCAAGGTAGGCTACAAAAGATCCATGCGGGATTAAAATTGCGTTTTCGCGGACAAGCTCTTTTTCGACTTTTGGAAATTCGCCGTAGCTTTTTATTTCTATTATTTTGTCGATGAATTTGAAGCGGTTATAAAGAGCTAAGCGGTCCGAAGTACAAGTAAGGATTGTTTTGAAGCCTTCGTCGTGAGCGCCTTTGAGGATTTGCAACGCCGAGTGAGAGCCCAAAGTTGCGATTTTATATCGTTTTGCGGCCTCCATTAATGTATTCTACTCCGATTGTGCCTAAAATGCAAATTCACAAGAGACTTTAACGATTTAATTTCATTAAAATCTCACCGTACCCGCTTGTTGTCAAATAAATTTGTTTTGTTATAATGACCCGAAGTTTCAATCAGAAACACTATCTATATGAAAACCGTCAAACAAACATACACAATCAACTCGCCTGTAGAGAAAGTTTGGAAGGCAGTTATAGACCCAAAAGAGATCGATGATTGGGGTGCGGGACCTGCAGAGATGGATGGAAATGTGGGAACAGAATTTAAACTTTGGGGTGGAGATATCTGGGGGAAAAATCTTGAGGTGGAAGATAAAAAGAGGTTGGTCCAAGAATGGTTCGGCGGCGACTGGCCGGAGCCCTCTAAGGTAACTTTCACTTTTAAGGACGACGAGGGAAAGACTGTCGTTTATTTGTTGCACGAAAATATTCCAGACGATGAAGCTAAAGAAATTGCCGACGGCTGGAAACAGTACTATTTGGGCCCAATAAAAGAAATGCTGGAAATGTAGCATTGAGTGAACGGTTAATGGTAAATTGTGATGAGACGAGAAAATGGAAAGTTTGTCCATTAAGAAATTTTTCTCTGACAAAACCCTCGATTATATTCTTCTTGGAACGGGAATTCTGTTGATAGTTGTTTCGGTTTTTATGGTGGTTTCTGTATTTACAGGAAAGTCAAAGCCGGTAACCGTTATAAATGCATCGGCACCAAGCATCAGGATTCCAACTGCCAAAAGTACTATACAAATACCGACAATCTTGCAAAAAGCCGGTTTTTCAATCGGACAACAAAATTCGCCGGATTATATTACTCAAGAAATTATTCCGCAGGAAGTTTTTAGTTTCTATATAAATGCCGGCATTTTTTATCTGCTCATGCTTTTTATTGCCTCCGCAGGTTCCAAGATTGCCGTTATTGGAACAAAGCTCATTAAAGATGTAACGTTTAACAAAAGCTAAAGCTTTTCTGTCTACACGGTATAATTGTCTTCGTGGGTAATATTTTCAAGATCATCAAAATATCTAAACCGCTGTATTTTTTGTTTGGAGTCATTACAGTTCTAATCGTAGTCGAATCGGCGATCGAACTGGTTGCCCCGATTTTAACTAAGTACATTGTCAATGACATCGTTGCCCAGGTAAATAATAAAACCGGCAATATTCAACACTTAATTTATTTAATCGCCGTTTCATTTCTGGCCGGTTTGGTCGGGATTATCCTGACATCGATTAGCAATCGGCTCGGTGACCACTTTGCAGGGAAGTTAAGAAAGTTCCTGACAGAAAAGTTTTATGACAAAGTTTTAACGTTACCCCAAAGTTATTTTGACGGTGAAATTTCCGGAAAGATTCTAAATCAACTTAACCGGGGTATTTTTACAATACAAGGTTTTTTGAACAACGCTACCAATTTTATCCTGCCTCTTTTTCTGCAGAGCTTATTCACAATAATAGTGATGCTAACTATAAATGTTCCTATAGCAATCTTCACTTCTATTCTTTTTCCAATTTACATGATTCTGAGTTTCTATTCTGCAAAAAAGTGGGGTGTACAGGAAGAAAAGAAAAATATGATTGAAGACAGAGCAAGGGGAAGAATTAACGAGGTTTTAGGTAACATCAAACTTGTCAAAAGCTTTAGTAACGAAAAAGATGAATTTTACCGGCTTTCTAGCAATTTGGCAGAAATAAATGGCATCTACGCTAAACAAAGCTACACTTTTCATATTTTTGATTTTTTGAGGAATCTTTCATTACAGATTATTTTGCTTGCCGTCAGTCTTATCGTCTTTTATGACGCTTTTTCAGGAAAGATGAGTATCGGGGACATGGTTTTAATTTTGCAATTGTTTAACCAAGCAAGACGGCCACTTTTTGCCATGTCATTTATTCTAACCAACATTCAAATGGCCGAGAGTGGCAGTAAAGAATTTTTTGAGGTCCTGGGCTTTAAATCAGTAGAAAAGTTTAGACAAAAGGAAACAGTTCAAAAATTTAAAGATCCCAGTATTGAGTTTAAACATGTCTCTTTCAAATATGAAAATTCTCAATCCGTTCTCAAAGACGTCTCGTTTTTAATTTCCTCGGAAGAAAAAGTGGCCCTTGTGGGGCATAGTGGTGTGGGTAAATCAACAATTGTTAATTTAATTCTAAAGTTTTACGAACCAAATACAGGTGAAATTTTTATGAAAGGAAAAAGTTACAAAGAACTTTCCCATAACAATATCCGCAATAATATTTCATTAGTATTTCAGGAAAGTGAACTGTTCTCGTCGACGATCCGGGAAAATGTTGCCTATGGTAATATTAAAGCCACCAACGATCAGGTTATTACAGCTCTTAAGCAGGCAAATGCTTGGGCCTTTATCTCAAAGTTACCCAAGGGTATCGAAAGCGAGGTCGGGGAAAGAGGCGTTCGTTTGTCGGGAGGGCAAAAACAAAGGATACAAATCGCACGCGCTGTATTAAAGAATTCACGGATTCTTATTTTAGACGAGGCAACAAGTAGTCTTGATGCCCAAAGCGAACGGGAAGTCCAAATAGCGTTAGAAAATTTAATGCAAGGAAAACTGGTAATTATTATTGCTCATAGGTTTAGCACCATCCAAAATGTAAATAAAATACTGGTTATTTCTGAAGGAAAGATTGTTGATAGCGGTAATCCGCAAGCTCTTGCTAAAAAACCTGGCATATACAGTGAACTGCTAAAATATCAAATAGAAGGAAATAAAAAGCTATTAGAAAAATTTGAAATATATTAATAGCTTTTTGCGTTACTCATCATTCACTACGTTCATGTTGAGTAACTAAGGAAAACTTTTAGAAAAATTTGAAATTTATCAAAACGCTTGATTTTATTTACCGGCTGATGTAAAGTTGCACAATATTATGGCAACAGCGAGATCTTCAAAAATAACAACATCCGCGAAAACATCTGTTGACGCAAAACAAACAAAGAGTCGAAATCTAAATTTCTTTGGTTTGGTTTATAAATTGAACCTTCTTCTGATGACGGTTGGTTTGCTAATTTGGATTTTTGTGGGTTCATTTTTCTCGATATCTGTCGTAGAACAGCTGAAGGCTTTGGCTTCGCAGAAAGTTTCACAAGCTGCAACTCCACAAGTGAGCCAAGTTGAATCACCAAAAGAAGTGAATATTCCGGGAATTGGAATGGTAAACCTAGAATGTGTTAAGAGCAATGTAAAGCAGGAAGTCCTCCAAAAAATCTCAATTGGTACGGGTGATGATCTTACAGAGGAAGAAAAAACACAGTTCGATTCTTGCTTAACGCAAACCCCAGTTTCCCCCTCGCCGTCTGAGCCCCCTATCACCAACTAGTTTCGTTTATCTTAAATTCAATGTTTCCGATTTGAAGACTAAGTTTTTGGGTTTGATAACCACTTGCCTCTGACCTTTTTCTACATACCCGGCATTGATGGATTCAAAGCCGCATTTTTTGATTATTTCTTGAGCTTTTTTAGCGTCTCTTGGGGAAACAAAAATGGCGTAGTCTTGACCCATATTTAAAGCTTGATAAATTTCGTCGTCGGTTAAGTTGGCTTGAGCTTGAATAAAAGTAAAAACTTCTTGGGGTTTGAAAAGTTTTTCTATGGTGTAGGTAAAGCTTCCTCTTGCCCTCATGATTTTTCGAAGCCCATGACCGGTTATATTGGAAATATAGTGAATATCAACACCGCCGGCGAACAGGTCTTGAATTAGTCTTGCGTAGATGTTAGTTTTTGTCAGAATTGCCTCTCCGTAGAATTCTCCGTTTTTCATTTTTGTTGAATAACCATTCTTTAATTTTTTGGCAACCGCCCGAGCAAGAGATAGTCCATTACAATTTATCCCGTTACTTTTTATGAAAATAATTCGGTCGCCTGGCTTTAGCTTTGTGTCTACAACTAAGTTATTTTTATTTTCGATAACACCAATTGCAGAACCACCGAGATCTACCGTATCTTTCTCGACTATACCTTTAAGGGTTGGCGTTTCTCCCCCACCCCACGTTGCCATTGAAATTTTGCACGCATCACGCCATCCCTTTATAAAATCTGCCATGCGCTCTTTGTCTTGGAGCCAACTGTTATCTTCTATTGCCCAGTAGGCGTGCACTACTCTTGGTTTGGCTCCTACTGTTATCAGATCGTTAATAATTGTGGCGACTGTGTCATGCCCGATAACGTTGTAGTATGTTTTTCCGGTAGTCTCTCTCATTGCATCGGCAATCAAGTTCTTGGTTCCGAGACCTTCGACGACAGACGCTAACAACACGTTGCCCATCTGCCAAACAAATGCCGATTCGCCACGACTATCGGAAACTTCACTAAACCCCGATTTATCTTTAATGATCGTTTGGCGGGCTGCCAGCTGGGCCATTTTTTTTATTGGATCTTTGGTGTCGTAGTTGTCCCCGACTTGTGCATACGTTATCTTCTTGTTCATGACTGCTGGGCAAACTTTACCATATTTTCTATGATAAAGCCGGCTTGTTTATTTTGAAAGTCCGGTCTGCGCCAGTTAGGATGTTGGGTTTTTTCGATAAATTTTTCCGGGTGGGGCATAAGACCCAGAATTCTTCCGGTCGGATCACAAACACCTGCTATCGCGTTTGTCGATCCGTTAGGGTTTGCCGGATATGCCATCGTCGGCCGGCCTTTTTCGTCAATGTATCTAAAAACAACCAGGTCGTCAGCTTCAACCTTTTTGATCACGTCCGGAGTGGAAGAGAAATTACCTTCGCCGTGATTTACGGCAATATCACATTCTGTTCCTCCCGGAATAAATAAACATTTACTTTTTTCTGTTTTTATTTTGACCCAGCGACACTCTAAGTGCCCATGGGGGTTTTGAGCCAATACAGCGTCCATTTTTCCTAAATGATTAAATGGTAGAAGACCCGTTCTCACCAAAACTTGGAATCCATTGCAAACTCCCAAAAGTAGGCCCTCTTTTGCTAAAAATTCCTGCAATTGATCTTTGAGAAAACTGATAAGTTCTACGGCTAGAATTTTTCCGGAAAAGATATCGTCACCGTACGAGAAGCCGCCGGGAATTGCCAGTATTTGAAATGTATTCAGCTTGCTTCGCGTTGCCTTCGGCAAGTGACTTTTATTTCTTAATTCGTTGACGTGGACAAATTCTGGGGCGGCTCCATACTTTTGGTATGCATAAAAAAGCTCTTGATCACAATTCGTACCATCGGCTTGTAAGATACACACCCTTGGTTTTGCCATTTAGTTAAATACCTCCACGATAGGTTTCTGCCATATATTTTTCAGTTCAATCAAGTTTTGTTTCGTAAGAAGGTGTTTATTTTGATAAACAGAGATATAAGCATCGTTGGTCGTTGTGCCAATTATTCGGTACGGCACATCTTTAAAATTTTCCTTTGCAGATTTTTCACTTTCAATTTCTATAAGAAAAGTCCCTGCGGTTTCCGTAAAAAATACAAAATCTTCTCTGGCGTCTGATATTTTGCCTAAATCGATTTTTGCTCCAATACCGCCGCCAAATGACATTTCGGCAATTGCTGCCGCTATTCCGCCTTCGGAAATATCATGAGCCGCTAAAACCTTTCCCTTGCCGATTGCACTTGTCAAACTACCAAATACCGCTTTTAGGTTTTTAATATCGACCTTGGGCGGGTTCACAAATTGGGAATTTGTTACGTCAAAGTATGTACTGCCTCCAAGATTTTCAAAATCAGGTTTTCCCAGTAAGACGATTATTGAATTACTTCTTTTGAAATCACTGGTAACGGTCTTTGCTACATTTGGTATTTTCCCAAATACGGAAATTAAAAGTACTGGTGGAATTTTGAGAATTTTCCCGCTCGGATATCTATAAGTACTGGATAGGCTGTCTTTCCCGGAAATAAAAGGCATTGCAAGTAATCTCGCCATTGCTACACAAGCATCAACAGATTTATCTAAGTCTGCCAAAGATTCAGTGTCCGGAAAAGGCCAGACAAAATTATCGATAAGCGCTGCATCTTTTATGTTCCCTCCGATTACAACAAAATTTGCAACCGCTTCGGTTATTGCCCATATACTGCCCCAGTATGGGTCTAAGGTGTTCAGAACCGGGTTTAAACCATGAGAGACCACCATTCCGTATGGCTTGCCATATATTGGTTTAATCACGGCTCCGTTATTGGGGCCGTCGAAATCTTCACCGGAATATGGATGAAGTGCATTTGTGCCTTGTACATTGTGGTCGTACATACGCACAAAAGATTCTTTGGAGGCAACATTGCCATGGGATAAAATCTTTTTCCAGGGAATTGAAAGGTCTTTAGGCTTTGCGGGTGATTGATTTTTTATAGCTTTTCCGACAGTTTTGCCAATCATCGTTCTTTGGGGTAATCCGTTATGAATAAATTCCATTTGCAAATCACAAACTTTTTCTTTTTTAAAAAATGCTTTCAGCATTTTGTCCCCAGTAAATTCTCCAATTACGGCCATCTCTAGGTTGTAGAGCTTACATGTCTCCAACGCTTTTTTGAGATTTTTGGGGTTTATTGCCAAAATCATGCGCTCCTGAGATTCGGAAACGAAAATTTCCCATGGTGCCAAACCTGTGTACTTTAGTGGAACTTTTTCTAAATGCACCTTTGCTCCGACGCTTTCCCCCATTTCACCAATGGCCGAGGAAAAACCGCCGGCTCCACAATCTGTAATAGCTTGGATTAAATTTTGATCGCGGAGAGCTAGGACTGCGTCGATAACTCTTTTTTCCTCTATAGCATTACCAATTTGCACAGCCGAGCCGGCAGTGTCTAAAGTTTTGTGGGTCATTTCCCCGGAAGAGAAGGTCGCACCATGTACACCATCCCGACCCGTACGACCGCCAATGGTAATTATTAGATCTCCTTTGTTTGGAGATCTTTTAGCGGCCTTATTTTTAGGGATTAAGCCATAAGCACCAGCGGCCACTGTAGGCTTTGCCTTAAAATCCGGGTGAAAATGAACAGAGCCATTATTGGTAGGAATTCCCACACGATTTCCGTAATCTCGAATGCCGTAAACCACCTTTCGAAAAATAAAATCGGGTTTTAAGCAACCCGGTGGAAGATCTTTTTCCGGTAAGTCCCAAGGTGCAAAACAAAAAACATCCGAAGCGGAAATAACTTTGGCACCCTGACCGGTTCCCAGAACATCTCTAAAAACTCCGCCGGCCCCGGTCATGGCGCCTCCGTAGGGTTCGATTGCTGAGGGGCTATTATGAGTTTCAACTTTGGCGCAGATGGCAAAGCCGTCGTAAAAATCAATAACACCGGAATTGTCTACAAAGGCAGAAACGATCAGTGACTTATTATTCGAAGCTGTGCCTTTTATTCTTTTGATGAGTGGCTCTTTTGCTACGCCGTCGATGATTAGTTTAGCTTTAAAAGTTTTGTGGCCGCAATGTTCGCTCCAGGTTTGAGCAAGAACTTCAACCTCGAAATCTGTCGGGTCTCTGTTTATTTTTTTAAAGTAGTTTTGGATTACTTTCATTTCCTCTAGATTTAAAAAGAGATCTTTTTGGGAAAGTGTTACAAGACTACTTTCCGATAATTTTCTAATAGGGATTATTTTTGTCTTTGCAGGGATACCGGAGATTATTAAGGTTTTTGGTGGACTCTTTACGATTCTCTCAATGGTTTCGTTCAGAAGCAGTCTTTTGGTTATAGAGTTCAGCTCTTTTTCGGATAGCTTTCCGTAAAATGCGTATTCCCAAGAGGAATCGGCAGCCTTTAGATTAATTTTAAGGTCTTGGGCTGCTTTTAAAATTGATGCTACCTCTGGGTTCATCACGCCGGGTTTATAAGAGATTTCGATAACTTTATCGGCGTCTGTGATGAGAGGTTTGTCGAAAGACATTACCTGATCGATTGGCTCAAAAAGCACATTTTCGGCAATGAGTTGAGCTTCTTTTTCTGTAATGCCTTCAAGTCTAAAAACTTTTACGGTTTTTAGATTCTTGATTGTATTTATTTTTAATGTTCTTTTAATTTCCGCTAGAAGCCCCTGACTTTTGAAGTCTGTTGCCGATTTTGAAGCAGTTCTGATGGTATAGATCATTTAGTTCGATTTAAGTCCCGATAGCCAATGTCTTTACGGTAATGTAAGTTACCACCCTCTACTTGGATTTTAGAGAGGGCATTATATGCTATCTTTCGCGCTTCTTGCACGTTTCTACCATCGCCCACGACGTAAAACAGCCTACCACCGGAAGCAAGATACCTTCCATCCGAAACTTTTACGCCAGCACCATAAACCTTTGCATTGGATGTTTTATCCAAACCGCTTATTCTTTTACCTATAACTTTGGAATAATCGTCGGGATAACCTTTTGCGGCTGCCGTAACGACTACTCTGTATAAGTTATCTTTTTTTAGATTGATTTTTTTTATTTGACCGCTGATCACATATTGTTCTAATTCGTACAGATCGTTCTGAATGCTTGGAATGACAACTTGAGCTTCGGGATCACCCCATCTCGCATTAAACTCTATGACCCAAACTTTGCCAGATTTGTCGATCATTCCGCCCAAGTAAAGAACACCCACGTAAGGTCTTTTCGATTCTACTAGACCGACTGCTGCTTTTTTGAATATATCTTTTATTTGCCTTTCAATTTTTGGGGTAATAACCATAGGTGGGGATGAGCAACCCATACCTCCGGTGTTTGGCCCTTGATCGCCATCGTATGCTCTCTTGTGGTCTTGCGCATGGCCAAGGACCATAAAGTCTTTCCCGTCAACCAGGGCAAAAGAGGAAAATTCTTCACCATGTAGACATTGTTCCAGTAGATAAATTTTCCCACTTTTCCCGAATTGCTTCATTTGCAGAATCGCGTTTTTTGCTTCTTTATTATTTGCTCCATAGATCACGCCTTTGCCTCTGGCTAAACCAGATGCTTTGATGAACCACTCGCTATCTTTTCGAGAATCTATAAACTTTATCCCTTCGCTTTCTGATTTGCAGATTTTGAAAGCTGGGATAGGAATCTTGTTTGCTTTCATGAAGTTCCGCGCCCAGGCTTTGTCCCATTCAATTTGCCCTGCCGCTTTTGTGGGTCCAAAAACTTTTACGTTCATATATTGCATTGCATCTGTAACTCCGGCCGCAACTGCATCGTCTTGGGCAACATCTACCAGGCCGACTTTATACTCTTTGGCAATTTTAAGTATTTCCTGCACATCTGTAGTTTTTACACTTGGGAAAGTGATTACCGGTTTTTGGGCAAACATTTTCATCATATCGTTACCGGGCGCTGCCAGAACACGTCCTACCAGCGGACTTTGTAAGTATTTGTCAACCAGCGTTGCTCCCCTTCCACCACCATCTACAACAAGTACGGTTGCAAGACAAAGTTTTTGCAGTACATCTACATAGATTTGATGTTCTTTGTTTTTTAATCTTTTATATAAAGAGGCTACAGTATCGTTTTTGAGGACTTTTTCAAAAGTTCGACCTAAAACTGGACCAAAATCAAAATCGTGAGTTAGGAAGTGAATACTGGAACCAGCATATGTTGCTTTTTGATCTAAGAAGTTTTGAATCGCTACATCTGCCAATTTGCCTTTATTCCAAATGGCATTGGTGTCATCGGGATTTTTGACAACTCCATTTATGGTGTCTGGTATTAATCCTGGGTGAAGATTAAGGATTCTATTCTCGTATGCATTTATAACTTCGTCGGTGATGAATTGTTTCCAGCCGGCTAGGCAAACGTAATCCGGATTATATTTTTTAAGAATTGGTAATAGGTCTTCTTTTTTGGGGGATATCGCGATTTTGAGTTTGTGTTTTTTGGCTCGCTCCAAGCCGGGAGCATCTTTGGTATCGCTGATGACCGAGATTATTCGGGCTTTTAATTTTTTCTTTTCGATCGCGTCGATTATTGCCTGGAGATTTGTGCCGGTTCCCTTATTGGAGATTAAAATGGCCAGCTTGTTCATCGACTAATACAATATCCTGACTCTTTCGAGCTTACTATTAAATAACATCAAATCTATGGGCAATTCATGCTAATTATATCAATTTTTGGTAAAATAAGCTGTTTCTGGGAAGAAGGTCGATCGCCCCGCAATGCGGGGAGGAAAGTCCAGACAGGTGTAATGTTGGGGATGGAACGTAAGTTCCGACACGAAAGTGCTGGTGCCTGAGTTTTTTACTCGCATGTGGAACTTAGGACAGATCTAGAATTGACTGGGTTTGAGAAAAACAGAGACGAGCGAGAGTGAAACGGTTAATCCCACCTGCTGCAACCTTCGAACGGGTTTAGTACATTACCATTACCCAAAGTAAGGGCACCTCGCTGAAAGGCGGGCAACCGTGACAAACATCACAGTTGAGAAAGATGATCGACAAGTATCCTTCGCGCAAGCTTGGATACCTAACAGAATCTGGCTTATTCTCTTCCCGGAAACACTTTACTCTTCTTTTATTCCCTCTTGAAGTTTGTTCTCTTCTTGTAAAAAATCTTTAACAATAATTTTGGCGACAAGGATTATTGGTATTGATAGCAAGGCCCCTGCAATACCTCCAAGCGTTGCGCCAATGAGTACCGAAATTATGACAATTGCCGGCTGTAAACCAACTACTTTGGACATAATCATGGGAACAACGATGTGATTCTCCAGTTGCTGAACAATGAAAAATAATGCCACAACAGCTAAACCAAGGACCGGTGAAACCGTAAGCCCTACCAAAACAGCCGGAATTGCCGAAATAATTGGTCCAATAATGGGAACAACTTCCAGAATTCCTGCGACCAGCGCCAATGGGAGCGCGTAATCAACTCCTAAAATTGTCAAGCCTATGTATGTCACGACTCCAATTATCAGGGACAACGTTAACTGACCTCTGACCCACGAACCAAGACCTTTTTCGACTTTTGTAACGATATTGGCAACTCTTTTTTCTTGGTGGCCAGAAAACGGCGAGGAAATTAAGCGGACAAATACATTCCACTCCAGAAGCATATAAAAGCTTAGAGCAAGAAGCGTGACTACAAGAAAAATACTTGAAAATATTTTTGTTGTTATTGAAACAATATTACTGCCGGCTGTGTTTAGCTGATTTCCTATGACATTCGAGACATCATTTACGGGAATTTTATTAAAGACAAAAAAGTCGTTAATGGTGCCTATGATACTAGGCAGGTTTTTAATCAGTTCCCCAGTTTGCGTTACAAGCGGCGGAATCATGACACTGACAATTCCGGAAATTATTAAAATTAGAGCCAAATAAGTAATGATGACTGCAAGAGTACGAGGTACTTTCCTTGAATGTAGCCATTCAACAGGTTTAAGAAGTGCTGCAACCACGATGACAGCAAGAAATATCAAAATGATAATATCTTTAATCAAAAAAAGTATCCACAGAGCCAACAATGTAGCTATGGTAAAAAGGACAGTGTTGTACGAAACTTCAACCTTGATGGGCGCTTTCACATCATTCATTGAGTGAAGTATATCAAAACTAGAGGTCTTTTTCTAATTTTTCTTGGTAATTTTTATCCTCTATATCGTAGATTTTTATGCCTTCAAACTTCTTAAACCAACTTTTTTGTCTTCTGATAAAATCGTGAGTCTCACCCATCAAACTATTGATACTTTGGTTATAGGACAATTTTCCCGTTAAATATCGCGTTATCCAACGATATTCCAGGCCTAACTGTTCAAGCCAAACAATATCGACTTTGTTTTTAATGAGACCTGCTATTTCTTCTATTAAGCCACTATTTAATCTCGTCTTTAGCCAAGCATCGGATTTTCTATATAAATAGTTGTTTTCTGCTGTGAGTCCAACTATATGTGCATTGTTTACAAGCGGTGCAATACCTACCCCGGTTCCGATATCTTGTGCGATTTCTATAGCTCTTATTAATCTCCGCGGATTATTTACATCCGAAGGGTTCATTGTTTCAAACTTTTTTTTATCGACTTCTACTAAGCGATTTTTTAACTGCTCCAATGTTTGATTGCTGAGTTTTTTCCTTAAATTTTGATCGGCGGGTACACCAAATGATTTAAGACCGCCAAGGAGTAATTTTATATAAAAACCGGTTCCGCCAACAATGATTGGTAATTTACCCACGTCCGTAATTTTCACCAAAGATGAAACTGTCGATTTGATAAAATCAGCCGCCGTAAAATCTTTGCCCAGTGGACAAAGATCGAAGCCGTGAATTTTGACACCGTTGACCGTCCAACAGCCATTAGCCTTTTTAACTTTGTCGTCAAAACCCACTTTACCAGACCCAACATCAAGTCCCCTGTAAACTTGTCGCGAATCGGCTGAGATAATCTCTCCGCCATATTTTTTGGCCAGAGATATTCCTAGGGCTGTTTTACCCGTTGCCGTGGGCCCATAAACAACAAGAGTTTTCATAGGTATAATAGATTTATGCGTAAATATCTCCGCGGACTCACCCTTAGTGGCATCTTTGCGTTGCTCATCGTATCGGGGCTTATTCTACTGCACCTGCTTTTATTAAGTAAAACTTTCTTCGTCGACCATGAAGGCAATATGAGAACTGCATATTCCGGCTATGGTGACATCCCCTTTCATATGACACAGGTTAGCAAATTTGCCTTCTCTAAGGGGATTAATTTAAACGAACCAATTTTTGACGGCGAAAGACTACGCTATGCATTTTTGGTAAATCTGTTGAGTGCAATTTTTCTGCGGGCATCCGGCAATTGGACATTTGCTACGCAGTTCCCTGTCATGATTTTAATGGCAATCGGAATAATATTTACGTTTTTTAGCTACCGAGCATTTTTAAGATCATCAATTGCGGCTGGTTTGGCTGCTTTTGTTTTTTTACTTGGATCCGGTTTTGGGGGTTATAACATTGTTCAGAAGCAGTGGATAGAAGCAGGGAGAACTCCTGCGGCGTTTGTAGAGTATTTGGTGAGTAATAACGTCTCGACGATTATTAAATGGGATGCCAAATTCCCTGATCAGAACATTGTATGGGGGGCACCAATGTCTCTGGTCTTTCTTCATCAAAGAGCTTTTATTCTCGGATTTTGTTTGTTTTCAGTTTTTTGGTATCTGCTCTTAAGATGGTCCAAACGCCCAAACAAAAGACTGGCACTGACCATCGGTGTCATCGTCGGCTTGAGTCCTCTTTCTCACTACCATACTTTTATCGCAATGCTTATTGTACTTTTGATTGTAAGTACAATCGCTTTGTACAAAAAGGGGCGGCACAAAGTAAATAATTTATTTTTAATTGCAGCCGTATCAATTTTGCTTGCCCTGCCTCAAATACTGTACCTAGTTTCGGGCAAACAAAATCTTGTCGGCAACCAGTCGTTTATAACTTTTAGGCTCGGGTGGATGGTCGAGCCGACTATCGGGTCTGTGCCCTTTGCACCAGAACAAGGTAAGATTTTCGGTGTTTTATTACCATTTTTAACATTCTTATGGATAAATTTTGGTCTGGTGCTACCGGTTTTTGCACTGACTTTCATTTTGGTTTTACTCACGAAAAAATTTAGAGATCTCTACTCTGGAATTTTACTCATAAGCACGATTGCGATCACACTCTTTTTTCTAGGTCAACTTATCAGATTTCAACCATGGGACTTTGATAACAATAAAATATTCGTCTACTTTCAGTTTTTTGCAGCGCCTGTGATCGTTGCCCTTTTTATTTGGGTAGCAAAATTTTCCAAACTCGTTGGCTTAATCGGTCTTTTAATATTTGTTCTCGCGGTTACTTTTACCGGAGTACTAGACCAGATCCCGAGGGTTTTAGTGAAAACAGAGCAAATACCGGTTATTTTTGGGTCAGATTCGATCGCAATGGCAGAATTTATTAAAAAGAATGTATCTCAAAATGAAAAGATCATCACAACCTCCACTCATTTAAACCCCGTTTCGTCTTTGGCGGGTAGACCGGTCATGGTTGGTTACCCCGGATGGTTGTGGACCAGAGGAATTAACTACAGCGTCAGAGAGGGAAATTTAAAGTCCTATTACAGTAATCCGTTAACAAACACAAATATACCAATTCTATATGGAGCTAATTTTGTACTTGTAGATCCAACCGCAATTTATGATTGGAAGGCAGACACTACAGCTTTTGACAGCAGGTTTAAGTTATTATTCAGGAGCGGCCAATATTCTCTGTACGCAATTAAATGAAAAGTATTCTTAAAAAAAATAGCGTTTGGATATACATTATAGTTTTAACACTTTTTGCTTTTTCCGTGAGAATTTACAGATTCACGGAACCAAATCACTACTATTTTGACGAGGTTTATCATGTCGTCACGGCCGAAGCTTATGCGAATAATAATCCGGCGGCGTATGACCCTTTTGCCCCAGCACCTAAAAAGGGCACGGCATACGATTGGCTACATCCGCCGCTAGCCAAACTGATCCAGGCTGGATCGATTAATTTGCTCGGCGATAAACCACTAGGTTGGCGTTTGCCTAGCGTTCTTTTTGGTACGGCACTTATTCCTGCGACATTTTTGCTGGCTTTTTTGTATTTTGGCAAAAGAACAGCGCTATTTGCAGCGACCGTCATCGCCTTTGAAAATCTTACCCTGGTAATGTCCCGAATCACGATGAACGATATATTTGTCACTTTTTTTATTGTTTTGTCGTTTATTTTTTGCAAACTGTACATCGACAGGCCCAAATTAAAATGGATCCTTTTAACCGCTCTCTCTTTGGGTATGGCGGTTGGGTCAAAGTGGACCGGGGCTTACGCAATAGCTGCAATTTTTGCATTTTTATTTATTTACACAATTAAATTCAAAAGAATTGATTGGAAAATTTTACTAGTATTGGTGATTCCGCCTATTTGTTACCTGCTTTCTTATTCCCAATATTGGCTACAGGGACATACCGTTACCGATTTTATAAACCTTCATAAACAGATATGGTGGTACCAAAACCGCCATGATCTCCAGCACTCTTACGGAACCACACCAATTTATTGTGTGCCCCAAGGTCTGGAAGGACCAAAGCAGTGGTGTCCGTGGATATTGGACGTACGAGGGGTATATTTGTCTTACGAACCATACGGCACAGATCGTGCCGGGTATATCTATTTACTGGGAAACCCAATCGTATTTTGGATTGGTGTGATTGCTGTTTCGTATATACTTGGCAAACTTTTCGAGAGTCCAAAAAGGGATAAAACCCTGATACTTTTGGGCTATTTTATTTTTTGGGTGCCTTGGATCTTTTCGCCTCGGATAATGTTTCTGTACCATTACTTACCATCAATTCCATTTATGGCGGTTATTATTGGCTACTTTTTAAAAGATATTTACGGAACAAAGTTTAAGTATGTTTCTCTTTTGTTGCTGATGCTTGTGATAATTGCCTTCTTCTACTTCTATCCGATATCAATAGGCTACCCAATACCGATCGCAGACATTGATAAATATATGTGGCTAAAGACTTGGCGTTAGTGGACGGCGGAGCGGATTGTCCCTTTGTGATTTATGATTTGGTCCAGTGCAAAAAATCTTTTCTCTTTTTCTGCATAAGGTACATTATCTTTTAAAGCTTTTGTGGCAGCAGTGTTGGGTCTGGCTGAGTACTTTGAAACATAGGCATAGGCAAAGTTTGCCGCTCTTGCCAATTTGATCGTATTTTGGAATTGCTGTTTGGTTTCACTAGGGAACCCAACAATAATATCTGTCGATATTTGCGCTCCTTTAACTTTTGCCTTTATTTTGTTTACAAGATTTAGATATTCTGAGGAGGAATACCAACGGTTCATGCGTTTTAGAATCTGATCGTCACCGGACTGAACCGCGATATGTAAATTGCGATCGATTTTGGGATTTTTGGCAATAACTTCTATCAGCTCATCGGAAAAGTCCCAGGGGTTGGAAGAAATAAATTTAACCGTTTCGATTCCTTTAACCTTGCAAACCTCTTCCAGTAAATATGGAAAAATTGTCGGGATACGAAAACGATTTAAATGTTTTACTAAAACGGGCTTTACGACTCTACCGCTTGGTAATTTGAAACCTTTGGCATCTTTTTTAACCAAATCCGCTCCATAGGAATTTACGTTTTGGCCAAGCAAAGTTATTTCTTTGCAGCCTTTTTTGGCAAGATCCTTTACCTCGTCTAGGATGTCTTTGATGGGCCTGCTTATTTCTCTGCCTCTGGTGAAAGGCACTACGCAAAAGGTGCAAAAGTTATTACAGCCATTACTGATTGGTACCCAGGCATGGGTAACATCGTTTCTTAAGGCGGGGTAGTCAAATCCAACTTCTTCAAGAGGTAAAAACTCGTCAACCTCAGGCATTCTTTTACGCAGTGCCTGGAGGTATTTTCCGGTTTCGTCACGGGTAGCCATGCCTACCATACAGCCCGTGACCACTATTTTTGGTTTTAGTTTGCGGGAGGCGATGTTTTTGACAAGTCCGGTTACTTTATCCTCTGCCTGTTGGCGGATCATGCAGGTGTTAAGGATTGCTACTGACGCCGATTTTAGGCTTTTGGCTTTGGTGTAGCCTCGGGCAATGTAGTAGCTGGAGATTCTCTCGGAGTCGGCGATGTTCTGCTGACAGCCAAAAGTTTGTATGAAATATGTCTGCAACATGTCTGGCATTTTAACACAAAAAATGCTATGATGACCGCGAAAAGGGGTAAAAAATGACCGAAATTAAAGAAAAAGTTAGTAGAGTTTCTGGCGGTGTTGAAATCACTTCCAGTTCTGACGCCTTCATACAAGGAGACTTGGAACAGTTGAGGCGTGGGTATAGCGGCACAAACGGAGTGGTCGTTGATTCCGGAGTAATTTCGGCAACAAGAAATACAGCATCTCTTGCCTTGTCATTTAACGCACAAAGCCCTTCGACTAACGAGGCGCCTGTATCTTCGAGGTTAACCATAGTTAGTAGCTTTGAAGACAACCCTTCAGGCTTAGGGCACTTCCTGAGGTCGACGAGGGTAAGAGCGATGAAAAGACACCAAGTACACGACCAAAAGGCTGCTTAATTTAAATCCAAATTTTTAAGATTACTTAATTAATCTTCGGAGGGTTTTGCCGACTGTAAAGCCCGGGAGTTTGTGGCCGGAAATTTTGATGGCTTCGCCTGTTTGAGGATTTCGGCCCTTTCGGGTATTTCTGTTTCGAACTTTAAAAGTGCCAAAGCCTGTAATGATAACCTTGTCGCCTTTGGCCAAAGAATCGCGGATGTTTGCAAAAACGGCGTTGACTGCCTGATAAGAAGTTTTACGGGTGAGGCCAACTTTTTTAGCAACTCTTTCGACTAATTCATTTTTCGTCATAGAGATTAAACTGGATTATATATATATTATTTGGCAATATCAACCGCCCGAACCTCGCGGATAACAGTGACGGCGATTTGTCCCGGATATGTTAGTTCTTTTTCAAGTTTTTCTTTAATATCATGCGCAAGGATAACAATCCCGGCGTCGTCGATTACTTTGGGTTCGACAATAACACGGACTTCCCGGCCGGCTTGAATTGCAAAAGCTTTATCTACTCCATCGAAGGAAAGCGCAACATTTTCGATGTCGGTTAAGCGCTTTATATAATCCTCTACAGCCTCGTGACGTGCTCCCGGTCGTGCGCCGGAAATAGCATCTGCCAAATGAACAACAATCGGGATAATACCTGAAAATGGTTCGTCTTCATGGTGTTGAGCAATAGCGTCTGTTACTTCTTGCGGGAAATTCCAACGCTTGGCAAGTTCGACACCCAATTGGACGTGAGTGCCTTCTTTCTCCATTTCGGTTTTGCCGATGTCGTGGAAGAGCCCACCCCAAGCACAAAGCATAGGATCGGCACCGACTTCCTGGGCAATTTTTTTGGCAATCTGGCTGGTTTCAATCGAAGCTATCAGCTGATTTTGACCATACGAATAACGGAATTTTAATCTTCCCAAACGGTCAAGGGCATCTTGCGGCACATTGTAAAGACCCATTTCAGTTGCGGCTTTTTTACCGGCTTCGGACATATCTTTTTCGACCAATTCTTGTGCTTCTTTGACTAATTGTTCAATTCTTGTTGGCTGGATCCTGGCATCTTTGACTAGCCATTCGAGGGCAACTCGAGCCACTTCTCTTCTTACCGGGTCAAACGATGAAAGCCTGACTGCCTCCGGAATATCGGAATCGAGTTCTACATCTACCCCAGTTGCTAGTTCAAATGCCCTGATGTTGCGGCCTTCTTTTCCAATGATTCTGCCTTTTAGGTCTTCGGATTCTAGCTTGACCGTAGATACAGTATATTCGGCGACCCAATCGGTAGCGCCGGCAATCATGGAATTTACCAGTATTTCCCGACCTTTTTCCTTGGCGGTTTGGCGAATTTCTTCTTCGGCTTCTTTGATTCCTTTGGCTACTTCGTTTTTCAGCTCAGCTTGGAGATTTTCTAGTATGAGTTTTTTACCCTCTTCGACGGTAAGCGAGGTAACTTTCTCTAGTTTTTTAACAAGATCGGCCCTGACTTTTGAAAGCTCTTGTTCTTGCTCTTTATATGCCTCTGCTTCCGACTCTAATTGTGTTTGGGCTTTGGCTGTTTGGGTGGCTTTGTGATCTAGATCTTCTTCTTTTTGGACAATTCTCTTTTCAATATCTAAGGATTGCTCGCGGATTTTCCTTCCTTCCTCCTCCGCGGCTTTGACGATACGATAGGCCTCGTCTCGGGCATCCTGGATTACAGTACGAACATCATCTTGTGGTTTTGTATGATGTTGACCGACAGACACGACTACACGCGCAGGGGAATTGCCCTTGTTGTCATTGTCACCACGATTAGAATTTTGCATAATTTAGAGCACCTGAAGGGAAACTTAATCTCCGGATTAGTTTTTGAAAGGAGTTAAAGTGGTAAATGAATGTTTCATAATTGTTACCGCTTCATGTTTATCTTCAGCTCAGTGTAAATTTTAACTTTTTTCTTCAAAAAAGGCAAATGCCTCTTTGACCGTATCATAATCAAAACCCCGGGAAAGCAAGTAAGCATAAAACTTCTTTTTGTAGTCTAAGGAGGATAATTTCTGCCATCTTTGCACTTTCTTTTCTACAACTTTTATTGCTGATTTACTGTCTTGGTTTTTTTTGAAATTCAGGTTTTCTAAAACCTCTGGTACAACACCTTTGCGTTTTAGTTCCATCTTTATCAACTTTATGCTTTTGGGGTTGTTTGCCAACCGTGATTTTGAAAACCAAGTCGCAAAATCGACATCGTTGATGTAATCATATTTCTTTAATTTCTTTAGAATCTTTCCAACTAGAGGACTATGTGTTGCCTCTGAAAATTTAACTCCTTCGTTTTGGGCAATCTTTTTTACCAGATAATCGATAATTTCTTTTTCACTTCTGGGGCGAACGGCCAAAAAACCGCTGGCTCGATCCATGTAGTAAGATTGTTTTTCTTTTGTGAGAAGTTTATCTACTTCCTCTTGAGTTAGAGATTTGTTTTCTTTGAGATTATTGGCCAGAAGTGTAAATTCGGTAATACCAAATGCGAATTTTCCGTCGATAAAAAGGTTAAAACGGCCGGATTTTTTTTGCGGAGAAATTTTGGTGATTATTGGCACACTAGACAGCAACTGGCACTAACTCGTTCTCTTCATCGTCTTCGTCCTCTTGAGTGCTTGCCTTAATTTCTTTTTTGGGAAGGCCCTTTTTGGCTTTGTCCCAAATTTCCTTTTCAATAGCCTGTGCTTCTTTTTTGTGCTCGGCGAGATATGCTTTGGCACTTTCTTTGCCTTGACCAATTAATTTTGTACCCCAACGGTAAAAGGCGCCAGATTTTGTAATCATACCCAGTTCTACAGCAACATCGAGAAGTTCGCCTTCTCGGGAGATGCCCTCTTCTCCCATAATGTCGTATTCGGCAATTCTGAAAGGCGGTGCTACTTTGTTTTTGACAACTTTTACACGATGGCGGGAACCAATGAATTTATCCCCATCTTTAATATTATCAATTTTTCTAACGTCCAAACGAATCGAGGAATAGAACTTGAGAGCTCTACCCCCTGGGGTCACTTCTGGGTTACCGAACATGACGCCGATTTTTTCTCTAAGCTGATTGGTAAAAATTGTAACTGTTTTGGATTTGTAAATAGCACCTGTTAGTTTACGAAGAGCCTGCGACATTAACCTAGCTTGGACACCCATTATCGAGTCCCCCATTTCACCTTCTATTTCTGCCCTAGGAACCAGCGCCGCAACAGAATCGATGACTATAACATCTACAGCACCTGATCTGATTAAAGTCTCAGTGATTTCCAGTGCTTGTTCACCAGTGTCAGGCTGTGAAATCAAAAGATCGTCAAGATTGACACCAACCTTTTGCGCCCATAGAGGATCAAGTGCATGCTCTGCATCGATAAGAGCCGCGGTGCCTCCGGCTTTTTGCGCCTGGGCAATTACCGAGAGACTTAAAGAGGTTTTACCTGACGCTTCCGGCCCAAAAATTTCGATAATTCTGCCCCGCGGCAAACCGCCAACACCAAGAGCCAGGTCCACGGGCAATATGCCGGTGGGAATTACTTCCATGTCAGCTTTACTGCTTGATTCCCCCATTTTCATAATGGAGCCTTTACCATAGGCTTTTTCGATTTGAGAGATGGCGGTCAGTATCGCCTGTTTTTTAGCGTCGGAATTATTCATATAAGTGGGGACAGGATTGAATTGATCATGTTTTACTATAGAGTCGTTTAAATTACAAGTGTTAGGTTATTTATTAAAAACTTCTTCCGCCCCGATTTCTCTTACCTTTCGAGAAGTATAATATCAAGAATAACCGAATAATACCCGAATTGTCAAGCGCCCAATTTAGGTATAATGAAACCAACTAATTGGTTGACTGAAAATCTACTCTCAATATTTATACTTAATTAGTTTTAGTCCGAATTTTGGTAGAATACCTTCTTACGGGGGGTAGTATAGTGGTAACACACTGCGCTGGGGGTGCAGTATCGGAGGTTCGATTCCTCTCTCCCCGACATACTGAAGGGTTGTCATGCCTCAACATGATCTGAGACAATATATCTACACCTTAAAAGAAGGTGTATTTTGTGGTTACTAGAATGAATAATAAAATTAGCAAGTCAACTAAAAAACTAGGGTATGCAGGTCTCGATAAGGTAAATGACGTCGAAAAACTTTCTATAAAAGTCACAAAATGGATTGGGACTCCTTGGTCAATTGTCGTACATACACTATTGTTTATAGGGATTTTTTCGCTCAAAATTTTAGGATTTCGAGTTGAAGATATCTTGCTCATACTAACAACAGCAGTATCCCTCGAAGCAATATACCTGGCGATCTTCATCCAAATGACTGTCAACAGAACCACAACAGCTTTGGAAGAAGCCCGTGATGATATTGAGGATATCCAAGAAGATGTTGAGGATTTGGGAGAAAACGTAGATGATATTTCTGAAGATGTTGAAGATATCTCCGAGGACATTGAAAAGATTCACAAAAAGAAGATTCTGAAAAAAGTTAAAAAGAAATCTAAAAAGTAATTTTAACGCTTTGGAGATTGCTTCCCTTTGCGGGCTTTTTGGGCCATACCGAATTTTCGTCTCTCTCTAACTCTTGGGTCACGGGTTATAAAACCAGCTTTTCGCAAAGTTGGTTTGAGGTCCGGTAATTCGGCTACATAGACCCTGGCGATGCTATGCATGACAGCAGTTAGCTGGCTGACTCTGCCGGAACCCTTGACCGTGATTGACATGTAAAAGTCGCCGGAATTTTTCAATAGATCTAGGAGTTTTTCCAACTTTGCTTGCTCAACTTTGCTTCTAAAATATTCGTTCGTGAGCTTACCATTGACGGTTGTTGGGCCTTTTCCTTTGTACAAGCGCGCTCTGGCTGCTGCTCCTTTGCGACGTCCATGGGCTCTGGTGTATTTTTGTGGTTTTTGCGATTCGTCCATTATTTTATTGTTATTTTGTTTTCGTAAGGATGAGTAGTTTCTGCATACACAAAGAGCTTTTTTGCCATTGCTTTGCCTATTTTGTTTTTTGGTAACATGCCAATGACCGCATGCCGTACTAACATTTCCGGCTTTTCTTTTCTCACTTCCGCAGCCGTGTCCCATTTTAGTCCTCCCGGGTATCCGGAGTGGCGGTAGTAATTTTTGTTTGTTTCCTTTTTGCCTGAAAAAAGAACGCTTTTGGCGTTGATGACAACGACATAATCACCCTGATCAATATTTTTTGTATAAGAAACTTTGTTTTTCCCCGAAAGAATATTGGCAATTTCGGTAGAAAGCCTTCCCACTATTTTATTTTTGGCGTCGATTAAATGCCACGCTTTAGTTTTATCTGTTTGTTTATTTACTTTCATTTGTCTTTTTTTCAGCGACTTTTTTGACCGCCGTAATTGATTTTACTTTCGATTTGTCCCATTCCAAGATTTCTAATTTTGCCATTGGGGCATCATCGCCACGCCTTCGAGTAAGTTTGGTAATCCTGGTATAGCCTCCGTTGCGACCTTCCATTCCCGGGCCAATTTCCTGAACCAGTTTCTTAAGCGCACTACCCGAAAGCACAGAAGCAACATCCCTATAATTTACTAGGGAGTTCTTTTGTGTATTTCTTATAAGTTTTTCGAGATATCCTCGAACAAATTTGGCTTTAGCTTCTGTCGTAACCACATGACCACTAAGCAGAGTTGAGGAAGATAAATTCCTCAAAAGCGCTTTGCGACTGTTGATATCACGACCTAGCTTGCGGCCAAAGACTCTATGTCTCATTTAATATTTACTCCTTTTTCGCGAAGCTTCTCTTCTACTTGGGCGATTGATTTAGGGCCCATGTTTTTCATTTTGAGAAGTTCTTTTTTGTCTTTGACTAAGAAATCGCCGATCGTATCTATTTTTCCGCTTTTAAGACTATTGGTTAGTCTTACTGGAAGATCAAGTTCTTCAAGAGAAGTTTTAAGTATTTCTTCACTTGGAGGAGTTATTTCTTCGACCCTTTCCTTTTTAGTTACAGAAGGCGGAGTATAGATTGCTGAAAAGTGGTCGATTAAAACCTTCGCTGCTTGTTTTAAAGCGGCTGATGGTTTAATTGTGCCGTCGGTGGTAATTTCTAATGTCAGCTTGTCGTAATTCGTGACGCGACCAACACGGGTTGCCTCAACACGGTAATTTACTAGGGTAACAGGTGAAAAATTGGCATCAATTGGAATAACCCCTATTTCGTCTGTCTTCCTTTCGTCGGCTAATGAATACCCAGAACCAGCTTCGGCTACCAATTTTGCTGAAAGTCTAGCTTTGTCATCGGCAAGATGAGCCAAAACTAAATCTTTATTCATGATCTCAACGCCGGCTTCGACTTCGATATCACTTGCTTTGACTTCTTTAGGGCCTTTAAGTTCAAGGCTTAATTTGTATTGCTTGTCGGAAGAAACTTTTAATCGAACTTTTTTCAAATTTAGAATAAATTCAACGATATCTTCAGCCATACCTGGTAGAGTTGAGAATTGGTGACGAACGCCGGCAATTTTAACCTGGGAAATAGCAGCACCAGGAAGTGAACCTAGTAGTACCCTTCGTAATGAATTACCGATTGTGTGGCCATATCCTTGATCGAGTGGCTCGATCACGAACTTGCCGTAATTGTTAGTCTCTTTTTCTGTTTGAATTGTAATTAATGATAGATCTGTCATTTTTTTTAAATTCACCTCCTTTTTTTACTTGGAGAAAAGCTACGCTTTTCTCGATATTCCCTTTCCTTGTAGAGGAAAAAATTTCGCAAGCATAGCTTATTGAAATTTTAATTTTAGAATCGCAATTATTTTTTACCATTTTATCTCCCTATCGGGAATAATACTCAACTATTAATGTTTCGTTAACGTCAAAGTCTAAATCTTCTCTAACTGGGATAGATTTAATATTTCCAACCAAAGCTTTTTTCTCTAACCAAGATGCGAGTTTTGCATCTTTATTCACTTCTTGCAGTTTTTTGATGAAATCTGAATTGGCCGCTTTGGGAGAAAGCGAAATAACGTCGTTAATTTTAACACTAAACGAGGGAATCGTCACTTTCTTGCTGTTAACCGTTACATGGCCATGAGAAACTAGTTGACGTGCGTGTCTTCGACTTGCAGCTAATCCGAGCCTGTAAACGACGTTATCTAACCTGCTTTCAAGTAAGGCTAGCAGGGCTTCACCGGTTGCTGTCTTTTTCCTTGAGGCCATTTGATAATATTTTTTAAACTGTTTTTCTAAAATTCCGTACATACGCTTTACTTTCTGTTTCTCTCGGAGCTGAATACCGTAATCCGACATTTTCCTGCGACCCTTTGCCCCATGTTGCCCAGGTAAACCTTTATTTTTCGTGATAACCGGACATTTTGCTAGGCCACAGACGGGAATACCTTCTGCCCTACAATGTTTGTGTTTCGGACCAAGATATCGTCCCATTAAACTCTCCTCCTCTTGGATGGACGGGGGCCGTTGTGCGGTATCGATGTGACATCGGCGATTGCAGTTATTTCCAATCCGGCAGCTTTAAAAGCACGTATGGCAGCGTCTCTGCCGGGGCCGGGGCCTTTGACATAGATTTCAATAGAGTTCATGCCTCTTTCTTTTATTTTTTTAGCAATTGTTTCAACAGCACTTGTTGCGGCGTATGGCGTAGCTTTTCGGGCACCTTTGAAGCCCGAGGCGCCTGCCGTACCCCAAACGATTGCGTTACCGTTTGGGTCTGTTACGGTGACTATTGTGTTGTTAAAAGTTGCGGAAACATATCCTTTGCCATGAGGAACTTTGATAAGTTTTGCCGCTGCTTTGCTTTTAAGATTCTTTGTTTTTTTCATAACTATGTTTTACTTGGAGTAGCAGTGGTAGGAGTTGTAGCAGGAGCTTTTGTAACTACATCTTTTCTGACTGTTCCGATAGTGACACGCTTGCCTCTTTTGGTCCTGGCATTTGTTCTGGTGCGCTGACCCCTGGCCGGCAAGCCTTTTGCATGACGTAAACCGCGGTATGCACCAACCTCTTGTAACCTTTTTACATTATCCTGGACTTCTCTTCGAAGATCCCCTTCTACCTTAAATTTTTCGACTGCTCTTTGTAACTTATTAATGTCGTCTTCTGTTAGGTTTTTTGTCCTCAAATCAGGATTAATTGAACATTCTGACAATATTTTTTTTGTAAGTGTCGGGCCAATACCATATATATAAGGAAGCGAAGCTTCTATTCTTTTTTCATTTGGTAAATCAACCCCTGCAATTCTTGCCATATTTTATCCTTGTCTTTGTTTGTGTCGTCCATTTATGCAAATCACGTATAAGCACCCCCGACGTTTAACGATTTTGCAATTTACACACCTTTTTTTTACACTTGCTTGAACTTTCATTTTTTTACTTTAAGGGACAACCTAACGGTTTTCCCTTAATATTCCCTTTCCCTTTAAAGGATAAATTTTTACTAGCAGAGCTAGATAAAAATTTGGATTAGTAATTAGTAACAATAACAGTCACCTTAACGCCTGTATGTAATACGGCCTTTGGTAAGATCGTAGGGCGTTAATTCAATTTTTACTTTATCACCCGGCAGTATTCTGACGTAATGTATCCTCATTTTGCCGGATAAATGACACAAAACAGTTTTATCTTCTTCGACACCAGGTATAGATCCGGCTTTGATCAACACCCTAAACATCGTATTTGGCAGAGCCTCCGTGACATCCCCCTCAACTTCAATTACACCAGCTTTACTCATATTTTTGACTCTCTTTGCTCGAAACAAATGAAGCTCACACGTTTGTGGGCTTAACCAGGAATTTTAGCAAAAATGAGTGAGCTTGTCTAGCCTTGATGATGGTGACTGTCATAGAGCCTCGCTACGCTCGTTCTCTTGCTCCTTCGATTGCAATAGAGCCTCGCTACGCTCGTTCTCTTGCTCCTTCGATTGCAATAGAGCCTCGCTACGCTCGTTCTCTTGCTCCTTCGATTGCAATAGGTAAGGTGTGAGACTAATAGGTCCGTTTTTTGTTATTTGGATCGTTTGCTCAAAAAGCCCACCCAATGAACCGTCCTTTGTGGATATGGTCCAGTCATCGTCTTCTATTAGAACATCACCAGAGCCTTGGGCATAAATAACCTCGATTGCCAATACCATGTTTTCCTGTATTAGTAGCCCTTTATTGGGTTTTCCAAAACAGGGCACCATGGGTTCTTCGTGTAGTTCACGACCAACACCATGACCTGTTAGGTTTTTAACCACGTTATAACCAGCGCTTTCAACACCTTGCTGGATAACGGCAGAAATATCACCAATATGATTGCCAACAACCGCTTTTTTAATGGCCTCTTTTAATGTATTCCTACCGGTTTCTAAAAATACCTCAATTTCGGCGTTAATTTTTCCAACGGGAACACTTATAGCCTGATCGCTATGGTAACCCATGTATAGCGCACCAATGTCAATGCCGATGACATCCCCTTCTACAAGCTTTCTTTCCGTGGGAATACCATGCACTACTTCGTTGTTGATGGTTGTGCAAATGGTCCATTTGTAATCATCGACCGTCATAAAGGAGGAAGTTGCGCCTCGGCTTTCAATACCATTTCTGGCCACATCGTCTAGCTCTTTGCAAGTAACCCCAGGCTTTACATGCGCCAGAACTTCCTTTAAAGCCTGGGCGCAGATATCCCCCGACTTTTTCATGAGAACAATTTCCTGGCTGGTTTTAATAAGTGCCATCAGAGATTATTAATCCTTTCAGAAATATCTTCGTTGACGTTTTCTATGGACCTCTGCCCGTCAACCTCGTCTAGTAATCCCTTTTCTTTAAAATATTCCAGGAGTGGTTCGGTTTCTTTATGGTAAATTCTGATTCGGTTTTGGATTAAGTCTGGACTATCATCGTGGCGGCCCCTGGCAGATAATCTTTTTGTAGCTTCATCGTCTGTCACCTTTATGTAAAAAACTTTCGAGATGTCGGCATCAAGTGCACTCAGCTGATTTTCATTTCTTGGGTATCCGTCGAGTACATAACCATTTTCAAAACCCGGTTGGCTTAGTTTGTCTTTTAGGCAATCTATTGTGATTTGGTTCTCTACTAATTGACCTGCGGAAAGAGCGTCTTTAATTTTTTTAGCAATATCGTCTTGATCTTGAGATTTATCCCTCAGCAACTGACCCATTTCTATATAAGGGAGCCCAAGACTGTCTGCAAGCATTTTTGCTTGGGTGGACTTCCCTGAACCTTGCATGCCAAGAAAAATTATCTTTAACTTTTTCATGAACGTTTGATAAAACTCTCGTAGTCGCGGGTTACAAGCTGGGATTCGATTTGTTTAGCCGTTTCAAGAACAACAGAAACAATGATTAAAAGCCCGGTGCCGCCAATAATTAAAGTTTGGATTCCAGTAAGCTGTTGACCTATCGATGGCAGAATGGCAATTAAACCTAAAAACATAGCGCCAAACAGAGTGATTCTTAAGGATACATAATCAAGATATTTTTTAGTTGCTGACCCGGGGCGAATACCTGGTATAAAACCGCCCTGTTTCATTAACATTTCGGAAATCTGCTTGGTGTTAAAAGCAACCGTTGTATAGAAAAAAGTAAAGATGACGACGAGAATAAAGTACGTTGCGTTGTACGCGATACCGCTTGGTTGGAATAACCGCTCTATACTCTGGGCAAGATTTGCAATAAAAACGTTCGGTGATTGGGCAAAGAACTGCGCAAAAGTTGTTGGTAATAATATTAAGCTAACGGCAAAAATAATTGGAATGACACCTGCCTGATTAACTCGTAGAGGTATATAGCTGGCAACACCGCTTTGCTTACTGGATGAACGACGTGAATAGTTGACAGTAATTGGTCTTTTTGCCTCGGTGACAAAAACGATTGAAACAACAACAACCAATGCCATGACCACAAAAGTCACAACATTTTTCACTTGGGACGGATCGAAAACCGAGGCAGTCTGGGCAACACTGATTGGCAATCTGCCAACAATACCGGCAAAAATCACCATCGAAATTCCGTTACCAATTCCCTTTTCGGTTATGAGTTCGCCCAGCCACATTAAAAGTAGGGTTCCGGCGGTCATTGTGACGATTAAGGACAACAGGGTTAATGGGGTGATGTTTGTTATTAACTGCGCGTTTTTGAGAAGGATGTACATACCAAAAGCCTGAAGAACAGTTAAAGGTACCGTGAGATACCTGGTGTACTGATTAATTTTTTCTCGTCCGGCTTCCCCTTCTTTGGCAAGCTCCTCAAGTTTTGGGAAAACCAATTGCAGTAGTTGAATAATAATACTGGCGTTGATGTATGGGTTAAGGCCAAGGGACATGACTGAAAAGTTTGCCAATGTGCCGCCGGAAAATATGTCCAGAAGAGATAGCAGTTGAGATTCTGCGAATAACCTTTTTAGAGAAACTATATCTACACCCGGAACCGGTACATGCGCAAAAACGCGGAATATGAAAAATATTAATGCAGTGAAGAGGATTTTGTTACGTATTTGTTTTGACTTAAAAACCCTAACGGCAGTGTCTAGGTATCTCATTGCATAAGTTTTCCTTGTAAACTTTTAGAGACAGTTAACAATTTATCGCTGGCATCTTTGGAACTTTCTTGAGTAATTTTTATCCCGTATGATTTTAGATCCTGGTTGCCACCGAGAATTTTTACACCGCGCTTTTGGACTTCTTCTCTTAAGATTAATCCTTTTTCTACCAGCAAACTGATTGTAATCGGTCCCTTTATCCCGATTTTATCTAACACGTCTATGGTTAAAATAATCGGTTTTGTAGACATTTTTGAATTTCCCTTACCACGTCTATATGGAAGTCGTTTCATTAGCGGCCTCTGGCCCCCTTCGTAATGGGAATGGGTCACAGACATTGCGTGCCGGGCATTTTGACCCTTTTGGCCTCGACCGGACGTTTTGGCTTTGCCGGTTCCTTGCCCGCGGCCGATTATTTTTGACTTTTTTTGAGATATTTTTTTCAAACTTGAAAGGTTTGTCATTTTATCTTTTGGCTAACACGCTATTTAGTGCTTCCAGTGTTGCATAGACATTTGATGCCTTGTTTTTTGTGCCCAAAACCTTGGATGAAATATTGCGGATACCGGCAGCTTCCACAACAACACGCACTGCTCCGCCGGCAATAACTCCCGAACCTTCGGGGGCCGGCATTAACAGAATTTTGGCAGCACCTCTTTTAACGTATATGTCTGTAGAAATCGTACCTTTGACAATTTCTACGGTAATCAAATGTTTCTTGGCGTAAGCTGAACCTTTACGGATGGCAGAAGCCACATCATTGGCTTTTCCTAGACCGACACCGACACGACCTTTTTTGTCACCGACTACTACAAGCACCGAAAAACCAATTTTGTTACCACCTTTAGTTTTTTTGGAAACTCGATTTACCTGCACAATTTTTTCATCAAATTCACGGACATATGATGAGTCTTGTTGTCTTGGTGATCGTTGTTGGTTATACATTAGAAATTAAGGCCTCCTTTTCTGGCGGCTTCGGCAAGTGCCTTTACGCGGCCATGATATTTATAGTTGCCGCGGTCGAATACAACTTTTGTAATCTTTTGTTTTTTAGCATCGGTTGCAATCAATTCCCCAACGCTTGCTGCTTTTTCAAGTTTAGTTTTTGCTATACCTTCTTTTGGTAACTTTTTGTCGGATACGGCGCTCAGGGTCTTACTGTTCTGGTCGTCTATCAGTTGGGCATAGATGTACATATTTGACCTGAAGACTGACAGGCGGGGCTTATCGCTTGTTCCTGCCATATTGCGGCGTACCCTTTTTCTTCTGGCTCTTACCAGTCTAACGTTTGCCATTATGCCGGACCTCCCGTTTTGGCAGCCTTCCCTGCTTTGCGCCTGATTATTTCATCGATATATTTGATCCCTTTTCCTTTATAAGGTTCCGGCGGACGGACTCGACGAATTTTAGCAGCCATTTCACCAACCATCACTTTATCAGCACCGGAAACAACAATTTTATTTTCTTTGGCGTCTATAGCAACACCGGCAAGCGGTATGATTACAACCGGGTGGGAATAACCAACATTTAAGACCAAGTTGTCGCCTTGCTTGACGGCGCGATATCCAACACCGATTACTTCAAGGATCTTCTCGTGACCCTCGGTCACTCCTTTTACCATGTTGGCAACAACGCTTCTTGTGAGTCCATGTAAGGATTTGGCGAATTTAGTTTCATTTTTCCTCGTCACCAAAACGACATTTTCCGCAATATCAACTTTTATCTCCGGCCTAATATCAAAAAATAAATTCCCTTTGGGTCCAGATACGTTGACTTGCGAACCGTCAACAGAAACGGTTACGTCTTGCGGTACTGTAATTGGTAGTTTTCCGATTTTTGACATGATTTTTACCAGATCTGGCAGATAATCTCTCCGCCCAATTTTTTGTTTTTGGCATCTGTGCCACTCATAACCCCTTTTGAGGTTGAAACGATTGTCATACCTATCCCGCCCTTTACAGAGGTAATTGCTTTGCTTGATTTGTAAACCCGAAGTCCGGGATTGGAAACTTTTTTAATTTGTGTAATTCTTGGTTTTTTGTTTTCGTAAATCAGATCGATACTGATGGCCTTTTCGGAAGTGTCCACCTTTCCAACAAAACCTTCTTTTTCTAGAACCTTTGCTATTTCCAATTTAAATTTTGACACAGGCACGGAGACAGCCGGCTTTTTAGCCATATATCCGTTTTTAATTATTATTAACATGTTTGATAAGGTATCCATATAATTTACCAGGAACTTTTTTGGACTCCCGGAATTTCTCCTCTATTTGCCAAATTTCTAAAGCAAAGACGACACAAGCCAAATTTGCGTAAATACCCGTGCGGTCTTCCACAAATTGCGCAACGATTGCGATGTCGTCCTGCAAATTTTTGCTTTTTGTCGTTTTTTACGACTTTTGATATTTTAGCCATTTTTTACTTTCTAAATTTGAACCCTAATAGTTCCATAAATTCTTTAGACTTTTGCGGGTCACTGTTTTTGATAACAAGTGTCATGACAAGTCCACGAATCTTGTCGATTTTAGCGTAATCGATTTCCGGAAACAAAATTTGCTCCGGAATACCTAAACTGTAATTGCCAAATTTATCGAACTTTTCTGTTGGTAGTCCGCGAAAGTCACGCATTCTCGGCATCACAACCCCGACAAATCTCTCAATATAATTCCAAGCTTTTTTGCCTCTTAAAGTGACAGTTACACCTATTTGATCTTTTTCCTTTAATTTAAAGCTGGAAATAGATTTTTTAGCTCTTGTAATTCTTGGTCTTTGACCACCAATTGCGGCCAATTGCTGTTGAACTTTTTCCAGTACCGCTGCGTTGGAAATGGCATCGGCGACCCCTGCGTTTAAAACAACTTTGGTAAGCTTAGGGACACTCAAATCGTTTTTCAAGCCATAGGACTCTTTGAGCTTCGGGATTATTTGTTCTTGGTAAGTCTGTTGTATGTTCATTGTTATATAGTACCTTTACATTTTTTGCATACCCTTTGTTTAGTTTTTCCTTCGACTTTGAATCCTACTTTTGTTGGTTTGTTACACTTCGGGCAAATAATGGCAATCTTTGAAACGTCGATGGGTCTTGTGGTTTCATAAATGCCAGCTGCTTTATTTTGGCTAACCTTTTTGTGCCTTTTGTAGACATTGATTCCGGCGGCAATTATTTTGTCTTCGTTACTCAGAACTTTGTCTATCTTGCTTTTCTTACCTTTATCACGACCGCTGGTTATTAAAATTTCGTCACCTTTTTTAAATTTATACATCCTTAAACAACCTCCTTGGCCATTGAGATAATTTTGTTATATCCCCTACTTTTAAGCTCTGTTGCAACCGGTCCAAAAACACGAGTTCCTCGGGGGGCACCTTTGTCGTCTGTTATGACGGCTGCATTGTCGGAAAATCTTACATATGAACCATCGTCTCTGCGAGTTTCTTTTCGGCAGCGGACAATCACAGCTTTGACAATTTCATGGTCCTTCACCTGCCCTAATGGGTTTGCACCTTTCACAACACAGGTGACAAGATCGCCAATATAAGAAAATCTGCGGCCACTTCCTTTGCCCATTCCAATGACCACAAGGCTTTTTGCGCCGCTGTTATCGGCAACGATTAATTTTGATCTCGGCATGACCATTACTCGACTACCTCCATAACTAACTCTTTAAGGGGCAACCTACGGTTTTCCCTTAATATTCCCTTTCCCTTCGTAGGATAAATTTTAACTAGCAAAGCAAGATTAAAATTTAATTCAATAAAATTATTTGTTTTCACTTACGACCTCCACAACTTTGAACTTCACTTCTTTTGAGATCGGTTTTGTTTCAATTATTTTGACTGTCTGTCCTTTTTGGACACCGATCTCATCATGAGCCTTAAATTTAATGGTTTTGTTAATTAGTTTTTTATACAACGGATGCTTTACCTTACTGCTTATTTTCACAACAACCGTTTTTTGCATTTTCGTCGAAACTACAACACCTGTTAATATTTTTGCCATATTATGCCTCCTTTTTATCTTTTGCTATTTTTTCTAGAACTAATTTTTGATTAACGATCGTTAATGTTTGAGCAATGTCCCTTTTTTTTGTTGAAATAGCTCGCAAATTCTTCAACTTGCCAAGCTTAAGATCAATTGTAAGATTGGCAATTTCTTTTTTGAAATTTTTTACTTGAGCCTTTAAGTCTTTGACGCTTTTCCCCTTTATTTCGTTTAATTGTTGTTTTTTCATTTTTACTTAAAAATAAATTTTGTTTTGATTGGCAGTTTATGGGCGGCTAATCTAATTGCTTCTTGGGCTATCTTTGGTTCAACAGCACCCATTTCGAAAAGAATCAATCCCGGTCTAACAACTGCTACAAATTCCTCTACATCACCTTTGCCAGAACCCATTCTGGTTTCTGCCGGTTTTTTAGTTACCGGTTTGTCCGGGAAAACCCGGATCCATATACGACCACCTCTTTTGGTGTAGTGAGTCATCGCCCGACGAGCAGATTCTATTTGCCTTGCAGTAACCCAACCGGCTTCTTGGGCTTTGAGACCAAACTGGCCGTAGGACAAAACGCTGCCACGGATGGAAACTCCGCCCATTTTTCCCCGGAACTGTTTCCTATGTTTGGCTCTTTTGGGTGCTAACATATGACTTTAAGGGACAACCTAACGGTTTTCCCTTAATATTCCCTTTCCCTTAATTTGATAAATTTTAACTAGCGAAGCTAGGTTAAAATTTGATTTTATTAAGTTATTTCTTTTCATCTTCTGTTTAATATTACTTTTCACCCTTGTATATCCAAACTTTAATACCGACTGTTCCGGCCTTTGGAACCTGAGCATCGTATTTGGCAAAATCAATTGCAGCGCGCATTGTGTGCAGTGGGATACTGCCGTATTTTAAAGTTTCACGTCTAGCAATTTCTGACCCTCCCAGACGGCCGGACATTTGGATTCTGGCACCAACGGCCCCGGATCTTTTAACTCTTTCCAATGACTGGTTCATGACGCGACGAAAAGGCATTCTTCTTATGAGTTGCTCGGCAACGTTAGCTGCGACAAGGTAGGCATCAAGGTCCGGAATTTTGATCTCTTCGAACTTTATTTCCAGCTTTTTTGGATCTGTTATTTTTAAGACTTTTATAATGTCCTTTTTAATTTGTTCGATACCAGAACCGCCCCTACCAATGGCTACACCCGGTCGGGAAACATGGGCAATTATTGTCCGTTTATCAAAAGACCTTTCTATTTCTATTTTGGCAACACCGGCAGATTTTAGAACCTGCATTAGGTGTTTTCTTATTTTTTGGTCTTCAAGAACATACTCTACAAATAAGCCCTTGTTGGCAAACCATCTAGAACTCCAACCGTAAAGATTGCCTAATCTAAAGCCAATTGGGCTAACTTTTTGTCCCATTTTTTGCCTCCCTTTCCTTTTTTTCCATTTTTGGCTCTGCTATTTTTTTGACAGGCTCTGGAATTGCCTTTTCGGTACTTGCCTGTTTTTTAACAGGTTTAACTGTCAGCACCACATTAATATGACTTGTCCTTTTCATGATGTGATGAGCCCGGCCCCTGGAAACAGGCTGGAATCTTTTAAAGCTTGGGCCTTTTGTAACAATGAATTCTTTGAAGATTAAATCGCTTTCAACCAACCCTTGATTATTTTTTGCATTGGCCAAAGCACTTTTTATTAATTTAATTAAAACCGGTGACGCTGATTTATTGACAAGCTTTAAAACTTCCACGGAATGAAGGGGCGACATCTTTTTTACCTGGGATACCAGGAGCGTGACCTTTTCCGGAGCGATCCTAATATTTTTAACGCTTGCTTTAACTTCGTTTGTTTGCATTTTATTTTTTAGCTGTTGCTTTCTCGGTTATTTTGCCGTGGCCTCGAAAAACCCGGGTTGGCGAAAATTCACCAAGTCGGTGACCGACCATCGGTTCGGAGACAAAAACGTTTATAAAATTTCGGCCATTGTGAACCGAAAAAGTATGGCTGACAAAATCCGGAGGGATCTGGCTATTCCTCGCCCAAGTTTTTATAGCCTCCTTTTTACCGGATGCTTTTTGCGCCATAACTTTCTTTAAAAGTTTAACGTCTATATAAGGTCCTTTTTTACTTGATCGTGCCATTTTCGCTTATTTTCTCCTCCTTGAAATAATAAACTTACCAGATGTTTTCTTTTTGTTTCTAGTCCTGGTACCTCGGGCTGATTTTCCTTGGGCAGTTTTTGGATGCATACCCTCACCGGATTTGGCTTCACCACCACCATGGGGATGAGAACGCGGATCCATTGCAACACCACGGACATGAGGCTTGATTCCGCGATGACGGGATGCTCCGGCCTTGCCGAATGATACATTTTTCCAGTCTAAATTACCAACTTGACCGACTGTAGCAAAACAAGAAACGTGCACTTTACGAACTTCTTTTGAAGGCAACTTCAGGTGAACAAATTTACCTTCTCGAGCGGCAACAATGGCACCTGTACCGGCACTGCGTACGATCTGACCGCCACTGTCAGGCATTAGTTCTATATTGTGCACTACAGTCCCAATTGGCATACTACCGAGCGGCAGGGCGTTGCCAGGTTTTATTTCTGCTTTTTGAGCGGAAATAACGGTGTCTCCAACGACAAGACCAATTGGTGCCAAGATATATCTTTTTTCACCGTCTTTATAGAAAACTAAGGCGACGTTACTGGTGCGATTTGGGTCGTATTCAATACTGACAACGCGACCGACAATGTCTTTTTTCTCGCGTTTGAAATCAATTATTCTTAAGTGGCGCTTGTGACCGCCTGATTTTCTGCCTGCCGTTACCTTACCATTTACACGACCCCCGGTTTTATTAAGCCTTGTGAGCAAGGTCTTTTCCGGTTTGCTCGTTGTAAGGTCGTCAAAAAGTATGCTGATCTTGTGCCTTAATGATGGTGATATCGGTCTGTAATATTTTAACGACATATTTATTTCCTTTAATTTTTAATTTAAAATTTACAATTTTTAATCAATTTTTAAATTTAAATATTTAAAATTCATTGAAAATTTCGAATTGAAAATTTCGAATTATGTTAGGCTCCTTCCTTTCCTTCTACAGCTATCTTTTGAATCTCTTTTTCAGAATTACTCTTTTTAGTCTTTTTGTCTTTTGCTTCATTTTTTGGAGAAAGAGCGGAAATTGTTTGTCCGGCTTTTAATTTAACAATCGCTTTTTTGCCTGAACCACCAACGCTTGTAAAATTTCTCGTTTTGGCAACTCTTTTTTGTTTTCCGGGAAGGGGCGAGATATTGACCCACACCGCATCGACTGAAAATAACTCTTTAACAGCCACGGCAACTGTTTGTTTGGTTGCTTTTTTATCTACCAAAAAAGTATAGACGCCTTGTGCCATTAACATGTGGGCTTTTTCGGTCATTATTGGTTTTTTAATTAATTCAAATGCGTTCATTTTACTTTTCCTGTCTCTCCGGTGAGACGCGAGATTGCTTCACTTGAAAGCAATATGTGTTTGGATGCCAAGACTGTATATGCATTCAGGTTTGCTGCAGTGTCCATGCCAACTCTGCCGATGTTGCGGATAGCCAGTTTAAGATTTTCATTTTTTTCCGGTACAACGAAAAGCGCCGGTATCGAAAATCCGGTACTTTTGATTAAATTTGAAACAACTTTTGTTTTTGGACCGATTTTTTCAAGACCGGTGATTACTATTATATCTTTTGCGCTTGCCTTGGAAGAAAGAGCGCTGATTAGGGCCAGGCGCTTCATTTTTTGGGGAAGAGACAATTTTACGTCTCTATACCTTGGTCCAAAAGTCTTACCGCCACCAACCCATAGGGGGGATCGGCTAGAACCTGCACGTGCTCTACCGGTACCTTTCTGACGCCACGGTTTTATTCCGCCACCGTTTACTTCCCCGCGAGTTTTTGTGTGTGCCTTATGGGTGGAAATATTTGTCTGATAAACCCTAACTGCTTGAGCTACTAGTTGTTTGTTCACGGGTTGGCCAAAAATTTCTTTTGGTAGCGTGACCGTGCCATCTGCTTTGCCAGTCACATCAAAAACTTGGACAGAGAGGCCAGTTGATGTCGCTGCTTTTTTGACAACGGGCGGCTTTGTTTTAGATCCTTCGCTTCCGCCGTCGCTATGGCTTTGGCGGACAGGTCGCTCAGGATGACTAGAGACAGGTTTTGGTGTTGTCTTTTTTTCTGTTGCTTTTTTTACTGCAACCTTTTTAACTTCGGCCATTATTTATCCTCCTTCTTTTCTTCCTTAGATTCTTCGGATTTGTTTTCTTTCTTTTCTTCTTTTACTTCTTCCTCTTCGTCTTCTTTCTTTTCCTCTGGCGGTGCAATATAGGCTTTGGCTTTGCCTGTTTTTTCGATAACAACATATCCATCTTTATGTCCAGGAATTGCTCCAATGACTTCGATTATGTTGTTTTCTATATCTACCGCAAAAATTTCTATGTTGGTGGTTGTTTGTACAGTAGCACCATAATGGCCTGCCATGTGCTTGCCTTTGTAAACACGTCCGGGGGTGGTGCCTTGTCCGATGGAACCTGCCGCACGATGACGATCCGATTGACCATGTGTTTTGGGCCCGCCGTGAAATCCCCACCTTTTGATGCCACCGGCAAAACCGTGTCCTTTAGTGGTACCGGTGACTTTTACAAGATCTTGCTTTTGGAAACTAGAAACGGTGACTTGGTCACCGTCTTTGATACTGTCAATATTCGTTGCTTTTACTTCTTTGATGATTTTTGGCACAAATCCTACGGTAGTAATGAGATTCGTTTGAGGCTTTTTGGGTTTCTTGGCTTTGCCGTAACCGATAGCCACTTTCCCGGCCCTTTTATAGACGACAACAGAAGGCTCCGCTTTTATTTGGGTAATAGGCAGCCTTTTGCCACCAACACCAAAACGGGTTGTCATGTCGCCTTTTATACCGATGATTGTGCCTATGTTTGTCATACTTATCCTTTAGACGCTAAAAAAGCAGGACTCCTTTAGATTTTACCGATACGAGGTTAAACGTATCCGGGTTTTCAGGTGTCCCACCAGTAACGTCAATCGTTAATGGTCTATCGCTTATCGACTATTTAACTAACTTAGTACCTCCATTATTATGGATTGTTCAATTGTTAAATTGTTCAATTGCTAACAATCTAGCAATCTAACAATATAGCAATGAAACAACTACATCTTTAAGACTATATCAACGCCAGCAGGTAATTCGAGATGAGTCAGTGAATCAATTGTCTTATTTGTCGGTTCAATGATGTCGATTAATCTTTTATGAATACGCATCTCAAACTGTTCGCGTGCGTCTTTGTCGGTGTGAGGGCTTTTGAGAACAGTGAATTTTTCGATTCTGGTTGGAAGTGGGATAGGGCCGGATATTTTGGCACCGGTACCCAAAGCGGTGTTTATGATGTCTTTACACGCAGTGTCAATAACGCGTGCGTCATATGCTTTTAGTCTAACTCTAATTCTTCCTTTTGCCATTTAATTTAGTTAATGTGCGACAAAATTAACTAGCACTTCTTGCAAGCTAATCAGGTTTGTGAATTGTACAAAAAAAATCCCCTAGAAGCAAGCCTTTAAGGGAAACTTAGGCAATGATTTTGGAAACGACTCCGGCGCCAACTGTGTGGCCGCCTTCACGAATGGCGAAGCGGAGTCCTTCTTCCATCGCGACAGGAGAGATGAGTTTAACTTTCATCTTGGTATTGTCACCAGGCATGACCATTTCCGTGCCTTCTGGCAAAGTTGATTCACCAGTAACGTCTGTAGTTCTAATGTAAAATTGGGGTCGGTAGCCGGTGAAAAATGGGGTGTGACGACCGCCTTCTTCTTTGGCTAGAATGTAAACTTCGGCATCAAATTCGGTGTGAGGAGTAGCAGAGCCCGGTTTGGCCAAAACTTGGCCACGCTCGACATCGTCTTTTTCAACGCCTCGAAGAAGAATACCGACATTGTCGCCAGCTTCACCTTGGTCGAGTTCTTTTCTAAACATTTCAACACCGGTGACGGTTGTGGCTTTAGTTGGGCGAATGCCGACAATTTCGATGTTGTCGTTAACTTTGACAATGCCTCTTTCAATTCTGCCAGTGACAACTGTGCCTCGGCCTTTAATAGAGAATACGTCTTCTACAGGCATGAGGAAAGGTTTGTCTAGGTCGCGAACGGGGGTTGGGATTTTTTCGTCTACAGCATTCATGAGATCTTCGATTGCTTTGAGCGCTTCAGGATCACCTTCAAGTGCTTTTTTTGCAGAGCCGCGGATAATCACAACGTTTTTGCCGTCGTATTCATATTTGTCCAGAAGTTCGCGAACTTCAAGCTCGACAAGATCCAAAAGTTCGGCATCTTGAACCATGTCGCATTTGTTAAGAAAAACAACAATTGCCGGGACATTTACCTGTCTTGCGAGAAGCACATGTTCCCTGGTTTGAGGCATAGGACCATCCGGAGCGGAAACGACAAGGATGGCACCGTCCATTTGAGCGGCACCGGTGATCATGTTTTTGATGTAATCTGCGTGTCCCGGAGCATCAATGTGCGCGTAGTGACGTTTTTCTGTTTCGTATTCTACATGGGTGATGTTGATTGTAATGCCGCGGGCTTTTTCTTCGGGAGCGTTGTCAATTTGGTCGTAGGCTCTCTTTTCGCCAAAACCTTTGCCAGCAGCCCAGCTAGTGATAGCGGCTGTTAGCGTGGTTTTGCCATGGTCAACGTGACCGATTGTACCGATGTTGACGTGTGGTTTATTTCTGATGTATTTTCCTGTAGACATAATTAACTTTAAGGGACAACCTAACGGTTTTCCCTTAATATTCCCTTTCCCTAAAAGGATAAATTTTACCTAGCATAGCTAGATAAAATTTTGGATTGTATTTAGAACAATTCAGTAACAAAAACAATACCAGTTGCAACTGATATCGTTAGCGTAGTTTATACAAATTATTGAGCTTTTGCAAGAGAGGAAAACTGATCATAATTGACGTGTATTGTTAATTCGAATTATTACGAATTGTTTATACGAATTTAATGAATTCAAGCTATGTTTGAAATTTTTACATTTATAGGATATTATTAAACGTAGAAAGGAGGTAAAAATGGATAAATCAAAAGAATCCCCTGGCGCCATTGACCCTGAAGCAGAAGCTTGGATAAGAAACCGTATGCGAGATATGAGCGAACAAGCTGGAGCTCTTACTGCAGAGCTTGGTCTTCCTCCGGAATTAAAATTCAGTGTAATGAGAGTTATTTTTGAAGCACGGTCTGAAAGTGGTGCAGAACCACCAGCACAAGGAGCCCCTGAAAGCGATTTGGTTTCTTGGGCCAAAAATCGTATGCAGGAAATGAACAAAGAGGCTGCAGACGTAACTCAACAGCTAGGCCTTCCTCCGGAAGCTACACCCAATGTAATGAAGGCTATCTATCGGCCACCCGGGGTGAAATAATACTTCTGGATGCCTAACGTTTTAGAGGCAGAATTAACTTTCTTTTGAAACAGTGTCGCCTTTCATTTTGGCGACGATTTTGTTTGCCCTTCGACTCCCCCTCGACTACGCTCGGGGTCGCTCAGGATAAACTACGATCAACTCTCTTTGGTTGACGTATCTCCTTTTACTTTCGCTACTATTTTATCTGCAATATTACCAGGGACTTCTTCGTAGTGGGAAGGTTCCATGTAGGCAGAGCCACGGCCTTGAGTCATGGAACGCAAAGTTGTGACATATCCGGACATTTCCGATAGTGGAACAAGAGCGTTGATGATAACACTATTGCCGTGATGGTCGCTGGAGTTGATTTGGGCGCGTTTACTGGAAAGGTCACCAATGACGTCCCCCATGAATTCCTCGGGGATAGTCACTTCGACTTTCATAATCGGTTCCAAAAGAATTAAGTGAGCTTTTTTAACGGCATCCTCAAAAGCCATGGAACCGGCGATTTGGAAGGCAACATCGCTCGAGTCAACATCATGAAATGACCCATCGTAAACAGCGGCTTTAATATCGACCATGGGGTAACCAGCTAAAACTCCCATCTCCATTTTTTGTTTAATACCCTTTTGGATTGACGGAATGTACTCGTTGGGAATTGCTGCGCCTTTGATCTCAGAAACGTATTCGAATCCTTCACCAGTACCTTTGGGTTCGACACGAATTAAGCAGTGACCATATTGACCGCGACCACCAGATTGGCGAATGTACTTGCCTTCACCTTTAGCAATTTCCTTGATTGTTTCTCTGTAGGCAACTTGGGGGCTACCAACATTGGCGGCCACATTGAATTCCCGTTTCATACGGTCGACCAAAATCTCCAAGTGAAGTTCGCCCATACCGGAAATGATTGTTTGGCCTGTTTCGTGATCACCCTTGATCCGGAAAGTAGGGTCTTCTTCTGAAAGTCGGCCAAGTGCAAAACCAAGCTTTTCCTGGTCGGCTTTGGTCTGCGGTTCAATGGCCAGTGAGATAACAGGGTCCGGGAAAGAGATATTTTCCAAAACGATTGGCGCTGTTTCTTCGCAAAGTGTATCCCCTGTGCCGGTGTTTTTCAGCCCAACAACACCAACGATTTCTCCGGCATATGCTTCTTCGATTTCTTCGCGTTTGTCAGCATGCATTAAAAGCAAACGACCGATACGTTCTTTATCGTGTTTAGTTGTATTGAGGACAGTACTGCCAGATTTAAGTTTTCCGGAATAAATACGAATGTAGGTTAGTTTTCCAACATGCGGATCTACCTGGATTTTAAAAGCCAATCCGCAAAATTGTTCATCAATGATTTGTTTACGGACTTCTTTTTCCTCAGTTTTAGGGTTTATACCAATAATTTCCGGCACATCCATAGGCGAGGGAAGATACTCCACAACTGCGTCTAAAAGCGGTTGCACACCTTTATTTCGAAGAGAAGACCCCGAAAGAACAGGGACGATTTGGTATTTAATAACCGCGGTCCTAAGAGCCTTTTTGAGTTCGGCAACTTCAAGCTCTTGGCCCGCCAAATATTTTTCTAAAAGTACGTCGTCTGTCTCGGCGATTTTTTCGATAAGCTCATGGCGGTATTTTTCGACATTGGCTTTTTCTTCTTCGGGAATTGGTACTTCTGTAAACTTCATACCTGTCTTATCGTTTTCATCCCAGACATAAGCTTTTTGGGTTAGTAAATCGATAACGCCTTTGAAATCGTCTTCCTTGCCAAGTGGAATGTTGTAAGGATAAGCAGGCGCTCCGAGACGATCTCTAATTGATTTTAAGGTGGCGTAATAATCGGCGCCCATTTTGTCCATTTTGTTTACAAAACAAACACGGGGAACTTTGTATTTGTCGGCCTGGCGCCAAACTGTTTCGGATTGAGACTGGACGCCCTCTTCGGCATCCAAAACAGTGACACCGCCGTCCAAAACCCTGAGCGAACGCTCAACTTCGGCTGTAAAGTCTACGTGACCCGGAGTATCAATGATGTTAATACGAAAATCGATGTCTGCAAAAGGACCGGTTGTCGGTTTCCAAAAAGTGGTGATGGCGGCAGAAACGATGGTGATTCCCCTTTCCCTTTCCTGATCCATCCAGTCTGTGACGGTATTGCCTTCGTCGATATCACCCAGTTTGTAAGTACGGCCTGTGTAGTAAAGGATGCGTTCGGTGGTTGTCGTTTTGCCCGCGTCGATATGGGCAATAATGCCGATATTGCGGATACGATCCAGGGGATAATTACGATTTGTGGTTGTTTGTTGGGCCATATATGTAAGTATTAAGTATTAGGTATTAGGTATTAAATAATTGGTCATGGGAAGACAAAAAAATTAGTTAGAGCTGGGGAGAGGGTGCTCGATTTTGCGGATTTCGTTTTTGATCTCGGCAACCATGGCTCGGAGGACAGACACCTCTTCATCTGCCAATTCCCAGGCGGCGCTTTCACCGGGAGCCGCAGTATCCTGATAGGCCTCGCCATAGCGTGCCAGAGCGTCTTTGAGTTTGACGTTCTCCAGCTCGTTGAGCTTTTTCTTTAAGTCCTTAAGTCTTTGGGACTTTGTTGGTGGTTTTAGTTGTGTTTTCATTTTTTTTCCTCTGTTATCCTGAACTCGTTGTCGCGCATTTTGCGCGAGAATAGTAATACTATTTCAGGATCTCACTTTAAAAACGTAGGTCTTACGATACCAAAAGTGCCAGGCGTATACAAGTGCCTAGTATCAGTCACATTGATGCTAGACGCTTGAATCTAGAAGGTAGACCTTGAAGCTGGAAAATTGAAGGTAGATTTCTAACATCTATCTTCTAGACTTCAAATTCCAACTTCCAGTTTCTAGTGTCCAGCATCAATTAATAGATCCTCGCCTTCGCGAGGATGACAAATGTTTGGCTAATTTAGAGGGCAATCCGCCAGCTGGCGGATAGAGCTAATTAGCTTGAATCGAGGCAGGATTGTAGCACATTTGAGGCTAAAAAGCTAGTGTCTATTGCTTGGATGAGATTAGTAAAGGTCGGTCCTTTACTATGGATTTTGACGGAATTAGTGGCTAAAAAGAAGAGCTATGGTTTAGCTAGTGGCTATTTTTGAGCCAGCCTGAAATTGACCGACAATGCTGGAGACTCTTTGAAGGGTTCTTAAAACTGCGTCCGCTTGGGGCGACCCCAACAGTAACTGTGGTTTTACATAACGAGTCCTTGGATCTCCAGTCGACATTGATATGGAATTCGAATCCAAGAAGACACTGTTTGGGTTTTTCTCGTCTTGTCGCAATGCGATTATTGCTTCTACTCCAGAGATTATTGTAAATTCGGCTGGATGGGGAGGAATACCTGCGCGAAATCTTAATCTCACAAGAGAATCAGCTTCATCCGATTGTGGCATGTCGGCAGTGAATGCTATAGAAGATAATTCACCTTTAAGTGTATTTAAGTCTGCTAATTCCCTAAATGCATCATAAAGCAGAGTCGAACTATCATTTGTTCTATAAGCCTCAAAGCGACTCAATGCTTGTTCTGGTGATAAAGTTTCTCTAGACATGAATGAGAATGTTACTATAAGTCTTGATGCTTGTCAAGTTAAAGCTCTTACCATCTAAAATGCGAAAATGCTTTATTAGCTTCGGCCATGCGGTTCATTTCTTCGCGCTTGGCAACGGCTTTGCCGGTGCCATTGGCGGCATCAAGGATTTCGGCTGTGAGTTTGCTGATCATCAGTGGCTTATTTTTGATTCTTTCGACATCTTTGGCGCTGCGTGAACGGGCTGATGTGACAAGCCAAGTTAGGGCAAGTGATTGTTTACGGGGACCGCGGACTTCAATTGGGACCATGTAAGAAGCACCGCCGACACGACGAGGCTTTACCTCCATTTTAGGACTGATATTTTCCAGAGCTTTTTCGAAAGTTTTGACGGGATCTTGGCCTGTGGCTTCTATTTTTTCAAAGGTGCCATAGACAATTTCTTGGGCTACCCACTTTTTACCATCCATCATTATCTTGTTAATAAATTTCGTAACAATCGGGTTGTTGTAAATTGGGTCAGAAATAACTTTCCTCTTGGGGACTTTGCCAGTTCTAGGCATTAAGCGGTACCTCCTGTAGCAGCGGCGGCTTGAGCACCGACGGTCGCTGCGGCTTGTTTACCCGTGGTGGCACCGGATTTTTTAGTTCCATAAAGTGATCTTGATTGTTTGCGGTTGTTGACCCCAGATGTATCATACTTGCCGCGGATAATGTGATATTTAACACCTGCCAAATCCTTAACACGACCACCACGAACCAAAACTACAGAATGTTCAGCTAATTCGTGACCCATACCTGGAATATACGCAGTAATTTCCTGCTTATTGGAAAGGCGGACACGAGCCACTTTACGAAGTGCGGAATTTGGCTTTCTGGGCGTCATAGTTTTGACGATTGTACAAACTCCCCGTTTTTGAGAGGACGGATACATTGTATATCGGTTGAATTTGGCGTTATAAGCCTTACGAAGCGCAGTTACACGCACCTTATTTGGCTTGGATTTTCGTCCTTTTCGGATTAATTGGTTTATCGTTGGCATAACGTTTACTCTAAGGGACAACCTAACGGTTTTCCCTTAATATTCCCTTTCCCTTTAAAGGATAAATCTAAACTAGCGAAGCTAGATTTAAATTTGGATTGTATTAGTCGCAAGATTATAACAGATTGAATGTAACACTACGAGCGACTAGTGTTTACTCGATCTTGGCTCTTTCTGGGCTTGTCGGTATTAAGCGACCAATGATGACATTTTCTTTGAGACCAATTAGGTGATCAACTTTGCCTTCGATAGCAGCTTCTGTAAGGACTCTTGTTGTTTCTTGGAAGGAAGCAGCTGACAAGAAACTTTCGGTGTATAGGGCGGCACGGGTGATACCAAGAACAACAACTTGGGCTGTTGACGGCTCTCCGCCTTCGGCCAAAACCTTAGCGTTTTCTTCCTGGAATTTGTTTTTATCGATGAGTTCGCCCGGAAGCAGAATTGTATCGCCGGATGTTTCAACCCTAATCTTTTCGCTCATCTTGCGAACAATAACTTCGAAATGCTTGTCGTTGATAGCCACACCTTGGCTTTCGTAGACTTCTTGGCAACCGTCGATGATGTATTGCTGGGCCGGGCGAAGACCAGAAATTGCCAAGACTTCTTTGGTATCCAAGTAGCCTGCAGAAAGTGGTGTACCGGCGGCAACAAGATCGCCATCGGTGACGGTTAGTTCGGAAGTTGGTGGGACAAAATATTCGCGCTCGACAGCGGGCTTAAGGTTGGTACTTTTAACTTTGACGTTGTACCCTTCGGCCGTTTCTTCGATGGTGACCTTACCGGCAATTTCGGAAATTTGCGCTGCGTATTTTGGAATTCTGCTTTCTAAAAGTTCTTCGACACGAGGAAGACCCTGGGTGATATCCAAACCGACGATACCTCCAGTATGGAACGTTCTCATAGTTAACTGGGTTCCAGGTTCACCAATACTTTGAGCAGCGATTACACCAACAGGGGTACCGAGTGCTACCGGTTTACGTGTGACCAAATCTTTTCCGTAACATTTGGCGCAAAGGCCATATCTTGATTCACAGGTTAAAACTGAACGAACCATTAATTCTTCTATGCCTGCAGCTTCAATCTCGAGCGCCAATTTATCGGTAATTTCCGAGCCACCGGGAACTATTACTTTTTTGCCTTTTAGTGAAACGACATCTACGGCTGCGATACGGCCGACAATACGCATCAAAAGGTGGGCTTGTCTTTTGTCGTGTTTACTCATCAGAAGACCATTTTTGGTTCCACAATCCTCGATACGAATGATGGCATCATGGGCGACATCGACCAAACGACGAGTGAGGTAACCGGATTCTGCAGTTTTGATAGCACGATCCGCAAGACCTTTTCTAGCACCACGGGCACTGGTGAAGTATTCGAAGACCGAAAGCCCTTCGCGAAAGTTTGATTTAACAGGCAAAGGCACGATGTTACCAGACGGATCAGTAACTAAACCACGGATGGCCGAAAGCTGTTTAATTTGTTCGGCGGTTGCCCGAGATCCACCGGAATCGGAAATAATTTTAATAGAATTATCTGCCGGAAGATTTTTCCAAGTTAAATCGGCAAGTTCGTTGGTGACTGAAAGCCAAACTTCCTGTGAAAGACGTTTTTCTTCGTCTTTGGTTATTAACCCCATCTTGAAGTTCTTTTCGATAGTTTCAATTTCTTTTTCTGCCCTCAGGATAATAACCGGTTTTTCCGAAACGATCATACAGTCAAAAACAGAAACTGAAAGACCGGAATTGGTTGCTCCTTCAAATCCAAGACCTTTTAGTCTGTCGATTAAATCGACAACTTCCTCTTCCGGTAATTCGTCGATGGCGCGGTTAATGAGTTTTTTGATTGAAGCAGCGCCAACAACCTCGTTTATGTAGCGCATAGATTCGGGAAGTAGCATGTTGAATCTGACTCTACCAGGCGTGGTTTCTATAATTTCCTTACCGTATTTAACTTTTATTAACTGGCGTTTTTGGATTTTACCTAAACTTAAAGCAAGAATAACTTCTTCAAAACTGCCAAAGATGCTCTCTAAAATTGGCGCAGTGTCCAAGGAAGTCAAATAATAGGCACCAAGTGCCATTTCTTTGTTAGGCAGAGTAATTGGAGAGCCGTCTGCAGGACGAACTAAATTGCGGGCTGCCATCATCAGACTAGCTGCTTCTTTTTGAGACTGTTCGGAGAGCGGAACGTGTACCGCCATTTGGTCACCATCGAAATCGGCGTTGAAACCGGCACAAATACAAGGGTGAATACGGATGGCGTCACCTTCGATGAGAATTGGGTAAAATGCTTGGATACCCAAACGATGCAATGTAGGGGCACGGTTGAGCAATATGGGGTGATTGCGGGTAATATCTTCCAAAATATCCCAAACTTCTCCACTTCGACGTTCCAGATAATGTTTAGCACTTTTAACATTTGGTGCGTAACCCCGGCCGATAACCTCACGCAAAACGAAAGGCTTAAACATTTCCAACGCCATTTCTTTTGGAATACCGGCTTGGTTTAGGGAAAGATCAGGTCCGACCACAATAACGGATCTTCCGGAATAATCGACACGTTTACCTAAAAGGTTTTGTCTAAAACGTCCTTGTTTCCCGCGAAGCATATCGGAAAGAGATCGGAGTTCTTGGGAATTTCGGGACAATTTGACTCTTTGGGAATCAATTAAAGCATCAACGGCTTCTTGAAGCATGCGCTTTTCGTTTCTCAAAATGATTTCCGGAGCGCCGAGTTCAATCAATTTCTTAAGACGGTTATTGCGGTTTATGACTCTTCTGTAAAGGTCGTTTAAGTCGGAAGTGGCGAAACGTCCACCGGAAAGCTGAACCATTGGACGAAGGTCCGGTGGAAGTACCGGTAGAACTTTTATGACCATCCATGAAGGCTTGATGTTGGCTTTGCGCAAACTTTCTACAACCCGTAATTTTTTGGTCGCTTTAATTTGTCTTTGGGTGCTGGCGTGGGTCAATTCTTCTCTGGTGGCTGCCGATAATTTAGACAGATCAATGCCGTCTAACACTTGCAGTAGAGCTTCTGCACCCATACCGATTTTTAGGAATTCAGCTGCGTTGTAATCGTCCAGTTTGTAATACTCATCTTCGGAAATAAGGTCGAGTAACTTGACCGAATTAACCATTGAGTTAATGTTTTTGTAAATTTCTTCCAGTCGAGAGACTTCTTGGGCATTTTCATCGCGCAACTTTACTTGTTTCTGGCGGGAAGCGAGGGATAATTCTTCGATTTTGAGGTCTGCCTGCTCGCTGGTGCCGCCTTTGTCCGGCTTGACTTGAACAATTAACTTTTTTGACTCCTTTTCTTCTTCTTCTATTTGCAACTTAAGAGCTTCGTGTAACTGTTTGCGCTTTGCTTCCAAATCTACTTCCAACTGTTTAACGATTTCTGTTCTCTTCTCTTCGTCGATTTCAATAACGATGAATGAAGCAAAGTAAACAACAGCGTCAAGACTGCGAGGAGACATGTCTAAAAGTAGTCCGAGCTTGGAAGGACTACCCTTGAAGAACCAGTTGTGAATGACAGGAGCCGCAAGTGTGATATGCCCCATTCTTTCACGCCTGACACGTGATTGGGTTACTTCAACGCCACATTTATCGCAGACAATGCCGCGGTAACGGATACGTTTATATTTGCCGCAGTAACATTCCCAATCTTTTGTCGGACCAAAAATACGTTCGTCGAAAAGACCATCTTTCTCCGGCTTGAGGGTACGGTAGTTGATCGTTTCCGGTTTGGTGATTTCACCATGTGACCAGGCTTTGATATCGTCTGGCGACGCTAATGATAGTTTTAGTGCCTCGAAATCTATCAGCTCGTTCATAGTTTAGATCCTTCGCTATCGCTCAGGATGACAAGAAAATTTATATATTGTAATTTTCCTGTCAATTTTAATGCTTCAAAATCTATCAACTCATTCATTTTTATTTCGATGGGAAATTTGGTAATTTCCGATCGAGGAATCGCAAAAATCGCAATTCAGATATAAAGTACAGTACCGTTAGACGCCTTGTTCGATTTCCATTGGCGAATTAGCGCCGCCAATTTCAGCTTCGTTTGCAACAATTTCGGCGCCGGCAGCAACAGCTAATTCTTCGGCTTTTTTAACATCCTTTTCAGATTCCGGTAATTCTTCTTGGGCGGTTTTGGCACCAATTGTCTGAACATTTAGAGCCAAGGAATTGAGTTCTTTGACCAAAACTTTGAAAGATTCCGGAATAAGGGCTTGAGGAATCTCTTCGTTTTTAATAATCGCCTCAAAAGCTTTAGCACGACCGACAACATCGTCGGATTTGATGGTGAGCATTTCTTGCAAAGTGAAGGCTGCGCCATAGGCTTCCAGTGCCCAGACTTCCATTTCTCCCAATCTTTGTCCACCCATTTGGGCTTTACCACCGAGCGGCTGTTGAGTGATTAAGGAGTAAGGACCTGTCGAACGAGCATGGGTTTTATCTTCGACCATGTGGATCAGCTTTAGGATATAGGCAACACCAACGACAATTGGCCGATCGAATGGCATACCCGTTTTACCATTGTAAAGAATGGTTTTTCCGTTGATGGGAAGACCTGCGGCTGTCAACTCTGCGGTAATTTTGTCTTCCGAGATGTGCTCAAAAACCGGAAGGGCTATTTTGTGTCCTAGCTTTTTAGCGGCCCAACCAAGATGGGTTTCGAGTAATTGACCCAAGTTCATACGGGCAAGTACGGAAAGCGGGCTGATGATGATGTCAATTGGGGTTCCATCTTCCAAATGAGGCATGTCGTAAGAAGGAACAATTTTGGAAATAACCCCTTTGTTTCCATGACGACCGGCAAGCTTGTCGCCTACTACCACTTTACGCATTTGAGCAACTTTGACAAAGATTTTGGAAATTGCTCCGTGTTCAAGTTCGTCGCCCTTTTCGCGGGAGAGAATCTTTACGTCTATTACCGTACCGCGCTCACCATGAGGCATGCGCAGCGAAGTATCTCGAACTTCTCTGGCTTTTTCACCGAAAATGGTTCTAAGCAATCTTTCTTCGGCGGTTAGCTCTGTCTCGCCTTTGGGTGCAATTTTACCAACAAGAATATCGTTGGGGCCAACTTCGGAACCGACAACCACAATTCCGCCTTCGTCCAGATTGGCAAGATCTTCTTCGGCAACATTTGGAATATCGCGGGTTGTTTCTTCGACACCGAGTTTCGTTTCCACAACGGATGTTTCGTATTCTTCAATGTGAATAGAAGTTAAGACATCTTCTTTGAAAAGCCTATCGGAAATAATGATAGCGTCTTCATAGCCAAGACCTTCGAAGCTCATGTAGGCAATTGAAAGATTTTGGCCAAGGGCTAGTTCTCCGTCATCTGTTGCGGAGCCATCGATGAGCGTGTCTCCCTTTTTAACCTTTTGACCGGTAATTACTATCGGGCGCTGAGAATAGCAAGTGCTTTGGGGTGATCTGGCAAATTTTTGCAGGTTGTAGACAAGGCTGCCTTGAGTTTTGGTCTTGAGAATTACCTTTTTGCCGTCTACATAGGTAACATCGCCGTCTTCCGGGGCTACGATAGCCCGACCCATGTTGACACCAACTACTTCTTCCATGCCAGTACCGACAACGGGTGCCTGGGGTTTGATCAGAGTTACAGCTTGGCATTGCATGTGCGTACCCATCAATGCACGGTTGGCTTCGTCGTGAGATAGAAATGGAATTAGTGAAGCAGAAGTTCCGACAACTTGGCGCGGAACCACGTCGATATAGTGAACAACATTTGCAGGCGCTGTTGTAAATTCACCTTTGTAACGGACCGGCAATCTGTCTTCTTTGAAGTAACCTTTTTCATCAGTGTCAACTTGAGCATGGGTGATGTAAAAATCTTCTTCGTCATCGGCGGCAAGATAGAAAATTTCGTTGGTAACAAACGGACGGCCAGTTTTATCCTTTCCTACCTTTCTGTATGGAGCTTCTAAAAAGCCATAATTGTTCACACGACAATACAAAGCCATATAGGTAACAAGTCCGATGTTGGGACCTTCAGGGGAACGGATTGGGCAAATACGGGAATATTGTGAATGATTAATGTCGCGAATGCTAAAAGCGGCTCTTTCACGGGCAATACCACCGGTACCCATAACAGTGAGCCTGCGCAAATTGTCCAGCTCTGCCAATGGATTTGTTTGGTCTAAGATCGTCGAAAGCTGGGAAGAGCGGAAAAATTCGTTAACAGCGGAAATTATTGGCCTGGCGTTGATCAATGTAGCGGGTGAGGGAACAGTATCGAGCGGTGTCAAACTCATTCGTTCTTTGATGACACGTTCCAAACGCAAAATACCGATGCGGAAAGCGTTTTGGGCAACAAGTTCGCCGACTCGACGGATACGTCTGTTGCCTAGATGGTCAATGTCGTCTACTCTGCCTTCACCGGAAACCAGGTCGAATAGATAGACAATTGAGGCTATAAAATCGGAAGCGGTAAGAATTTGACTTTCCGGATCATCTCCGGGAATATTAAGACCTTCTTTTATCTTTTTAAGTCTTTTTTGGATTTTGTATCTGCCAACGACACCCAAAGCGTAGCGTCTGTCATTGAAAAACATGTTCTCGATTAACGCCTTGGCGTTGTCTAAAACAACGTGGTCACCAGGGCGCATCTTGCGATATATTTCCAAAAGAGCTTCGTCTGTGTTGGTTGTTGTGTCTTTGGCAAAAGTGTTTTCCAAAAGCTTGCGGTGGTTTTCATCTTTGACGCCGTCGAATAACTTCCAGATTTCTTCGTTGCTACCGTAGCCGATGGCGCGGAGGAAAGTTGTGACTGGGAATTTGCGGCGTCTGTCGATTTTAACCGTAACCACGTCGTTTTTAGTGATAGCAAATTCTAACCAAGAACCACGAAGAGGACGGATTTCACAACTATATAGCCTCTTTCCTGTTGAAGGATCGATTTCTCCGGAATAATAGGCACCGGGGGCACGAACTAATTGGTTAACAACGGCTCGCTCGATTCCATTGACAATAAAAGAACCTTTTTCAAGCATGACAGGCAAATCGCACAAGAAAACTTCCTGGCTGACTTTGCTGCCGGTCTGTTTATTGACAACGGTCGCTTCTAATTTAAGAGGGATATCGTATGTTAAACCTTTTTCAACGGCTTCTTCTGGGGTATGTTTTGGCTTGCCAAAACTGTGCTTGCCCAAGGACAAGGTAAAATTCTTACCGGTGAAATCGTCGATAGGGGTAATTTCCGAAAGAACTTCGGCAATTCCTGTTTCCAGAAACTCCGCGAAAGAATCGCGTTGGACCTTGACTAGGTCTAGCGTTGGTAAATTGATACTGGTGGGTTGGCCCCAATTGATACGTTTAGACACTGGCTTTTAAACTGGCAGGCAGTCGCCGTTTTTTATTAACTAGCGATGATTTAGGATACCCAGAAGACGAAGTGAACTTGTCTTTTTAAACTAGTAGTAGGGTAAATCCAGGGTTTTCGAAAACAACAAAATCAAGAAGGTACAATAAATACCTCCTTGAAAAGGACTTTTGTAAGAGAAATATATCACTGCGCTTGGGGAGTTGTCAAGGGAGGGAGACTGCCCGCTCAAAGATACTTTTGAATATTCTGTTGGTGCTCTTCGCCCGTTTTGGCGTAGTGGACTTTGCCGTTAGTGTCGTGAAGATAATATAGGTAGGGCGTGTTGGCCGGTTCGGCAGCGGCGCGGATAGATTCTAGCCCGGGGTTACTAATCGGTCCCGGAGGCAAACCGACGTGAAGATAGGTGTTGTAAGACGAATCAACGTTTTTGTAATTGTCGACCGTAACCTGCGGCCACCAACTAGCGTTGGCAGCATCGTAACCCTTGGCATATTGGACAGTGGCGTCGACTTGTAAAGGCATTTCCTCTTTTAGACGGTTGAGCAAAATGCCGGCAATAATTGGCCGCTCTTCGTTGGAGCGACTTTCCCTCTCAATGATGGAAGCCAAAGTGATGACCTCGTTTTGCGTCAAGTTATTTTTAATTCCTTCCAGAAGAAGGCTTTTGGAGACTTTGTTGTCGAAAGTGTTACGAAGCTTTTGGACAATTGCTCCGGCGCTTGCCTCTTTGGGGATAAGATAGGTATCCGGAAACATAAAACCTTCTTCGGCTTGCGCGATGTATTGGTTTTTGTTGAACCGGTATTGGTCGTTATCCGAGGTATTGAGTTTGTCGTCGATTATTTGGGCTTGCTGTTCTAGGCGCTGACCTTCCGGGAAAGTTATCCATATGTCTAAGGCCCCATGAGTCAAAAGCCTGGCCAGTTCTTGAGAAGAAAGATTGGTAGGGAGCGAAAAATCACCGGCCTGGATTTTATTGATGATGCCAAGCTGGGCGGCAAGCAGACGAAATGCAAGCGCGCTTTTTATTAATTTTTCTTTTGCCAGATTATTGGCTATTTGTGTAAACGGCTGGCCCGGAGTGATCACAAAACGCTTGTAGGATATTTGGGTTGTGACCGGAGTCAAAAGTTGGTTATAGTAAACATTTAGAATAAGCGGGGCGCCAACGACAATAATTATCAAGAAAATTAAAAGTTTGATGCGGTTTCCCCGACGCTTCACTGGACAACCTCCTTATGGCTTGCGCGGTGAAAGCGGCCAGTACGTTTTTCAAAAATAAAAATCCGACCGCATTTACAAACAACTTTCTGGGTATTGTCTCCCCTCTCAAATTTTTTCCCCACGTTTAGATTCCGGCCGCAGCCGACGCATTTTCCTTGCAAAAGAATCCAGGCTTGAACGGGAGCGATAACACGTTTGATCATTTACTCTTTAGAATCGAGGTAGCTTTGGAGAATATGAGAAGCGGCGACTTCGTGTTCCTTGGCTGCCCTTTTAAGTTTAGGTACTTGAAGTTTAATCAATGTCTGCCGTGCCTGTAAAGACGTCAATGTTTCGTCGACCATGACGATTTTCAGATTAGGCATCGTTTGTTGAAGATTAGCGGCGAATGCATCGAACATTGATTTGATCTTTCCCTCAACAAAACCCAGCACGACAGTATCAATGTTTTCCTGTTCGATTATCGGTTTTATTTTAGCTAACGCTTCCTGTGTGTTTTTATGGGTGATAGTTCCGTATGATGTAGCGATAGAACTATCGGAGACGGCAAGACCAGTTGTTTTTTCGCCGAGGTCGATAGCGAGGATCATAAGTGAATGTTAAGTGGTGAACAGTTAATAGTAAAGGTCGGTCCTTAATGGATGGTACGTTAAGGACCGACCTTGAGTTACTTTTGGGCGAGTACGACTAGGTGGGGTCCCCAGTATTTAAAGGGATAAATGTTTTTTTCGCCCAGAAAGCGGAAAAGTTTTTGGTGGAGTTTGACGTTTGGTAATTCTTGCGACCAACAAGAATTGCCTTGGATAATTTTAAACTTGTGAGATTTGAGAAAGTTTATCAGAGAACCAATATAGGGTTCGATAGTTGTATCCCAATCGATATCGTATTTATCGTTCGTGGAAATGGGCGTGACTTTATTCCAGTGTAATGTCATCCCCGACCTGATCGGGGATCTAGTACTGAATTCCCGCTTTCGCGGGAATATGAACGCATATTTTCTCGACAAGCTCGAAAATGACAGGACTGAAAGATCTTTTAAAAACCCTTTGATCAATTTTTTTTGCCTAGATCCTTTGAAGGGTGGTGAACAGCGATTCGGCGCACCGTAGTTTGGAGCAACTAATAACAGAAAGCCATTTGGTTCTAACAAACGGATTGCTTCTCCCAAAACTTTCTCCGGGTCAGATAAGTGCTCGAGAACATAGGCACTATAGACCAAATCAAAACTAGCGTCTTTTAACGGAACTTTTTCCAAGTCTGCTTTTATAAAATTTAATTTGGGATATTTTTTTCGGGCTAACTCGATCCCCTTTTGCGAAATGTCCAAACCAAGCGAACCTTTTTTGTTTGCTGCAATCCAATTAAGCCTGGTCCCCTCCCCGCAGCCAAAGTCCAAGATTTTTGCAGATTTGCCGGCAATACTTTTTAAAAGAACCATTCCTGGGTGTTTAACATCCAAACTCCCCTTTTGGGCCATTTGGTAATAAACGTCGCTGCGCCAGGTAGTTTTTTCGAGGTGGTGTTTGGTTGACATATTAAATAGATTCTATCGCTTCGCTCCAGAATGACAAAGAAAGAGATTGCCCCTTCGACTTCGCTCAGGGCTATAGCACGCCCCGCAAAGCGGGGCTCGCAATATGAATGCATATTCCTCGTTTCACTCGCAATGACAGGTGTGAGGGTTAGATAAGGCTTGCGATAACAACAATGCGTTTGATGTTAGTACCAGGGGGGACGCAGGACATTAAAGTTAAGTTGCGCCCTGTTGCAGAAATCGGCAGTAGTACCGACGTGTCGCGCGGGTCGACGATTTTGCTGTATTGAACAATGTAGTGATAAATTTTGTCATCAACATTAACGCTGATATCGTCTCCAATTTCCAAATCCGAAAGATGGGAAAAAATTGTCCGGTAATTTTTGGAATCGAAAAACTCCGGTAACACAGAATGGCCGGTAATGAAGGCATTACCGATTTGCCCGGGAATTGCGGTGCCGGGAAAATGGGCAAGGTTTTTATCGAACTTGGTACTATCAGTAACAACAACAGCGTCTTCAATTTCTAACTTTGGAATAGAAATCGAGAACTCTTCCGAGCGGTTAATTGCGGCAGATGGTGTAGCTGGTTTGGGGTCGGTGGTGGTGAAGTACGAAAAGCCATCGGCATCTTTTACAACTTGAACATTTTGGGCCAATGTTGTGGCCGCGGAAAGGACTTCTGCTTTTGGAACCGGTGCATTGTCTGCCTTGCTTGTTAATTTTGGCAGGACCGAAAATTGCCAAGTGAAAAAAGGCAAAAGTGCAAAGAGAATAGCAAATGCCCCTAGACCGATCATCATGCCATAAAATGTTCGCTGTGCTTTTAGGTTTTTCTTTTTGGGAAACTTTTTGATGTACAAAGCTATAGCCATGGATCAATTATATAGGTAAAGGTGAAGTTCTCGACAAGCTCGAACAATATCGTGTCATTCTGAACGAAGTGAAGAATCTCAAAAAGTAGATCCTTCCCCCGTAAAGCGGGGTCAGGATGACAGAGAGGGTTAATTTGTGGTGACTTTGATGTTTATCTTGCTTGGGTTGCGGGGAATTGAGTCGATAAATGGGATAGCCGGAGAAAATGTGATTTGAACATCAGCAACATCGCCGGCACTTTTGATTATATTTCTGGAGTCTTTGACACTTTTGCCGGCAATTTTATTTTTGAGATCATCTATATTTAATTTGGAAACAAGTCCGGCTTCATACTTGCCGGATATGGTTAAGACATCTTTATCTCTCTCTACGATGATGTCTTTTATATCGATCGTTTCGGGCAATGCTTCGCTCCCATTTTTAAGTTTAGAATTTGTAAGTTGTGATAGATATTTTTGCAGATCGGTTTGTGCAAACGCTATGCCTTGGTAATCTACAGACATATTTAGATTGATTAGTGCCGCTTCATCGTCTGCTTTTTTGTCGAATTGCTTTTTTGTTATTTTGACTATTTTGCTTTCATCGTAAATTTTTAAACCTTTGGTTTTATTTTCCAGGTCAGCCTTGGCTTTGTCCGTTAGAGAATTGGTAAGTGATTTTTCGAGTCTGGCCAGATCTTCGGCACTGGCTACGGTTATCTGTTTTTCGTCACCGCCGGTAAAGTCGGCATCTGTTACACCGCTATAGAATACTTCGTCAAAACCAACAATGGTTAGATCTTTTCCGGCCCCAATGTTGTATTTAGAGCCAATGTCTGAGGCGGTCGCATTCACTTTTGCTTCACCAGGCGCGCTTGCTGATCTGGAAGCAACAGTTACGTCGCTATCTGTTTTAAACTTTAGACCGTCTTTGGTGATAAGTTCGGTACCCGTGCTAAAAGTTTTATCTCCTTGCTTATCCCAATTGAGAATTTTGACTTTTCCCTTTGCCGCTGTTCCAGATTTTTTGGCACCGGTGGCCACAGCTTTTTGGGCGCCATCTGCCGTGCCGGTCACCGTTTGGCCGGCAATCTCCGAATTGCCAAAATTGTTTGGGCCTCCGGCAACAACTTTGGCCGTAAAGTCGAAAGTTTGGGATTTGGAATTGAGTTTTACCAAAACATTGGCGGAAGTTAAGGTTTGACCTGCAATAAAAATAGCGAGTACAAGGAGACCAACTATAATCCCAGCGGTGATTAATAATTTCTTTGGGGAGAAATTTTTTAGCGGGTTTGAAAATGGAATACCTGGCAGCCGTTTTTTGTGATGAGTTTTTGGCTGGCCGGCAGCCGGTGGCGGCATTTCCAGATTGTCGCTTCCTTGGTCAAGATCGACGGCAAAATCTTCGCGGTTCAGGTTTTCGGGAATTTGAGGTTGCACAGTCTCCACAACCGGTTCTTGAGGATGTTCTTTATAAGATTCCATAAGTAGGATATCTTCACCTTCTACGAAGCCCAAGCTATTTGGGAGCGGCGTAGCAGGTTGGGTATGGGTCTTTGCGGGTTTGGGCGCAGGATCTCGGCCAAGAACGTCGGCGGCTTGAGCGAGCGCCACGGCCCTGCCAAGTGTTGCATCATCGAAGCTTTCAATTTTTGGTTCGTGGACAAATATTTCTTGCCAGTTGGCAGAGTTTAATTTAGCGGTGACATCGTCGTGGTTTTTTCCGTAGACCACAATTTTGGAAGGAAGGTTTCCGTGTTTTTCTTTTAGCTCTTCGATTAAGTGAATAATTTTGTGGGAAGTTATTTCGCCGGAAATTGTCAGACTCTGCACCACTTTGTTGTCTTTGATAAGGTGCACTTCACAAAAATCGCCGAAGTGTCCAACCAAAATTGCCTGAGGGGTGATTGATTGTTCGACTGTGAGTAAATGATTGACAGCGATAGCGAGTGTGACAAATGCCTGGGCCTCGAGTTCCAGGTCTTTACTCAAATCTTTGAGGGCACGGGCTGCCTCGGGTTTTAATTTATCCTCGATGAACCAATACTGGGAGAGCCCAAAAACAACCTTGGAAACATCGGTTTTAGAAACTTGAGCGGCATTGTCTATCGCCACCGCTGCTTCATGGATAACGCTGTCTATGTTGGCAAACTCCTTTTCAGCGGTTGAAAGAACGTGGACGTTATCCCCCTGAAAATTCCAAATTGTAGCAATGATCTTGTTTGGAGCAATCGTCAGCGATAAGTAGTCTTGTGGTTCGGGGGGATTTTTGGAGAAAGGGTTTTTAAAGTTAAGCAGGGACATACATGGAGATTATAAGCTTTTACAATATAATTTTAGCAAGTCACTTTGTGACTTGAATTAAAATGTTTATGGACGTAAAAGCTTGCGCTCCTCGCATTTTAATTTTTGTTGAACAATCGTAACAAAAATTAAAATGACTGCGGGGCTAAACAGATCCTTTGGAAAAATGTTTGCTTACTGGGCAGATGGGGTTGCGACTTGGGCAGAATTGGTGGATTGCAAGCCCGGTAGTGTTCCAAAGCCTCCTTCAGTTCTTTTGGGAAGAGGTGTTGGCACATCAACTACGGCCTGCGTTTCTTGAGTTGGCGTTTGTGCTTGTGTAGGTTGACTGGAAGTCCTACCAAGAACAAAAAACCAAATGAGCGCGGCGATTGCCCCGAGCAAAACTAAGACTCCTGCGATTATTGCCACCAGGCGGAGCTTTTTAATCATCGATCCACCACCAGAAACTTGTTGCGACCCGGGGGTCGGTGGGGGTGGAGCGTAAGGCGTTGGGTCCGGCTGACTTTGAAACGGCTGGGTTGCGGGTGCACTATCCGGAGCGGGTGTTGTAATAGATTGTGGTACCGATAAGGGCGCCTCTGCCGCCAGAGTACCGGGTTGCTGAGGTGCGTATGGAGACGTAAATACAGATGTAGATGGAGAAGAAGGTGTTGGTGGTGGCGGCGGAGCGACTGTCGGTTCAAAATTTGGTGCAGGCTGCAGCGGGGTTTGGTCTCCCCCGGCTACAACGAATTGGCCGGTTTGAATGGAGCTATCTGCCGGAGCTTGATTCGGTTGGGCTCTATTGGCAAACGGATCGTTCGGATCCAAAGATGTGGCGTATACGTCTTGTTTTGGAGGCTCTGTATAAGGTGATGATTTGCCTGAAGGGTCCGGTGGTGGTGAAAAGGGAGTATCAATAGGCTCGGATGTAACCGGATCGGGATCTGAATTAGGGAGATTTGGGCTATTTGGGCTTTTGGGGGCAGTCGGGTCCATGTTTTTACTTTAAGGGCAAACCTAACGGTTTTCCCTTAATATTCCCTTTCCCTTTAGAGGAAAAAATTGTCCTAGCAAAGCTAGATACAATTTTGATTATAGAGAATACTATTCAGAATTAATTGTAGCATAGATGCGGCGCACGCCAGCCCCAGCAGATTCTTCTTTAATAATTTTGAAACTGCCTAAATCTTTGGTGTTGTGAGCGTGGGGGCCGCCACAAAATTCTTTGGAATAGGCGTCTTTTATTTTATCGCTGCCAATGTAGTAAATATTGACCATGTCGCCGTATTTATCGTCGAAAAGGCCAATGGCACCGACTTGCTCGGCGGCGGCTTTCGGCATCACCTCTTTGTGGACGTCCATAGCGTCTTCGATCTTTTCATTGACTAAATCTTGCACTTTTTTAATCTGCTCTTCGGTCATTTTGGCGTCGTGCGTAAAATCAAAGCGCAAACGTTCGTCTGTAATGTGGGACCCTGTTTGATGAGCGTGACGCCCCAAAATATCACGGAGGGCTTGGTGCATTAAGTGGGTGGCGGTGTGAAGCTTGGCAGCTTTATCTGATTGCACTGCCATTCCCCCTTTGGTTTTTTCACCGGCCTTTCGAGAAAGTTCTTGGTGCTTTTGAAACATTTGCTCAAAACCTTTGACATCCACTTGTTTATCTGCCTCCGTTGCCATTTCGATGGTTAGTTCGATTGGAAATCCGTAGTTTTGGTAAAGATCGAAAGCATCTTGGCCGGAAATGTCTCCGCCAATTTTTTCGAACTGATTGATACCGGCGGCGAGTGCTCTTTTGAATTTTTGCTCTTCTTTTTGAAGTTCTGCCGCGATTGAATCTTGGAATTCTTCTAATTTGGAATAAGTCTCACCGTAAATTTTGATAACGGTCTTGGTAAGGTCTACAAGAAAATCCTTATCGATTTTTAAAAGATAGGCGTGGCGAATCGCCCGACGGATTAAGCGACGTAAAATGTAACCTCTCTCAATGTTACTTGGGATAACCCCATCGCTTATCAAAAAGACAAAGGAGCGAATATGGTCGGCAACAATCCTGGCAGACCGGTCATTGAAATTTTGCGACAGGTCTTCTATTTGCTTCATTAGCGGAGCAAAAACATCGGTGTCGTATGTGGTGGGAACATTTTGGACAAAAGTTAATATTCTTTCCAAACCCATGCCCGTATCGACATTTTTCTGCTTAAGAGGTTTGAAGATGCCATCTTTTTGTTTGTCGTACTCCATGAAAACGTCGTTCCAGATTTCGACAAAGCGCTGGTTGTTGTTGTCTGGACCCTCACCGTTTTTAGGACCACCGACAGTGTCGTAAAACATTTCAGTGTCTGGGCCACACGGACCGGTTGGACCAACCGGGCCCCACCAGTTATTGTCTTTACCAAATTTAAAAATATGATCTTCGGGAACGCCTAGCTTTCTCCAGATATCAAAAGATTCTTGATCGAAAGGAGCGTCTTTGTCACCCTCAAAAACAGAAACGTAAACACGGTTAGCGTCGAGCTTTAAAATATTAATGAGGAATTCGTAAGACCAGGAAATGGCATCTTTTTTCCAGTACCCGCCCTCTCCGATGCCATCGGGCGAGGCATGATCGCCAAGTGACCAATTGCCAAGCATTTCGAAAAACGTATTGTGGGTTTTGTCCCCCACTTCGTCAATGTCGACTGTGCGCATGCACTTTTGGACATTGACCAAACGTTTGCCGCTAGGATGAGGTTGTCCCATGAGGTAAGGAACCAGCGGATGCATACCGGCGGTTGTAAAAAGAACACGCTGAGTACCAGCCAGTTCGACATCTTCCTTTGGAACAAGTGAAGCGGAAGGGATTGTGGTGTGTCCCCTGTCTTCAAAAAACTTGAGAAATTTCTGACGGAGTTCGACGGAATTCATTATTGAAAATTATATCAGGATGGGCCTTGGTCTGTTTAACTTTATTTGTGGGTATGACAATAATTTAAAGGCGTAGAGAAAAATTAAACTCTAGCAACGACTCTTTGTACCTGCTGTCGGTTGAACGATTCTGCATTATTCTTAGAGATGACATATGATCTGACCGATGCCCATACCATGTCGACGTCTGCCACGGTATTGGCAATCACATTTCTTTGGCGCCAGCAGAGTTCTTCAAGGTCGTTAAGATCTCCTATATCTTCATTGACCAATTGACGATCACCCCTATCCAGAATTCCTAAGTGTCTTTGTAAATGAAAAGAAGTTTCCGGGGAGCTATAGACATCCCAAGACCCTCTTGGAGTTACACTTTTTCTAATGACCTCACCATAATCTAAACAACGTTCAGGCATTTCAGATAAATTGTAACAGGTAGGTCAAATAAGATTGCCGCGCTTCGCTCGCAATGACTTGGATGGATATTAAGACTCGGCGATGTGATGGTGAGAAGCACCGCGCTTGAAGAAGAATTTGCGGCCTTTTTTCTGGACGGCGGCGATGTGCTCGGGGACTTCGGTTAAATTCTCGACTAATTCTTCCGAGGCAGCTTGGAAATTCTCAACGCTCTCGGCCAAGCGTTCTTTGATTTCCAGACCAGCATCTTCTATTTGTTTGGGTGCACTTGTCACTTCATCCTCTAACTTCTCTAGCCAAGATTGTCCCTGTTCTATTAGCTTGTCCTTTAACTTGCGGCCATCTTCTGTGCCAAACAGATACACTGCGGCAGCACCAATTAAAACACCGGCTAAAACTGCCGATAGATTGTTATTGCTGGCGTGACTGTGGTCGTGACTATGATCTTTCATTTTTTATTCTGAATTTTTTTGGCGTTTTTAAAAAGGTGGGCAAGACCAGCACCCGCTGTCATGCCGGTTAGGATGTTGCTGATTGAATCGACGGGTTTTCTGATTTGACCAACGATATCGTCAGCATCATCGACAAGTTTGTTTACCTTTCGAAGAGTTTTGCGCAGATCTTTGAGCGCAAAAAATGCCTGAAAACCAAGAACCACTAAAAAGATTGTGAGGACGATGATGATGGCAAGTAAGACGGACTGAGTGATATCCATGGCAGAAAGTAAAATGCTAAACGCTGAAAGCTTAAAGACTAACGCTTGAATGTATCTGCGTTCGTCTTTTGTCGTTTAGCGTTAAGCGTAGAGAATATATACGACGTGGAAAGGGGGATGTCAATTGGAGAAAAGTGACAAAGAGAGCAAGTCGAGTGACACAAAGAGCCAGAGGAGCCAAAGATCAGGGGCTGAGACGGATGATGCGGGTAATCTTGGTTTTGGGTGACAGCCTTTTGGCGGCAATGATCTCGATGGTGTTTTGACCTTCCGTTAGCTTTAGCTCTTTTCTGAAATTTCCACCCTGGTCGACTGGGACAAAGTCACCATCGATAGAAACCGTGGCTTCTTTTTCTGTTTTACCGGAAATAAGAGTGACTGGTACCGTGGTTGTCTGGTTGTCTTGTGGATTGTTAACCACAAGCTTCGGGCTGTTTAAAATTGAGGTATATTGTAAAAATAAATAGGCGATGAAAATAATAATAATGACAATGAAAATGAAGACGGCTAACCGTGCCGGGGTAAGGAAAAATGTTTGGTGTTTTTTAAACACACTTGTGCTTTGAGGGTGTTTTTTGGGATCGTATTCTCTGCGGTAAAGAGCAAGCATGTAATTAGCATCGAGACCTAAATATTGGGAATAGCTTTTTATAAATCCCTGAACAAAGGCAGAATCCGGTAGGGAATTCCAGGCGGCTGACTCTAAGGCTTGCAAGTTTTCTAGTTTAATATGAAGGTCACGAGAAATTGTTTCCAGTGTTAAATCTTGTTCTTTCCTTTTTTGGGAAAGTGTCTGTGAAACCGTCAACATAATAAATTCGAATATATGAACACATATATTCTCATAAAACTCGAATATCGAAATTCGAAATACTAAACAAATTCTAAATTAGAATTCTCAAATGATCAAAACTGTTTTGTATTTTGATAATTATTATTTGTTTCGTGTTTCGTGCTTCGTGCTTCGGATTTCGAATTTTACTAGGACTGTTGCGTTGCTGCTTCCTGGAAATATTCGTCCGGGTTTTTAACAAGAACATCGCGAGGTTTTGCGCCATCACCTGGGCCTATGATACCAGCTTGTTCAAGTTCGTCAATGAGGCGGGCGGCCCTTGCATATCCAACACGTAATCTTCTCTGAAGTAGAGAAGCTGAGGCGCGATCATATTTGCAGATAGTACGAACGGCTTCTTCAAAAAGATCGTCACGCCCATCGGAGTTCATGTCCGCACTATTACCTTTGCCGCCAATTTTCCCAACGGGCATTTGGGTTACTTCTTCTGTGTATTCGGGTGCCATGCCACTTCTTTTGAGAAAGGCGATTAAATTCCTAATTTCGGTATCGGAAACAAAAACGCCTTGGACACGCATTGGTTTGTTGGCGTCCGGAGGGACGTATAGCATGTCTCCTTTTCCTAACAATTTTTCGGCACCCGGCTGATCGATAATGACCCGTGAGTCGACCATCGAAGAAACATTGAAGGCGATGCGACAGGGAATATTGGCTTTGATAAGTCCGGTGATAACATCCACAGATGGCCGCTGGGTAGCAACAACCAAATGAATACCTGTAGCCCGAGCCATTTGGGCAAGGCGGATGATGGTGTCTTCTATTTCGACTGGGGCAAATTGCATTAGATCATTTAACTCGTCGACGACAATAACAATATATGGCAAACGGACAAAACCGGAAAGTTCATTGTAACCGGCAATGTTTCTTACTTGGGCATCATGAAAAAGTTTGTAACGTCTGTCCATTTCTTGGGTTGCCCAGCGCAGAGCAGAAAGGATTTTGTCCGGTTCTACAATAACCGGTGTTAAAAGATGCGGAATATCGCTGTACTCGGTTAACTCGACTCGCTTAGGGTCGACCAGTATCAGTTTTACCTCTTGGGGACTGGCACGATACAAAATTGTAGCAATTAGCGCGTTTATCAACACGGACTTACCGGAACCGGTAGTACCGGCAATTAACAAATGAGGCATTTTGGAAATGTCCGAAACTATCGGATTCCCCGAGACGTCCAATCCAAGACCGATTGCCAATTTGGATTTTTGGGTACGCATGCTTTCTACAGAAAGTAGATCTCTGAGGGTTACGATGGCCGGGGAAATATTTGGGATTTCGATGCCGACTAACGATTTACCGGGAATGGGCGCTTCGATACGGACGCTTCCGGTTGGAGTTGCCAGGTTTAAAGCTAGGTCATTTTGCAAAGCGACTATTTTGGAAAGTTTAGTTCCCATGGGGATTTCGATAGCATACTGGGTAATTGTCGGACCCAGGTTCACTTCGGCAACCCGGGCGGTAATGCCAAAGCTCTCTAAAGTTTTTTCTATTTTCTCGGCATTTTTCTTGATGTTGCCACGATTGGCCGGAGCCCCTGTTGCCTGACCCAAAAGAGATAAAGGCGGATAACTCCAAATTTGGCCGCGGACTTGATTCGAAACCACTGATTCCGAGAGACCGGCTGTTCCTTCTGCCGGTAACTGTTTTTGGGCTTTGGGTGAGGGCAAGATTTTTTTAGTTATTGGTAAACCAAATCCGGCAGATTCGTTACCACCGCGTGTTGCGAATTTTGGTTCCGGTTTATGGAAAAGTTTAGATTTTATTCTGCCCATGATATGACCAACAAATTTAATGCTGTTGACAACACTGGCTACGGCTTCGTGAAAGCTGGTATTTAACATTGTGACGATGCTGACAATGACGCTTAAAAATAGAACCGTGAATGCACCAACCGGGGTGACAACGGAAGAAAGAACCTGGGCCAAAGTATTACCAAGGACTCCGGAAAATTCAACGGAAAAAATACCAACAATTCCCAAAAAAGCCAAAAGTGCGCCACAAGCGCCAAAGATAACGTTAACCTTGGTGAGCCGGTTATGGAGCGATAACAATGGAAAACTGACAAGAACCATAAGAGCAGGAACAAAAATTATGCCAATGCCAAAGATTTTATAAAAAGGGTCGCGGATAGAAAGAAGAACGCCGGACTGGTTGAAAAACGAAATTAGCAACAAAAGAGAAAAGCCAATAATGCCAATGCCCAAAATTGTCTTGATGGTTTTTTTCTCGAGGGCAATTGGCGGGTTGCCGCCTATTGATTTACGGTATCTTCGACGTCTACTCATGGGCAAGCTGATTTCTTCATTGTACAAAGTACAAAAGTACAAAGTACAGGAGTACTTAAGTACAATTTAAGAATAGCACAAAACTCTTTAAAATGCTATAGGCTTCGACAATATAATTTCAGCAAGTCACTTCGTGCCTTGAATTGAAATATAAATTTGTGGTCGAAGCCTGCGGTGCTCATCCCGCATTGCGGGATTCCGCGCCTAAGGGCTTATTTACCAAAGCGCGCTTTGATTTTTGTGACCTCTGCGTTGGTGGCGAAGCGGGGTTGGACGTTAAAGTCGATGACGGTAAATTTTTCGTCGATCTTTTGGAATTTGCCGTTTTGATATTCGAATTTATATAAAACCCCTTCTTTTGTTTCCTGAGACCAGTCTTGGTCGAAAATGGTGTTGCCTTGGGCGTAGGTTATAAATTTGCCTTTGTATACTTCGCTGTCTTGGATCCAATGCGGATGGTTGCCAAGCACCAGATTGGCGCCGTTGTCGACAGCGATATGCGCCAACTTTATCTGATTGTCTGTGGGATGGGTTTGATATTCTGTCCCCCAATGAAATGTAGTGATGACAATGTCGGAATTTTTCCTGGCCTGAGCCACATGTTTGGCAACATTCTCCGGAGTAGCATTGTTTAAGCCAGCCCAATTAGTACCCAGTTCGACAAAACTAACCAGGGCGATATTTTTGCCTTTCACTTTGATATAAGCAATTTGATCATCCCGACCTAAAGCTGTTAACCCGTTTTCTTTTAATAGATTGGCCGTATCCCTCAGTCCATCTAAACCAAAATTTGTCGTGTGATTATTAGCCAAATTAACAACATCAATACCGGCAAAAGTCAGGCCTTTTACGTTTGCTGCGTCCCCGCAAAATTTGAAACCGCTCATTTCAATAGGACAATTTTTAATTAACGGGCCTTCAAGATTGGTAATTGTGACGTCGGCGTTTTTTAGATAAGAAGCGATATTTAAAAACGGATAAGTCGGATCTTTTTTCTGCTGAATGACAAAGTTGATATAGCGGACCAAACCGATGTCGCCTGTTGAGATTAAAGTGAAAGTACTGTCCGGCTTAGAGGTAGCCAACGTCTGCGAACCGAATGGAGAGTTTAAAGCTTTCCCAGATTTACAACCTGATAAAAAGAGACAAAGAAAAATAACTAGAAAAATTAGTTTACGCGGCATTTAGAAGGATTACCATATTTCCATGTACTGTTTAATGTTTTGGGGAGTAAGAATGACTTTGTCAGCCTTACCTTCGATTTTGGCTTTGGCGACTTTGCGGCAAATACTGGAAATTGTTCTGTCGAGCGTACGCATGCCGGCATCAAAACCCAAAGGTCTGACAATTTGCTCCCAAACACCTTCTCCAAAAACCAAATCATCCGGCGACAAACCGTTAACTTTAATCTCGCGGGGTAAAAGATAATTTTTGGCAATTACAATTTTTTGCTTATCGTCGTAGGAGGGCATTTCGATTGTTTCCAGCCGGTCCAAAACCGCGGTTGCAACACCCCCGGTATTATTGGCGGTTGTAATAAATAATACTTCTGAAAGGTTTACAGGATAATCGATGTAATGGTCCAAAAAGTTACTGTTTTGCTCCGGGTCCAGCAGTTCTACTAGCACACCCATAATATCGGCCCGGGCGTCGTCGGTCACGCGATCGATTTCGTCGAGCAGAATGACGGGATTTATAGTTTGGGTACGGGCCAGAGTTTTGACAATTTGTCCGGGTTCGGCGTCCGGGTATGCTCTGGATCGTCCCCTTAGCTGGAGTGCATCGCCCATACCACCCATGGGAATTCTGCCAAACTTACGGCCAAGGGCTTGGGCGATTGAATATGCCATGGTTGTTTTGCCGGTTCCGACTAATCCTAAAAGAAGCAGGGCCGGTGCTTTGTTCGTTACTGATTCATTTTGCTTAGTTTTGAGAGCTGAGACGGCGAGAAATTCTAAAATTCTTTCCTTTATAGATTCCAGTCCGTAGTGGTTACTGTCTAAGATCTTTTTGGCGTTCTCCAGGGAAACCGGGTCTAGGCTTCTTTTATTCCAAGGGACGGAAACTATCCAATCAATGTAGCGGGATGTTGAATCGTATTCCTGAGAAAATCCTTGATTTTGGGCTAGGCGGACTAGGCGTTCGATTTGGGCGGTGGCCTTTTGTTTAAGATCTGCCGGAAGCTGGGCATTTTGCAGTTTATTTTCCAGAAAATCGATGTCGGCGAATTGGGTATCGGGCATGGTGAATATGGTTACAGCTCAGTATATCGCAGAACTTGGCGGAACTGAAACGCGGAATTATGCGGAAGAAAAACTACTTTGTTTCGATGGAACCGGTGAAGGATTTGTCTTCGAGGTCGAAACTTAAACGGGATATGTTTTTTAGAAAAGTTGGGATCTTTTTTTCGGTATTAAACATTTTTAAAAGCAGGCTTTGGGGTACCGGGTTTTTGTCTGTATTAATAAAAAGCAGACTAATGACCCCTTGTTTTTCGGTGGGAAAACTAATGTGGTTTTTATTTTGGGAAACGGCAATCACGGCCTTGGCCGCGTCCAGACCGGAAGTAATGTATGAAAAGTCTTTGAGTTCAAAAGCCGTAACATTTTTAAGAATATACAAGGTCACTCCATCCTGGGTTTCTTGTTTATATTCGGCACTCTCTGCCATGTCTTTGAGGCTGGTAATGTCGAAATTGCCGGTTTTGAAAATGTATACAATGTTGGGTTCTTGACCAAAAGAAGCAATCACTTGGGGTCCAGGTGAAGTTTCTTTGATTATTGTATCGGTTAAATTTTGGGGCAAGGAAAGATGGGTTTGAGCCATTAACGTTAAATCCGTGCTGCTGATGGCGAAATTCAAATTTGGGGGAAGTGGAAAGCTTTGGAAAGATAGGTTTTTGGCAACGGCTGTCCTTTTTGTGCTGCCAATGAAATCAACAGCTTTTTTGGAAAAAAGAAATTGGCCTTTTATAGGGGCAACGTATGCCAACTTTGCAGAAGATGTGCTGTCCAATTCAAAGCTCGCGCCTTGCTGGATACTGCTTGGAAGTTGGAGTGCTTCCAGTGCCTTTTGAAATTGCGGCTGGTCGCTTTTGGTAAGTTTGAATGAAAAATCGAATTGGTTTTTTTGCGCCGCTATCTCAAAAGTAGAAACAGGGCTTATGCTTCCCGGAATAATTTTAGAGAATAGAATAAATAAAACTATGAAGAAAATTGCCAGACCCAAAAGTATTTTTGGGCGGTTGGCCATTTAATACCTCTTGCGGGGTGGACGTCCGCGGTCATACCCGCCTCTTCTTCTGTCGCCGCTTGGTCGGCTGCCTTGATAAACGCCAGTGCTGTGTGATTCTTCGCGTTTGGCAGTAACATCGACGTTTTCCATCGCCAAGTTAACCCGTCCCATATCGTCGATTTCGGCAACTTTTACCTTGACGACATCGCCAATATTGACAACGTCTTCAACTTTTTCGACTCTATGGTTTGCCAGTTTGCTGATGTGAACCAAGCCTTCACGACCCGGCATGATTTCGACCATGGCACCAAAAGGTAAGATTCTTCTGACCGGGCCTTCGAACACTTCACCAAGTTCCGGTTCTTTAACGATACCTTCGACCCATTTAGCTGCTTTTTGACAGGCTTCCGGATCTTTACCGCTAATGGTGACTGTGCCTTCGTCGTTGATGTCAATTTGGGCGCCGGTTTCGGTAATGATTTTATTAATAACCCGGCCACCGGAACCAATGACTTCACCGATTTTGGTCGGATCGATTTTAACCAAGATTACTGTTGGAGCATGCTGGGAAACTTTTTCGCGAGGCGCAGCAATTACTTTAAGCATGGCGTCCAAGATAGTGAGCCTAGCTTTTTTGGCTGCCTCCAGCGCTTCTTGGGCAATTTTTAAGGAAATGCCATTGAGCTTAATATCCATTTGAATTGCCGTGATACCTTTTTTGGTTCCGGTGATTTTAAAGTCCATATCACCCTGCGCGTCTTCTTGGTAGGCAATATCTGTTAAGGTCACATATTTGCTGCGGTCTTTTTTATCGGTAATAAGTCCAATTGAAATACCGGCGACGATTTCTTTAAGAGGAACACCGGCATCCATGAGAGCCAATGTGGAACCACAGGTAGAAGCCATAGACGTTGAGCCTGCTGAAGATAGACATTCGGAAACGACACGAATAGTGTATGGAAAAGTGTCACTGTCCGGAATGACAGTAATCAAAGCTTTTTCGGCTAATGCCCCATGACCAATTTCGCGTCTGCCTGGGGAACCAACTCTTTTAACTTCTCCACTACTAAACGGTGGGAAATTGTAGTGGTGCATGTAACGCTTTTTGTATTCGGCATCCATGCCGTCGACTATTTGTTCGAGTGAAGGAGACCCCAAAGTTGCAACCGAAAGCACCTGAGTTTCGCCTCGCTGAAAAATGGCTGATCCGTGAGTTCTGGGAAGTACGCCGACCTTGATGGTTAGTTCTCTGATTTCGTCCGGTTTTCTGCCATCCGGCCTTTTGCCATGAGTTAAGATATCGTCACGCAATTTGTCTGTAACGGCTTCTTCGAGCATGGTGCTTAGCAGTTTGGCGGGTACCGGTTCTGCTTTACTTGCTTCATCTTCATCTTTGATGAATTCTGCTTCTAATTTTTTAGTAGACTCTTTGAACCAGCCATCGTCCAGACTGTCCTTGTCAAAGTTCTTCATTATTTCGTCTTTGATGAAGGCGGAGACTTTTGCTTCGACATCCGGTGATAATTTAACAACTTCGTATTTTTGCTTTTCTTTTCCGGCTTCTTTTGTGAATTCTTCGATGAGCTTGATGACTTCTTTGCCGTGCTTAACACCAAACTCGAAGGCACCAGCAACTTTGTCTTCTGATACTTGTTGAGCTGCAGATTCGATCATGACGATTTCGTCTTGTGAAGAAGCGATTGTAACGTCGAGGTCTAATTCTTTTCTTTCGGTTTCTGTGGGGTTAAGAATGTATTTTTCATCTTTGTAACCAACGCGAGTGCCGGCAATTGGACCATTCCAAGGGATGTCTGAAATGGAAAGAGCGGCAGAAGTACCAATTAGGGCAAGAATGTCCGGATCGTTTTCCTGATCGATTGAAAGAACGGTGATAATGACCTGAACTTCGGCTTGATAATCTGTAGGAAAGAGCGGGCGAATTGAACGATCGACCAAACGGCCGCTAAGAACGGATTTTTCGGAAGGTCTACCTTCGCGCTTAATGAAGCGTGAGCTGGATATTTTGCCATTGGCGTAAAGTCTTTCTTCGTAATCTACAGCAAGCGGGAAATAATCGACTGTCGGTGGAGCGTCTTTACTAACAACTGTTACAAGCACGACAGTTTCGCCATACTGGGCCAAGACAGCCGCGTTTGCATGACCAGCCAGTACACCAGTTTCTAAACTGAGTTTGCGACCAGCAAGTTCTAATTCTTTACGAACAACTTTGTTTTGCATTAAATACTTAAAATTGTGGTCCCGAATATAATCCAGGACCCTATTTGCAATGAGGCTTCGGGGAGTTAGAAATCGGTTACTTACCCTGCAATTCAGAATAACTAATCAACTTCCAACAGCCTTTTGCCTCTTATAACTACGGGTATTATAACTTATAACAGTCTTGCAATGCAAGCGAGCGGCAGATTTACACTGAAAAACTATTTCGAAAGGCCTAACTTGCCAATGATGTCTTTTAGGCGCGGAGCGCATGAAATGCGCGAGCACCGCAAGGATTTATTTGGAAAGTCCTAACTTTCCAATAATATCCTTATATCTGTCCGGGGCTTTTTTCATTAAGTAGTGAAGAAGTCGGCGGCGGTGATTGATCATGGAAAGAAGTCCGCGGCGTGAGTGGTCATCGTGGTCATGAGATTTGAGATGCAAGCCGACGGTTTCGATCCTTTGAGATAGAAGCGCAACTTGGACTTCCGGCGAACCGGTATCACCTTCGTGAGTTTTGAATTTGTCGATTACTGATTTTTTTATTGCTGGTACGGCCATAAATTGTTAGTTAATTAAGATAATAAAGTTAATTTAGTTAATTAGCGTATAGGGATATTACACCAAGTTACTCTTTGCTGTCAAAGGATTTGGAGCCTTTGTAGATTTTGGGCGGTTGGAGCCAGTCGTCGCCGGAAGCAGAAGCCGTTGGTGATTTTTCCTTTTCAACTTGCGTTATGGGAGTTTCCAAAATATCACCGGAGTTTATCGGCTGCGGATGAGGGGTAGATTGCATTGGCTGGATTGACGGATAAGAATTGGAAACAGCCGGGACGTCGAATTGTGGTTGAACCGGGTTTGGCATGTTCAATGGTTGAAATGCAGGCTGCGGCGTACTGGGTCGGGGCATGAAGGGCTGGGGCGCTGTTGATTGCTTAGGTCCGGCCAGGCTGGCCCGCCTCGACTCGCTGTCGCTTGTCGACGCGAGGCTGGCATTACCGGCGCCGAATTTTATGAGCCAACCGGCAATTTCAAATGTTTTAGACCTGATTGCGCCCGGATTAAATTGTTTGGTCTCTTCTAAAATTCCTTGGTAAAGGTTAAAGGCAATATCTTCGTCGATGGGTAAAGCCAAGTCGGCTATCAGTTGGGCTGTAATTTCACTCAAACCGGATGAATTTGGATCAGAAATATTCACTTGCGCAAATATTTGACCCAGATCCTGGCGACTAATGTTAATAAGCCAGGTGTTTGGGGATATATTTTGTACATGAGTCACATTTTGCTTTATTTCTTCTTCGTTTTGAAAACCAATGGCAAAAATTACGTCGGGTTCGACCATTTCCTGGCTAAAACTAATGTCATTTTGGGTTGGACCGGTGCTGCCGGGAAAAGCATGAAGCGTAAGTTTGAGGTTGTCGCCGTCCAGATAATGAGAAACGCGATCGACTGTTTCTACGGCATTGTTTATAGCAAGTACCAAATTTTGGCTACCTTGCGCCCGACCTATTTTATCGACACCGTACAGTTTCAAAGCGTCGGAAACTGTAGGACTTTTTGCGACAATTGAGGCAATTTTACCCAATTTTTCACAAGCCAGCATTAAAGCAAGACCCGCGGCAACTCCACCCACGCCAGCATTTTCCGAAACAACGATTAAGATTGCCTGGGCTTTTGTAAGATTATCAATCGTATTTTGCTTAAGGTTCTGATCCATAAGTGACTCTCTAAGGAAAAACCAAGGTTTTTCCTTAGTATTCCTTTTCCTTAGAGGAAAATTTGAACTTACGAAGCAAGATTCAAATCATTTTATTCAAAAATCGATAATCGATTTTTGAAAATTAAATGGGGCAGAGGGTATTTAACCGAGTGATTTTACGACATTCCCAGGCTCAAAGTCAATACTAGAGGACATTTGTATGCCACACTCTTGGCCGTTGCCAACAGTGGGAACATCCTTTTTAAATTTCTTCAAGGAGACAATTTTGGTTTCAGTGCCGGCATCATCTTCGTTTTTCTTTAGAAGCACAGTATCGCCTACGTTGAGCTTGCCCATGGTGACCATACATCCGGCAATTTTCTTGCCTTCGATGTCGAAAATAGCTACAATTTTGGCTCTGCCCTTGACCTTTGCCTGAAGCTTGGCGGCTTCGAAACCGGCAGAAACGTCTTCCATATCTTCCAAAAGCTCGTAGATTACTTTGTATTCCCTTATGACCACACCGTCTCTTTCGGCTTGGTTTTTGAGCTGATTGCCAAGTTTGAGATTAAAGGCAAGGATGGGGGCGCTGGCGACTTTGGCAAAGGAAATATCTGTTTGACTGACTTCACCGACGCTGGAGGCAACAACAAGCACTTTTTCGGGTAAATTATTAAGAATTGCTTCCAGCGAGCCCAAAACGTCGGCTTTTAGGATGATTTTGAATTTGTCTTTGACTTCTTGGGCGTGGGCGATGATTTGGGCATAATCTACCGGTCTTTGTTCTTTGGCCACCGTAGTGTTGGTGTCCAGAACAACAGAACCGACCTCTAAGGCTTTCTTGAATCCTAGAATTTCGACCGGCTTGCTTGGACCGGCTTCGGTAATATTTTTCCCACCATCGTCTATAAGCGCGCGAACGCTTACCGGCTCCCCGTCGACCATGATTTTTTGGCCAACTTTTAGGGTTCCTTCTTTAACTATAACAGTGGCTATTGAGCCCCGACCTTTGTCCATAAAAGATTCGATGACAACTGCTTTTAGGGGATTTTGAGGCAGTGTTGGTTGCGGGGTGAGCTGCCAAGAAAGATTAATGATTTCCAAAAGTTCCGGAATGCCGATGTTTTTGGTAGCGGAAACTTCTACAACAGGGATATCCCCACCATGACCTTCGACTAGAACTCCCGCTTTTTGGAGCTCCCCTTTGACTTTTTCGATACTGATATCCGGCAAATCGACTTTGGTGATAGCCACAATCATGGGTTTCGCGGCTCTGTGGATGTGTTTGATTGCTTCAACGGTTTGGGGTTTGACGCTATCGTTGGCGGCCACGACGAGAACGACAATGTCGGCGACATCGGCGCCACGAGAACGCATTTGTTCGAAGGCGGCATGGCCGGGAGTATCCACAAAAGTGATCAGATGACCATCTTGTTCAACTTGATAAGCGCCAATATGTTGGGTGATTCCCCCATGTTCGCGGGCGGCAACAGAAGATTTACGGATAGTGTCTAGAAGGGTAGTTTTGCCATGGTCGACATGGCCCATGATGGTAACAATAGGTGGCCTAAATTGTGTGTTTTTGTCCATATATTTTTGTTTTGCAACAAAAAGGTTTTCATTTAACTGTTTTTGTCGCCGTTTTGCTTGACAGTATCATCCGTTTCTACTATTGTAGCACTCGTATCTTGGATGTTCTGCGCCAGATCTTCGGCTTGAGCTTCTTCTTTTCTTTCTTCAGTATCGGCAATTAAGGGTTCTTTGTCTGCCGCTTGGGTTTCTTCGACCCGACTTTCCAACACTTCTGCTTCTTGAGGTTTTGCAGGGTCGAGATCCGGATTTTCTGCCTTGATTTCTTTTTCGGCTTTGTCTTCGGCAGGTTTAGAAGGTACAGAAGGTTGGGAGGGTTGAGAAGATTGGTCATCTGCAGGTGCTACAGTTTTACCTTCGGCTTCTTTTTCTGCTGTACCCTTTTCCTTTGATTTCTTTGCCTTCTTCGGCTCCTCAGTCTCTTTTGACTCTTTCTCTTCTTTAACGTCTTCGACTCCAAGCGCTTTTTTAGCTTCTGCAACAGCATCTTTTCCGCGCTGTTCGACTTCGCGCGGAGTGCCACTCTTGCCGCGAATGTCGATTCGGTAGCCTGTAAGTTTGGCAGCCAAGCGGACATTTTGGCCTTCTTTACCTATAGCTAAGGAGAGCTGATCGTCGGGGGCGGTGACTTCGGCGGTTTTTTCTTCTTCGTTAATTTGGACTGATAACTCTTTGGCGGGAGAAAGTGCGGCTTTGATAAATTCGCCCGGATCTTCCTGCCAAGAGATGATGTCGATCTTTTCGTCGCCAAGTTCATTGATGACAGCCTGAACGCGGACACCTTTTTGACCTACACAAGAACCGACCGGATCTACACCAAGTTGGCCCGACCAAACAGCGATTTTGCTGCGGGAACTACCTTCACGGGCCACCACTTTTATCTCTACGGCCCCGGAGGCAATTTCGGGAACTTCTTGTTTGAAAAGACCTTCCAAAAGTCCATTGTCGCTACGGGAAACAATGATTTCCTCCCCCCGCGTGCCTTCTTTGATGCCAACAACGTAAAACTTTAGTCTTTGGTTAACAAAATACTTCTCGACACGGGATTGTTCTTGCGGAGGCATAATAGCTTCGGCTTTGCCTAAATTGACAGTAACTACCGGCCCGGAAATTCTCTGAACAACACCGGAAACGATTGTGTGGACTTTGCTGGAAAACTCTTCCAAAATGGCGTTTTTCTCGGCTTCGCGGATGCGCTGAAGAATAACTTGTTTGGCAGTTTGAGCGGCAATACGGCCAAAGCCGGCCGGGGTAACATCTTTTTTGCCTTTATTAAGCTTAACTTCACCGGTGTCGGCATTGAGCTCGACCTCGATACCTTCCGGTTCCTCGTAATCCTTGCGGTAGGCAGCCAGAATTGCCTGTTTTATAGAATCGATGACAATTTCCGGCTCGATTCCACGTTCGGAACAAACTTGGTTGAGGGCTGATGCGAATTCACTTCTTGATTGTATGGCCATGGGTTTGTATTAAGTATTATGTATAAAGTATTAAGTATAGGTTCAAAAAAAGGCGCATGTGCGCCTTAATCCAAGGAACTCTAAAACTGGCTAGATTCTAGCAGAAGATATAAAAAGAGTCAACAAAATTAGTACAACCCTGTTGGCTTATTTGGAAAGATTGTAGGCGTTGTAAGCCAAATAGCCGGCGACTACCAGCCCCACAATGCTTAGCCATGTCGGGACGGCCCAAGTACCTATGACTGCCGACCATCCAAGAACGACCCGTGCCAGATGAAAGACAGCAACAATTGCAAAAATTAAAGCGGCGGCCTGGTTAAAGGTCTTTTGCTTCATATGCATTTTTATCACCCCCTATCTATCTATATTCTAACAGCAGGGGGAAATTTGAGGGTGCTATTTTGCTTTGAATTGTTCTATATGAATATTAGTCGGGTACCTGAAATTGACCTGAGCATTTCTAAATAGGCCTATGGTTCCATATATAGCAGTTTGCTGTGGATGCGTTTGAGGGAACTGACCTTTTGTAAATCCTAACAAATCTTTATATATAATAGGCTCTTTCCCGCTATTATCATCGATAACGAATTCCGCTTGCAGAAGAAACACTTCTACTTTGCCCCCACCAAAACCAGTGATTATGTCTCTCGCCGCTTTTTTAAAGTTAAATCCTAGTTCTTCTCCTATTTCTCTATCTACAATAGTTATTTCCGCACCGGAATCTACAAGTCCCAATGGCCAAATTGTGTCTTCTTTGCCGGGTTTTTTAATTCCGATATTTATCCAAGGGAGATAGCGTTGACGAGCTTGATGATTAGGCCAGTCCGTGACAATTGTATAGCTGAAATCCATTAACCGACATAGTAAGTACCCAGGGAAGGAATTTTAAAAACGCTGGGCTTTTCGATTCCCTTTTCTTTGGCTTTTCTAAGTACTTCGCTGAGGGTTTTCCCTTGTGCTATTTTCTTTTTATTATCTTGAGTTAAGGCTACCCACCCCGATTTGTTTTCCTTTAATATTTTTCGCAGATCAATTGCAGACATATTAAATCTCTTCCTCTGGTAAATTATACATTAATTAATCAAGGGGCAAAAATTCGAGCGGAAAATTTGGGGGTTAGAGGGTTTCTTTTACTTTTTCAAAAATCTTTTGGTGCCCGTTTGCGTTTGGATGGAGACCATCGGCAAAGTCCTCTTTTACTAAAGTATTAAAAAGTTCCACAAAAGCCAGATTTGCGTTTGCAGAAATTGTTTTTAAAACTGCATTATATTTTTCTATATTGCTGTTGTCGTAGCCATGATCACCAGCTTCTTCGTCGACATTTGTTAGACCTACAATAACGATCTTGCTTGTGAATTTGCGAGATTTTTCTAAAAGTTGATTGAACTGGCTTTCAAACTGAGAAAGGTCGGTCCCTTGCGGGTTTGAGGGGTGTGAACTGTCATTGATACCTATTGCGAGAATAATAATGTCGGGAATCCTTGTTTTTGCTTCAACATCAAAACGGTTTAGGACATCTAAAGTATAATCACCATCAACCCCAAGGTTATAAACGTCGGTTTCACGCTTCTGATCATAGAAAATCTTGAGACGGTTAACCCATCCCCCAAGTTCCATATCGAATGCTCCCCATGTAATGCTATCGCCAAAAACACAAATTACAGACATGAGAAAAGTATAACAAAAGCAAAAATTGAGTGGGGAAATTGGGGATTATCTGCCCATTCAGCTCTTAAGATAAACCCACGCTTGGGATCCGCTTTTTAGATTTACCCTTTTTCGAACATAAGCATCTGTTTCGTAGTGGTCGATTTTGGCTAGCTCTCCGTTATTTACTTCCAGAACCAAACCATCAATGATGCTTCCCTCTTTTGGAACAAGTGCAGGGAAAGTTTCGTCTTCAACAACTACTTGTGATCTTTCGTAGCCTTCCAAAACATCCGGTTTGCCAACTTCCGTTCTTCCAAAAACCTTTTTTGGGACTTCCGAATCTCTTAAAGTTCCGTAAACAAAAAGTTTTTCTGCCATTAAATTATTCTCTGCCGGGATAGTTTACTTTTTTGAACGGCCATTTTTCGAAAATTATTGGGTCGATTACAAATTTCATAAAAGTTCGTTTTCGTCGAGAAGCGGATAAATATCATATGCAACTTCCTCATAAGGGTGTACCCTTTTCATGGCAAAAATAACTTTTTGAGCTACGGTTTTTGGACACACCACTTCAACTCTCTCTTCTTTAACTTCTTCATGCTTACCAACAGCACCTATAGCCGGGTGCGCACCTTCAAGCGGCAAAAACCTGCCCATACCCTTTGTAGAAAAACTACTGTGACTGTAGTTGCCAATTTTGCCAGCTCCCGCATCACCCATTGCATTTCTTACTGCATCTGCATGAGCTTCAGGTACAAAAACAACGATTTTTACGTTATTACCCATCAGAGAAAATTATATCAGGACGTGATGACAAAAGATTGCCACGTCCCCCGTGGGCGGGGTCCTCGCAATGACAAGTTAATGGATTCCCGATCAAGTCGGGAATGACGATTGGAATTAGGAGAATTTTTCTAGCTCCTCAAGCAGTTGTTTTTGTTCTTTGGAAAGATGTTTGGGGACATCGAGGCGGATTATGGCGTAATGGTCACCGGCACCGTGGCCGTTGAGATGTTTGACACCTTTGCCCCGGAGGCGGATTTGGGTTCCGGGTTGGGTACCGGCTGGGATACGGATTTTGACGCGGCCATCGACGGTTTCGATTTCGGCTACGGTGCCTAAAGCTGCCTGAGAAAAAGTGACGTAGTGTTCGGAAACGATGTCGTACCCACGTCTGGAAAATTTTGAGCTAGAGGCAACCTGGGTGACAATGACAAAGTCATTAAAGGCAATTTCGGATCCGTTGTCGACACCAGCCGGAATTTTGATCGTTTGGTCATTATCTTCGATTCTGACCGTTTTTTGGGTTCCGTGAACTGCTTCTTCGAAACTTAGATCGATAACATAACGAGGTAATCTGGCTTGTTTGCCGTATGGAGACCGGCCGCCAAAAAACATTTCAAAAATATCGAAAGGGTCCTGGAAACCACCTTGACCGTTGCCACTGCTCCAACTATACGTTTGGTAACCGCCACCCCCAAAACCGCCCGGTCCGGCACCGGCGCCCGGTTCAAAAGCACTGTGGCCATATTGGTCGTAGGCACCTTTCTTTTGAGGGTCGGAAAGAACTTGGTAGGCTTCGTTGATTTCTTTGAACTTGGCTTCGGCGCCTTCGGACTTATCGATATCCGGGTGATGTTTGCGTGCTAGATTGCGGTATGCCTTTTTCAGCTCGTCGGCGCTGGCGCTTTTGGAAACACCAAGAACCTCATAGTAGTCACGTTTGTTCGTCATGCGGGTATTATATTAAATGAAAACTTTTCTTACGAAAATCCGAAATGTAAAATTCGAAATTTGTAATGAAAATTTAATATTTTAATTTAAAAATTCAATGTAAATTGTAAATTTAAAAGTGAAAATTAACTTCTAGTTTGCGACCTTCTTGCCTGGGCTTTCGTAAGTAGCTGTGGTTTTGGTGACATCAAATTTGCAGGCGCCTACTAAATTTCCCTGGGAAAGAATTTCAAACTTGTGCACACCCGGTGCCTGAAGTGGGAAATTAACAAGCTCGGTAATCAGGTTGGCCCGGCCATTGTCGCCAAGAGTGACTTCGACATTTTTCTCCGGAAAATCGGGATTTGGAGTACCGGCGGGAACGAGTTTTAGAGTCAGGGAAAGCTTTTTACCCGGCTGGCCTTTTAAAACACCAACTAAAAACATGCGTGACCAATTGGTGGGCAAATTAGCAACGAAAAATTGGTCAAATATGCCAATTACTGAAAGTTTTTGGTCTTGGGATACGGTGGCGTAATCGCAGAGGGTGAAGAGTTCTAAGGTGGGATTCATAGAAAATTTATCATTTTACATTTAACATGTAACATGTATTTTTCATTTAGTCATTGATCAATTGTAAATATGGGTGCATATTTCTCGTATTGCTCGAAATGATCAATAGATGTTAGATGAAAAAATGTTAAATGTTAAATGGAGTTTTTACTCCTTTACGACTTCCCCTTCCTGGACATCACCGGCAGAGTTTTCGTCTTTTTTCTCTTGGTCGCCGGCAGTAGAGTCTGCTGCCCCCGTTTGACCTTGAGCATCAGACTCTTGGCCGCCGTCAGGCGTACCTTGGCTGCCCGCTCCGCTCTCGCTTGAGCGAGGCGAGCCGTACATGGATTGGCCAATTTTGGAAAGTGAGGTTGAAAGCTCTTCTGTTTGCTTTTTTACTTCGGCGATATCACCAGCGGCGGCAATATCTTTGAGTGACTTAATCTTTTCTTCGACTTCGGTTTTAATTTCTGCCGGGACTTTGTCTCCCCCATCTTTGAGAGCTTTTTCAGCCTGATAGATAAGAGAATCAGCACTGTTGCGGGTTTCGATTTCTTCTTTTTTGGTTTCGTCTTCGGCCGCGTGTTCCTCGGCCTCTTTGGTCATGCGCTTAATTTCGTCGTCCGTTAAGCCAGTGGAGCCTGTGATTTTTATGGACTGTTCTTTGTTTGTGGCTTTGTCTTTGGCTTTGACGGAAAGGATTCCGGAGACGTCGATATCAAAAGTTACTTCGACTTGAGGAACACCGCGGGGAGCAGGCGGAATACCGTCAAGGATAAATCGTCCAAGGGATTTGTTGTCACCGGCCATTGGCCTCTCGCCTTGGAGGACGTTGATGTCTACAGACGTTTGATTGTCGGAAGCGGTGGAGAAAACCTCGGATTTACTGGTGGGGACTGTCGTGTTCCTGGAAATAAGCGGTGTGGAAACGCCGCCCAAGGTTTCGATACCAAGGGTTAGCGGGGTAACATCCAAAAGGACCATTTCTTTCATTTCGCCGCCTAAGACTGCGCCCTGGACGGCAGCACCAATGGCAACCACTTCGTCCGGGTTAATACTTTTGTTGGGTTCCTTGCCGAAGAACTTTTTGACTTGTTCGACGATTAAGGGCATGCGGGTCATGCCGCCAACCAGGACCACTTCGTCAATTTTACTCGCGTCTATTTTGGCATCTTTAAGAACGTTTTTGACCGGACCGAAAGTTTTTTCGACAAGTTCACCGACAATAGATTCCAGTTTTGCGCGGGTTAACTTGAGCTGTAAATGTTGTGGACCAGCGTCGGTAGCCGTTAGGTAAGGGATCGAAATTTCGGTTTCTTGGGTTGTCGAAAGTTCAATTTTGGCTTTTTCGGAAGCATCGCGAAGCCGCTGAAGGGCCGGCCTATCTTTGGTAATGTCGACACCGGAGGCTTTTTTGAATTCCTCTACTAAATATTCAACGATTTTAGAATCAAAATCGTCACCGCCCAAGTGGGTGTCTCCGTTTGTAGCTTTAACTTCAAAAACGCCTTCCCCAAGTTCAAGAATAGAAACATCAAACGTACCTCCACCGAGATCGTAGACTGCGATCGTGTGGGCGTGGGATTTATCCAATCCATAAGCAAGGGCTGCGGCTGTCGGTTCGTTGATGATACGGTCTACCGTAAGACCGGCAATCTCCCCTGCTTGCTTGGTTGCTTGGCGTTGAGAATCGTCAAAGTAGGCCGGAACAGTGATTACCGCTTTATCGACTTTTCCGCCAAGGTAGGCTTCGGCATCGGCTTTGATTTTTTGCAAAATCATGGCCGAAATTTCTTGCGGGGTATATTCGTGGCCATCGACGACGACAACGGCCATGCCTTCACGGCCTTCTTTGACTTCGTACGGCAGCCATTTAATATCCCGTTGAACTTCCGGGTCTTTGAAGCGGCGGCCCATTAGCCTTTTTACGGAGAAAATGGTCGTTTTGGGATTAACGATCATTTGCCTTTTGGCAACATCACCGACGATATGTTTGACGGGGTCGACTACGGAAGGGATCGTGTTACGGCCTTCGGCGCTGTGAATTACTTTGGGTTTGCCGGCTTCCACAACAGCGACACAAGAGTTGGTTGTTCCAAGATCGATACCGATTATTTTACTCATGCTAGTTTATTTCTCCTTGGTCCGGCATTTGGTCAGCAACGTCTACCGGATTCTCATCTGTTTTTTGGGCAGATTCAGTTTTTCGAGAGACAATCACCTTGGCCGGGCGGATGACCCTACCATTCATTTTATAACCTTTGGCTAGTACTTTGACAATGCTGTCGTCTTTTTCGCCCTCGGCTACCCCTCGACCTTGCTCGGGGTCTACGACTTCCACGGCTTCGTGAAGGTTCGGGTCAAATTGTTTACCTTCTGCTTCGACCTGCTCGACACCTTCGCTTTGTAACATATCATTAAACTGCTTAATAACCATTGCCAGTCCTTGGTCGTTAAGGTGGGATTGAGCGGATTCCAGATTGTCCAGAACCGGCAAGAATTTTTCGATGACCAGTGCGCTGGAAAGCTGTGAGAGCAGCTTGCGCTCTTCGATGACGCGGCGTTCTAGGTTTTGGTAATCGGCTAGGGCTCTTTTGAGCTGGCCCTCTAGCTCCTCTTGCTTTGTGATTGATGAGCCGGTTTGATTATCTGCTTGAACTGATTTAGATTCCTGTTTTTTGTTTTTTGCCATGGTCTACTCCGTTAATTCTGAAAGTAAATGCGAAAAATAGCGCATTGTCGGGATCACTGTAGGATAGTTTAGCCTATTTGGACCAATCACTCCCAGTACCCCGCTATGTGTCGGGGTTTGATAACGGGTAATGACAAAGCCGCAAGGTTCCAGGAAGGGCACACCAAGCTCGTCACCAAAAAGAATTTTAATTTGTTCTTCGGGGGAAAGCTGACCAATAAGCTGAGCTAGGACTTCTACTTTATCTATCATAGAAAGAACCGCGCGGGTAATGTCTATGTCGAAGAATTCGGGCATGTCCAAGATATTGGCAAAACCACTGCTGAAAACATCGTCCAGCTCATTGGTGGCAACGGCAAGTGAGTGAGTTTGGGAAGCAAGGGATTGGGCGGTGTGCTTAAGGAGTTTGTCAAAAGTTGTTCTGCCTTCGGAAAGTTCTTCTTTTATAGACACCTCATCTTTTAAAGATAAGGCTTTTTCCTCCATTAGCTGGTCTACGTAGAATTTCATTGCCTGGGAAGTTGGTGTGCGGCCGGCGGACGTATGAGGCTGTCGCAAATAGCCGAGAGCAGTTAATTTGACCATTTCATTGCGGATTGTTGCCGGAGAAACACCCAGCCCCGCTTCTTTTTCGATTGTTTCGGAACCGATTGGCTCAGCGGATTCGATGTATGTTTCGATTACGGAGCGAAGTAATTTTTTTTGACGGTCTGTTAAATCCATGGTTAATTTTCAATTAACTCACTAATATGAGCTAATAAAACTAATATTCGCACAAATTCGTACTTGTTAGTTCTTATTGGTTAGTCGAGTAAAACTCGACATTAGCAGTTAATATACTACGAGTGCTAGTCTGTGTCAAGAGCTATTTTGCGGCTTGGTTTGTCGCAGAACTACGCTAAACAATGCGCAGAACTACGCTGAGTTAGTATGTTGTAGGGTTGGAGGCAGGGGTGCTTTGTTGACCGTAGTTGGGCAACACATTGTCGCTTGGCGTGAAGTTTATGTTTTGAAGGTCGGAATTGTTGTTAATAAAGGAATTCCTGTTTGTGTTGGAGTCTGTCGAACCCCAGCCACCAGTGCTGACGGCAAAGATTATTAGAAGCAACTTAAGAGTTGCGTGGTCCAAGGAAATATAAAAGCTTGGGTACTTGTCCGAAATTCCGTTCATATATAACGTTTGAGAAATATTAAGGCGCAAAGCATCGCTGGCAAATTCGTACGAGGTTTCGGGGTACCGGCCTTTGAAAAGAACCCAGAGAGAAGAAATGATAACCCCAAGAAAAGCACCTTTACTAATTGCTGCGTTGTAGACAAAATAAGGAACTAATAAAACTAAACGCGCAAGACCGCCAAAAATAGGGATAGCAAAGTAGCGGTTAGAAGCAGATGGGTAAGTAAAATTAAGATCGAAACCACTCACGTCCAGTGAAAAACCAGGGTATTTGTTGGTTAGACCAATAAAATACAAATGAATCTTGGCGCCCAGTTTTAGAAGACCTGTGTTGATGTTGTAGCAATGACGCCAGTATTTCCCGGTAATTAGAACGACGAAAGAGTTGATAAATACCGTGATAATTAGGGTGTAGAGGCCAACGACTGCCAACTCGATAAAGATTGGAATCATGATTAGGATCTTGATTAGCCCACCTAAAACCGGAAAAGCCCAAAAACGGGTTGGGGGGTTGATATGGGCTATGGAAAACTTCGGGTAGATATTAGCTGGTGCCGTCGCCATTAATTCCAGTGTAGAAAAATTTTTGGGAAAAAGCAAACTAGGTAGAAAGTTAGGGATGTTGGGGTTATTAGGGTGATTGGGGTTAGATTTTTAGGACGGCCAGGAATGCTTCTTGAGGAATATCGACGCTTCCGAATCTCCTCATTCTTTTTTTACCCTTCTTCTGCTTATCTAATAATTTATTTTTACGAGTAACGTCTCCACCGTAGAGTTTGGCGGTTACATCTTTACGGAAGCTGGCAATCGTTTCGCGGGCAACAATTTTGCCGCCAATTGTCGCCTGGATGGGAATGGCGATTTGCTGACGCGGAATGGCATCTTTTAGCCTTTCGGCAAACTTTCGGCCGATTTCCTCGGCTTTTTCTTCCGGCACAATTTGCGTAAGCCCCTCGACCGGTTCGTGGTTAACCAAAATATCCAGCTTGACAAGGTTTGCCGGACGGTAATCGGTAATTTCAAAGTCCAGCGACGCATAACCGGAAGAGATGGTTTTGAGCTGATCGTAAAACCCAATTAAAAGTTCCAGTAGCGGAATTTCGGCTTCGATTTTTTGCAAGGAACCGATATTTTCCACCCCACCAATCTCCCCTCTTTTGTCGTGAACTAAATTGGAAATCGCCCCGTAATATTTTTGAGGCGCAAAGATAGAAACTTGGGCATAAGGTTCTTTTGTGTCTTTGACGGCCGGGTCGAAATCCGAAGGCTTGTTAATAAATTCCCCGTTTTGTTCAAAGTTAACCGAGGGGGACGTCGCAATAATGTCGATATTATATTCCCGCTCCAGACGTTCTTGAGTAATTTGGGCATGAAGCAAACCGAGAAATCCGACACGCAGACCCTGGCCAAGGGAGGCAGAAGTTTCAGGAGAAAAAACCAGAGCGGCATCGTTGAGCCTTAGTTTTTCTATAGCTTCTTTAAGTTTGGAAAACTGGCCAATGTCTGTGGGGTAAAAAGAGAGAAAAACAACAGGCTTTGCGGGACGATACCCCGGAAGAGCTGTTGCTGATTCTTTTGGTTCGACAATGGTATCTCCAACTACGACTTTTGAAAGATCTTTGACGTTTGTGACGAGGAATCCAACTTCACCGACACCAATTTCTTTTACAAAGGTTGGAGTCGGAGAAAGGTAGCCGATTTGGAGGACTTCGGCAATTGCGTTTGTAGCCAAAAACTTAATACTGTCCCCTACTTTGATACTCCCGCCAAAAACACGAACTGTGGCAATCACTCCTTTGTAAGGGTCGAGACCGCTGTCGAAGATCAATGCCTTTAGCTTTTCGCCTTTTGCAGTTGGAGGGGGTATACGTTTGATAATCGCCTCGAGAATTTTGTCGACATTTTCGCCGGTGCGGGCGGATACTTTTATAACCTCATTCTTCGAAAAGCCAAGATCCAATAGTTCCTTTTCTGTTTGCTCGACTTGGGCTTGTGGTGAATCAATTTTATTAATAATAGGTATTAAAGTTAGGTTGGCGTCCAGTGCCAAATTGAAATTGGCTAGAGTCTGCGCTTGGACACCTTGGGTGGCATCGACAATTAGTAACGCACCCTCAACGGAGGCAAGTGAACGGGAAACTTCGTAGGCAAAATCGACGTGACCGGGAGTATCTAGTAGGTTTAGCACGTAGCTTGTAGGGGGTAGTTTGTAGTTTAAACGTATGGCTTTGAGTTTGATCGTGATGCCGTGTTCACGCTCAAGTTCTAAAGAATCCAGCATTTGTTGCTGGTGACCCTCTTTTAGGGCACCGCAAATTTCCATAATGCGGTCGGCCAGGGTTGATTTACCATGGTCGATATGGGCAATTATGGCAAAATTGCGGATGTGGCTAAGCTCCATATTGGGGCTTAGTATATTGCATTTGGCGCATGCTGCGCCATGGTTTCCAGGGCAGGATTACCTTTTCTTCTTTTTAGAAACCATAGAGTAGCCGACAACCAAAGCTGCGACACCAATAATAATATCGACTGCGGTTCCGATGCTTGAACCAAGTACACTTACAAGAAAATCCTGGTGAGCAATGCCCTGGTAACCTAATAAAAGACCACCCAAAACAAGTATCCAGACAAAATATTTTTCGTATTCTTTCATAAATTAATCACCTCCTTTTTAAACTAATTTAACTATAGCAAATCGGAAGTAGCATTAATAACAAATAATTAATAACTAATAACCAATGACAAATACTATCGCAATTGTAGTATTAGGCATTTGTTATTTGGTCTTTGGTATTGGTTATTAACGTTCTGACTTCTCAGTTTTAGGGGTTTTGCTGTTGGGCGTCGATTGTCGTTGGGGTCGGTTTTGCAAAACGGGATGGGAAGGAGGCCACTCTTTTAGCAAGAGTAAAAAATATCGACACTTCTTTGACGTGGAAAATAATGGAAAGGCCAATGTAAACCAGAAGGCCGGCAATAACGGCCGTGAAAGTTAAAAGCAAAAGCCCAACTACGCGGGTGGTGTCAAAAACCAATTGGTCTAAAAACTTCATGGGAATATAAAGACAAATTGCCATGATTGCGGTTATCAATAGCATCTTAATCGCGGGGATAAAAAGCGCTCTTTTGTGAAACCCAATTTTGCGGTTTAGGAAAAAGAACAGGAGAAAAGCATTGAGAAGATTGGTTATCGAATAGTTTATAGCCAGAGTAATGAGTGGAAATTTAAATACTAAAATTAAAACCAGACTAGAAATGATGTTTAAAGTAATTGTAAATATTTCGACTTTTACCGGTGTAATACTGTCTTTGACTGCGTAAAAACTACGTGTCAGTAGTAGACTAACCGATTGGCCGATGATGCCGATTGAAAAGGCAACTAACAACCTGCCCGTTAAAACCGTTATGTCCCACGGAAAATCGCGTGCGCCAAAAACAAGCCGGACCACAGGTATGCGTAGAATTGCCAATATGGCGGCAAGCGGCAAGACTAGAAAAATAATCTGGTGAAAAGTTTCCCCAAAAACTTTTTTAAATTCATCAGTTCTTTTGCTATTAAATTCTATGGAAAGCGAAGGCAACGCGGCTTGGGCCAACGATGCGGCAAATAGTGATGTTGGAACCAGCTGCAAAACTTGGGCAAAGTTAAACGCCACAATTGAACCTACGGCAGCAACGGAGGCAATTGCGACATTGATGATATCCGCCAACCGGATCAACCCAAGTGATACGGACCTGGGCCACATTAGAATGAATGTTTCGCGGACGTCTTTGTTTTTGAAGTCGATTTTGGGCCGGTAACGGAAACCCATAGAAAGAATAAGAGGAATTTGGACTGATAGGTGCAAAAGGGCACCGATTACCATACCGACCGCCGGGGCAAAGATCCCAATGGATGAACTTAGGAATATAATTCCGATAATTATTCCCAGGTTATAGAGAACCGAAGCAATGGCGGGGATTAAAAATCTCTGGAAGGATTGTAGGATGCCCGTAAAAAATATGGAGACCACAAAAAACAACTGAGCAAAGATCATAATACGCAGTAAATTTCCGATTAAGAATCTCGTCGACGAGTCACGGGCAACAAGACCGGGAGCTGTGATGGGCGCGATAAAATCTGCAAAAATCAAAACGAGAATGGTGAGAACTATAAAAAGCAGGATTCCGATTGTAATCATCGATGAAGCCAATTCCCAAGCCTTTTCTTGCTTATCTTTGGAAACGTATTGGGAGAAAACAGGGATAAACGCCAAAGCAATTGCGCCAAAAATGAACACTTCAAAAATAGCGTCCGGTAATATTGAGGCGGCAATAAAGCTGTCAAGGAGCTTGATGTTGTGACCAAAATGTTCGGCGAGCAGCCTGTAACGAACGAGGCCGAGGATGCGGGAAAGGGCCACCGAAAAGGCGATTATGAAAGCAGCAGAGAGAATGTCTTCCTGCTTTTTCTTGAAAATATAAGTACCGTTTTTAAATATCGCCAGCATTATGGTAGAATACGCGGAAGAATTTCAAAAGAAAAATATTTGAAATTTGACGTTTAACATAAGGATTTTAAGATTATGCCGGTTATAAAACAAGCAATCAAAAAAGCCCGTCAGGATAAAAAAAAGACAAAAGAAAACGCTCTGCGAAAGGGTGCGTACAAAAAGGCCGTAGCAGCGTTTAGAAAAAGTCCGAGTGTCGAAGGACTGAATAAAGCCTATGTTGCTTTAGACAAAGCAGGAAAAACTAATATCATCCACCGCAATAAGGCAAGTCGTTTGAAATCACGCCTTTCTAAAATGCTAAAAACTCCTGAAACTAAGAAATTAGCAAAGTAACTTAAACGACTTACCTTGCGATAGCTCCGCGCTTCGCGCGTAATAGCTATCTAAAAGCATCACGCCTCAAATCTCGATTATCCAAGATGTTGAAACCAAAGGCAGCAGAACAGACAATTCCAAAATCGAAGCCAGCGAAGAAATAAATGTCTCCCGACCGCTTCGGCCAGAGAAAAAATCCTCCATCATCACTTACACAGCAACAACTTGAAACTCTCGGCGAATATATCAAAGTTGGACTATCCGTACTTTATGTTGCTCAACAGGCAGTAGTTCCAATTGATGCCCATGAAATCATGGCTACAAATTCGCTGTTTTTAAATAAAGATTCTTCGCTTCGCTCAGAATGACGGATTGCTACGTCGTCACGTTCAGTTGACATGAACGTGACTCCTCGCAATGACAACGTATTGTTCGAGCTTGTCGAGAACTTACCTTTTAAATATTATTAGATTCTTAAGGTAACTTCTCGACTCACTACGCTCGCTCGAAGAATATATTAGAAGGACCGACCTTGTTCTTAGTGGGATTGATTCGAAAAAAGTTTTTGTGGTAGTATGAATGAAGCATGTCTAGACTTGCCCGTGTTGTTGGTGTTTCTTCTTCTGTAGGGGTTTTTCTTGCGGCCGCCGGGAACGTTTTGGCTCAGAGCGCTACGAACTCCGCTACATTTACAGCCCCAATTGGCGGCGGCGAAGGTTCTGCTTCTTCTCTACCCAACGCCGGCACAAGCGGCTTAACTTATTTAATTTTCGCCGTTGGCGCAATGCTTTTTATCTATGGGATGTTAAGGCTTGTGTTGAGCTACCGCGAGAGTTAACACTTATTTATCCCCCAATTAATAATCAGTGAGTCGGTGAGTCAGTATGTTCAGTGGACCAGAATATCCAGTGAAATCGGTGGGTAGTGGCTAATTGGCTTTTGGTGAAGGAGTTATGAGGGTCTGGGTATTTTTGAAGATTTCCCCTTGCACGTATTCCGCTAATTCCTGCCATTTATTGTTTTTGGGGGTTAATGCAAACGCCCCAAAAAAGTCCTTTGGATCGCCTTCGTCCAAAAGAGAATCCGGGCGGCCGCTGTCGAGGACGATCCGCCTGATATTGGCGCTTTTTGCTCTTTGGGCCAGCTTTAAAAGAAGAGGAGCTTCGTCCGGCTTAATATCCGTATCTATTGATCTGCCAAATGTATTGGCTAAGTCTAGAACTTTTTTGGGGTTAAGTAGGGTCTCGGTCGAAAACACCTTTTGACGAAAAGCAGTGAGAACTTTTTCTTGACGGGCGCTTCTGGCAAAATCGGAATTTTCGCCATTGGTGCCATGCCGCGAACGGACGTATTTGAGGGCTGTTTCTCCATCCAGGTGAATTGGACCTTTTGTGAATTTAAGCACTTCGTAGCGGCACGAGAAGGGGTTGTTGTCTTCTGTCAACATCTGGGCAGACCCTGTGGAATCTTTAAAGTAGGTTGCCCCACTTATGTCTTCTATTTCGACCCCACAAGTATCGTTCTCTTTTCCGACAATTGGATATTCATTATCTTCAAAACTGTTTTCGACATTAATATCCAAACCGCCGACAAGATCTATAGCTTTTACGAAACCGTTAAAGTCCAAGCGAAGACCGTAGTGGATTGGTATCCCAAACAGATTACTGACAGTTTTTTCGGCTGTGACTAACCCTTTGCCATTTTTTTCCTGGCCAGCGGCGTAGGCGGAGTTGATTTTTGCCTGGTTCTTCGGCACCCACAGATCACGGGGGATATTCACAAGCGCGACGTCTTTACCATTCATGTCGATTGAAGCCATGATCATCGTGTCACTTAGATTTGGTCCGTCGTGGCCTTCACCTCCGGTACCCAGAAGCAAAATGTTGACCCGATTGTTGTCACTCTTGAGACCACCGTCGGTTATCAGGTTAACGATTGTGTTGTGGTTTTTGATGAAAATAAAAAGAAGTATCACAACTACAATTGCGCCCAGAGTCCAAAATATATTTTTGCCAAAGGAGCGCGAACTGCGTGGGTTGTGATGAGATAGATCCCGCATTTTTTATTTAGTATTTTTCAGAATTTCGGAAAAGCTATCACTTTGCAGTGAAGCGGTTGCTATTAAAGCACCGTCAACTAAGCCTGGTTCCAGAAAAGTTTTGATATTCCCGGCATCAACTGACCCACCGTACAGGACAATATAATCACCTTTTTGCTTAATTTTAGCTGAAATTGCTTTAGCATTTTCTGGTTTATCTGGAATACCTGTGCCAATTGCCGCAATTGGTTCGTAGGCAACAATTTTGACTCCCGCAGGAATTGGGGTGTTTTCGTCTTGGACACAGAAAATAGATTTTATTTCGAACTTTTGCGCCATTTGAAATTTTTCGGCTACAATTGCATCTGTTTCGCCAAAATAGCGTCTGCGTTCGCTGTGGCCAATGATGGTATAAGTTACCTGGTCTCTCATTTGAGAGGCAGCCACTTCCCCTGTGTACGCCCCGGTTTCAAAGTGAGAAACGTTTTGAGCACCAATTTTTAATTTCCAACCAGCTGTTTTTACTTTTTGAGATGCTTCACTTAAAAATGCCATTGTTGGACATACGATAACTGTGCCGGCAAAAGAATCAGTTTGAGGTCCAATTGCGTCTAGCCACAAAGCAAGTTCATCCCACGTTTTGTTTGATTTGTGGTTGGCAACCATTAGAGGTAATGGATCACTCATGCTTGGAGATAGCAGCTAGTAGGTTGTCTTTGGTGGTGGCGCCTATAATCCGGTCAACTTCTTTGCCGTCTTTCACAATTATATAGGTAGGAATTGACATCACTTGGTGCTGGGCGGCCATGTCCTGCTTTTCGTCTACATTTATTTCTTCAATTTCCAGCTTGCCGGCTTTTTCTTTTTTGATCTCTTCGATAATGGGAGTCATAAATTTACACGGTCCACACCATTCGGCCCAGAAGTCAAGGAGTTTTATCATCGTTTTGATATTATACCTAGGAAACCGGAAAGATAAAAGATCGAACCTACTAGGAACAAAAATCCAATTGTTAAATTGCTACATTGCTAAATTGTTTCCCAAACAATATAACAATTGAACAATGGAACAATCTGACCTTCTTTCTGCCCTTGATCCACAACAACAAATCGCAGTTAAGCAAACAGATGGGCCCGTTTTGATTCTGGCAGGGGCAGGTAGCGGCAAAACGCGCGTTTTAACGTATAAAGTTGCATACCTTATCGAAAAAGGGGTTAATCCAGGCAATATCCTTTCTGTAACCTTCACCAATAAAGCCGCCAACGAGATGAAAGAGAGAATTTTTGGACTGGTTGGCCAGGCACCTCCATATGTGGGTACGTTTCATTCTTTTTGCGCCAAGCTTTTACGGATAGACGGTAAAAACATTGGGATACCGACGGGTTATTTGATCTACGACAGCGACGACAGTTTATCGCTTGTTAGGAAAATAATGACCGATATGGGCATTTCTACAAAAAACTTTAAGCCCAGCTCGATTGTCGGTGCAATTTCCGGAGCCAAGGGAGAATTGATTATGCCCGAAGATTATAAAGGATTTGCCCGCGGGTATTTTGCCAGAACCGTTTCGGCAGTTTATGACGTTTACCAAAAAACTTTGAAGGAAATTAATGCCTGCGATTTTGATGATTTGCTGCTGCAGACAGTGAAACTGTTTGAAGCACAACCGGTGATTTTGGAAAAATGGGCCGGTAGGTTTAAATATGTTTTGGTCGATGAATACCAGGACGTGAACACTTCGCAGTATGTATTGACAAAAATGCTGGCGTCTGTGAACCATAATCTTACGGTTGTCGGCGATGCTTCGCAGGCAATTTATTCTTTCAGGGGCGCCGATTTTCGCAATATCTTGAATTTTAAGAGTGATTTTCCGGACGTTATGGTAATTAACCTGGAGCAAAATTACAGATCAACCGGTACAATCCTAAGTGCCGCTAACCAAGTAATTTCCCATAATGCCAGTCACCCTATCCTTAAGCTCTGGACCAAAAATCCCACTGGAGAAAAGATCAGTATTTACAATGCGATGAACGAGGTAGATGAATCGAATTTCATTGTGGAGCGGATTGTGTCTTCTGGTAGACCCTTGTCTACTTTTGCTGTTTTATACCGAACAAACGCTCAATCCAGGACTGTGGAAGAAGCCCTACTGCACAGCAATATTCCCTACAAGCTTTATGGCGGCGTGAGCTTTTATGCCCGAAAAGAAGTTAAAGATGTGATGGCATACCTTAAACTTATTGCCAACCCCAAAGACATCGTTTCCCGAAACAGAATGTTGAAGTTGGGGAAGAAAAGGTTTGAGAAGTACAAAGAGATGACGGAGAAGTTAGAGTCAAAGAGCCAGAGGAGTCAAAGTAATCACAAACCGATTGAATTGATCGACAAGGTTTTGGAGGCGACGGATTATCTTAAAGTGATTGACGACGGCAGTGAGCAAGGGTTGATGCGGGTGGAAAACGTCAAAGAATTGCGGTCTGTGGCGGCCGATTACGAGAATCTAAGCCAGTTTTTGGAAAGTGTTAGTTTGATGGAAGGAATGGTAGCGCCGGAAAAATCGTATGACAAATACGTTAAAGAGGATTCGATAACCTTAATGACAATCCATGCTGCCAAAGGGTTGGAGTTTGAAAACGTTTTTATTATCGGGATGGAAGAAGGGCTTTTCCCTCATAGCCGAAGTTTGCTCGAAGTTGCGCAGATCGAAGAAGAGAGAAGATTGGCATATGTGGGAATAACACGCGCCAAACAAAAACTTTATTTGACCTATACTACTTCCCGACTCTACTTTGGTACAACCTCTGCCAACATGCCTTCGAGGTTTTTGATTGATATTCCCCAGGAGTTAGTGACGGCAATTTAACTGCGATTTACTTGAAGCTTTTTTTGAGGCCAAACATTCCAGCTGAAATAAGAATAGTACCGACAGCTAAAATCCAGACAGTTGGATTTATGGAACCAGCCGGGGCAAGGGTGCCGGCGCTACTGGAAGCGATATTGGCTGGTAGGTCGCCGATTGTAAGAGTGAAACTGACGGTTGTTGCACCAGAGGTGACTGTGACCGCATTATCCCCGGAGAGGGCAGTTGTCGGTGTCCACGACCAATTCCCGGAAGCATCGGCCGTTGCGCTTATTGCTTGACTGCCGACAGTTCCAGTAACTGCAGCACTCGCTGAGGTGATCCCCGTGAATGTTGGGGTTGTGGACGTAACCCAAAATTGGGTTGCGCCCTGGATGAATGTTGCCCCACCGACCGAACTAACGAGCCCAGATCCACCATACGTTAGGTTTTGGCTGCAGGCCATAGTTACCAAAGCAGTAATTAGAAAAACTACTAGAGGAGTTAGGAATTTAAATACGGACTTTCGCACCGCGGCAGCAGGCATAGTTCCAGCATAGTACTTTTGGGGCGGCGAGGCAAATAGGATGGTAGGATTGTGGGATGGTAGGAAGGTAGGCGATAATTAGCGAATGAAAGTCAGAGAGGTTACCGAAAAAGAGAAAAGGGCTTATGACAAAGTTGTCTGCCATGTGATTCAGTCGTGGGAGTGGGGCGAGTTTCGCAAGAGTACGGGGGTGGAGTTGGTGAGGCTAGGAGAATATGAAGGTAAGACATTAAAAAGGGCTTACCAATTTACGATTCATTCAGTTCCTTATATCAAGCAAAAAATCGGCTATTTGCCGAAAGGGCCGATGCCAACTAGGCAGATGATCGAGGGACTTGCGACAATCGCGAAACAGAAAAATATTGCCTACATTAAGTTGGAGCCTAATGTGGAAGCAAGTCGACTAACGCTAAACGCTAAACGCTTAACGCAATTAGGATTAGTAAGGGCGAAGAAATCTTTGTTTACAAAGTACAACTTTGTTTTGGATATTTCCAAAAGTGAAGAAGATATTTTGGCGAAGATGCATCCGAAAACCAGATATAACATTCGGCTTGCTCAGAAAAAGGGTGTGGAGGTTTATGATTCTGTTGAGGATAAAGATTTTGAGATTTACCTAAAGCTTTACTTTGAAACAACCAAAAGGCAAAAGTATTTTGGGCATACCCAATATTATCACCGCCTAGCTTGGGAAACCCTTAAAAAAGCGGGTATGGCGAGGGTGATGATCGCCAAATACAGTCCAACTCCAGACAGCACAGGTAGTCCTTCGACTCCCCTTCGGCTTCGCTCAGGGTCGCTCAGGACACGCAACCAAAGCGTCCCTTTGGTTGCGTGGATGCTTCTGGACTTTGGCGACACTCTTTACTACCCATACGGCGGTTCTTCCGATTTGCACCGCGACGTGATGGCTTCGAATCTTGTTGCCTGGGAAGCAATAAGGCTCGGGAAAAAGTTAAAACTTAAAAGCTTTGATATGTGGGGTGCACTTGGGCCGGAGCCGGACACCAAAGACCCGTGGTTTGGGTTTCACCGGTTTAAGGCTGGCTACGGCGCAAGGCATGTGGAATACGTTGGCAGCTTTGATCTAGTGATCAATCCGACGCACTACAAGTTATTGAACACCGCTGACTATATAAGGTGGTTAATCCTTAGAGCCACAAGAAGATAGATTGCCGCGCTCATTTCATTCGCTCGCAATGACAGGGAGAAAGAGACCTGTAGTTGGATTCCTATCTTGTGCAGCTAATTTTCGTTATGTTATACTTCTTACGTTGTTGATTTAAACAACTGGCCAGAAATTTAGAAATTTCTGGTTTTTTTGCGGAAAAATATTTTTTGGCCAAAAAAAACTCCAAATTTCTGAAAAATACCGCAGTTTCACCAACTTTTGTCCCAAAATTTGTCAAGTTTTTCTTTAAGAATTGACGTGTTTCGTGCGCAAATTTGAAAAGATTTTAATTACTATTTAATTTTTGGGCTAAAAATATTGGGAAGAATTCACTGGGCCTGTAGTTGACAGAAAAAGTACAATTTTTTACTTTTTCTAGTCATCCTGAGCGAAGTTGAAGAATCTCCTTTTAAGTAGATTCTTCACTAAGTTCAGAATGACATGATTGTGACGCTTAAACGATGTAAAGAAAGACTCCGTCTTTTTCTTTTTCTGGTTTTTTACCAGGGAATGGGTTGGTGTTGACCACGACTCTGGTCCCCTTTTTGCAGTTTTTGTAGATTAATGTCTCGAATCTGGCCATGGTTTTACGCATGGCATAGACCAAGACCACATCGGCAACCGCCAAATCAGCTTTCCAAAGGTTGGTCTGGTAGACTTTGACGTAATCTCCAACGCCACGAAGCTTTGCATGGATAATGGTGACAAACACCAAAAAGGGGTTAATTTCGTAACCGATTCCGTGCGCTCCTCTTTTGGCCGCTTCTATAGGGAGCCTACCGTCACCAGAACCGAGATCGACAAGAGTTTCGCCCTCTTTGATCTTGGATAGATCGAGAATCGTTTTTATCTTCGAGCGACGAGTCCCAACGTATGGTAATTCCAGAAAAAGGTCAAAGAAAAAGACAATGCCAATTACCAGAACAAATAAAACTAGAAGACTGGCAATTGTGAGGAGTAGACCTGCGATTATAGAAGACATAGGGTTTGAGACATTGATAAAAGGGTACCAAATGCAAGATTAATCTCACAAGGGTTTAACCCTTCGAGGACTCAGGGTTAAACCCTGTTCGATTCCTTGTTACTGAAAATTTGCAAGAGAGAAAGGATAAATGGAACCAGAGTGCGACTAACTTTTAGTGTTTATTACGCCGTTTTTCATCATCATCATCAATTTGCCGGCCGAGAATGTTTTGGTATACTTGAACACGATTTTTACCGCGATTGGTCACAAATGTAGCGTGATCAAGGTAGTTGTTAGCAAGGGGTCTGAACATACGTGCTGCCAGTTTCTTTATATGGGATACCCTCCTTTGTGAATCCTCGGGGGATGGTGTTTGAACACTTGACGGTTCAGTTCCCGATACCGACGTTTCCGGGCTTACTTCTGCCATACTTTTATCTTTTCAGATATTTAAACACTTAGCAAGGACTCAGACGTTTTAGATTTTGGCCAGGGAAAACGGGCAGATCGAGTTATAAGCACAATAGTTACATGCCGGTACCGAGCCAAAGTATTTTGGCTTGGCGGTAAAAAGATTGGTTTTCGTGTCGCGGAGGATGCTCTGCGCAGTTTCGGTTATCAAGTTTTCAACCTTGTCCAGATCTTTTTGAGTTGGCGTGTAGCTACCTTCGACACCGGTTTCCAGAAAATGCAATGTCACTTTTTCGGGAATCATGTTGTGTTTTTTCCAGTAATAGAGTGCATAAATACCCAGCTGGATAGATTCTTTGGCTTGAGAATTGGCACGCTCCTGGTCGATGTTTTCAGAAGATTTGTAATCAATAATTTCTATCTTGCCGCCGGGTTTGACATCGACCCGATCGAAACGGCCAACTATCGTGGTTTCGTTGATGACAAATTTAAAACCGGTTTCTACAAGACTTGGAATTTCCTTCGATTTGGTTTCGCGTTCCCAAAATTTCTCGAGTGCAAGTTTCCCTTGAGCTTTTCTTTTTTGTTCATGTTCGTGAGTAAGAAAACCCTCACTGTCCCAAACATTTTCGAACACTTCTAAAAATTGGGGCAGGCTCAATAGTTTACCCTGCTTTTTAGAATTTAAAAAAGCGGCGATGGCATTATGGAGTGCGGCACCATAGGCGATACTATGATGACGAAGGATGGGTATTCGCAAAAGGTGTATATAGCGGTATTTATAGGCACAAGTCAGGTAATCGTCGATTGATCCCTGGGTTAGTTTTAAAACATCAACATCGAACATCACGGTTTGGGTAACCCGCGGCGGGATGGGAGCAAATCTTTCAATTTTTTCCTTGGGAGAAAGTTTGACTGTTTGCAATTCTAGCCCCGGTTTATCTAGGGCCTCCAAAACAAATGGTGATGCTTTTTTGGCCCTGGCACCGCCGACATCACGCGACCAGGAAAAATAGAGAATGTCTTTGGCCCTGGTCATTCCCACATAGAAAAGTCTCCGTTCTTCCTGGATATGCCAATCGCCAGCCGGAAGCGTTTCGGTGATTAAAGTTTCCGGTAATTCGATTGCGTCTTTGCGATGACGTGAAGGGAAACGATCCGAAACAAGATTGACCATAAAGACAACAGGAAATTCCAAACCTTTGGCACCATGGACTGTCATCACATTGACCGCATCCAGATCCGGGTCGAATTCTATTGTTGCCGGATCGTCGCCCGCATCGCGCAGAGAAGTTAAATAATCCACAAACTGCATCACCGATTCAACTTTCGCGATGTCCTGGAATTCTTTGACCTTGTCGAAAAATTTAGCAATATTTTGGATTTTAATTTGGCTATCTATCCCCCCAACCCGCTCAAGCTTTTCCAAATAATTCGTGCGTTTGAGGAAATCATAAATAACCTTGCCGGCGGGCTGATCCTTGGAAAGATTTATAGCGGCATCTAAGTCTTCCATAACTTTCTCGAGTATGGCTTTGGCTTCGTTGGAAATTTCTAGTTCTTCTTCCGGAAGATTTCCCAAATTTTTAAGGACATAAAACAAAGATCGGTTTTTACGGCTTGCATAAGAATTTAATTTTATAGCTTCCAGTGGTGGTGTTTGGTAAATCTCGGAAGTTAAAAGATTAAAAAGATTTAGACTGTCTTCCACGTTGGAGATTGCGGTTAAGAAAGAAATAATCAAACTTACTTCCGGCTGCTCGTAAAGACCGGAGGAGCCGACAAATTTATGGGGGATCCCATGCATGTTTAGTGCACGTAGAAAGTTGTCCGCCTGCGAGTTCGCTCGGACAAGGATGGCGAAGTCTTTATAGGAGTAGGATGTAGCGCGTGGCGCGTGGGAGGTAGATTTCTTTCGATTTTTTGATATATGTTTTTCGATTTGGTCGGCGACGGCGTCGGCTTCTTCGGAGATAGTTTCAGTGAAAATTTCTTGCGGCGGATGACCAACACCTTTGCGGGAACGCAGCTTTTTGTCGATTTTGTTTTGGACTTCCAAACGATCCGGATTATTGTGGGTGATAAGTTTGTAGGCAGAGTCCAAAATGGTCTGAGTTGAACGGTAGTTTTCGGTCAAAACTACTTGGTCTGCTTTTGGATAAGTTTTATTAAACTCCAGAATGTTGGAAATTGCCGCGCCGCGAAATTTGTAAATTGAGTTATGGACAACAATTCCGTTCGCGATAAAGTTATGAGTTTTGTCAATTTCAAGATCATATACATTTAGTGTTTGGTTTCTTTCTGTGATTTCAACAATCTCGTCATAGTAGATTTTGTCTCCTTTAACGATTGGCAAATAATGACCTAAAACCAAATTTGAGGCGGGCATTACGAGTGCCGGTCTACTTTGAAAATTAGCAACACCGAGAGAAAATTTTGCTTCAATAAGCCCAGACGTTACATCTTTAAGTCTTTCTGCTATTTTCCCAAGTTCAACAATATCGTTACTTTGAATTCTCAACCTTAATCCTTTTTTGGCCTTATTCAAGACAAACCCTTCTCCTTGAAGTTTTTTAATAATCTCTGGGTTTGATGTTTGAAGATTTATAGTGTGACTTATCAGTGGGTTTTGTAATACGCCTGCGGTTTTAGATTTGTAATTTCTGGCGCAAAGCTCCAAGTTTATTTTAATCCTGTTACTTTGACCTCTCGTGACTGCTCCTAAAGTATGATGAGGAGAATTAAGATCAATGCCAAAATCCTCAGCAATGTTAAGAATGCCAGCTTCGTTGCCGAGATCCTTATACAATTTTGCTAACAAATCACCTTTTATTACTGTTCCCTGTCGATCTTTAAAAACGCCAGGAGGTATTCCATATTTAAGCGCGTAAAGCATTTCGTAATATCGTGCCTCTTCTGCAGTTTTAAATGCTCTTAAAGCAATAATCCTATCCGCTGATACTTCAAGTCTTAATCTGGTCGCTAAATCGTTGGTAATGCCAATTCTCCACCCTAGGTTTTGGCGATTCATTAAATAAACGTAGTAGTATTTTTTATTGATCACTCTTGATGGCACATAACAAAATACTTTGTGATTGTCGGTTAGCGTAATTATTCGACCGCTCATTGTTTTAATGGTGAGTAATCTTGCATTTTTTTTATTTTTGAAAACTTTATTGATTGTAGATATCGAAACGTGTCCCCTACCAACGGCAGTCATAACTCTCTCGCCCTCCTTAATTTTTTCTATTTTTTTCTTACCTGACGGAGTATCAATCAAAGTTCCCGATGGCAGGCATTGGTCATCATCTCCAACAACGCAAATGTTTTTATGAGCAGACGCGAGAAGATTAACCAATATATTTTGGGAATAGTTTGTGTCCTGGTATTCGTCTACCAAAATGTATTTAAAGCGTTGTTGATAAGAAGCAAGGATCTGTGGCCGGGTCTGAAAAAGTTTTATAGTTTTTACAACCAAATCACCAAAATCCAAAAACCCCGCTTCGTCTTTGTATTTTTCATAACTCTCGTAACAATGTGCCAATTCCAAATATTTATCCGCCTCTACTAATGTTTCGCTATTGGCTTTTTGCCTTTGGATATTAGCAAATTTCAAAAACTCTTCCGGGGAAACATTTTCGTCTTTGAGCCGGGAAAAGAAAGAAACAATGGCAGAAATATACCTTGTGGGATTACCAAGCGGACGGAAATAGTCGAGATTAAAACGGAAAAGGTTTTGTTGAAAAAATAAAACTTGCTGGGGACGGGAGAAAACTTTGAAATCGGGAGTTAAGTGAGCGTCGAGGGGATTTTCTTTTAGCACCCTTTCACCAAAAGCGTGAAACGTGGAAATCCAAGTATCAATAAAGCCGTAGGGAACTAGAACATCGACGCGTTCTTCCATTTCGGCGGCGGATTTATCGGTAAATGTCAGGGCCAAAATGTCTGACGGTTTGGCCAGGTTTTTTTCGATGATGTAGGCAATGCGGCGGGCAATAACTGTTGTTTTACCAGTTCCGGCACCGGCAATGATAAGGAGCGGACCGTTTGTTGTTGTGACCGCTTTGAGTTGTTCAGGGTTTAAATCTTTGAGGATCCCACTATTCTTACTACTCGCCTTTTCACTATTATTCATAGACGGCTCGTATTGCGAATTAGGGGGACGGGTATCGCTCACGGCGACATTTTAGCACGCACTACTTTGCTTTTAGAGACTTTTTCGCTTTTTCTTCTATTGTTTGAACGGTCGCAATTTTGTTGGAGAGTCGGGAATAGCGGGAGTTTACGTCGTCGCTGGAAGCGGCGGCATTTTTGATGTGTTTGGTCAGAAGTGCCAGGTGGCCCCCAAATTTTTCGGTTTCGTCGGAAATTTCCCGAAGCGCAGCCAGAATTTGGCCGGCTTGTTTTTCGATTTTGGTGCCTTCAAGCGACATGATGATTGCACGCAGATAAGCATACAGGGTGTTTGGGGAAACCGGACGGACGCGTTTGCGGTAGGCATAATCATCCAGATCCGGAGAATTCATGAGAATTTCGTAGTAAACCGGTTCGGAGGGGATATACATTAACGCAAAATCCAAAGTGCCTTCTTGGGGACGCAAGTATTTGGAACTGATGGCGTCGATATGCTTTTTAACGTCGATGACAAATGCCTTGCGGTGCATGATGGTTTCCGCTTCGTCTTTGGCCTTATGCATTTTGCGGAAATTTTCCATAGGGAATTTGGCATCGATGGGGATTATCCCCTGTTCTAACTGCAAAGCGGCGTCGACGATTTCACCGGATTTAAAAGCATATTGAAGATGAAAATGCTGTTTGGGTAAGGCTTGACCAAGTAAATCTTTGAGCACGGCCTCCCCCATTTGGCCGCGCATTTTAGGCGAACGTAAAAATTCCTGGAGGTCTTTCATGCCACGACCGATTTCTGTCATTTCGCCAATCGACTTTTGGACGTTGCCAATAACTTCGGCCGCTTTGTCCAGACGCTGAGAAATAACTTGGTTTTGGCGTACTACCGAATCGGTGTTTTTTTCCATGGAGCCGCGCATATCGGAAACTAGTTGGGTGAGAAGCTTGGTGGTTTCGTCGGAGCTCTTAGGTACGCTGAGTTTTTTAAGCTGTAAGTAGATGATTACGAAAGCAATAATTACCAATGCACCGATGATCAGAATGACAGTTGTGGGGTCCATGATGCTGATTATATATCGCGGAATTACGCAGAACCATACGCAGATCTACGCTGATTGTATCGTCATTGCGAGGAGCGTAGCGACGCGGCAATCTATTTTAAAGATCGCCACACCCCGTAGTGCGGGGCTCGCGATGACAAGGTGGGGTTGTTACAATTGAGATGTGGCTAAGCTACTTCCGTTTATCTTTTTGATTGCTGCCGGTTCTTTGTTTGGTCTAGCGTGGATGATAACCTTGGTCGACCCTCAAAAAGCGGCGTGGTACATATTGGCACTTTTTGTTTTACTTTTATTTGCTTTTGTCTTTAGTTTTTTGGGATTGATTCTCTTTTTTACCAGAACCAAAATTCACGGACGGATGCATTTGGACAACAACTGGTACGCGAGGACTTCTTTGAAGATGGCGTTTCTTGTCGCTTTGTTTATTGCGGTTTTGACAACACTGGGAATGCTGCAGCTAATCACCGTTTTTAATATGGCCCTGGCGGCAATTGCGATTGGGATTTTTATGTTCTGGGCTTATTTGGGTAAAAGATAATTATTAATTTTCAATTCGAAATTTTTAAACAAATCAAAATAATTTAATTTTTAAAAAAGTCAACGCTATGTTATCAAAATCACACCGATTGTAACAAGAACTGCGCAGATAAATTTCTTAACCAAATGGTCTCTTTCTTTTAGAAAAATTGCTGCCAGAATGACAGTTATAATTACGGTGGCTTGTAATATTGGCGTTATTTGTGAAGCGTTGGCGCCGCTTTCGATTGCCTTGTAGAAAAAGATGGCCGATGTTCCGTAACAAATGTCTAAGATTAGCATTTTGAAAAAAAGTTTGCCTTTCAAAAAAGCCTTTAGTTTGAATAACACTTTTGGGTTTACAACAATTAAAAATAGACCGGGTAGTAAAAAGCCGATTGCGGTATAAGAGTAGATATCGACATGCTTTAACAGGTAGGCATCGTTGGTGATTGCCAAACCGTAGAAGATTGCCATGCCAAGCGCATAGTAAATACCTCTGTTTAACTTTATCTTTCCCAAACGCTGAGATATTAAGACAACCGAAAGAAGAATAAGGAGTGTTCCGAACAACTGTTTTAAGTCGAACACTTCCTTCAACAAAATAACCGCCGAAGTGATGGTAACGATAACCCGAGATGCCGTGACAATGGTAATTTCCGAGGCTTCTAAATATCTGTACGCTTTAAAAAGACAATAAGTTCCGATTCCATACAAAACGGTCAGTAAGAGAAAATTGAGCGGATATTGTTGGACGGGCGGCATTTCAAATCCGCTATAAACAGCAAATAAACCAACGACCAAGGCACCAAGTAACTGAAAAACCACAGAATACGAATAAGCATCACTTTTGTCGTTTTTCATCAACACTCTTTGTAGGAGGCTAGAGATGGCGCTGAAGAAAACGGCTGCGAGTCCAAAGACAATCCAAGGCATAATGGTTAAAGCTCCATGTAATTTGTGTCCTTCATTGAGGGATCGAGATAAGGATAGAAGTTTCGCTCCCATGCATGGTTTTTAAGCTCTTCCATAATCTTGGGTGAAATTTTTCGGCCATCTGAAAGGGAAACGTTTTCTTCAACGTGATTTGTTTTTCTCATACCGGGGATAACTGTTGAGATTGCATCGAAAGACAAAATATAACGAAGATCGAGTTCCGGAATTGTCTTTGCCTCACTATCCAGAAGAGGTATTAATTTTTCGACTCGATCAACGAGTTCGCTTAAACGATCGCCGCCAAAAAATCTTTGACGAAAATCACCGTTCTCGAATTTGGTGTCTTTGGTAAACTTCCCGGAAAGACCACCTTCATCCAGCGGCACCCGGGCAATTAACCCAATATTGTGTTTTTTGGCATATGGTAATAATTTTTCCGTCGGCTTTTGGTGAAAAAGGTTGAAGATAAACTGGATTGTAGAAATTAACCCAGTGTCGATTGCTTTGAAACAATTGCTTGGCTGATAATCATTTACAGAAATTCCCCAATTTTTTACTTTGCCTGATTTTAAAATTTTTTCAACCGTTTCTTTCCAGCCATCTTCCTGAACTCAATCGTCTTGCCAAACATGGAACTGAACCAGATCGATCGTGTCGACACCAAGGCTTTTTAGGGAGTCATCGACACACTTCCGGATGTGATCGTTTGGAAAAACTTCGGAAATCGGAATATTCTTCCAAGCGGGCCACTTCCAATTTTTAGGAGCAACTTTTGTAGCAACAACAATTTTATCCCGATTTTTTGATTCTTTGAGAAACTTACTAATAAGTTCTTCCGAGGGGTGGTGGTCTGGATTTTTTTCGTCGTATCCGTAGACCCAGGCCGTATCGATAAAATTGCCCCCGAGTTCGTAAAATTTGTGAAGACTCCTTAGACTTTGCGCAAGGTCGGCCCCAGTCCAACAGTTTGGATCGTTGGCAAGCTGCCAAGTACCATAGCCGATTTCAGAAACTTTTAGACCGGTTTTTCCAAGAGTTCGATAATTCATATTGAAATTATACCAAGCTATTTGAAAAAGATTCTTCGCTGCGCTCAGAATGACAATGGATGAGATTGCTTCGTCCCCGCACTGCGGGGTCCTCGCAATGACGGAGTGGTTGCTTATTGTGACAACAAGATTATTCCTTCGCGCCAGCCGCCGGGGTCCGCGATCTCTTTACTGTCTTTGGTAATTATGTGAGTGGTGACAGCGATTGCTTTGTTTTGAGTATCAGCTGGTATTGTCCATTCCAAACTATATGGAGCACTGATATCTTCACCTATCATTTGCCATTTGCCATCGGCATAGGTTTTGACGAAAAATTGGACTTTGTCCACATTGGACGGATTGTCCGGCACAAGAACAATGGGCAGTGTCGCGTCCTTTATGATATCCCCGTTTTTGGGCGTGGAGATATTGCCGCCGAGATTATAGTTAGGGGTTTGCGATTTTTGGCCTGAAAGCAGTGGCTTTAATATAAGGAAACCAATGATACCAAGAAGTATTAATATTGCCACCAGACCAACTGGGTTGATTGGCCAGCCTTTTTCACCCTTTTCGATTGGACCGCGACGTTCGTGGGTTTCTTCTGCCATAGCAAGTAAAGTTTAGCACGGCGAGGCAAGAAAAAAGTCAATTTTGTAATCAGTGAGTCAGTGAGTCAGTGAATCAGTAGACCGGTGGATCGGTGAGTCTGAGTGCGACAGTAATGAATTTGGTAATTGAGGATATAGACCAAGTTACGTTAAAATTGCAGTTATTCAAATGGCTGAGGAAGAGAAAAAGACACCCATTTTGGTTAAAGTTTTTGCTACTGTAATTGCGTTTTTGACGTGGTTTATTTTGGTTGTTTCATTTTTTGGAGATATTACGATCTGGTGTCTTAAGTTCTTTTTTAGGGCTATTGGTAAGTTTGGTCGAAAAACGGGACTGGGCATTATTGCCACCCCGCCAAAATTTTTGCGCGGAGTTAGCAGATTTTTCCATCACCCGATTTTTAGCCAAGATAAGAGTTTTAAGGTGGGTTTAATTACAATTGCCGCACTAGTATTTACAATTTGGCTTTCCACTCACGATTTGCCCAGCCCAAAACAATTAGAAACACGCGACCTACCGCTGACAACCAAAATTTACGACCGAAATGGATTAATTCTCTATAACGTTTATACCGACCAGAACCGCACAAATGTAACGCTTTCGGGCATGCCCAGTAATTTAAAAAACGCCACAATCGCGGTCGAGGACAAAGATTTTTACAAACACAAAGGCTTTGATATCTTTGGGATTTTAAGGGCTTTCCGTAAAACTGTTTTTGAGAAAAATCTTCAAGGCGGTTCCACAATTACCCAGCAACTAGTAAAAAGCGCGTTTCTTTCACCGGAGCGAACAATAACCAGAAAACTAAAAGAACTTTATTTGGCCTTTAGAGTAGAAACGGCATTTTCTAAGGACAAGATTTTGGAAATGTATTTAAATCAGGTGCCTTATGGTGGAACTGCTTGGGGCGTTTCGGCAGCAGCCGAGCAATACTTTGGTAAACACCTTAAAGATTTGACCCTGGCAGAGGCGGCGCTTTTGGCAGGACTTCCGGTTGCCCCCACTTATTACTCCCCTTTTGGCCAAAATGTCCAAAGGTCGCTTGAAAGAAAGAACTACGTTCTTCAAAGAATGGTGGAGGAAAAATATATAACCCCAGCCCAATATAAAAAAGCCATTGCGGAAAAAATTCATTTCAAGTCTTCGGCTACAGATTTGAAAGCACCTCATTTTGTAATGTATGTACGCGAATACTTGGCCCAAAAATATGGTGAGGCTATCGCCTCTCGCGGAGGGCTTAAAGTGACAACAACACTCGATTTGAATATGCAAAGGCAGGCTGAAAAGATCGTAAAGGACGAAGTAGACGAGATAAAATACTTGCGAGCTACTAATGGGGCTGCTCTGATTACAAAACCTGCGACAGGTGAAATTCTGGCAATGGTGGGTTCTAAAGGTTTTTTTGACCCGACAATAGACGGAAATGTAAATGTGACCATTGCGGAAAGACAACCGGGGTCTTCCATAAAACCGATTAACTACGCGATGGCGCTTTATCGCGGGCTGATTACGCCGGCGACGATTATTATGGACGTACCGACAACTTTTGGGGCTGCCGGGACCACTCCATATCGCCCTGTTAATTATGATGGCGCTTTTCATGGGCCAGTCCAGGTAAGGTTTGCACTGGGTAATTCCTACAATATTCCGGCTGTTAAGGTGCTAGCTTTAAACGGAGTTGCTGAGTTTGTGAATTTTGCAAAGGAAATGGGGATTGCCACTTTTAAAGAACCGTCTCGATACGGACTTTCTTTAACTCTTGGCGGCGGAGAAGTAAAAATGACGGAGATGGCTACAGCCTTTGGGGTCTTTGCCAATGAAGGTATAAGACATGATTTAACGCCGATTTTAAAAATCGAAGATTCAAAAGGGAGGACATTGGAAGAATTCAAGCCGAGGGCCGGAAAACGGGTGCTTTCAAGAGAGGTGGCTTTTCAGATTTCTTCGATGCTTTCGGACAACAGTGCCAGGACCGCCGCTTTTGGACCAAGCAGTTTGCTCAATATTCCAGGGAAAACTGTCGCTGTCAAAACAGGAACTACTGATGACAAACGCGATAACTGGACAATTGGTTACACACCCACATATTTGGTGGCCACTTGGGTGGGCAACAACGACAACACGCCAATGAACCCCGCACTTGCTTCCGGTATCACGGGGGCGGCGCCCATTTGGAATGGGATTATGAAATATATTTTGAAAGATAAGGTTAATGTCGCTTTTAAAGTACCTTCCGGCATCAAGGGGATATGGATTTGCGGGTCGACGGGCGGATTGAAAAATGAGGGATGCAATAACAGGTTTGAATATTTTATTTCCGGGACAGAACCGAAAAAAGACACGTACGCAAAAGTTAAAGTTTGGGTAGAAAAAGGGACGAACAAAATTGTCGCAGCGGGGTCACCAAACGCAGAAGAAAAAGAAGAGGTCATTGTAAACGACCCTTACAGCAAGCAGAATTTTTGTGCTTCATGTGCGCCGCCGGCGAGCCCGACTCCGACGCCGCGTCCATAAGGGAACAACCAATAACAAATACTGTCGCAAAATAAGTATCTAGTTGATATGTATCAGCAGGTCCCCGCATTGCGGGGCTCCTCTGATATATCTCGCGCTTCGCTTGATATATAATTCAACAGTCATCTCATCGTTTTTATAGGAAAGATTTAAAAAATGGCTAAGAAGATTTATCTTACTACTGCTATTCCATATGTGAACGCGAGTCCGCATATTGGACATGCTTTGGAGTTTGTCCAGACAGACGTAATTGCGAGATATCACCAATTGCTGGGCTATGATGTTTATTTTTCCTCCGGATCGGATGAGAACAGTTTAAAAAACGTGCAGGCGGCGGAGAAAGAAAATATGTCAGTGCAGAAGCTTGTTGATAAATATTCGATCCAATTCGAAAATTTGAAAGATTCTTTGAACATTTCTTGGAATGTTTTTAACAGAACCAGTTTTAAAATCCACTACAAGGGTGCTCAGAAACTTTGGGAGATGTGTAAAAAGGAGGACATTTACAAAAAAAATTACCGCGGTCTGTATTGCGTCGGTTGTGAAGCTTTCTATACTAAAGAGGAAATTATTGAAGGCAAGTGTCCTGACGGGCACTTAAATATTGAAGAAGTTGAAGAAGAGAACTATTTTTTTAAACTTACTAATTATCAAGACTATCTTCTGAAGTTAATCGAAAGTAACAAGCTTAAAATTTTGCCGGAGAAAAGAAGAAACGAGGTTATTTCTTTTATCAAGCAAGGTTTAGAAGATTTTAGTATCTCCCGCTCCCGAGCCCGCGCCAAGGACTGGGGTGTCCCAGTGCCCGGCGATGAAACCCAAGTAATGTATGTATGGTTCGATGCCTTGACTACTTATTTAACAGCCATTGGGTTTGGAGGCGATGATAAGCTTTTCCAGGAATATTGGCTGGGTGACGGTAAAAGACTGCATGTTATTGGCAAAGGGATTATCCGTTTCCATGCGGTCTATTGGCCGGCAATGTTGGCCTCGGCCGGTCTACCGCTGCCGACCGACGAGTTTGTGCATGGATACGTTACAGTCGATGGTGAGAAAATTTCCAAGAGCCAGGGAAATGTTGTCTCGCCTTTTGAAATGGTCGATAAATTCGGACAAGACACAATTCGTTATTATCTATTGCGAGAAATTCCAGCGTGGGGTGATGGCAATTTTTCCATTGACCGCTTGAAGGAAATTTACAACGGGGAGCTTGCAAACGGTTTGGGGAATTTGGTTGCCAGGGTTGCCCGGTTGGCAGCAGATGTTAAATTGACACTTGGTGAAAAACAAAACTTTTTTCTTTTTAAAGGAGTTGAAACAAACCTAAACCAATATCGATTTGACCAGGCTATCGAGGCAATTTGGCAAGAGATCTCTCGGCTGGACAAATTAATTAACGAAGAAAAACCTTGGGAGTTGGAGGGCGACAAGCTTAAGGAGAAAATTCACCCGATTGCCAAGGATGTTAAAAATATTGCATATAATCTTTTGCCTTTTTTACCGGAAACTTCCAACAAAATCTTGAAACAGTTCACAGGGGACGTCACTGTGGAGCCCCCGCTTTTCCCCAGGATATGAGCTAAGGATTTAAATGACGCAACTAATTGATGTTCATGCCCATCTGGAAACTTTAAAGGATTTGAAGATTATTTTGCTCCGAGCAAAAGAGGCAGGAGTTTCCAAAATTATTACCTGCGGGAGTTCGATTGAATGGAGTCGGAAATGTGTAGATTTGGCGGAAAACGGCAGTAATTTGGTAGAAATCTATGCTTGTTGCGGCATCCACCCACAAGACGGAAAAGAAGAATTGGAGAGTTTGGGGTCTGGGTACATTGATCAGTTAAGACAACTCGTTGATTCGTCTAAAAAGGTTGTTGCAATTGGTGAGTGCGGGCTAGATTATGGATTAAAAACTGACAACGGACAAATGACAACTGACGAAAAAGAATTTCAGAAAAAGTTATTCCAAGAACAAGTAAACCTTGCTTCCGAATTGAAATTACCTATTGTTATTCACTGCCGCAATGCGTGGAGTGACCTGCTAGATATTCTGTCAGATGTCAGTGGTCAGATGTCAGTTGTTCGAGGAATGTTTCATAGCTGGACGGGAAGCCTTAACGACGCAAAAAGGGCTATTGCGTTGGGATTTTATATTTCTTTTTCCGGAATTCTGACATTTAAAAACGCCGGAGAAATTGTAGATGTTGCCAAGTGGGCGCCAGAAGATAGGATTTTAGTGGAAACCGACACGCCGTTTCTAACCCCAATTCCCCTTCGTGGAAAACAAAACGAGCCGAAAAATGTTAGAATTACAGTTCAATTTCTAGCCGAACTGCGTGGCAAATCCCTTGACACTATAGCCGAGGCAACAACGCGGAATGCCGAGAATTTGTTCAACCTTGAAAATTCTAAGCACTAAAATCTAAATACTAAACAATATCGAAATTACAAAAAATATACAGAGCCATGCGACCCTAAAGGGTCTTAATAATTTTAAACAGGTTTGGAAAATTACAATTTAGAATTTGAAATTTTGTTTAGAGTTTAGAGATTAGGATTTAGAATTTAAGACATATGATTAAACAATTCGTCGAAAAGTACGACAAGCAAGTACATAGGTTCCTGGAAATATTGCCAGGAACTTTTTCTTGGTCATTAATACTATTCCCGGTCTGGGGTTCTTTTTGGATACCCCATTATGTTGCTTATTACATAATTCTATTTGATGTCTTCTGGTTTTATAAATCTGCTTCGCTGGCAGTGACTTCCGTGATTTCGCATATAAAATTAGACGCTGCTAAAAAATATGATTGGTTAACAGATGCTAAAAAATTGGCAGATTTTAAAAAAGTCCATCATCTTATTATTATCCCGACTTACAAAGAACCACTGCACACAATAACCAGAGGCCTAGACTCGATCATGGCTCAAGATCTTTCAAAGGAAAAGATTTCTGTATGTGTGGCTTTCGAACAAAGAGAAGGAGAAGAAGGAAGGCAAAAAGCTAAAGAAATAGAAAAAATGTACAAAAATAAGTTTGGTAATTTAATTATCACTTATCACCCTGACTTGGCGGGGGAAGTTAAGGGAAAATCTTCCAATGAGGCTTACGCCGGCAAATATGCGAAAAAAATATTGGTAGATAAACAGAAAAAGGATATCAATTTTATAACCATTACCAGTAAAGATGCCGATGGTGTGTTTTTTGAAAAATATTTTTCGTGTCTGACTTTTATGTTTTTGACGACAGAGGCCAAGCACTTTAGGTTTTGGCAACCCATCGTACTTTTTTACACCAACATTTGGAAAATACCGGCCCCGATTAGGGTAATGAGCGCGCTTTCTTCGGTCTATCAGACCGGTATAAATGTTCGTTCTGACAAACTTGTGAATTATTCAAGCTACTCAACATCGCTTAAGTTAATTCATGACGTGGGCTATTGGGATGTGGATGTGATTCCCGAAGATTACAGAATATTTTTTAAGTCTTATTTTGCAACTGCAGGAAAAGTTGAAGTTGATCCAATCTTTTTGCCAATTTACGTAGATGCAGCCGAGTCCACAACCTATTTTAAATCTTTGGTAAATTTATACGAGCAAGAAAAAAGATGGGCTTGGGGCGTTTCGGACGATTCATATTTTATAAAAAAATGGCTGGTCGCCACCAATATTCCGTTCTGGCAGAGGACTTCCCGGGTTTTTAGAGTTTTGCTAGATCACTTTTTGTGGCCTGTTAACTGGTTCGCGGTTACATTGGGTGCCACAATACCGGTACTTTTAAACCCGGTTTTTGCGCAAACAGTAATGGGCCAAAATTTGCCAAGAATTTCCTTTGCAATTTTGACAACCTGCTGGTTGTTTTTGGCTGTGGTGTTGTTCGTGGATTTCCGCCAAAGACCAAAAAGAGACAATAAAGTTGGCTTGTTCCGAAAATTGATTACTCCAGTTGAATTTATATTAATGCCCGTAGTGACTTTAATTTTTACGGCGCTTCCAGGAATCGATGCGCATACAAGGCTGATGCTTGGAAAGTATTTGGAGTACCGAGTAACGGAGAAAGTCTGACGAAATTTTCCCCTAGGTTTTGAAGCCAGAAAAGTTTATATTTAGTTTGTATGTTTTCTTTGGCGCAGAATTACCTTACCCGCGGTTTTTGGGGTGATGAAGCTTGGACTTCGATGATCTCGCAGCTTCCCTACGCCCAGATGCTTAAAACTACGGCGGCCGATTTTCACCCACCAGGTTATTACACGATCATTGAAATTTTATACAGATTTGCCCCCCACACGGAAATTGTGACCCGGCTGGTTTCTATTCTCTTCTATTTGTTAACAGTCTGGATGGCATATTTACTTGCCAAAAGATTTAAAGGGCGAACTTTTGGTTTTCTTTCGGCAGCGGTTGTGGCTGTTAACCCAATATTTTTTACCTATGCTTTTGAAGCTCGGAACTACACGATGTTTGCATTTGCGGCTACGGCATCTGTTTACTTTTTGTTGGGGTTAAGCGAAAAATTCAATAAAAAAAACGCCATACTGTTTGTAATTTTTACGCTCCTGGGAATGTACACACATTACTACATGCTATTTGTGCTGGCCGCCGAAGGATTGTTTATCTTAATTTCCCTACGAAACATTTTTTGGAAAATGATTGGCCTGTACGCGATTGTGATTCTTTTGTTTTTACCATGGATCCCCTTCTTGTTTGGACAAATAAAATCCGCCGGGCAAAGTTACTGGATTGGTTCTATAAATATTCGAACCCACTACGAGGCACTAATGAGGATTTTGAGTGGCGAACATGAAAACATTTTTAGACCGTTTTTGTTCTGGTTATCGTGCGGACTATTGGTAGTTGGTCTTTTGCATCATATGCTGCGCAGAAAGTTTGAGAGAGCATACATTTTGATTTGGCTTTGGGCACTGGTACCGTTTTTTCTGGCCGCTTTACCGGGGCTTAAAATTGGTGAATTTAAACTACCTTTCAGGCCCATATTTTTTTGGAGATACTTGATCGGGTCATCCGTACCTCTTTCGTTACTGATAGTACATAGCGCGCAGAGGCTAAGTTTTAATTTATATAAACCCGCAGTGATTGCCGTGATTGTTTTAAGTTTGGGTGTGGATTTTCTGACATTTGGTAAATTTCCGGCAACCTTTAAACAAATTTATCAAGCCCAAGTTATTAACCAGATCCGGCTCGGTGACAAGATTGTGACGGTGTTGCCCTCATTTGCGGAAGTTCTTTACTACCGAAACTATTTTGGGTTGAAAAACGAATTGATCATTTTGCCCGAAGGACTGGTGCAATTTTCCGGTAAGAGTTTGCTGGATTCTTATGTCCAAAACGGAGTAGTAAAGATTGCCGAGAGACCTGTCAGCGGGCGGTATTTTGAATTGAGCCCGGGGCCGAAGGTAAATGTGGTATCGGCTGAGTGAGCGCTGATCTACGCTGAACTATACGCAGATTCACGCAGAAAAGATTGCCACGTCCCGCAATGCGGGACTCGCAATGACAAAAGTTTAGAGATTCTGGATATACAGAGCCATGCGATCCTGACGGATCTAAAGCCAGAATGACAAGGAAAAGATTATAAAAATGGTTAAAAAGATTAGTAAGCACTATCTTTATTTCTGCTTGATTCTTTGCGGAATATTCCTGTTGAGGATTCCTTCTTTGTTTGAGCCTCTTTGGTATGGAGACGAGGGGATATTTGCGGCTGTAGCGCGCAACCTTAACTTGGGAGGGGTACTTTACCAAACGGCGTGGGATAACAAACCACCGATGATTTATTTAACATACTCTTCTATTTTTAAGTGGTTTGGCGTAAACGAATTTAATATTCACATGGCGGCGCTTTTAGCCGTTTTAGTTACAGCGGCTTTAATTTACGAGATTGTTGTTTACAAATACAGCGCCAAGAGAGCGCTGGTGGCCATGGGCATTTTTGGAATCCTTTCCAGCCTGCGCGTATTTGAAGGTAATTTGGCTCTGACTGAAGTATTTATGGTGATGTTTACCGCCCTGGCGATGTTTGTGGCTATCAGGAGAAATTTTGATTATAAGTCTGTTTTTGGCGCCGGTGTATTGTTTGCAGTTGCCTCTTTGTATAAACAAGTCGGCGCTTTTGAAGCAGCTGCTTTGGGAATTTATTTATTTTTTGTTTCCAAGAACTTTGTCGGGTTTGTCAAAAAAGGCGCAATACTTTCCGCCGGTTTTGCGTTTCCGTATTTGCTGACGATTGGCTATTTTGCCAAGATGCATCTTTTAAACGATTACATATTTGCGGCCTATACCTACTACCGTATATATCTCAACGAAAGCCCAAAGTATGCGCTATTAATTACTACCTTGAAATATGCCCCGATTGTACTGGCCATTGCGTATTGTTTCATCAAAAGAAGACAAAAAGAGCTAAGTGTCTTTAATTTGTTAGTTTTGTGGTTATGTTTTTCATTTTTGGGAAGTTATTTTTCGGGACGAGCTTATGGGCACTACATGGTCCAAGTGTTGCCGGCGTTATCGATTGTGCTTACGACAATCAAATTCCAACTAAAGAAAGCAAGCATTGGTGTGGGAATTGCAATCACTGTGATTATTTTAATTTTAACGAAACTACTTTTTCCGAACATTTTTGGTTGGAACCCCGGAGACCAGTTTAAATACTACGGAAACTTTGTTAATTATGTTTCCGGGAGTAAGACCACTGACAGCTATAATAATTTTTTCGATGGCAATGTGAACAGGATAATGGCAGCAAATGATTTTTTAAGAATAAATGGGGCGATGGGAAAAAGTGTTTATTCTGAGCGAAAGCGAAGATCAGACAACAAAGAGCGAGAGAATATGGTTGTCTATATTTGGGGTGATCTGCCCTGGATCTATGCAGCATCCAGTGTTTGGAATCCGAGCAGGTATGTGACCTCCTTTCATGTTTTTGGGGTTCCGAACGGTAAGGCGGAAGTGATGGTAAGCCTTTTGAAAAACCCACCTTTATACATTTTGAAGCCGCCAAGATCGATTGGGGAGTTTAACGAACTTGAGAATTTACTCGCCGCTAACTATACTTTGATCTCTAACATCGACGGTACGGACGTGTACTTCCTGAAAACCAGCCCTAACTCTAAAAACGATGAGCATCTTCCCCAAAAGGCAAAAAAGTAATACCGGAGAATTAAGCTTTAACACTGCTGAATTCAACCCGAAAATCATTGGTATCAATTTCGAGCAAGGAATCCAAAAAGGAATTTTTGCCAGCCGCATATCTTATTTTTCTTTTTGGGTGCTGGTTGTCAGTTTAATTTGCCAGGTTGCCTTGATCGTTTTTTCGTTAGGTAAGCTGCCGGGAAAAATACCCATATTTTATTCAATGCCATGGGGGGAATCTATTCTGGCGGAGGCCGTTTTTATATGGATAATTCCGATTTTGAATTTTGTCTTTGCCGTTTTTGATTACTTTCTCATAAACAGATACAAAGATGACAAGTTTTTGGCAAGCTCTCTTTCGGCTCTGGTGATTTTGGTTTGCTTCATTTGTAGTTATGGAACTTTAAAAATTATTATGCTGCTTAAATGACGTTTTTAATACCGCTTTTCTTTTCTTTTTTGCTTTGTGCAATTTTGGTACCTATTACGATAAAACTGGCCAATAAATTCGGATTTGTAGATGACCCCGATTCCCATAGTCACCCGGCCATTGTTCATAAAAAAACATTACCGCGGGCCGGCGGCGTGCCCATATACATTGCCGTTGTAGTGGGCGCTCTAGTTTTTGGAATATTGAACCAAAAGTTAATAGGGATAATTATGGGTGGTTTAGTTTTGGTTTTTGTGGGAGTAGTTGATGATAAATTCGATCTAAAAAGCCGGTATAAATTGCTGGCACAAATTGCCGCGGCGCTGATTGTTGTTGGCAGTGGCATTGGCATAAGTTTTATCCCAAACCCCATTGCGGCCGTTTTGGGACAAGGTTACGATGTCATCCGGCTGGACACTTTAAAATTTGTCATTGATTTTTTGGGTAGTCATTCAATAGTGATTATTGCCGATTTGTTTGCTTTGTTTTGGATTGTTTGGGTTGTGAATATGGTGAATTTCAGCAGTGGCGTGGATGGACAAATGCCATTAATTGTTTTGGTGACCCTTCTGGTTATTTTTGCATCGACTTTAAGATTTTCGCCAAGCGACCCCAATGAAACCCTGGTCTCGGTTTTGTCCTTAGTGGGAGCCGGGGCAACGCTTGGATTTTTGGTTTTTAACTTTTATCCGGCAAAAATATTTCCGGGGGATTCCGGTTCTTATTTTTTGGGTTTTCTGGTCGCCGTTTGTGCCATACTCTCGGGTGCGAAGGTGGGAACAGCACTACTGGTGATGGCTGTACCACTAATTGACGGTGTTTTTATTATTTTTCGCCGTCTGCTTTCGCGAACATCACCGTTTAAAGGAGATAGCGGACATTTACAGCACCAACTGATGAAGCTGGGTTGGGGTCAGCGTAGAATAGCCTTGTTTTACTTTTTGGTCTGTGTTATTTTGGGCACTCTTGCTCTGAGTTTACATTCTGTTGAGAAGCTATTTGCACTTTTTGTCGTTATAATAGTTATAGTTGGTGCGCTGTTATGGCTAAATATGAATTTATCTCGAAATCTCCTAAACCGGTCCAAATAATATTTTGGTTACTTATATCTTGCAGACCACGGCAATGGTTGAAAAACATGGCACTTTTTGGACCTTTGGTTTTTGCCGGAGAATTTTTTAATCCCGGAAAATTTTGGCTTGTTGTTTTTGGATTTATAATTTTTTCGATGGTAGCATCGGCTATTTACATGGTTAACGATGTTATTGATATCGACAAAGATAAAGCACACCCCTTCAAAAGCAAAAGGCCGATTGCGGCTGGGATGTTATCACCACAAGTCGCTATTGCGGCTTCTGTTGCACTCTTGATTACAGCACTGTTTGTAGCTTCTAGGGTGTCTTTATTTTTTACATACGCGACTATCGCGTACGCAATTTTGCAGGTCCTCTATTCGCTCTATTTGAGATCAATGATTCTGATAGACGTGATGGCAATTGCCACCGGATTTTTGCTGAGGGTTTACGCAGGAGCAGTATTGATTGATGCGCATGTGACTGTCTGGTTTATATTAACCGTGGCATCGTTGGCGCTGTTTTTGGCTGTTGGAAAAAGAAGGTCTGAAAGAACGCTACTGGCCGGAACAGGAAACTTGGGAACGAGATCGATTCTTTCGCATTACCCGGAATCCCTGCTGGATTCATTGAGCGTAATGTTTGCAACCACCTGTTTATTTTCCTACACAATGTTTACTTTCCAACAGCCAATACCGGTTGCCGGGCCGCAACTGTTTGTAGTTTTTGATGATTATTTACCCAAGACATTTCTGGCATCTAAATGGCTGATGATTTCCGTACCGTTTGTGATTTATGGAGTCATGAGATACCTGTATGTAATCCATGAGAAAAAAGAAGGGGAATCACCGGAGCGGGTCCTGCTTTCGGACAAGCCGCTTTTGGTAACCGTGGTGCTTTGGGCGATGTCGGTATTTTTGATAATTTACGGAACGGGATATTTACCGGCTAGGTTTTTACAGCTGCTGCAGTAAGATTTTCGATCTGAAAATTGCTTAATTTGATGAGAAGGTTTGGCACCTTTCAGATTGAGGAGTCACCATTTGCGACATTATCAGAACATATAATTAGTAGCTTTTACTTAGTTAGCTTCTACTTGGAACTCGACGGTTTGGCTGGAAGCGCTGGATTCTTTGGCGGAGTAAATGCTGAGCGGGATGGAGACCGAGCTTGGGGCGGTAATTGAAGTTTGTCTATTTTCCAAATCTTCCCCAAAGAACACTTCGGCATCGCCGGAAGTTTTGATAATTGAGTAATTTTGAGTGCGGTTGGTGGGATTGGTAATAAGAAGTAAACTCGTAAATGCTTGGGATGGAGAAATTTTAGTGAAAGTGATTTTGTAATCTTCTTTCTCCTGGGAAAGTTTTACATTGGGGAATTTATCAACTTGGGAAATTATCAGGTAGGGGCTTTGGGATTTGGCGCCGGCGACGCTGGCCGGTTTGCTAATGCTGCTAGCGAAATAAAAAGGTATGCCCAAAAGCAAAAGCAGGGTAAAAACAGCGAGAAAGTTTAGAAATGCCCAGTAAACGTGTTTTGGTTTCATGTTCTTAATCTTTGGATTTCGATTTCTCTTTGGACATCTAGGGCAAATATCCAGGAAAAATTCGCAGCAATTAAGAAAGCGATGATGCTAATTTGCGGAAACGTCACTCCAAACATGCTGGAGATAACCAAAAAACCGACAACGAGCCAAAGATAAGTTAACCAAATGGCGCCCTGGTGATAAAGATCGTAGCTGGGGGCTATCAGGCTCTCGAGGTTAAGACTAACAAGTTTGGCGTGGATATAGGGATGGATGTGACTTTTGTGGAGAAAGTGGGCGCGGAAAATGACAAATATGGTGCCAAAGGAAGCCGCAAAAAGCATCGCCAGGTTGGAGAAATTTTCGGCTAGGATATAATTTTGGGGACTGGTGAAGGTTATGACCGGTAAAATTTTGAGGATCCCCCCTTGTTCGACGACAAAATCCAGGTGGTAGATAACTATTGCCAGGAAAAGTCCGAGCATTTTACCGACAATCAGGGCGATGGCAGGGATGATGGCTTCGTCGATTAACTTGGTGACAGACTTGGTAACCACCTATTAAGTATCATGTATCAGGTAGTAAGTATCAAGTATTACGACTACGTCCGCATATTATTATGCAAGCTATTGAAGTCGCTGCTTCAATAAGAGAGCTTGTTTTTCTCGCAAGCTCGAAAAATAGCGCTTCATAATAGCAAGTATTTGGTATCAAGTGCAACGGCTACGTCTGTATATTAAAGAGTAAACGTCGGTCCTTGCAGTGATATTTCGTTCCGAAAATTGCTTAATTTTCGGAACGAGGAGTCACAAGCAGAATTATAGAATGAATCTATGGTTGCAAAGACCGACCTTGTTCTTGTTTTTATATCTTTTTGGTGTAGTCGGCGGAGATCCAGCCTTGTTTACCATCAAAGCTAATTTTTACCCAACCGGGAGTTTCCTGGATGATATCCAGTTTGTCACCAGTGTTTACACGGCCGATTTCCGGACTGTTGATGGATGAATCTTGTCTCACCCGTAAGAACCCCTGGGGCGTTTGGGTAATTTGCACTTTGGAAATAGTTGGGGTTGGAGTTGGAGAAGCAAGTAAATCTTTGGCTGATATTGAGGCTAGGGTAACGTTTACCTGAAGCTGGTAGTTTTTTACCACTTTTATCATGAATTCACGCATGGTGTAGTTTTCGCGACTCAGCTGTAGTTTGTGCTCGCTGAGGCTAATATCGTTTACCATAAGCGGTGTCGTGCCAATAAGCTTGCCGTCTATGGTAAGGGTGGCACCTTTTGGTTGGGAAATAACCATGAGGCTGGTTTTACCAGGTTCCAATGATAGGATTTCTCCTGATTGGGCCAGAAAATTGTCGGTAAGCTGGCGGTTTACAACCGTGAGGGTAGATTCCCGTAAATCGAGTTGGGTCGCGAAATTGGCCTCGGTAGCCGTGATTTTGAGGATATGCGTGCCTGCTTTGAGCTGATCGGAGTAAAAAGGAGTTTTACCAAGATGTTTTCCGTCCAAGAACACGGCTGCTTCTGGTAGGCTGGTAACCTGGAGGGCGGCTGGCTTTGATGTTCCTATTGAAGAACAGCCAGAGAGAAAAATGACTAAAGACGAAAGACTAAGGACTAACGCTATGTTTTTGGCCTTAGTCTTTAGTCGTTTAGCGTTTAGCGTATGAAAAGGCATTGGGAATACGGTAGCAGATACAACTGACTAATGACAACTAACAACTAACTTTGAGGCTGGGTTGAGGCTGAGTTAGCGTGGAACTGCACAGGATCGCGCGGAAAGATAATTTTCAAGGAACAACCTTGCGGTCAGTGACCCTTGCAAGGTTGCACCTTGAAAATACTATCGGATACGTTGTAATTATGCTCTGGGTTTGACTTTTGGCACGGTTTTTGCTATACTGCGTTTTCTTAATTACAACTATTATGGGTTGTAATTGATGTTGCTTTCTCCCCCACTGTTCTTTTTTCCCAAGGGGGTACTGCGCAACAAATATATGAAAAAAAGAAAAGTAATTAAAGTAAAAAAGGTATCAAAAGTATCAAAGGCTGTCGCAAGCTTATTTAAGGCTAGAATGAGCAAGTTTAGCTTCAAATCGAGCTTGAAAGCGGCCTTAAGCTTTACGCACAGGCACATCATGATCAGGCCTCGTTTGAGGCTAGTTTCCAAGCTAATTTTAATTGGTGTTTTGGCTTTAATGCCCCTAAGCTACGCATCCAAGGCTATTGCAAGCAACCGCGATAAAGTGGTTGTAAATGGCCACAAAATTCTTGTAGCCCAGGCTGCAACTGTGCCTAACAACACAGACGAGGTTAACAACGTAGACCAAGTAATCGAAGCTAAAAAATCACCTTTTGAATTTCATATGCCGGTTAACGGTTATACTTCTCAAGGTTTCTACGGCTACCATAACGGTGTTGATATCGCGGCTGATTTTGGTTCGCCAATCCACGCGCTTGGTATCGGAAAAATAGCTTTTGCCGGATTCCTGGCTGAGGGTCACGGAAATACGGTGGTTATCGAACACGAAAACGGTTTGCAATCACTCTATGCGCACATGGACAAAATATATGTGGGTGTAGGTGACCAAATAGATTCTCAACGACCGATAGGGACTGTCGGACTAACGGGACATACAACCGGGCCGCATGTACACGTGGAGATTATCGACAACGGCATCCACGTTGACCCGGCCGGCTTGTTACCGGCCAACTAAGCGCAGAACTATGCGGAACCGTACGCGGAAACTACGCAGACATTCTCACTTGAGGGATCGTAGAATAGTACCTTCTTCTAAATCTTTTTCTTTCTCTTGATACTTACCTTCAATTTTGGCTGTCAATTCCTCCACAAGAATTTTAAATTTCACAGGATGTGAGACGTGTTCGACGACAATTTCGCGCTGGTCAAAACCGGCGGTGATGATGAGCAAATGGCCGGTATTATAAAGCAGGCGCTGAATAAACGACTGGTCCACGGTGATATGAGTAATGCGATCCAGCGGCGCAGTGACAATTTTGCGCGAGAAAAGCCCGGTTATGATTAATATCCTGTGATTTGTGACTACGTATATGTTGGACTGACGTTTTTTTAATATTTCGCTGGTTGTTTTGATCTTGAGAATCACAATAACCGCGGCGAGAATTCCGAGCCACTTGAGCCAATCAAAATTGGGTATGCTGATTAATCCAAAAAACATAAAGGCAGAGAAATAGAAAAAACCCAGTGGGAGCATCAGCCAAATTACGACGTTGAACCACATGTAGCGGGAACCGATTGTGGTCACCAGTACAACTTCTTCGTTGGAACTGAGATATTTGCCGATTTTTTTATGCTGGCGTTTGGTGGGAGGCTTATGGTAGGAGCGGACGGGCATGAGTCTATATTAGCACCAGTGATGATTAATACAATTGACAACTGACCACTAACAACTGACAATTGGTTACATCTGCTCATGGATCAATCGTTACTTTCGAAAATTCTGATTAAAATTGGGATCGCTATTGCAGTGATAGTTGCCTTGGATTTGGTCTTTATTAATTACTGGGTGCTTAAACAGAGTCAAAGAGACAAAGAGCCACAGAGCCAGAGGACGGTAGTCGTGAATGTTGATAAAAATATTAAGTCCTCGCCTACTCCTATACCAGAACCAGACGCTTCTGCAACACCAACGCCAACACCTGCGCCCACGGCAGTACCGACACAGACCACTACGACGCAAACAGTTGTCCGGCAAACTGTCGTACAGACTCCGCAACAAATTTTTATTCCTATCGGGGACGGATCGACAACCAGTAGTTCATACGCTAACTTACCTGGAGTTCAGGTTACACTCGACAGTTCTAAATACAGTAATATTGCCAGCATTTATTTTGAAGCAAACCTTTCGGTTACCGGCGGCAACGGTATGGCTTATGCACAACTTTACAATTCAACCCAAAATCATCCTGTTTGGTTTTCGCAAATTTCTACAAATTCCCCCACCGGGTCACTGCAAACTTCGCAGCAGATCAATCTGGACCCCGGCGTGAATACCTATGTGATCCAAGCTTATACGACACTGACTCAGTATCCGGCTAATGTGAGTACGGCGAGGATACAGATAAATCTGCAGTAAAAGTAGATGGTTGGGTTGGAGAAGCTAGTAAAAAATAAACAGTGAGTCGGTGAGTCAGTATATCAGTGATCCGAAAAGTCAGTGAATCCGTTGAGTAAAAATTGTATAATCCAAAACTAGATGGCAAGTGAGAAGAAGTTTCATAAAGAATTGATTCAGCAAATGGTGGTGCTTTCAACGGCTGGGTTTGGACTAGTGGCGGCTTTGGCGTGGAACGAAGCGATTCAATCTTTCGTGAACAATTATATTGTGAAATATATTTCCCCCGGGTCCGGAGTTTTATCGCGGTTTATTTACGCGATTATTATCACTGTTGTTGCAGTGCTGGTAACGTATCAACTTTCCAGATTGAGCCAGGAAGATTAGGGCTGTGGGGAATATTGGGGTCGTTAGAAGTTAATAATCCATGCCACCACTTGGCATCGCGGGGGTCTTATCATCACGACTTGGAAGATCGCAAATAAGACACTCGGTGGTTAAGATCATCATAGCAACAGACGCTGCGTTTTGGACTGCAGAACGAGTAACCTTGATTGGGTCTATAATACCAGCGGCAACTAAATCTTCAAATTTCCCTGAAAGGACATTTAGACCTATGTTTCCTGTTGCCTTTTCGACTTCTTTTACGACCCAGCCAGCATCAATACCTGCGTTTTTAGCAAGCATTGAAAGTGGTTTTGCCAGTGCTTCGCGGACAATTACAACACCGATTCGTTCGTCAGATGGCATAGAAGCTTCAATTATTTTGTCCAAAACTTTGCGGGCTCTTATTAGGGCGACTCCCCCACCTACGACATAACCTTCTTCGACGGCCGCTTTTGTAGCATGGACGGCATCGTCGACTCTTTCCTTTTTCTCTTTAAGTTCGATTTCGGTGGCAGCCCCAACGTTGATTACGGCTACTCCTCCAGAAAGTTTAGCTAAGCGCTCTTCAAGCTTTTCGCGGTCAAAATCACTGTCTGTGGTTTCGATTTCGGCGCGGATTTGTTTGATTCTAGCCTCGAGTGCGGTTTTGGCGCCTTTGCCGCCAACGATTATCGTGTTGTCTTTGTCGGAAACGATACTGTCGGCTTTCCCGAGATCGTCGACGGTAACCGATTCCAACTTGCGGCCCATGTCTTCGGAAATAACCGTTCCGCCGGTAAGAATAGCGATATCTTCGAGCATTTCTTTGCGTCTGTCGCCGAATCCCGGGGCTTTTATCGCAAGAACGTTAAACACGCCCCGCATTTTGTTAACGACCAATGTTGCCAGCGCCTCGCCTTCGACTTCGTCGGCGATAATTACTAAGTTTTTGGAGATTTTTACGAAATTTTCCAAGAAAGTAACAAGATCTTGGAGAGAAGCGATTTTTTGGTCGGTGATTAGAATATGAGCGTCTTCGATCACAGCCTGCATTTTGTCGGCATCGGTGACAAAATAGGCGGAAACAAAGCCACGGTCAAATTCCATGCCTTCTTTGTATTCGACGGAAAGCTCCAAACCTTTGCCTTCTTCGACGGTGACTACACCGTCCGGACCAACTTTTTGCAGTGCGTCGGCGATTAATTTACCAATTTCTGAAGATGCAGCGGAAATTGTAGCGATTTTTTCAATTTCGCCTTGGTCCCCGACTTTTTTGGCCATTTTCCTAAGTTCGGCAACAACGGCGGCGCTGGCCTTTTCGACACCGTTTTTAAGAATCATGGGATTGACACCGGCTGTAATGTTTTTGAGGCCTTCTTCTACAATTGCCTGGGCTAGAACTGTGGAGGTTGTGGTGCCGTCACCGGCTACATCGGATGTTTTGCTGGCTGCTTCTTTAACCAAAGAAGCACCCATATTTTCAAAAGGGTCTTCGAGTTCGATTTCTTTGGCAACGGTGACACCGTCGTGGATAATGCTGGGAGCCCCCCATTTCTTGTCTAAGGCAACGTTCCGGCCTTTAGGGCCTAGAGTCGTTGCGACTGCGGCGGCGAGCTTGTCGACACCGGCTTTTAGTTTGGTGCGGGCTTCTTCAGAATAAATAATTTGTTTAGCCATATCAGTTAATTTTTAATTTACAATGCTTCACGTTTCTTTCAGAAAGTACAATTTTAAATAAATTTTCAATATTCAAATTTAAAATTATTTCGCAACGACGGCCATTAGGTCTTCGAATTTAATGAGCATGAGTTCTTTGCCGTCTACTTTAATTTCGTTGCCGCCCCATTTTTTGTAGACGACCTTGTCCCCTACTTTTACAGGGCAGGGAACTTCTTTACCGTGATCAAAAATTGGGTCGCCGATGGCCAGTACTTTACCTTCTTGGGGTTTTTCGTCAACACTGTCCGGAAGATAAATTCCGGTCGCCGTTTTGGTTTCTTTGGCTGCTGGTTCTATTAAGACGTAGCCTGCGAGTGGTTTTAACATTTTTAGTTGACTAAAGTCTAAAGACTAAGGACTAAAGCTTTAGACATTCGTCTTTAGTCTTTTGTCTGTTTGCGTATTCTAGGGCAAAAGGGCAAAAAGCGCAAGCACTATATGATTGCGACTGCTAACATTCTAGCAAAAATTTTCGTTATGTCAAGGGGAGAGCGGGTCTATGTCAATTATGGGGGTAATTCCTGGGGGTATTTTTGATGATGTTCTGTTTGTGATTCTCATGAGCTGAAAAGCCTTTTAGCTGTTCTAAAAGGCTTTTGTGACATGTAAACACCTCTTTCCACTTTAAAAGTATATACAAAAAAAGATGTTCCCAAAAAGTCTAACAAATTTCACAGCTTCAATTTAAGGCTAATTGTTACCCCCATGAGTGTAATAGAGCCCGGGAGAGCAACTATTGTCACTTGATAAGACCCATTTAGTCTTTTTTGCCTTTGGCGACTGCCTCCATGAAGGCGAGGTAAAGAGGATGCGGGCGAAGCGGGCGGGATTTGAGTTATCTTGAACCCTTTAACTCCTGCTCTACCCTTTCGGCCAGGAAAATTTTCATAAGAGACTGATAAGGAACATCCCTTTTGTTTGCCAACTGTCTTATGCGCCAGAGCAAAAATTGGGGAAGTCTTAAGGAAATTGTTTCGGTTGAAGGTTTTAGATGTGACAAATCCATTTCGATAGGTTTAGTAGTATCGAAATATTCGGTTGTATCAGCTGTTGCCCAAAAATTTCTTTCTTCATCCTCACTTTTAAAATGTGGGATTTTTTTAAGATTTTTCATATACCGTCACCTCCTTTTTATTCATATCTCGAGTGGAAATCGGTCTGACTTTTTGTTTTCGGACAGTAAAAACTACCGTTAACTTCCTCCCTTGATTCGTAATGCCATAAGCTAAAAATCTTTCTTCTTTAATCGAATGTTTCGGGTCTTCAAATAATTTTAACGGCCTATTCAAAAAGATTTCTTCTGCTTCTTTAAAATGGACTTTGTGTTTTTGCCAATTCTTTTCAAGATTTCCCCCATCCCAATCAAATGAAAGGGGTGCGGGAAGTTTGGCCACATTTATAGTATATTGCAAAAATATACATTTGTCAAATGGAGAAGGATCCTGAATTTAACTATCAGCGGGGCACGGAATTAGTCGCTCGCAAGATGATTCCTTTAATCTTTTTTGCCATTGGCTACTTTCTCCATGAAGGCCAGGTAGAGGGGGTGAGGTTTGAGGGGGCGGGACTTTAGTTCCGGATGAAATTGGACGCCAACAAAAAACGGATGGTCTTTGAGTTCGAGCGCCTCGACCAAGTTGCCGTCTTTGGTGGTAGCGGCGATGATCATGCCCTTCTTTTCGAATTCCGCTTTGTATTTATTATTGAATTCGTAGCGATGACGATGACGATCCGAACCTGTGACTTTACCGTAGGCTTTGACGAATTTTGTGCCTGCTTTGGCTTTCCATTCCCAAGAACCAAGTCTTTGGGTTCCACCCAAGTTGTGATATTTGACCAAATCCTTTTGATCTTTCATGACATCGATAACCGGATATTTGGTTTTGGGATCGATTTCTGTGGTATTGGCATCCTTGTGGCCTAGCACGTTTCTGGCAAATTCGACGGCGGCTTGCTGCATACCGTAGCAAAGTCCGAAGTAAGGAATTTTGTTTTCGCGGGCGAATTTCACCGCCTGGACAATGCCTTCGACTGCCCGAGTACCATAGCCACCCGGAACAACGATGCCGTCAAAACCCGCGAGCATCTTGGCGCCTTCTTCTTCGATCTGGCTGCTATCGATCCAAGTCATTTTTAGTTTGAAACCGAATTTGGGAGCGGCGTGGCGAAGCGATTCGATCACCGAAAGATAGGCATCGGACAATGTGAAGTCCCCAGTTGAAAAATATTTGCCAACCATGGCGATTTTGGCGGTTTTGGGAGCGGTTAACATATCGTTGACCATGGTTTTCCACTCCTTGAGATCGGCTGTACGAGGCTTGATGAACAATTTTTTAAGAACTTTGTCGGAAAGATGCTGGTTTTCAAAATTTAGAGGTACCTGATAGATACTTTCGACATCGGGAGCGCTGATAATATCATCCGGATGAAGGCCGCAGGCAATGGCAATTTTCTCTTTACGCTTTTCGTCAACGGCTACCTGCGAACGGGCCAGGACAAAATCCGGAAGGATGCCGGCCTGGGCTAATTGATGAATGGACATTTGAGCTGGTTTGCTCTTCATTTCTCCCAACGAACTTGGGATGGGCAGATAAGTTAAATGGATATGTAGGATATCGCGCGGGTGTTTTAGCTTCATCAAACGATTGGCTTCGAGGAAAAGTAAATTTTGATATTCCCCTACCGTACCGCCGACTTCAAATAGCACAATTTCGGCTTTATTGTGTTTGGCACATTTTTCGATCCTGTTGATGATTTCCTCCGGCGGATGTTGGAAGAACTCGACAGTTTTGCCGTCGTAACCCAGGGCACGTTCTTTGTCGATTATTGATTTAAAGACCTGGCCGGTGGTCACGTAATTGGTCTTATTGAGGCTTTGGTCCAAGAAGCGTTCGTAGTTGCCCAGATCCTGGTCGCACTCCATGCCGTCGTCCAGCACGAAAACCTCGCCGTGTTCGATAGGGTTGAGCGTACCGGCGTCAATATTTAGGTAGGGATCAGCCTTCATGATAGTGACACGAAAGCCGCGGGACTTGAGGATTAGGGCAATACTTGAGGTGGCAATCCCCTTCCCGATTCCGGAAATTACACCGCCTGAGACAAAGATTACCTTGGTTCTAGCCATTGTTAATAATTTTTAATGTTTTAATTTTTAAAATTTCAAATTGATTTAAAATTTCAAATTTCGAATTACAAATTGTCTTTAGGAGGTTTAAACGCAAAAATCCCCCTTTGCAAATGCTCCGGGAGACTCGCCCTTTTACGGGCCCGCCAATATTATCCCAGATATGGATTGAGGCTGTCAAGTAAGCCCGCAGATATAAGTAATACCGATTTCCCGCCCTTCGATTCGCTTCACTCACTCAGGACGTTAATTGATACAATTAACGCATTAATTACCGCATATTACCCGCCCTTCGATTTGTTTCACTCACTCAGGACGTCGATTATGCGGAATTACCGCATAATCTCCGCATTAATTACCGCACTTCGCTGCGCTCAGTGTAAACTACTCCTTGGGTTCGATGTAAACTCTTAAGTTTAGCTTCGTATTTACCTAAAATATACTGCTGAGTGTTGCCGGGATGAAAAAACAGTTGGCTCTCCCCTATTTTTTCCGTGGTGATGCGTTTTTTCATATAGCGCAGTTGAAACTTTTTGGCAAAAGTTTCAATGACTAAAGCAAAACGACTAATGACTAACGCTCTTATCCCGCGTTTGTCTTTTGTCTTATGTCTTTTGTCTGTATCAATTGAGTCGGCTAATTGAGGCTTCCAGTTGGGCAGATAGTTTTTTACCCAAGAATTGGCTTTTATAAGCCTCTGGTAGGTTTTTCCACGTTGCCAGATTGGCTTCACTTGAGCCAGTTCGTGAGCAGTGTACAAATTTTGAGTCCCAATTTTGAGACTGGCCTCCTCTAAAAACAGGTTCAGGCATGCTTTGTCTTTGGTATGAGACTCCCCTGCTTTGCGCCTGTATGGCCAAAGTATAAGATTGGCAAGGAGCCTGGTTGTCCAAAGACTACCTTTCGACGTGACAATTACAAGGTCTATATCATCGTTGGCATCTGCGTTTTCCATACTCAAAGCGCCGGAAATAGCCAAAAGTTTTATGGTTGGGATAAAACGTAAAATTTTGGCGTAATAAGCCGCTCGCTTTAGTTTCTGGCTGCTCGTCTTTTTACGCGATTCGCGAACTCCTACTATTTGTCCCCTTCCCTGCAGATACAAATGACCGTCTTTTTGAAAAACCCGTTTTTCTTTGATAAGTAGCCGGAGACTTTTCCCGAAAACAGGGTAAGAGGTTTTAACTATAAGATAACTATAGGTCTCCTGTTCTGTCAGAGGATAGTCGAAGATGTCGTGGTAGGCCAGGGTGGCGAGTATGGACTGTTTCAAAGTCATGTTGGCAATATATTGCGACTTCGTCCGCATATTATTATGCAAACTATTGAAGTCGTTGCTTCAATAAGAGAGCTTGTTTTTCTCGCAAGCTCGAAAAATAGTGCTTCATAATAGCACACAGAGTAATGGTTGGGGTTGGAGAAGCGAGAAATAATAAACAGTGAGTCCGTGAGTCAGCATACCAGTAGACCAGAAGATCAGTGAATTCTGTGAGTAAATTAGTTCTATGGATCACTGAATTCACTGATTCACCGGTTTACTGAATCACCGATAAACCGACTCACTGATTATTTATTTTGGGGAGTTGTACTTAGCGAAGATGGTGGAGACATTTTTGGCCACCGTGTCGAGAGCGGTTGCGGCATCGCCACCAAGCAGTACGGAGTTTACAGCATCTTCGTAGGACTTGATGATTTGGTCGTTTATACCGTTGTCGTATGTCCGTGAAGCCATAGGGAAGCCAAGCATGGTAGGTGCTTGGGCAATATAGGCACCGACAATCGGGTCTGTAACCAACTGTTCACCCATAGATTTTAGCGGATAAGGCTGGCCAAAGAAACGGCCGGGTGACTTGGAATCTTCGTTATACATATTTATGAGTGCTTGTTGATCGTTTAAATATTTAACAAATTCCCAGGCTTCTTTGGTATTCTGGCTTTTGGCAGAAACACCGGTAGCCCAATAAGAAGCCCAATTAGTATTGCCATTTTCGAGCTGAGGCACCGATGCCACTGCAAAATTCAATAACGGATTGGCGTTTTTGATATCAATGGCCCGCCAGCTTTGGCCAAAGTACATAGCCAGTGTTCCGCCGGCGAAGGCAACAGTTGAGGAGGGTAAAGTTTCGTCCCAGACTTTGCTGGGGCCCTTGGCAAAAGCCGTGTAATATTCCAGCGATTCTGTACCTTCTTTGCCGGCAGGATTTTTAGGATCGCCGCCATTTTGAAAAATCATCAGACCCAAAATGTCGGAAAAACTGTCGACATTGCTGGCTGTACCCAAAGCAACGCCAGCCGTACGAATGTTGCCTTGCGAATCACGGACAGTCAAAAGCGATGCATCTTGGCTTAGTTCCTGCCAAGTGGTAGGCGGATTTGGAATCCCAGCGGCATTAAAGATATCTTTGTTCCAGAAAAGCGCTAGACCATCGATACCGGTGGGAAGCCCAATTACTTGCTGCTGACCATTTTTCATATCGGAATAGATGACCGGATAGTAATTATCTTTTAAAGCTTTGGCCGTCAATATTGAAGCGGGGGCCGGTGCCAAATCGCCTTTGAGCATAACGGGCCAGGTATTGTGAAAGGTAAATATGTCCGGTCCGTTACCGTTTTGAATTTGAGTTTGAAGACTTTCCCTGTATTGTTGGGGAGATCTTTTTTCATAAGTGATGCTCACATTTGGCTTGATCTTTTTGTAATCGGCAATGACTTGACTCATGGTCGTGGAAGACTCCCAGATACCCCAGTATTTAAGACTAGTTTGCTTATTTTGATCACCACCAATAAGAGAACAGCCGGAGAGGAAGAAGACTAAAGCAAAAAGACAAAGGACTAACGAAGAAATTTTGAACTTTCTTGCTTTAGTCTTTAATCCTTTAGCGTTCGACGAAAATTTGGGCATTTGAGAGTTTCTTTCATGATATCATACACAAGCGCAATGAGTAGCTAAAAGCTAAACGACCCGCTTCGCCAGCGAAGCGAGGCGAGCTAACACCAAACGGTAAAAATAATATGAAAAAGACTAAGATAGAGAAGATTTTTGAGAGAAATTGGAAGTATGGTTTGATTTCCGTAGTCGTTGTTGTTTTTGTTTATTTAATGATCGTTGGTACGTATATCAACCGGGTTTTACCGAATACTTATTTGGGAAATGTAAACGTGGGAGGTAAAACAAACGAGGCTGCTATTAGAGCTATTTCTGAATCGATCGATGGATTTGCAGGTACAAATATAAAATACCGCGTTAAAGGGAATAATTTTGAAGTCCCTGTGGGTGAGCTTGGAATAGCATTTGACAAGGCAGCCACAATTCGCGAGTTGACAGAAAACAAAGGCCGGCACTTTATGCAAACGGCAATAAATTTACCCTTTTCGTTTTTCAAAAAGAGATTTATTACGCCGCGATATTCCATCGACTTTTCCCAACTGAGCGCAAAACTTGCACAAAAGCTTTCTGCCTTTGAAAAGTTGCCATTAAAGGCAACTATCACATTTAACAATGACGTGGTTGTTAACCAGGGCGTTGACGGGCAAGTCGTGAACTACTCACAACTTTTTGACCAGCTGGGGAATAGAATAGAAAATCTTGGTACCAAACCAATAACGGTTAATTTTATTCAAAAGCAACCAGAGATTGTTGCCAAAGATTTAGAACAGGCTTCCGGGAAGTATAAAAATTTGGTCGTTTCTAAGATTGAATTCAATTACGGTTACGACAGCTGGAATTTAGCCGGAAGTGATTTGATTGATATGCTTCGATTTGAAGTTCCCGGGAAAGAAGACGGCTATGTAACCAGCTGGAATGTTAACCGACCGATTACTATCTTGAATCTGTCCTTAAATGAGCATAGCGACAAGCAGATTGATGTTTCCCTAAACGAGGAAAAGATAGACAAATTTTTGGCAACCATTTCCGGGCAAGTAGATAGGCCTACGGTAAATGCAGCTCTTAAATTCGAAAACGGCAAGGTAAGTGAATTTACCCCGGCCGTTGATGGCCAAAAACTTGACGTTAAAGCCGTCAAGGAGACGGTCAAAAGCAAGGTTTCTGTGCAAAATTTGAACAACGAGCAGTTAATTTCTATCAATTTACCGGTTTTAGTGACAACGGCCGCCGTGGCCAATGAACAGATAAACAAACTGGGAATCCGAGAACTGATTGGGAAAGGAGTTTCTTATTTTGCCGGGTCGATTGCAAATAGAATGTTTAATATAGAACTCGGTTCCAGCCGGATAAACGGCACACTTATAGGACCCGGGGAAGTATTTTCTTTTAACAAAAGCGTCGGGGACGTAAGTGCGGCTACAGGTTATAAACAAGCGTATGTTATTTCCGCCGGTAAAACAGTTTTAGATGATGGCGGCGGAATTTGCCAAGTTTCGACTACGGTTTTTAGGGCGGCTCTTGACGCAGGACTTCCGATTGTGTCCCGCACCGGACACGCTTACAGGGTAGGATATTACGAACAACATGGGTTTGGACCGGGAATAGACGCAACTGTTTGGTCACCTTCGGTTGATTTTGTGTTTAAAAACGACACTACACACCATATATTGGTGCAAACTATTTTTGACCAAAACGCTGCCAAGCTTGAAATTGACCTTTATGGCACAAGCGACGGAAGACGTGTTGAAATTAGTGCCCCGGTTGTGAGCAATGAGGTTCCGCCACCTCCGGAAAAGCGCGAAGACGATCCAACATTACCCAAAGGTACCGTTAAACAAGCAGACTTTTCGGCTTGGGGGGCGAGTACATATTTTTCGAGAAAGGTTTATAGGGGCGATAAATTGGTAGCAGACGATATTTTTAGAACCGTTTACAGACCATGGCAAGCGGTGTTTTTGGTGGGAACAGGGGGGTAAATTAGTAGATTAATGATTTTTGATTTATGATTTAAGAATACTGTGAAGAAGGATCTTGCTATCATCGGCGGTTTGTTTTTGCTTATTATCTTTTTGATAATTTTTGGCGGGCCATTGACGAGTCTAGGATTTATTAGCGGACAAAAGAGCATACTTGATCAGCCTAAAAAATCACCGGAGGTAAATGTTAGTATCAAAAGCTTGTCTGTTAAAGCAACGGTGGCAGACACAGCAGCTCTTAGGAAAAAAGGGCTTTCAAAAATACAGTCACTACCATTTGACCAGGCGATGTTGTTTGTTTTTGAAAACAACGGCAAATACAGCATCTGGATGAAAGATATGAAATTTGCTATTGATATCATTTGGCTTGATGAAAACAAACGTATCACCGACATTGCGACTGAGGTTGCTTCGGAATCCGGGAAAAAGGACTCGGAGTTAACTATTTATAAACCGGTAAATGATGCTAAATATGTTTTGGAAGTAAATGCCGGTCTTGTGAAATTAAACAATCTTCAGGTTGGTGACAAAGCCAACTTCGAACTATCCAAATAATCGGTGAGTCGGTGAGTCAGAACATCGGTATATTCTGTAGACCGGTAGACCGGAAATCCTGTAGAATTGCAATCCATGAGAATACTTGGAGTTGAATCCACTTGTGATGAGACATCTGCTGCCGTCGTTGAAGACGGCCGCAAAGTACTAAGTAACGTAGTTGCCAGTTCTTCGGCGATGCATGAAAAGTATGGAGGAATAGTGCCGGAAGTCGCTGCCCGTGAACAGATACGCAGCATTTTGCCCGTTTTATACGAAGCCATTCTAAATGCTGCGCAAATTCGAAGCACGAAATCCGAAATTCGAAACAATTTTCAAAATACAAAAATTCTAAACTGGGCTACACAAAATGTTGACGCTATCGCGGTTGCTTATGGGCCGGGGCTTATTGGGTCCCTTTTGATCGGCGTAGAGACGGCTAAGTCTTTGGCGCTGGCATGGGACAAACCGCTTATTGGTGTAAACCACCTCGATGGCCATCTGTACGCTAATTGGCTGGAGCCAATTAGAATTTCAAATTTACAATGTTTCACGTTTCTTTCAGAAAGTACAATTTCAAATAAACCGGAATTTCCGGCGATTGGACTGGTGGTATCCGGAGGTCATACGGATTTGGTATGCATGGAATCTCATGACAAGATTACCTTTATTGGGGCCACACTAGATGATGCAGCCGGTGAAGTATTGGATAAAGTCGGCAGGATATTGGGACTTGGATATCCCGGAGGGCCGGCGATTGAGAGAGAAGCCTCTAAATTTTCCATTCGCCGATTTTCGACAGAAAAGTCCTCATTTCCATTTTCCAATAGCTTACCGATACCTATGGCGGGGAACAAAGGGTTTGACTTTTCGTTTTCCGGCCTAAAGACAGCTATTGCGAACCGGGTGCAGTGGGAAAAGGGTGAGCTGAATGTTGCAAGAATATGTTACGAATTGCAGGAAAGAATATTTCAGTCGCTCATTAAGAAAACTAATTCGGCAGTCCAAAAGTATGGAGCCCAGTCAGTTGTTATTGGCGGTGGCGTATCGGCAAATGAGTCATTGCGTAACATGATGAGCGCGGCAGTACAAGAAAACGGAGTTGATATTTATTTTCCCCAAAAACAGTATTCAACAGACAATGGCGCGATGATTGCAGCTGCTGCGTTTTTTCATCGGAACTATAAAGAGTTTACAAAACTGCAGGCAGATCCATCTTTGTCTTTTTCTTGATTTAGATACTGTAATTTGATATGATTTCCCCAATAAAGAGACCGCAAGGCCCCTTTTTTGTTGGAAAGATGAAAGAAATATTAGGAGCTACATATGAATCAGCGATGCGAGATGTTAACTGCAACGTTTTACAAGAACATGTCAATCATGTACTGATACTAAGAGGCGAAATTACGCCAGACGAATTTCATGATGACATTGACAGACTGATTTACGAAAGGGATACATTAATGGTTGAAATATCGCAGAACATTATTGATCGGTGCGATAATCCTCGTGTTCAGTCATTACTTGCAATTGCGGCTGAAGCATTGGTAAGAGAAAAAGAATTTAGAAATGTTGCAGGATCTAGTTTTGATTTACCATTCGTAGAAAAGTTTTTCAGTAAACTTGTAGACTTTAGAAGCAATTAATACTACTTTTCATTCCCAATGTATTTTCAACATAACTCCAAATAAAGGTTTTGGCGTCACTAAAGTTATCCACAGCCGACTCAGATTTTGACGTTTATTTTGCACGTGCTGATTACTAAGGTGCACCTTAGTGAATAAGGAGGGGCTCTGGAAAATTACAAATGAAAAAAGGGCAAAATAAAAAATTGTTTGTTTGCTTGTGTCATTCTGAGGGAAACGAAGAATCTAAAATCTAGAGGTTTAAGTGACCTTTCTCCCAGCAAAGAGGTGGCCGGATGACAGTCATATTGCCGATGCTATACAATTTACAACGTTATGGATTTTAAAAACGAAAACGACATCTACACATTTTGGTTAGAAAAGGATTATTTTGCCGCAGACCCGAAAAGTCCTAATAAACCTTACTCACTATTGATTCCTCCGCCAAACTTAACCGGTGAGCTGCATCTGGGCCATGCGATGCAGCATTCTATTTTGGATGCGCTTGCCAGATTTAAAAGACTACAAGGTTTTGATGTTTTGCTTTTACCTGGTGTCGATCATGCCGGCATTCAGTTTGAGGCAACGTTCAACAAATATTTAGAGAAGCAAGGTTTATCTAAATTTAAAATGACTCGAGAGGAATGGTTGAACAAAGCTTGGGAATTCAAAGAAGAAATTTATGAAAAAGTTTCGGACTCTTGGAAATTCATGGGGCTTTCGGCTGACTGGCCGCGGGAGGTTTTTACACTCGACCAGGCGGCACAAAAAGCAGTATTTGAAGAATTCAAAACTTATTACGAAAAGGGATTAATTTATAAAGGCCCGTATATTGTTCAGTGGTGTACTAAAGACAATACGGCGATAGAAGATGCTGAGGTTGAGTATGAAGAAAGAAAAGAAAAACTTTATTACATGCAGTACGGACCATTAACTTTGGCAACTGCTCGACCTGAAACTAAATTTGGAGATACTGCAATGGCGGTAAATCCAAATGACTCTCGATACAAGACTTTTGTTGGACAAACATTTGAAGTTGGTACATTGTCAGGACCACGACAAATGGAAGTAATTGCTGATGACGCGGTAGATCCAGAGTTTGGGACGGGTGTAATTAAAGTTACACCAGGACATTCTTTTGAAGATTACGAGATTGGTAAACGCCATAACTTACCTATCGTCAATGTCATTAACAAACAAGGCCGCTTAACAGAAATAGCGGGCGATTACGCTGGTATGAAAGTTATGGAAGCCCGTGAAGCCATGTTACCTGAACTTCGGGCAAAGGGCATACTAATTAGGGAAGAGGAGTATGTTCATAAGGTCCCAGTTTGCGAGAGATGCAAAACTGTCGTCGAGCCAATTATTTCTGAGGAGTGGTTTGTAAAAGTTGAGGGTCTTGCTAAAGAAGCAATAAAGGCCATCAACACCAAAGAGGTAAAGTTTTTACCACCCGGGTTTGCCAAGATTTTAGTAGATTGGCTAGACAACATTCATGATTGGTGTATTTCTAGATCTTTGTGGTGGGGACATAGAATTCCTGTTTGGTACCCTTCGACTCGCTCCGCTCGCTCAGGGTCTCGCGACATGAAAGTGTCGCTCGACCAACCAGGACCAGGATGGGTTCAAGATGAACAAGTTTTAGATACATGGTTTTCTTCCGGACTTTGGCCAATGAGTACATTAGGATGGCCAGAAAAAACAAAAGAGTTTGAGAGATACTTTCCGTGGGATTTTGAGATAAGTGCTCCGGAGATTAAGTTTTTGTGGATTGCCAGAATGATAATGATTTCCAAATACTTCACCGGTAAAGCCCCATTTAAAACGATGTTTTTCCATGGAATGCTCCGTGATTTAGAGGGTAGAAAATTTTCAAAATCTTTGGGGAACGGCATTGAGCCGATGTACTTAATAGACAAATGGGGCGTTGATGCAACACGAATGGCACTTTATAGTTATAGTATTCCCGGCCGCGACGGCAGGGTTTCGAAAGCTATTTTGGACGAGAGGGGAAAAAATTACCGTAACTTCGGAACAAAGTTAAGGAACATTACAAAGTTTATTTTGGAGTTGAAGCCGGAACAGACTGTCATTCTGAACGAAGTGAAGAATCTCAAGAAAGATCCTTCGTCTTCCACTCAGGATGACAATAAAAAGATTGCCACGTCACGTTCAGTAGAAATGAACGTGACTCGCAATGACAAGCAGGGAAATGGGGATGATGATTGGATAATGGGGGAGCTGGAAAAGTTAATTGGTGATGTAACTAAGTATTTAGAAAATATAGAACTGCATTTAGCGATGGAGGCAATTTATGAATTTGTTTGGCATAAGTTTGCAGATATTTATATAGAGAAAACCAAAGAGAGAAGGGTGGAAACGCAACCGATGTTGGAACATATTTTAAAGCAAACTATTATCCTGCTTCACCCATTTATGCCGTTTTTGACAGAGGAAATTTATCAGCAGTTTGAAAGTAAAAGGGATTCCATAATGCTTGAAGACTTTCCAACGGTGTAAATGTATTATCTTAATTTCTTTTTCCGCACCCTCGTTGTTCTTTTGATTCTGACCGTTTGTGCGTTTGTCTTTTTTGGCAATCATGCTTCTGCAAGCAAACCATATCTTCAAGTTTTAAATTCTGATCCCGCAAACTCCAAATTGCGGTATGAGTATGGGCTGAAGCTTTTGAGGAATGGCGACGTTAAACAAGCCCAAAAACAACTGGAGACTGCTTATGAATTTGACAAGAAAAATGTTTACATAAATGAGGCACTACATAGCCTGCTCGTTAATTCGCCACAAATTCAATCAGAGATTGGCCGGACACTCGAGATAATTGCAAAGAGACCGGACTATGCGTCGGCGTGGCTGCATTTGGCAAGTTTGTACGAAACAACAGGGCAATTGGAAAAAGCGGATTTGGCGAGACAAGCAGGAGAAAACCTGAGAACGATATAGGCCGTTGGGGCAGATAATATTAATAATCAGTGAGTAGGTGGGTCAGTAAGTCAGTGAATTCAGTGAACCTGAACGTCAGTGGGAGCAGTGAAAGATAATTAATCGTCTTTTTTCTCTTCTTTGCCGCCTTTGTCTTCTCCAGCTTCTTTGCCTTGGTCGCCGTCTTCCGGTGCTTCGCTTTCTGCGCCTTCTACGCCTTCGGCTTTTTCCCGCCCTTCAGGGCGAGGCTCGCCTCCGGCGGCTTCGCCCTCTGCGCCTTCTTCACCTTCGGTCTTCTCTTCACCTTCGGCGCCCTCTGGAACTTCGGCAGCTGCAGCGGCGGCTTCGGCTTCGGCCTCAACGGCTTCCATTTCCTTGGTGACAAGTTCACCGATTTGGACGATTACAAGTTCCGGATCGACCTGAATTTCGACTTTGCTACGGTCGACTTTAAGGTCAGAAACTTTGAGAACATCTCCGATATTGGCCAGAGTCGAAACATCCACCTGGATGGTTTCCGGAATATCGGTTGGCAGGGCTTCGACTTCGACCTCGCTGACCGGGGTGAGCATAAGCCCGATTTTCTTTTCGACGGCGGGTGCTTCGCCGGTAATTTCCAAGGGAACATTTACCTTAACTTTTTCCAGTAAGTTAACCTGATAAAAATCAACGTGTAGGAAATCACCCGTAATTGGGTCTAACTGGATATCGCGGATTAGAACCGGGTGTGATTCGCCGTCGACTTTTAAATCAATAACACCTGTTTCACCGGCTTTTTCAAATACCTTGGCAAAGTCGCGCCCATTGACCTGAATATGAATAGTCTCTGTTTGATGGCCAAAAATATGCGCCGGCAAGATACCCTGCTTGCGCAGAGTTTTTACTTTACGGCCCAAGACTTCGCGTTTTTGTCCAGCCAGCGGTGTTTGTTCCATAGCGGGAATTTTAGCAGAAGACGAGTAGCAGTGGCAAATAGTTAATAATCAGTGAGTCGGTGAGTCGGTGCATCAGTAGAACCAGCGAACTCAGTGATTCGGACTAATTTATCACTGAACTCACAGACTTTCTGATTTCACTGATAATTCCGACTCACTGACTCGCAGGTTATTGAATTGTGTTTGTATTTTTTGAATTCGGGCCATATAGTTGATCTGTGGATAAAAACACGGACACTGCGCGGACACGCGTTTCTAAAGAAGTACTCGAGCATCTGGTAAAAAGCTTGGAAAGCGGAGAGCTGACCGTGGAGCAAGCCCGGAAAATTGCAGGCGAGACTCTGGCGACTTTAACAGAGATCGAAAAACACGAAGAACAAATATTGGATTTTTATAAAAAGCTTGCAGACGATTACCCAACTTTTGTATTGTTGTATACACGCATAAAAGGAGAGGTTATAAAAGCCCGCGAGATTCTTGAATACGAAGCCGCTTTAAAGGCCATAGAGAACGGAAACACAGCACAGGCACAAGAAATCTTAAAGGTGGCGATTGCCGATACTGCCAATGAAACAACTGATCTTAAATGAATTAATCCAAGCATTTTCGGACCAACCGAAAACGATTGCTGAAAGACTGGGAATACTTGGTTTTAGTAAAGCCGATTTGGAGGGAAAAATTTCCGATGATGCGCTGGCTCTTTCGGTTTATGGATCGAGCTTTTTGAAGTTTTTACATGACAATGCAAGCAAGCTTGAAAGTGAACAAAAAGGCGAAGATTCCCAAAAAGCCCAGAACAATGTCAATCCCTTTGACGGTGACCAAATGTCAATCGCCCAGCGGCTAAAAGCCCTGGATGTGTCCGAGAAGAATTTACATGAAATGTTTAGCCCTGAAGCTTTAAACGTGGTTGTAAACGGGGAACAGTTTCAGGCTTTTATTTTGCAAAACCGTGACAAATTTTTAAATAACCTGGACAAATTACTAGCGGCCGGAGGTTCCCAATGAAGCTGCCGGGAATGCCTTTTAGGGGCGGCGGGAATGTACTGGAAAGTGCCCCTCCTCCTGCGCCAAAGGTTAATGTTGCCCCGAGACCCAGCGCTTTTGACGCGAAAAGACAAGCGGTCCGAGACTTGGTTGACCAGGCCGGAGCGGTTGCGAAGGTTGGCGGAAGCGAAGCGGGACTGGGAGTACTGAGATCCGCACCTCCGGAACCCGCGGCTGTGCCGGAACCTATTGTCTCAGCCGTTGTTCCACCGGGTCCGGAACGTTGGTCCGGAAATCCGAGATCGCCCGTGGATGTTGCGGCAATAAAAGATATGGGAGTTGTCTCCCAACAGCATGACCAGGAGCAAGCACTGTCAGGCTCCGCGATCAACAACGCGGCCAACGAAACCACTGCCGCAGAACCCGCCGTTAGTACTGTAGCCGCCAAATCTGAAGCGGCATATGTACCAGTTCTGCCGGCGACCACCACGCCGGATTTAGTCTTTGGCCGCGGCGCGGTTGTGAGCGGTCCGAATACTTCGGGGGCAACGGCGGCGGCAATTGAAGCGCAAATAGGACCACCGATAGTTGAAGTAAAACCTGACCTTGAAGCCCAACAGCCTTTGCAAGCACCACTGCCTGATGCGGCGGATCTGGCGCGAAGGGTTGCCCCACTGCTCACAAAAGATTCCGAATCTTATATGGCACTCGACCCTAAAGCCAGAGCTGAGTATTTAAGCCAGGCTCTTGAAACCTACTTGGAAAACCCATCAGCGATTAGATTAAGCGACGGTGATTACGCGCGACTGACTGAAAAAATGATGGGCAAGGGAGAAGTCAGCCAAGATGAAACCTTGAAGTACGCTATTGATTCAACATTGCACCTAATTGCCGATAAAGGGGGAAGCCTTAATAAACAATTATTTCAGGCTTTAGAAAACCACCCTGAGCTTCAAATGTTAATTGCCCGAGTTACCGATAAGATGGGCTTGGACATTGATGTTAAGGAGAATAAGGCTGTCATGAGTGCTTCAGAGGCAGGCAAGGGGCTGTTTCTAATGATCCTTATGATCGTCTTGAGCATTTCAAAAGAAATAGTCGTGAGTGGTTTTTCTGATCAACGCCGCTAGGTTACTTTTCCGCCACTTTTATTTTGAAGATCTTATCCGAAGCCAGTGTGGTTTGCTCGGTCAGGTTTCTGGTTGGCGGTTTGAGATCATTGCCGTTTAGGGCGGTGGCAATCAAGTAGTTTGGCAAGTTGAACGTGAAGTTGAAGGGGTCCGGACCTGTGCCGGGCTGTTTCTGAATGTAGAGGCTGTAAGCCGGTGCCGTTTCCAGTTTGATATTTTTAGGAATTCGATAGTTAAATACGACCGATTTGGTTGTTTTGACAGGCACTTCGACAAATGTCGACATAACGGTAAGATCTCCGTAATTGTCACCGGTAACTTGTTTGATGTCGGTCTCACTGCCATTTTTATAGGCAAATAGTGCCGAGCCTTTGGGCACATAGATACGCAGGAAATCCACATATTTACCGCCCGGCCAGGTTTCGGCTTGGCTTTTATTGGTGTAAGTGATCGTAAGCTTAGCTACCAAGTCCGCATCGCGGCCGACTGTCATGTCGTAGTCAATGGTACGCTCAATGTAGCGGTTGACCTTGTTGGCGCCCAGATTAGCTTCGGAGATTGCCAGAAAGTCACGGGTCTCAGTGGCGTCATTGTTTGGACTGTAGTCTGTAGGGGGTAGGGGGTGATTGTACCCTTGGGTTTGGATAAACGACCCTAGGACCGCGTCGTCAACTGAGAGCATTAAGTGTTTTTGGGCAAGAGAATTGTTAATTGCCTCAATCAGCTTCAGATATGAGAAATTACCGGTATTGGAAGTGGGGTTGGAGATACCGGTAAGGACTCTGTCGATCAGTGCCCTGGAAAGGGCGCCAAAAAAATCCTTTTTCTGGGACGAACCGGGGAAAAACCCAATTTCGCTGTAATATTCGCCGCGATCAAAAAGATTTTCGGCGGTTATTGTTTCTCCGTAATCGGAAAGCTTGAGAGGACCGGTAGCCTTGAGAATACCTTCCACGAGGTTTAAGTCGATGGCAATCGCACCATCGACGGTTTTGCCGGTTTCTTTTTTGAAAAAATCGCGAGCCAGCTGGACGTTTTGAGAAAAATCCGGACTCCAATTGCTGTCGCGAAGGTAGAACTGCTTGACTCCCAGTTTATCTTTAAGCTGGGTCGGCGGCTCTATTTTCTCTTTGAGCTGGCCGTCGATGTTATAGACATCTTCGATGGAAATATTTTTAATATGGCCATTTTCGAAATCTATCAGCCCGACATTGCCGATAAACCCGCCGCCCGGGCGCAACTCAGTGTTGTTTTGCATTAAAAGCAGGTAGCTCTTTGTACCGGTTGAGCCCGTGAAATAGGGTAGTAAATTGCTAATTTGAAAAGCCGTAGTTGCGGTTTCATTTATTTTTTCCGTTGCATCGAAAAGCTTTTGGGAATTTTCCCCAAACGGGCTGCCGATTAAAGCTTGTTTGGCATAAACAGCGGCCTGGGCTGACTGGTCCTCGGCGGTTTTGAAATCAACAGACATCGTAGAGGCATCCAGCGTGAGATCTTCTTTTTTGGAAGCAATTTTGGCAATATTGGCGCTGAGAGACTGACTGCCCAGCGATAGAGCACTGAGACTTTGGGCTGTTTTGATCAGGCTTAAAAACGTATTTTCGATGCTCCGGGATTGGCTTGGTAAGACCAGACCAAGTGGTTTGACGATAAGAGCGATTTTGCCCCAAGCCTTTTGAAAATGGCCGGCCGCGGCCTGGCTCTTTGCCTGGCTTTGTGCCCAGTTGGAAGCTTCTAACGTCTGCTTGGCGGCACGCAGGTCGCTAAATCCAAAAGTGACGTCATAAACCCCAACACCAATAAAAAGCAGTACGATCAAGGACGCGGCGGCGGCGGCGATTTTGAATTTGGATTTTTTTACATCACCATTCTGGGCCCTTATTTTTGATCTTTTAGTTAGATTCTTCGCTGCGCTCAAAATGGCAGAGGGGGAGCGGGTCAAAACGGCACGTGATTTAGACCTTTCGTGGGGAACCGGCTGCTGCTGGGGAAGCACAGACTTTACATGAGAGCCAATTGGGGTTATGGCAACAGATTGTTGATTAATATTTGAGGTAAAGTGGCGAAGGGTTAAATTCAGACCATCTTCCATATGAGTCGCCCCCATAAGCTTGTGAGCATGGAGCTGAAGAGCTGCTTGCCCACCGGAATCTCCGGGTTCGCCTCCGAAAAACAGCCCGACATCGCGACCATGAATTGCGGCGGTCTTTTGGATTTTGTAAGCAATTTCCAGTGTGGTACAGGGGTCCGAGGAGCAGGCAATTTGCAGGTTATTGTCTGTGTTTACGTTTGGCTCCAGAACCGTTTTGGCAAGCAGATTAACAATGTCGGAAATGTAGGTAGGATAGAGGATATCCCTACCCTCGTTTGGGAGAATAATTTTATCACTCAAAACAGCCTGAGCAAGCAGTGAACTGAGCCTGTCATTTTGAGAAAGGTCCATGGATGGACCATAAACGTCACCAACCAGGTAGAAATTTAAAGATCCATTAAGATCCTTCGCACGATTTTGCAGAAATTCAATCAATTCAGGATGACTGTTGATTGGCAAAACCAAAATTACTTTGGACTGGCCTTGAACGCAAAGTTGTAAAAGATTGCGTATAACCGGAGACGTGGGCGATTGGCTGTGGTAATCCGGGGGAACGATGTGGAATATTAAATCAAATCTAGGGAGATTTTCGGGAAATGGTTGAGCCAGGTCGAGACCTAAGAGCGTAAAGTTTCTCTTGGTAAGAAGCTGTGGTGGTAAATGTTGTCTGCCGACACCAAAAACAGCTACGGCATGATCTAGTAGATTCTGGGCAAGACTGGAACCAAGATAAGTTGAAATATCGGTTACAAGGACTTCAATTTTAGTGTGGGCGGCAGGTTTTTGCATTTTTACAACTTTTTTACAACTTGAAGTATGTCTTGATGGCAACGACACAAACAGCCAGGGCAAAACCAAGCACGGAACCTGCGATCATGATTATTTTTGTATCGAGACCATAAATATAAGGTTCTTGAGCAAGGCCGATTGCTTTAAGTTCAACCGGGTTGCTCGGTGTCCATGATTTTAGGTTTTGATTGAAACCAATGATTAAGCGGTCTAATATAAATTCAGCCTCGGAATCAGTCGCTGAGGCAATAGTGATTTTCAATAACTGTGGAGCGACTTTTTGAGCGGTGATGGTGTTTGGTGCTTGCGTATAGAGGCTGGCAAAATCCGGACTCTGGAGAATAGACACAGCGGTGTCGGTAAAATTACGAGCCGTTTCCTGCTGATAGTAATTTCCAAAACCAGAAGGTTGGACCGGCTGATCCGATGCAAGCGGCCGGTTTTCTGTTTGAGTAATAAGGTAAGTTTGTTTGAGCCTATATCCGTTTTGGGATTTTTGGCCGGCATAATAAGCAATTCCGGCCGAAACAGCCACGCAAATTAAGATAAACCAGAAGTTTTTTCGAAGGATTTTTATGTAGGCTTTGAATTCCATATTGGAAAAATTCTAATATCTAAACTCTAAATTCTAAACAATATCTAAATTATAAATTTTAAATTACAAACGGGTTTAGAGTTTGTAATTTAGTATTTGAGGTTTGTTTAGTATTTCAATATTCGTGTTCAGAGTTTATAAATGTGCTGATCCAGGGCCAAGTTTACCATTTGATCGGCAAGCTTGTTTTGCTCCCTCGGCACATGAGTATAAACTACTTTAGCAAAATCTGATTCAAGCCCCCGAAGCTTAAAGACAAACTCCCTGATTTTGGGGTTTTTGACCTTATAAATGCCGGCCAGTTGGGAGGCAGCGAGCTGAGAGTCTAGGTAGACATGCAGACGCTTGCCCTTCAGGTTAACACTCGCCCAGGTCAATGCTTGAACGATGGCAGTATACTCGGCAAAATTATTTGTTTCAATACCTATGTAGCCTCCATCACGCTGGATGACTTTTTCCTTATCTATGACAACATAGCCATAGGCCGCATGGCCGGGATTGCCACGTGAACCGCCGTCACAAAAGATTTCGATCATGAGGACATTTTAGAGGACAGGAGGGCAAAAGGACAGTAATCAGTGAGTCGGTGAGTCAGAAAAGATCAGTGAAAACACGTCGAGTGACACAGAATATCCAGTGAAATCAGTAAATAGACTAGTACTGAATCACTGAACTCACTGGTCTACTGAATATACCGACTCACTGACTCACCGGTTATTTAATTGCGTTTTGAAAGTCTGTAGTCGATGGTAAGAAGAAGAAGAATTAGAGCTTCGGAAGCAATGGTGACGACGGCTGCAGCTAGGTAACCATATGTCGGGATAAGTGTGAGGTTGCAAATTATATTAAAAACTGCACCGATGCCATAGATTACGATTAAATGTTTTTGGCGGTTGACGATAATTAGGCAGTGCCAAAGTAGGGCGGAAAGGAAAAAGAAGGGAACACCAAGAGATAACACCTGAAGAGCCAAAACCGAGCCTTGGAATTGGCCATTATAAAGCAGGGGGATAAACATGGAGATAACCAAAAGGCCACTCGTTTGCAGAAGGGACACAACCGTTAAGATTTTGAGCCAATTGGATATTTGTTTGTGGTATTTGGCTTTGCTTTGGTTTTTAAGGTCTATTAATAGCGGATAGAGAGCATTACTGAAAAATATGGGCACCGCCAAACTTGCCTCAAAAAACTGATAGGCAAGCCCGTAAATACCGACGTCTGCACTGCTTCTGGTTAAACTGAGGATTAAGATATCAACGCGGAAGTAGACGAGGTTTAAAATAAGCGCCAGCCCGATGGGCCAAGATTGTTGGAGGAGGTTTTTAAATTCCTCATAGGATATCGCAGGATTGAGGTTTATTTTAAAATATTTGTGAATAATGATTGCGGCGGCAAGAACTGTGACTGCACCGCCAACCACATAAATTGCGGAAAATCCCAAGAGGGTTGAAGAGAACCGAGAACAGACGACGGCGCCGATCAAGACAGTCAAAGCGCCAACAACTGCCGCGATTGCCGAAAGATCGTATCTTAATTTCCTTTGGAAAATAGCGTTGATGGAGGTAAAGAGTGCTTGAGTGAGAATAGTAAACGCGGCAAGTGCGATTCCGATTTTAACCAATGGTGAGAACCCAATACCAGTTGAACTGTTGTAGGGAAGAATATAACCAAGAGCAATTGTGATAAAAATAAGCGAAGTTGCAATGATTATCCGAAGACCAATTAAAAGCTTTAACAGGTATTGTTCGGTCGAAGGCTTTGCACTTTTGATGTAAATGGCGTTTAAGCCAAAATCGGCAAAGGTATAAAAATAGCCGATAAAAGTAAATATTTTGGTGAAATTACCATAGCCGGCTTCGCCTAAGGAGCGGCCAATGATGATGGTGACAAGAAGGGTCGTGGCGGCGGTGACAAACTTACCGGCTACCTGGGCACCTGTGTTGTAAGCAACTTTTTTGAACACGTCCAAAGTATATCAGCAAGAAGGTTAATATTCAGTGAGTCGGTGAGTCAGAAATGTCCAGTGAAATCGGTAAATGCGCAAGTATTGAATCACTGAACTCACTGGCCTACCGGGTCACTCGACGTGATTTACACTGACTCACTGACTCACCGATTACTAGTTTCGAGCTTTTCCTTTTGAGAGAATGTAGCCAAGGGCGAGCCAGAGGAGAAGCTGGCCTTGGTGGATGGTGATTAAAAAGTGGTCGATGCTGGCAAAGCATAAAAGTACAACCAATAGTGCTTGCTTTGCCTTTGAGTGGGCACGACCGGCAACTGCTAATAAAACTATGGTGAAAAGCAAAAACCCGACAATTCCGGTTTCTGTTAAGAAAATTAAGAAGACGTTGTGGACCGGTTGAAGCAGCCTTGTTTGGGAAATCGAATAAAGGTTTAGAGTTGCTAACTGAGGAATAAAGTTTGTTGGGCCAATCCCAAATAGGGGATTCTTGAGTGAAATATCCAGGGCAGCTTGGGACAAGGAGAGCCTTTCGGCGATGCTGTCTATTGGTAATAATTGTTGGGCGCCGATCAAAAAGAGAGCGGCTACGGCGAGAATGGATACTATTGCTAGACGAATTCTTCGACTTGTCGATGTAAGAAGAAAGTAAAGTATAAGTGCAAAAATTGCGGCTTTGGAGAAGGTGAGAAAGAGGGCGACTAAGGCCAGGACACCTATTGTCATTCCCGACCCGCTTCGCCCGCGAAGCGAGGCGAGCTTGCTCGGGAATCCAGTACCCTGCCGGTTTCTGGATCCCCGCCTTCGCGGGGATGACAAATGAGTAGATTCTTCGCTTCCGCCAACGCTAAAGCTTTGGCGGACAGGTCGCTCAGGATGACGATGGAGAGAGAAGTTAAGAATAAGATAAATCACGAAAAAAGCTCCGGCAACGTTGGGGTGGGGAAAAGTGGCATATGACCGCAAAAGTTGCAGACCAAACAGATTGAAATGGGCGATGCCGGCGGTGGAGGTATCAAAAGAGCGTTCCCCAATGAACCAAAGGTTTAACGAACGCTGGAGGGCAAATTCGAGCATAATAAGAACGGTCACCCAAACCAAGGAAAAGTTGATGACTTTTTTGGCGCGTGATAGTAAATTGGGCAAACTGAAAAATTCTGCGGCGACTAGGGAGTAGGCGAACAGAACGGCAATCCTAATGCTGAAGTTAAGAGCAGTCAGGGAGATTGGGGAAGCCAGGAGGGTGAGGGCGAATAAGTAGAGGTTAAAGATTGCGGCTGTAACAATGTAGAGGCGATGTTGAGCAAAAACTTTTTTCCAGCTTTTTTTATGAGACCAAAGGTATGTGCCGATTGTTGCGACGATTACGAGATCCGAAAGATAAAGGGTGATTGCCAGATAATCGATGGGAAGACCCAGGACATAGGAGCCCTTTATAAAGAAATATTTACCAAGCTGGACAGGAAGCGCGGCGAGCGAGGCCAGGAACAAGAACTGCCAGATACGCATCCATAGGGAAGAGTAGCAAAAGTAGCAAAGGTAGCAAAGGTAGCAAAAGCTGTCGCAGAAATTAATTAACAAATAAACGGTGAGTCAGTGAGTCAGAGGATCAGCGAGACCAGAATGTTGGCGAGATCAGTGAAAAAATTAATAACCACTGATTATTTTTTATCTGGGTTTAACGATTAGGTGCCTATCGAGGTCTTCGCCTTCGGAGATAGTGGTTACGGCCGGGTGGTCGGTTAGGGCGCTGTGGACGACTTTACGCTCATAGGGCTTGAGGTTATAAAGAGGCTCCGGTACTTGAGTTTCGGCGACTTTGTCGGCCACGGATAAGGCCATACTTTTAAGCTTGTCTTCTCTTTGTCTGCGCCAACCGTCGACATCGACCATTAGTTCAAAATCCTCTATGCCGGTGATTGTCTTGATACGCACGGCCAAAATAAACTGCAGGCTTTCCAGGTTTGAGCCATATTTACCGATAAGCAGGGACGAATCTTCGGAGCTTATGTCCACGAAGTATACGTCTCCCTCGCGGGAAACTTCGGCGGTGGCGGAAACGCCGAGTTTTTCGATAATCTGACGGACTTGGTCGGCGACGAAATTTTCGTCTAACTTTGGTTTAGTGTCTTTGGCCATTGGTTGTAAAGGAAGCGACAACCGTCATTCTGGCTTGCCCAGAATCAATTGTTTAGATTCTGGAGTCGCTTCGCTCCCCAGAATGACAAATTAGGCAGTGTTATTTCTGCAGCCGTTTGGGGAGGTATTTGTTAAATGGCCCCGGCCCGGCTATTAAGTACTGCTGGATAATACCAATTATGGTGAAAGTATTCCAGTAAAGCGAAAGGCCGACAGGGAAGCCGTAAGAGAAAAAGGCAATCATCAGAGGCATTAGATAGGTCATTTGGGATTGGACGGAAGACATGGTGTCCTCCCTTTGGCCTTCTTTTTTTGGAAGATTTGATTTTGGCGGCGCCATCATTTTTGATTGAACTAGCTGTAAGACGCCGGTAATGATTGGAATTGATAATAAAAGGATTCCATGCTGCTGCCAGCTATCCGGTTTGTAGGCTAGATTGATACCAAGAAAATAAGGGTCGGGGATTTTATTTATGTGAAGTACCGATAAGAGATGGCCGTTTATTGTATCGAGAAAATCGACTTTATCGAACTGAACAATTTGGGAAAGAACATTGTAAAGAGCAATAAAAATCGGAATCTGGATAATTAAGGGCAAACAGCCTGTGAGGGGGTTGACACCGTGTTCTTTGTAAAGCTTTGAAAGTTCTTGCTGGTGGCGGACTTTGTCATGACCGTGTTCCGCTTTGAGCTTGTCCATGTGAGGCTTAAGATCGGCCATTTTCTTGGCACTTTTGAGCTGGGCGGAGGTCAAGGGCCAAACGATAAGACGCACCAACACAGTCATGAGAATGATGGCAAAACCCAAAGAGCCGGGAATGTGAACGAAATTCAGCGCTTGGTAAAAAGCGATGAGGATGTCGTAGATAGGGTTAATTAAAACTAGGTCGAAGATATTCATGTTTAGGAATTTTTAATTTTCAATTTCAAATTTACAATAAATTTTCAATATATTAATTTTTAACTAATCAGACAGGGTCATATACCGGTCGTTTGCTGAATGGGTGGCAGCTTAAAACCCGTTTAGCTGCTAAGTATACACCGAACAGCCCATGTTTTTCGATGGCATCTAAGGCGTATTTCGAGCACGTTGGTGTATAGCGGCAGACAGGGACATAAGACGGGAAAAGAATATGGTATGCGCGGTAAATGATTTTTGCTGTTTGTTTAAGCATTTTTTTATAAAAGATCCTTCGACTCGCTACGCTCGCTCAGGATGACAACATGGTTGTCAGTTCGTCTTTGACTTGTGCCATTTTAGCATCTGCGATGTTCTTTTTGACAATTATCTTAAGACTTGAGCTATCCATGGCCATTTGCCTCAGAGCTTCTTTGATGAGCCTTTTGACCCGATTACGGTCTACGGCTAAGGGGGCAACTTTTTTGGAAACCACGATTGTTAACTTTTCCCCAATGAGACCGTTTTTAAAAAGGATAAAGTTTTCGCTTGAGACACGGTTTTTAACAGGAAGGCTCAATGTTTAAACAGTCAAACGGACGCGCTTTTTGGCTCGACGCCTTTTTAAAACTTCTTTTCCGTCTGTTGTGCGCATGCGGGAACGGAATCCATGGGTTTTGGCCCTTTTGCGTTTTTTAGGTTGATATGTACGTTTTGGCACTTGGTAATGTTACTTAAAATCGAACAATATATCAAGAGATAGCGATTAGCCTGGGAGTAGTTTTCAACAAATGTTTTGACTGCTTGACCCCACAAATCTTACCTCAAGTCTTTCCCGCCCGCTTCGCCTTGTGAAGCATGACGGGCGGGTCAGTTCTATCCGAACACGACTTGAGGAGCGATTTTTGAGGGGTCTGCGGGCTAACAGTTATCAACATCTGTGTTTAGCCCTTGACAGATGTGGACAACTTTTGCGATAACGTTTCTCGGACCGGAAATTGCAAAACACCTTCGCAAAAAAGGCTCCAATCCGAAAAGACTTCAACCTGCAAGTTAGTCCCCTCGGGGAATAGTTTTTAATCAAAAAAAATTAAAAAATGTTAAACGACGGCCAAAAAATTTGGAACAGTGTACTTGCGGTTATAAAGACCCAATTTACACCTTCGGCGTACAAGACCTGGTTTTCAGGCTCTCATGTAATGGAATACAAAAAACAGGCCGATGAAAACTTAATTATTGTTGGTGTTCCAAATAATTTTGTAAAAGAGCAGTTGGAACAAAGGTATTGCAAGGAGATCGATTTGATCCTTAAAAAACAAGATCCGCTGGCTACGATTGTTTATATTATTTCCGCAAAAAAAGAACGGGCCGCTTCTAAAAACGAACCAATTTTGACCGGAAACGTTAATAACTACTTTGGTTTCGTAAAACCGGGCGGTTTGAACCCGGCCAATGTTTTTGACAATTTTGTGGTGGGGTTTTCGAACAACCTAGCCTATTTAGCAGCAACGCAAGTCGCAAAAGAGCCTGGCAAGACCTACAACCCGCTTTTGATTTATGGCCCAACAGGTGTAGGGAAAACCCATTTGCTGCAGGCTATTGGCAATGAAATTTTGCGCAATTCTGAAAAGGCAAACATTGTTTACGTTTCCGCCGAGAAATTTACAAATGAGTTTTTGGAATCTTTAAGGAACAAAACCCAGGAGAGTTTTAGAGCCAAATACCGAAAGGCAGATGTGCTGCTTGTAGACGATGTGCAGTTTTTTGCAGGCAAGGACGGGACACAGGATGAATTCTTCTTTACCTTTAACGAGCTTTATCAAACAGGCCGCCAGATTGTTTGTGCAACGGACAAACACCCAAGAGAGATCGGGAAGTTTAAGGACCGATTACTTTCCAGACTCGCAGGCGGCATGGCCGCAGACGTTTCTTTGCCGGACCTGGAAATGAAAATGGCGATTATCAATTCTAAATGCAAAGAAAAAGGGGTGCAGTTACCCGGCGATGTGATTGCTTTTATTGCGCAATCGGCTCCGGGTGGAGCCAGAGAGCTTGAAGGTGCTTTGGTTTCGGTGCTGGCCCAGATCAAGCTTGCAGGCGGAAAAATGGGGCTTGAGGGAATCAGGCTGGCGTTTGAACAAAAACACGCGGCCAGACCAGTGGCAACGCCGGGCAAAATAATCGATGCTGTTTGTAAACACTACAAGGTAAAATCGGCCGACATTTGCGGAATTTCGAGAAAGGCAGACTTAGTTCGTGCCAGGCAAACATTGATGTACTTACTTCGTAAAGAGCTGGATCTGCCGTTGGCGCAAATCGGTCAGCTTTTGGGCGGACGGGACCATTCCACAGTAATCCATTCAATTGAGAAGATAAACAAAACCCAGCAGGAAACTGCCAAAAGTGACGAGATACTAAGGATCGAATCACTGATCTTCGCCGCAGCATAAAACTTCTACTTGTCTGTTTTTTAAACATGTCATTCCCGACCCGATCGGGAATCTAGTTTATTGAATGGATTCCCGCTTTCGCGGGAATATGAGTGCATATTCTCTCGATAAACTCGAGAATGACAAAGGAGAGATTGCTTCGCTTCGCTCGCAATGACATAGTCGCTTAAAGGTCGGTTATTAACAGTAGTGCCAGAGTTGTCCACAATGGGAGACTGGTTATGCACAATTGGCTGTTTGTTGTGCACAATCGTATACAGAAAAAAGCATAATCAGTGCTGAGGAGTTATCAAGGTATCAACACAACTAGTACTGATACTACTGTTTTATTAATTAAGAAAGTTAAGGGTTGTTGTGGAAAAGTAATTTTGTGTTAAAATCGGAATGTTTTGAGACCCTCTGCCTTGGTTGATTAATTTCTTCGAAAATGAAATTTATTATTGAACAACAACTTTTTAACAGGTCGTTAATGCTTGCGGGTAAATCTTTACTGGCTAAGCCAAATTTGCCGGTTTTGGCGAATCTTTTAATTAAGGCTGGGGAGGGCAAGGTAGAAATAATATCGACTAGCCTGGAAACGGCCACGCGGGTTAATTTTGACTGCAAAGTAGAGATCGAAGGTGAGACTACGGTAAACGGTAAAACGATGCTGGAGTTTGTTTCGCAGCTGCCTGGGGGAGAAGTGGTTTTTGAGAAACTGGGCGAAGAGGTTTTGGTAAGCGCCTCCGGTTTTAAAGCAAGGCTGGCGACGATTGTTGCCGAAGAATTTCCTGTTATCCCCAAAATAGATAAAGGCACAAAAATAAAGCTGACACCTGTCGATTTTGGGCGCTGTGTCGGCCGGGTTGCTTTTTCGGCGGCGCAAGACGAAGGGAGGCCGGTATTAACGGGTGTGCTTTGTGAGTTTGAAAAAGGGAATTTAAAGATGGTTGCTACTGATGGTTATAGATTGAGTTACGATGAAATGGTATTGGAAGGCGGGGAAGGATTTGAAGCCAAGATTGTTTTACCGTCAAGGGCGCTTCTGGAGGTTGCCAAGATTCTGAGTGAGACTGAAAATTTAGGTGAAGCTGATTTTTCGATGCTGGTTGCCGAAAACTTGAGCCAGGTTAGTTTTAGTGTTCCGGGGGCGGAGTTTATGTCCCGCTTGATAGAGGGGGAATATCCGGGATGGCAGAGGGTAATTCCGGCAAGTTTTGCAACAAGAGTGAAAGTGGCCAAGGAAGACGTAGTAAAAGTTGTGAGGGTAGCGTCTATTTTTGCCAGAGATGCTGGGAGCATTATCCGGGTGAAGGTGGAAACGGGTGCAAAAGGAAAGGGGATTTTTAAGGTGCTTTCGGCAACGGCTCAGGTAGGGTCGAGCGATGCCCAAGTTGAAGCGGATGTAACAGGCCCGGGAGGAGAGATAGCGTTTAATTACCGCTACTTGCTGGATGCGCTGGCTGTAATTACCACAGAGGACATTATTTTTGAGATGATTGAAAGCTTGAATCCGGGCAAAATTTCTCCAACGGATGAAAAGGATAAATTTTTCCACATTGTGATGCCAGTGCGATTACAGTCGTAATCGTGCTAAATGCTGAATGCTAAACGACTAAAGCAAGAAAGCGTTTGTCGTTAGTCTTTTTGCGTTGAGCTATACTTGGTGAATGTTTGATTCTGTTGGAAGCCTTCTTGGGACCTTGCCTAAAAGGGGAAAGCTAAACGGAGCATTGGCGGCCTTGTCGGTGCGCAGGGCTTTTGACATGGCGCTACGTGATGTCTGCGGCGATCTACCGCCCGAAAGCTTAGGCAAAGTAAAGGCTAAGAGTTTTAAAGATGGAGTGCTGCTGGTTGGCTGTCAAGGTTTGATTTTAGGGGAGCTTACGATGCGGTCCGGAAGCATTTTAAAATCCACGAATACTCAGTTGGGCAAAAGAGCGGTGACAAAACTGCGTTTTAAGGCTGGGTGAAGAATTTAGGATCGATGGCCGGGACGGCATAAAATGTCAATGTTCCGTCCTCAGCTTCTCCTTGGAAATACCATATTGGTTGAACTTCAGTGTCTTTGGTATTTAGGAAATAGGATAGATTGGCTGATTTAAGATCGACTTTTGGGATATTTTTTGGTGTAACTTCATAGCTTTTTTGAGCTTCAATGCGTAATAAGACACCGCGTTCGGTGGTTAATTGGTCTAATGCGTCCTTAGGGTTGATAATATTGTATGTTTGCCCTGCCGTTGTTTCTGGAAATTGACTATATACCAGTTTTGTAACATTCCCTTGAGCATCAAATGTAACTTTTGTGAGATATTGCGCAAATACAACCGTGATTCCAGAAAGCTCTCTATCTAAGGTTATTGTTGTCAGGTTTGCTTCTTGTGGGTCTTGTGTAACTGTTGTGAATTCGTCTGACACAATTTTGTAATTAACTCCGGTATCGTTTGAAAAGTTGATTGGTAAACCGAGGCTGGAGATGAAGTTAACAGCTTTTTGGCGAAGAGCATCTATGTTTTGGCTGCCTTTTGTCTGTGAATAGTTGCCATATTTTTGATAAGACAATACATGTGGGTAAACCGTTAACGATGAAGTATCGTTGGCATAGGATTGGCCATCACCCAGATTAATATCCGTGAGTGGCTCCGGTTTGGTACCGAAACCGAGCTTTGCTGCGATTGTAGGGGATTGCGAAACTAAACTCGATTCGCCGACGATACTGTAGACAGGTAATTGTTTTGGGTAATTTTGGTTAAGAGTTAACTGGTTTTGGGAAAAAGATTGTGTTTTGATAACTTGGGGTTCGAAGCTTGGCGGTAAGAGGGCTTGCTGATTCTGCTTTGGGCGGCTGAGAAGATTAACGACAGAAACGATTGCTAAAATCCAAACCACAATAAGACAAATAATTAGCCATTTATAGTTTTTGATAATAGTGGCGAGGCTCGTTAAATTCATTGTGGGGCAGATATGATTGTTGTGGCGCATTCCGCGACATTATCACATGTGCGCGGGGTAATGGTTTTAGGAATGTTGAAGGTTTCCATTTTAAAGTCGCGTTGGCTTGTTCTGTTGAATTGGTAATGCATGTGCGGGCCAGAGCCTGCTACACCTGTTCCACCGATTTGGTCTCCAAAGGTGATTCTGTCGCCCGGCCTGACATCTACCCTGGATAAATGCTGGAAGCGAATAGTAACCAAGTTGGCACAACCTATCACATCGGCGTCTATTATTTGATCATCTGGTCCATTATTCGGTGTACCTGTTACAACGGCGTCTATTGTGGAATAAACTTGTGTCCCGTTGTCAGTGCCAATATCGATTGCTTCAAGATCATAGTGCCCATTGGGAACATCGAGTGGTCCACCGTGCGAACTTGCACCTTCTGGACCTTGAGTGATCTTGCCTGTTGTTGGCCAGCCGTGGGGGCAGCTTGCGGGTGGATTGCCGACAATGACTGTGGCTGTTTTGGTATCGGTGACTGCTGTTGTCTGGCCTTCTGGAGTAGCTGCAACCGTTACAGTGTTTACAATCACCGAATCTTTGAATGCATCAGTTACATTGATTGTAATTGTGGCGGTGCAGGTTTGGTTTGGCTCCAAGTTGTTTTGACAACTAGTAATTGGAGACAAGGCTTGACCATTTTTGTCTTGAGTGACGGGAACGGTAGCGTCTTTGTTTTGGTAACTCATTTCGTCGGTTATCTGGATACTTGTCAATTTAAGTGCTTTGGCGGTTAGGGTAATCGTGAAAGTTACATCTTTGTCTGGTGGCGGATTTTGTAAGGAAGTAGGATCTGCTGTTTTATTTATGGTGTAATACTGATTGTCACCGGCAACAATGTTTTGGATCGGCGCTTCAAGGCTGAAGAAAGCGGCGCCAATCCCTATAACAGTTAGGGCTGTTAGGCCTACGGTTGCGCCTGCCGTACCACCGACAACGCCGGCTGCGACGGCTGTTGAAGGAGTGGCGGCGGATCCGGCACCCGCGATTAGACCGGGAAGACCTTTAATGCCTCCGCCGACCATACTTAAGAAATTACCGGCGTTACCGATTGCACCGTTCCATGCCCAGGCGACTTTTGAAGCGAACCCACTACCAAATGCACTCAACCATCCAGGCGTACCAATGGAGATGCCGGAGACACTAGAAGAGGCTCCAGAAATCTTGTCTCCGATTGCTCCGATGAGATTACTGACAGGATTTATTACAAACTCGCCAATAAGGTAGCCTGCAAAACCACCGATAATCGCGCCGCCAATGGCGCCTAATGCCATGGATGTTAGTATGATCACCGGTTCTGCGACGACGGCAATTGGAACAAGCACACAGCCAACCAAAGTTGCTGTACAGGCTACAATTGCTAGTGCCAGGAAGGCTTGAGCAATGAAAGTGCCGGCGAGAAAACCAGCATAGGCGCCAATTGCTCCGCCAACGCCCGCTCCAATACCCGTTGAAACAGCGGTTGTGGATCCCGATGCAAGGCCCAGGGCAATTAGTCCCCCAGCAACTCCGCCGACGATTCCAAATGCAAATGCCCCAAGCGGAATTGTCACGGGCCATAAAAGAACACCGGCCGGGCCAAGCATCATAACAGGAAGTGCGGCTCCCAGGATTGCACCTGAAGTGGCGCCGATGGCGGCGCCGATCACAAATCCCGTAAAGGCTGCTTGGCCGAGCATCAGAAAATATAACCCCAGTGCGCCGAAAGTGGCACCGAGGACTTTTCCAAGTTTTCTGGCAAAGCCGACGGCCGGGTTCATGCCCATGCCGCCCTTGATTGCGCTTTTGGTGAAGGCGTTTTTAAATATTGAAGACAAGTTGCCCGCGGGCAAACCGCCGAGTCTAAAGCCAAGTGAGCCGCGGGCTTTTCCGGCCAGAAGGTTGGGGTTGGCCATAAAAGCTTGCGGGGCAAAACGGAAAGCCAGTTTGTTGATGCCGGGCCTGAAGCGCTGATAAATAAAAGAGTTACTTGGCCGACCCTGTTTGAGAATCAGTGAAGAGATGTCGGCATATTCGGCGCCATAGATATTGGTGATTTCCTGGGTAGTTGTGGAGGCCCACATTAGCCGGTTACCGGACTTAAGATCGGTGAAGAAAGAACGGAGTGCTTTGATTTTTTTGGGGTTTTTGATTTCGTCTTTTTTGGCATTTGAAAATAGTCGGACTTTTTCTTCGAGGGTTTTTCGTTCCAATTTTTCGTGTCTGGAGAGCTTGCCGCTTTTTTTTGCTTTTTCGAGTTCTTCCAACCTTTTTGTCAGAGCTAGGAAGTTTTGGTTAAAATCTCCATTGTTGGTAATTAGGGCGTTAAAGGTTGATGCCTGAACTTGGGGGACGGTTGAAAGACCAATGCCAACACCAATGCCTTTGGTTTTGGCGGCGTCGGCAAAAGTAAACATGCGGGGTCGGGTAATACCCAGACCGGATTCTTCAATTGTTTGGGCGGTAAAAGGTTTGAAGCCAATAGAGGTGGCAATGTTGCTTGTAATGGTTTTAGGGACGATAGAACTTTTGGGATCAATAGGACCCGCGACCGTTACGAGGGCCGTATTGTGAGTTTGCTCTCTGATAGTCTGAAGCTGTTCCAGCGTGGGAATATTTTTGCTTTCCAGAATTGGTGCAAGTTGGTCTGTCAGTAACTGCTGATATGTTTGGACATAGGCATTAACGTTTTTTTCGACACCGGTAATTTCCTCCTGCGCGGCAAGAGGGGCAACTTCCGTGACTTGCTCTTCAACTTTTTGATTGATATGTTCTGCGATGATAGGAGCGGAGGGGGAGGTAGTGAATGTTTGCAGAATGTTACCCAGACTGGCAGCTTTTTCGAGTTCTGGGGCGTTGGCGGTTGTGATTGCTTCGGTTTGCGGCAGGACCTGTTCATAGATTTGGTCTTGCTGTAATTTAGGGTCTTGGATGTTGGCGGAAATGGTTCTGGTGAGACCGTCGGCTAAGGCTTGGCCAATCTGTTCGGAGCTTTGGATGGTACTGATAGCGTTAAGGGAAGTGTCTACCGCCTCACTGGCTATTCCGGAAATTGTGGCATCGGAGATATTTTTTATCCCGAGCTTAGGGAGAACTCGTTTGGTTTCATTGGCGAAATCGGTCTCCAGTTTTTGAGAGAGAGGGTCCCAGTGGCTTTTGAGCACAGTACTTGCTGCGTCGAGGACGGCTTGGGCAGATGCTTTGCCATGAGAATAAGATGGGGAGCCGCGGCCTTGGGATCTTGCAGAAGCATATCTTACCGAAGGTGCAGGGCCAGCAGGTTTGGTTTTTGGGGGCGCGGCCATAGTTCAATATTAGCACGGGGAGTTAGGGGGATGAGGAGATTTGTAGGACAAAATGTCGAACCTTGCAGTCAGGGGGCCTGCCTGCCGGCAGGCAGGCCCTTGCAAGGTTCGACCTTATCAAAATAAATTTCACGGATGTTGTGAAAAGGCGACTTTTGAGGCTAAATGAATTACCTTTAAGGGCTTTGTTTCATATGTTATGGTGAAGTCGACAAAAGATAAACGACTAATGACTAACGCTAATAATTATTTTAAGTTTGAGCGGCTTGATGTTTGGAAGGATGCGCGAGTGTTTATTTCTTTGATTTACCGAATTACAGCAACGTTTTCTAAAGATGAGCAGTTTGGTTTGATTAATCAGCTTAGAAGAGCGGCCATTTCCATAGCTCTTAATATTGCTGAGGGGTCAACTCGCGGTTCTGACGCAGATTTTAAAAGATTTCTTAAGATGGCTCAGGGTTCTTTGAATGAAGTGGTATCTGGATTATACATAGCTTTAGATCAAGGTTTTTTGGATGACAGAGTTTTTAACGAACCCTATGATTTTGCTTTGAAGTTAAATGCTAGGTTTAATGCATTTACAAAAAGCATTAGTCGTTAGTCATTTGTCTTTAGTCAACTAAAAATGGAACAACACGCTGTCCCGCAACATATTGCGTCTTTTGAATTTAAACTTTTTGGCAACCTGACTGTCCGTCAGTTTGTGACGCTATCTATTCCCATGGCTTTTGCGGCCTTATTTTTATTTTCCAATTTGCCGCCTTTTCTGCGTTATACGATGGCGACAATTTTTGGCGGAATCGGGCTTTTTGCGGCACTAGTGCCAATTCAGGGGAGACCATTGGATAAATGGGTGGTTTTGTTTGTAAAGGCAATTTTGGCGCCGACTCAACGAATTTGGGTTAAAGATATACGGTTGCCGGAATTTTTGAATGTCGTGATTGCTCAAAAGCCGGCCGGGGATAGAGAAGTCGAGCCGGTGCAGGCCGGGGACAGGGATAAATTAAAAGCTTATTTGAGGTCTTTGCCCAAAGGTCAGGTATCCCCATTTGATGTTAAGGAGCAAATTGCCGTGCAGAGGTTGAACTTGTCTATGGAGGGGGCGGGTGGCGGCCGTTTGCCCCAAGCGATAGGCTGGGTGGGAAAGCCCCAACAGAGATTTGTGGAAGCGCTGCCAAATGTTGCACAGGCGACGCCTATGAGTATGGCTGGGTCTGCCGGTATACCTGTAACAGAGTCGGAATATCGCGGTGCCATGGCTTCGGCTTTGCCTTCTTTTTCGCAGAAAAAGGCGAGGGTTAGGATTAGCCAGCATGCCAAGCCTTATGTTTTGCAGGGGACGGAAAAAAGGCTGGAAAACACGATGCATCATGTCGGGGAGGTTGTGGCTGCAAAAGTGCAGCTGGCGTCGGATACCAACTTCACTCTGGACAACATTATTCCGATTGCCGAGCCGGGGAGAAAAGTGCGTCTGCTTCATGGTATTGGCCGGGCCAGAGCGCGCAAATTGCATTTCGCTCCGCCGACCGGTTTTGATCTTGCTAATTTGCCAATCCGAGGTGAGGCCCGTTTTGAAGTTTCGGAAGGACTTAAAAATACTTTAGATCCGGCGCTTTTTGCCGAAGAACCCGAGAAAGCCATGCCTGCCCGCTACGCAAGCGAAGCGAGGCGAGCCGGCAGGCAGGTTATTCCAACCTCAACCCGATATATGGAAACACTGAGGCCTAGAAAGCCGGCAGTTAATGTGGGCGATTCGCCGAGCGGACATGTTGCGCGTATGGCAGATGTACCACAGGAGATGGCGCACCAAGCAAAGGCGGCCGTTTTAGATGTCGGTACAAGTGAGCAAAGGCAAACCGGAGACTCACAGGTTAGTGTGCACGCTACGCCTTTGCAGAGCGGGGCAAAACCGGCAGAGATTTTAAGCAGGGCCCAGATTGTGCCCCTAACCAACAAGCCTAACGTCCTTTCGGGTTTGGTGGTTGACGGAACTGGCGTACCGATATCCGGGGCAATTATTACGGTGCGTGACGTAAACGGAGTGCCTGTAAGAGCTCTTAAGACTAATAAGCTGGGCCAATTTTTGTCAGCGACGCCACTTCCCAGCGGACAGTATATGATAGATGTTGATTGGGAGAATTTCAGTTTTGAACCGTTGAGTCTGAATGTGACCGGCGAGGTATTGGCGCCGCTGGCGATTAAGGCGAAGTAATCGGTGAGTCGGTGAGTCGGTGAGTCGGTGAAACCAGAAAGTCAGTGCATCAGTTAAATGGATAAGAAAGTTTTAGATACTAACAATAAACAAAAATATGGCAAGTAAAACATTAAAGCCGAAAGCGTCGACGCAGGAGCATCTGGATATTGATGATATTACAGATGATTTGGTTTTGCTTAAAACCGGATGGGTGGCTTTGGTGATGACCACAACGGCCGTTAATTTTGATTTGCTTTCCGAGGCCGAACAGGATGCCACGATTTATGCATACGGGGCGTTTTTGAATTCGCTTTCGTTTCCCGTGGAAACACTGATTAGGAACAAAAAGGCCGATATCACGGCATACTTTCAAACGTTGGAAGCGGCGGAAGCTTCTCAGCCAAACCCGGATCTTAAAAGACAAATCCAAAAATACGAAGATTTTTTGCAGTCTATTGTGCAGCAAAAAACCGTTCTGGATAAACAGTTTTATTTGATTGTTAACTATTCACCACTGGAAGGCGGCATGAAAGGGGCGATTAAAGGTACAAATACCAACAATAAGAGCAAGGTGCATTTGGTCGAAGCGGCGAGAGTGGCGCTTGCACCTAAGCGTGACCATGTGATTAAGCAAACGGCACGGTTAGGCTTGGTGACCAGGCAGTTAATAACCCAGGAGTTAGTTGAACTTTTTTATGATATTTACAATCCGGCGCCCACCGGTACGCAAAGGGTTCTTTTGGATAGCGCTTCTTATGCAACCCCAATCGTGGAACCGGCAATTGAAAATCCTTCGACCCCGCTCAGGACCGATGGCCCTACACCGGCGAATGTCGAGGAGAGCATGGGGGGCGGAGGGACTAGTATGCCGCAACCGCATTTGGCAGGTACTGTAGGATCCGTTGCACCCGGCGGGAATTTAGGTAATTTGCGACCCGTACCAAGCCGGGTACCCGGTGCACCGGATGTGATGGGAACACAAGTACAAACACCTTTTGAACAAAGCGTCGCCCAAGCCGTACAACAGCAGCAGGCCCCGCCACCGGTTGCACAAGCAACTTATCAACAGCCCTTCGACTCTGCTCAGGGTCTTCGACCTTACCAAGGGCAGGTGGACCCAAACCAGGCAGTCGCTTTGAGAAGCTTACAGGAAGCAACTGCCAGAGCGGCATCGCTGGTGCAAAATATCCCGGTTGTCGGACAACAATCGTCAGTGCAGTCACCATATAGTGTTCCGCAGCCGACTCCGAATGTGCAGCCCGGACCAATTGGCGTAAATCCGCAGGATATTGGGGGTAAGAAATGAGTTTTTTAAATCCTTTTGCCAAAAAGCCCAGCGCCCAAAGCACTCAATTAGGGGCACAGGAACAACAATGGGCGACGACACTTTCCAGTGGTATTGTTTCGATCCGCGATATTATTGCGCCGGCGGCAATTGAGGTTGATTTTGATTATATTAAAATCGGCAGTACCTATTTTCGGACGCTTTTTGTTGTCGGATACCCGCGTTTTGTGCAGGCAAACTGGCTTTCACCATTGATAAATTTTGAACACACGCTGGAAATTGCCCTGTACGCTTATCCTGTTGAAGCCAAAGGAGTGCTTGATGATTTGAAGCGGAAAATTACGGAAATGGAGGCAACGATTGCGACCGACATCCAGCACGGAAGGGTAATGGATCCGTCTGTTGAAGCGGCTTTGGAGGACGCGCAGGTTTTGCAGGAAGAATTGGTAAAGGGGGCCGAGAGATTTTTCCAATTTGGGTTATATGTAACGATTCCGGCAGACACCCGTGAAGAACTGGATACCGTTTCTAAACAAGTGGAATCGGTTCTTGGTTCTTTGCTTTTGGTGCCCAAACACGCCACGTTACAGCAAGAAGAAGCGTTTAAAACCATATTACCTCAGGGCACCGACCATATCTACATTACGCGCAATATGGACACAACATCGCTGGCGACGACGTTCCCTTTTGTTTCGTCCTCTCTCACTTCCAATACCGGAATTATGTACGGCATTAATGAGCATAATGGCAGTTTGGTAATTTTTGACCGTTTTTCACAAGAGAACGCGAACTCGGTTATTTTTGCCAAATCTGGCGCGGGAAAATCGATAACCTATAGTGACAAAGTTCTTTACAAAGATGAGGCTGGGGTGAAGCTGGATAAAATTGGTTTTTTGGTCGATAACCTAATTACTAAGAATGGCGCTACAAAAATCGATGATGAGATGGAAGGTGTGGTTCTGCCAGGATTAAAAGTTTGGACTTTTGACCATAATCTTAAAGGTCAGTGGAGTAATGTTACGGTTGCCGCCAGGAAAAGCTTTTCTCCTCGTAATCGTCTGTACAAAATTACGACCAAAAGTGGACGGCAGATCACAGTGACTGCGGACCATAATATGGTTGTTCTGCGCAATGGAAAAATCAGGGCAATGCGTTCGGAAGCAATTAAAATTGGTGAGGCGGTTCCGTTGACTCGAGTAATTGAAGAGCCGAAGGATTCACCATTATCTATAGCACCCCGTGATTTTGTTGCGGTTTGGCCGGATAGTTTGCCCGAACGGCTAATTCTTGAGAAGCTATTCCTATCATTGTTAGGTTTTATTACCAGTGAAGGTCACATTACTTCAAAAACTCTGCAAATCTACAATTTGGATCCAGAGGTTGTTAGGTTAATTGGCGAATATGCGGCAAATCTTAATTTACTATTATCGCCGCGTTACAGTTCCAATAAAAACGTCAAAGGGTTTTATGTTAAACCGCTTGCTTTTGCACGACTCGTTATAGCTCTTGGCGGCGGCGGACTTTCTGGAGAAAAGCGAGTCCCCAATTTTATGTTCTCACTTTCTAACGAACAAGCTGCTCACTATCTTAGAGCATACATGGAAGGTGATGGCGGTGTCGAAAATCATGCAGTATGCGCGACAACTAAATCGGCTGATTTGGCTTCAGATTTGGCATATTTGTTTTTAAGGTTTGGCATTGTAGCCCGCATCAGCCAAAAACAGAAGTCTGCAACAAATACAGTAGCTAAGAAAGTTGGTACTTATTGGCAGGTCACAATTTCTGGTCGAGACAACTTAGAGAAGTATGCCAAGCATATTGGCTTTCTTACAATCACGAAAAATACGAAATTGCAAACTTTACTTGAGAAACGTGTTCTTGCTAACACAAACGTGGACACTGTTCCTACTTTGAAGCCTATATTTGATTATCTATACAAATCGCTCTTTTCGTCTTCAGAAATCCCAGGTGCACAAAACATCTCGCCACTTAAAAGCGAAATATTTAAACCCTCGCGTGAGCAGCTTGGAATGTTCATTGAGGCTTGCGAAAAAAGACTAGAAGAGCTGCGATCGACAGACGAACAAATAAAGTTCTTAAGAGGCTTACCGGCTCTTTCAGATATTATTTATAAGGGATCTTCAAACCGTAAGCACAACAAAGAACTGTGGCAAGTTCTGGGCCAATCATGGAGAGTTATGAAAAACTCAACTCATCCGCCTTTGGTCACAAATGCACTTTTGGCTTATCAAACTGTCAGCGGCCATAAAATCACCCTGCCCCAGGTGAACTACGCCATATATCACTCATTCAAGAATCAAGGAATCTCGTTGCGGGATTTTGATAAATCACTTTGGGCTTCGATAGTGATTCGTAAAACCGGCAATTCACGTTTTTCAACAGTTAGCGATGCGGCGAAATTTATAACTAAAAAGTACCGTTCTACGCAATTAAAAATTCGCCATGCGGAAGAAAAACTGTCCCAGCTTAAGCTTTTGGCAAATTCTGATCTGTTTTGGGATCCAATTGCTTCTATTGAGCGTGTTAAACACAAAGAGAAATACGTTTATGATCTCCAAGTTGATAATGGTGTATTTTTGGCTGGCACAGGTGGTATGTTCGTCCACAATTCTTACTTGGTAAAACTGGAAGCTTTGCGGTCGCTGATGTTCGGTACGGAGATTATCGTTATCGATCCGGAGGAAGAATACAAAAATCTTTGCCAGGCAATTGGCGGGGAATTGATCGAATTTGATTTCAATGCCGAAGCCAAGATCAACCCTTTTGATCTCTCGGGAGTTTATGAAGAAGGCGAGAATGAGTTGGGGCTCAAGATTCTTTCACTCCATGGCTTTTTCAAAGTCATTATGGGTAATTTGAACCCCTCGGAAGACGCCCTTCTGGATAGAGCGCTGGTCGCTACCTATAAAGCAAAGGGGATAACGCCGGATCCGGCAACTCAGAAAAACGAGCCGCCGCTAATGGAAGATCTTTATAAAGTACTTTTGGGAATGGAAGACTCGGCGGCCAAAGGGCTGGCCGACAGAATAGAAAAGTTTGTCAAAGGATCGCTGGTGGGCATTTTTAACCAGCAGAGCAATATTGATTTGCGCAATACCTTTACGGTTTTTTCGGTTAAGAATTTGGAAGATGAACTAAGGCCGATTGCCATGTATTTGATTTTGGATTTTATCTGGACGAGGGTTAAAAACGATTTGCGCAAAAGAATGCTGATTGTAGATGAGGCTTGGTATCTGATGCAGCACCCCGACAGCGCCACTTTTATGTACAGTATTGCCAAGCGCGCCCGAAAGTATTATCTGGGTTTGACGACCATTACGCAGGACGTGGAAGATTTTCTAAGCACCGATTATGGTAAGGCGATTGTGACGAATTCTTCGATTCAGATACTTTTAAAACAATCGCCGGCGGCAATTGAGACTGTGGCCGATGTGTTTTACCTTTCCGAGGGAGAAAAACATCTACTGCTTTCGGCCGATGTAGGGGAGGGAATATTTTTTGCGGGTCCGAATCATGTGGCGATTAGGGTGGTGGCTTCGGAAGATGAAAATTACCTCGTAACCTCCAACCCCGAGGAGCTGCTCAAAAGGAAACAGCAGGAAGCGCAACAAAATAACCAGTGAGTCAGTGAGTCGGTATGAGTCTCGTCGAGTGACACAGCAGACCGGTGAGTTCAGTGAATCAGTCATGTTTATAAATGATGTAACAGATCTAGAGGTTTATGTGGAGTCGTTGCGATTGATGAGGGTTCTGTATGCATTTTTGAAAAAAGTGCCCAGCTCTGAATATGACACAGTGAGACAATGCAAAAAATGTACAAAATCTATTCCAGCTCAGCTTGCCGAAGGTTTTGCCAAAAGGTTCTACCCTGCAGAATTTAAAAGATATTTGATGATTGCGATTGGCTCAAGCGATGAACTGGTGACGCACTTGAAATTGATCAGCATTGCAGTTCCCCATTTGGCAAACGAAGCACTGAAAATAGGGGAAGAATATCGGACCTTGTCTAAAAGAATGAATAGACTACACCAAACTTGGGGTGCAAAATCCGCCAAGTAGTTTTGCTGCCGGATAACTGACTTTCTGATTCCACTGATAATTCAGACTCACCGACTCACCGATTATTGAACGCTTGCCTATAGTATTGACTTTTTGGAATCCTTTAGGGTAGAATGTGCCCAATTAAATTTACCCGAGGGTTAATTACAGCTATTGCGAGCTAAGCGAGCAAAAGAACGAGCGTAGCGAGGCTCTATCAAGGAAATTTCCTTCAAGCTATAATCGCAAGATTACATCTTGCTCTTGTATCTTACAAAAGACTTGCAAGATATAATTAACTAAGTATGCCAGATAACACTGCACCCTCATCTGGAAGAGAACGGGACACTCCTAATACAGAAGACGGACAGGAAAAAGTCGAGCCAAAAAAGAAATCCGCTGAAAAGCAAAAATCCCCCAGGAAAGAAGAAGTAACAGCCAAAGAACAGGAAACTGCATCCGAAAGGTCGCGTGATAAAAAGGGCAAGGATAGGGAAATAAAAGTTACCCCAAAAGTTACGAATGAAGCTAAAGCTACAAAAGCGGGTGTTTATAGTGAGGTCGCGGCGAAAATCCAAGAGGTTCGTAATGCTCCTGACAATAGTAACAGTGTCGATTTTACTTATAAGGATCGTCTCAACTTTATCAGAGTTTGTGAAAACGCGGGTCTTGATCCTGAAGGTGTAGCTATGCTTGATATGGCACAGCTGATTGATCTTGCAGAAGAGGCTATTAATGGCAGGGTGAAAGGGGCAACTGTTACTGTTTTACCATCAGAAAATGGAGAAACTCGATCTCCTCTTGAAAAATTAACTGCTGAAAAGGTTGCTGATAGCGGTGAGGAGGACTTAACTATTGAAGCTATTATTTCAAGGTTAAAGCTGGGTAAAGGTGGGAAATTCGAAATAGGTGGCGGTGCGACGATTGTCGATATGCCTGAATCTGATGATATTACTGATCCGGTTCTTAAGGTTTTTGTTGAAGAAATAGAAACAGTAACAGCTGCACGAGGAGAAGAGTCATTATTAACTCAACTGGGCGATATTGAGGCAGAAATGAGACGTGCAGTAACTGATGGAAGGTTGAGTGGTGCCGACCCTGCGGAAGTTAAAGATATTCGGAGAAGATTAATGGAGTTTTTAGATGAAAGGCACGTAGTGTACAGAGCAAGTAGAGAAGCGGTGGAAACAGCTGCGGCTGCGCGTGATGATTTAAGGAATGAAAGGACTAACAGAGATCGTGGCTATTATGACTTTGATGAAAATTTCGGCGAGGCGTTTCATAATGCGAAAGATGATTTAGCAACGCTCGCGGGTGGTGATAGTGATGAAGCTGTTCGAAGGCTCGGTGACCTGTTGAGGTTCGTAAGTACGCAAGCCGATGCAGTAAGTGTGGGTGGACCAATTGAATATCGAACAGTTTTTGAAGTTTCCAGGGCGGTTAACCAGGCAATTGGAAATTACAGCATCGATACTGTAAGGGGGGTATTTACAAAAGCCCTAGGTGCAGCAGATGCGCAAGAATTTTTGTCGGGATTTACAAGTGCGGACAGTAATATTAACTACCAACAACGACTCGACCGTTATTTTAGAGTTGAGTACTACAAATTAACGGAGAAGGAGCGTGAAGTTGTAGCCGGTGACATTGAAAGAAACGCAGGTCTGGCGATTGGCTCAATTACTGGAGGTTGGGCGGAGCAGGAGACAAGGATTAATCAGTTGTTCCAGGTTGTCTACGACCCTAAAAAACTGGCAGAAATGACGAGCGAACTTAAAAAGGGAATCCGCCAGTGGAAAGGATTAAGCAGTATTCATGGTGTTGAAGTAAATATTATAAATGATCAGCTTTTTAAGCCTCTTCCTGATTGGCATGATACACCCCAGGTTATTAGCAAGGTAATAACGACACTTAGGGCTCAGGGCCTAAATGTGCAGGATATGCAAACTTCTCTTAACCAAACGTTTGAAATGTTGAGACGTATGCAAAGAGAGATACCGGAAGGAAGACTTATGTTTGATGTGCTAAGGCGAAGATTAGAAGCATTTAAATTTGAACAATCAGTGGCTATTACTGCGCATGAAACTGCCATGGATCCGGAGCATTTGGAAAAAGTTTATAACCAGATAACCGAAGGAACCAAGGAAGAAACCTATGAGGATATGATTTCAAGGCATGGTGAAGACCCTTCTGGCCATAAGTTTTATATATTAGAACACGGGAGATTGGAAAAGATTAACTTGTTTGATATAGAAAACGATCTTCTTTCCGATGAACTTCGTGATTATAGGGTCAGAGCGAACATGGTTGAAGAAATGACTAAATATTCTATAAATGGACCGTTGAGTTCGGATGTGTTGGGACGTATTAAAACACGGGTGGAGTTTGATTACTTACCAGAAGAATGGAAACAGAGAATTAATGCTGATGCGGAGTTTAATCGAACCGGTTTATCGACGAGCTGGAGAAACAGGAGTAAATGGGACGTGGAGCTGGAGGTTTTAAGGATCTACTTAAAAGGCAAAATGGAATTGTTAATTGCAAAAAAAGTGGCAAGTAGAGACCCTGATCGGGGTTGGTATATGGAGGGGTTAATTGCAAAAAAAGTTGAGGATGTTTGGGGAATGGAGAAAGACCTTGGTAGCAGTTTGACTAAAGAAGCGATTAAGTATTGGTATGAAAAGCGTACTTTACACGGTGCTACCGGGTTTTTGAAGGCTGGAGATGCGGATGAAGTTTTGGGTGATTTATTAGAGAGAGGTGTTTATGTTGCTAGGTTAGGCGAAACACGGGATGAAGCACTCCAAAGGCTTAAACTCGATCATGTAGGGAGGGCAATGCTTGATGTGCGACGGGAAGAATTACGTTTCTTTTTTAAGAAAAAATTAATTGAACTTGGTTTAAGCTATGATCCGGATTTTTATCGCAAGGGGAGCCCAAGTGCAACGGATCTTGTTCAGTCTGATTTGGAGGATCTGGATATTTCGGGTTTTTTGGCATCTGTTGATTCTAGTGTTTTTGATAATGCATGGGTTTTTCAATGGTCTACGTATAATGCGCTCCATATTTACGGACGAAGGGAAAGCAAGTTTGACGATGATTACAAAGCGCTTATTTTCTGTCCCCAGAGTGACCAGTATGGCACTTTAAGTGTTGATCATAGTGGCGAGTTTTTGGCTCCGGATTTTGAAAATAGGGGACGTTCGAAAGCAGGAGAGGTAAATCAAGTTTTCCAACAATTTTTCCCCGGGAAGCATCACTGGTTGTTTCCTCACGTTGCAATGACTGTACGCTTTGGGAGGGAATTTTTGTCGGATGAGCCTACTATTGATGTGGGTGGTGAGATGATGAGTCAGAAAGAAATTTTAAGGAGAAAAACCGATGCACTTATTAAAAAACATAATTTTACATCGCCTGATCCCAATTATAGTGATGAATTTCGTGAATGGATGGAAGGGGTTGCGCTACGGGAAATGTTTGTAAACGGGTCTGTTATTATGGGTTGTGGTAAAGGCGACGGCACAAAGTTTAGCGAAGTTGTGGAAGGAAAAAAGTCTTTTACAAAATATAATCTTGTTGATAACCAAGCTGACAGAAAATTAATCGGGAAAAACTTTATGGGAGCTAATGCTTACCAAGCATATCTTGCAGACCCAACTGTTGAGAAACTAATGGAAATTACAGCAAAGGACAAACTTTTTGCATCTACTAGAAACGCACGGCTGTTTCCATTTTATGAATTCGTTTTACCTGGACACTTTCAGGTTGTTAACACTTTGAGGCACAAACTTTTTGATAAACCAGACATTACGAGTGGCCAGATGGAAAATTTGACCGACCTACTTAAGGCGAATGGTTTTATACTTAAAGAACAGGGAAACAGGTTTAAACGCAGGGAATTGGGGATAACAAAAAAAGGCCCGAGAATAATATTTGGATCAAAACCGGCTCGATGGCTAAGAGGGACGCTTTGGGACGAGGAAAAACGGACCAGCCAGGTTGAAGGGCCTCTATTATGGAGGCTGTTTTTGCTGCTTTTTTGGCAACTTCCTTTGGGAGCAGTTAAATCTATAGGTAAGGGTTCTTTAGACGAGGCTAAAAAACAATAGTGTTTTATTATTTTGCGTCCGGCTTAGTATACCCAGGTACTTGATAACCTTTCCCTGTGGCATATTCAGCTGCCTTAGACTGTCTTCTTAACTTTGGCAACTCTTGCCTAGATGCAAGCCAGTCTTGCGCTCTGTTTACGTATGGTGTGTGCGGGGCAATTTCTCCGCCGAGTTTCCTACCGGCAGCTGCGCCGGCGCCTAGGCCGGCCATGGCGGCGGCTCCACCGGCGCCCATGGCGCCTTCTTTGACGCCTAATCTTTCTTTAACGATTTTGGCGGCTGATGGCGTCATTAGAAGTAAGCCCAGTCCGATTAGTTTACCGATTGAATTAGCATCAAAGACTCCGGAAAGAAGTGGAAAATTCCCAATAGTTTTTGGGTCAATAACTTCGCCGCCGCCACCCAGGGCGGCGATACCACTAAGCATACCCGCCAGCATGATCATGACGGCAACTGTGGGGAAGACCGATAGATTGGCGATTATTTGTTTGAACCATTCCTTAAAACTGTTATTGCCGGGAAGGGCCTCGAATAAGAGGATAAATGGGGCAAAGATTGTCAAAAGGATAAGGGAAACATAGGCCATCAAAAGCATTAAAAATATCTTGAGCGAGACTAGTAAAACAGCAATGGCGGCAATGACGCCTACTATTATCCCACCGATTCCGCCGACGATTCCGCCCAAAGCAGCTTTTCCAAACAGATCATCTAGTATATTTTTGATGGCTACGGTGATTGATTTAAATATGCCGTCCATACTGTCGAAGACGATTGAAAAAATGTTTTGTTCGAAAACGATTTTGGCGCCTCTATCGGTTAAGCCGGCATTTACGAGTAAAGCGGCGATTACGTTTAACAGCACAAACATGGCGTCAATGATCAGTCCGACAATGGCATAGCTAAAGGTCACCAGAATTAGAGCGATAACAATCCTGGGCAGGGAATCCTGGATGGTGGCGACGGCTTGGGAAGAAATTTTCTTGCGGAACATGATCATAAAGCCAATAACCACGAAAATAATGACAAATCCTACATAGGATGCGTCGCGGAAACTTGACCAAATTCGGTTCACTGGCTGGAGTATTGAATAACCGATGCCGCCAGTTTGTGCGTACGCGGGCTGAACAGGGTTTACCTTTTGGATTAGCTGGGCCAGGTAGTAGGTTCCGGAAATTGGCGGCCGGGTATAAAGACCGGCGATCATGCCATTAACCGCACCAGTGGCACCTGTGCCGTCTGTGACGGCGTCTGTTTCCGGGTGTAGGAAAGAGGAGCCAAGAAGCAGGGTGAAGAGGCTGTCAGCGGTGCCGGACATCTGATTGAAGTTGAACATTTTATCGTCGTAAATGTTTGATTCGGTCGCGCAGTCATTGAGCTGATTGATAATGGCCGGCGCGGTTTGGACGTCTGGCGTGGAACAGCTGCCTGTGGCAAATGCGGGGGACGAATAACCAATTAGGAAAACGACTAATGACGAAAGACTAAAGACTAATGCTATATTTTTGACCTTAGTCGTTAGTCGTTTAGTCGCCAAAGGCGAACCTCGCCAAAGGCGGGCGTTTAGCGTAGAAATGGCAGAAAATAGTTTCATTTTGCAGACTATTTTATAGTAGCACAAAGCTGGAAAAGTACAAATAATAATTTTCCCTTGTCATCCTGAGCGCAGCGAAGGATCTTACAGAAAGATTCTTCATTTCATTCAGAATGACAATAAAATAAAGTTCTCGCTGCGCTCGAACAATATCAACAGTTCCCATGCTCAAGCCCGGGGCTTGGGCGTTGGTCTGGATTCCCGATCAAGTCGGGAATGACAGAGAGGTAAGTTCTCGCTGCGCTCGAACAATAATGTTTATTCGTATGATTAGCATGAATTTGTATATTGGCATCGTTAGGCGCAGACAGCTTTGCGGCCACATTCCGGACATTGGGTCGTGCCACTGCCATATTTGACGATATAACTGCATGATTCACCATTTTCTTTTGTGCCACCGCAGGCAAAATCACTGGTATCTTCGTCTTCGTCATCATCCAGCATTTTTGCAAAATCGACAACCGATTTGCCTCCAAGTAATTTGGTAATTTGCTGCAAAGCCCCACCCAGCGAAATTTTAAAGCCTTTTTGTTTGCCGGGACAGGCACCGCCTTTGGTTTTTGCTTGTTGAGAACCGTAGATGTCGATTAGTTGACTAGCTGACATGGCTGCCCGGATGTTGGGATCGAGGTCTCTCCTCGCAGTCAGGAGACCCTTGCGAGGAGAGACCTCGATTGAGTTTTTGGCTATTGTTTTGGCTTGTTGCAACTTGCGTCTTTTGATTTTTTCTTCAGTTTCGTCGGCTAGGTTGTATATGGTATTGACCGTTTTTTTGATTTGGATAATATTCAGCGGATCGTTAATTAGCGTTTCTATAAAGCTTAGAAAAATTGGGGTGCAGATTCTCATCACCTCGGCGCATTCTTTGGGAGGCATAGTGTTTTTGTCGACGGCAAATTTTTGAAGCATTTCACCAATTGGCAATTTGGAAATTGCCGGGTTGGCCAGCATAAAATCGGGTTTTCTTTGTTGGGGTTGAGGGTATTGCGGGTCTATTTGCTGTAAGGCGGACAAAAGTCCGTCGTAATCGTGGGTTGAGTGAAGTTGGGTCAAAGTGATTGTGCCTGCTTTTTGTTCGAATACATTTATGTATTGCTGATGATAGAGAATATCTTCCTGTTCATCTTTAGGGTCTTTTTCTTCGCCGTGTTTACAACCTTCGGAGCGGGCGGAGACAACAACGATGGTTATATCTTGGCCGCTTGCCAGTAGGGCTTCGACTTTGTACATACCGGCAATTTCTGCCTTTTCGCGCTGCACTTCGTTGCTGCCGTTTTGTTCAAGCCACTTTTGGCCTCTTTCGAATCTTTCCAGAGCAGGTTCTCCAAAGTCATCGTTTATAAGTTTTCCGTTTTTGATGTGGTATTTGATTGTGCTTTTTGAGGCGACTAGGCGTTCGAGGATGGTTTTTCCCAGGTCGTGAAGGGTAAGTCTGTTTTGCTGTTCTAGTAACTCTTGATATTTTTGTTGGGGAACTTGGTTTTCGATTGCTTGTAGATCAAGGTAGGCTTGAATGTAGTGCCTGGGGTTAAAGGCCATAATGCCTTCGAAGTCCTCGGGTACTTCCCACCTTGTTGGCTTGGGCTGATTACCATGAGATTCTTCGCTGACGCTCAGAATGACAGTGGGGCAGGGTTTGTGAAACTTGTAATTTGGGTGGGATGCAATAGATACAGGAGCATCCGGGTAAAGTTGAATTACAGGGGGTGGTTCCGGTAGTTGGTATGCTCGTTCGGCCATTAAAAAACCTCCTGGTTTTCCCGAGAAGGTTAAAAGTGCCGCTTTGGCAATTCCTGCTCGGGATTCCGCTTGGTGCGGATGCTCATTGCGGTGTTCGGGCTATTACCGTTGCGGCACAGTGGTAGATTTTTCCTCCTCCGCTACCCACTTCGCTCTGTAATACAGAGCTTCGAGGGCCAAGAAAGCTACGGAGGACGAAGCACTACACTTCCCCGTAATGAGTTTAAGTTGTGGGTTTAGTATGGAATTAGTTGGGGCGAGGTGTCAAGGGATAGGGAACTACTATGTTTAATAATCAGTGAGTCGGTGAGTCTGATAATCGGTGAAAACACGTCGAGTGACACAGAAAATCAGTGGGGATCAGTTATGAAGAACACTGAATTCACTGAGTCACCGGTTCTACTGACACACTGATTTACGGACTCACCGGTTATTTATTTAGCAGCCGGTGGGGAGGCTGGAAAAGTTGGGATTGTTTTTGGCAAGTCCATTGGTTGCCAGCCTGAAGCGGACGTTTAAAAGACAAAGATCGTTTTGGGTAAGCCCCTGGTCCAGAAACCATTTTGTGGCGGAATTCTTGAAATCCTGAAGCGGTTCATTGTAAAGAGTGACGAAAAAGATGTCAGCGGACGTGACGTATTTGATATTGTAGTTTGAGTTTTGAATAAGCATTACGTCACCGCTGTTGTTGGAAATGGCTTTACTTAAAATGGCTTGTTTTTTCTGGTTTATAGATGGTTGTTGATTTGCAGGCAGTGTTGTCGGGGGCACGATGAAATTGCTTTTGATTGCGGGTGTGGGGAAAGTGTTTTGGGTTGTTGTTTGGTCAATTGGCGGTTTTTGGGGATCACGAGCACCAATTGCCAAAAGCAGAACGACGATTATTAGGAACCCGACGGCGCCAGCGGCGATTATTTTGGATTTGGTGTTAAGAGATGTTAGGTTCATGTTGCGCAGCCCCAGTAGCTAAAACTACCACCGTTTACGTCGTCTTTGTATTTTACGGCATTTTGTATTTGTTCGCCCCATGGTACATCGCCACGATCATAGGAGCCGTTTTTGCCGCGACCCATTTGGAACAGGCCCCAGGCGCCAGCCGGATCCGGTGTATCGGGTTCGCCTGCTTCTATATGGTGTCTGAATGCGTTGGGGTTGTAGCGGCTTTCGCAAGAAACAACTCTGTAAAACCAATAATCGGCATTGTCTGGATCTAAACTTCTAAGACGATCCAAAAGTTGGCTTTCGGAGTAGTCGCAGTTGGGGTCGCCAAAATTACCGGTTTCGGCAAAATATTGTGTAGGATATTGGCCGGTTGTGTATTTGCCCGAACAATCATTGTCTGTTCCTGGATGATCTGCCGGAGGATTACTGCCGCTGCTACCGCTGCTGCTTGACGTGAGGTCGCAACCTTCTTGGTTTTGGATGTTTTGAGATTTTTGGAGGGCAATTGGTTTGAGAGCAATGTCTCTGACAAAAAGTTTGTTACAGTCGGTTGCGCCAATGTATTTTTGTTTGACTTTATCACCCGGCGAATTGGCCTGGCCTGGAAGCGTTTTGTCGATTTTACCACTGACACATTCGGCTAACTGTTCAATGGCAACGTCGGTTCGGCAGGGAATAATATTGCCAATTGCGTTTAACTGGGCGCAGGCGTTTGGATCTCCTCCTGTCGTTTCCGGCCAATTAGGATAGCATCTTTGTAAAATATCCAAAGCAGTATTGTACTTTGAAGGGAATAATGATGAGTAAACGGATTTCGGAGTGAAGAAACTGTAAATACCCGGTTGGCCGGATTTGTTGCTGCCACTGCCTTTTTCGGAATCGATAGTGTTATTCCAGATAGCGGCAAGCCAGGGGATTTGAAAGTTGGGAATAATATACACCTTGGGATTACAGGAGTATCTGTCCCCGCCTATGTTATGACAGTCTGCGGTATTAAATTTGTCTATGTGATAAGGAATACTGACGGTGAATGTGAATGTGCAAACGACATTAGGGTTTTCTTTTTGTAATTTATAGGCATCATCTTTGTTGCTGCAGCTAACAGCCGAACCGAGTCGGGATACCTCTTCCTGGGGTAATGGACAATAGGGTGCCTGGCCATTTTTTGAATCTTTGAAAATTTTTAAGCACGGCGGTTCATCCGGGGTGGGATTGGGAGTTGCGGCGAAAACGGGCTTGATGAGAAGATTGGGAAAGTTTGGGAGACTAGGGTAATTGGAGGATACGGCTTTTTTAAGATCGTTAACGATTTTTTGGGGGTTTGATAAAAGTTTCCAGCAATAGGCAAATGCCTCCTTGACACTATTGAGTACCGTGGCTGACTCGGGTAAAGTATTGTGGTCCTGATACGACTGGACGGCCAGGGGAACGAGTTGTCTGTTCAGCTGGTCGGAAACGGCCGTGGTCCGGTAAAATTCCGGCATTACAAACTCTACGTGTTCGTCCAGCGGTATGGGGCAGATGCTGCCGTCGGTTTTTGCAATTTCCAGACCGCGATCACCATCGACGGGGTGAAACCGAAGTATGGCTTTATAAAATTCGCTCCAGGCAGTTGGCAGTTTTCCCCAGTACTTTCCCCATGAATTGAGCCAGGCAGACTTTTGTGTTTCGTCAGCGTTTGGTTCGGGAGGGTTTGGCTGGCCATATTCGTTGACCAGATCGTAAACGGTTTTGGGTGTGCCCCCATTTTCAATATCGGTGTACTTATTGTTCGATTCGTTGAGTTGAGGGTGGTTGTAAACATAGTCAACGTATTTTTTTCTAAGTTCGTCAACTAGAACTTTTGCGGAGGTTTTTTCGGCGGCACCGTTATATTGGTTATATTCCTCTACGCCGGCATCGATTAAATTAGTGGTGCCGTGGGTGGAGTCTTGATAGTTGCCTTCCAGATAATTAGAGTTGCCGGCTCCGAAAATGGCTTGCAGTTTGGAAAAGTCCACCGTGAAGGAGAATGTTTTGGGTTCGAGGATTTTGGTCTCTCCCGGTGGGTAGTCTTCGGGTTCGTCTCTTGTGTCTTCCCCTTCTACGGGACCATAGCCGGTTAGCGGGGGGATTGGCGGTTTGCCGTCTTCGCCAATTATGTAATTATTCACCAGATCCGTGTCTTTAGCATTTTTGCAGGGTTGAGGGTTGGGGGCGGCGGCGGCGAAGGCGGGGACGGAAAATGACAAATACCCAATAACAAATAGACAGAGCCCTGCGACCATTAATAGCTTTAATGGTCTAGACAAATATGAACGCATATTTTCGATAAATCGAAAAGAACAAATACTTTTAAGTAAGCGAACAGGTTTCATGCGGTCGTTTTCAGTATATCAGCAGTGTTTTTCCCTTGTCATCCTGATCCCGCTCAGCGGGAGAAGGATCTGATTTTTAAGAGATTCTTCATTACATTCAGAATGACAAATATGGTAAGTTCTCGACACATTCGACGTAGCTCAGTGTCGACCCTGAGTATAAATCGAATGGGTCGACAAGCTCGAACAATATCCAAGGTACTAGACTAGGAAACTAACTTTCTGTCGACTCCTTTCAACAAAACTATGAGTTCCTTGTATAGTTGTTTCTTTGTTTTCTTGTAGCGCCATTCGCATTCCTTTAAATGATATTCAAAGTTTACC
>Ga0210057_1000051_pt1 | contig 252050 bp, 250 predicted proteins | sample CryGeyCG2114_010_2_FD_183968 | JGI IMG/M metagenome (GOLD analysis project Ga0210057, IMG submission 183968) | Groundwater microbial communities from aquifer - Crystal Geyser CG10_big_fil_rev_8/21/14_0.10 (SPAdes) (version 2) | ecosystem: Environmental > Aquatic > Deep subsurface > Groundwater...
TTACTTTCCTAATTTGTTTTTTAAAATTAATTTCACATCATGGAGGGATCGCATAGCGGCCTAGTGCAACGGCTTGGAAAGCCGTAACCCTAACGGGTTTCGTGGGTTCGAATCCCACTCCCTCCGCAATATCAATTACAACCAGCGATAAATGCTGGTTGTAATTGTGTACTGGTGCGATGTTGAGGTGGGATTCGAACGGCCGGAGCGAATGTGTTTACAGCAGTAAACACCGCGAGGCCCGGTCCTGAGGCTTTGACGAGCGACGGCGAGGAAAAGACCGAAGGCGAATCCCATTAGTTTGCTTTCTCTCCACACTCCCTCCGCCAAATAAAAAATTCCAAGAAGTCAAAGATTTTTTTGAAAATCTGGTTAAGAGAGATGGTGAGTGGCAGAGTGGGGTAAGTTTTTGACATAACAGGCATTGCTTGTTAGTGTGTATAAAGATTTTTGAAAGCACAGGAGGTGCATGATGAAGCGTGTAATTGTTGAAACTCCTTACGCTGGAGATGTTGAGAGAAATATCCATTATGCCCGCCTTTGCCTGCATGATTGTTTGTTAAGGGGCGAATCACCATTTGCAAGCCACCTTCTCTACACCCAACCAAATGTCTTGGACGATAATATCCCAGACGAAAGGAAACTTGGCATAATGGCAGGATTTTCTTGGGGTGAAGTTGCAGAGGCGACCATTGTTTATATAGACTATGGAATATCTAAAGGAATGAGAGAGGGGATCAAGAGAGCGGAAGCAAAAGGACAACCAGTAGAATATCGTCAGCTATTCAAAAAGAACTAAAAGACGGCAGTACGGTAATCGCCGTCTTTTCTTTTGGAGACAGAAAAATGTTAAAATATAATTATAGATTATAAAAATAATGTATTTATAAACAATGAAAAATAAAAAGAAGAAAATTTATTTATTAATATCTTTTATAGTGTTAGGGTCTTTGAGTTTAGTTTATTGGCAATTATCTTCTAACGCAGAAAATGAAGTAGAGTTATATTCAAACAGTGATTATGGAATATCTTTTGCATATCCAAAGGATTGGAACTTTAGAGAAAGTCGTGGCAATGATTTCACGCCTTTCGGAATTGTGTTATCAGATATTAATTTAGACAATTTTTCAGCAGCTCCTACAAAGGCTTATCCTGATAAATTTATATCTATTGCTTTTGTTAAAACTACTGAAAACGAAGATGAGTATTTTAATAATAGTGCAGCTATCGAACTCAACAACTTAGAAATCACAGATATAAACACCAGAACAAATATAATAAAAAAATATGAGGGAAACAGATCTAGGGGACAAAATAACCCAGATAAAATAAAACATATATATACTTTTATTAGAAGTGGTGAATATTTAATTGAAATTACCACTTATATTATAAACAAAAATGACGAAGAAGAAGTGACAAATATTTTCAATGACATCATTAAGTCTTTGGAAATAAATTAAATACAAATATTATGAAGGGAAAAATTTTTGTTTTTAGTTTATTATTTTCTTTTATTTTTTTATCTGGGTTGGTGGTTCATGCTACGGGTCCATTTACTTTACCTTTTTCTCAGCCTTGGCCTATTAGTGCTTATTTCGATACAGACAATAGAATGGATTGGGTTGCTGACTATATTCATCCCAGTCCTTGGCCAGCTAGTGAATCTTGGCAATATGGCTATGCTTATAATGGGCACACGGGCACTGATTACGACTTAGACAGTGGCACGCGTGTTGTAGCGGCCGCTTCTGGTTCAGTAGAAACAATTACAGATGACCAACCTAATACATATCCTGGCGGACCAGTAACATATGGAAATTACATAAAAATTAATCATGATAATAATTTAGACACTCTTTATGCTCATCTTCTTTCAGATAGCTTTCGAGTTGCCACAAGCAGTTATACAGACAGAGGTCAATACATAGTGCAATCTGGTAATTCCGGTTATTCATCTGGTGACCATCTACATTTTGAAGTTAGAGATACTGGTACAGGAGTTGACCCATACTCGGATGAATTATGGACAACAACATCCCCATCATTTTCGGTATATGCACAACAACTTACCAAAGATACAGGTTCTTATATATCTTATAGTGGTTATCTTTCATTTTTTCAATCATTAGGAACTGGTTTTTCTATAACGGGATCAACTTCCCTAGAGATATCCTTAAAAGGTAATTTTTCAAACAGAGATATAAGGATTTATTCTTGTTTGGTTTCTGATATGTCTGACTGCATCAACGATTTAAACGGAGCTGAAATGGAATATTTCGTTTCAACTAATTCAGTTACAGCCACAGGTTCACAAGCAGAATATGTTATGACATTTGACAATGTAACTATTACTACTGATAGATATGTTTTCTTTAGGTATCCTCTAATTACAGGGTCTACATGGCTAACAGCATATGGCAGTACAGATAGTAATTCATATGAGAATGGTCAGTGCATTAAATATTACTCTCTAACAAAATCAGAATCAGCATGCCCTAGTTCAGTCCAAGATTTATATTTTGATCTTTACGCTACTGAACAATAATAAAACCAGCAATAAAAAACAGCTCTAAACTCGAAGCTGTTTTTTATTTAGCTAATTTAAAAGTCAAATATTATTGACAAATATAGATTTAAATTGTAAACTATAGACAGTATTTAATTGAAAATTTGGAGAAAGTAAATGTTGAGCGACCTTGATAGGAAGATACTTGAGTGTCATGAGCGTAAGGATGAAGATGGCATGATTAATTTAGTGCTTGAAAATTTTGGCGCTAAGACCAAAGCATTAATGAGGACCATTTTAAAAAACAAATATCCAGGATATGAGGATGATATTATGCAAAAGTTATTGCTAAAGCTTGTTGAATCTTTTAGAAACGGAAATTTTTATAATGGTGAAAGCGGTGCTTCTTTTTATACCTGGTTTAGTGTATTTGCAAGAAACGAGGCTTTTGATTTTTTAAGGAGAATGAGCATACGGACGGCGGTTTCGCTTGAAGATTTAGTAATAAATTATCATGATTTTAAAGATTCATTTACTGGTTATGGCGGAATATTTAAGGATGGCAAAATTAATGTGTCGGATTTTATCGCAACAAAAGAGTTGGTAAATATTTTGTTAAATGAAGCGCCAGAGCACCATAAGCAAATGTTGATCTTACGGTATGTTTTGGGTTTTAACACAAGAGAGGTGCACGAGTTTACTGGAATAAATGAAAATACTATTAAAGTCAAAGCTTTTAGGGCAAGACGTTGGGCTCAAGAAAGACTTGGCAGGATGGGTATTAATGCAAGTTTTGCGTAATTTAGATCGCCCCACCAATCACTAGTGCTCACACTAGTGATTGGTGGGGCTTTGTTTTTTATTGATAATACCTGCACATCATAGTTATAATAAAAGGTAGTGGCTAATTAATTATGTTTAAAGGTTTTAATAAAAGGAGCAAAATATTGGTTATCCTTGTGTTTGTTTTGCTTTTGGTTGGATTAATAATTATTTCCTCCGCCGGAGTAATAGAGGGTCAGAAAAAATTTGATGATTCCTATTATTTTTTAAAAAGGCAGTTGATGCTGGGTGTTTTGCCTGGTTTGGTTGCCTTTTTCTTTTTGTCTAGAATAAAACATGAAAAATGGCGAAAGCTTGCACTTTTCATATTATTGGGAGCTGTTGCCTTAACTGTCGCAGTTTTTATTCCTGCCTTGGGGTATAGTGTTAAGGGTGCTCAGCGTTGGGTTGGCATTGGACCTATTGCATTTCAGCCTTCTGAATTTTTAAAACTAGCTTTGATTATTTATCTTGCGGCACTTTTTAGTAAGAGAGAAAAACATATGGAAAAATTATCATACTCAATGGCGCCCTTTATTTTTGTGATGGTTTTTATTGCTTTTCTATTGGTTAAACAGCCTGATGTCGGTACGCTATCTCTTTTAGTAGCGATAGGCATATCAATGTACTTTTTTTATGGCGCAAAACTATCTCATTTTGGAATAATAATTTTAGTATGTATCCTTTTGCTGGCTTTGCTTGTTTGGATTGCGCCATATCGTTTTGATAGAGTACAAGCATTTTTAGATCCTGAAGCTGATGTTAGAGGAATATCTTATCACATAAATCAGGCGCTTATCGGAATTGGTTCGGGCGGTATTTGGGGCACAGGCATAGGGCTGAGCCAGCAGAAATTAAATTATCTGCCTGAACCAGTGGGGGATTCAATCTTTGCCATTCTTGTTGAGGAAACAGGATTTATTGGAGGTGTTGTTGTTGTTGGCTTATTCCTTGCCTTGAATATGCTTTTGATTTCTATTGCCAAAGATGCAAAAAATAGATTCGGCCAGCTTTTTGTTTTGGGTATGGCCGTTTGGATTTCGGGACAGGCATTTATGAATATGGCAGCACTCATCGGGCTTATGCCGTTAACGGGAATACCCTTGCCATTTATAAGTTTTGGGAACTCGGCTCTGGTGTCTTTAATGGCGGGGTTGGGGATAGTTGTTAATATATCTAATCAATCGTAATAAGTAGCAGGTAGTAAGTATAAAAAAAATTGAACTCTTTCATTTTTAATGTTTGACCTCACCCCCCCCAAAAATTTCAAGGGCTGGATTAATGTGACGGGTTTTTATATTGAGTTTGTGTCTAGGGTTTAATTCCAATTTACAAAACTAAAAAATCGCTTTGTCAGCGATTTTTTTACATACTACATGATGCTAACTACTTGCTACTGTGTTTTTGTTGCGACTTTGTTCATTGCTTGAGTTAGTCTTGATTTTCTTCTGCTGGCTGTATTTTTCTTTATTGTGTTATTTTTTGCAGCTTTGTCTAATTTTTTGTAAACCTGAGGCAGTAATTCTTTGGCTTTGTTAAAATCTTGGTCAGTTATTGCTTTTTTGAATTCTTTTATTGCACTTCTAAAAGCCGTCTTTCTTCTGACGTTCATTTTTTTCTTTTTCAATGATTGTCTAAGGGCCTTTTTGGCCGCCTTTGTATTTGCCAAATTGTCCAAGAGTGAAACGATTGGGTAACAATTTGAGCATCCCGCTCAAAATTTACCCTTGCAAACACTCATAATTTTAATAATAAAAATTTTATTTAAAATAATTGCAATGTCCGGCCGTGAATAACGGTTTCACGGGAGAGGATATTGCCTGCTGTAAAATCGTAAATTTTGGGCGGGATGCCTCTTGTCCGCCCTTAATTTATTTTGCTAAATTAAGGATGGGTAACCCTTAATAATTAATTATTAAGTATAAAAACTATAGCAAATTATCCTAATTTTTGCAATAGATATGGTGCACTAGTTTTATGGACTAAAACCTATGTCCGTGATATTAAATAAATAGTTCTTAGAAATAATGTTTGGAGATTAACCCAGTGCATTCAAGAAGTGTTTTATTAGTCATTGGCACTTTGTTTCTTTTGTGCGGATGTTCTTCCACAAATAAATACCCTCCCAATTTTGTTTTACTTAAAGATTATAATTTAGATAAATATCATGTTGTCCGAAAAATGTCTGAGGACACTAATTTTAAAATTAAGCCAAATGATTTTTATGTACACCCTTACTATATAGGCATAGCAGCTTCTGTTAATCCCCAAACCAGAGACATTTTTTTATCAAGAAGAGCTTTAAATAGCGAATGTTTAGATTTTTTTATTGCTCATGAAATGGGACATCTTCAAGAAGGTGTAGGAGGAGATCAACTTATTGCTGATTATTACGGAGCCATGTTTGTTGGTAAAGAAAAAGGAGAAAAATGTCTTTTTGTTTTATTTGAAGATAGTTTAAAGTATTTCAGGAAAGATACTCCAACTGATCGTGCTTTTTATTATAATCACATACGCATATTTTCGTTTAGACTCTACTCTTTTCACAGTTGCGTTATTTAAAAAACGCTGGGGACATCGTTGTGTGTTTTTCAAAAAGACGGTTTTTAAATCGTCTTTTTATATTGCCAAAACACAAAAAACGTGATATTTTATTGCCATAAATTATGTCACTCAATAAGCAACTATCAATAATAATAGTGCATTACAAAACACCTGAATTGCTTCGGATGTGTTTGAGGTCCATAAATCAGGCCCTTCCTTCAGTTGGATTAAGGCAAGATGAATATGAAGTTATTGTTGTTGATTCTGCTTCAGAAAGGATCTCTCGCGATATCGTGAGAGACGAATTCCCAAGTATTAAGCTTTTAGACTATGAAGAAAATCTCGGTTTTGCCAAGGGGGTGAATGAGGGCATTATTAATTCTTCAGGCGAATTTGTTTTAATTTTGAATGCGGATATTGTTATCCCCGAGGGTTCTGTAGAAAAAATGTTAGAATATATAAAACCAAGAAAAGATATCGCCATTCTTGCGCCTCAACTTTTAAATTTTAACGATACTATCCAGCATTCATATTTTAGCTATTATAAACCCCAGACCATAGTTTTCCGCAGAAGCAATTTGTTGGCTAAACTATTTGGAAGGGGGGATATAAAAAGATTTTTGATGACAGGGACTGATGAAAACAAGATCCAAACCCCTGATTGGGTAATCGGGGGTGCTATGATGGTTAGAAGAAAAGCGATTGATGAGGTCGGCATGATGGACGAAAGATTTTTTATGTATTTCGAAGATGTTGATTGGGCAAGGCGTTTTTGGCATAATGGATATAAGGTGGTTTATTATCCTGAATCAAAGATATACCACGCTTATAAACATGAATCTCGTTCGCGCTTCGGATTAGCTGGGATTTTTTTTAACAAGAAAGCCCAATGGCATCTTAAAAGCGCGATTAAATTTTTTTGGAAATATCGAGACCTTCGCAAAATAGATTTGAAGAGGAGGAGAATTTAAATAAAAAACCTTTTATTTTTAATATGAACTTATTTATAAAAAGGGCTATTTTGCCCATAGTAATTATTGTTTCCTTAAGTGTCGGATTTTTTGCCGGCACTTTTTACCAAAAATCTCAGGAGCCCCTGCCGATTTTGCGAACCTTAGTTAATAAAGATAAAGGACAGCCAGACGGTTTAGATTTTTCATTGTATTGGGATGCTTGGGAAGTTTTGCATGATAAATATGTAGATAAAAATGAGCTTAATACCCAAGATCTTTTATATGGTTCAATAGAGGGGTTGGTGAATGCTGTTGGCGACCCCTTTACTAATTTTTTAAGACCTAAGGCAAGTGAAGAATTTTCAAAAGAGATAGAGGGTTCTTTTGGTGGTATCGGTATTGAGATAGGAATACGCGATGACATTTTGACTGTTATTGCTCCCTTGCCCGATACTCCAGCTGAACAAGCGGGGCTTAAGGCAAAAGATAAAATAATAAAAATTGACGGCAAAGAAACTTTTAATATGGATATAAGCGAGGCTGTAAATCTGATTAGAGGCAAGAAGGGAACAAGTGTTATACTCTCAATCGCCCGAGACGGTCTTAGCGGACTTAAGGATATAGAGGTTGTGAGAGGGGACATAAAGATTCCTACGGTAAAATGGGAGATGGTGGGCGATCAAACGGCGCATATAAGATTATTTGTGTTTAATAATAACGCTGCCTCTGATTTCGATAGAATATCAAAGGAGGTCTTGAACTCAGGCGCAAAAAGAGTTATTCTAGACCTCAGGAATAACCCTGGAGGGTTACTTGATAAAGCAGTAAATATAGCAGGTCATTTCCTTGATCCAGACAGCGTAGTATTAAGAGAGGAGTTTGCAAGCGGAAGAGAGAATCTTTTTAGATCATCAGGAGAGCCCAATTTAGTTTTTATTCCTACTGTCGTATTAATAAACGGCGGTTCTGCATCAGCTTCAGAAATTATTGCTGGAGCACTACGTGATAACAAGGGTATAACAATAGTTGGAGAAACAAGCTTTGGAAAGGGTTCTGTTCAGCAGGTTGATGATTTATCAGATGGTTCATCTATAAAGATTACGATTGCAAGATGGCTCACACCAAACGGCATATCAATAGATAAGAACGGTATTGTCCCCGATGTTGAAGTTGAAAGGACAGAAGAAGACATTAACAACGATTCTGACCCTCAATTGGATAAGGCCATTGAGACAGTTGAGTCGCTATAATATATATTATGAAAGTATTATTTACAGAAAATATAAAAAACGTTGCCCGCATAGGCGATATAAAAAATGTGGCTGATGGATATGCCAGAAATTTTTTGATACCTAATAAATTAGCAAAACCAGCTACAGGCTCAGCATTAAAAGAAGCCGAAACGCTTAAAAAGAGACGTCTAGAGCATGAGGCCGAAAACAAAAAACAAGCTGAAGAAATGGTTGGTTTGTTAGAAGGAAAGGTCGTGGAAATTGAAGAAGACGCAAATGAAGGAGGTCATTTATATGGTTCTGTTAACGTAGATATAATATCTGAAAAATTACAGGAACAAAAAATAAAAATAAAAGCCGATCATATAAATCTTTTTGAACCAATTAAAGAAGTCGGGGAGTATGATATTGAGGTAGAACTTCACCCTGAAGTTAAAACCAAGATAAAGGTAATAGTTAAAGCAGTAGCTGAAAAAAAATAATTTTGACTAATTTATAAAAATTTGCTATAGTTTTTAAAGATGAAGGCACCCCCCATGTTGTACATAGCTGAGGGGGCGCCCCGCTCAAAACTATGTGTATTTGAGTGTTGGGTTTTTTGTTTTAATAATTTATATATTTAAATATGAGCGTTTGTGATTACGGGTTTTGAGCGGGATGCTCAAATTTAAAGGACGATAAATAACATGTAGGTAGTAATAAAATGGCTGCCTAGAATTAATAAAATTAATTCTAGATGCTCATTTTTCTAATTACTCTCTACGTTCGTAAAGAGAGGCGTCCCGCTCCCAAAATTGTAGAGTTAAGGGCTTCTGTCTAAATAATTTATATTTAATTTTTGTAGTGAACATTGGTAATTTTTGAGCGGGATGCTCAAGTTGTTACCCAATCGTTTCACTCTTGGACAACTTGGCACATACAAAGGCTAAAGGCACTACAAAAGGAAATAGGGATTCAATTGGGAGGCGCTTAGGCGTTAAACTTTATGATGGTCAAAAAGCTCAAATTGGCAGTATTTTAATACGTCAAAGAGGTAGTAAATTCTGGCCTGGGGAAGGAGTTAAAAAGGGCAAGGACGACACTATTTTTGCTATGAAAGACGGTGTTGTTAAATTTACAACCCGAAAGAAAATGAATTTTGACGGCAATAGACGCATTATTAAGATAATAAACGTAGTCTAATTAGTAGTAAGTAGTTAGTATTAAGTAGTATACATAAATCGCCAGTGGGCGATTTTTTGGTTGTGCCCAAGAGTTGAATAAAATTATATTTTAGTGCTAGTATCTTAACAATGAAATTTATGAATTTTATCAAAACCTATCAGAGAGATGTTGTCTTTGCTGTAATTTTGGCGCTGGTTTTTGTGTCCGGATATAACATCGGAAAAATCAAAGGGGCAGGGGAGGAGAAGCCCGACCTTACGGTAACTGCTCCCCGCCCAAATCTGCCTGAGGCAGACCTAAGCGGGCAAGCTTCTAAAGTTGAGGGTCTTGAGATCGGCTCTCCCTCGTTACCTTCGACTACCCCGATTGATTTTAATAATATACAAGTGGTAGTTTCTAAAAATTCTGATAGGTATCATTTTCCATGGTGTCCGAGCATGGCAAAAATAAAAGAAGAAAATAAAATATTTTTCAAAAATGAAACAGAGGCGCAGAAGGCAGGGTATGTGCTTGCGGGCAATTGCACGAAATAACCGACTTTCCTCCAAAGGCGGATAGGCAAAAACGGCTCATATGTGAGCCGTTTTTATTTAAAAAATTTGCTTGAGCCAGAAGGAGTGTTCCCATTCCCAGAGAGTTTTGGATGCGAGGAAGGCTTTTATATCATGCTCAATGCCGTAAAGTTCTTTAAATTCTAAATCGCCTGTTGTTTCAGACCATACATGCTGGCACTTGCCGGCATTTTTATTTTTCCAAGCGAGTCTTATTTTCTCATTGCCCCCTTTTTCTCGCAGGGTGGAGGAGCAGTTAAGGCATTTTTTTGATTGATCAAGACGAAGTATCCATCGTGCAAGGGGTGGCATTGATGGATTTTCTCTGAGGGCCTCAACATAAGCTGCGGTTTGAATATTGTAATCTCTGTAAATCCCCGTTGATGTTTTAATATCCAATACTCCGAGCTTGCCGTTTATTTCACAAAGGCAATCCATAGTTCCTGCATAGCGGTGTTTCTTGCTCACTAGTCTTTCTTCTATTTTGTAAGGAATTATTTCGTGTTGTTTCTTAAATTCTAAAAAAGAATTTATTGCCGGCTGAACCAACGAGGGGATAGGGGTCTCCTCTTCCTTTAAAATCGCTTCAACCGTGTCATGGAGCAGGGTGCCTTCCTCGGCGGATTTTTCTTTTATTGCTTCACCAGCTTCAAAACTTTTTTGTTGAGCATAAAAACGATAGAGAGCCGGCTTGGCCTTTATAGATACAATCGATGTTACACGGGGATACCAAACGCCATCTATTTCATATCCGGTTGATTCTTTAAATTCTTGCAGGTTCTTGTACCACATAATAATTTCTATATTAATTGAATTACAATAAAATCGCTAGGGGAATTAATTAATACCATGACGCACAATCATAGTTCTGCGACATGCTATATATTTCAAAATCATTGTTTTCATACATTTGATTATACTTTTTGAGATGCTTTGCTCAAGGTCGATACTTTTTTGTTGATTTATAGCCCCCCATATACTATATAGTGTTTTTTATACTGTTATTACCAATATACCATATTAAATAAGGAGGTATATTTATAATGCTATTTTAGGCCCCAGAATCGATTCTAAGGGGTTTTAGGGAGTCTTTGTGAGCATGAGGTTATGTTTTATATATTATTTTATATCTTTTATTAATTTTAAACAATTTCTCTAAATACAGAGATAAATAATTTAAATTTAAAACGTTTGATTCAAAAAATAAGCAGGAAAGTGGTCGGTTTAATCAGGGGAATTTACTAAAGCATTAGTCATTAATAAAAACATTCCTTCGGGGTGTTTTTTGGGGCTCTCCGATCATTTGGTTTATTCCCCCACCCTTTTGACAAAAAAAATATTAGACCACATATTATCAACCTTGTGTCAATAAAGTTATCCACAGGTGTTTATCCTTGTTTTTCTGGGTCAGCGAAATCGTTGTTTATGTTTGGTCAACAAAGGCATGTTATCACTAAGATATAAAAAAAGTTCAAGCATATCCCCTGTTTATTGTCCTGTTAAAGCACAAAACAAATCCAGCCAAATGGCTGGATTTGTAAATATTTTGTGTGATGTTTTGTTAGAATATCGGTGGCAGTGAATTAAGCATAAATACACCTAATGCAATTAAGAATAAACCGATCACTAATCTCATTAATCCCTTATGCTTTTGTCTCCAAGTTTCTAATTTGTCTGATTTTGTACCAAAATAAGACACACCTATTACTACCAGCAACGGCAGAATGAATATTAAATTATAAAGCATAAGCAGGGGCACCGCTTCTGCATAAGAGCCTTTGGCTAATAATCCCAGGATTGCAAAATATGGCGCTCCAGTGCAAGGCAACTCAACCAAAACCACAAACACACCAAGAACAGCAGTGGTTAGATACAAGATAATAGGATTCTTTTTTTCAAGTGACTCTATTTTTTTTGTGTAATATTTAATTCGGCTTGCTGCACCAGGAATCATTTGAAGGGTAAACCCTCTTCCATACCAGAAAAAATCTTTAATTTCTAATAATCCAGCAATTATTGCAATTACGGCAACTATTAAATAGAAAAATCCGGCTATTCCTGTTCCTAATGTTAACCTCAATATGCCAAAACCGAGAAATAAATATGTCGCGTACACAACTGCTGAATACAACAACCCTCCGATCAGCATTTTCTTTCTGCTCTTAAATACGCGGGTCATAAAGGCAATTAAGAAAATAAGTACTCCAAAAACGCACGGGTTAATACTGTCTATAAGTGCTGCACCTATTATAATTGGCAATGTAAGTTGTTCTCCCAACATCTTGTTTCTAAAGCTTATAACACAAAAAATTTAAAGTTAGTAAAATAGTTACTTTAAATTTTTATAAACTTTTAATTATTCAGGTAATTTGCAACCTGAAATTTCACTTAATTTTTTGAACGATTGAACTCCTGGATCAAATCTATATATTTCACTACCATCTTCCCTCTCTTGTATCCATGTAGGTGTGTGTTCTATGTTTTTGGCCACGCATCTTTCAACTTCCGGGTGGGGATTTCTAGGATCGCATTCTATTTCTTTTATATATTGAAAAGCATCTCCGAATAACCCCCGTTGTTTTAAGCAGAAGGAACATGTTATAGAGCCATACATCAAGAATCCTTTCTCATCAAGACATTGAGCAAATTCGTTGTATTTATCTCCTGGGCCTACAGATGAATGAACCCCCCATGTTAAGAGTGCTAATAAAATAGCTACAACAACAGCAGACACAAAGTGGTTCTTTTTAAATTCTGTCCCGCTTCCCTTCCATGCGGTAATTGCTATCAATGTCATGAGTATTTTGGATCCTTCACAAAAGACGCATATGCTTTTAATAACCGTGAGCTCTATAATTGTTAGGTAAAGTGATGGACCAAGGAAGGCGATGGTTATAAATGCTATCTTTTTTAGGGTTTTTTTGTCATATTTAAAAATTGATGTGAAAAATACTGCTATAAAGTAAAAGATTCCCAACATAGAAACAGGTATGCCTGCGACCTCAGAATATTCACTTTTGTTAACTATGTCGCATGATAAACCCTTCCCAAGATCACAAAAAGACCCCTCTTCTTCAGAGAAGTGTAAGCTGACTAAGTATCCCATTATAAGAATACCCAGTATGGATAAGACGGCTAATGCTATTTGTTTTTTTTCGTGTTTTTTAGCCATTTAAGTTTACTTACCGTAGTAGATAAGTATTAGCAAAACTCGCATGCCTCTTTTGGTTTTTTGCCTCCCTTTTTGCAACACTTATTGCAACAAAAGGTTGTGCCTCCCCAAATAAATGAGCCCTCACTTTTTTTCTTGGACTTTCCGCATTTACCGCATTTAAAGGTATTGCCAGATGATGTTTTTTTATTTGTTGGTTTCTTTTTGGCTGGCATAAAGTTTTAATACAAATACTTGTGTAATTGTATGGTTAATTTATTTTACTTAATTATAACAAATAAACTGACAGCTTCTAAGAAAAGTTATCCCCAATTGTGTTTATAGTCCCGCGAAATGTCTGCGGTGAAGAAGTTTTACAAATTCAATTATAAATAATTTTGTAATACCAATACCCATAACAAGCAAAGCATGTTGCAATAAAAGAGGCGATGTTCGAAGAACATGGTTTAGTTGTGGTAGATAAACTGCTGACACCATCATTGCAAAGCCCAGTGCAATAGCAAACAATAAGTAGCGATTATTAAATAGATTCATTTTAAATATTGATTTATCTAATGATTTTAATGAGAAAATAAAGAATAACGAATCAGTGCCTAAGGTAGCAAAGATTATTGTTCTTATATAGCTTATGTCGTAATGAGAGTACTTTAAAAAGAAGAAGAACACAGAGAAAAGAATAATATCTGTCATTATACCAAGAGGATATGCAATAAATGATGCTTCTCTGTCTAAAATTGGCTTATTCCTTTCTATTGGTTTTCGTTTTAAAACATCGTCTTCCGGAGGTTCAAAAGCTAGCGCAAAATTTGGCAAGCCGTCCTCTACTAAGTTGGTCCAAAGAATTTGAACAGCTATCAACGGTAAGGGGATCTTAAATAGTAAGGCTCCTAAAATTAAAATTACCTCCGTAAAAGAATTTGAAAGCATAAAAACTGTGACTTTTTTTATGTTGTCAAAAGCAGTTCTCCCCTGCTTTATTGCTTCAACAATTGTTAAAAAACTATCGTCTAACAAAATCAAATCAGCGGCTTCTTTTGTAACATCTGTTCCAGATCCTACAGCAACTCCTACGTCAGCAACTTTTAATGCCGGAGCATCGTTTATGCCATCTCCTGTTACCGCTACCACCTCCCCTACTTCTTTCCATGCTTTTACTATGCGAAGCTTATGTTCCGGGTTAACTCTGGCAAAAATATCAATCTCTCTAATTTTTGTCCTTAAATCCTCATCGGATATTTTGTCCATTTCCGCCCCCTCCATAATTGAGTCTTGGTCGGTGGGTAACCCAAGTTCTTTTCCTATCGCTAATGCAGTTAGTTTGTGATCGCCTGTTAACATAACAAGCCTAATTCCTGCATCGTTAACTTCTTTTATTATTTCTTTCACGCCTTCTCTGATGGGATCTTTTATTGCTGCAAGGCCTAAATAGGTTATATTTTTAACAGAATTGACCATTTCTTTTTCGTTATATTCCAATACTTCATTTTCGTTGTTTTGGATATCAACATATGCTGCTGCAATCATTCTGAGGCCATCTTTTGCCATTTCTTCATATTTAAGCTCAGCCTCTTTTTTATACTCTTCTGTTATCTTTTGTGCCTCTCCGTTTTTGTCCACCGACTCAGATAGCTCAATTATTTTTTCAGGTGTGCCAGTAATGTAAACTCGAATCCCTGAGTCCTTTTTATGAAAAGAAGCAATAAATTTATTTTTGGGGTCAAAAGGTAAAATGTTTAAACGAGGCATTGATAACATTAATTCGTTATATGTCATGTCAGAGTTTTCAAGGAATGCTTGCATTTTTGCCTGATCAGTTGATTCTCCTTTTATGGCAGGACCTTCTGGGGTGTTCCCAGATTGTGAGACTGGTTTTTCTACTAATGCTTCATTTGCCAGTGCCAGTGCTAAGTAAAATTCTTTTTTATCTGATTCGCTAACAATTTTTTCTACTGACATTTTGCCTTCTGTTAAAGTTCCTGTTTTGTCAGAACAGATAACCGAGGTTGAACCGAGTGATTCTGCTGCGATGAGTTGTTTTACCAATCCTTTTTTTGTGAGAATTCTACGGCTTGATACAGCAAGAATAACAGCTATTGTCGCAGGGAGGCCTTCTGGGATTGCTGCTACAGCAACTGCTATTGAGGTTATAAATATCTCAGTAAATTCAATTTTTTCATACCACCCAACACCAACTATTAAAACCGAAGCAATGGTAACAATTATTGCTATTATTTTGCCCAAATGACCCATTCTTTGTTGAAGAGGTGTTTGATCTTCTTCTGCTTTTTTTGTAAGCTCTGCAATTTTTCCAACTTCTGTATTTCCACTTGTTTTTACTACTATCCCTATTCCTTCACCCTTTTCAATTATTGAGCCTGTAAATATCATATTCTTTCTGTCGCCAACCACGACGTCTTCTTTTATTGAATTTGTGTTCTTGTTAACTGCCGACGATTCTCCTGTAAGAAGTGATTCGTTTGCTTCAAGATTTTTTGCATAAATCAGCCGAGCATCTGCCGGTACCTTCATCCCTGCTTTTATATGGATTATGTCGCCTATTACTAATTTTTCTGAGTCTATTTCGCGCACATCACCATTTCTTTGGACTCGAGCTATTACTTTTACGATTTGTGTTAGCTTTTCGAGTGTTTTACCCGAACTGTATTCTTGGTAAAATCCTATGCCTATGTTTACTGCAACGGCTGCAAAAATTATTATGGCGTCTAGGTTATGTTCGATGGCGATAGATATTGATCCTCCTATAATAAGTATGTAAATAAGCGGGCTTTTTAATTGACTCAACAAAAAAAGTCCTAATCGGAAACGTTTTTCTCTGGGGAGTCTGTTGGGGCCTTGTTCTTTAAGGCGTTTTTCTGCTTCTTCTTCCGTTAAGCCTTTTTTGCTTGAGTTAAGACGATTTAAAACATCATCAAATTCAAGTTGATACCATTTTGTTGCCTCGTTTTGCATATTTGTATTGTAGCAGAACTTAAACCGAGGAGCTAAATTATGGAAGATAATCTAACGGGTTTAAGGTGCCGTCAAAATAATTAAAGTAAATCTGCCCATTTTTTTCATTAATATATGTAAAGAAGTCGTGGTATAAACTTAAATGCAAGTGAGAGCCGGTTGAATTGCCGGTTGAGCCTTCGTACCCAACAATGCTTCCGCCATGAACCGGCGTGGTATTAGAAAGACCTGATGGAGATTGCATGTGCGCATAAACACTAACTAAGTTGTTGAAATATCGTATGGCTACCCAATTTCCAAAACCATCATTAAATCCGCTGGCAAGTATTGTCCCCTCCCCCATTGCATAAATAGGTGTTCCATAACCTCCAGCAAAATCAATACCGTTGTGCGGTGCTCCACCGTATGCCCCGCGTCTTGCATATGTTGTATAACCATATCCTTGTGTAAAGACATAATTATCTTCCGGCCACCTGAATATGTTGGCCTTGGGCGGAATGGGATCGGCTGTAACGTGAACTATAAAAGCCCCTTCTTCTAGTGCTGCTTTTTCAAGACTTTGCAATTCATTGAAGAATTCTTGTTCTTTTCTTTCAACTTCAGCAAGAAGGTCTCTATATCTTGCTTCCTCACCCTTTGTCTTTGTTAGTAGGTAGTCTTTGTTTTCTTTTGTGCTTTCGAGTGATATGTTCTGTCTTATTTGTTGTTCTTTTAGGCCTTCTAGTTCCCCCTTTTTTGTTTTTAAGGAATTTAGTTGGCCGTCTAAAATTATTTTTTGAGTTTTTAGGGTTGATAATAGTTTCGTAAGTTGAGCACTAAGTTTTTCGTTTTCCTGAGTTTTGCCAAAGAAATCAGACAATCTTGCATTTTTTAATAACACTGCCAGCATGCTTTGTTTTTCGTTTTGGTGAATTTCAGAAATTAAATTTCCTATAGCTTTTTTTTCAAAATTTAAAGCTTCTTGAGTATTAAAAATTTGTTCATTTAATTCTGTCATTTCGAGTTTTGTCGCATCAATACTTCTATCTGTGACAGCTAGCTGAACTCGTAGCTGGGACATTTGATTGTTTAAAATTGATATTTGTCGTGCCAGGGTATCGGCTTCCTTGCTTTTGGCTTTTATGGTTCCTTTATATTGTTCAGCTTCTTTTTCTAATTTCTCTATTTGTTCGCGGAGATCTAGAATTTTAAGATTTATATCTTCATCAGCACTGACAGTTTTAAAATTAAAAAATGTAAATATTAAAATAAAAACAACAATAAGCACCCACAAATTTGAGGATTTACAGATCTTCAATAAGTTGTTATTATTTAGTAAGCTCATTTTTTGAAACAAGGAGTTAGCAAGATGAAAATTGAAAGCAATGTATATAAGACCTTAAAAAATTCTATACCAATTATGATTCAGGAATCAGAGGGAAATTTTACTTTGTTAAGCACGATGGGTAATTTAGTCAAAAATTATTTGCCAGATATTTTAAATAGTTTCGAGGTTCAATTTAAAGTTAAAATTGTCTCAGTGGAAATTATGGAAGAAAAAGATATTGAAATTGGCGGTACATATAATTTGCTTATATTGATTAGGCATGAATCTCAGCCAGATGATTCTAATATGGATTATTTGGTTGAAAAATTAAATTTAGATTTAGAAATATCTGAACTTGTATCTCATTGATTCAATTAACTACGCTGTTTTGCGTAGTTTTTTTATTTTAATTTTTGAATTGCTTTATTGATTCTTTTGATTACTTCTTCTTGACCAAGCACAACTGCAATATCAACCGGGTCGGGCGAACCTTTTTGGCCTGAAAGGGATACTCTAAATGGCCAGTATACCAGTCCTCTGTCTGGCTTTGCATCAGGGTCAGTCTTAAGCTTTGAAGCAAGATCGTCTAGTTTTTCTCTGAGTGTGTCTGGTGCGCCTACGCCAATTTCGGTTACTAACTCTTTTACCATCTCAAGTGTTTTTTGTATATCTATCGTCTCATATTTTTTCCACATCAATAGATCTTTTTCATATTCCGGGTCTTTAAAGAAGAATAAAAATTCTTTAATATCAGATAATTTTTCCATTCTTTCTTTAATCATTGGTAGAATTTTTTTTATTGTATTCTCTTTGTTGCTTAATACTTGATACCTACTACTTAATACTAAAATCTTAGTGATTAATTCTTCGTCACTAAGATTTTTAATGTATTGGGAGTTAATCCAATTTAATTTATCTAAATTAAATACAGCCCCTGATTTATGTACGTTTTTTAAATCAAAGTTTTTAATTATTTCATCCTTGTCCATTATTTCTTTTTCAGAATCTTTTGGAGTCCATCCCAAAAATGCCATGTAATTAAACATTGCTTCTGGTAAATAACCTTCCTCATTGTATTCTGTTATGGATGTTGCCCCATGCCTTTTTGACATTTTTGATTTGTCTGAACCTAGAATAAGTGGAAGGTGGGCGTACTCTGGCATAACTTGTCCTAAGGGATTCGAAGGATTGTGAAATCCCAAAGCTTTCCCAATTAAAATTTGTTTCGGGGTATTGGGGATGTGGTCTTCACCTCTTATCACATGGCTAATTTTTGTTTCGTGATCATCTACCACGACTGCAAAATTATATAATGGAGTTTTTTCATTTTTGGCTATACTTAAGTCCCCTAGTAGTTTTTCTTCAAATTCTATTTCACCCCTGATAATATCATTAAATTTAATTTTCTCATCTGATTTTTCATCAACATTTAACCTTATTATTCCCCCTTCTTTATTTTGGGGAATTTTATATTTGTGGTCGCATATATGGCGCGGTGCTAATTTGTTTGCCATTTGCTCTTTCTGTTCTTGTTCTAATTCTTCTTTTGTATGATAGCACCAAAAAGCTTTGCCATCATTAAGTAATTTTTGGATATATTTTTCATAAATATCCATGCGCTCGCTTTGTTTGTAAAATTCATCCCACTCAAGCCCGAGCCATTTTAAGCCATCTAAAATATCTTTTTCGTATTTTGGATCAGAGCGTTCAAGATCGGTGTCTTCTATTCTTAAGACGAATGTGCCTTTTTTGTGTTTTGCAAAAAGCCAATTAAAAAGAGCAGTACGTGCGGTACCTATATGTAGGTTTCCCGTTGGACTAGGAGCTATTCTAACTCGTATTTCTTTTGACATAAAAATTAATTAATTGTTATTATATGGCTAGTTTTTTGATTTTTAAAAATATCGGTGTGCTATGTTTATAGTTCTGGGCCTGCTTTTAATGTGTGTTGTTTTATATATATCCGAGATTGCTTATAGGTTTATTTTTAGCATAATATTTAATTATAAGTTGTATATGTCATTGCCGTGTTATTATTTGCTTGATTGTTGGCCTGATATGCCAGAATGGCTTGGAAAATATAGAAAAACTTTAGTATTTCAGGATTTTGTGCCCTTTTTTTATGCATCTGCCTGGGTTATTAAGCCAAATCTTATTTACATAGGTTTAGACATAAGGGGGTTTGATATAGACAGATCCTCAGAAAAAAATTTGCGGATGTTTATTGTTTTACATGAATTAGGACATATCATATTGCAGAGTAATTATTTCACCTTTGCTCCATTTATTAAACGGCATGTTGGGCACGAGATTGAAGCCGACAGGTTTGCTTCTGTTTTTATCGGCAAAAATAATGTTAGGAACTTTTTAGAAAAATTGGAACTTTTTTTAATTAAAAATTCTGCAGATTCTGTTGAAATGAAAATTAGGATACTAGCTCTTGATATGCCCACTCTTTTTTACCGGTATGCTAATTAGCTGCCGGTTTTTTAATTTTATCATATTTTCAATTGAAAAAAAGCTTGACCTGACGTATTCTAAAATTGAAATGTATATAATAGATATTATTCCTTTAGCCTTTATTCCACGCAATCAGGCGCAGATTTTAAGTTATTTTCATAAAGAACCCCTTAATCGCGGTGCGGTTGTCGAGGTTTTACTTGGTAGAAGAAAAATAAAAGGCGTGGTCGCAGGTTTTGATACTGTAAAAAATAGAAAATTCGCTTTTAGGAAAAGTGTAGATTTTAGCTTAAAAAACATCGGTACGGTAATCGAGCCAGAACCCAGCGTTACCGAAGGGCAGTTTAAAATGGCAAAATATATTTCAGATTATTATTATGCTCCTCTCGGTGTTTGTTTAAAAACCGTTTTGCCTCCATTTTGGGGAAAGAAAAATTATAAATTGGAAATCGTAAATCATGAAAATGAAAGTTTAAAATTCATGAATCCTAATTCTAGATTCATAAAAACAAATTTAAAAAAACACTACCTTGATTATGAAGATGATCTTAAAAAAACACTTAAGCAAGGGCATCAAGTTTTTCTAATGGTTGCAGAACAAACAGCAGGTAAATATTTTTTAGATAAATATAAAAAATTAAACCCTATTTACATATCGAGTAATCTTTCTAGCAAAAATCATTATGAACTATGGCAAAGCGTTCAATCAGGAAAATCACAATTAATTATAGGTACTCGCATTGGTTTATTTTTGCCTTTTAACGATTTAAAATTAATTATTGTTGATGATGAAAGCCACGAATTTTATAAATCTGACATGATGCCAAGATATAATGGAGCAATGGTTGCCGAGTTTTTAGCAGGCTTATTCGGGGCCAACATCATTAAAAGTGCTATTGTCCCAAGGGTGGAAAATTATGAATCAAAAATTAATGATATTAAATTAAATTCATTAAAAACCAAAACAATTATTGCTGATATGGTGCACGAGATTAAATCAGGCAACTTTTCTATATTTAGCAGAGATTTGAAAGAAGAAATGATGGACAGTGTTTCTAGGGGCGAAAATATTATTTTATATATTCCTCGTAGGGGCTATTCTAATTTCTTGTATTGTGAAAAATGTTCGCATATTGTTAAGTGTCCCAACTGTACAGCATCTCTAATTTTACACAAACAAATTGTTGGTGGAGAAATCATAGATTCTTTATGGTGCCATAAATGCGGTTATAAAACCCCAAAGCTAAAAAGCTGTAATAATTGCGGAAGTTATAAATTGAAGCCTCACGGAGCGGGTGTTGAAAGAGTGGTTAGTGATATAAAAAAGTTTTTTGATTATCAAAACTTAACAGTTCCTCCAATTTTTTGCCTTGATAGTGATACAACAAAAAATGATGACAAAAAAGAACTGGAAATAATCGATAATTTTTTCGCCGGAAGTAGATCTGCCCATGAAGGGAAAAAAGAAAAAGGCTCAATTCTTGTTGCTACACAGGTTTTGTTTAGTCATAAATATTACCTAGATAAAATAGCATTGGCAGGAATAATTAATGCTGATACACTGATAAATATACCAGATTTTAGAGCAGAAGAATCTCTTTTTAGACAAATATATACATTAAAAAATTTAACTCCAAAATTGATTGTACAAACGCATAACCCTGAAAATCCAACATTAAAATACATTATGGATGGCGATATGTCGGGATTTATAAAGGAAGAGTTTGAGAATAGAAAGGTTTTCAGTTATCCCCCGTTTTCTCAGATTGTAAAGCTAACTTTTAAACATAGAGATAGAAACAAGGCAAGAAGCGAGTCCTATGTTTTGGCTGAAAAATTTAAGCAAATAATGAGACGCGAACAATACCCCGCGATAATCAGTGGGCCCTCCCCTGCTTTTATTAGCAGAGAGAGAGGTATGTATGTTTGGAATATTATATTGAAAATTAAAAACCCGCCTAAAATTTCCGATTTTGAAAAAATTAAGCGGGTAAGAGAACGCAACGAATTTTTGCGACTGGTTCCTAATGGATGGCTTGTTGAAGCAGATCCGACAAGCACAATTTAATTTTAGGATAAATATAGAGCAGATCCAATTATTTTTTAAAAATGAAAATTACAAAAGAGCCTAATAAAATATTGCATAAAAAATTGGCTAAAGTCAAAACAATAACTCCTGAAATAAAAGAGTTGATTTTAGATATGAAAAAAACAATGGTTGAAGCAGTCGGCGTTGGTTTAGCGGCAAATCAGGTAGGCAAAGATCTTCAGATTTTTGTAATTGATGAGGCGCTGGCAAAAGAAAATGAAGTTTCCGATGTTTACATAAATCCGGAAATAACAGAGTTTTCAAAAGACACAGGAGTAATGGAGGAGGGGTGTTTAAGTATCCCCGAGTACTGGGTTGATATTAAGCGTTCAAAAAAAGTAAAAATTAAATTCATGGATGAAAATGGAAATAAACAAAAAATAAAAGCACGAGGATTTCTCGCGCGAGTTTTGCAACATGAGTATGACCATCTTCAGGGAGCTTTAATAAAGGACAGAGCTAAATAAAAGGGCACCGCCATTATTGCGGTGCCAAAATTGTTTAATTCATATCGTCTAGAACGAATATCATTGCTACGCCAACCATTAAGCGCGTATCATCATCCATTTTTTTTGTTTGTCGTTGAACTTTTTCTGGATTCTCTTTAAAATCGCTGTGGCTTTTGATTCCCGCCCTATTTAAGATTTTGCGAGCTTTACCAATATATCTTTCTTGTTCCACAGGAGTTAGTTCGGACCATTTTTCAAGGTTCATTTTATTCCCTCCTTTTATTCCGGAATATGTTATTTATAAAATTACCACTAAATTATGGATAAGTCAAATATAAAATTAATATTTTTTGGAACTAATGAATTCGCGGTTCCTGTATTAGAGGCTCTTGTGAAAGAGGGTTATGATATTGTCGGTGTAATTACAGAACCAAATAAACCTGTAGGCAGAAATCAAACCCTTACTCCCCCACCTGTGAAACTCAAGGCACAAAATGAAAAATTAAAAGTATTTCAACCAAAAAATAAATTAGAAATCAAGAATTTAATATCGGAGCTTCCTGCATCCACAGATGTCGGTGTGGTTGTTTATTATGGCAAAATCATTCCTCAAGAAATGGTAGACTTCCCTAAACGAGGATTGTTGAATATTCATCCGTCTTTATTGCCAAAATATCGAGGCGCTTCCCCTATTCAGACAGCTATTTTAAATGGTGATGTTGAAACGGGTGTTACCATTATGAAAATAGATGATCTAATGGACCATGGAGAAATAATAACAAGTGTTGATTATCAAGTATCAAGCAAAGATTACCACTTTAAAATTTATGAGGATTTAACTGAGTTGGGCACAAAGCTTTTAATAAAAATTTTACCGGAGTATTTAAGCGAGGGCATAAAATTAATTCCTCAAAAGCATGATAAGGCAACTTATACAAAAAAATTTAAATTAGAGGACGGAGAAATAAAACCAGACGATAAAGCAAAAGATGCTTACAATAAAATTAGGGCTTTTAATCCGGAACCGGGTGCTTATTGGAAATTATCAAATAATAAAATACTAAAAATATTAGAAGCTACCTTAGATTTGGAAACTAATATTAACAAAACGGGGCTAACCAGAATAAACAAAAATCCCCTCAGTAGCACTCAGGGCAGGCCTGCTCTAGCTTTAAAAGGAGGGGTGTTGATCTTAGACAAGGTTAAACCAGAAAGTAAAAAAGCAATGTCCGGTAAAGATTTTATGAATGGACATGCGCAACTATTTAAATAAAAAACATTTTATTTATCTAACGCTTTGTCTATTTTTTCTATTATTTTATCTAACTGGATAAAATGCGATATTTTTTTGCCAAGCAATTGTTTTAATAGTCGGCGGGACCTTTTTTTACCAAAAACCCATACAAAACCCACGACTGCAAGCCATGATCCGGGTGTGAAAGGGGTTGCAAACGCCAAAATCCCAATAAATATTAAAAGTATGCCAAAGAAAAAATGCAGGTCATATTTTTTTTTAAATAAAAAAACCATACTTTTATTTTAACCTATAATGAATTATTATTAAACTATGAGTGATAATACAATGTTAAGTGTAAAAAAATTGTCAGTTTCTTTTGGAAAGAGCGTAATTTTAAACGAACTTTCTTTTGACGTCTTTAAGGGTGAGGCCATGGCAATTATTGGACCGAACGGTTCGGGCAAAAGCGTCTTGTTGAGGACACTTTTGGGGCTTGTCCATCACAAAGGAGAAATTATATGGGCGCCAAATATTAAGATAGGATATGTGCCTCAGCGTTTAGATATTGAAGAGGAGTTTCCATTAACAGTTAAAGAATTTTTACAGTTTAAGGCAGGTAATTACGCTGAAATTATAGAGGTATTAGAAAAAGTGGGAATCAAAACAGGTGAAACACATGAACATCATCTCGAGCATCACATATTAAACCAGCGTTTAGGCGTGCTTTCCGGAGGAGAATTCCAAAGGGTAATTATTGCAAGGGCATTAATTGGCAGACCTGATGTTTTGCTTTTTGATGAACCAACATCTGGCGTTGATATTTCCGGAGAACAAACAATTTATAATTTGTTATTTAGACTACAAAAAGAAATTGGATTAACTGTAATACTTGTATCGCATGATTTAAATGTTGTTTATAAATATGCGAATAATGTTTTGTGTCTTAATAAAGAACAGGTTTGCTTTGGTCGCCCAGATGTTGTGTTAACTCCTGAAGAATTAAAATCACTATATGGAGGTGGTGCAGAGTTTTATAAGCACTCTCATTAGTGTAAAAAAATGGATTATTTACCATTAATAACTGCTATATTTGTAGGAGCTTCAGCCGGTTATCTAGGCTCTTTTATGGTTCTTCGTCAGATGGCGCTTGTTGGTGATGCTCTTTCCCATGTGGCCTTACCGGGCGTTGCATTGGGTTTGGTCTTTAATTTTAATCCTATTTTGGGTGCTTTTGGCGCACTTTTTGGAGGAATATTGATAGTTTGGTTTTTAGAATATAGAACCAAGATATCAACAGAAGCTTTAATAGGCCTTATTTTTACAGTAAGTTTATCGGTGGGATTGTTAATAACACCTGATGAAGAACTTCTTGAGGCGCTTTTTGGAGACATTTCAGCCATAACGTTAATAGATGGTATTTTGGCAATATTATTATCTGTGTCGGTTATTTTAATAATGAGAGGATTGGCAAATAAATTTATTTTGTCCACGATCTCGGATGAATTGGCTCGTGCCGAAAAAATAAAGACTGCAAAATTAAATTTTGTTTACCTTGTATTGGTTGCGGTTATTGTTGCTCTAGGAATTAAAACCGTAGGCACCTTGCTTATGGGTGCCTTAGTTATAATTCCGGCTATTGCTTCTAGGAATATCTCAAAAGGACTTTTGTCTTATATTAAAAACTCAGCCGCCATTGGCGCATTAAGCGGAGGGTTGGGTATATTTTTAGCAAACTCTTATTCTTTGGCGCCCGGCCCTGTTGTGGTTCTTGTCAGCGCAAGCATTTTTTTGGTAACTCTATTTTTTAAGAAGTCTTGACGTTTACTGTTTTATTTGATATAATTAAATAAGTAAGGTGGTTTGCGTGTTCTCTTTGGTTTTAAGACGGAACTCAAATATGCCGAATCCGTCGGCTAGGAGGACACCATGAGCTGGATCAATCCCGCCAACGCCCAACCCACTGGATATAACCCCAAGGCGAGAGTCTCCGGGTTCATTCAGAAGTTCGGGCAACTCGGTGAGGTTGCTCTTGGGGCTTGGAACGCAGTGGACCCGCTTCGCTGCTGTCATTGCCCCGACGAATATCTTGGCTATGCCAGGCGATTCGTTGAAGGTGTCGTTAGGGTCATCCCTAGCGAGTGGCCGAACCACCCCGACCTTGTGGAGGAGCTCGTGCGTAGAAGCTTCTATCCAACCCAGGTTGTCAACCACACCGGACTTGGTCATCCGTGGGTAACTGCGGAAGACATTAAGTCCATCGCCCAGCACATCGCTGGGAGAGTGGAACAACTAGGAGGGATGGAGGATCTCTTGCCAGAGAGCTAAACCCACGGGTCAAGACCGCTTAGTAGCTAACGCGAACGGCGGTTTTTCTTTTGCCTACGCATCACAAATTTTGCGAGGTTATATAATCCGAATTAAAGTTTGTATGACTACACAAAAAAGATGTTTTATGCTAGTATGTATTAATAAATTTATGATCGGTGTTAATGAATTAAAATCAAAGGTTTACTTTATTTTTGACGGACAGCCGTGGGTGGTTTTGGAGTCCAATCATCTTAAAATGCAACAAAGACGCCCGGTAGTTCAGACTCGTATTCAAAACCTTTTAAACGGTAAAATAATTGAGAGAAATTTTCAGCAATCAGATACTTTTGAGGTGGCTGATGTTAGCAAAAAGACAGTAAAATTCATTTATGAACATAGGGGTGAATACTGGTTTTCTGATTCTAAAAATCCATCTGACAGATTTCAATTAAGCAAGGAGATTTTGGGAGATAGTGCAAAATTCTTAAAGCCTAACCTTGAGATTGACGCAGTAATGTTTAATGATGATGTTATAAATATAGAATTGCCTGTTAAGATTGAATATAAAGTTAAAGAAGCTCCACCAGCTGTAAAGGGAGATACTGCCCAAGGCGGGGTTAAACAAATAACACTTGAGGGCGGTGCTGTAATAAGCGCTCCCCTTTTTATTAATGCAGGAGACATAGTAAGAGTTAATACAGAGACTGGACAATATGTAGAGAGGGTAGATAAAAAATAATTTTATAATTACTTTATTTAAAAAACTCGCACTTGCGAGTTTTTTTATTCGATTATTTTTTAATTAATCGTCTTTTCTTTTTTGGCGCAATGTTAATGCTGTAACAACAGGAAGTACGGCCCACCAAAATCTTGCTAAATCTCCTGCAAAATAAGTTTTTAATTTTGCTAGTTGAGGTGCTAACTCATCTGGCAAATATGAAAACGCTACGCTTGTCAAAAACCCAAACTTTATCAACGCTATTAAAAGCAAGGGGCCTAGAGTAAATTCTTTTAGTGTAAATCGGGTTTTTAGAGAAGAGAAACTTAAAATAGAGAATGTTAGGAAGTAAAGCACAAAAAATAATATTAGATGTACCATGTATGATTCAAGACCGCCGGTAAAAGATTTTACGTAATCAAAATAAGGGAAAAGCGGTTCAATAAAAGCAGCTAAATATAAGCTTATAAGGCTTAAAAAAAGTCTAGATTTTCCATAACTGAATCCTGATAAAAATATTACAAATATAACAAAAAATGCCATCCACCACTCCCAGCTTATTTCAGAAAATTTAAAACCGCCAAAACCGTCTAATAGGCCGTTGAAAACGCTAGAGAAATTAGCAAGCGTAGATATGAAACTGTTAAATATATTGTTTAACAAAATTATTTATAATTTTATATTATTTCTTGGTTAGTATGGTTTCAAATGTTTGTTTTATACCTTCATAATTACCATCCTTTGGTAATAATTTATATACCCCGTCATCTACTATTTGATCTAAGAGATTTTCAGTTGATATCACGTAGGTTTCCGGCAATGATTCTGACATTGATTTCAGAAGATCTATCATATCCCCAATGTTTAATATGCTTATATCAGTGCGTAAATTATCTTTAAATTCAGAAATAATCCCAGAAAGTTTAATTGGGTTTAAGAGTGTGCCGATAGACAAAACTTTGTCTTTTGTGGCAAGCAATACTTGTTGTTGCCTGCGAGATCTATCAAAATCATTAGTTGAATAACGCGACCTAACATAATATAGGGCTTCCTGAGCTTCAAGGTGGTTTTCACCTTCCGGCAGATAAAATTCATAGCCCCATTGCTGGGTTTCTTTGAATTCTTTTTCAAGAGTTACATCGATACCTCCTACTTTATCTATTATACCTAAAAATCCTTCAAAATCTAAGACTGCCATTTTGTCTATGTAAATTCCTGTTAAACGAGATATGGTTTCCTTTGTGTAATTAAAGGTATCACCTTTTGCCAGTCCTCGTTCATAAACTTCATTTAGCTTACCTTCAAAGTCTCCCACTTTTATATATAAATCGCGAGGCAGTGATATAATGCTAACCGTTTTGTCTGATTTGTTTATGCTCAAAACCTGGATGCTATCAGTTAAGAGGCCGCCATTTGCAAGATCTCCCTCTCCTCTTATGCCAAGCATTAAAATGTCTAAACGCTCCGATTCTTTTTCGGGTAGTGGGTTTAGGTCAGGCGTTGGCTCAGGTACTTTGCCGTTCACAAATGGAAGAACATTGGCTGCCCTTTTCCACCAAGGTTCTTTGTCGCTGTTGTCTACCACTATAGTGTTGTAAGCAAGGCCCAATTTAAAAGTAATAAAACCCACAAGAATTATGGCTCCAACAAAAATCAAAACCTCCCTTCTTTTCCACCAAGGAGGGGGCATTTTAATATAATCTGGATTGTAGTTTATTGAAATTTTATCCATGTTTAAAAAGGGTTTATTTAAACCATTTTCTTATATCTTTGGGAGTTATTTTTGCTTTCTTAATTACCTCCCTTCTTCTTTTTAACATTTTTGGTATACCCTTGACAATATGCGGCATTTCTAGGAACATCCAAGGTTCAAATATTAAGAAATATGACCAAAGCATGATTTGTCTTTTTAATATGCGGGGTAAGTCGTGTAAAAAATTAGAGAGGTAGTCGTTTTTTATAACAGCAAAGAACCAATTTCTATAATCTAACCTGCGCTTGAATTGGGGAATCGTTTTTCTTATTTTAATAAAATTTTTCAATTTGCCTCCAGCCAGAGTTTTTGTAGTTTGTCTATCGTGCCAAGCAATAACATTGGGTGCATAAATTTGTTTCCACCCGAACACGTTCATTCTCCATGCTAAATCTAAATCATCCCCATACCAAAAGAAGTCAGGATCAATAATGTACCCATCTATCTTTATATTTTTTAAAGCTTCATGCCTAAATAAGGGCACAGCCCCTTCTACGCCAAAAATTTCGGTTGATTTGCTGTACTGTCCCTCGTCCTTTTCACCGTGTGCTATATTTACTGACCGTCTTGATTTGTAAATCTCAAAACCTAGCGTATCTATCGTGTTTGTTTTTTTGAGCTTTAGATTTCCACCCATCGTGATTGGCTCTGCTCTGTATATTTTTGCCTGTAGTGCGCCAATTTTATTATCAGCTTCTATTATCTCAATGGCATTTTTAATAAAGTTACTATCAAGCAAAACATCTACTGAAAGCGCTATGATGTATTTTCCGTTACTTTTTTCAAGTAGCCATTCTTGTCCTGGCCACATTCCCAAATTTTCTTCTTTTTCAAATAAAGAAAATTTTGTAATACTCAAATCTTCATTTCCTGTCTTTAGGTTATTTATGATCTCCTTCGTGTTATCTGTTGAATTATTATCTAGGATATTTAATTCAATTTTTTCGTGAGGATATGATTGCTTTAAAACTGAATCAAGACACCATGGTATATATTTTTCACCATTTCTAACCGCTATATTTATTGTTACTAAAGGCTGTGCCATTTTATATATTAAAAAATTTACTAAACCAATTTTTACCAGCACTGTTTGAATTATTAATACCTAGCGTTAATGCAACAATTGAGGAAAAAATAAGAAATGCTCTTTCATCAAACAGGACAATGTCTGTCATTAGATAAAGAAGTCCCCACATGACAAACAAAAGTGTTGAAGCAAAGTATGTTTTTATAAACCAGTCAGATTCTTTTATGTAATTATTATACATTTTTACAAGCATTAAGAATAAGAATAAAAGCGATGCCATAAATGCAATCATGCCCATTTCAGCAAAAATATTTAAATATAAATTGTGGGCCGAAGATCCTGCTCTGGCTAGAGTTACATCCTGTTCTAGTACTACAGGAAAATTCCCGATGCCCACGCCTAACCATGGACGTTTTTTTATTGACTCAAAAGTTTTTTGCCAAATTTCTAACCGTAAACTGTTTGAGGTTTCTCCAAAATCAATAATTGACCTAACCCTGTTGCTTAAAAGGTCTGAGTTGTCTTTGTTGAGTAAAAATTGAGGAGAGGCAAATATTGGATAAGCCACCATAAATAACAAAACGAAAATTAAAATATAAGATGATAAATATTTAAATACATTTTTTTCATGCATATGGTTTCTTAAAAATATAGTAGCAAAAATAAAAGATCCTATTAACGTTGAAATGCCTGCCAGCCACATTCCACGAGTTCCGCTTAATATTATTGCTAACAGTATTACTGGAACCCACAACACAAACCATTTGGCCCTGGTTTTAAATAATGCTTTAGTGCTGTGGCCTGTTTTGGATGTGGCCCTTGTTAAGGCGATTGCAAATATTGAAGGCAGACCAAAAAGTATAAATAAAGGGAAAGAATGAGAGTCGGGGAAAATAGAAAACACTCTCAAAGATAGCTGTTCACCAAAATAGGCAAACCAAGTATTGCCAACCCATGATGCGATGTAGCACCATTCTTCACCAAATAGCTTGCACTCTATCCCCTCACCCCAAACACGCATAAACCCATAAATGTCCATTAAATAAGTCATGCTCAATTGAACGAACCCGAGTACTGTAACTATTATAGTCGGTATGGCCAAGTTTTTAATAATTCTTTGAGAATAATCTTTGTTTTTTAAAATTAAGGAATATAAAACTATCCCTACTAATGAAAGATTAATAAAGTAAATTACTCTTTTTATTCCTGATGTTAAATCTTGTGTCTGGGTTAATGATAAGGTTGCCATAAAAAGCAAAAGACCAGATAAAAATATAAATTCATGTTTTGTTAAAAATCTAATTGGTTTTTTGAAAAAATTAATAAACCCTGGCCACATATCTGCCAATCCACCCACAAAAAACCATTTTAAAAATATTACTGCAGAAAGTATCCGCCACATATTAAATTGATCAAAACTTGGCGTTAATGGTATGGCCATAAAAAAAGGAATTGAGCGAACAAAATATGCACCCGAATCTTCAAGTGGAGCCCAGATAAAATAAAAAACCAACCAAATGGTTAAAATAGTAACAATATCGCGCGATAAAACACCGGTTATTACTAAACCAAAAAGAACAAGATGAATAATAAAAATTGTATTTAGTAAGGAAGGTCTTTTGGTAGACATTTTATTATAAGTGATATATTGTATTAAGGGTTGTTTATTCTTTAACAAGGAGGCCTATCATGTTTGGATTAGCCTTGGCAATTTTTCTATATGGAATAGTTTTTGAGTTACAAACTATTAATATAATAATGGGCAACCAGATAAATTATAGGCGTGCTGAAGCACTTTTTTGTGCTATAATTGTGGGGATTTTAGCTGAATTAGGTCTTCGTGCCGCTATTCAGGGTTGTTGTTGGCCAACTTTCTAAATATTTTCAAAGTTTTATCGGTGTGTTTTTCCCAAGCATACTTTTCTGTTATTTCTGGGGCAGCATTTATTATTTGCTGCCTTTTTTGTTTGTTTGTAAGGGATTCTTTTATTGCTTGTGTGATTTTATCTGAATCGGCAGGGAGTTTAACCTTAAAAGCATTTTGTCCGTATATTTCATCATTAAGCTTAACATCTGCCACTACAGGCACAGAACCTGCAGTTAGTGCTTCAAGTGTTGGTAAACCAAATGCTTCACTTGATGATATATAAACAAAGGATTTTGCATTTTGATAAAGCGCTATCAACTCATCTTCAGAGACGTACTCTTTATATATTATAACTTCTTTTGCATGTTTTTTATTTATTTTTTCAACTAAACTTTTAATAAATGGCGCTTGTCCTGAGTTTACCGAAGGATATTTGTCTTTACCGATAGCTACTAATTTTAAATTAGGAAATTCCGATTGCAATTTATCAATTGCTAAAATGGTTTCCTTAAGATGTCTTCTTGGAAATGCTTGGGCAACAAATAATACAAAATCACCTTGAACGATAGACGGTTTCGTATTTTTTGGGGTTTTAAATTTTGATGCATCAACTCCTAATGGTGTGGCAAATATCTTTTTTGTTTTTATATCTGAATGGCTTCTTAATTCTTCAACTGCTGTTTCAGAAACACTATTTAGTGCTGTGGCGTGTTTAATGGCATGGCCTGTAAATATCTTATAGGCCAATCTATATTTAAAGGGCATACTAGTGCTGTGCATTTCTTTTAAAATATCAGGCGTTACAGTAACGATAGATTTGCCTTTAAAAATTAATGGAAGCATGTAGTTTGGGAAATACATCAAATCTAAATTTTCAAACCAAAGTTTTATGGGTAAATAAACGTAATAATATAAACTGAATGAAGAAGGAACAAGAAGCGGCTTAACTATTTTTTTAACAAAAATTGGATTTTTCAAATAAGAGTAATCTGGTATCTGAGATTTAAAATAAAGATAAAAACGGAACTCGTGAGAGAGTTCCGGCTTTTTAGATATCTCTTCAAGGAGTTTGCTTATTATTCTACCCACCCCCCATTGCTCACTATCTTCAATTGATTCGCATTCAATGCCTATTTTATACATTAGATTTTGCCGAATCGGCCCATATAAAAATCAGTTACACCTTTTAAGATCATCCTCGAAACTTCACGTCTTTTTGGCACCAAGATGATCTTGGCTAGTTGTTTTAGAATAACATAAAATGACCAAAACGGCAATAATATTTTAGACCAAAAAGGCCCATTTTTAAAGTTAAAAAGGTGGGAGTTGCGATAATGGTAATATAGGAGTATTGGAGAGCCGAGTTGTGATGTTGAAGATGAGACTTTGTGATCTACTATAGCAGTAGGTTCAATGCTAAGTTTAAAACCTGCCATTTTAGCTCTTGCTGAAAAATCGGCATCTTCAAAATAAAGGAAATATTTTTCATCTAAAAAACCTATTTTTTCAAAAACTTCTTTTTTGATGAGCATGCTTGAGCCGATTATATAATCTACTTTTTGCATAGAGCTGTGGCTAAGTTCTGGTCTTAACCATTTAATCTTTCCTCCATAAACCGTTTTACCTCCCTCGTTTATGGCTGGCCCAACTATTCCTATTTTAGAGTCAGATTCAGCTTTTTTAATTAATTTATCCAACAAATTTGGCTTAACAACTGTGTCTGGATTCAATATTAAAATATAATCAGCTCCTTGTTTTAGTGCGGTATTTATACCCACATTGTTACCACCAGAATAACCAATATTGTCTGAAAGTTTTGAGTAGGTGTATTTAGTGTTGGGCGTTTCATTTTTAAGGTATGATTCAATTTTGTTCTTGTGCACAGACCCTGATGCGTTATCTACAATAATGATATTAATGTTTTCGTTTTGTAATTCTTTTACACTTTCAAGGCAACAAATAGTGTCCCCCGAGTTATTAAATTGGAGTATGATTATAAAGCATTTAGGTAAATTAGTCATATTAAGCAAGTTTGTTTAGGTTTGGACTGTTTGTTTTATGATGTTTAGTATGTGGTTTTTAAATATTTCTTGGGTAAAAATACTAGTGCTATTTTTAATTTCATCTGAATTATAATTTTCAATATTTTTTTTCATAAGCATAGCATGGTATGCAAGTACATCGGGATGGGAATCATCAAAAAATTCACCATTTATCCCCTCTTTTATATATTCTAACGCACCTCCTCGTCTTAATGCCAGTACTGGTTTGCCATAACTCATGGCTTCAATCGGAGTTATGCCAAAATCTTCTTCTTGTGGCATGACAAAAGCAAGACAATTTTCATAATACTGAGACAGCTCATCATCAGGCACAAATCCTAATATCGTTACATTTTTTTCTGCTATTTTTTCAAGGCGTTTTTTCTCCGGACCGTTACCTATAACAACAAGAGGCCAGCCAAGCTTGCTAAATGCTTTTACAGCAATGTCTACATTTTTATGTTTGTATAAACGACTAACAATCAAAAAGTATTTTTCAGATACAGATGTTTTGTGGTTGGCCTTTGTTGTGCCATTTGTATAGGTCTTTATTGGAGGGTAAATTACGGAAGAGTCTTGCTGATAGTATTTTTTAATTCTTTTGCGGACATTTTCTGAATTGGCAATAAAATGATCAACCCTTAAAGAAGCATGCCTGTCCCAGATGCGCATAAAATGTTGGAGCAAGGACGCTGCCCACTTCGGAGTTATTTTAACTTCCTTTCTATATTCGGATTGCCAGTCCCACCATTGTCTCGTGGGGCTGTGGCAATAACAAATATGCGTTGTGTGCGGTCTTAAAATGAGACCCTTGCAAAAATATGCAGATGAAGAAATAACTAAATCAAACTCGCTTAAATCAAACGATTCAGCGGCAGAGGGCATTAGGGGCAAGAGCAATTTGTGGCTTCCGAGTCTTTTGTAATATTTTTGTAAAAAAGACGGCCGGATATCAGCGCCGGGTATAAATTTGCTAGTAAAATTTTCATCATGAAAAAAGGTGTAAATGGGTGAAGACGGAAAAATTTTATGAAATTCTTTGGCTACATTTTCTGCTCCGCCAACTCCCAAAAACCAATCATGAATTAGTGCAATTTTGATAATTTTTAGCTTTCCAGCATTACAACCCCTTAGATAATACTTGGGTTTTCCAAAAAGCTGATAGTTGGTAGCTATTTTTATCTTTTAGCCAATACATTTTTTTTATAAATGTTTAAATTTTGCAATACTACTCCTGTTCCTTTGGCAACACAAAACAAAGGATCATCCGCTATGTGTGCGGGTACGCCTGTTACTGAAGTTACTAATTCGTCTATGTTTTTTAATAATGCACCGCCTCCGGAAATGGTAATTCCCTTTTCCATAATATCTGAACAAAGCTCAGGCGGTGTTTCATGGAGAACATTTTTCACTGTTTGTATAATTTCTACCAATTGTTCTTGCATGGCATCCGTTATTTCATTTGTGGTTAGTTCTATTGTTTTTGGATATCCACTAGCTAAATTTCTTCCTCTTACATTAAGGCGTTCCTGAGTTTCCTGTTTTACTGCACTTCCTATAGCTTTTTTGATAAGTTCGGCTGTTCTTTCACCAATAGCCAACCCGTGTTTCTTTTTTACATAACTGACTATTGACTGGTCAATTTTGTTGCCTCCCACCCTAACTGAAGACCAGCTAACTATGCCCCCAAGGCTTATTACTGCAATCTCAGTCGTTCCACCTCCTATATTTAATATCATATTGCCTGAGGCGCTGTTTATGGGTATTTTTGCTCCTATAGCAGCCAATACGGGCTCTTTAACAAGATAAACCATCTTGGCGCCAGCATTTAAGGATGCCTCTATAACGGCCCTTCTTTCTGTTGAAGTAATCCCTGCAGGTACTGAAATTAAAACCTCGGGCTTTAAAAAGGCCATATTGCCTATGGCTTTGTTTATAAAATACTTGAGCATTGCTTCGGTTATCCTATAATCGGCGATAGCACCTTCCTTTAAGGGACGTGACACCATAATGCTGTCAGGGGCTCTTCCTATCATGTTTTTGGCGTCATTCCCGACAGTCATTATTTTATTATCTACCACCGATATTGCCACAACAGAGGGCTCATTAATTACGATTCCTTTGTTAGGTATATAAACAAGAGTATTGGTAGTACCCAAGTCTATTCCTATTTTTTTTATAAACATTTATGGGGTTGTGTATTCTGCTTTAAATATCACGTTATTGTTACCTAATTCAATATTAACAAATGTAGCTCATAATGGTATAGTGTATATTATAAGAATGCAAAAAAAGACTCGTACAATTCTATTTTATTCATCTGTTATATTTTTCACCCTATTAAGCATAGTGGTTGTTTTGTATTCTCTTGGATATAAATACGATTTTATTGATAATAAATTTGTTAAAACTGGATCTCTTAGGGTGGCCACTAACTTATCCAACGCAGAAGTTTATATTAATTCAGAGTTAAAAGGAAAAACATCTTTTATAACAGGAAATTTTTCAAAAGGCAGATTTCTCCCCCGCATTTATAATGTCAGGGTTGAGAAAGAGGGATATCAAACATGGGAGAAAAACATTGATATTGAAAGAGGTTTATTTTCCGATTTCCCTGTTGTTGTACTCTTGCCTGATAAATTTGAAATCACAATTACCGCATCTTCTTCTTTGTCAGTTCCCTATTTTTCGTTTGATAAAAGTTTAAGACGTGCCTATCTTGAAGACGGAGTATCTGAGGATGGATTATCGGCAATAAGCGTCTTAGCTCTCGATAACGGTCAACTGGTTGATGTTTTTGAGGTGCCAAAAAAAGTTTTATCAGAAAATCCAATAGTCGCTGATGCCAAGTTTTATTATTTAAATGACAATAATTTAATGCAATTTGATCCAAAAAAAGAAACTTATATCATTTTATCTGAAACGGTTAAGTCTTTTTATGTTAGTCAGGAACATGCTTACTTTACTAAGTTTTCTGATAATACTCTCTATATAGTGAATACTAGCTCAGACCAAATTAAAAATTTACTTAATGATTTACAAAATGAAACTGATTTAATTATTAAAGCTGAGCAAGTTGGAAATGAATATTATCTGTTATTGAGCTTCTTAAATTCTAGCAATAAATTATTTAAATTTAATGAAAATGATTTGGAACCAGAAACAATAGCTAGTAACGTCCTTGGTTTTGAGGTTTCTCCAGACAGGAAAAAATTATCTTATTTTACCAGAAATGAGTTGTGGACGATCTGGCTTAATGACACAACATCACAACCTCTTAGGAAGGCAGGAGAAAAAGAACTAATAACTAGATATTCTCATGAAATTAAGAATGTTAAATGGTATAGAAACTCCGAACATTTAATTGTGCAAGTTGGAGGCGGACTAGTCTTTGTTGAAATAGATGGTCGTGGCAAGAAAAGAAATCAATACGACATAACATATTTTGATGGCATTTTTAATTATGAAGGCTCAAGCAATAACATGTGGATTTTTGGAGGAAAGGAGCTAGCTAATTTTAAACTGGAATAAATTTTTTTAAATTAAAAACCCGACTTATTTTTTAAGGTCGGGTTTTAAATTAATTTTTTAAGCAACTCTTTCTGTTAAGGTCAGAGATTCACAGCATAGGGTATGTTTTGGAGCGGGTGACATATTAGATTTAAAATTTGGATCTTCTTTTAATTTATCCCAAAAATATTTAAGCGATGATTGGTTGGACCACAGAAGCATAGAACTCAAGACCTTATCCATTTTTACTGGATTTGTAGCAATTCCTTTCCAAATTTCTAACGAAGGCGATCTAAAAGAAAGAGGTTTGCCTACAAAAACTTTTGCCGCCTCAAGATTTTCAAAAACAAATAACAGGCCCAATTCTGGAGTTGTTATTTCGCTTGGAATATAAACAACCAAATGTTCATGTGCAATTGCAGACATTAAACTATCTCCCACTCTCGCAACAACTTTGTATACAATCTGCTCAGTAAGCTCAGTTTGGAGTCCCATGTGTTTCCTTTATCTTTTTAATATTAAAAAACTAAAATCATATTATAATGAAATTTATTATTTATCAATTAAATTTTTATATTAAAAAACATCCCGCTTTGATGGGATGTTTTTTTGATTGAGTTTATCTCTTTGACCACTGTGGGGATTTTCTTGCTTTCTTGAGGCCATATTTCTTTCGTTCTTTTACCCTTGAGTCAACAGTGATGTATCCTGCTCGTTTTAGTTTTTTAGAAAAATTATTATCAAACTTTATTAATGCTCGTGCTATACCTAGCCTACATGCATCTGCTTGACCGCTTGTACCGCCACCTTTAACAAGAATATTGGCCTTAAATCTGTTTAGAGATTTTAATTTTTTTAAAGGCGATTCAACTATTTCAATTAAGTAATCTTTAGGGAAATATTCCGAATGAAGTTTTTCATTCACTGTTATCATTGCAACATCTTCTCCATCTTGTTTATCTACTGATTTTTTTGTATATAACCTAACTCTAGCAACAGATTGCTTGCGCCTCCCAACTGATTCATAGTATTTTTCTATTGCTGATGCAGACTTCTTTGTTTCTGATTCTTCTTCAGATTCTTTTGGTGTTGTTTCAGATTTTGCTTTTGGTTTTTCTTCCTTTTTTGTGGTCTTTTTAGCTTTTTGAACCTTAACAGAATCGGCATCTTTTTTTGGTGTTGTTTCAGATTTTGCTTTTGGTTTTTCTTCCTTTTTTGTTTTTGTAGCCATTTTAGTTATTTTTTAATTAGGTTTATTTAGAAAATCTTAAATTTTTAATAATTTTAGCTCTTAATTTGTTCTTTGGCAACATACCATAAACAACCCTCTTTAAAAGACTTTCTGGATTTTCTTCAAACATATCTCCAAAATTTATTTCTCTGATTCCACCGGGGTATCCAGAATGTCTGTAATATTTTTTTTGATCTAATTTTTGACCAGTAATCTTAACTTTAGAAACATTTTCAACTGTAACTTGAACATCGGGCGTAATATTATATTGAAAATCAGGACTATCTTTTCCACGCAAAAGCACAGCAATTTTACTTGCTAGTCTTCCTAATGATTGGTTTGTTGCGTCTATGCGTTTTTCCATAATTTTTTATTAAAATTTTATTTTATAAATTCTAAAATTGCCATCTTGGCTCCGTCACCCTCTCTTCGTGGTAATTTTACAATTCTAGTATAACCACCTTCTCTTTCACTGAATTTTGGTGCTATTTCATCTATTAATTTATCAGCTGCTTTTTTACCTGCTATTTCAATAAGAGCTCTTCTTTTTGCTAAATTTTCATTTTTTGCTTTTGTCACCATTTTTTCTACAAAAGGTTTTAAACTCTTTAGCTTTACTTCAGTGCTTGTAATTTTACCGGATAAAATGAAAGACATGGCCAAATTATTCCTTAGGGCATTTCTTTGTTTTTTAACTCTACCGAATTTTTTGATTTTATTTTTGTGTCTCATGTCAGTTTATTTAAATAAAAGTTATTTTTTCTTTGACTTCGTTTCTTTCTTGGTGGACTCTTTTTTCTTAGAGGTTTTTGTAGTCGCTTCTTTTTCTTTCGGAACTTCCAGTTGGTTCACTTGTTCAAAGTAGTCTATCAATGTTTTGGATGCTCTTATTAGAGTTTCTTCTGGAGAAACTGAGCCATCGGTTTCTATTTCTAAAATGATTTTATTATAGTCAGTTCTTTGACCTACGCGCATATTTTCTACCTTGTAGTTAATGTTTTTAACTGGTGAGAAGATGGCATCAACGGCTATGCTTCCAACGCCTAGCTTTTCTTTTTGTCTTTGCTCTACTGGGACATATCCCATGCCTTTTTCTATCTTTAATTCCATTTCTATTTCGGCTTTCTTATCTGTTATAGTAGCTATTTCTTGATCTTTATTTATTACTTCTACATCAGAGTTGGGCTCTATGTCATTTGCTGTAATTTTATTAGCTCCTTTCTTTTTAAGGTTCAAAACTACAGGCTCGTCTGAAAAAAGTCTAAATCTAACCTTTTTAAGATTTAATATGACATCAATTGCATCTTCCATAACACCTTCTATGGTTGAAAATTCATGGTCAACACCTTTTATTTTTACTGAGGTAATTGCAGCACCTTCAATAGAAGATATCAGAACTCTTCTAAGGGCATTGCCGATCGTTAATCCATATCCGGGATAAAGTGGTGAAATTTCAAAAACCGCTTTGTTGCCATCATGGGATACGACCTTTGGTTTTTCTGGTAATTGTATCATGTTTACTTTATAAAATTTATAAAGTTATAAGTTTTCTGTTCCTTGCAACTTTATAAATTTAATTACTTTTTATCCGACATATTATCTAGAATAATATTCCACGATGGCTCTTAGGTCTGAAGTGTTTAAACCACTATCTTCCATGCTTGGTGTTCCTATTATTTTTGAGGAAATCTTGCCCTTGTCCAATGATATCCATCCTGGAGCTTCATATTTTTCAAACCATTGTGGCATTAAAGAAGAAAAATAAGGTATTTTCTTACTTTCTTCTCTTATTGAAATTGTATCGTTTTTTCTGACTTTGTAAGATGGGATGTCTACTCTTTTGCTGTTTACGGTAATATGACCATGGTTAACCAATTGTCTTGCTTGATCTCTTGATTGAGCAAAACCTGATCTAAAAACAATATTGTCCAAACGTTTTTCTAGTTTTTCCATTATTTTAGAACCTGTTTCACTCTTGGATTTCATAGAGTCTTTTACGATGGCTTTAAATTGCTTTTCTAGTATTCTGTAGGTATTTCTAACTCTTTGTTTTGATTGAAGTTGCAATCCGTATTCAGACAACCTTCTTTGGCCCTTGCTTCCATGTGTTCCTGGGGGATATGGCCTTTTGGTTAGAGCTGATTTTGGAGAATATGAACGTTCGCCCTTTAAGAAGAGTTTAGTTCCCAAGCGTCTTTCTATTTTTTCTTTTGGACCTCTATATCTTGCCAATTCTATTAATCGCTTATTGTTAGGAAACGATAGCAACTTGCTGTAGTTACCTAATCATAGGCGGTTTATTATACCCTCCTTGGTTTTGGTGGTTTTACGCCGTTGTGTGGCATTGGTGTAGTGTCAACAACCGATGTTATATTTATACCGGTTCCTGCAACTCCTCTAATTGCTGCCTCTCTGCCTGAACCGATACCTTTAACTGTGATTTCAGCTTCAACCATTCCTAATGCTTTAGCTTTTTCAGCAACATCTTTTGCAACAATGGTTGCAGCGTATGGTGTTGATTTCCTAGAGCCCTTAAATCCCAAGCTTCCAGCTGAAGACCAAAGTAAAACTTCTCCTTTGCTGTCTGCAACATTAACCAAGGTGTTATTAAACGAAACGGATATGTTTATAATGCCTTTTGCAATTTTTTTGTTCCTTGCTTTTTTGCTCAATTTTAAAAGCACAGATTTGCTTTCATCTGCTGGTCCTAGTCCGTCACTTTTTGATATTACTCTTTTCTGTCCCATTTTTATTTAAGTCATGCCCTTAGCCAATTAATATTTAAGAGACATTGTCGGACATGTGTTATACATTATGTTTTTTGTGCTGATGGTTTTTTACCGGAACCCATTGTCTTTCTTACGTTTCCTCTAAGGGTTCTTGAATTTGTCTTGGTTCTTCCATGTATTGGAAGTTTTCTTGCATGTCTTGTTCCTCTCCATGCGCCCACCTCTCTTAAATGCTTTATGTTTTCTCCAACCTCACGCCTTAAGTCACCCTCTGTTTTATAGTTTTTTTCAATAATGCCTTGAATTCGAGCTGACTCATCTTTCGTGAGTTCATTGGTTCTTTTATCAGGACTTACGTTGGCCGACTTCAAAATTATGGAGCTTGTGGTTGTTCCTATTCCGTAAATATAAGTTAGCGAATAAAGTATTTTTTTGTTGTCAGGTATGTCTATACCACTTATTCTCATAAATAATAGCTTATAGCTAAGAGGCCATAGAAACCATCTATTGCCGCCAAGTTTATAGGCAAACTAACCCTGTCTTTGTTTATGTTTAGGGTTTTTACAAATACAATAAACCTTACCCTTTCTGCGCACTAGCTTGCAATTATTACAAATTTTTTTAACTGATGAACGTACTTTCATAATTTATTTTTCAAATTCAATAATAATATATTTAGAATATTATTTTCTAAACACTATTCTGCCTTTGTCTCCTTCAGGGCTTAATTCCAGGGTTACTTTGTCTCCTGGTATTACCTTTATATAATTCATCCTCATTTTGCCCGAAAGGTACGCCAAAATTTCTTTGCCGTCTTCTAATTTTACTCTGAATTTTGTATCAGGCAATGTTTCTGTTATCTCGCCTTCAACTTTTATTTTATCGTCTGGCATTTAAAATATAGATAAAAAACACCGCATAACAAATATGCAGAGCTATCTTCAGTACTTTTTACCTATGGTTTATGATAACAAATAAATTAAATAAATGCAATAGAAAATACCAACTGTTAATATATGTAAATAAAAACCTATAAATATGCCCTACTTATTATTATCTATTACAATTTCTATCTTTTCCTCTTCCGTGGGTATTTCGTTAACCCAGAAAGGAGAAAGTGTTATTTTGGCCTTCTCAATCTCATTAAAATTTGAGAAATAATCCCTAACTTGACTTTCTTTCATGCCTTTTATTTCTTCAAGTATTTCATTTTTATCAATGACATATGCTGATTCTCCGTTAACTTTTACAGTAAAACCAATCTTATTTTCATCTTTCTCAGACTCGTGTTCAGTATAAGATATTAGTGTTTTATCTTCTAACAATTTAAAATTATCTTCTCCTATCTTGGAAGTTTCTATGATTTTAACAATATCATCTTCTCTAAAGGCAATGACAGATGCTGTGCCAGAAACTGACATTTCAAAGGTTGCTACTGCCGTTCCTGATTCAACAAGCGTATCAGGTTCACTAATTTTTATTGATATCATTCCTGCTGTTTTTAGATCTCCAATTTTATTTTTTATAGAATCTTCTAACTCATTTTTTAACTTTGTCGAAAGTTCAATTTGCGCTTCTGCAAGATCTGTCTCTGTGACGACAGGAGATGGGCCTATCATTCCTCCGATCATAGGCTTTTCTGATTCCGCGTAAAATTCAGTAAATTTAGATTTTCCTTCAAAGCCCGGTATCGTAAATCTGGCTGGACCTATGTTGTAATTATTACCTGCCTTATCAGCTACTATCTCAACTTTTATAGACCCGGGTGTATCTCCTTCTCTCGCCGGGACAACAATACTAACAGGAATTCTAAATATTAGTCCCTCAGGTGATTCAAAACGAGTTGTTGCTACAAGGCGTTGGGAGGTGCCCGAGGTATTGTATATAGTTATTTCTCCGCGTGCCTTTTGAGCAACTTCTTTGTTTCCACTTGAAGTAAAGGCACCTTTGACTTCTTTGGTTTCTTCAAACTTTTGTCCAGGAACTTGATCAAGGGCATAGTTTGTTGCTGATATATCAGTTAACGCAGATGCTTTAAATTCAAAATCCAAAGGTTGTTTTTTAGGGTTAATAACAATTTTTACACTTCCTAGTTTTATATATAAAACGGTACCGAGTGCTAGAACGGCAATAGTGACTGCAATTGCAGAAATCTTTCTTATCAGATTTGTCTTTTGCAGGGTTGGCTTGTTTGGCTTTTGAAAATTAAATTTTTTCATTTTGTCACCAAATTTTTCAGTACCATAAGTTTTACTGCCTCCAGTAAGCCACAACTTTGATATTTCATCATCTCTAGACGAAGGCTTGGGTTTAAGTTCTGAATTAATAATCACGCTCTCTTTTTTGGGGCGCGGACTCTCTGGTTTTACTTTTTCACCAGAATATTTTTGTTCAGGAGGTATGATGTCTGTTATGACTTTGTTATGAAGAGGATTACCTTTAAATGCTACGAGTGTTGCCATGGCTTGTGGTATGGTTTCACTTATAGCATCTTCTTCTGTTTCTGCATGATCAACTTCGATTGGGGTAAAACTCGCAGCTCTCCCCCAATAGTTTAATTCGTCTTCCTCATCAGATTTTGCCGGTTTTTTCTCTAGTGTTTGTTCGGGTTCTTTTGCTAGTTCATTCAGATCTTCATTTTTTTCTTTGGCATCTTCTTCAGTTTGTTCAGATTCATCTTCTTCATCCTCCTCCCCTTCTTGATCTTCAGCATTCTCATTTTCTTCAGACGCCACATCTTCATCTTTAAAACGCCCTGCACCGCGACTTACAATTCGCTCAAGGGGATCTTCGGAATTTTCTTCATTGTCTTCTTGTTCTGAGTCTTCGGATTCAAAATCTTCCTTTTCTTGTTCTTCTCCTTGATTCTCATTGTCTGTCTCCTGAGGAATTTCGGGGCTAGCAATCGATGCCTCTCTAATTGTGTAATTTGGAGATTTTTTTTGGGTAAACATAACTTCAACGCCCGTTTCCATAGCTAATTGTGCTGTTTGCTGTTCCCCAGTCATTATAGTAAGCTGAACATTTGTTTTATCAGCATAATCTTTAATCATTGCCATTCTTGTTTCATCCTGAAGAACCGTCAGCCCTTTAGGCAAAATTAAAATCACCTCATCGGCGTCACCGTGGGTGCTATCTTTTAGAGCGCTTATAATTTCCTCAAAGGTATCCCCTGCGGAAACATTTATGACTTTGGTACCTGACATTGATAAAATTATATCATATTTCAAGTAGAGATATATCAACACAAAAACCGCTAAGGCGGTTTTTGTTATTTACAAAATTTAAAACCAGAAAAATTATTCTACAATGGCTCTTATTCTCCTTATACCAGTACCCACCGACTGTTCTTTTTTAATAGTTATACGGCCTATCTCCCCCGTTTGTTCTACATGCGGACCCCCGCAAAGCTCCCGGCTAAATGGCTTATCCCAGTCACCTACTGTATAGACTTTTACAGTAGATGGATATTTTTCTTTAAAGAAGGACAACGCGCCAAGCTTTACGGCCTCCTCATAAGGCATCTCGCGCATTGTAACCAACAAATCATCATCCACTGCCTTGTTAGCAAGATTTTCAATTTCTTTTTTTTCTTCATCTGTTAGCTTGCGGTTAAAATTAAAATCAAATCTCAGCCGTTCGGCTGTAATATCAGAACCAGCTTGATGAACTTCTTCGCCTAAAACCTTGCGCAATGCAGCATGCAAAAGGTGAGTAGCCGTATGTAATCTTGTAACTTTTTTTAATTCTTCTTCGTTACCAGCTTTGAGTTCCCCTGTATCTAATATAAGTCCATGGCCTCCGAATTTCTTTTCTTGCCCAGCCTTTGATAATTCTTTATGCTTTTCCATTTCTGCCTCAAAACTTTTGGTATCTAACTCGACCCCTTTTTCTTCAGCAAGCTCTTTGGTAAGTTCAACTGGAAATCCAAAGGTTGTATATAAGTCAAAAACATCTTTACCAGATATCACATTAGTTCCAGAACTTATTCTCTCAAATTCTTTTATGCCATTGCTTAGTGCCTTGCTAAATTTATATCTTTCGTTTTCTATTACTTCCAATATTTCGTCCTGTTTTTTTGAGAGTTCAGGATATACACCGACATAAATATCATGAGAAACAACATGCAGTATTCTTTTGTAAATATCATCGGGCAAATCAAGAGATTTAACATATCTTATTGCCCTTCTTAATAGACGTCTCAAAACATATCCTTGTTCTGAGTTTGACGGCAAAACACCGTCTGAAATCATAAAAATTGCCGCTTTCATGTGATCAGCAATTATTCTTTCTGCTTTTCTATTATTCTCATGATCATACAATTCTTTTCCCCTAATCTCTGTTATTACCGGCAAAGAAAGGTCTGTTTCATAAACATTGTTTTTTCCTTGAAGCATAACTGCCAAACGCTCAAGACCCATACCAGTATCTATGCCCTTTATTTCTAAAGGTAAATATTTTTTATGTTCATCACAGAAAAATTCATTAAAGACAATATTCCATATCTCAACACCATCTATATAAATCTCCGTTGTGGGTCCGCATGGGCCCTTGCTTCCTGTCGGACCCCAAAAATTATCTTCTTTATCTCCAAAAATTATTTTATCATCAGGCACACCAAATGATTTCCATATTTCTAGAGACTCTCTGTCTTCAGGGATATTGTTTTCATGATCACCCTTAAATATAGAAACAACTACTCTTTCTGGTGATATCCCCAAATCTTTTATCATAAAATCATACCCATATTGTATTGCTTCTTTTTTCCAGTACCCACCGAATGAAAAATTGCCCAACATTTCAAAAAAGGTTGCGTGAGTGTTGTCTCCAACCTCTTCTATGTCTACTGTCCTCACTGACTTTTGAATAGATGCGGTATTTTTAGAACCAAAGTCTTTAATTGGATCTGCCTCGCCTGTATAGTATTTTTTAAACTGTTGCATACCTGCGGTTGTAAAAAGCACCGACGGGTCATCGGGCAAAAGAGAGCTTGATGGCACAACCGCGTGACCTCGCTCTTTAAAAAAGTTTAGGAATTTTTCACGAATTTCTTGATGTGTCATATCACCATAATAAAATAAAAGCCCCAAAAGGGCAATTATGTATATTCATTTTTTGTAACCAAAAGAGAAATACTGCAACAATCTAAACAAAGAGAAAACCAGCTTCTTGACCAAACATCACCCTCTGCACTATCAAATTCTTGTGCATATCTATAAACGATAATACTTCTGTTTTTACAATTCGGACAATCCGTCTTCCACAAACCTGAATCATCTTCAACAACCTTAACATTTTTAAGACCAATTTCTAGTGTTTCTTTTTTTCCTATTTCCATTAATTGTTTCATAAAGACGTATTGCCTTGGACTTAGAGGATTTTTTGGATCAAAATTTGTGACAGAATCATTTATAAAACAACAAAATGCCTCATATTTACCGGGATAATGACCCGGAGGGTTCCAGCTCCGCTTTAAAGATTTAATTAATCCCAAAACCCGACTATTGCCTTTCTGGTCTTTTTTAAGTTGATCAATCTTGGAGCTTAATTCTTGAATTAGTTCATTTGTTTTTAAAACAATCTCCTTTGTTCCAGTTTCTATGTTTTCAATTTTTCTTGCAAGTTCATTTCCCTGCACGATCTTCTCCTTTAAAATTATTAAGAACTAAATATTTTGTAACAAATTGTCTTAATAATGTCAAATTAAAACCCCGTCCTTAGAGGCAGGATTTTAATTTGATTTAAGTAATTTCTAATTTAATTCTCTTTAACTTCTCCCCGGTTTAATTTGTGGAATTTACGTTTTTTATTAAGAAGATAAATGCCAAATGCTATTAGTAAAATGGGCCAGAATGCATCACTAAAAATACCTAGTTCGCGAGCTAAAAAATAAACTCCCAGAATTACAAAAAACCAGCCCCAAAATAAACCCTTGCCTCCATGGCAGTAACGACAACCAGAATCCATGCATTTTTGGTGCCAATTTTTTATTTCCTCTTTGTTGTTTTGTTTATTATTTTCCTTTTCCATAATTAAATAATACATTAATTTTGACATTTTAGCAAATAGTATTTACTTTAAAAAGGTTGAAAATTTGACCTAAATATGTCATTATGTTCCTAGTTTATTTACAAAATAAGGAATAGAAAAATGAGAACAATAGATTTGTCCCATGAAAAACTCTTGAGGTTAACGGGTCATTACAATGAAAGAATAGGAAATAGAGGTATTAAGGAATTTGTTAAAAGATATTTGGCTATGAGTTTTACAGAGGTTATTGATGAATTTGATCAAAAATTATATAAAGCCTCTGAAGAAATAAAAAACCGCCTATTATATGAATTTAAGGAACCAATTCATTTTAAGACCGCTTGGGATCTTGCCAACATGCGCAGACCTCTTAAGTGCTATGATTTTCTTTCTTATACTAACCCGGAAAAAATTGGAATTTTATGCGGAATAAATAGAAGCAAGGCAACATCGCTTTCTACAGATTTGAATTTATTTAATTTAGAAGGTTGTAATGTTCTTGAACTAAACTTTTCTCTTTACTGGTGGAATAACACCGTACGCCATATTTGGTCTGTCATAATTTTAAATTATCTTATATCAACAACTTCTAGGAATGGAAAAAAATTACTGGGAGGAGATTTTTCTTCAGATAGAAAATTTGAGGCAGAATCAATTTCGTTTGGACAGCCCTTAGAAAAGCTAGTTGAAATTAAAAGTGTTGATACAAAAGAAGCCGACAGTTTGCATTCCTTATATTATAAAGCGCATTTAGGATCTAGGTTTTGTGAATTTGAAGCAGGAAATTCATTTAAAGAGTGGTTGAAAAATATTAATCTTGGAGATTTGCAAAAGCATGGCTTAACATTTCAAGAAGCCCACCTTGTACTTCTTGCAGGCAGTCAGGTTAATCCAGAAATTGAGATAGAAATGAGGTGGGACCAAACTATTAAATTTTATAGATTTGTTTGTTTTGTTAAAAATTTAAACACTCATGGATTTAAAGATGAGGACAGGACGGTGCATATTCAGGAAAGTTTATTATTAGCTTTTTTTGAAAACTCAAAACCAGAAATACAAGCATCAATGGTGCGACTTTTAATCAGTGCTGGATTCAATAAAGCTCGCGATCTTTTATTTAAATCCATAAATCACGATGCTGTATAAGTTTATTCAAAAACTGCCCAATTTTGGACAGTTTTTTATTTTTATATTATTTATTAGATTTTTTATCCATCAAATAATATAAGGCAAGCGGAGCAGCCCAGTTAGCCCATCTCTCAAAGAAATCCCATACAGGATCGGGTCCGAAGGGCCATCTGAGAAGCGCAGTCCATAGCCCCCAAAAGGCCATCCACAAAATTGCAGGGCGCAACGGCTTAACGAGTATTAAGATTGCGAGTGTAATATCCATTATACCGACTATCAACAATAAGCTTGTCATCATTGATGGGTCTGTAATTCCAAACGGTTCAAAATACTTAAACCACCCCTCTTTGCCCTGAAGAGCAAATACGCCATGGCCTAGAAATTCTCCGAAAAGACCAAGACGCAAAATCCACATAATTTTATTCATAAATTTAAATAATTATTTAAAAAGTTGTTTTATAATTCGGCCTGATTTAATTATACTCTAATTTAAATTTACGATATCCACCTGTTATAAATTTAAATACAAAGAACAGGCCATTGTAATTATTTTGCAATGAGATTAGTAAATTAAAGAAATCCATTTACAAAATTTTGAAATCCATCAAACTGGAAGAAGAATCCTTGTAATTGTGCAAATACGTTTGAAAATTGGTCAGTAATCAAAAGGAATCCTAAGAAAATTAAGAATACGCCAGCAATAATATTTATTATTCTCATTATTCTATCCATTTTACTGAAGGTAGTGAATGATTTACCTATTAAAAGAGCGGTCAGAAGGAAAGGGATAGCAAGACCCGCTGAAAATAAGGCTAGCAAATAAATCCCCTGAAAAACTTGCCCTTGCGTTGAAGCAATCAAAAGCACCGAACCAAGAATGGGACCTACGCAGGGTGACCAACCGAGGGCAAAAAGTGAACCAAGAAAAAAAGAATTGCCTTTTGTGGGCTTTTGGAAAAATACCGGTATATAAATCTTTTTTTCTGCATTTAAAAAGTTAACTTTAAGAACTCCCATTATAAACAATCCGAAAAGCACAATAAGAATACCACCTATGCGTTGAAGCCATATCTTAACTCCTATGATTTGTCCCAAAAAAGAAAAAGCTACACCGAAAAGAATAAATACAATAGAAAATCCAAGGACATAAAAAAACGCATTGCTAAATATTTTCCACCTAACAAGTTTTAATTTTGCAGGATCACTCAACTCCTCTTGTGGAACTCCTGAAATCAAACCCAAAAACGCCGGCACTAAAGGCAATGTGCATGGAGCAAAAAAAGTAAAGAAACCTGCAACAAAAGATGAAAAGGCTAATCCCATAAAACAATATTGTGCCGGTAATTATTAATTATTAATTAAGAAATAAACGATAATTACACGGCCCCTAATTTAATTGATAATTTCCCCAATTCTCTCCACTAACTCTTCTTCTGCTAGTGGTCCCAGTTTTAAGCTTTTAATAATTCCGTCTTTATCTATAAAAATAGAATAAGGCATTGAGAAACCGTTATATCTTTTGTAAATGTCATCTCCATCATCCCAAGCTACAATATATTTGTTCGTAACACCAAGATCATCCGTATATTGTTTGGCGGTTTTAAGACCTTCGTTTCTGTTTATGGCAATTGTTACATAAGCATCGCCGAATTGTTCCTGAATCCTGCCCATTAAGAGCATTTCGTCCAGACAAAATGGACACCATGAAGCCCAAAAATTAACAAACACTGGTTTACTACCTTTAAAATCAGACAGCTTAACTGTATTACCTTGATAGTCCACAACTTCAAAATCAGGCGCCAAATCCCCAACACGAGTGCCGACTTTTAAATTATTGCCGGCATCTTGTTCGCTTTGCGAATTTGCTTGGTTATTATCCGAATTTAATTCAACTTTATTACCCCTATCCATAGTTAAAAAATAACCCAGAATAATAACAGCTAAAATAATAATTGAGGATAATATTTTTTTCATAATATTTTACTGAAATAATTCTGTTTTAGGGTGGGCTACTAGCCAGCTAAACCAAAACCCTCCTATGAAAGGCAGTTCATCGCTATTTGCAATTATGCTGATTTCGTCTTTGCCACTTTTTGTAATAATAATTTCCTTATTAGCAAAAGAATCGTTAGTTGTTCCTACCTTTAATGATTCAACATTGTAAGCCTTAAACTGCCCATTTATTTCTATGCCAACAACATATGCTTTTGGGTGTAGTTGATCATCGTTAAAATCAGCACCGAAACCCACCTGGCTACTTGTATAATAATCTCCGTAAGGATCACGTCCATATGTTCTAAAATGTCCCGTATCTCTAGATAGAACCCTAGTATCTGGGTGTAACTTTTTCCAATCACCATATTTTACGGTGTCAGAACGGATTATTTTAAGTTTTATTCCAGTATGAGGGCCAACAATTGCCTCTCCCAACACCTGCGACCAAAGAGACTCATTGTCTTCGCCTTCTGACCTGTTGTACATGACTAAATTTGACTTCCAAAGGCGTCCTGATGTGCCAAAGTCAAAGTGTTTGCCGCCAACCACAGGATCAAAAACTATACCGGTAAAACAAAGCGGGCAATAAGTAACTAACGCAGGTTTACCACCCACGGTGTCATTAACTATTTCGTGCCATACTAAAATTTGGTAAGGATAAAAACGGCAATCATCGCCATTGCATAATCCTTGCCCTACATCTTCATCAGTCAAATAATCAACTTCATTCGGTGATATGAATTTAGGATTATCAATTGAAGGTATGCCATCTTTGGAAGGACCTCCGGATAATATCTCGTCTAAAGGCACAGAGTGCTTAACTCCATCTGTGACAAATATTTGTCTTGAGGTTTGAAAATCTGAACCATTCCTAAGAGTATTTTGCGCATCAGAACCCCCTCCTGCGTTTTTGTTGTTTTGTTCTATAAACTCTTCAAGTGGAACAGAATCACCTTTTGGCAGCTTTCTTTGACCAAAATAAAATCTATCCAAGGCAAGCCAACCGACCCCAAGTGTAAGAATTGCTAATACTAAAATTTTTATTTTAAAACTATTATTCATCACTTATTATTCATTATTGATTCCAGCCCATTCAACTAGCGCTTCATAGGGCGCAGCTCCGCAAATTGCCTGTTTGGTTTCTGTATTAAAGAAAAAAGGTACACCAGCACAAACACCATCAGCATATTCGGCCATTTTTTTGGCATTTTCCTCATTATGCCAAACCTCATATTTCTCAACTTTTATACCATGTTCTTTTTCAAGACGCTCAACAAAAGGAACCATTTTGTGGCACCACCCGCATTCAAGGCCATAAAATTGTAAAAGCATATAAATTTATTCAAGAACAAAACGACTGGACAACAAGTATATTTTTCAGTTGCCAGTATCCAACTCATTTCACTCGTATGCTCTTGAATAACCGATTAAATTATTTTCAATATCCTTAATATTTTTTTCGCAATTGGATTTTTCTTGTTAATACAGTAGCAAATCGTTCTGCCATACCTGCATTTTTCCACAATACACCTCGCTTCAAGCATTGACAGCTGATGAGATACTGCTGATAAAGTAACGTCTGTTTCTGATTGTATTTCCGACACGCACATTTCCTTTGTTTTTGACAAGGTTTGAATAATTTTTAACCGTGTTGGATCTGAAAGTAAATAAAAAACCTCAGGTGCTTGAAGCACCTTTGGATTATATGTTTCTATCCCCTGCTTTCTTGTTGTTTGCATTAAAATAAAAATAACAACACTTGAACATTTGTTCAAGTGTTCACTTATCCACAAACTGCGTCAGTGGCTTAAATTTAATAATTAATCTTTTATCATTTTCTTAAAATCTTCTACCATCGGCACTTCTGATGCGCTTAACCCATAACTTTCGGCGGTGTAGTATGCATGCCAACCAGCCAAAACTACGGTAGAAAATATTTTATAAAATATACCCTTGTTACTTTCTAGTTTTATAACTTCAACAGGCATATTTCGATCTTCAAAAAGTTTTTTAGCCACTTCCATCCTTTTTTGAATTCTTGGGTGATCACTTGAGTCGCTTAAAAATATAAAATTGAATCTATCTTTCATTTCGTCTATAGAATCAAATCCTGTCATTTCATTATGGTTAAGCTCTGGAAAAACATTCCAAAAAGATGGGATCTTTCCGCTTTCATTAAGATTTATTTTCCAAACCCTAGACAAAGGCTTGTTTTTTGTAGAGGAATAAATCACGGGCACTCTGCCTTTTGTTTTTTCTGATAATTCCTTGCCCGTTTTCTCATAATCTTCAACTTGTAACTCATCTTTTAATTTACCTGATTCCAAAAGTGCATCTTCATCGCCCATAACTTTTAACATAGCTCTTAAACTAAATCCCAAAGCAACTCTTGGCTCAATGCCCGTGTTCGGCAATTCTATATAAGGCGTTTTGTCGTTTTTAGCTAATTCCAAAAGTTTACCGCCCCCCGTCACAGCAATTAATGACATGCCGGACTCCTTGGCTTTTGTATAAGCATCTATCAACTCTTCGGTGCCTCCTGAATATGAACTTGCTATTAATGTATGCTCTGAAAGCGAGTCAAAAGAAGGTAGAGACGGCAACCCATAATTTCTATGGACATGCAAATCTAAGTCGGGTTTGTACATTTTCAAAAAATCAGTTCCTAAATTTGAACCACCCATTCCAGCAATAATAAATCTATCTTTTTTTTGAAAATTTTCTTCATTCTCAATTTTAGGTTCATATTCAAATTGAAAAGAAAATTCTTTGATTGAAGAAAGCATATCTTTGGACATAATAAAAATAACTGCTAGTTTTTGACCTCCTAATCTATTTGGTTAAAAAGCCAATAATCTGGCAGGTTGCTTTGTTAATATTTTAACTCTTTTTAAAATAAAAAACATCCACTATTTTTTATTAAAATTAAAAGCCCCGCTAAGGCGGGGCCAATATCCTCACAATTATTTACCGAGCATTTTGCTAATAGCTGTTAATGCTCCTGAAAAATCTAGTGAACCAGATGCAATTAGTTTTTGAACAGATGCTGCAATCTGTCCTTCGCCCTCTCTGGTCACTTCATTTAAGGCTCTGCCTCTTTCTTTTATTCTAGCGGCATCAGCAAGGCCTCTTTGCTTCATTACTTCAATTCTTTTCCCCTCTGTTAGAGCTTCCTGCTCAAGAACAGGAATTTCCCGCTTGGCACTAACCTCCCTTGTAAAAAGGGCTAGGTACTCTTGGGCATTGGGATCTTTCTTGAAATCAATTTCGGAAATTTCCAAATAAATAATAGAAGCAAATCTTCCCTCAACTGCTTTATCAAGCGCTTTTTTAATGTGCTTTTTAAATGCGCTGATATTATTCATTATCCTATCAATATTTGTTTTAAGCGCGATATCCACGAGGGTACTATTTAATCTGGGATGTATTGTATCCCTAATGAGCTCTTCTTCACTGTCTGAAATTGCAATCATCTTGGCAGCATTTTTGCCTTCAATAATGATTCCGATTTCAACAGAAATTTCTAAATAAAACCTATCTTTTGTTGTGATCCTTACTGGATCAAAATTGTAAATAGGCTGCCTTTCTTTAGTCCACTTTAAATTAATTGGGGTAGTATCAACTATTTGAACTTGATTAGCAACGGGGTGTATAAAATGGAATCCAACCGATAAAACCTTTTCTGTGATTCCTCGCTTATACTCAGGTTTTCCTGTTTGGGAGTCTGTTTTTTTCTTAATTACGGGTACTCGCATTTCTTTACCGTCAATCTGTACCCATTCTTCAATATAGTCACTGCCATCTGCGGCAGGAGACTCTCCAATGTTTGAGATTACAACACCTACTTGGCCTTCTTTAATATATGTGGCCCAAGTTTTTTCTAACTCAATGGCATAGGGGTGCAAATAGTAGCCTCCAGGTTCCACAAGCTGTGGCTGGATACCCATTTCTCCACCCATCTTTTGCCAAGTTACTAGATCTTGAAAGTTGTCATGAGTTTTATAGTCGCCAACAGGTTCCGGCTTTAAAGCGATAACTCTATCTTCTTCATCTGGGATTTCACTTCCTATTTTAACTGTTACGATACCAATCTGAGACCAATCAACCTCTTCTTCATGATGATGTCCTAGCTTTGGTCTTTTAACTATTCCGATTTCAGTTTTTTCAAATAGTTCAATTTTGAAAAGTTTTTCATTAATTAATTTACGGCCATGCGACAATGTTTCAATTTGGGGGCCTGTTTCTCCACCGCCCTCCAGAAATGCTTCAGCGTTCGTAAAGTGATTACACTCTACATGAATACGCGTCATAACCCCACGCCTAAGGTGTATTCCGTCTTTCGCAATAACGACACCTCTTTTATCTTCAGGGATTTCCGGCATATCGCGGAATTCAACCTTGCCAAAGACATTGATAAGGAATGGGAAATTCCATCCGGGCCTTAAAATCTGCGCCTGAGTTCCCTGGCGCCGGAATTTAATCCTCAGCCACCTCGGCCACGGCTTCCACCTACAACAATAATGATATTTTGTTTTCCAAACCTCCTGTTTCATGTCTTCATTGTAAAACCAGGGAAATCCAATTGAAAAATCTATGCGAAGTTTTTTGAGTGGTTCGCTATAGTTATATAGATCTCTTTTTATTGTAGGAATGACTTTAAAATTCGGCCACTCAATACGCGTAGCAATGTTTCTGCCTTCAGGCAGTTTTGGAGAAAGCGGAAAATGCCACTCCATAATGCCGTATTTATCGGCGGGAACCTTAACAGCGCTTGAAATCACAAGGTATGTTAACCCAAGCAATAAACCGCCCCCAAAAACAACCCATTTGGATATCATTTCCCAGAATTCTTCCTGAGACATTCCTGAAGCATCAAGGCTTTTGCCCCAAGGCCATACGACATAATAAATAAACAGTCCCAAGACTAACAATATCAGTATTTGCAACAATTCATTTTTATTTTGCATTTCTAACCTCCTATTGGCATATTTTAAAGAACAAAATGCGCTGACTATATTATACATAAAAATAAGTCCTCAGTCAATAACAAAACAACCCCACTGTGGTGGGCTGTTTGTGCGAAGTTTTGTATTGTTTTATTTATTTTTCAGGATTCCCTTCTTTGTTTTCAAAATCCAGTGCACAAGAGTTTATGCAATATCTTTTGCCTGTGAGGTTGGGGCCATCGTCAAAAACATGGCCTAAATGACCTCTGCATTTTTTACATTTTACCTCGATCCTTTTCATTCCTAAACTATTATCCTCCACTAATTCAACCTTGCCGTTGTCTATCGCCTCGTAAAAACTTGGCCATCCTGATCCGGAATCAAATTTTGTATCAGACGAGAAAAGATCCTCTCCACAGGCAGCACATTTATACATCCCTTTTTCTTTATTTATATTATATTTTCCTGAAAAAGGAGTTTCGGTACCGCTCTCCCTCATAATCTTGTACTGCTCAGGAGTAAGCTTATCTCTCCAATATTCATCTGATTTTATATTTTCATTAGTCATGTACTTATTATAGATGATTATTAAATTTATTTAAAATACTTCTTGTTTTTTAATTTTTCGGGCAAATAACTTTCCTTGTCGTATTTAGAATAATCCTTCCCATAATTTAATTCTTTCATAAGATTTGTGGGGGCATTTCTTATTTTTAACGGCACTGGTAAGTTGCCATGTTTTTTAACATCTGCTGTAGCTAGTTTATATGCATCATAAGAACTCCTGTCTTTTTTGCATTGGCAAAGATACGCCACGCCATGAGCTAAATTTATTCCGCATTCAGGCAGGCCTATTGTCTCAACTGCTCTAAACACCTCATTTGCAACAACAAGGGCTGTGGGCTGAGCCAATCCAATATCTTCACTGGCAAAAATAACCATCCTGCGCGCTATGAACTTAGGATCTTCACCCGAATCAATCATTCGCGCTAAATAATACATAGCCGCATTAACCTGACTTGCTCTCATGCTTTTTATAAAAGCACTTATGGTATTATAATGTTCTTCTCCTTTTTTATCATATCTCAAATATTTTGATTGAAGGGTTTTTTTAAAATTGTCTACCGTTAATTTGCCGTAAAATTTAGAAGTGTTTTCAATCATTGTTATTCCCTGCCTCGCATCACCATTAGCCATTGCCACCAACCAACTAGTTGCTTCTTTATCCATTTTGGTACCGGCTCTATTTATAATTTTAATCATCTCATCATCAGAAAATTCATTTAAAACAAAAACTCTGCATCTAGAAAGCAACGCTGGGATAACTTCAAAACTAGGATTTTCTGTTGTTGCTCCTATTAATGTTAATTGCCCTGTTTCAACAAACGGCAAAAGGTAGTCTTGCTGGGCTTTGTTAAATCTGTGTATTTCATCCAAAAACAAAATTTTAGGCTTGTCTCCTGTATCAAAATTAACAACCTTTTTAACATCTTCTTTACCGGCAGATACCGCAGATAGCTCAAACAAACGAGCAACTAAAGATGAGGCATAAATGCGAGCAAGCGTTGTTTTGCCTACTCCCGGCGGACCCCACATAATAAAAGAAAAAAGCAGCCCTTTTTCAATGGCTACTTTGATTGGCTTTCCTTTGCCTACCAAATGGTCTTGGCCAATAAATTCATCCAGAGATTTTGGTCTAATTTTAGATGCCAAAGGTTCCATATAAAGAGTTTAGGATACTGTCTATTAAAAATCAAACCTCCGGAAGATTAGAAATCGCCCGGAGGTAAACTAGCAGTACAAAAAATTGTTTATTCGGCTTTTCTTTCTATCACAAGAATATAATCTGTGGCTAGCGCAGCCAATGCCCCAACAGCAGCTAAAACAGGGGCCAACACAACACCCACTACAGCCAAGGTAAGAGGGATTTCAAGAAGAGATTCACCGCTTTCTTTTTTTATTATAATCTTTCTTACATTACCTTCATGAACTAACTCCTTGACCTTTTTAACAATTGATTCGCTGGCAACTTTTATTTCTTCCTTTATTATTTTTTCTTCCATTTTTTGATATCCCTGTGTCTAACATGATCGTCATGTATAATGAGTGCGAAACACAATCAGACACAAGATAAAATTTATTATTTAAATTAAGACCTCTATTTATATTTTTACATAACCATTATATTTAAGCAACCTGTAAAAACAATGAAAAAAGACCGTCAATTATGACAGCCCTAAAAATCATTTAGTCCATGCTTAATATCATATTCTGATTACGTCTTAATGATTCCAAAAAACTATTCATTTTTACTGCAAACTCATATGCCAAATCTGTTCCTAGAATTAAATCTATTACCCAAACAAAACCATAACTCATTGCGGCTACTACCGAAGTGTCTACAGCCAAATTTCCCAAAGAACTTGTTTGGCACTTTTTAATATTGCCACGCATTGTGTTAATTGATATTAAAACTTCGGATTTAATATCATCAATTCTTTCTTTTGGGAAATCTTCTTTAAAGCTAGGACTAGCATTTAAGGAATCATAATTATCATAGATGTAATTAATTCCTTCTTCCCAATAATCACAAAGGAGAGATAAATCACTTATGATTTTTCTTAAAATTTCTTCTGGTAAATCACATGCGTTTAACATTAAAATGGTTTCAAGAAATAGAATTGTTGCCTTAGCATCAATCATTTTATGCATCATTGCCTTATCTTTTGCAGATAAATTAAGGTTAGAATTTTTAATAATTCCTTCCAATAATTCTTTGCCAGCTTCTTTGTATGAAAGAATAAGCGCTTCATTTAATTCCCTTTCTCCATCAAAATTGTTAAAGAATATTTCATTCATTCTTGTTTCGGTCATGGCTTATCCCGCCTTATTATTATAAAGTTCCTGCTCTTACAATACAGATAGTTCTGTATAAATTCAAGTCATTGAAAATTATTGTTATAATAAATTTATGGAGTATAATTTTTAAATTAGGCATGGATAATTTTATAAACAAAATAAAAAAGGTTCGCCCCAGTGAAATTAAAGGGTTTGTAATAAAATATGAAAAACCCCTTTCTTTCAGCGCTATGGTTTTAGGTTTTGTTATTGATGTCCTTACATTAACAAGGGTTGATCTTTGGTTGGATAACCTTATCTTGCTTTCATACTTAGCGCTTTCAGGCATTATAATAATCCTTCTTAACAGTTTTTATGTTGGCAAACTAAGACATTGGATATGGCAAAAATTAATTCCATGGGCACCTATTGGTCTTCAATTTGCCTTCGGCGGACTATTCAGCGGATTTGTTGTTCTTTATTCAAGAAGCGCTTCTCTTTCGGCGAGCTGGCTCTTCTTAGCAATAATGGCATTTCTTCTAATTGCCAATGAATTTTTTGAAAAAAGATATCATAAACCAACCTTCCAGCTCTCAATTTATTTCATAGCTATATTTTCTTATCTTATTTTTGCTGTCCCTGTTTTGATAAATAAAGTAGGAGCACTAACCTTTTTATTAAGTGGCTTTACTTCTCTATTCATTATTACCATAATTTTGCGTTTAATAGCTATATTTTCAGGACAAAAATTTTTCCCAAACCTTCGCAAAAATTCGGGAGTTTTAGACATCAACTCACTAAACTCAACGAGCTGGCGCTCAGCATGGGTATCGGTTTTTTCTATTTATGTAGCATTTAATATCTTCTATTTCACAAGCATAATACCGCCAATTCCTCTATCTCTTAAAGATAAGGTTGTGGCCCATAGCATTCAAAGAACAAGCGAAGGCTATAGAGTTGTATATGAACCAGCTCCTTGGTATATGTTTTTTAAGGGTTTTAATAATGAATTTAATTATACAGAAGGTAATCCAGTATATATATTTAACTCTATCTTTGCACCAGCAGACATAGAAACAGAAGTTATACACGAGTGGCAAAATTACAATAAAGAAACAGGCAAATGGGAAACAGCCGGCAAAATTCAATATCACATATCTGGAGGACGCGATAAGGGATACCGAGGATTTTCATTAAAAACAGGGGTTTGGCCCGGCAAGTGGCGCGTAAATGTAAAAACAAAAAACGGCCTCCTCTTGGGACGCATTAAATTTAAAATTGTTGAGGCAAAAGGACCGTTTGATTTAATTTCTGAAATAAGATAAAAAACAGACCCCTTATTACACAACCTGCTTGGTAATAAAAACCCCCGCCAAGGCGGGAGTTTTTTACATTTAGTTTATTTTTTAATTAAAAACTCTTGCTAACAAATCAAATAATTTAGTACTCTCAACTCCTGATGCTTGCACAAGAATTGCAACTGTATATCCCGCGGCAACAGATAAAAGGGTTCCTAAACGAAAAACTTCTGAGGATGCGGATTTTTTGGCGGCAGGATTGTCATACATATCTCCATGGCTATCCGTTACCTTGAAACCGCCAAGCGCCTTAACCACAAGCCAGGCAGCAAGAAGAATCATTTGATTAAAAACAAAAACAAAAGCGTAAAATAAAATTTCAAAAAGTCCCACAAGACGCTTTAATTTGCTATAACTTGGGTGTTCACTGACAAAACTCTCCCCTGTGCCTGACTCTCTGTGCCACTTATCTGTTAATGCGGCAATAATCCAATTCACAGACAAGGCAAGGGCAATAGCTGAACCCAGCAAATAAAGACGATCGTAAAAATAAGCCAAAGCCAAAAACAAACTAAATAAGTGAAATGATACCAAAATAGTAATCAACCACATTATGTAATTTTGAATTGTTTTTTCATTATTAGACATGACTATACAGACTTATCACTTATATTTTTTTAAGTCAAATAAAAATATGTTGACACCAAAATTAAAAAATGTTCACCATAATAAACATCCATTACCATTCCTGCATTTCGTACTTATGTGCGGTCGCACATAAGTACGAAAACATTAGAGTGTTTTTGAAAATTCAATTTTGTTTAAACGTCTAGGAGCAAAATACATCATGGCAACAACGGCAACAAAAGACATACTTACAAATATCCAAAACGGCATGACCGAACCATTCAAAAGATCAAACAGCACTCTTGCTCCAAAAGCACCATAACCTAATGATACAAAAATAAACCCAAGACCTGGTGCTGAAGTGCTTAATGATTCAGCATCATCTGTTTCAAAATTAGGGAAAATTGCTCCAAGCGATAAACCCAGGGTAGTCAGAAAAACGATAGCCAAAATAGCCAAACCAAAAAAGAAAATCTCTCCAGAAATCGGTAAATCAATTATGGATAGATTTATAAACGCCCCCACTGTTCCCACAACACTAAAACTTACTGTATAAAAAAGCCACTTAGCCTTAAATAAACTCTTTAAATTTAAAGGAGAAGAAGCTAGGATCCAAGCAGTTTTTCTTTCAGTACTAAATGAAGGAAAGGCAAAACGTAAGACAAAAGCTGCTACAAAAAACATTGCCGTAGCAAATTGTATAACCTGCAAAAACTCAGGGGTAATATCTAAACGTCCGCCAAATTTTAATGCTTCTTTGGCAACAAAATTATTAAGTCCAGTTTGTAAAAAAAACAAAACCGCAAAAAACCCAAACCATAAAACATTTTTCATAGTACGAGCATTAACTAAAACTTCTTTTTCAAAAACAGCACCTAGAGGACTCTTGAAAAATCTTGGAAATTTTGCAGGTTTATTTCTTGAGTGCCCTGATGAACTTGCTACATAATTGCCTTCCTGAAGTTTCTGCCACAACTCCAAATGCCACCTTGAGAAAATCAAGAATAAACCTCCAGATATTGTAGCAATAAATGCAGTCGCCAAAAGCCAAATAAAAGAATTTGCGGTTTCACCATATTGAGACATCCATACCGAAAGCGCCGGCAAATGACTGGGTAGAACCTGAAATGTTTCCTTAATTACCCCTGTGCCAACTTCCTGTTCAATATCCGCAACTTGAAAATAATCCCTAACACTAAAGTCTGTTATATGCTGCCAACTAACCCAGAGACTAAATACAAAAAATATAGCTATTAGCCCAATAAGGATACCAAATTTAATTTTACCCTTTGCAAAAAAATTATAAATTTTAGCTAACAACATCACAGAAGCCAAAGCCAAGCCTGCAACAAAAGCCACAAATAGCAAAATAGCAAGCCCTGCAACAAAAACACTAAAAAACCCGATGGTGGGAAAGGATGTTTTCATAGCTAAAAGCACCGGCAAGCCAATTATAAAAAAGGGCCACAAAGATGTCAGAATCGTTCTTAAATAAGAATACTCGGGAACAATATCATAATGAGGCGATGCCATAATCCACCGGTTGTCACGGCTTGATTTAAACAGTAAATATGTTCCGCTTATTAATGAGCTGAAGAATACAAGGTATCCTATAAAAAGCAGGAACATTTCATAAACATAAAGAGTGAGCGCAGAAGTGAGCAAAGAATCATGCAAGGTAAATCTAAAAATTTCTTTTAAAAACGAATAAATACCAAAACCGACACCGGCAAAAAGCAACAAAAACAAAAAAACAGTTGCTAATTTTGCAAAACGATTTTTTTCAAAATGCCGCTTTATACGATTTATGTGGTAAGAAAATAGTACGGTTAACATTATATTTTTTATTTAACTTTAAAATCCAAAACTCAAAATCCAAAATCTAAACCAATTATTAAATCCCGATAATTAAAAGGAATTTATTTTTTTAAAAATTTTTGGCTTTAGATTTGGTTGGAATTTTGGGCTTTGAATTTTGGATTTATAGCCAAATCTATTTTGTCAACCTACTATAAACATCTTCCAGAGTTGCCTCTTCCCCCAAAACAGCCTTGCTTCTTAATTCAGACATTGTTCCAACTTCAAGCAATTTTCCTTCTTTTAATACCCCTATTCTAGAAGCAATATTTTGAGCTACAGTCAACGTGTGAGTAACCACAAGAACAGAACCTCCTTTGTCAGCATATTCTTTTAATTTTTGTTGCGCTATTTTGGCGCTTTCAGGATCTAAGCCCACAATTGGCTCATCAATTAGTAAAAGTTTTGGATTATGAAGCAATGCAGCAAGCACTGTAAATTTTTGTTTGTTCCCTCTTGAGTAATTCTCAAAATAATCACCCTCTATCCCCTCAAGATTAAAAATTGATAATAATTCAGGTATCTTAGCTTCCTGTTCATGTTCGGGTACTCCGTATAAAGTCCCTATAAAATACAAAAACTCCTCACCAGTAATAGAAGGCCAGACAGAAGGCTCATCGGGTATATAACCCTCTAATGATTTTGCTTCCTCCGGCTCCGCAACTATATTGTGTTCTCCCACCAAGATGTTCCCAGAGTCAGGCCTTAAAAGACCTGCGATACATTTAGTAATAGTAGTTTTTCCGGAACCATTTGGACCAATAAGCGCAAATATTTCTCCTTCTTTTATTTCAAAGTCTATATTGCCCACGGCAATTTTTTCCCCAAATTTTTTAGTTAAGTTTTTTACTTTAAGCATAAGCTAAATAATAACACATTAACCCGATATATAATATCAACAAAAACAGCTCCGCAAAACGGAGCCGTTTTAATACTTATTCAAAAATATTTCCTTATTGGTCGCTATTTCTTATAGCAGCAAATATCAAATCAGCCAATTCTTGAGGAGTGGTGCTATCTGTGTAATCAACATCGTATTTATCTGCTATTTCCCTTAGTGTATTTATTGACTCTGTACTTCCTGACTCTACTAATTCGCTTATATAATCTTGGCTGGGTTCGCCAAACTCATCAAGCCATTCACTTGCCTCCTCAATTGGTTTTTCTGTTTCTTCAATTGTTTTATTATTTTCGTCCATAATTTAATGATAACAAACCTTATTTTAAATTCAAGAGATGAATCTGTGATGAAAATTTAAAAAGTTTTATAAACTGTTTGCAAAGTCCCTAATCCAATTCTCGTTTGTTGCACCTGTTGGATATGAATTAATTTCAGTCCAGTTAACAGGGGCAATTTGTTTTTCTGCAAGACCAATCTGGCTTAGTAATTGATCAGATACAAAATATTTTATTCCGCCATCCAAAAAGTAAATCTTGCGAGGCCATATACCCTCAAGATAAATAAATTTATTATCAGGAAAACTATAAACAGAACCCGTAGCGCCAGGTGGTACAACCAAAACGTCTCCCCACTCATTTCCGTATGAAAGAAAAACTTGTTCGTTAGGAACATGACGTTTTAATCCTTTTTCGGTAACATAATAAACCTTATAATCATTTTGAACTCTAACTAAGCTACCCAATGGTATGTCCACAGTTAAAGAACCCTTGATGGCAGAAGCCGAAACTGATTGCTCAACGCCCAAAACCTTACAATAAACAGGATCATTGCAATTTATTGGCCCCCAAACGCCGTCTGTGTCCCTCTCTAAATCTCTTCTGTCAGGATTTTCTAATTGTACCGCTAATATATATCCAAATCCTCTAATGTTTTCTAAGGCGCCTGTAACACTTTTATAATCATAATCAATTATTGACCCGTCTATGGCAGGAATTGAGGCAGGCATTTTACTAATATATTGTCTGCCTGAACTATTTTTTCTTGTTAAAACATTTCCTAATTCTCTCCATCTAATATCCGGATTTACCCCGTTAACTATCGGGTAATTTCCCTTATCATTAAAGTAATATCTCAATGCTGAAGCAACCTTATTAAGGTCTGAAATTCTCCTGCTGTCATTTTTGTCTTTAAGGCGGTCTCCACCTTCTCTAAAATTTAAGGTTATAGATTCAATAAAAGGACTTTGACTATCATTTGAAGGTCTGGTTAAAACAGCAGCCCACCTAAGCTCTCTGCCTGATGTTTGAAATTGACTTAAATATCCCGGGATAAGCTGTATCCAGGAATCTCCCCCGTCATTGCTAGCAAAGTAAACTATTCTAGAACCTCCGGGCAATGAATGTGCCGCACTCATAGAAATATTGGTGATATCATAACTTGTACGTCTAACATTTCTAGACTCAACACGGGAAGCCGAGGATTCATCTGCAATAAAAATACGCCCGCTTCTTATTTCTGCAGTAGTAACATCAGGGTTAATATTTCGTGTGCTATCAAAAGTATCAGTAAACACAAAGCTTTCCGCAACTAAAGAAAGCGGGAAAAAGCTTAAAAAAGCCAATGAGATCAATAATGTTGTAGATAAAATCTTGTTCATAATCTTATTATACATCTTAAATTATATTTAGTCAATATAGAGATAATAATATTTTTTTTAAAAACATTTTAAAAAATCCGCACTTTTGATGCGAATTTGGGTAGCATTCTTTAATAATGGGACATATCGTATAAACTCATTAATCCCAAATAACTTAAATTGTGTTTTTAAATCAGTAAGCCGCTACAAGAGGAACATCGTCTCCCGATGGATAATAATCTAACTCTTCTTGAGTAACTGTATAAATTTCATCCGAATCCCAACCAAAATAACCCCAAGCACTTAAACAATTTGAAACAGAACAATTCATCCTGTGTTTAACCCATTGATTATCTATTTCATAAACCGTTCCATTTATATTGTTATCCCCCGGCGGCAAAACAACCCATTTAGATTTTAAATACCCATCAAGAATTCCATCGGATACAATTTTTATACCTTCTTGAGAAATATTCGGATACCATTGGCTTATTTTTTCAACAGGTACTTTCCGTCTATACTTTTTATCCGAAACATTTTTGATTATATAGACATCTGAGCTTGAATTTTCTCTGACCAAATCCCCGCTCTTTAAATCGCTCTCGGATATCAGTGGCGTAGAATGCACGGCAAACTGTGTGCCTATTTCAGCAAAATCATAAACCTTTTTTGAATCTCCTTCATAAAGGCGGATACATCCTCCTGAGTATTTAGTTTCAATACGTTTTCCACCCGGCCAATAAGGCCACTCGTGTATAAAGTAATCCCCCTCAAATTGCATACTCCAAGGCATCCAAACATGTGATAAACTAGAAAAATGATTTGTTTCTTTTGTTTTAATACTAAAATTTCCCTGAATTGTAGGTGAAGTAGCTGGATTACCCTTGCCGGCAATTTTAAAAGTTTCAACTACTTTACCGTTTTGATACAAAGTCATAGTCATTGTTTGAAGATTTGCTTCTATAAACTTGCCTTCAAGGGGAATGCCGTTAATCTTATTAGGCAATGGAATATTTTCATCAACCATCACAAAATATTCTTTTGCTATCGGCATAATAAGACCAAGGCCATATGTGGGCAACCCAACATTAACCTTATAGCTCATTCCGGGTTCAAATCCTTTTCGGGGCAAAAAGTGTAATTCCCTAAAATCATCTATCCAAACCAGTTCTCCATCAATAACAGGATTGATACTAAAAGAATTAATCGCCATATCTTTGTCTATCCACTTTGGCAACTTAATAATAATTTGATCACCTGTTTCAGGCGAAGAAAAATAATCAACTCTAACAAAGCTGTCAAAAAACAAAACTCCCACCGCAACGGCGGAGAATACCACAACCACAATTACTATCAAACCCTTGTACATATCGTTATAATAACAAAAAAACCCTCATCTTTTAAGACAAGGGTTTTCTTTTGATTAGTAAACTATATTCTTAAAAATATATTTCTATATCTGCTCCTTCTTCCAACTGGTCAATTGTTGAAGCCAATATTTGATTTAATTTCTGATTTTCTATGTATCGGACTATATCTTCTCTTACATCTTCAAGAGGCGGGGCTTCAGCACCTTGGGCTTTCAACTGTTCATAAAAAGCGTTTACCTCTTCTTCTGAAGCAGTTAGCTCTTCTCCTGAAATCTGTTTTATATACTCTTGAGCAGTTAGCTGGTTTTTAATATTTGACTTAAACTGTTCTTCGCTTACGTTATTATCTGAAAGGAGTTTATTGAATGCTTCTTCACCGCCGGCGTTTTCCATGGCATCGTTAAAAAATGTATCTACATCTTCCTGAGAAATTTCAATTCCTTTTTTTTCTGCTTCCTGCAAAACCAAACGTTCTCTTATTAGTCCTCTCAAGGTCTTATCCTTAGCTTCTTTAACTTGCTCTTCATTTGTTGTATCTAAACCTTGGCTTTCTAGCGTGGCTAGAGACTGGCCATATCTTAACTCAAGTTCGCTAATTTTTATTTTTTCTCCATTAATCTCGGCTGCCACTCCTGATATTTTGTTAACAAAGTTGGATATATCGCCAAGATTGTCTGCCTGGGTATAAGCCAATGCACCAGCAATAAGAATCACCACAAGAACTAGCGTATAAACCCAAGGCTTTGCCCTCTTCTTCTTAGATTTTTTTTGAGGCTCATCTTCCTCTAATTCTTCTGTTTCTTCTAATGTTTTTTCTTCATCTGACATAATTTATAGATTAAATTTGAACACAAATTTAATAATTAAATTGTTTATTAGTTTTCAAATTATTTCACAAAACAAAAACAAATGCAAACGCCAGAAATGCTCACCCTGTGCATAATTAAATCCCCACACTCATCCGCAACAACTCAAAGTTGAGTGTCGGGACTAATACATGAGTGTGGGGATAAAAGGTCCAGTCAAGGCTGGGCCATTAGTCCAAAATCACATCTTTCGGAAAATTTCTCATTTTTTCAAGTAATTCCCTTGCCTTGCCGCACTGTATAAGATCGCTAGGGTCTATCCTTGTTCTTCCTGTTGAATCAATATAAATAGGTGCGAAAGGCGGTATATCTCCTCTTTTTATGTCTTTTGCAAACTCTTCTCTATCTAACTGATATTCATGGAATCTAACCTTCTCTTGAATTTCTGAATCAATTAATCCAACCCCAAAAATAATAAAAATTATTAAACCAGCAAGAAATATGGACCCTGCTTCTTTAAACAAATGAATACACAAAAAAACAAATAACAACGCAATAAAATACAACATCAATAATGAACCGAAGGATTTAAGATGATAAACAATCCTTCTTTTTAATGAACGTCTTTTCCGCCAATATTCAAATGCGTCAATGCTCTTCTTTTTTTTGCCCATATCTGCCTCCAAAATTCTAAATTTTATCAACGAACTAAAGACATAGTAACACAATATCAGCATTTTTATAAAGAGTTCGGAAAATTAAAAGCCCCTAATAAAACGAGGCTCAGAAATATTATTCAGAGCAAATCCACCCCACACGAGGCTCATAACAATCTGGATTAACAATTGGGTTTTCAAAATTGACTGACAGCTGTGCAAAACTTAGTGCGATAGCTGCCAGAAAAAAAATAATGATAATGCCTACTACAGGACCATAATCATCGGATTCATTTATATTTTCCTTTGATTCTGGATTCTTTAAATCACAGAGTGCCTTTATGCCACCCCCAAAACGTGTTGGGTTATTCATCACAGCAAACATCCTTTTCAAATAATTAAAATAACTAAAAACAGTATAACATGGTTATACTGTTTTGTCTATCCCGCTCTTGAAATTTTCAAGAGTTTTACATTATCTTGCACATTCGCGCTACTGCGCTCAGTACTTCCTCGCCTTCGTTCGTCAGGGTGACCGACGGGATTTGAACCCGTAACCCCCGCCTCCACAAAGCGGTGCTCTGCCGTTGAGCTACGATCACCATATTATGGTTTAATTTTCACAAAACCATCTTTACAATTCCCAACACCAAAGTCGTCGGGACTACGATCACCATATTTAATTTACAGACCTATCTGTTTCTAACTTATCTTCTTCATCCAAAAACCTGTCCACTCCTTCAATATCAAAATAAGCAAGAATCTCATTGTTTGATTTGTCTCTTATCTCTAGTTTACCAACGGAACCGTCTTCTGTTTTTACTTCTTTTACATCAACCGCCACAACTCCGAAAATTTGAGCAACTTTTCTATTAAACTCATCTTGGTTAATATTTCCCTCTAATTTTTCCATAAATATTTTTGATATGGCTCCTTCTATAATTTCTGCACCTATTACATCCGCTCTACCAGCTTGCGTATCCAATTCTTTTACCGATGATTCTTCTTCGTCGCTTCTTTCTTCAATTTTTTCAAATTTTTCTGTCATGTTTTTATAATTCTACAACAAAACAAACATAAAGTGAAGCCCTGTGGGCTAAAAAATAAATTATCTCTTAATATTAACTAAATCTTAAATTTTTTAGCCCACAGGGCGGAATCCCACCCAAAAGACCTTATTGCTCTCAAGCCATTTGTATCCAAGTCACAACTTGGGGTTTTGAGGGCGCGGATAAACAGTCATTACTTAACCCACCTTGCTTTTGACTCGCCCAGGGCAGACTTAACTTTTTTAACTAAAGCATTGAATTGTTCCCCGCGGTCAAACTCATGCTTAAACTTCTCAAAACTCTTAGCTCCGGGCGAAAATAGAATAATATTTCTTTTATCACCCTTGCCAATTGATTTCATTGCCTGAAAAAAGCAAACATCAAGCATTTTATAAACACGGGGATTTTTAAAATTTAATTCTTTTAGCATTTTATCTGTGGCGCTTCCTTCAATAAAAACAACATCTTTTTCTGGCAATGTTTTTTTAATCTCAACAGCCCAGCCTTTATAATCCAGATCTGCATCAGTACCTCCGGTAATTAAAATCAACTTAGCATTCTTCCTTCTAAATCTTTGCACAGCAGCAATTGAAGCATCCGGAGAAGTTGCTGTCGTATCATTTATAATTTCCAACTTACGATTTTTAAATACAACCTCTTGCCTAAAAGGTACTTGGGGCAAAGATTCTATTTTTTTAATAATTTTAGGCAAAGGAACTCCAAAAGAACTAGCGGCAAGAGTAGAAGCTAAAAGGTTTTCCAGATTATGCCTACCCCATCTTTCAATAAATATCTGGGCATCATAAAATAATTTTTCATTTTTGCCCTTTTTAACATATATAGATAAATTCTTATCTATATAAATGCCGTTTTGATTATCGCTAAATGGAGTCAAAGAAAAAAATAATATTTTTGATTTAGGTTTTTTTTCTTTAAAAAATTTAGTCCAGTTATTGTTTTCATTTAAAATTAATGTCTGGTCCTTATTTTGATATCTAAAAATATTAGCTTTAGTTTCCGCATAATCCTTAATACCCCTATACCTGTTAAGGTGGTCTTTATATATGTTTGTTATTACTGCCACATCAGGACTTATTTTTACAAAAGATAAAAACTCCAGCAAAAAAGATGGCAACTCCAAAACAATAGGGGCATTGCCTTTATACTTATCGACCATCTCCAATAAAGGATGTTTCGTAAAGTTTCCCGCGAGGGTGGCTTTGGGATGTTTCGCTTGTAAAAAATGACGTAGCCAATGCACAGTAGTTGTCTTGCCTCTTGTTCCCGTAACACCAAGGGTTCGGGCAGGACATATTTTATAAAACAAAGTTAATTCGTTCTCTATTTGTTTCCCATGTTTTTTGGCCAAAATTAAAAATTTATTTCTAAAAGAAACCCCGGGGTTAACCACTATTATGTCGTTTTGTAAAAAATCTTCTTTTTTGTGTTCTCCTAAAACATATTTAATCGGTTTTTTTATTTTTTTTAGATTATCTAATGTATTTTTTAATTTGCTCGAATCTCTAAGATCAGTTATTGTAAGAATTGCACCATGCTTTAAAAGCCACTTTGCAGTTGCCAAACCACCCCCGAGTGTTCCGAGACCCATTAGCAATACTTTTTTATTCTTAATGAAATTATTAGATTCTTTTAGCATTTGCCGCTAAATTACCATAAAAAAAGAATTATTCCAATTTAGTTATCCAAAATGAAGAAAAAAATCAAAACAGTTCACCTATTTTATTATACCGAAAATAAAAGGGCTGTTTTATGGAAAAATAAAATACAAAAATGGCTCAATAAAAATCATGCAGGCATTGAATTGGTAGAGGATGATGCTGACGTAGTTATGGTTCTGGGCGGTGATGGAACCATCCTTGAAGCTGCGAACAAATTCGGAGCTACAGGTTCTTTGATTATAGGCTTAAATCTTGGCAATGTCGGTTTTTTGGCATCAGTAAGAAAACCAGCCAATTTTATGAAAAACATAAAAAGATTATTTAGCGGTCAATACAAGGTAGCCGAAAGAATGATGGCCAATGCAGAAATAATAAGAAAAGGCAAAAAAATATTTTCACTAAACGCATTTAATGACATAGCAGTACAAAGCCCCCTTGGCATGGTAGAGCTTGAAGTAAAAATAGAAGATCATCCTCTGCAATTTATACGAGGCACAGGCGTTTTGGTATCAACCTCAACCGGCTCTACTGCAATGAATCTTTCTTACCACGGCCCCATAGTAACACCAGACATAAAAAGTTTTATAATAACAGAGCTGGCTGACCACAATACACCCACACCAAGTATAGTTATAGAAAAAAACAGAATGATCACTATTAATGTTTTAGACTTTAGAGAGATGGGCTTATTGATGTTAAGCAAAAACAGCCAAAAAATTGACACCGTGCTTACTGTTGATGGAAGTGTAATTCAACCATTAAAAAAGAAAGACAAAGTAATAATCCAGCACTCTCCTCAACTTATAAAATTTGTGGAATTTGAAGATCATTACTTTTTCAAATCCCTTCAAGAAAAATTTGCTTTTAAATAAAAACCCCGCCATTGGCGGGGCCACTTTCAATCTTTATCCCGCCTCAGCGGGACTTTTATTTTGAATGAGTAATACGAAAATCTACTGATGCAAAAACACCCATTTTATTTTTACTTGATATTGATGCAGAGGTCCCAGGAGCAACACCCGAAAATTCGTTCTTTACAGGAACAAAACCAACGGAAAATCCCACATGAGGGTTCCCCAACCTTACGCCAAAATAATATGATCTCCTTGCATTAACTGATCCAAAATCCTCAACCTTATATTTCTGAAGTGTATTCCAGCGATCCCAGCCTCGTTCTAATTTAAGTCCATATTTTTGTTCAGACTTATTATAACCTGTAAAAACTGACAAAAATTTATAAGCCCTGCATTCAACTTCAATAAACGGAGTGACTTCATCATGACCGTAGGAATCATTCCAGTATATTGAATAGTAAACCAGACTAGTGCCTGTTCCACGCTTCTCTTCTCCGTACTGATTTACGGCTCTATAAGTGCTAAAATCTCCTGCTTTTGGACGTTGAGAGGACAAAGTGCCCTCAATAAAATCAAAACTTGCTCCGCCTCTGAGGGTAACACGATCAAAAGAATACTGAGGGGCAACCCTAAAAGAAAAGGATTCCAGCCCAGAGGACGCTGGATCTTTAACTTTGAAATCGTTAAAAGGCACAGTGCGCAAAGCACCCGGCCTTCCAAACCAGCCGTCACCGCTATGAGTAGGGACTTGCCGTAAACTCGTCGGAATATTCGAAAAAGAAACAGCGCCCGGATTAGAACCTGGGATATTGTAAAGGCCTTTTACCTCAATCCCTAAACCCGAAGCATCTTTTCCTTTAGCAAAAGTTTTGTTTCCAAAAAATACAAACAGAGCAAAAACAACTGACAAACTGAGTACTTTTTTCAAGATAACCCCCTTATGTGTTTTCAATAAATACCAAAATTTAGGATACCACTAAATTTAAAGAGCGTCAAACCGAACGAAAAGACTGTTTTTGATGACAGTCCTACCTAATATAAAGACGACAAAACACAACTTGGAGTTTATTTCTATTAAATCAACTAACCGAAAGACGCTTTCTCTCCACCACGGCAATACCCCATATAGTGGCAAATATTATAATCAAAAATCCTATCACATTAATAATTGTACCTATAATTTCAGCCTGGTATAAAAGATTAAGGTGGTCCAACATATAATACCAATCATGAATCTCTCCACCAACAAGAGGAAGAGCTCTTGTTGGTGCGTCCAAGACCTGTAGAATTCAAACAAAATAACCTTGAGCGGATTGAATTTGAGCTGGATTCAAGGCATGAGGAGCGATATGTACTTGATTGTACATGAGCGACAAGTAACGCAGAAGACGGTCCAAATTCAATCAGCCCGAAGGGAAGCTAAGAAATGGCTGATTTTTTTGTTGCTCCTCCTTGGAGTAGAATCTACACCTTCGTCGTTGCGCCGCAAAATCACCTCATTTTTCAGCTTCTCAAGATTGTTTGTGTTTGGATTCTACAGGTCCACATATACTGAAACATTAATAAAACTTTGGCCAAGCCACATAGTAACAAGAGATGCCGAATAAAACTGATCTTTTTTGAAAAAATAAAAAACAAATAAAGCTGGCATTAATAATTGTAAAAGTGTACCACCGGCAATATAAATAAATTCTCCAAATGGCAAAAACACAAAATGTCCCGCTTCATGTATTATCAAATCAACGCCATCAAAAAAATGCCAGCCATCAAGACCGGCATATATAAAATAAAAGGCCACAATCATTAATGCCCCAAGTTTTATATAATGTTTTGACATCTCACTAATATAAAAATACCAGATTACAAATTTTTATAAAAGAAAAGACTCGCCGTGGCGGGACATATTCTTATCGCCCCGCCTGCGGGTCTATAATAAAACAAAAAACGTCTATTAAAAGACGTTTTTTGTTTTATTGTTGTCGGGCCGCCGAGATTCGAACTCGAACTAGATCCTCCCAAAGGACCCGTGCTACCGTTACACCACGGCCCGAGCATATATAGAACAATATCATTTTTATATTGAAAAATAAAGGATTTGAGGTATAATGTGATTATAAAATGCCCCGGTAGTTCAACGGATAGAACAAGGGACTTCTAATCCCTAAATGAGGGTTCGATTCCTTCCCGGGGTACTAAAAACAGGTTGCCCCGCCTTGGCGGGGCCGAGCATGCTGACAAATAACGATGAAGAAGTACTGAGGCCAGTAGGCTGAATGTGCTAATAAAAAACACCCCACGAGTGAGGCGTTTTTAGTTATAAGAACTAAATATTATTTCTCCGCTAAAACATCTAATACATATTGGAATTCCCTTTCTATTTCATTAAGACCAACAACGCTTTCAATAATGATAGGAACATGACTTAATTTCGCCACCTCTTCAACTAGATTCCTCTGACCTGTCTTAAATAATGGATCGTGATAACCTTGATAACCGCTTAAATGTACATGCCTTAGTCTTTCCCCAAATGTTGAACCCGCATTTTCATTTATGTATCTCATCCAAAGATTGACTCTATCAATTGATAAAGCATGATTTATATCAAAAACAAATCCTGCATTAGACAAACAAAGCATCAACGGCAATAGTTCTTGAGGATATCTGCGATCTTTCTTCCTTTTATCCATGTTTTCTAAAGAATAATTAATACCTAACCTTAAAAGAATGTCCGGATGAACCAAGGTATCAGGATGAAAAACAACATTGTCTAACTTTCTAATATCATTCACAAGGTGTATTTTCAAAAATATTTCGTCCGTCGGCTTAGACATTTCATAAACAACACCTGAAGATGGCGCATGCAAACTAACATAATCAAACCCTTCAAAATCATCAGGATCCAGAGTTTTTACTGTTTCCAATGTTAAGTCTTTTGCTTTAATAAAATTCAACTCAACAGCATTACAACCAAGATTTCTAATAACCCTTAAAGCATCCTTTATATTAGGTACATCTTGATACAAACAGCCAGTTGAGAATCCTACCCGAAAATTCACAGAACCTCCTTTTTGTAAAAAAACTACCTATACAATGTATCAGTGACTAGCGTTTTGGTCAAATTAATGGTAATATATTCCTTGGCAAAGGCGGGTATAGTATAGTGGTAGTACGGGACCCTTCCAAGGTCTAAGCAGGGGTTCGAATCCCCTTACCCGCTCCCGAGTAATCAAAAACCATTTCGCAAGAAGTGGTTTTTGATTATATCTGTGATTGTGCTGGGGTTCAAACGAAGTCGAATCTTCCCTGTTTCTCCAAGAACGAAGTGATTGGCTACAAACAGCAATGTAGGAGATATTTTGAATATCTCCTGCCCCTTACCCGCTCTTATACCAAATTATAACATCCTTCCTGGGGTGTTTTAATTTTACAAGATCGTGTTGAGGTTCAAGTTGTCCGCCTTTCAGTGGATTGCTATACTCAAATTTTTGTTATTGACAACAATTTTATAAATGATTATAATAATAAAGTAACTTTTTTAAATTAAGTTAAGCAAATTAACAAAGGAGGTCCAAAATGTCAAAAAACAGCAAGGTCCTTAGAATCCTTATTGGGATTCTCATAGCACTGGTTCCTGTAGTATTAATGATTCCTGCATGGTATTTTATTTTAAATGGATACCCACTAGCTTGGTTTGCTCTTGGTGGAGCAACATTTATAATGTTGTTACTTAATAGCAAACTTAGAAAAATAAATGCATCACTGCCCTTGACTTGCTTTATGGGATTTTTGATAGTTGCATTGGGTTCCTTCTCGGCAATAATAATGGCAGTTGTGTCACTTTTAAGTCTCGAAAATATAAACAACGAAGAAGAACTTCATAGGACACTAACACTAGAAGATTATGTAGAGGAAGAAATAAACCAAGAAATAACTTCTGCACAAATTTATAAAAAGTAGAATAGCTCTTATATGCACACGGGGGCCAACTCAAACAAAAGAGTTGGCCTATTTTTATTGAATTCAAAAAGCTGAATTAAACAAAAACCCCGCTTGTGGGGTTTATTTTATTATTTAGTTCCAATAAAACTTTCTATCATTTCGTGATTTTCCTCTATTATTCTATATCCGGTATTCATTCCTTCTATTAAATCCTTTTGTGAAAAATGAGCAAGATCAATTGGTTTAATTTTTTTCTTAGACCTAATTATGACTAATTCGGGCAAACTAGGGTTTGTCTCTCTATCCCTACAATAATTATAAATCATAAGATTTGTAAGTTTATTTTCTGTTATTTCTGCTGCCCGACTCATATCTTCTATCCAATTTCGGGGCGGCTTATCAAAGGTTTCCTTTTCTGGAGTGTACATTAATAAAAAAATGACATCACACCCATGTTTAACAGCTCTGTGAATAGGAGCATGGCCCAAGATAGCTCCATCTCCCCTTTTTAAATCCTCATTATAGGGAGCACCGAATCTGCCCGGCAATCTAGCACTCAACACAACACCCTGAAGCAACTCTCGCAAAGTATTAGTCTTATTGCTAAAAACAATCTCATTGCCTGATTTCATATCAGCAACAATAGCTTCGAACAATATGTCCGATCTTCCAATGGCTTTAAAATCAAGTTTGTTGCGAAGCAAATTTTCTAAAGGTTTGTTTGAAAAAATTGACTTTGAATATAGAAACTCTTTAATAAGAAAAACCCCCATTCCCCAAAACAACAATGTTTCTAAAGCTGAGGTTAAAAAATCAAGCTTTGTACTTTTGCACATTGCATCAACTGATTTTTTTTTCAAAATATTTATAAATAAAGATGTTGGAAAAAGAGCAATAACTGATGCAGGAGCAGAAATTGTCCAAGGCATAGTAAAAATTTCACGATTCTTAAGATTCTTAATCGTCTCCATTACTGCTTTAGAATTTGTCTCAGTCCAAGGAAGCATTGAAATCCCTGCGAGCGCACCAGCTGAGGCGCCTATTATAACATCGGGTTTTCTTAGGTGCTCACGCCAATATTCCAAAGCTCCACAGTGAAGAGGTAAACGCATAAAGGTAGGGGCTAATACGAGCCCTACTTTCTTGTTACCAACATTAACCGTTTCAATCTCTTCCCCAAGAAAAAGCCTGTCCAGCACAAATCACCTCTTATTATGTTTTTAATGTTTCTAATTAATATATAGCTCCAATTTTAATAACAATCAAGTATTGAAATAAAACAAAAAATCCCGTTAGGGATTTTTTGTTGAAGTGTAAAACGGTCAAGCAAGCTTACCGTTAAATAGTATTTTGGATCCCAAATACTACTTTCTAGAGAACAGCTTCTTTTAAGGCTTTTGCTGGAAGGAATTTTACCTTCTTGGAAGCCTTGATCTGGATAGTTTCACCTGTTCTTGGGTTCCTACCTGTTCTTGCAGGCCTGTCTGCAACTTTAAAGGTTCCAAATCCTGAAAAAGCAATTTTGTCGCCTGATTTCATGATTTTGGTAACTTCATCTAAAAATGCATCTACCCATTCATTGGCGTCTTTTTTAGTTACACTCATTTTATCTGCCAATGATTGTACAAATTGATTCTTTTTTACTGGCATAATTTTATTAGAACTGTTTTTTATAACAATTCCATTTAATGATTGATTATATCGACCCAAGGAATATTATTGTAATTCCTATTTGGGAGGGTAGGATACAAACTTTTATCAACTGAGCGGAGCTGATTTTAATCTTATTAGAGACGTGGGGAGTAATGTGTACTTGATGGTACATGAACGACGAACAACAAAGAATAAGGTTAAAATCAGCCCGCCCGAAGGGAACCCCAAAAATGATAGATTTCTTCGTTGCTCCTCCTCAATGTAGAAAAATCTACATTTTCGTCGTCGCGCCTAGAACTATCTCATTTTTGAACTTCTCAGGTTGATGAAAGTTTGTATCCTACCCTCCTTTTTAACAATATCACCTAAAAACACAACAAATACAAGGAGATTTATACACAGGCCCCGCCAAAAGGGTAAATCGTAATTTTAGCGAGCATATTCTATGGCCCTAGTTTCCCTTATGACGGTAACCTTAATTTCTCCTGGATATTGCATTTCATCCTGTATTTTCTTTGCAATATCACGAGAAAGTTTAATTGCTGTCAAATCATCAATGTCTGAAGGAGTAACAAATACCCTTAATTCTCTACCAGCCTGTATGGCATATGTTTTTTCTACTCCATCAAATGAATTTGCTATGTTTTCGAGATCTTCCAAACGTTTTAGATATGCTTCTACCGTATCCCTTCTCGCACCGGGTCTTCCGCCAGATATAGCATCTGCGGCTTGAACCAATCTTGATTCAATTGATGAATATGGATATTCCTCATGATGCGCCTCCATGGCTCCAATAACTCTTTCATCAACATTGAATTTCTTAAGTATTTTCCTACCAATCTCAACATGAGTTCCTTGAACTTCATGATCAACAGCTTTACCAATATCGTGAAATAACGCTCCTTTTTTAGCCACCATTACATTAGCACCTATTTCTTCAGCCAACATGCCTGCTATGTGTGCCATCTCAATTGAATGCAAAAGAACATTTTGACCGTAACTTGTTCTAAAAGCCAAACGGCCAAGCAAAAATACCAATTTGGGGTCAAACGTACCAACACCAACCTCCAAAAGGGCAGCTTCTCCAGCCTGTCTTATTTTTTCATTTATTTCTTCTTTAGATTTTTCAACCACCTCCTCTATTCTAGCTGGATGTATTCTGCCGTCTGCGATGAGCTTATCAATTGCAGTTTTTGCAATTTGCCTTCTAACAGGATCAAATCCTGAAACAACAAGCGCCTCGGGTGTGTCATCAATTATCACATCCACCCCGGTCAGTCTTTCTATTGTTTTTATGTTTCTGCCCTCCTTTCCAATTATTTTCCCTTTCACATCATCTGAAGGCAAGCTAACGACTGTTGAGGTAACGTCTGCAATCTGAGAGCTGGAATAACGCTGAATAGCTAATGTAACTACTTCGCGTGCCCTTTTTTCAATTTCTGCATTATTATCCTGTTCTAGTTTCTTAATCTTATTCAAAAGATCATTGCTATATTCTTTTTCTGTATTTTTTAAAAGCAATTCCATAGCTTCATCCTTTTTCATTCCTGCGACCCTTTCAATTTCGTTTTTCTGCTTTTCTACACCTGCAGCCATTTCAGTTTTAAGTTTTTCTATTTGTTGACCCTTTTGAATCAAAGTTTCTTTTTGTTTCTCAAGATCAACTAATTTACCGTCGAGTTCTTCCTCTCTTTTCGCTACAATTTTTTCAAGACCCATTAATTGTTGCCTCCTTTCGGTTTCTTCTTTTTTTGCATCTTCCAAAAGTTTGAGAGATTTGTTTTTGGCTTCCAGCAGTAAATCTTGAGACTTAGATTTAGCATCAGTAAGCATAGCCTCAGCTTTTGCATTTGCTGAAGCTACTCTTTTGCTAATTAAAACACGGCTCAAAAAATAGCCGGCTATTAAACCCAAAACAAGGGCACCTATTAGCCCTAGGATTGAATATAATTCTAATTCCATATTATTTTTTAGACAGATAAACCAGGGGTTCGCTTAAGACAAAATGATGACAATTATAGCGAACCTTAAAACCTCGAGACAGATGTCTTTAAGAATTTCCACGCCTTCAATAGTGGACTATGATTTGAAGTTGAAATTATTATTTTATCCACAATATAAGTAAAAATCACGTATTTCCTGTCTGAGAGGCCTGTTTTGCTGTATAAGTTAAATAGTTAAAGTTTAAATAAGACCTTGTTTTTATGCTATCACAGCGTGTATTAAGTATCAAGCCCTGGATTATTATTTCTTGTCATGCCTTCATGGCTTTACAAAAATAATAATCCAGGGGCCCCAACGTACAAACAGTGCTTATATATTTATGTGCTTATGTGTTAAAATAATAATATGAGCAACACATCAAAACCTTTTGTGCTGACCATCCTTGATGGCTGGGGACATAATGAAAAAAAAATAGATAACGCAATAGCTCAAGCAAACACTCCTACAATGGATATGTTTGAAAAAGCTTATCCATCAGGACTTTTGCAGGCATCAGGGCTTGCTGTGGGAATGCCATGGGGAGAATCCGGCAATAGCGAGGTAGGCCACTTAACCATAGGGTCAGGCAGAATAATTGAGCAATACTCTTCTAAAATAAATAAATCAATTGCAAATGGAGAATTTTTTATCATAGAGAATCTTGTTGGCGCATTTCGTCACGCCAGAGAACACAATGGTTCAGTCCACATAGTGGGCCTTTTGACCTCAGGAACAGTGCATGCTTCTTATAACAATCTTCTGGCTTTAATAGAAATGGCCGCCAAAATAAACTTTGAAAAAACTTATATTCATCTTTTTTTGGATGGCAAGGATTCAGGTCTGAAAGAAGGAGTGCCCTTAATGAAACAACTGAGGGCTGATATCGAACGTCTTCAGCACGGCATATTAACCACAGTCATTGGCAGAGATTTTGGAATGGATAAAAACAACGACTGGAATAAAACCCAAAAAGCATACAATCTTTTAGTAAGCGCCATGGGACAGCCAGTAGATGACCTGGTGTCAAAAACAGAAGAGTTTTACTCGGTTGGAATGACAGATCCAGAAATACTGCCTCTATTATCTAGTCAATCACATTTCCATGGCATAAAAGACAATGATTCTATTATTTTCTTTAATTTCAGAGAAGATGGCATGCGTCAGATAGTTAAACCTTTTATAGACAATGGTTTTTCTGATTTTGAAACAAAAAAATTAAAGAATATTTATATTGCTTCCATGACTAGATATTTTGACGGAACACCCATCCATGTAATATTTGAGAGACCGAATATTAAAAACAGTTTATCAGAAATATTAAGCTCAAATAGTAAAACCCATTTTCATATAGCTGAAACCGTAAAATATGCTCACGTGACATACTTCTTTAAGGGCTTGTCTGATAAAGAATTTGAGGGAGAAACAAATGAATTTTTAAAGTCGCCTAACATTTTATTAAACAATCCAGCAATGAGAAGCCAAGAAATTACAACGCGAGTAGTAGATGAAATTATCAAAGGTTATTATGATTTTATAGTGCTCAATTTTGCAAATGCAGATATGTTAGCCCACACCGGAAATTTTGAAGCCACAAAAAGAGGCATAGAGTGGATTGATAAAGGATTAAAAGAAATACACGATGCTGTTTTAGCTAAAAATGCCACCATGATAGTAACGGCAGATCATGGAAATGCAGAAGAAATGATAGAAAAAGGCACAGGTGACCCCGTAAGCAAACATGCCATGAACCCAGTACCAGTTCATCTTGTAGGCAAAAACTATAAAAAACAAGGTGGCAATAATTCAATGGAAATAATAGGACTTTTATCAGATGTGGCTCCAACTATTTTAGAATTAATGCAATTACCTAAACCACCCGAAATGACTGGAAGAAGTTTAATTCAAGATTTAGAATAAGAATAAAAATAAAGCAATTCAAAACAAAAAACAGGCATGCGCCTGTTTTTTGTTTTAATATGCTTCCGCCATAACCCTGAGGATAATCTCTCCAGTTTTTACCAAATGGAACGATATGGCTGTGAACCCCAATATACCGAAAATTTTTTCTATAGTTTCAAGAATCACCTTAAGCGAAAATTATAATCAATGTAAGGCAGCTACCTACTTTCGCACCTAAAAGGCACTATCATGGGCCTTGAAGAATTTCACTTCTGTGTTCGGAATGGGAACAGGTGGAGCATCTTCAGTATAGCTACCCTACACTAACAACAATTTTCGCTTTTTGTAACGGAGCAAGCCTTGAAAACCAAAATTAAAATCGTAGATTGCAAAGCAACCGTTGATTTTCAAGAGCGGGGTCTAATTTTGCGGGAAATTACGATGGAATATTAGTAGTTCTCGGCTCAACGCCTCACGGCGCTTACACCTGAACCCTATCAACGTAGTCGTCTCCTACGTTCCTATGAAACCTAATCTTGAGGCCTGCTTCGCGCTTATATGCTTTCAGCGCTTATCAGAACCGAACTTAGCTACCCAGCGCTGCCGTTGGCACGACAACTGGTAGACCAGAGGTTCGTTCATCCCGGTCCTCTCGTACTAGGGACAACTCCTCTCAAGTTTCTGCGCCCACACCAGATAAGGACCAACCTGTCTCACGACGGTCTGAACCCAGCTCGCGTAGCTTTTTAATGGGCGAACAGCCCAACCCTTGGGACCTTCTCCAGCCCCAGGATAAGCCGAGCCGACATCGAGGTGCCGAACACTGCCGTCGCTATGGACGCTCGGGCAGTACCAGCCTGTTATCCCCGGAGTAGCTTTTGTCTGTTGATCTTCCCCACTCCTACGAGTAAGGGTCGGTTCACTAAATCCTGCTTTCGCACCTGCGCGGCATATACGCCTTGCAGTTAAGCCAGCTTATGCTTTTACACTATCACCGCGATTTCCATCCGCGGTTAGCTGACCTTGATGAACGCCTCCGTTACCTTTTGGGAGGCGGCAGCCCCAGCCAAACTACCAACCAGGCACTGTCTCGATCCAGCCCTTTCAATCAAGAAAAGGCTGACAAAATAAAATTTAGTTTCCTTACTAAGCATATTTTGTCCACCCTTCCGAAAAGAAAGGGCTGGACCAGTTAGAGTTACAAATCCTAAAGATGGGTGTTTCATTGACGGCTCCACGTTATCCGAAAACAACGCTTCAAAGCCTCCCCACTACACTACGCATTAGGGCTCATAACCCAATACCAAGCTATAGTAAAGCTTCCGGGGTCTTTCTGTCTTGGTGCGGGTAGTCGGCATCTTTACCGACATTGCATTTTCACCGGGCTCGTGGCTGAGACAGTCCCCCAGTCGTTACGCTATTCATGCGGGACAGAACTTACCTGCCAAGGAATTTCGCTACCTTTGGACAATTATAGTTATTGCCGTCGTTCACCGGCGCTTCGCCCGTTAGCAATTCAACCGAAGTCAAATCACCTCCAGGGTTAACGTTCCGGCACCGGACAAGCGTCACCCCGTATACATCCTCTTTCGAGTTAGCACGGAGTTGTGTTTTTGATAAACAGTCGCTAGGGGTCATTAGCTGCGTCCCACCTTGCGGTGGGAAGGCCTTATCCCGAAGTTACGGCCGCTGTTTTGCCGAGTTCCTTAGCCACGAATCACCCGTTCGCCTTAGTACATTTATACCTGCCCACCTGTGTCGGTTTTAAGTACGTATTTAACTGTTTTAACCTTAGAAGTTTTTCTTGGAAGCTTGCTCAGTTTGATTCCCCGGCGAACCAGGGTTTTCACGATACTTAGTCTTGTCATTAAAGACAGCAGTCCGGATTTTCCTAAACTGCGACCTTATATAATGAACACAAATCCAATAACATGCCAAACTTACTAAACTCCGTCACTCCATCGAAAACAGCCAAAGGGCCGGAATATTAACCGGCTGTCCATCGCATTCCCCTGCACTAATGCAGGGTTATGCTTAGGTACGCCTAACCCTCCGATGATTACCATTGCGGAGGAAACCTTGGGCTTTCGGCGATCTGGGATTTCACCAGATTTGCGGTTACTCATTCCAACATTCTCACTTCTAAACGCTCCAGCATGCTTCACAACACACCTTCACAGCGTTTAAAATGCTCCCCTACCGCTACGAAGATTTCTTAAAGGACCCGACTAAAAATAAGTCGGGAAAGGATTGGGTTGGTGGGGTCGGAAGGATTCGAACCTTCGACTCCTGACGATCTGCGCTTTACGAACTACGCTTTGATCAAGTCAGGCGCACCTTCCGGCGTGCTACGACCCCACACAAACAAATATCCTTTAAGAAATCTTCGTGCCCTCGCTTTCGGTAATGGCTTAGCCCCGTTACATCTTCGACGCACTCCACCTTCCCCGCTAAGCGGGGTTTGAGTAGTAAGCTGTTACGCATTTTTTAAATGATGGCTGCTTCTAAGCCAACATCCTACCTGTCCAAGGCAGAATACTTCCTTCAACACTTAGACCATATTTTGGGACCTTAAGCTGAGATAAAACGGCTGTTTCCGTCGCGACCGTGAAGCTTTGCCCTCACGGTCTCACTGCCTATTAATTCACCATAGTATTCGAAGTTTGATTGGTAAACCTACTCAAAAGAGCACGGAGAACCATTCAGTGCTCTACCCCTATGGCTTCTAATAGACGCTGCCCCTAAAGGCATTTCGGGGAGAACCAGCTATTACCAGGTTCGATAAGCTTTTCACTCCAAACCACAGCTCATCCGATGGTACTGCGCGACCAACCGGTTCGGGCCTCCCGTCGCCTTTCGGCGACTTTCACCCTGGCCATGGTTAGCTCACCTGGCTTCGGGTCTTAAACGTACAACATATTCGCACTATTAATACTCGGTTTCCCTACGCCTCCATTCCGAAGAACTTAGGCAAGCTGTACATTTAAACTCGTTGGATCATTCTTCAATAGGCACACAGTCACCCATTCGACTCGATACTACGTACCTTCGCTCATGGCAAGCCCCATATTTAAATAGGGTTTACCCTGAGTGAGACACGCAATGTCGAATCGAAGGGCTCCTGCTCTTTGTAGGCATATGGTTTCAGTTACTATTTCACTCCCCTCACCGGGGTACTTTTCACCTTTCCCTCACGGTACTAGTTCACTATCGATCATCAAAAGTATTTAGCCTTGGACCGTAGTAGGCCCGGATTCACCACGGATAGTCTGCTCCATGGCTACTTAGGATAGGACTTTTTATCGTGTCTCGCCACCACGAGACACAAGGATTAAGATCATAGAATTCGTTAATTCTTTTTTTGATTCTTGCACCTGTAGTCTCACAGTGGTGAAACACGATTCATAAAGGTTGAGAGTTTTCGCTTACAGGACTATCACCTTCTTTGGTTGGCCTTTCCAGGGCCATTCAACTAACAACTCAACTTTGTAACTTCATGCTCTTGTTTAGATGTCATATATGCCCACCCAAACCAGAGAAAAAAAATCCTTCCTGCAACCCCTGCTCAAATTTTTAGACACACATTATTGTGCAGATCCAAAAAATTGAGCAGGTTTGGGCTTTACCCTTTTCGCTCGCCGCTACTTGGGGTATATTGTCGCCAGAGGCGACTTCTTTTTCCTTTCCTCCGGGTACTGAGATGTTTCACTTCCCCGGGTACGCTCTCCGTCTTAGACGGAGTCACACAGCTTTCACTATGTGGGGTTATCCCATTCGGAAATCTCCGGATCAAAGCCCGCTAGACGGCTCCCCGAAGCTTATCGCAGTCACGCCACGCCCTTCATCGCCTTTTGATGTCAAGGCATCCTCCATACGCCCTTGTTGAAATGTAATTTCCCGCAAAATTAAACCCCATCACCACCTGAAATTACAATGGTGGTGATGAATTAAATTTTCAAAGTTCATTCGTTCTTTCTTTTTGTCATTACTCGCTCTTGGCTGGAGAACATCCAATCAAGAATTAGCAATGAAAAACCGCGACATCCGCGGCTGTGTTTTTAGATAAAAATAAATTACACAGTTTTAGCCGCTTTTTAGATGTTTTTTACTTATATTCATCCCGTTAGAAATAATAATGGATTAATAACTCAAATGAATTATTAATGAGTTAATTTTTTTAAAATATTTAATGATTCCTGCTGCACCACAGTTACCTAGTAACCCATTTTTAACAACAAGATTCACGTGAATACATCCTATCAAAACAATAAAATCCCGTCAACCCCACCCTCGAAAATTATTGTGGATATCAAAAATATCCAAAAATTTAGCAAATAAAAAATAAGTAATTTTAAAAAGCGGGATCAGTGCTTTTGTTGATAATTATTCAACACTTAATTCCAGAATCAATCCCGCTTTTGGGCGGGATTGATTAGTTTGTAACTTGTAACAAATCTTTAGTTAAATTACTCAACTTTTTTCTTCATCTGATCTATCCATCTTGACGCATGTTCTCTGCCACCAAGACCAAATGCCAAACCTATCGCCAACGAAAATGCAGCCACAAGTCCAACCACAACTATTCGTATTATTTCAGGTGCAACCTTAAGTTGATCCAAAGCTACCAACAATGAAAAAACCAACACTGCCCATTTGGCCATTGATCCCAAAAGTGAATGAGATGCAAGCTGTGCTGCTTTTACAGAACCCTTGATCAATCCTTCTAAAAAGTTGGCAACCAAAACACCTGCCAAAAGCACAAACGAAGCAATAAATACATTGGGCAGATAAAACACTACGGTTCTTAAAAATTCAGTAACCTCGGATAAACCCAAAATATTAGTGGCTGCCATAAGGAATACTATTATGAAAAACCACTTCACCAATTCGTAGAAAAACTTAGGAGTGTTAAGTTTGTATCCGCTTCTTTCCCAAACATTTTTAAAACCAAGACCTTCAAGACCTCGATCAATCTGCAAAACCCTAACTAAATGCCATGCAAGTTTTGCTACCAAAACTGCTATTAACCAACCCACCAAAAACACTACTAAGGCCGCAACTAAGCGCGGCACAAAAACAGCAACACTGCCCCATAAATCAGTGAGTGAAGAACTAACTATTTCAGACGCTACTACTCCTCCAAATAAAATTATCATGTTACACCTCCTTTCTATTTTAATTTGTTTATATTTGTTGTCTTAAATCTTATTCTATCATCAACAAACACCAATCTATAATTTTTTATCCACATCAAGAAATAAAAAAACAGCCCCGTCAGTGCGGGACTGTTTTTAAATATTTTTTAAAATTTAAACCAAAAATGCAGCGATCAATAAAGCAACAATATTTGCAACCTTAATCATAGGGTTAATGGCAGGACCTGCTGTATCTTTATAAGGATCGCCCACTGTGTCACCGGTAACTGCAGCTTTGTGCGCATCACTACCCTTACCGCCATACTCTCCTTCTTCAATAAATTTCTTTGCATTATCCCATGCGGCACCACCGGATGTCATTGAAATTGCAACAAACAATCCAGTAACAATGACTCCAACTAATAATCCTCCGAGCGCTTCGGGACCCAACAAAAATCCCACAATGACAGGAATAACTATTGGAATAAGTGCGGGCACAACCATTTCACGAATTGCTGCACGAGTTACAATATCCACCGCTTTGCCATAATCCGGCTTACCAGTTCCCTCCATTATACCTTTAATTTCTCTAAATTGACGTCTCACTTCCTCCACAACAGCACCCGCAGCTTTTCCTACAGCTTGCATTGCAAGGGAACCAAAAAGATAAGGCATTAGTCCTCCGATAAATAAACCAATCAAAACATTTACATCAGAAAGATTAAATACAAGTTCCTTGCCAAGCTCAGCAAATTCTTGAGTATAAGCTGCAAACAAAACCAAAGCCGCAAGACCTGCAGAAGCTATTGCATAACCCTTGGTTACAGCTTTTGTGGTGTTCCCCACGGCATCCAGCGCGTCGGTGGAATTCCTAACGTTATCAGGCAAACCTGCCATCTCAGCAATACCACCAGCATTGTCTGTAATTGGCCCGAAGGCATCAATTGCAACAATTATTCCGGCGAGAGAGAGCATACTCATAACAGCTAAGGCAACCCCATAAAGACCTGCGAGTGAAAAGGCAGTAAACACAGCTGCGGCAATCACAATCACAGGTAATGCAGTTGATTCCATAGACATAGCCAATCCTGAAATAATATTAGTACCATGACCAGTGGTAGACGACTTTGCTATTAATTTAACAGGCCTGAAATTTTTAGAAGTGTAATATTCCGTAATAACAACCATTAAAGCAGTTACGGCTATACCCACCACCAACGACCAACCAACATTAAAGACTGTAATTCCTGATTCTGCAATTTCTTTAAAATTTGTAGTTTTCCAAATCCAATCAACTCCAAAAAACAACAAAGCAACAAAAGCTGCACCTGCTATTGCGAGACCTTTATATAAAGCAGCCATAATACCATTTTTTAATTTAACAAATACTGAACCTAAAATAGAAGCAAAAATGGCCAGAGAGCCTATCAACAAAGGAAACTGGATAACCGATTCATTGTGACTAAATAATAATCCACCCAAAAGCATTACAGAAACAGCCGACACGACGTAAGTTTCAAAAAGGTCAGCGGCCATACCCGCATCATCTCCGACATTATCCCCAACGTTATCTGCTATAACGGCGGGGTTTCGAGGATCATCTTCGGGTATCCCCGCTTCTACCTTACCGACTAAGTCAGCACCGACGTCAGCACCTTTTGTAAATATTCCTCCGCCAAGACGGGCAAAAACTGAGATTAAAGAACCTCCAAAACTAAGCCCTATCAAAACCTTGAGGTCGCCTGTTAACCAAAACATTATTGTAGTAGACAAAAGTGCAAGACCTACAACAAAAAATCCGGTAACGGCCCCACCCTTAAATGCAATATCAAACGCAGGTGCAATCCCTGTCTTTGCAGCTTCTGCAACACGTGAGTTGCCTCTAACGGCAACCGACATGCCAATATAGCCTGCCAAAGCAGATGCGGCAGCACCAACAGCAAACCCAATAGCAACCTTAAGGCCAAGCATAAAATACAAAATTACTGCGACAACTATACCAACCATAGCCACAACCTTGTTTTGTCTTTTTAGATATGCTGCGGCACCTTCCTGAATTGCCTTTGATATTTCCATCATTTTTTTATCTCCTGCAGGTTTTTTAAGTACGTCCCAAATCAAAAAAGCGCCGTAACCCAGAGCGCAAAGCGAAGAAATAAGCGAAAACCAAAGTATCATATTTGTATATCAACCAATATTTTATCTTATTAAAATGTTGGCGAATTAAGTTGTTTTGCTAGTATATATAGCAAAATATTGTTTTTGTGTCCACAAAAACTTATGTAACTAAAAATCTAAATTCATTAAAGCTCAATTGAACACAGAAGATTGGGACGACGCACATTTTCAATTTCAGAGTATTGTTTCAATATGTCCATAAAATATTTCTCATTATCTATACCTACATAAAGAGAATGATTTCTAAGAATTTCATAATAATGATAAGACAAATCATCTGGGAATTCATCAAAAAAATCTTCCATGTCTAATAAATTATAACTATCGGGAAATTCTAAATCAAAATAAAAATGACAGCAACCATTTTTTATTGATTTATCTAACAATTCATTTGATTCTGGGAAAATCTTCCCGGAATACCACTCCCCAGCATAAACTATATCGAGAATTTTTATCAAGTTAAATTCATCTATTTTTTCTTTTAGTACTGCAATAGTTGCAAAATCTAGCTCACGATATTTATGTGTTAATATGATTGCATCTGAATTCCCAGAAATATCTTCTAGGTTATGACTGCGCACGCTTATATTTGAAGGGACTACAGATAGATTTGAATAATCATTTAATATAGTTTCTATTTCAATATTAGGTTTCAAATCAATTGCGGTAAAATCATAAGAAATATTGCCATGCTTACCCTCTTTTGTATAAACCTTTAATATCCTAGGGTCTGATTGTAAACGCAAAATATCATTCTCGAATGTCTCTTGATAAAAATTTGCTGAAATTCTAAATTTTAATAATTGATTTTGCCAATTGCCTGAAAATAATCTTTCATAGGACGAATGTCCAAAATTAGGATCAATCATATCTTTCTGGCTAAAACCATATTTGTTAAATAATACATCTTGGATAAATTTCTTTTGGTTTGAAAAAGAAATTGTTTTATAAAAATCAAAGTTTAAATATCCAGGAATAGGTTTAAAACAAGGATCGAAAGGTAGTTTTATAATTATAAAGCCTAGTGTAACCGAAACTATAATAGTACTTAAAAAACTAACTAGAAATACTTTTTTTCAGTCCACATAAAATTTAATATTTACTTGTTTAATTTTTTGTTGATGCATTTGCTTGTCCTGAAACACTTTTTGGATAACCAACGACCCTAATTGCTTCATCAAGAGTGGTAACACCATTTACAACCTTCTCCATGGCTGAATCCCATAAATTCCATTTCTTTTTTGAACTCACCAGCTTATCTAAGTCAGATAATGACACCTCGTCTATGATTGCAAATCTAATATCATCATCAAATAATGTTATGTCAAAAATACCTGATCTGCCGAGATATCCTGTGTTGTGACACTTGTCACATCCTTTGCCTCTTGTTAGCTTGGCAGGTATTTTGTTGTGAATACCAATTAACATTTTTTCAGATTCACTCGGTATATATTCCTCTTTACAGCTTTGACATACTTTTCTAACCAAGCGCGTTAATAAAACACCCCGAATAGTATGAGCAATAACGGAGCGCGGAATCTTCATCTCAAGCAAACGAATAAGCAAAGCAGGAACATCAAAAGTATGAAATGTAGTAAATGCTAAAATCCCAGACAGCGCAGCTTGAAATACAGCTTGTGCTGTATTATCGTCCACAATCTCGCCAAGCATTATAACATCAGGATCCTGTCTAACCACAGCTCCCATTGCCTTATGAAAATCAAAACCCACAGATTCACGAATCTGCATCTGTCTTATTCCTGCAATATTATATTCAACCGGATCTTCAACGGTAACTATGCTCCTATCAATGGAATTTAAGCTATTAACTAATGAATACAAAAAAGTTGTTTTTCCTGAACCAGTCGGCCCGGTCACAATGACCAAACCGTAAGGACTTTTAGAAATTTGGTTTATCATCTCCATCTGCTCGGGGTTGGCTCCCAAATCATCATCTTTAAGCATAATTTCTTCTCTCTCTAGCACTCTCATAGTTAAAGATTCTCCGAACTGAGTAGGAACCGTAGATAATCTCACGTTGTATATTCTATCCCCATGCTTAAACTCCAGATGGCCGCTTTGGGGCATCTGATGTTCTGAGATATTAAGCTGAGCCATTACCTTAAGTCTGGATACCAAACGTTCCTGGTAATATTTATCTAGAGTTATTTCAGGATGCAGAAAGCCATCGATTCTAAAACGAACATTTAAACTATCCCTTTCGGCATCAACATGAATATCACTAGCCTTTTTATTTACGGCAGATTCCAATATTAAGTTAATTGTACCAACCACATCAGACCCCGCCTCGGGAGATGGAGGAGGAGGCAAGTTTGAGTTTTTATCGTTTACCATATTTTTTATTATAACATGTGTTATTTAAAATCCATCCACCTAAGCCTCGCTGACCACTTCTTTTGATTCTGTTTCCCCTGTTTTTTCTCCAGCTTCTAAAAGAGTCTGCGTTCTATCAGTCATCAAAGACAAACGTTTTTCTGAGTTGTCGTAAGCACTTCTGGCATCTGATAAATGCTTACCTAGTTTTTTAAAATCTTCTCCAAGTTTTCTACCATCAACCAAAACTCGATCTAAACGCTTCATAATTTCTTTTGTTTGCTTAGACATTTGAACATCCTTCAACCAGTGGCGTATTGAGGAAATTGAAAGCATAAAGGTATTAGGTGAAACCAGAATCACCCTCTTGGATTGAGCATATGCTGGAACATCAGCCTCTTTAATATTATTCACTATCTCATAATAAACAGTCTCGGCTGGTATATACATCAATACAAAATCAGTCGTACCTTCAGAAGGACGAACATATTTTGAAGCTTCATCAATTTTTTTCTTTGCATCAGACAAAAACACCTTTCTAAAACCATCTCGGTTAATATCATTATCGGATTCAATCATTTTCTCAAAATTTTCCATAGGAAATTTTGAATCAATCGGCAAAATAATATCATTAGGGAGTCTCAAGATGGCATCAACAGCCTCACCGTTTTTAAAATAATACTGCATTTTATATGAGTCACGGGGAAAATACTGACTCAACGCTGCCTCAAGAGATGCCTCACCCCAAATACCACGAAGCTTTGGCGCTTTAAAAATATTCTGAAATGATGCCACTGTTTTAACAGACTCGTGAACCTGCTTTTGTGCTTCTAATATTTGGGTCAATCCTGAGGTAAACTCCTGAACCTGCTTATGAACATTCTGAGATGAACGTTCTACCGACTCACGACTATCTTTTAACTGATCATTAACCATTTTTATGGTATTTTGAAGAGCCTGGTCTGATGATTTTTTTGATTCACTAAAATAGCTAGCCATGTCAGATAAACGCTGATTAAGCAATTCAAAATGGCGATCAGTTTGACCGCCATTATCTTGTTTTTTCTGGCGCAAAACAAAAAACACAATTACTGCACCCGCTAATATTCCTATTAAAATTGGTAAGACTAAGTTCATAAATAAAAAATTAATAATTTAATTGGTTCATATACAATTCAAGCGTGTGCCGCGCATTAGGTTCCATGGGTAATTCTTGCAAGGCTATGTGTGGAGGAATCCAAATATACTCCTCCGCCTCTTCGTTTAAGCATACATTTTTACTATCAACCCCAACCACCTTATCAATAAAAATATGCTGTATGCCTGATTTATAATATCCAGAATTTTTTATCTGATCAAAAGTGCAAATATGTTCCCCTATTTTTGATTTTAAACCAGTCTCTTCTTTTATTTCACGCACCAAAGCGTCTTCCAATCGTTCGTTCCTTCTAACCTTACCTCCAATAATTGAATACTTATCACCCCATTTATGTGTTTTTACAAGTAAAATTTCTTTTTCTTTTTTTGGTTTTGCCGGCTGATATTCTATAATACCACCAACGGCCACCACAGAACCCGGAATCATTAAATCTTCCCACAATTTATTTATTATCCTGTCTTTTCTTTTAAAATTAGGATTCGGCAATCTCTTATGGCGCAGAATATACTCAGTTAAATTTTCCGGTTTCCACACAGAATTATTATGAAAATATGCTGGATGATCAGTAAGAATTTCTGAAAAAAAGTGCCTAATATTTGAAACTTGAGCGATACCTAACTCATATGAAGTACTTTTACCTATATACCCCTCGGGGTTAACAAAAAAACTAAAACCATTTTCTCCAAGACGCTTTAGATTATGCAAATAGATAAGTTCTATCATTCTTGGATCTCTTTCTTTATCTGTTTCCAAAACTGCAAATCCATTTTCAATATATTTAATTTCAGTCATTTCGGGAGCTAGAACCTCTATTCCGGCTTCTGTAAAAATTTTATAGGCTTTCTTTATTTCACTAAAATGTTTTCTAAAACTGCCATGCAGAACACATCTAAAATTTAATTTTTTGTTTTTTTCACTCATGGCTGTGTTTTTTCTAAACAAATTTGTCAGCTACAATTGATGCTGCATATGATTCCGGCTTAATCCTAGCCGTAAAACCATTGCCTGCCACCATGCCGACAATTTCCTGTATTAATTCTTTGGTTGGTCCATTGTGGCCAATATCTAAATGAATTTCAAATTCATACAAAAGATCTTTTAATTTATCTCTAAGTTCTGCCATTACCCTATGGGCTAAATCTATTGAATAATAGGCCTCTTTAACCATTCTATCATGTCGGTCAAAAGTATCCACAGCAGGCATTTTTTTCCAAAAAAACTTTCCTCCCTTGCCTACCCTATGTATGGTAACAACACTAACAAAATCAGCAGTGCCCACGCCTTCTTTTTCCTTTCTTGAAACAACACCATTCCCATTTGCCAAAGATCTTAGTTTTGGCTTGCCTGACGAACTTGCACTAAGTCTAACTGAAGACCCCTTGTATTCAGAATCGGTGCCTACAACTATTGAATACTTTGCATTTGGTTCCTCTGCTATAAAACCTATGATATCCGCCATAACTCCCAAAAACATCCTCTTACCTTTTGAAGGATTGTTAAAGTACTCATTTGAATCAATTGTCTTTTTCATCTTTATCCTCCCATTCATTATTAATAATTTATCACCAAGTTATAAAAAAATCAAAAAAGTCCCGCCTTGACGGGACTAAAAATAAATCTACCACTTATATTCTTATTCGCGAATAAGCTTAGGATTTGCAACAGGCAATACAAAGGAACTTTTTTCAGAAGGAACTTGATTCTTTGCAACAACTTCAACCTTCACGTTGCCCAACCCCACAGAGTCTGGCATTTGTGCATTCACTTGGTACACACCAGCAAATCCGGGCATAAGACCCGCATAAAGTACTTCGACTTTGATACCATTAACTGTCAAAACAAAATCATTTACCGTCCTTGCTAGCGGTTCAAATGGTGCAAGGTGACCGCTTTGAACATGCGGTTCCACTTTGCCAAGGCCTGTCATTATCACTACAAAATACTCACTTGGGTTCAAAGGATTATCATTGTTAACCAAATTCCAATCATTATCAACAACGACAGGTTTTAAACCATAACCTTCCGAATACATGAAGGTCCTTGGCGTAGTTGGCAAAGTTTGAAGCGGTGCTTCATCCACAAAATACTTAAGACCATCAGGTCCAGTAATAACAACAGAAACATACCTTACATCTAATTCATATGCCTCTAGAGGTACCAGAAAATTTATCTGATTGGGCCCAGCATAAAAAAGTCCGACATGGCCATCATCATAAAAAACCTCTACACCTGCAAGCATCTTAGGTAATATATAAGTACAACACAATGAGTCAGCAGCTTGAATTAAGTTTGAAAAATTTTCACCAAACAAACTAGCGACAGCACCCGGCGATAATGATTCGGGTTTAAACGAAACGCCACTAACCAATCCTATACCCATAAAACTTGGCATCGGAGAATTGTCAGGCCAATCCTCTAGAGGAACCGCCCTACTACTCAAATATGGCGCCCCGACTGAAATAAAAGTTGGGATTACATCAACAAAAGGTATCTGAGCAACAGCAAGCTCATCTGATAATATTCGCACTTTATCTGCGGGGATAGTCCGAGTATTATTACTCATTCGCACCCAGATTTTACCGACAGTAAATCCGCACCCATCCAACAACATCATTTGTTGAGACTCGATTTTTAAAACAGTAGCTGAAGAAAGGTCAAAAAAATTTTGAGATCCACATTTTCCATAAAGATTTGGCAGCAAGAAAAACACAAAAACCGTTGCAAGAAATATTCTCATCTCATGCTCTCCTTTGTTATTTTAAAAAAACTTTCCCACCAAATATGAGTAAGTGGGTTAAATTATATTTACCACTCATTATTAAATAAGTCAATTTTTAAAAATATTGCTAAAAAAAAGACCGAGCTAGTCTCGGTCATCTGCAAGCCTTCCAGCTCTACACTCTCTTTTAATATATCTAATGCAGTGGTTTTGAAAAATCTTGGCAGATTGCACCCCTTTATTTCTACCGAGATACAAAGACATGCCGACTATATTTGCTAACTCCTCATCTACCTCATGACACCTTTCATCTCCGTTTTTTATATATGTATTTGCCCATTTTTTAATAGCCTTCCTTAATCTTTCTATCTCTTTACCTCTTTCATCAAAAGTCATTTCTTTGATTGGTTTCATGATGACCTCCTTGCGCTCCCAACCGGATTTGAACCGGTGTTATCCCGCTACAGTGGGACGTCTTTTATTTTTATAATTTTTTGGCACCGCCAACGGCGATTAAAGTGAGCAGTTTCACTTTAATCCTCAAATTTAGTCCCGCCTTGTGGTGAGTTTACGAAACACGGCGAGGCGCAAAAAATTTGAGCAGAACCCGCAATAGAACAAATGACCCCACACAACTTTGCGCTCCCAACCGGATTTGAACCGGTGTTACTTGGATGAGAACCAAGCGTCCTAAACCACTAGACGATGGGAGCAAAGCGCAAAGTTGTAAGGGGCAAGGAACCATGTGTCCTAGGCCACTAGACGATGGCGGCATAAAAAAATTGTAAAAATCAAAAAGTGGGAGCAAGATTAATTAAACAATTTAATTTTTAAATAACATTAAATTTTTATTTCGTCAACAATTTCATCCATTTTCATTGAGTGTGACCCTTTTATTAACACGAGGTCATTTCCATCCCCCGCCTCAATAATTTTCTTCACTTTATCTTTGGCTTCCCTGCTTGTACTAAAACTATAAATATTATCCTTCATTTTTTGGCTCATTGCCGAATCAGCAATAAATTTTGCTGCGTCACCTACTGTTATAACAATGTCTGCTATTTCACACGCTATATTTCCTATTGATCTGTGGGCTTGTTCTGTATATTTACCAAGCTCTTTCATATCTCCAAGCACAGCTATCCTCCTAATTCTCTCTTGGGTAAACCTTTCTGTCGCATCAGCCAAAGATTTTAATGTTTCAAGCGCAGCGTGAACAGCAAGAGGAGACGCATTATATGTATCATCTATAATTTTGGAATTTTTGATGCCCTCTATAAGTCTCATCCGCCCACCCGGTAATTCCATTTTTTCAAGAGCAACAGAGGCATCAATAATATTTATTCCAAAATGAAGCCCTACTGCAACTGCTGAAAGCAATGAATAAATTTGGTGAATCCCAACCACGCCCGAGACCTTAAAAGGAACAAATGTGCTCTCTTTGTTAACCTTAAAAGATATCCCACCAACATTCTCCCCATCATCAGACACAAAATAAGATATGCCAGATGCCCAAATATCTGCCTTACTAGAAAGACCCATGGTCAAAACAGGTGCCTTTATTTTGTTTTGCATGTCTAAAACTACCTTATCATCAAAATTCAAAACAGCCAGACTATTCTGATCCACCAATGCTTCAACAAGCCGTGCTTTTTCTTTAGCAACAGCGCTGGGACTTGGATAATATTCAACGTGAACAGGTATGTCACCAACAGTTGTTACTACGCCCACTTTTGGACGCGCAATATCAACCAAATAATCAATGTCTCCCGGCTTTGCTGCTGCCATTTCAAGAACTAATATTTCTGGATAATTGGGATCAAAAGGCCCATATGCACGCCAAAAGGCAGGAAAAAGATTCCACCAAAACTTAAGCAAACGAGGCCAGTTATTCGGCTTAATGTTTGCAGTAGACAAACGAGGATCAACACCTAAAATAGTAAGGGGTACTCCTATTTCGTTATTAAAATTTTCAGCGTTTTTACGAACCTTAAACTTATGAGACAAAACAGTATAAATGGCCTCCTTAGCCATTGTCTTACCCGCAGAACCTGTTATGCCAACAACCGTTGGCTTATAACGTTGAATCGTTCGTTTTGCAGCTTTCCTCAAAATAAATTTTAAAAAATTAAATGATACCGACATGATAAAATATTTAAGATTAAAATTTAAAAAATAATTGACACTTATGCTATTTTATACTAAAGTTTTATTAGTACATTTAAGATCAGCGGAGGTTAACCTATGATTACACTTTTTGTTCTGTGTGGAGCTTTCGCTTTTGCTTTAGCGGCAGTCTTCCCTTTTCCTTTTATGTTATTTTTTGGATTTATATCTTTGACTACTGACCACACCGAGGGGAAAATGTTAAGCTTTGTAATTGCTTCTTGTTTTGCTGTGGTGTTTTTTGTAACACTTGTTTACTTAACTCTTCTTTTGTTATTTGTCCCTCTAAGTTAAGCCCGTAAAGGGCTTTTTATTTTTATTAACTATTACTTATTAATTATGTCACCTCGTTGGCGGAACACCGTAATAATTAAATAAAAATTTCATAATATCGGCAAATGCAGGAGATAATGTATTTGATGCAAATTCTTCACCTTTGGGTCTGTCTATCTTTAACAATACCACAAACATGGGATTATATGATGGGGCAAAGCCGACAAAACTATGAATAAAGTCCTCGCCATACTCCCCGTCTTCTGAAATTTGAGCAGTTCCTGTTTTACCCGCGACATCATAACCTGAAACTCTTGCTTTATCAAATCCATTATCTACTGCGCCGGTGAGCATTGATTTAATAGCCAAAGAAGTTTTTTCCTTTATTGGCTGGCCTAATATTTCCGGTTCAGTAACAATACGAGTACCATCAGAATTTATTATTTCCTCTACAATATAAGGCTTCATTAATTTCCCCCCATTAGCCATAGCAGAATAAGCATTAATTAATTGAATTGGTGTAACCGCTATACCTTGACCAAAAGAAGCGGTCATGAAATTAATTTTCCTACCTGTATATAAATTAGAAATATTGCCTATAATTTCTCCCGGCATATCAATTCCTGTCTTCTGGCCAAAACCAAAGGCAACAGCATAGTTCAAGAAGTCATCGTTGCCTAATTTGCCCTGAGCAAAAATAGTACCGGTATTTAATGATTTTTCAAGAACCTGTCTCATGGTTTGGACACCATGACTCCTTTCATCAAAATTCTTTATAGTAAAGCCACTCTCGGTAACAGTACCTGTATCGTTGTAAGTAGTATTGGGTTCAACAACACCCTTATCTAAAGCACCGGCCATTGTAATTGGCTTAAAAGATGAACCGGGTTCAAACAATTTTTGAGTAACTGGATTTACAAACTCAGAAAGATTAAACTTATCATACTCATTGGGATCATAACCTGGTGAAGCAACCAAAGCTAAAATTGCTCCAGTATTGGGGTTTTGAACAATCGCAAGACCCGAAGGAGATTGCCACTTCTCTAGCAAACTGTTTAATTTTGACTCAACAAAATCCTGAATATCCTTATCTATTGTTAGAACTATATCACTATTATTGCTCTGCTCTTCCTTTTCGGTTTCATTTAACTTTTCTTTGTTGTCTCCACCTACTGCGGATTTAAAAAATCCCGCTACTTTAGAATAAGCTGTATTGCCAAACCACTCATTGGAATCCTCTAACCCGCTAAGCACTCTATTATATGTAGACTCAACTCCATATTGACCAACCCGCCTATATCCCTCAAAACCAACGAACCCTAAAACATATGACGCGGTTTCCCCTTGAGGATAAAATCTTTCCGTCGCAGAACCTATACTAACTCCTTCAAATTTTTCCTCTTTTATTTTTTTTGCCTGTTCATCACTTATTTTCTCTGCCAGTACTACGTATTCTTTGTTTTTATGACTTAAAAGATCAGCAATGCGACCACTCTCCTCTCCTAATATATCTGCGAGTGTCTTGGCTGTCCCAGATGGATCTCCCACTTGGGTATTGTCTGAATAAACATAAGTAAAACTTTGATTCGTTGCAGCTAAATATCCGTTCTTTTCTCCACCCAAAAAATAAATATTGCCTCTATTTTCTAACTGAGATAATGAGTTTTCATATTGTTTTTGAGCATATTTAACGTAATTTGAATGCTGCAATACTGTTAGACTAAAAAGGCGGTACACGATACCGCCAGAAGCTATCAAAACAATAACTAGTAATAAATTAATTCTTTTTGTAGAATCAGTTACCACATTTAAATTTTTTAATTTTTTGCTAATCCATTTGTCATATAAACCACCTCGCGATCTTCTGCTTCTATCATATTATTACTTTCTGCAAATAATCTCAACTCATCAAGATCTAAATCTCTGCTCAAGTCCTCCCCAAGAGATGCGGCAACTGTTTTTGACTCATTTATTCCCAACTTAAACGACTCCACCCTATATCCGTCTGCAACAATGTTATTAGTAATAAAGATATAAGATATCAAAAACACAACGGTCAAAACGACAAGAGCAAAATTAATCAATATCAAATTTTTATTGCTTCCCCAACTTAAAACATTGGGCATTGTAAAAGACATTGGGAAATTCTGTTTTTTGTGACTTAGTGAAAATTGTTTAGTGTATATGTTCATTATTTTTTTAATTAAATTGAATAGCTCTTAATTTTGCACTGCGAGAACGCGGGTTTTCTTTTACCTCTTCTCTATCGGGCACAACTGGTTTTTTAGTTAAAATTTTTAAAACCCCTTCCTTTTTGTTATCTCTAAAGAAATTTTTTACAATCCTATCCTCACCGGCATGAAATGATATAACAACCAAATGCCCGCCTGGTTTTAATACTTCAAGGGCTTGGCTTAGTACTTTTTTTAAATTATCAAGTTCGCTATTTATCTCTATTCTTAATGCTTGAAATGTCTTAGTTGCAAAATGCAGTCTTCTGTGTGTATACCATGCGGGGACAGCTTCTTTTATTACCTCAACAAGCTCAAAAGTTGTATTTATGGGATTTTCTTTTCTTTTTTCAATAATTTTTGATGCAATTCTTTTAGCAAAACTTTCTTCCCCGTACTCCTTTAATATTCTTACTAAATCATCTTCGCTGTATTCATTTATAATCTCTTTTGCTGTTACACCACTATCTCCCAATCGCATATTTAAATCCTGATCTTTTTGGAAGGTAAAACCCTTATCACTTTCATCAAAATGCCAACTAGAAACTCCGAGATCTAACAGTATTCCGTCTGCATTCATAAAACCATTTTCTTGGGCTATTTTTTTTAAATTTACAAAGTTATCGTTAACCAAAGATGTGTTTTTCATTTGGTTGCCAGAAACTGCCAAATCATATAATTCTTTTGTAGCCTCTATGCCTAAAACTTGTCCACTAGGTTTTATTCTCTCGCCGATTTCTCTGCTGTGACCTCCAAGGCCAAAAGTTCCATCGATAATCTTATCACCCTGCTTGGGCTCTAAATATTCAATTACTTTATTTAATAAAACTGGCTTATGAATTTCCAATTTTCAATTCACAATTTTCAATCAATTTTCAGTGAATTAATTACTAAACAAAATTATTAAAAATTGAAAATTAAAAAATTCAATAAAAATTAAAAATTGAAAATTAAAAACTAAACAACTCCCAACTCCCCCAACTTCTCGGCTATCTGATCACTATTTTTTTCTAATTTATCTTTATACTCTCCCCATCTCTGATCATCCCAAATTTCAAGGCGGTTAAATAAGCCGGCTACAATCGCTTTCTTTTTTAACATGCCGTAATCTCTAAGATAATCAGGTATAAGAACTCTTCCGAGTTGATCAACTTCAACTTCAACTGCACCCGACAAAAGAAGTCTTACAAAACCCCTTGTGTCTCCCTGACCAAAGGGTAACTTACCCAACTTTTCTGCTAGTTGTTCCCACTCTTTCATGGGGAAAAGAAACAAACAATTATCTAATCCTCTTGTTAAAACTGTTTTGTCACCAATCTCTCTGCGTAATTTTGCAGGTATTGAAATTCTCTTTTTTGCATCAATTGTGTGTTTATATTCACCTATTAACAATGTTTTAAAGCGTGTTTCAGCTGGGCGGTGGATAGCCCATTAATATGAGTTATCCACCGCCCAGCCATAGTTATTAACACTCTTATCCACTTTTTTACACTTCATAATCATTATATGCCACCTAACCCCCACTCTGCAACACCAGTTATCCCCAGAAAAAATTAAATTAAAACCCCATTTTACTGGGGTTCTTAAATACTTATTCCTAATCTTTTAATGGTTTTTTCTATTTCTTCCGTAACTTTTATTGTGTCTTTTTTAAAAGTATCTTTTTTTAATCTAGGAATTTCAAATTCAGTATACAATCTTCTCCATGGGCTCATTAAACCAACGTGTACAAGAGTAGGACCACCCACCATTGACCAAGGATAAGCATCGATAATTAAATCCTTTCCTAAGATAAGCCAAGAATGTTCCCATGCCCCATCACCAAAATGACCATCTACATATTTTAACTGGAAAAACTTAGCTAAAGCCCTTGTCACCATGTGGCACGATACCAACCTATCGCTGTCGAGCATAACATCCCCGCAGTTCTGTATCACAGATTCGATTTTATAAAACAATTCAAGATCTTTTCTGCGAATTCCAATCGCACGTATGATGTCTGGCGTCATAAAAATCTCCTGTCTTAAAAAACTGCAACAAAAAATAGCACACAAAATGCTATTTTACAAATAAATCAAATTTTATAGATATAATTTATTTTTTACGGCTTACTACTTTCTTTACTGCTTCTTTAATTGCCGGTACATCCAGCCCAAATTCTTTCATTAACTCATCAGCGTTACCTGATTCACCAAACCTGTCTTTAACACCGATAAACTCCTGAGGCACAGGATAATGCTGGGCAAGCGTTTCAGCAACAGCAGAACCAAGACCTCCTATTACTTGGTGTTCCTCAACAGACACCACGGCACCGGATTTTTTAGCTTCACCAACAACTGTTTCAACATCAAACGGCTTTAATGAAGGTGAATTAACTACACCAACATCTAGGCCTTCTTTTGATAATTCTTCGGCGGCAACCAATGCATCATAAACCAACATACTTGCAGCAACTATAGTTGCATCCTTACCCTCCCTAAACACTTGGGCCTTACCTACTTCAAATGGGGTATCCTCTGTTGTAAACACTGGGGAATTATCACGTGCAAATCTAATATAAACCGGCCCAGGCAATTTTGCAGCAGCAAGAGTTGCCTTTTTTGCCTCAACAGCATCGCATGGCACAAGCACGGTCATTCTAGGAATCATTCTCATAAGCCCCGCATCTTCCAAAGCTTGATGAGTTGCTCCATCGGGTCCAACTGAAATACCAGCATGTGCTCCGCCTATTTTAACCGGTACATTATTCAAAGCCGCTGTGGTTCTCAATTGTTCATTGTTTCTACCGGGAGAAAATGCTGCATAAGATGATATAAAAGGTATCTTTCCTGCCAAAGCAAGTCCGGCGGCAACTGTAGCCATATTCTGTTCTGCAACACCCATTTCTATATATCTTTCAGGAAACTTTTCTTTAAACCAATGCGTACGAGTTGATTCAGCAAGGTCGGCGCACAGAACAACCACATTTTTATCTTTTTCTCCTGCCTCAATCAAACCCTTCCCATATCCATCACGGGTTGGTGCCATTTCAAGCTTATCCTTATCTGTTAAGTTGTCTACTAAATGCATTTTTTCGTTAATCATAATCAATAAATTTTTAATTTGTAATTTTTAATTTTAAAAAAATTTTGTTTAGTAATTAATTCACTGAAAATTGATTCAAAATTGTGAATTGAAAATTAATGACACACCAAAAAGAAAAAACCCTTAACAATCATTATCTTCTAAACAGTCCTGTCATATTTTGATGAATGCCTAGTTTCCCATGGGAATATTATCCAGCCCTTCTTCAAGCGACAGTAAAAACTGGGTAAAAATATGCTTTTTTCATCAAAATAAAGCGTTGCTGTCTTTATCCTCCTCTTGCCTATTAATCTTTTGAGCGTCTCGCCACTATCTGCAATATCATCTGCAATCAAAGTTTTAGCTGTTATTTTTTCTTTATCCCATATTAAAGGCAAGTCTAATTTGTGGGACAACGATACAGCCAATGGCATTCCTCCCCTTGGTACTCCATAAATATTTTTAAAATTTTGTTTGTGCGCCCACCTTGCAATTTTCACAACATCCCTATCAAACTGAACCCAGCTATAGAACTTCTTATTCATGTTCGCTTTTTATTTTTCCGCCCAATGTTCTCAATCGTTTTAACATTTCTTCTCCTTGTTTATCTTTAGGGAAAACATCTTCAGGTCCTTTGCCCGGAGGATTGCCATGCCATCGATAATCAAACTCTATTTCAGGAATACCCTTTCCGGGTATTGTGTGCGCGATAATAACCGTGGGTTTTTCATATATGGCTTTTGCCTGCTCAACCGCATCCACTATTTCTTCAAAATTATGACCATTAACTTCTACAACGTGCCAATTAAATGCCTCCCATTTTTCTCTAAGCGGTTCAAGGGGCATAATATCTTCGGTAATTCCGTTAATTTGAATATTGTTTCTATCTATCAAACCTGTGAGATTTGATAACTTGTTCTTACCAGCAAACATAGCAGATTCCCATATATTACCTGCATCAAGTTCTCCATCGGACATTAAACAATATGTTCTAAATTTTTTGCCATCCATTCTTGCAGCATAAGCTATGCCTGATGCCTGACCCAAACCTGAACCCAACGGACCAGATGTTGATTCAAGAGCTGGCATAATGTTTCTTTCAGGGTGACCCTGCAAACGAGAGCCGAATTTTCTCAATGTTTTAAGTTCCTCTATAGGAAAATATCCTGCGTGAGCCATAGCTGCATACCGCACAGGCACAATGTGGCCATTTGAAAGTATTAATCTATCGCGATCCTCCCACATTGGATTTTTGGGGTCGTGATTTAAAATATGAAAATAAAAGGCCGTAAAAACATCAGCCATACCCAGAGGTCCAGCCGTATGCCCAGAGCCTGCCTCAATCAATGATTCTATTATTGATTGTCGAACCTGATTCGCCTTTTCTTCTAATTCTTTAATTTTGTCATCATGTAAGTGTGCCATCTAAAAAATTTTTAATTTTGTAATTTTTAATTTTAAAAAAATTTTGTTTAGTAATTAATTCACTAAAAATTGATTGAAAATTGTGAATTGAAAATTGAAAATTAGAAACATCTACATAGCAACCGCCATATTTACTAAAGCAATTGGCTCACTGCCACCACATGCTTCAGTAACATGCTTGCGTATCCCCATTCGTTATCATACCAAGACAACACTTTTACTAAGTCGCCATCCACAACCCTTGTCATGGACAAATCAACTATTGAGCCAAATGGCATTCCTAAAATATCCGATGAAACGAGTTGCTCCTCAGTTACACTCAGAACACCAGACCACTCTTCTTTTTTTACCGCTTCACGAAAAATATTATTTATCTCTTCAACAGACGTAGACCTTTCAGCAATAAATGTAAAATCAATAATAGATCCAGCAGGTACTGGAACCCTCATGGCAATTCCATCAAACTTACCCTTCATACTGGGAATTGCTTTTTCTGTTGCAAGTGCTGCACCAGTAGATGATGGGATTATATTAACCGCTGCTGCACGACCCTTCCTAAAATCATGACCCTTAACAGGTCCGTCAACTATTGCCTGGGTAGCTGTATAACCATGAACTGTATTAAGTAAAGCCTTTTTAACTCCAGGGTTTGCACCCATAATAGAAGCGATGGGAGTTGTGGCATTTGTTGTACAAGATGCATTCGATGTAATTTTATCTAGCTTAAGGTGATCAATGCCCACATTGGGCGTTGAGGTTGGTGTAATTTCATCTTTAGCCGGAGCAGAAATAATAACCCTCTTTGCGCCAGCATCTAAATGCGGTGCGGCTTTTTCTCGTGATGTAAAAACTCCGGTTGATTCTATGACAACATCTATATCCAACTCTTTCCAAGGTAAGTTGCCGGGGTCCTTTTCCTGCAACATTCTTATTTCCTTATCTCCGACTTTCATGTGTCCATCTTTTACAGAAACATCTTTGTCAAAACGACCATAAACTGAATCGTACCTAAGGAGATAAGCCAAATTCTCTGTATCTCCAAGATCGTTTATAGCGACTACTTCCACCTGATCATTAGAAAAAGCTTGGCGGAAAAATACGCGTCCAATTCTACCGAACCCATTTATTGCTATTTTTATTTTTGCCATATTGATTTTAATTTTACAGTAAAACAAAAAAGGTTAAAGCCTATGATGTCCACATGTTAATCAATAATCAGTTAAAAAAATACTATAAGTTCACACTAAATCTAATTTACCGTTTCTCCCTTTAATGTCCTAATAAATCTGTCGGCCTCCAGTTGATAACTCGAATCTATCTCTGCTGCCTTAAGCGCCTGCTCAATCGCCTCCTCTATTCTGCCTATTCTGGCATATGCAGCTGCCAAAGATGCATGATACTGCGGATTGTTTGGTTTAAATTCAACGAGTGTTTCATAAAGTATTGCAATTTTTTGATAATCGTTCAGCGATACGTAAATATTAATCAAACGCAAAATATCACCCTCAGAAAAAACATATCCTAGTTCACGAGCTTTTTGCATCTCTTTAAAACCCTTATCAAATTCTTTCAAATCAAAATATGTAGCAGCAAGATACCAATGGCTCAAACCAACTTCCGGATGCAAATCCACAGCCTTTTGGAAATATTCAACAGCCTTTTCAAGTTCACCCTTATTAATATATGCTTGCCCTACCTCGTAATAAGTCCTGACAAATGTCGGAGAAATCTCAAGAGCTTTCATTGAGTTCTCAAGAGCATCATCGTTGTACTTAGAATTTTTGCCTTCGTCCTTGCCAAGAACAATATTCAAACGCGACACATAAAGATAGGGCAAATAATCTAAGTTTGTTTCTTCGATATTTTTGTTTACCTGTTCAATAGCAAAAATTAAATCCTGCTTGTCTTTATCACTTAAATCTTTATTGTTTGTCCTTTCTAAAACATATTGGGCAAACCTATTGCGATGTTCATACTTGCCTGGTACATTATATGCCAATGCTTCCTTGTATTTCTCTACTGACTCAGCATGTTCACCGGCCCAACTCAATCTAATAGCCCTTGTTAAAGCATAATTTGCTTTTGATTGAAGAATATTCGTCTGATATATCAAAACCATCGCACCAACCAACAATATAATCATTAAAAGCTGAAGCTTACTACTCAAAGATGCGGGAAATACTCTGCGAATTGCAGTGTTGTTTTTATTTTTGTCAGATCCCAACTCATAATTTTCAACGACTCCCATCTGCTTTGGCGTTAGCCAAACAATAAGTCCGAGTGTTGTGAAAAATACTACAAAGTTCGCCGAGGTATCAAAAATAAATGCGTTGTGTATCATGTAGGCCACAATAAGAGAAATCAAACCTATTCCAATATTTTTTTTAGATTGATCCTGAGTGTCTTTTATGGCTCGTGTCCAAATCAACCTAAAGGCAACCAGAAACATTGCTATATAAACCAAGAAGGTAAGCAATCCCATAGTTACCAAAACCTCAACAAACATATTGTGAGCTCGGTCAAATAAAGTCTCCGAACCTAAACCAGCAAAGAACTTAGGATTAAAGTGAATAGAAAATGGAACATTGAAATTTTCAGGACCCCATCCTAATAAAATTGTCTTTGTAGAATCATTCCAGCCATCAATTCCAGCACTCCACGCCCAAAACCTAGTCTGGACTGTGTATGTTTTAAATGAAACATCTGTCATCCTTGTTAAGTAACCTGAATTTTTTACAAAATCGCTATCCTTAAAGGCAAAGACGAAGAAACCATACAAAACAGCGAGAGCCATTATGGCAGTCAAAATCTTTCTAGCAGCATGGGACCTAAAAACAATAAGGTGAAGAATAGTATAAACTATTAAGCCAACGCCCAATCCAAGAACAGAACCTCTAACAGCTGTCATTAAAACAGCAATTGAGCTTACAAAGGCAGCGATCAACAAAAAACTTCGCTCACGATTTGAAACCCAATTTGAAAATGCCAAAGCTCCGGCTAAAAACAGTGTTACCAACTGATAACCAGCAAATAATGCTGCGTTGCCAATTGTACCAAATATTCTAGTCCTACCACCTGAACCAACAATGAAATCTATATCAGTCTTTTGACCAAAACCGTAAACAGCAGATAAAAATCCAACAAAAATAGTCAAACGCAAAATATTATGCCAATCTTTCCTTTCTTTAAATACTGAAATTAAAATTACAAAATATACTAAGTAGTGAACGAAGCTCCAAAGCCCGCCCATCCTTTCAAGAGAGCCCCAAAAACTTAAATAGGGATTGATACTAGTTGCCGTTGTAAGCACAAATGAGGCAGTCAACAAACCAAACACGACAAGAAGAGGATGTTTTGGTGGTAGCCAGCTGCGATCTTTCAATACTAAAATCAAATAAAAAACCGCTATCAATTCAACCAACGATCGAAAAACAACTACCTTGCCAAAATGAAACGGTGATACAAATTCTGAAAAAATTATTAATGGAACAAACGCCGTCAAATAAACCCCCGCCTTCAGGATTTTAACAATCCAATCTTCTCGTTGTGTCTTAAGTCTTACCATATAAATAAAAGTTTAACACAAAAAAATTATGCGGTAAAAAACATATCGCCTTTTTTGTTATTACACTACATTTTTAATGCAAAATATATATTGACATTGCGCTTTTATGTCGTTATCTTTATAACCATGAAAGCAAAAAAACAAAAAAATAAAGTTGCCTTAATCACAGGCCTTACTGGTCAGGACGGCTCTTATTTGGCCGAGCTTTTATTAAATAAAGGGTACATAGTCCATGGTATAATAAGACGTGCATCTACTTTTAATACTCAACGTGTTGACCATATTTTAAGAGACCACCACAAAAAAGACCTCCAATTTTTTGGACACTATGGAGATCTTGCGGATGGTAATACAATCAGAAAATTAATCTATTCAATAGAGCCAGACGAAATATATAATTTAGGCGCACAATCACACGTAAGAGTTTCTTTTGATATTCCCGAATACACAGCCAACATTACAGGTCTGGGAACATTGAGGGTCCTTGAAGCCATAAAAGACTATCAAGAAAAAACAGGCAAGAAAGTAAAATATTACCAAGCAAGCTCAAGCGAAATGTTTGGATCATCTCCTCCTCCCCAAAATGAAAATACAATATTTAAACCAAGAAGCCCTTATGGTTGTGCTAAAGTTTTTGCATATCATGCGACAATAAACTATAGAGAAGCTTATGGAATCTTTGCTTGCAACGGAATCCTTTTCAATCACGAAAGCCCGCGCAGAGGTGAAACTTTTGTTACCCGCAAAATCACAAGAGGTATAGCAAGAATCACAGCGGGGCTTGATAAAAAAATATATTTGGGAAATTTAGAAGCACGAAGAGATTGGGGTTATGCTCCTGAGTACATGGAAGCAGCATGGATGATGCTTCAACAGCCAAAACCCAATGATTATGTCATAGGTACAGGAGAAAGCCACTCTATAAAGGATTTTCTAAGAATAGCATTTAAAGAGGCGGGGCTTGGAAATTATAAAAAATATATAGAAATTGATCATGCATACTACAGACCCACTGAGGTGCACGACCTCATAGCCGATACAACAAAGGCAAAGAAAATATTAGGATGGAAACCAAAAACAAATTTTGAGCAACTCGTAAAAATTATGCTTGAACATGATTTGAGAAACCACGGACTTGATGAACGAGCAAAAAATATTAAACTCAGCTGATATGAGCTTAAAAAATAAAGCTTCAACAAAACTCAGCGCAAACAAAATATTATTAACCGGCGGTGCAGGTTTTTTAGGCAAACATGTATTTAAAGAGTTAGTAAAAACAGGTGTGTCAACCACCAATATATTTGTCCCCGATTCTAAAAAAATGGACCTCCGTAAATGGGAAAACTGCAAAAAGGCAGTTGTGGGCAAAGATATCGTGATTCATCTTGCAGCAAGAGTCGGAGGCATTGGATTCAACAGAGATAATCCCGCCACTCTATTTTATGACAACCTTATGATGAGTGCTCAATTAATGGAAGCTGCTAGATTAGCAAAAGTTAGAAAATTCGTAGCTGTTGGAACAATATGCAGTTACCCCAAATTTACACCGATACCATTTAAAGAAAAGGACTTGTGGGATGGTTATCCCGAAGAAACAAATGCACCTTATGGCCTCGCAAAAAAAATGATGCTAGTGCAAGCACAAGCATACCAAAAACAATATGGATTCAATGCAATTAATTTAATGCAGGTAAATCTGTACGGTCCAGGAGATAATTTTGATTTAAAAAGCTCCCATGTTATTCCCGCCTTAATTAACAAGTTTGTTGATGCTGTAAAAACAAACAAAAAAGAAATTGAGGTTTGGGGCACAGGCAAAGCTACACGCGAATTCCTTTATGTAGAAGACGCTGCCCAAGGTATTGTTCTGGCAACCCAAAAATATAACAAGCCCGATCCGGTTAATCTTGGTTCAGGAATGGAAATATCAATAAAAGATTTGGTCCGCTTAATAGCAGACATAACCGGATTTAAAGGCAAAATTGTTTGGGATAAAACAAAACCAGATGGCCAACCAAGAAGACGATTAAATGTCTCTCTCGCTAAAAAAGAATTTGGGTTTAAAGCCACAACAAGTTTTAAAGAAGGCCTAAAAAAAACAATTGAGTGGTATAAAAACAAAAAGGATTAGAGATAATTAATAAGAAAATCTAGTCAAAACAAAAAACAGCTATCAAGCCGTTTTTTGTTTAAATCAATTTAATACACTCATTTGGTAAATCTACACAAATATCCCCCACCCACCAATCAGCAATCTCACTCAAAACATTAGTAAATTTTTTATGCTTTGGGTGCCCTCTAAACCTCTGGAGAGCATCATCATTTTCAAAAATTGCAACCTCAACCAAATCACACTTTTTTGGATTAAAATTATGATCTACTTTCCAAAACAATACACCAGCTTCCCTACCGCCACAATCTTTATCAAGTGTTTGCATCATGTCATAAATTTTTTTTCTTGAATCTTCAGAAACATCTTCATTAAATTTTATCAATACAGTACGAAAAAGAACATCCATGTTAATTTACTTGTTTTATTAATAATTTTACCCAGTTTTTAAAAGCAAAAATACTCCGATTATTATAATTACCATCCCCAAAATATGAACGGGCGTTAATGTTTCTTTATATAGAAACCAAGAAGCAATGGCTATCAAAACAATTTGGCTGCTTAAAGCAATCGGGTAAAAAACATTGAGTTGCATCTTAGTTAAAAGCCAAACCCACAACACAAAAGCCAAACCAAATGACGCAAGTCCACCAAGAATATATAGATTCCCAAACATCAAGAACACAAAATCAAATAGTTCTTTTGGGGGTTTGGGCAATGCCAGTGAATCACCCAAAACAAGTGTGCCTTTTTTTAATAAAAGATTGGCACCGGCAGATAATACAATTGATAAAAGTAAAATTAAAAAATTAAACATTATTATTAAAAAAAGTTTTTATTTTATCACACACATAATCTATTTGATCCTTGCTTAGGGTCAAAGATGATGGCAACCACAAACCTCTTTTGGAAATCTCAGCAGACACAGGGAATTTTTTATTAGTATAACCTTTATACGCTGGCTGAGAATTTATTGATGGATAAAAAGCCCTAGTTCCTATATTGTTTAACTTGAGATATCCCATTAATTTTTTACGCTTTTCTACAGGAACTAAGATGTCAACAAATAAAGGAGTTGTTTCTGAAAAATCCAAATTTAAAAACTCAATTTCAGATACCCCAGAAAGATTTTTTTTATAAATTTTATACAGCTCTTTTTTTCTTTTTATGCGCTCTTTAATATTACTAATCTGAATCAAACCAACAACCGCTTGTAAATCAGAAAATTTAAAATTATATCCAACTGTTTCATGATAATCCATTCCCCCTTCCAGCCTACCAAAGTTTTTTAACTTCTTTATCTTATCATATATTTTTTTGTTATTTGTAACAACGATTCCCCCGTTACCAGTACTTATTATTTTATGAAAGGTCAAAGAAAAACATCCGGCATCACCAAATGTACCAAGAAACTTGCCTTTGTGCTTTGACCCAAATGACTGACAAGAGTCTTCTATTAAAAATATCCCCCTGTCTTTACACAACTTTCTCAACTTTACAATGTCTCCGCTTCGGCCATTTATTGAAACGTATATGATAGCTTTTGTCTTTTTTGTTATTGGCAATATGTTTATATCCATACACATTGTCTCTGAATCAACATCTACAAAAACTGGCCTTGCCCCAGTAAACAAAATAGAGTTAGGAGTGGCTATCATAGTATAATCAGGAACAATAACTTCATCTCCCCTGCCAATACCTAGGGCCATAAGACACAACGACAGTGCCACGGTTCCATTGTTTGTGGCTATGGCATATTTTACCCCCAAAAATTCGGCAACGCTTTTTTCAAATTCTTCGGTTTTTTCAAATTCTGCCATCCAACCACCCGAATTCAAATAAGCACCGACTGCGCGAGATTCTTTTTCGGTAATCCAAGGCTCAATTTGATTAATAAATTTCTTCATAATATTTAATGGTTCTTTTTAGACCATCTTCTAACTTAGTTTTTGGTACCCAACCAAAACTTTTTTTACATTTTGAAACATTAAAAACTTTATACGGAGCTCCGTCAGGCTTAGATGTATCGAACACTAACTTACCCTTATATCCTGATTCTTTTTTAATTAACTGGGCCAATTTTTTTATGGAAACCCCTTTGCCAGGACCAATATTTATTGGTTCTATTCCTAAACTTGTCCTAAATTTTATTGCTCTCATTATAGCCTCAACCCCGTCATCAACATAAAGCCATTCTCTTATCGGATCACCACTGCCCCAAACAACAACCTCTTTCTCATTTTTGTTTTTAGCAGCAACAATTTTTTTAATAAGAGCTCCCAAGGCATGGCTTCGAACTTCATCAAAATGGTCACCCGGACCATACATGTTTGTAAAAATTAAATTAGCAAAATTCATTCCATATTGTTTATGATATGCCCAAGCATTAACCCAACTCGCCTTTCTAGACATGCCGTAGCTCAAAACAGATTCGTGAATTGGACCATCCCACCATTGATTCTCTTTGAATGGCTTATCAAGAGCTCCCGGATATGTACAATTTGGAAGAATGTTAACAAACAAAGACACGCCAAATTCTTTGGCACATTCAATTAAATTTGCATTTATCAATGTATTATTTAAAAATATCTCAGCTGGCTTTTCATAACCAAACTGAATCCCTCCAACAAACGCAGCTACATTAACTATAATATTGGGCTTTTCTTTTTTAAAAATCTTTTTTAGATTATTTAAATCCCTAAAATCAATCCCCCTACTTATAGATGTCGCCACGTAGGGAATTTTATCTTTCCTTAACCTTTCAGCCAAATGTTGCCCCAAAAAACCTGTTCCTCCAGCAATAAATATTTTGTTTAAACTAAGTTTTGTTGAAATTTTACTTTTTTTAGCCATGTTGTATATTCTTAAAATAACTAAACAAATAATATAAATCTAATTGTAAAAAATATTTTTTGTGTTTATAGTCAAATATATGAATACCTGTATAATATGCCAAAACAAAACATTAAGTAAAGTCATTGAACTGGGGCACCACCCTATAGCAGACACTTTTTTGAAAAAAGAAAGGATTTTGGAACCCCAAAAACTATACCCCCTGAATTGTCTTCTGTGCAAGAAATGCGGACACATCCAAAATGAATACGTAGTCCCACCAGAAGAAAGGTATATGGAAAATGATTATAGTTATACTGCCTCTAACTCAAAAATATCCTGCGAACACTGGCAAGAATATTGCGATACAGTAAGTAATTACATAAACTTAAAAAAGGGTGACCACATAATTGAGTTTGGCTCCAATGATGGACTATTGTTAAGTTATTTCCAAAAGAAAGGCGCAAAAGCCACGGGAATTGATCCTTCACCAAACATGGCTAAACTTGCATCAAAACGAAATGTAAACACAATAAGCGGGCTACTGGGCAAAGAAACCCTTGCTACGGCCATACAAAAAAACAGCAAAGCAAAATTAATCTGTGGAAATAATGTATTCAATCACATATATAACTTAAATGATGTAATGCCTCATGTCATAGAAGCATTAGATAAAAATGGCTATTTTGTATTTGAGTCCCCATATGGAAAAGACATAATAGACAAATTTTTATTTGATACCATATATCACGAACATGCTTCTTACTTTTCAATAAAATCAGTTGATTTTCTATTTAAAAAACACGGGCTTTACATTTCAAATATAGAACATAATCTTTACCATGGTGGCTGTATCAGAGTATATGCCTTAAAAGACATGTCTAAATACAATAAAAAATTGGTTAGCCGATACATTAAAGACGAAAATAAGAGTGGAATCTTTTCACTCAATACCTACAAAAAATTTATGGCAAAAATAGAAAAAGATAAGTTTGATACGCTTAGCCTTGTATATTCCCTAAAAAAGAAAAACCAAAAAATTGCTGCCATCGGTGCAGCTACCAAAGGAAACACACTGATAAATTATTACAAACTTGATAGAAATGTGCTAGAATTTGTTACGGATACATCAAAACAAAAAATTGGCAAATACACTCCTGGCTCTCTTTTGCCCATATACCATGACAATAAATTATCATCTAAAAAAATAGATGTCGGATTGATTATTTCATGGAATATTGGCAAATTTTTGGCAAATAAAATTAAAAAAATAAACCCCAAAATAAAATTGATAGTTCCGGGAGAAAAGAAGTTATTATAACAAAATGGCAACCGATAGTAATTAATTGTAATTTATTGTGACTACACTCAGCTACAACTAAGTACAATTAGTTATCATATAAATTTGAAAAAAGAAAAAATAAAACCAGTCTTCAAAGACAAACGAGGAGACATTGCGGATATTTTTTATAAAGAAAATATCAATCATGTTGCGGTTATTAATTCAAAAAAAGGAGCTTTGCGAGGTAATCACTATCACAAAAAAACCACTCAAGCAATGTTTATGTCTAAGGGCAGCTTAAGATACTACTACAAAGAATATGACAAAAAAAAGAAAGAGTGGGGCAAAACAAAAAGCATAGTAGTAAAGGAAAACGAAATGGTAACCACCCCTTCATATGAAATTCATGCCCTTGAGATTTTAGAAAAAAATCAATTTATCGTATTTTCGTGGGGACTTCGTGGTGGTAAAGATTATGAAAGTGACACCTTTAGAACAAAACCAACACTGATAAAAAACAATAAAAAATGAAAACAACATTAATAATACCCGCACTCAACGAAGAGGGTGCCATAGGCAAAACACTAAAAGAAATACCTAGGAATTTTATTGATGAAATAATTGTTATTGATGGCCACTCAACAGACAATACCTTAAATGAAGCAAGAGAGGCCCTTAGAAACACCGACAAGGTTATAACCCAAAGAAGAAATGGGTTTGGTGGTGCATTATTTGATGCAGTAGAAATAGCAAACGGTGATGTAATCATGATAATGGATGCAGATGGTTCTCATAACCCAAATGACATACCTAAAATTCTTGAAAAATTCACTAACAAAAATGATGTTGTAATGTCTTCTCGATACTCCAAAGGCGCCAGAAGTGACGACGATACACTGATTCGTTTACTCGGCAACTGGATATTCACTAAACTTACGAACATTATACACAAAACGAATGTATCGGATAGTTTATATTTTTTCTTTGCAATTTCTAGAGACAACTTCAAAAAATTAAATCTTCAAAATCATGGATTTGGTATATGTATAGAATTTTTAGTTAAAGCAAAGAGAGCTGGTTTAACCTTTAAAGAAATCCCCGCTATAGAAAGACCGCGACTTGCTGGCAAATCAAAAGTAAATGCCTTGAAAGATGGTTTTAAAATATTGAAGGTTATCCTTAAAAAGTATTGATTATGAAATCAACAAATGAGGAATTTGCTAAAATTTTTGATGGTATAGCTTCTCACTACAATGAGATAAGCAATCCCTATATTGTAAGCATACGCAAAAACATATTTGCTAATTGGGCAGAAGGAAAATGTATTGAGGTGGGAGCAGGAACCGGAGAAATCTCCAGGTTTTTGTCGCAAAAATACAAAGTTGTGGCAACAGACATATCACCACAGATGGTAAGTGAAATCAAAAAACGTGGCATTGAAGCATACGTATGCGATGCAGAAAAGCTTCCCTTCCCTAATGAATCATTTGATACCGTAATATCCGCGGAAGTTATTTTTTACTTGGATAATCCAGAAAAATTTATATCTGAAGCAAATAGAGTTTTAAAACCTGGCGGGCGTCTTCTTATTTCTTGTGCAAGCAATTTCCCAGGTAAATTTTATGACAAACTAAGATCGACTCTACGCAACTTAGGAATCGGGGGTATGTACTTTGATGAAGATACTCTGGGTGAATTTATGTCTGTACCAAAATTAAAAAAAATGATAGTTAAAAATAATTTTAGCATTGTTGAAATTAAAAAATCACCAGTCCTTCCTATTGCATCACTTACTCGCCTCAATAAATTACTAGAAAAAACTCTCTTGCATCATTTCGGAATATTTATTTTTACCTACGCTCAAAAACCAATTAAAGCCGAATAAATTTAAAAATTAAAACGGCCCTCATTGAATGTGGGCCGTTTTTTAATAATATTTGCCTTTCTGTTAACTTATTAATTTATCATTATCAGTCAAACATTTCATTATATTTCATCTGCATAATCACCATGAACCCATCCCCATTCGTTGAATCCCTTTTTAATTTTGTACCAGCCATTTTCAACATCAACAAACGTGTATTCTTCTCCAGGCAAAACTTGTCCCAAAACATCATACCCCGTAGAAGAACCACTTCTTACTCTCAAATATCCTATACCCTGAACAACCCTTAGTTTACCGCCAATTCTCATTTGGGCAAATTCTTGTCCTGATATTACCTGCACATCGGCCCAACTATATCCCGCCGCGTTAAATTCTGCTTCAGTCCTAACCCATATCAATGTCCCGTCTTCTCCTTGAACGTAAACTTTCGGATCATTTGTTTTCCTAAAGAGCTTGGTCGGCATATCCGATGGGGCAATTTGAAGTGCTGCAAATTCCGGTCCTGATATTACCTGCACATCTTCCCATTTGTATCCGGCGGCATTGAAATCTTCCAGCGTACTAACCCAATGAAGCACACCATCACCTTCATCTACATAAACTTTGGGATCGGCAACTTTTCTGAACAGTTTAACTGATATTACCGGTGCAGGGGTCGGGCTTGCTGTTACTATGGGTGTCGGAGCCGGACTAACCACAGGGGTAGGCGTTGGTGTGGGTGTTGGTGTAGCAAAAGGTGTTCCTCCCCCACCGCCAGCGCTTTTTTTAGAGGCAACAATAGTAACCGTGCTTTGTGCGTCACTGCCAGTTGTTCGGTCTGTATAGGTTCCTGTTTTAGTATCCAAATCGTAATGTGTTACAGAAGCAGTAGTCTCCGTATCAGCTATTGGAACAGCACAAAAATAATCCCCATAATTAGCACCAGTTCCAGCTGTACAGCTCGTACCTAAGCTGTCACCTGCCGTAACAATACCTGTGGAAAGATTTGTTGTACCGCCGGATACCTGAAGAGTTACCTTAACACCAAAAGATAAGCCCGCTGTATCAATATCAGAATCCTGAGAAGAATCAAAGTCAACGCTTTGTGATGCAGTTGCTGAAATTGTTAAAGCCGCTGATGTTCCATTAATATAACCATCAGCACCTCCCGCAATAGTCCCACCACTGGTTGACCCTGCAATATATTTCTTACCTCCACTATATGACTGAGAAGCAACCGTACCACTATAAGTAGCTGAGGCAGTAGTGCCATCCAGAGTCAAGGTGTTGCCAAGTTCATCCTCGATACCATTTACAACTATGGAGTAATCCATGCTCGCCAAAGCGCTGAACGGGTCACTGGCCGAGGCCGGAAGCGCGACTGTAAAATCTCTGGTAACCCAGCCATCAAGGGAAGCTGAACCAGTAATGGTGTCGCTAGTTCCAAAAATACAACCAGCATCGGTCATTTCCTTTGACGCGGAAGCAACCTTAATAATACCATCCGCTGCTTGAGTGCTTTCTGAGGCCGTATTGTCAGTTATTGTTCCGAGACCGCTACCACATGAAAAGTTTATGGTAACCCCGTTATCATTTAAAACATCTAGTTCTGTATCAATTCTAAAAAACACAAACTCACCAGCATCTGCCGCATAAGTTTCTCCCGGAATTAATATTACTGCAAATAAAAAAACAACAAAAACTGCTAATAAATTAAAACTCCACCTAACTAAACTGCCTTTCATTTGATTTTATCTGATAGAGTTAAAAACAAAAAACCATTGTTTAATTGCCCCGTCCCATACCAGAGTTATTATTGATTGTCACTACTTTTATTATACAGCAATCATAATTTTTGCCCCCCCCCTACTGTTGATAACCACGATTGTTTGACCTCCCCGCAAACAGGCCAATCATATGATCAGTGCACCAACAATACGACTTGAAACTAAAAAACAAAACGTATTGTACAAGACTTTGTGTGAAGTTGAAAAGAAATTCAGGTTTATATAGAGTAAATATAATGACAATCCTATACTTAAATTTTACTAAAAACATACACGCAAGAGATGCGGTTTATTTAAATGGTCTAAAAGAAAATGGGGTAAAAATAATTGAATGCATAGATAGCACTCCGGGCTGGGGAAAATACAAAAGATTATACAAGGAAATAAAAAAAAGAAATAATAACTATGATTTTGTAATGGTTGGCTACACGGGTCATGTTTTGGTTCCCTTGGCGAAACTGGCATCCCAAAAACCCATAATATTTAACGCACTCGCCTCTCTTTACGAAGGCATCATAATTTCCCGTTCACAGGCAAGCAAACTTTCATTTAAATCGCTTTACGTATGGTTAATTGATTTTATTTCTTTTAGGCTATCTAAAATTGTTCTTGTTGAGTCTAATGCTCAAAGAATATTTTTAAGCAAAAAATTCTTATTACCACCCCAAAAATTCTTAGTTACATGGACTGGCGTTGATGAAAACGAATTTAAATACAACCCGGAAATTAAAAAAATATCAGATTTTACCGTTTTATTTCGTGGAGGATTTTTACCAGAATCAGGAATTGAATATGCAATTGAAGCAGCCGAAATATTAAAAGGTGAAGATGTTAAATTTAGAATATTGGGCTCAGGACAAATGGAAAATCTTGTTAAGCAAAAACTAAATTCATTTGATTCAAAAAATGTTGAGTGGATAAAAGAAAAACTACCCATGAAAGAACTTATAACAAAAATGCAGGAATGCCACTTAAGCTTGGGCCAGCTTTCAAATCATGACCGCCTCAAAAGAACCATACCTCATAAAGCATTTGAGAGTTTAGCTCTTAAACTCCCATACCTAACTGCTCGCAACGAAGGGGTAATGGAACTTCTTGAAGAAAACAAAACCTGCTTAGCTTGCAATCCAGCAGATCCACACGATCTAGCAAAAAAAATATTGTGGGTAAAAACCCACAAAACAGAAGTTGAAAAAATAACAGAAACAGGTTACGATTTACTTCATATAAAATTGTCTCCCTGCATATTAGCAAAAAAACTTTTAAATAACCTAGATGTCAAATAAGAAAACAATTGAAAGAAATACCTGCAGAATATCCGGCGAAAAGCTGGTTGATTTATTTTCTCTAGGAAAGACCTATGTTTCTGATTTTTTAAAACCAGAAACAAAACCCAAGTTACCCCCTATTGAATTAAAAATGTGCCTAGCTCCAAAATCAGGGTTAGTTCAATTATCACATACTGCACCAACAGACGAAATGTATAGAGAATATTGGTACAAATCAGGCACCAACGCAACAATGACAAAAGAACTTGAAGAGATAGCAACAACCGCTCAAAGATTAGCAAAAACAAAAAAGGGCGATGTTTTTGTAGATATTGGTTGCAATGATGGCACTTTATTAAAATTTATAGACAAAGATTTAATACGCGTTGGCTTTGACCCTGCTAAAAACGGGTACAAAAAACTATCTTCAAAACACGCTAATTTAATAGTTGAGGATTATTTTAACTATGAAGCTTTTAAAAAGAGCAGATATGGCAAACAAAAAGCAAAAATAATAACCTCTATTGCGATGTTTTATGATTTAGAAAACCCGGATAAATTTATAAATGACATAAACAAAACAATGGACAAAAACGGGCTTTGGATAGTCCAAATGAGTTACTTACCTTTAATGCTTGAGCAATTGGCATTTGATAACATATGCCATGAACATGTAGAGTACTACAGCTTGACTGCAATGAAATATTTATTAAATAGGCACAACATGAAAATAGTTGATTGCCAGGTAAATGATGTAAACGGAGGAAGCGCTAGAATATTTATTAGAAAAAAAGATGCTGATAATCATACATTTGCCACTGCTCCTCATAGAGATGTTGCCAACTATAGAGTAGCTTCTATATTAAGCCACGAAAAAACCTTAAACTTAAACAAAAAAACGGTATATCTTAATTTTTATAAAAAATCATTAGAACTCAAAAGAAAAACAGTTAATTTTATAAAAAAAGAAAAAAACCGTGGCAAAACAATATGGGGTTATGGGGCCTCAACGAAAGGCAACACACTACTCCAATGGTTTGGTCTTGATAATAATTTAATTGATGCGATTGCCGAGAGAAACCCTGGAAAATATGGATTAAAAACAGTTGGCACAAACATACCCATAAAATCAGAATTAGAAATGAGAAGGGCTAAGCCAGACTATTTGCTTATTTTACCTTGGCATTTTATTCGTGAGTTCAAGGAACGTGAATCTGAATACCTAAAAGGGGGTGGCAAATTTATTGTGCCATGCCCAGAATTTGAAATAATAGAAAGTTAACCAATCATCATTTTTATTAAACTGCTTAAATTTGTTTGGGGTTTCCACCCCAATTTTTTATTTATTTTTTTAATATTTGCAACAATTGGCAACTCATTTTCTCTATAATATTTTCTATTAATTTTCACTACGACATTTTTATGATTATCCAGTCCCACTTCATTAATACCCCCTCCTTGCCAATTCAATTTTATATTCAAAACTTTTGCAGATATTTCCACAAAATCTCTAACAGAATGCAATTTACCTGTTGCAATAACATAGTCATCAGGTTGAGGCTGCTGGAGCATGAGCCACATTGCTTTAACATAATCTCCGGCAAAACCCCAGTCTTTTTTAGAATTCAAATTTCCCAACTCTAAAATACCTTTACCAGTCTTTTTAATTTGTTTAAGTGACTCTACTATTTTTGTAGTTACAAATCTTTTGTCTCGCCTTGGTGATTCGTGATTAAATAAAAATCCTGAACAAATATAATAATTCTGTTTTCTATAATTTATTATAAATTCTTTGTGAGCTTTTATTTTTGCTTTTGCATAATTATTTCTATTGCACATGGATGACTTTTCATTTATAGAACCGCTTTTTTCACAAAACATCTGAGAAGATCCGGCCTGAAATATTCTAGCTTTTGGATTAACACTAAAAACATTTTTAACCAAATAACCAACGGATCTATAATTTAAATCCATGGTTAATTTAGGATTATTTTTTGCTGTTGTTAAATCTGACACACCAGCCAAATTATAAACTTCATCTGGTTGAGATTTTTCAACTGCTTTTTCTATGTCTTTTTGATTTTTTAAATCCCCTTTTATGAATATTATTTTCTTTGCGAGTCTATTTAAATAAGCACTTTTTTGAGAAGGTTTTTTTTGATCAAAACCAAACACTTTATAGTCTTTATCTAATAAAAATTCGGCCAAGTACGATCCGTCTTGACCGAATACCCCCATTATTAAAACATTCTTAGTATTTTTCATATGACTTTTCTTCTATAATATCTGATTTTAACAATAAGTTTATTTCTTTTTTGATTGCCGATCTTTCATCATTATTTTTAAATGCTCCGCGTGCAAATTCTATAAATTCTTTATCAAAATTTTTATCTCTTTCTTTTGATCTCTTTCCATCCTCAATATCCCAGCCTTTAAAACTTAATTTTTTTAATTTTTCAAAAAGTCTAGCCAATTCTGGTGATGATTTTATGTGCTGTTTCATTGTCTTCTTTAAAATATTAAGCTCATGCTTAACATTTTTTAATTTTTCTTTATCAGAAATTTTCTTTATTTTAACTTCAAGAATGGCTATCTTGTCCAATAATTCTGCAGGTGAAATAGGTACCAATATTTCATTTATTTTTTTATTCATATTTTTTATAATTTTATTAAATTATCTATTACTCATTATTGACTCCACCTCCTTGGTTACATCTTCGATAGATATTGAATTTATATCTTTATTTTCAGATGCCACAACTCTATTTAACGGACCCGGGGTACGATGATATTCTCTAGGATCTGTAGGACCAACCAAAACAATATTTGGTACATCAAAAGCATCTGCGGTCACCATAGGACCTGAATCATTCCCTATTACTAAATGTAATTTTGAAATCGTGGCCTTAAATTCATCAAGCGACTGATTAAGTAAGTTTATTACTTTTATGTCTGAACTTAAATATTTTAAAATTTCCGATATTGGCCCCTCATCTCTTCCTGCGCCAAGTAATATAATTTTTGCATTATGTTTTCTTTTAAGATATTCTGCCAATTTTGCAAATCTTTCTGAAGGCCACCAACGTTCAGGCACTGCTCCCCCAGATGCTATACCTACAACAAAATCTTTTTTAATATCTATATTATTTTTATTGAGGATTTCATTCACATTTTTATCTGCTTCTTCTGAAAAATAAAGGCGAAAATGAACATTACCATTATTGGCATTAATTGGTTCAAGTAATTTTAAATACTGAGGCGGAACATATTGACCATTATAAAATGATTTACCTATAACATTATTAGACAATAATGAATAAGATATAGATTTTATTGGTTTATCATTAATTGTCGTAAATGCTGAAATTGATTTAATTCCTGAAAAATAAAGCAACGCCAATCCCTCTGCGCTACCGGCATTAGCGAGACAAGCAAAGTCTATATGCTCTTTCTTTAGGCGCTTAATCACAGTCCAGAAATTACCATCGTATTGTAAATATTCATCTATATCAGGATTATTTCTTATTACCTCCTCTACCCGACCGGCCCCAACTAAATAAAGTTTGCTGTTGGGATATTTGTGTTTTATGGCCCCGAACATAGGCGTTATATAAACAACATCCCCTATGTGGGGTTTTGTCCTTAAAATCAGAATTTTGTCTGGATTGCTGATTATCTGATTTGATTTACCACCAAAAAATGAGTAAAAATAAGCAAAAATCAACAAAAATAAATTTTTAATCTTAGAAAACATTGTAATAAAATAATAAACTATTACTTGCAGTATAGCAAATTATGTTATATTATCGTGTTGGTGAACCTTTATAAATAAATAGGAGAAACAAGAGTGAGCCTACTGAAAGGAAACTACAATTTACCAAAAAAGAAAGAAGGTAAAGAAAAGAAAGATAGGGAAAAAGATAAAAGTCTAGAAGAAGAATTTGAAGCAGCAGCACTTAAAAAACTAGGTGGAAGTATTACTTTTGTTAAAAAGGGCAAAGGTTTTGTACATGGCACAAAAACAAAAGAAAACAAGGGAGAAGAATAATGTCTCTAGGCAAAAAACTCTCTCTTAAAATTGGTGAAGCAACGGCCCTTAAAACAGAGTCAATTGGATTAAAAAACGCCAAAAGAAATGCCCCCTATTTCAGTAACACAGTAGAAGATTTGGCCGTTTCAAATAAAGAAGCGGCCATTGTTATAGTTGGTGGTCCTAGTTTACACAGAAAAAACCCTGTAGAAAAAATATTAAATTCTAATTTTAAGGGTGATATTGTAACAGCAGATGGTTCTTTAGGCTATTGCTTAAGAAATGGCTTAGTTCCAGATTATGTTTTGTGCTTAGACCCTCATCCATATAGAATTGTGCGATGGTTTGGAGACCCCGACTTGGAATCAAGACCTGAAGATGATTATTATTCGAGACAAGATTTAGACCCAGAACATTGGAAAGATGAAAAAAAATGGAATAAAGAACTAATTAAACTTGTAAATCATCACGGCCCAAGAATAAAAGCCATCCTTTCTACTAGCGTAGACACCACGATAACCAAGCGTTGTATTGAGGCTGGTATGGAAATATTTTGGTGGAACCCACTCTATGATGATATTGATGAACCAAACAGTGTCGCAAAAAAATTAAATGATGAAACCGGAATTCCTTGTATGGTAACGGGTGGCAACGTTGGTACCGCCTCTTGGATATTTGCCCACGCAATACTCAATAGAAAGCATGTTGCTTTAGCTGGAATAGATTTAAGCTATGCTCCGGGAACGCCCCATAGAAATACCCAATATTATTATGAGCTAATTGAACTTTTTGGTGATAGAGCGCCTGAGGCATTTATTGATATTTATAATCCCTACTTAAATGAAACTTGGTTCACAGATCCAACATATTATTGGTTTAAAAATGTGTTTCTAGAATTAGCCCCAGAAGCCAACTGTACAACATATAATTGCACGGAAGGTGGTATATTATTTGAAGATCCAATTAAATTTATACCTATGTCCGAATTTCTTTATAAATTTACTGAGAGAGGAGAATAAGATGGCAAAAGTACTGTTTGTTAACCCAACTGTAAGACAAGAAGACAACCCCCTGCACATCCCTTATGGAATTGCCCTTTTGGCTGCAATATCTGACAAGAAAGGCCACCAAGTTCAAATCTTAGATGCAAACGCATGGAGACCTGATGACGACGAACTGCGTGAAGCAATAAAATCAGATAGATGGGATGTAATAGCTATAGGAGGAATTACCACGACATATGGATACACTAAAAAAGTTTTAAAATATACAAAAGAAGATTCTCCAAAATCATTGAGAGTTATTGGCGGTGGCATATTAACGAGTATGCCACAAGACATGATGAAACTAATCCCAGAAATAGACATTGGGGTTATTGGAGAAGCATTTGTAACTTTCCCTGAAATTCTAGAAAAAATTGATAAAAAAGAACAAAACTGGGAATCTGTTTTAGGTATTATATGGAGAGATAAATATGGAAAATCCCACCTGAATCCAGAGAGGGCTCTGATTTCAGATCTTGATCAGCTTCCCTACCCAGCATGGAACATGCTACCCATGAAAGAGGTGTATTTCAAAAATAGTTCCCTTCTCTACAGCGAAGAGGCATATAGCTCCAAAGTAAGAATGGATATAAACGGAAGTTTCGGTTGTCCATTTATATGTCGTTTCTGTTTCCATCTTGGTCTTGCTGGTGATTTGCATTACGACAACCCTAACAATGATCAAGCTGATACTATTTTTACACACAACAGAATAAACAGAGTCCACAGCCCTCATTATCTAGTAAAAATGGTAAAGTATATGCGAGATAATTATGGAACTGACTTTGTTTTATTTTTTGATGAGAATCTATTGGCAATGAATGTCTATATGAAAAACCAATGGTTGCCTGAAATCTGCCGTTTGTGGATTGAGGAAGGATTGCAACCACAATGCACAAAAGATAACGTCCCACATGATCCTAAAAAATGTAAAGGTGTCCACTGGGGTGGAACAAGTCATGCAACGCTTGCCAACCCTGAACTACTTGCGCAAATGCATGAAGCTGGCTGCTCTCAACTCTTATATGGTTATGAATCATTTTCTAAAAGGATTCTAAAAAATGTAGGCAAAGGCGCCACTCCACAAACCAATGAACGCTCACTTCACATGACCCTAGATGCTGGAATTAGACCAATCCCCAATCAAATGATGGGGTTCCCTGATGAATTTTTTGACAGTTTAATTGACTGCGTCAATGCCTGGGAAAGAATGGGCATTGTTGTAAAACCATTTTTTGCCACTCCATATCCTGGTTCCGAATGGTATTATAAGTATAAAGATAAGATTCTTGAGCAATACGGCTACTCGGGCAATAGAGAATCTGATTACCTTGAAGCTCTAGATGCCTTTTTGATAGATCTTGGTGATGCTACAAAAATTACAGCTACAATTTCACAGTACTTTACACCTGTTGAATTGCTGGGCCTTAGAGAGCTCATGGTAAATCGTGCTATTAAAAGAATAAAAGAATATGAAAAACACTGGAGGAGTCTCCACAACATTCATGGAGAACCCTCTTTTGATGATGTTAAATGGGCTCCAGCCCAACAAAAAAGAAAGGACGCTGGAGCATCTCAATTAGCTAATATAAAGTTATGATAATAAATACCCCACAGGGGTATTTTTATTTTTTAGCTTTAACAATTATATTCCCGGAATACAAGAGTTTATCATCACCACTCAATATTTTGGCCAGTATTTTTTGTAACAAACGTATTGGCATACTTTTTCTGACTCTGTTGGGGTAAACTCTTATTTCAGAAAAGCCAGCTTGACTAAGCAATTGAATAATTAATGCTTTTGTATAAGCCCACTCATGAGTTAAATCTGAAAACAAGGTATGAATGCCATGAATACTATCAGCGTTTGGCATCTCTGCCACAAACACACCCCCTTTTTCAAGATTTTTAAATATTAAATTCAACAACTCAGGCACGCGTTCTTTTTTTATGTGTTCAACAACATTTATAGCCGTAATAGCGCCGTAGTTTTCGCTTGAAGCTTTTTTTAAATAATCTATGATATCTCCCGTATTAATATTTTTTAAACCAAATTTATTCTTAGCATAATCTGTAAAATTTTTTACAATATCTACACCCTCATAATTTTCATATCCCTGTTTTCGGCAAAAATCTAAAAATAGACCGAATCCACATCCAAGATCAATTATTTTTTTAGATTTATCCTTGGGCAATAAAGGCAAGATAAGATCATGGTAATCTTTAACTCGGGTTTTAATAAGATTCTCATCAAACATCTCATAAGTACTTTCGTAAACAACAATTTTTTGAGGTTCACTATATCCTAAATCATCTTTCTCATATTCAATATTTTTTATATCTTCTTTTTTGTTTAGGTTCATTTCATTTGATTGTATATCATGATTCTTTATAATCGACACACACGCAACAGCAGAAGCCCCTGCTATTTTGTTTAATTTCTCGTGCAAGCCAATATAACCATAAGAAGAATTATCACATTTACCAACTTCAGATTTTTGCCAACCATTTTCAAAATATTTAAAGTAAGATACAGAACCCTCGTTATTAAAAGGCTCAATTAATCTATGGACCATTTGTTTATTAAATTGTTGGAAAAATCCATGATTTTCATATTTGCCAAAAGGTACAGTAATTAATAATTGCCCTCCGGGTTTTAAAACTCTTTTTAATTCTAAGATTGCTTTTAAATAATCCTTACTACTGTTTTCATTATATTTATCTCCTGTATTATAAATCTCTGAATTGTCCATACCCACATGTTCGAGTGTTGAAATGCAAGTAATTGCATCAAAAAGATTATCCCTAAAAGGAAGATCCCGAATATCACCAAAAACATAAGAAACCCCTTTCCGCCAAAAACAATTTGATTCAGGCGCTAAGGTTGTAATTGTTATTTCTTTATTTTTTAATTTCTGATGATATAACAAAACCTCAAAATTTAAAGCCGAACCAGCATCTAATAATTTGCCAGATTCTTCAGATAAATTAGCTAAAATCCATGGGTATTCAACAATTCTTTCATCAACACCCAATCCATAGCCACTAGACAAGTTACCTTTGTAAAATTTTTCCAATAGATCTTTATTTTGGATGTTCCCTTTTATTTCTTTCCATTTGTACTCAAAATAACCCTTACTCCAAGGTTTCTTACCTCTTGTTTTATATAAATCAATTACCAACCACGCCCTGATTTTTTTATAAAATTTTAATAATTTAAAAAATATTTTCTTCATATTTAATAAGTCAAAAAAACAAATAACTATCTAAAAAGATAAATCTCGTCATATACATCGTTTACGGGACTCACCAGTCTCCTAATATTTATTCCGCTTTTAATATCATTAAAAAATAATGTCTTATTAAGACCCAGGAGGGGTTCTAATATGTTTTTATAAAACCTATTCGCCTTATTAATTTTAAAACTTGCAAGATCTACAAAATCTAAGCTGGCTGTATCAAAATGAAATTTTAGATTCGCATATGTCATAAAATTTATTTTTATATTATTTTTAAAATAAGACATCATACAATTTTCAACAAATTCAAAATAACTAAACCCAATCAATATATCAGAAGATTTTACTGGCAATTTTTTAATTTTATTAGATAATAAAATACTATTTAAAATTGTTTTTGGTTTAAGAGAATAAAAAAATCTTGGTAAAATAATTATTGTATCAAAATAATCTCTAATATTTGTTTTGTGTTTCTCAGACCAACGATGATGATTAGAAATTACTAAATTAATCTTTTTAGTATAATCAATTTCTTTCATTAAAATAGCCAATGCAACAACTGCGGGCACATATCTTGTCTCGGCAACAGACAACCAAACTGAGCCCTTGTTTTTATTAAAAACACCCCTAAGTTTATTTTCCAATATTTTGTTTTCTTTTATTTCTTTTTGATTATTTACACAGTCAGATCCAATGTTTTTAATAAAAAAATTGTCTGGCATATCCCCAAACCAAAGCTGCATAAAACCATAAGTTTGCTCATCAAAACAATTTAAAAACCCCCTAAAAAACACGTGGGAGTTTATCCCGAAATTATAAGAAGATATAGAAGAAGTAGAACAAACAGAAAAAGTACTATCAATATTTTTTTTATTTTTCCATAAAAAATCCTCTGATGATTCCCCGTTCCTAAAAAAAGTAAAACCATCTAATTTTAACTGTTTAAATTCATCGGTTTCGTCAGGGTGGGGTTTGTAATACAACTTATGCCCTTTATACTTTTTTTTTATATATTCAAGACATTGATTAGTTTTTTTAACGAATTCTTTAACATTTAAATTCCTAATATTTTTAAAATCAGCCCCAAAAAAAACAATGCAATTTGGCTCTACTGTGGGAGATTTTTGTTTTTTTTCTAATATATAATAAGGGTGGGATACCTTAAAAATGTTTTTTTTAGTCCAGTTAACACCACTTTTTTTTAAATACATAATTAAAATTATATAATTTTTTCTATTTTTTTTACATTTATATTATCGCTGGATGAAAATTTTAAATCTGTGCCAATTTTTTCAAAACCGTCATAAAACCTTGGTGCAAAATCAAGATTGTGAATACTGCTTGTGGGCACAAGCACGAACATTTCTTTATTGGACCATATTTCTTTATTCCAATCATTGTCACCAGCAAGATCCTCATGTAATTTATCACCAGCGCGGTCTCCTATATATTTTATTTTTATATTTCCCCTTGGATAATATTTTTTTATAAAAATATTTGCCAAATCACCCATGCTGGCTGATGGCATTTTTAAAATAAATATTTCACCTCCTTGAGATAATTGTGACGCCTTAAGAATTAATTTAATAGATTGTTGTATAGACATAAAAAATCTAGTAGCGTCTTTGTTGGTTACTTTAATTTTACCGCCAACTTCTGCCTGCTTCTTCCACATTGTCAAAACTGATCCATCCGACCATGCCACATTACCAAATCTAACACATGAAAGCTTAATCTTGTCTGATAAATAAAAATTAGAATTTATAAATAATTTCTCCATCATTAATTTTGAAACACCCAACACATTAAAAGGATTAGCAACCTTATCTGTAGAAATAGCAATTACTTTTTGTACTCCATTGTGTAAAGCAGCATCTATAATATTATGCGATCCAATAATGTTTGTCTTCATGGCTTCGGATGGATTATATTCACAAAAAGGCACATGCTTAAGTGCTGCTGTATGAAAAACCACATCAACCCCCTTAAATGCAAGCTGCAATCTATCTCGGTCTCTTATGTCACCAATAAGCATACTTAAATTTTTAGGATATTTAAGCTTTTCTAAAAGGTTATATTGTCGAGTTTCATTTCTAGATAAAACTCTAACCTGCTTAGGGTTAAACCTTAAAATCTGCATTACTAATTCTGAACCAACACTACCAGTTCCCCCAGTTACTAAAATTGTTTTCCCAATAAATTCGTTAACCATTTTTTAAAATATTAATTAATTTTTTACTTATAATTTTTATGTCTTTTTCTTTTAACCCGATATAAAATGGTAAGGCCAAAGAAGAATCACTTACTAATTCTGAAACACTATAATCCCCCTTTTTATAACCAAACATCTTTTTATAAAAACTAAACAAATGTATAGAAGGCAAATATGGCTTAGTGCTTATTCCAATTTTTGCCAACCTCAACATAATGTTATCCCTCTTTACTCTAGTATACCCCTTCAATCTAACAACATATACAAACCAAGTATGCTTATTATTAGGTCCCATTTGAGGCAAAATTATCAAATCATCGTGTTTAGATAAATATTTATTATAAAGCAATGCTATTTTTTCTCGTTCTCTTAATAAAAAATTGAGTTTGTCTAGCTGGGTCAGACCAAGAGCCGCACTCATTTCATCCATTCTATAATTATATCCAAGCCTCTTGTGGTCTAACCAGCGCATATCTTCTGCCCTCCCTTGGTTTCTTAAACTCCTACATGTGTTGTAAATCTTTTTTGAATTTGTAACCAACATTCCACCCTCTCCTGTTGTTATTTGTTTGTTTGGGTAAAAAGCAAATACAGCAGATTCTCCGAATGTTCCCGCATTTTTATTTTTATACTTAGCTCCGATAGACTCACAAGCATCTTCTATAATTTTAAGGTTGTGTTTTTTTGCTATTTTTTTTATTGAGTCCATATCTGCTGTTTGACCAAAAATATGAACTACCAAAATAGCTTTTGTATTTTTTGTTATTTTTTCCTCTATTTTTTGAGGATCAATATTGTAAGTTGCAGGATCAATATCTACAAAGACTGGCTTTGCATTAACATATAATATGCAGTTTGCTGAAGCAATAAAAGAAAAAGGCGATGTTATTATTTCATCGCCAGATTTTATTTCCGCTGCAATCATGGCCAAGTGTAATCCTGCAGTACCACTAGACACAGCACATGCATATTTAACTCCTATAATTTCAGCGAATTTTGACTCAAATTTATTTATAAAAGGTCCGATACTCAAGATACCAGAAGTTAAAACATTCTGAATGTTTTTTTTCTCTATATTTGTTATGAAAGGTTTTGCGATTAGATACTTCATCTGTTTAAACGATTGGATAAATATTTTAAAATCTTTTTGTTTATTAATGTGACTTCTTGATCTCCTATAATTAATTTCGCACCGCAATAAGGCGGAAAGAAAAAAGCTCTTATTTTTCTATCCATCTCTTCGGCACTGTCTTCGTTTAAATTAATTTCTTTGTTTCTTTCAAGATCTTTTTTGCTCCAATAAACACCCCCTAAATTTGAAGTGGTTATTACTTCATCACCTTCAATAAATAGTTGAATTACCTCCTTAAATAATTCCAATAAATAATCTTGCGATTTCTCCTCCAAAGAAAGTGCATTCTCTGTAACGGGGCTTATTGGAAATTTCTTGACTTTAATAATCGGGCCAGCATCAAATTCTTCAGAATCAATAAAATGAGCGCTAACTCCATAATCCTCTCTTTTGTCTAATATTGCCGTATTATACCCTGCACGCCCCTTATAATCTGGCAATGGGGCAGGATGAAAATTAATACACCCTACTTGAGGTAAATTAATTAGAGGGTCTCTTATTCTCTTCCAATATAGATAAGAAATAACCAAATCAACATTATTAATTGATGTGTCCTTTTGTCTAATTAAATCATAAATATAACCCTCTGTTACAATAGGAATACCCAATGCTAAAGCAGTATCCTTTAATTTGATTTTGAAAGCCTCATTGGGATCAGCAACCACAAAAGGTACTTCTATACCGTTATTCAACAACCATTTTAATGCCATTGAAGCACCAGGTTTTCTCCCCATTAAAATAACTTTTTTAATCATAGTGTCATCTCCTTTTTCCTTTTAAATTAACTACTTTCATTAAGATATAATTAAACAACCCTAAAGTCAACAGCAACCCTAAATCTTAGCATGGGTAAATTTTTTATAAAATAAATTGTTTTTATTAATATTTTTTTCTAAAATTTTAACAATCTTTTTGCTGGCAGTACCGTCACCATAAGGATTTTTAGACTTAGAAATAATTTGTTTAAAATCCCTGGACAAAGCTATGGAAATTGCTTTTTTAATATTTTTAAAAGTATAATCACAATTTACAACATTTTCGGCATGTTCCCTGCCCAGCTGTCTATTACCAACATTTACCACCGGAAGTTTAAAAAAACTTGATTCCATGATTCCCGAGCTTGAATTTCCAATCATAATGTCAGCATGCTTCATAACATTAAGGTAAATTTCTCTATCTAAATTTTTAAATATATGAAATTCTTTATTTCCTCTGTATTTATTTATTTCACTTATTATAATATCCTTACCAGTATCTGAATTTGGATAAATTATAATTTTTTCTCCATCCTCCTTTTCAATAGCTTTCAAAAGTGGCTCAATTTGATTAACAAATGAAATATTATCAAGCGGTGTAGGATGCTGAATCATTAAAAACCACTTTTTATTAACTTTTAAACCCAGTTTAGTAGCCAATGTTTTTTTTGGCACATATTTTAAAACCCTGGCTTCATCAAGACCTGGAGCCCCCACCAAGAAAACCCTATTTTTTTCCTCTCCCAAAAGAATAATTCTTTTGTAGCTTTTTGGAGTTGCAGCAAAATGCAAATGGGCAAATTTTGTAATAGAATGTCTTATATACTCATCAACAACATGCCCAGTAACATCCCCTCCGTGTATATGCCCAATGGGTATTCTTAAATGAGAACCTACGATGGCACCGGCAAATTGCTCGCCCCTATCACCCAAAACAAGTATCATATCAGGTCTATTTTTCATGCAATATTTCTTTATACCTATTACATCATTAGATAAGGCATCCATCATATCACTATTATAAGGTGTGTTTATAATACACTTTATAGGAAACCCATCTTTTTTTATATCATTTATTGTAAACCCAAATTTTTTTTGAGTATGCATTCCAGTAACCAACAATTCTGGCTCTAATTTGTTGCTAATTTTAATTTCCTTAATAACTGGCCTAAACAAGCCATAATCAGCTCTTGTTCCTGTAATTATTAAAATTCTTTTTTTATGTTTAGACATAGTGTGCTTTCTTAATCAAAGTATCTTTTTTTATGTACTTAGTAGATTTTTTACCCAAAATTAAATTAAAATATTTTGGCGGAAGTCCATTGCCGGGTCTTTTCACGCCAATATTTTTTTCAGAAAACAAGTCTCCCTTTTTAATATCTTTTGTAGCTACTACACTTTTTGCTGCAGCTTTTATAATTGTTTTTTCGTTGAATGTTAAAGTTTTTTCTCCAGAACCCAATGCTTGTTCTATGTTTCTAATCGCCTCCACTAATCTTTTTAGCTCATCCGGTTCCAAAGATGCCTTATGATCAGGACCTGGCAAATTTCTATCGAGAGTAAAATGTTTTTCTATTACACAAGCCCCCAAAGAAACTGCCGCAACAGCGGCCTCTATACCAAGGGTATGATCTGAATACCCAAAAAGTACATCGTTTTTATTCCCGAGCGTTACCATGGCTCGTATATTAGCTTGGTCAAAAGGACATGGATAACTTGTTGTACACTGGAGTACAACAAGTTTATTATTCCCGGTTTTCCTAATAGCTTCTATAGACTCTGCAACAGAGTTTAAATCCTGCATCCCAGTAGAAAGGATTACGGGCAATTGCCATTCAGCCATCTTAGATAAATATGGAATATTGTTTGCATCAGAAGAACCAACTTTTATTGCCTTAACCTTAATAGACTTTAAAAAAAATGCATCATCTAACGAAAAAGGCGTAGATAAAAAAAACAATCCTTTATCTTCAGCATATTTTTTAAGTTTCCTGTGCCATGACCTGGGTAACATTAATTTTTTTAGCATTTGATAATGGCTTTCTTTGCCTATATTTTTACTCTGATATTTTGCTTTGGGAGCATTTTTGATAATTAATGTTTCTGGATTAAATGTTTGAAATTTAATAGCATCTGCTCCGGATTTAGAAGCTATACTTATTAATTTTTTAGCCATCTTAAAATTACCATTATGATTAACTCCTGCCTCGGCTATTATGAAAGCTTTATGTCCTGGGCCAATTTTTATGTTCCCTATTTTTATAAATTTATTAAATTTTTCCATGTTAGATTGTCCAACCACCATCAATGACTAAATTGTGACCTGTTATATAGCCAGAATCATCTGATGATAAAAATAAAAATGCTCCAACTAAATCACTCGGTCGAGCCATTCGATTGCCTAATAAAACTTTTTTAGAATAATTTTTTATAAATTTTTGGGGTTGATTATTAAAAACCCCCCCAGGAGACAAAGAATTAACCCTTATATTATATTCACCTAAATAACTGGCTAGGTATTTTGTTAAATTTATAATAGCTCCCTTAACAGCAACGTATTCTACTGTTGTCCCCATGGCCATGTTCACACCTTTATAAATATCGAATCTTGGAGCAGAAAAACCATAAATAGATGCGACATTAATTATGTTCCCACTTCTTTGTTTTTTCATTATTTTAGCAACCTCCTTGGAAGTTAAAAAATAGCCACCAAGATGCATCCCCACATTTTCACAAAAATCATCATAAGTTACATCTTCCATTTTTCTACCATAATTTTTATTTTTTGGATAAGCACTATTTACCAAGACATCGATTTTGCCAAATTTTTGAACAATTTTTTGAAAAGATTCTGAAACTGATTTTTCATTTGTTATGTCACATTTTAAAAACAATACTTTTTTAGCAAAAGTTTCCTCAGTCATATCCAAAACTGCAACATTCGCACCATTTTCAATAGCTGCATTTACAAAAGCCCCCCCAATAAGACCTGCTCCCCCTGTTATAACAACTACTTTATTTTTTAATCTTAATTTTGGTTTCATTTTTTTTAGTAAAAAATTCTATTGCTTTCTTTAAAGCATTAACTTGTTTTTTCATATCTTTTTCTATGCCCTGATTAGTCGTAAACTGCATAAGCTGTGGTTGTATTTTTTCAGTATTAGGACATTTTATATTATTAGCAAAACCAATTAATTCTTTATCTTTTAAATTAAACCCTGGGAAATATTTTCCGCTACGATTAAGCATCTTAATAACTGGCTCCTTGTAAAGAGGCACCCAAGAAGCATAAATGCCATCCCCGCCAAATTCCATAAACTTTTTCCTGAAATCATACCAACTCACACCCAGCTTTTCTTCTCCTTCATATCTTATAGCTAAGGTCCAATAAGAATTATTATATCCTTTTGGTACTTTTTGTGGGATCAACCAATCGCACTTAGTCTCTTTTATTGCTTTAAGATATTTTTGTGCTATCTCCCGTCTTTTGCTTACAAGATAATCAATTTTTTCAAGTTGAGCTAACCCAACAGCTGCTGCAACCTCTGGCAATCTATGATTCCAACCCAAAGAATCATGGCGTTCATACTTGGGATCCTGAAATGAATCTTTTCCTTTTCTAACCTGCCCATTAACAGCTTTTACATTTTTATACCCAAGACAACCAAACTTTCTCATTCTTTCAGCAAATTTTTCATTGTTTGTAATCAAAATACCACCATCACCAGTTGAAAGATGTTTCGAATTTTCAAAACTAAAACTTCCAACATCTCCGATTGTGCCGCCTATTCTACCTTTTTCATCAGTACCCAAATAACACTGCGCGCAATCCTCCAGCACATAAAGATTGTATTTTTTTGCAATCTTCATAATTGCATCCATATCACAAACCTGCCCGTAAAGATGTACTGGCATTATTGCTTTTGTTTTTTTTGTAATTTTTCTTTCAACATCTTTTGGGTCCATTAAAAAAGTATCGGGGTCAACATCAGCAAACACCGGCTTAGCTCTGTTATATAAAACAGCAAAAGCACATGAAACAACGGTAATTGATGGGACAATTACTTCATCTCCAGGACCAACACCAAAAGCAGTAAGTGCTTGATTCAATGTTGTGGTGCCCGAAGTAGATGTTATTGCATATTTAACTCCAAAACGTTTGGTAAACTCTGATTCTAGACGTTGGTTCATGTTGCCACTAGTTGAACTACCGAAACCAGAATCCAAAACCTCTTTTACATATCTCAATTCGTTACCTCGAAACCTCCAACTGCGACTACTTTTTTTAAATTTTATTTTATTTTTTTTCATTTTTTTTGTGTCTCATTATGGCGCGAACAACTTTTAAATCATAAATGTCATCCACTTCATAATTTTGCCACCTTTCAATAAAATAAGGCATTATCCTTTTGGGATAAAAAGTTCTTTCTTTTTGTAAGGTTTTAGTCTTACAAAGGTAAACTACGCCATATGGGAAATATGTCCTAGGCAAATCTTGCCTTCTCATAGTTAATCTTGAAATATTAATAAGAGATTTAATAAATCCCTTTTCGATTTTTTTAGCATAAAATGGACTTTCTAAATTAATCTCACCAACACTAACAACGGCATCGGTTTTATTCCAGTTATTAATCAATATTTTTATCGCATTATCTATGTCTTGTGTTTTTCGTAACGGTGAAGTGGGCTCTAGCAAGGCTACTGCGTCATATTTTTCTTCGTCCTTACTTAACTGATCCAGTGTATATAGAACAGCGTCGATTGTTGGCGATTTATCAGTTGCTAATTCTTGTGGTCTTAAAAATGGAACATCTGCTCCATATTTATTCGCAACCCTAACAATCTTTTTATGATCAGTTGACACTATTATTCTTGTAATTAGCTTTGATTTTTGAGCAGAGTTAATTGAATGAGCAATAAGGGGCAACCCTCCGATATTAATAATATTTTTACCAGGAAGACCTTTTGAGCCACCTCGAGCTGGAATAAACGCCAATATCTTTTTAGTTTTATTTTTAATTATTGTTTTAATCATTGATAAAATTGACTAATTCATTATATAATCACAAAAATAGCTATTTTACAACAAAATAAGGAGTCTAAATATGACCAATACTACTTCATATCTGGGTCTTTGCTACCATTATATAAGATCTCGGCAATCACAAAAAGATTTTCCTAGAATTCTAGGAAGCAGCCAAGAAGAATTCATTAAACACGTAGAAGCGTTAAAAAAACAATTCAGGATAATCGATCCAAAAGAATTGATAGATTTACATTATGGAAAACACACTCTACAAGACGCAAGACCTGGTATTCTAGTTACATTTGATGATGGCCTGTCAGATCACTATCTTGCAGCACAAATTTTAAATTCTTTAGGAATAAATGCATTATTTTTTGTGCCGACATGCGTGTTTTCAGAAAACCTTCCAGCAAATCCAATAATTATTCACTACGGTATTGCCATTTTTGGAGTAAAATATTTCCTTGAAGTTTACAATCATATAGTTAGTAATGAAAATTTAAGCGAACACCAAATATTATACAACAACCGATTAGATCCTTGGGAAATAATAAAAAGATTAAATCAAAGTTTAAATATGAATTACATCACGTTGCATCTAGAAAAATACTCTTGGAAATATACGACTTACTATTACTCAAGAATGCACACGACATAATGAATGTAATGCACTTAAACCATGGCCAACTAAAAGCAATGATAAAAATGGGTCACAGTATAGGCGTTCACACCCACACACATGTTTCTGTTGCAGCGTCTAAATTAAATCACACAGAAGCTTACAAAGAATTAGTATGGCCCAAAATATATCTAGAAGACCAATTTAGCTGTAATGTATTTGCATTTAGCTATCCTTTTGGAGAAAGACAGGACTGTCTTAACACAAGCCAATTCTTAGAAAAAACCGGTGATTATAAATTGGCTTTTACGATTGAGGAAATTGTAAACAACAAAGAAACTCCCCCGCTTGAACTTGGTAGATATATGCCAACAAGCCATGATACAGATAAAAGTTTGCTACAAAAACTAAATCAAATCTTGGGAGGTGCATAAATGCGCCTAGCAATTCTTACCAACAGTTCAATACGCCACAAGTATTTAGCAAATGAATTATATAAAAGCATACTAAGTTTTGATCCTGGTAGCAGCGTTGTTGTGACCTCAGAATTAGCTCCTGACAGCAATAAACCTCGGGTTGAATTATCGCCATTAATCGAAGATCACTTTAAACTAAGGTATGCAACAGAAGCAGAAATGTTTGATTATAATGACTTTTTTTTAGCACCCGTTCTCCCCCTCCCTTATCGTGAACTTAATTCAGAATATGTTTGTGAAGTTTTGGAAAAGTTTAACCCTGAAGTTGTTGTAGTGTTTGGTTCATCAATAATTAAAAAGCCACTTCTTTCTCTTTTGCCAGCTGGTAAAACATTTAATTTGCACCTGGGATTATCTCCGTATTATCGGGGAAGCGGAACAAATTTTTGGCCTTTTGTTAACAAAGAGCTTGAATATGTAGGATCAACAATAATCTATTTAGATGCAGGCGTAGACACAGGTGACATCCTGTGCCACGTAACACCTGAAATAGAAATTGGAGACAACGTACATACAGTTGGTTGTAAAGTTATCAAATCAAGCGTAAACACCCTAAAGGAAATAATAAAAACCACCATGTTAGGCAAAACCCTACCACGCACAAAACAGTGGACACCAACAAGCCCTAGGTATTATAAAAGCAAAGATTTTAATGAACTTGCCCTAAAACAATATTATAGAAACCTCAAAGAAGGCTTAATAACAAATTACCTAAAGAACAATCCAAAACCAAAGAAAATTATAAATTTTGATTTAAATTTATAATTCCTGCTCGCAATTAGCGGGCTTTTTTCTTTCTTTGCTTCAAAATTTTTCTAAATTCCAAAAGCTCTTCTTTGTAATTGATATCCATGCTGGCATGAGCTGGCATAATATATGGGATCGTTTCCTGTGTAAACATGCTTTTCCTTTTTATAAATTCTTTTGTGCTAATTATGTAAATTGATCCATCGGGCCAAAATACATCAGGCAACTCATGTCTATTAGCAAAAGGAAATTTATCATCAACGGCTCCCTTTAAAAAACCTCTTTCATTAACCAAGAAAATTTTAAGATAATTAGAGCTCATTTTTCTAACGCTTATTAAAGACTTGGCGTTACTTTTTAAAAATGATGCGATTGATTTATCTATATCTATACGCCTCCTCAAGGGAGATGTTGGCTGCAACAGAATAATTAAATCTGGATTATAATTTTCATTTTCTTTTAAATAATCTAATGCGTGCATTATAGCATGCTCAAACCTAGAGTTATCTCTTGCTAAATGTTCTGGTCTTTTTATAACCTGAGCTCCATATTTTTTTGATATATTTAAAATTTTATCATCGTCAGACGAAACAACAACTTTGTCTATATAAGAAGACTCGAGTGCCGGCCTAATTGAATACGCAATCAAGGGCATACCTCCAGCCATTGCAATATTTTTACCAGGAAGACCTTTTGAGCCACCCCTAGCTCCTATAAATGCTAAAATTTTATATTTTTTACTCATATATTTTCTAATTTCAAATCTTTAAATTGTTTTTGGATTGTTTTATTCCACACACTTCGAGTTTTTAGTATTTTTAAAAATTTTTTATGGCTATCACCCTTGCCAAACATCTTTACTGATTTAAACCTTATCTTTTTTGAAGAAAACTTATTTATACAACCCAAGATTTCACTCTCTTTATAATTACAATTAAACACACCCTTTGTTGCCTTTATCCTATTATTTTGCCTACTTCCTATGTTTATAGCAGGCACACCACAATAAGGCGCTTCTCTAACCCCGGCACTTGAATTACCAATAATAAAGTTTGCATTTTTCATCAAGGTCAAAAAATATTCAAACCTTATTGACTGAAATATTTTAAATCTAGAGTTACCCATTAAATTTGTATTATATTCATTACTTATCATATCAGTTCCTGGATCATTATTTGGATATATTACGATATAATTCATATCTGAATTAAGCAATGTATTAACAAGGGTTTTTATGTATTTTTTAGTTAAATCAATTTCTGAAGTAACTGAATGATAAATCAAAATTGCGTATTTATTAAATTTGATTCCATACCTTTTTTTAACAATTTCTAGAGAAGGCAATTTTTTAGAATTCAAAACGTCTATATCGGGAGATCCTATAACATGAATACTGCTGGAATCTTCACCCATCTGCAAAAGTCGCGTCTTAGCCTCTTGATTTGCCACAAAATGTATATGTGACATTTTGCTTATAGCGTGCCTAATATGTTCATCAATTGTACCGGATACTTCCCCTCCCTCTATGTGAGCAACAAGAATATTATTTAAAGACCCCGCCAAAGCACCTGCCAAAGCCTCCACTCTATCGCCATGAACAACAACCATGTCAGGTTTAAATTCTTTAAAATAATTACCAAGCCCAGATATAGTATTAGCTAAAATACTTTCCATGGATGTATTTTCTGTATGATTAATATATTTATAAATATTAGGGAAGCCATGTTTTTCAATTTCATGAACTGTATGCCCGTAACTAGCAAGCATGTGCATACCCGTAGCAAAAATATGAACATCGAATATCTTGGAATCAAAAAGGGCCTTGATTAAGGTTTTAATTTTACCGAAATCAGCCCTTGTCCCGGTTATAAAAACAATCCTTTTTTTATTTATATTTTTGTTATATGTAGCCATTTTAACTGTTGGTTATTGGCAATATTACACTTAGCTTTTTTACCCAAAAGTTTTTCAAAATTTACAGCTTTTATCTCGCCTGTACCTGGCCTTTTAACCCAAATATTATTCATCGTTAATTTTTCGCCTTTCTTTATATCTCTAATAGCAACAACGCAGGCATATGCAAAATCAATCGTTGGTTTCTCTTCTTTGAGAACTGACTTAGTGCCACCCCTGGCCTCATATACAGCTCGGGTTCCCACTATTAACTCAGAAAGCTCTTTGGGATCAATTGATATAGAAACATCTGGTCCTGGCCATTTTTTATTTGAAGTAAAATGCTTTTCTATTATTGATGCCCCAAGAGCAATAGCGGCAAAAGATGTGTAATTACCAAGAGAATGATCACTTAACCCAACAACTGCTCTTGGAAATGCTTTTTTAATCTGCTCAATTGCACCGAGATGGACCTTATTATAAGGAGTGGGATACATTGAGGTACAATGCAAAATTGCATGAGGAACCTTAGCTTGTTCTAAAATCTTAACAGCTGGTTTAAGTGAAGCAATATTATTCATGCCAGAGCTTAGAATAACTGGTTTACCGAATGAAGCGATATGCTTAACAAGAGGATAATTATTGCATTCACCAGAACCTATCTTAAATGCCTTGACCTTCATACGATTAAGACGATCTGCTGCTGCTCTTGAAAATGGGGTTGAAAGATAAATCATGCCTAAACTTTCAACATATTTTTTAATCTCTCTATCTTCCTTTTCACTCAAAGCACATCGAGACATTATATTCCAAATTGACTCTTTGGCATTTCCGGGAATTACCTTTTTGGCCTCTGGGATCATTTCATCATCAATTACATGGGCCTGAAACTTAACGCACTCGGCACCACTTTTGTAAGCATCGAAAACCATTTTCTTGGCCTTTTTAACACTACCCTCGTGGTTTATACCAATTTCAGCAATAACAAGTGGAGGATGATTTGGCCCTATTTCTCTTTTTCCTATTTTGAAATTAATATCATTCATATTTTTATAAAACAATTAATGCACATAAACTTGATCATAAATATCATTAATTGGCTTTAAATATCTGTCGAAATTTGAAACTCTTACTGGGTCTTCATAAAAAATCACCCTGTTAAGACCCAGCAATGGCTCTATAATTTTTGAATTAAAAGTAACTCCCTTACGAGTAAAATATTTTTTAAAAAATGAATCTTCTTTAGGACCATAGTTAAATTCCAAAACTTCTTTTTTTATAAACGCAATTTTAAAATTGTTTTTAAAATAAGACAAAAAACAATTCTCTGTAAAGGAAGTAAAGTTAAAACCTATTATAATATCTCCTGGTTTTATTGGTGCCTTTTTGATATTAAGAGCTGTTCTTATCCTACCGTAAATTCTCGCGGGCTTAAGAGAATAAAACCACCTTGGATATTCAAGCAAACAATCGAAATAATCACCAACCTCTTTAATGTCCATTACATCCCATCTGTGGTGCTTTTCTATAATTAACCCCACTTTATGTTGTAGTGATATTTTTTTTATTGCTCTAGCTAAAACTATTATATTAGGCAAAAGACCTGGATCACCAACAATAAACCAAGCAGTGCCAGCATATTTTGATAAAACATCTAAAAATTTTTCGGAAAAAACGGAATCCAATTGATTTGATATATGTGCCCTACTTGCTTTTACCTCATTTTTTAAATCGGAAATGAAAAATTCTTTAGGCATTCCTTCAAAATAACGCCACAATCCTTTTCTCTTTTCAATAGTATAAGCAGATTCAATAACCGGTAAAAAAATATGAGCATCTATACCCATTTTATGAGCAGTCATGGATGCGCTTGATGCAGTAGAAAAAATATGTTTTATCCTGTCGTAATTTTTCATAATAACAAACTCGGCGACAGTTTTCTCTTTTAAAACATTGAAACCTCTAAGATCTAGAAGCGATGCCTCATCTGTTTCATGAGGATGAGCCTTGTACACTAATTTATAACCTGGATATTGCTTTCTTATATAATCAAGGCAAAGATTTGTTTTTTTAATAATTTCTTCCTCACCTGAATAAATACTGGGTAAATTTTTAAAAGTAACACCCCAAAACATTACCAAATCTTTGGATTGTTGTTTTTTTTGTAAATCATCCCCGAACTGTTGCAATAAATAATAAGGGATTGATATATTGAAAATATTTTTTTTGTCTGTATTAACCCCTGGTGGCAAATTTATTTTCATAAAACTATACCTCCTTTATCTTTTTAAATACTATCCTCATATGGTTACTCAATTTTTGATTATCAATTATTGCTTGCATTACAGGTATAAATTCTTTCATCTTTGCAGGATAATTAAACTTATCATCATATTGTTTCATAAATAGATAATCCATTAAATCCAGCCCATAATAATCAATTGAAGCAACTTCAAACCCTGTTTTTTTAGCTAAATAATCTAAAGATCTATTATCATAAAAACAAAGATGTAAAAAAGGTCTTAGCAAATTCTGCCTCTCACCCATTAGCATAAACGCCACGGAATGTATGTTCGGAGTATATGCTAAAACATAACCCCTTTTATCTAGCTTGGCATTTAATGTTTTGAAAAAAGAAACTGGATTTTCTAAATGTTCTATGACATCAAATAAGGTAATCGCATTGTAATAATTTTCTGGCTCTTCTGAAAGATCATTACTGTCAGCATTTAAACCCATTTCTTTGCACATGCCCACCAAAAAATCAGAAACTTCCAACCCTTTATTTATAATCTTTTTATCTTTTAGATGACTAATAAAATAACCTGGGCCACAACCCACATCTAAAACCTTAGCATCAGTCTTTGAAAGACCAGTTTTTTCCAATAAATAGTTCAACCTTTCTGTTGCATAATTTTTCTTCCTGTAATCATAGGTTGCATAAACCTGTTTTTTTATATTGTCGTTTGCTTTCTCGTCATCATTAAGCTCTGCCATGTCTATTTTTGAAAAATCAATACTTGGACAAACAGCTCCGCATTTTTTACATTCCAAAAGTTCATATGTTTTTTTATAGATAAGGAATTTATCTCCTTTTGTGTTGCCACAAAGAAAACATTTAAATTGGCTCGGCGTTAAAATTGCCTTTTTAAATTTATTAAAAACATGTGTATCATAATCCACAGTTTTTTTATAAAAATTTTTAGACCTAAGTTTTATGGGGTCTAAATTAAATATTTTGTAATTTTTTAATATATTTCTCATGTTTTATGTTATTTTTTTAACTAATTAAAATTTGATTAAAAATTTTCTTATTTTCAAAACCCATCTAAGATTAAATTAAATTTATTTTATATAAATATACACTTAAAAACATCATGAAAATACTAATTTCTTATATTATAAAGTTTATAAAAATGAGAATCTTTATCTGATAAAAGCTTATCAGGAGTTCCCTGTTCAACTATTTTACCTTTTTCCAAAACTATAAGCTTGTCTGAATTTTTAACAGTTGACAGTCGGTGAGCAATAGCAAGAACAGTAACTCTCCCCTTAAGATTTTCTATGGCTTTTTGAATAGCTATTTCCGATTTAGCATCTAGAGAACTAGTTGCCTCATCTAATATCAAAATTTCTGGCTGCCTTGCTAAGGTTCTTGCCAAAGCAATTCTTTGTCTTTGACCACCCGAAAGTTTTAAACCTCTTTCACCAATATTTGTATCATATCCCTCTGGAAGCTTTTTTATAAAATCGTGAATATTTGATAATTTAGCTGCATGTTCAACATCTTGATTTGTTATTGTTGAATCATAAAATTTTATATTATTTTTTATAGTATCATTCATCATAAAAACATCTTGTGGCACATAACCAATTTTTCTTCTCCAACTTTTAATATTAAATTCTGAGATATTTTTCCCATCTACCAAAATTTCTCCGGATGAAGGATAGAACAATCTTAAAATTAAATCTGCTATGGTGGTTTTACCAGCACCAGACACACCAACCAAGCCTACCATTTCTCCCTTTTTTATTTCAAAATTAACATTTGATATAACCTTTGTAGAATCTTCGTAAGCAAAAGAAATATCTTTTAGTTCTATCTTGTCTTTAAATTCAAAATTAACAGATCCTGAGTATTCTTCTTTGTTTGATGTAGCCAAGGACCTAAAATCAATAACGGTTTGAACATAAGGAGACATCTCGCTTATTCTATGAATGCTACCCTGAGCTGCCTGAATGAAAGAAAACATTTTTTGAATCAAATACACAACAGCACCAAATGATATAACACTAAAGCTTGGAGAATTTAAATAAAAACCAAACAATATAGCCACAAAAACAAAACCCACCGGCTCAAATATGGAACCGACGGAATGCACATAAATAGAAACTTGCACCCTAGCCTTTTTTAAATTTTCAAAATAACCCAAGCTTTTATTAGTTACTCTATCTTCTGCAGAAGATGTTTTAACTATTTTAGATCCCAAAATACTCTCGCTTACATGATGCGTTACTAATTTTTCGGTATCGGCAAGTTCTTTTGACTTAGATCTTGTCTTGTAAAAAATTGGCTTAAACACAAACAGCAAAAATAAACCAAACACCATCGTAACAATGGTAATAACGGCAGATATATTAAACGCAACAATTGCGTACATGAAAAAACTAGTTGTAAATATAATCAACGTACTTAAATGCACAAACATTCTGGAACTAATCGTAACATCATTCATTAAAACTCGCTCAACATATCCAAGACGTTGATTAATTAAATAAGGCCACCTTGAATGCATAACCTTATTGAAAAGATCAGCCCTTACCTCCTCTTCATATTCTGCCGCTGTTTTATCATTTATATATTTATACAAAAAATTAATTACCCCTTTAATTATAAACATTACTGTTATAAAAAAGACTACAGACATCAAACTGAATGGAATATGCAAAAATTCAAAAACACTTTTTAGTAATTCTGTGATCGCATTACCTTCCTCTACCAAATCCCCTGCGACAATTGAAAAAAGAGGTATTATAGCTCCAACACCAAAACCACCCGACAAACCGGACAAAACCCCCAAAACAAAAATAAGCAATAATCTTTTTCTATACCTCCTAAACCCCCTAAAAGCCAGTCTTATTATTCGTTTTATTTTTTTGCTATTAATTAAAAACATATGAAATTTATTAAATTAGATAATTACCAATCTTTAATATTATTTTTAATATTTTTTTTAAAATCTTGATAACTTGCTACTGCCTTTCTCTCAACAGAAGGAGACAAAACACGCAAAAGTTCTTTACCCATTATTCGATATTGTCCACCAACCTTATTTGCCCTAATTATTCCAGTTTTTAATAATCTTTTTATGGTACTCTCGCTTATCTTAAGCAACCCCCTAGCTTCGGAGGTTGTATATACTTCATTATGATTAATTTCTTTGTTAGAATTCTCGATCATATACATATTAAAACGTATCAAAAAGGGTCAAAAAGTTCAATATTGACACTGTATTTAAAAAGCGGCCTTGTACCGCTTTTTTACTCTACCATCGCCTCTTCTGATTTTTTACAATCATATATTATAGCTGGGATGTGGCCTGAGTATTTTTGGTAGATTATTTTGCAGGAATCAAAATATTTTGTGTACATACTATCTTCTTCTATTTTTGGAATGTTTATAACAAGATAATGGCCGTGAAAACTATTTAGTAAATCTGCATGTACTTTTTCATTTTTTGGTATAGCATAAATTCTTTTTTCATATTTACCAATATTAGTTAGCTCTGTCCCGCCAATATCACGGTAAGTTATTATGCTTTTAATTTCATCATTATCTTCTATATATCTCACGGCATTATTTAAAAGTGCATAAGAATCACCGTTAAATTTACCGAATAAATACTCTTCAACAAAAATAAAATTGTACAGAGCACCCACCACTAATACTGCAATTAAAACGCCCTGCCTCAACTTTCTTTTTGCAAAATACAATACAACTAGCGTTGCTGTTAAAATCCATACAACTCCAATAAATAACCACGAAACATAAAAACCAAGAGGACCAGAACCACCCGTAAAAGGAAACAAGAAGTTCCAATCAAAACTTAAAATTCTGCCAAACCATTCCTCTTTTGGATACTGTGGAGGTGCAACATGGGGCAAGAAATTTATAAACAACAAAACAGCTCCGGCATATAAAGCCCAAAAAACACTTAATTTATTTTTTAACACCTGCCTTATACCTCCTGCCCCTTTTAAAAAATCTGAAATAGCAACACCTGATATCACAGAAAGAGGTACGACAATCAAAGCCAGGTATTTATCCAGTGCTGCACGGGAAAAATCAAATAAAACCACATAAAAAAGAAAACTTAAAATAAAAAATATTATAAAAATCCTTATTTCAGCCAATCGTTTTCTGGTGATAAAAAACGGAATTGCAATAAGCAATGGAGATGCATAAAAAATAGCTTTTGAAACTTGTATTAATATCTGTAGATAGCTTCTCCCTGAAATATTTGAAAAATCACGAGCATAATTAATTGCCTTCAATACGCCACCGTCTTGTAAGATTGATTCGGCCCTAAAAAATAAAAATCCCCCAACAGCCAAAATACCCAAAACCAAAAAAGTAGTACCTCTAATAAGCTTCTTTGAAAACAGGTGCCTTTTCTCAAATATGAAGTCCGTAATTATTGCACCAATTAATATAATAAAGCTTAGCTTAGTAAAAAATCCTAAGGCTAATGAAACTAAAAGCGCTATCCCCCATTTATAACTATCCACCTCTCTAAATTTAAAATAATAAACTAAGGACAACAAAAAGGAAAATGGTAAAACAGCCCCATCCAAATCAACAGTATGAGAAGCTAAAACACTATAGAAAGATATTGAAAAAAATAAAGATGACCATAATGCTGCCTTTATGCCAAACCAGCGTTTTACAAGATAATAAAGTAAAAATAAATTAGCGATACTAAAAATAAACGGAGTAAATCTAAAATTATCATTGCCAAAAACTGTTGCCGTTAAGCTCCACAAAAACTCCCCAATGGGCGGATGAGGTGTATCAATCATCTCCCCGCTGCCAAACGGGCCAACCCCGGCATATTTACGTTCATCCTGAAAGTAAGAAAAATCCAATCCCCAAACGCGAATTAAAATAAAAATTGCCAAAATTATGGCAAGAATAATAATTTCTTTCTTTCTATTCATTATTTAACATCTCTTTATGCATTACACACATCCTTAAATTCTCAAGTTTTTCAGTATGTATTTTGTGTGGTGTAATACTTTATAATTTATATTTTAGAATTTAAAACTTCCAAAAAATTCATAAAATTTCTGGGCAATCACACTGTTTGAGTAATGATTAATAACATAATTGCGCCCAGCTTCGCCAAAACGTTTTTTTAATTCTTTATCCTTAGCCAATCTTAACATAGCCTCAGCCAGTTGGGCTTGGTTATTCTCCTCAACTAAAATACCGGTTATCTCATCTACTACCACATCTTCTATCGAACCTGATTTTGTAGCAATAACAGGCAATTCGCAAAGCGACGCTTCTGCCATGGAATAACCAAACTGTTCAGCCCATCCCTTATTACTAATACTAGGGTATAAAAATATATCAGATGATGCCAAGAGTTCCGGAAGTTCTTCATGACTAAGCCAAGGAATTCTTATAACATATTTTTTAATTTTTAAGTCACCAATCAATTCATCAATCTCTTTTTCATATTCTCCTGATCCTGCAATAATAAAACAAGTGTCGGGTAAATTCTTTTTTATTTCAGCAAAGGATTTAAGGGCTACATGTACTCCCTTTCTATATCCTATGGCACCAGCAAAAGCAAATACTATTTTATTTTCTAATTTATGTTTTTTTATAAAACCAGATGCATTACTTGGTTTAAATTTAAATTCATCTAGTCCGGCAATAGGAATAACATCAAGTGGCTTATCAGTGAGGCCCAAAAATATTTCCTTACATTTTTTGTTGCCACAAACCACTCCGTCAACGAACTTTATATTAAGCTTTAAAATTAATTTCAAAACAAAACCTTTTGGACCCTTAAATTTTTCATCAAAAGGAATATTTTCCCAACTGAATACGACGTGCTTTAGTCCAAATATTTTTGCCCAAATTCCATTCCAAAGCGTTGAAAGCAAAACTGGTTCTAAAGCACTATAAAGCATTTTTACATCTTTTGTTTTTGCCAGCGCCAAATGAAAAGGCAAAAACGGCATCCAGCCCTTAAGAGTTCCCCCGATAAGCGGATAATTTGAATGATAAAAAAGAGTAGTTGTTTTGCGTATCTTTAAATAATTGTTTTTGGGCGGTCTGTATTCTACTTTACCCCCTTTTGCCTTCCATAGTCTTGGCAACAAAAAAACCAAATCCTCAGGCTTGGGATATTTTTCAAACGTCTTTATATATGACTCTTTGATATACGGATAACCCGTAACTAATATCTTCATTCATACCCCCACTCCTTTATCTATACACATCCTTAAATTCTCAAGTTTTTAAGGATGTAATTTGATTTTGTGGGTTTATAAATTAAAAAATGGATTTTTACTTTATTATTGTTCCAATTGAAATGCTTTTAAAAACTTAACAAACCTTTTACCATACGGGGAGAGGGTGTGTTCAACAAAATGATCGCGATATTTTTTATTAAGTAACCCTGCCGTAAAAAGTCGTCTAGTGTGCTCACCAATTGTTTTCTCATTTGCTTTTAGTGTTTTGGCTATTTTTTCTAAAGTTATTTTTGGACTATCTGCTACGAGCAGAAGAATCTCTATACGATAATGGTTGGCTATTCCTTTTAGGTGCCTCTCCATTTGTTTTGCTGTTTTGGTTTTATTCATAATGTTTCTAGTATACACAGCATACTTAAATTCTTAAGTTTTTAAGGATATATTTTTGTTGGTGTTTTCATTTTATAATCTTTGTTATTTTATCTATTAATTTGTCTACGGAATGATTATCTGTTACATATTGCCTTAATTCGTTACCGTAATCTCTGTCTTTAACTTCCATAATTTTTTTAGCTAAATAATCAGGGTTATCTTCTCTAAGTATCAATTCCTCAGGCAAAAATTCACGAGCAGAATCATTGGAGCTTAACACGATACACCCAGAAGCCATTGCCTCCAAAATAGTTTTATCTAAACTCCCTGTCTGGCTTAAATTTATATAAATACGATGAGAGCTGTAATATTCGGGCAAATCTTTATTGGCTATTTTGCCAATAAATTTAACACTACTCTCTAAACCAAAATCTTCAACCTTTTCTTTAAGTTCTCGCTCATATTCTTTCTCTTCTTCATAAACCGGTGCGCCAATAATATCAAGCTCAAAATCTATACCTTTGTCTCTAATAATTTTCATAGCCTCAACAAGATTGTTGTAATTTTTAATCCTAGAAATCCTCCCCACGCTTAGTATTTTTAATTTAGAATTTTGGGTTTTGAAGTTTGGATTTGGTACAAAAAGCGATGTGTCTATACCTTGCCCCACGATATTAAGCTTTGGGGTCTTTAAACGAAAACCTTGAGGCGTTGATGCAAAAATCCCATCAACAAATTTTTCAGCAACCCGATGTTTCCATGTTATGGTTTTATGTGCATACCAAAGATAAACATCCTTGCCAAGAAAACTCCACAACCACGCCCCCACCACGACATAAATAGCACTCATGTGAACAAAGACCGATTGATACTCCTTCCTGCACTCCCATGACATTTTATAAAGATTCAACAGCCACAAAATTTTAGGCAAACCCCTATCTTTGCCTAAGCTATAAACTTTAACATTGTCCGGTAAATTAAAATTGCCTTTTTCAAGACATAAAATATTTATCTTTTCGTATTTTTTAGCAAATTCTTTTATCCAGCTAATAAAAAACCCCAGTAACTGGTCATCGTCGTCTATACTTTTTGTAATTATTAGTAAGCCCCTCATTTAAATCTTTTATTAGGTTAATAACTCGTACGTTTGCCCAAGTTCGAGACAAAATGGTTGAGGAATGATGAGGCGTACTGTAGCTACGTCGAATTATTCCGAAACCATTTTAACAAAGAAATTGGGTAAACCTTCTTAGGCTTGAGCAGGATAAGCCCGTTTGGTTAGGGCTTCCTGCGAAAGCGTGCGAGTTATAAAGAATTTAAAATTTCCATATGACCAGCAACCACCTTATCCCATGTTTGCTCTATCATAATAGTATTAAGTTCACTTTTTGCATTTTTATAAAAGTCATCCTTAAGAAAGTTTCTCATTGTTTCTTCAAGTTCCTCTTCATTCTTTGCTGAAAACTGCCAACTATTGGGCAATTTTATGGTAAGGCCATTTTCACGGCTTAATATTGCCGGCACACCAAATGACAAGCATTCTAAAATAAAATTGGGGTTAAATTCAGTAAGCGCCGGTCCTATGCAAACAGAGGAGTTTTTTATGTGATCAAATAAATCTTCTTGTGGCATTGAGGGCAGAATCGTTATTTTATCCCGGGAGCTAAGGCCTCTGATAATATTTCTTAACTTTTCTTCATCAGGCCCCTTCCCAATTAATTTTAATCTTGCCCTGCCATCATCTTTACTTATTTTATCAAAAACCTTAAGTACTAATTCTAGGTTCTTATATGAAACAAATCTACCTGCAAAAAGAAAAGTAAATTCATCATCAGTATTATTTTCTAAAAATTCTCTTCTAAAAACTGGGTTATAAATTATCTTAATTCTTTCCGCTGAAACCCCATAATATTTTTCATAAAATTTCTGCCAAAAATCAGAATAAAGAACAATTACGTCTGTATGATTAAGCATGTAACGAATAACCCTAAAAAGATTTGGATTATCCTTCATATAATATCCGTCTTTATAATACTCCAGTATTGATAAAAATCTTTTATTGTACTCAACAACCCTTTCCCAAATAGGATCGCCGCCAAATCTTGAAACAATTTTCTTTCCTAGTATTTTGGCGGATAAAAAAGCAGGGATACCTGAACTTGTTAGATTAAAATAATAAACAATGTCTGAGCCTAAAGTTTGCCTAAATACAGCAAAAAAATACTTTATCATTTTAATTGGCAATGGCTGGCTTCTTGGTATCCGAATTACCCTAAAATCAAAATCATCCTCTCCATCATAATCACTATAAGTCACCACAGAAACTCTCCAGCCATGTTTCACTAAGGCTTCTGAGATTTTTCTAACATGAATAGCCGGCCCACCAAGGTCAGGATAGAATATTCCCGTTGCTAGTACTACATTTTTCATAAGACTTGTTCGCAAAATAATGGAGCCCTTATTTTTTTGGGGCTTTCCATTATTTTGCCCTACGGGTTTGCTCAATTTCTTTGTTGGCCACTCCGGTGCTCCCTCAACGTACTTTTAGTACGACTCGGTTCGCTCCTCATGCCCACCTTGAAATTGAACAAACGCACTGCGTCTTTACTAACTAATAAATTTATTTTATTCTTTAATTGCTATGAAAAATAAAACAAAAATCGCGATAATCGGTATTGGACGTTGGGGTAAAAATCTTGCCCGTGAATTTGGAAAAAATGCTGACATTAAGGCCTTTTGCCATACAGAAAAAAACGAAAACATAGATTGGTTAAATAAAAATTTCCCCAAAATCCCTTCTAAGAATTACGATAGCATATTAAAAGACGAAGACATAGAGGCAGTTATTATTGCCACACCCATAAATACACACCATAAACTTGCAAAACAAGCTCTTTTGGCAGGCAAACATGTATTCGTTGAAAAGCCGATATCAGAAACTGTTAAGCAAGCGGAAGAACTTACACGGCTAGCCTCAAAAAAACAACTAATTTTATTTGTGGGCCATATTTTTTCATATCACCCCATTCTTGCAAAAGTAAAATCAATCACCAAGCGTGAAAAAATCAAAAAAGCCATATTTTCGTGGCATAAGCTAGGAACTTTTAAGGAAGACTTGGTGTTGAATCTTGGCTCACATGACATAGCAATAGCACTGGAACTTTTCAAAAAACCAACCAATATTAAAATAACTAAGAAAATAAAATCTGTAACAAGGTGCGACATTATTAATCTCGATCTAAAATTCAAGGGCAACACAACATGTTCAATATATTTAAACCGAATTTCAAATCAAAAAAACAAAACAGCAACATTTATTGCGGATAAAAATGTTTATCTATGGGAAAATAACAGCTTGTTTAAATTGAACAAAACAAAAAATGAGTTCTCGCTTATTTTTGAATCTAAAACAACACCTCTTGAAATTGAAGTTAAAGAATTTATTAATTGTATTCAAAATAAAAAAACACCATTAACTAATGGCGAATTCGGGACAGAAGTAGTTAAGGTTTTAGAAAAAATTAAGCATCAATAATTTTCTCTACCTCGTCGGCCGCCAAAATACAATTTGCTACCTTGCCCGAGAAAACGGAAATTACTTTGTCATTTATTTTTGTAACCAAGGTGGGGCGAGAATCAGTTTTTTCATTATGTGCCAAAACAGTACGTATCGTAAACATGGAGCCAACATGTTTCGCCTTTTTGAGTGCCGGTACAAATTCAGAACCCGACTCAATAAATTTTTTAAAATTAGTAACTGAAGGATTTTTAACCACCCCCTTATTAAGAAGGGGCTTTAATTTGGCACTAATTCTTGGATAATAGCCAAGATTTGACTGATGGATAGAGTGTTTTACATTGCCTAACACAAAATGATCTGATTTACCAAAATGATCCAGGCACATAAATGGCCCGTCTACCACAACTACGCTTTTTTTAAGCAATTCCTTGGGTAGCTTTGCTACTGGTTTTTCAGCAACCTTGAATTGATACTTCCGTCTTTTTTCCGGCCATTTTTTTAGCAGACTATTTGTGTCTGCATACGCGCAAATCACAACCTTGTCATAGTTTTTAAAATCCTTATCTTTAAATTCTGTATTTAATAAAAGTTTTATCTTGTGCTTTTTAATTTTTAAATAGCACAGTTTTTTAAGAGTAGATACATCAAATAATTGCTCTTTCACGCTAAAACATCCCTCAACATTTTTATGATTAACAAATTTGGGGCTAATTGGACGTGATTCGATATTTAATGCTTTGCAAAATCTTGAATGCTCCTCTGCTGTTGTTAAACTACCTTCCTTTGCCACAACATAATGATGTTTTATGCCGGGCACTACAACGCCTGGATATTCTTTTAAAAATAAAGGTAGGGCCCTCAGTGACTCCCTCCCAGTTTCCTTGCTCCTTGGATAGTGATACCCGCGATGTAATCTAAACTGATTTATACCAGAAGCTGCACTTAAAATGTCTCGGTTTTTCTCAAATAAAAAAATATCATGGCGTTTTTGGGCCAATCTTACAGCAACGGTTATTCCAAATATCCCACCTCCAATAACTGCTATTTTCATATTTAATACTCTACCAGAAAAAACTTTCTAAATTCAAGAAGTTATCCTCAGCCTCTTTGAAACTAAATCCTGTTTTATTAGCTAAGGCAAAATTACCTATTTTATAATTTGCATATGCGAAAAGAACCCTTGCCGACTCATCTGTCGGATTGTCGCCATAATATTTGGTTATAACATTTATAGCTTTTTGATAATTATGGGCTCTTATTTGGCTAATGACATACAAAATCTTGTTGCCTTCACCGCTGTAATTTAAGACGAGAGATTCAAGGATTCGGTTGGCCTGATGATATTTTCTCTGTTTAAAGTAAACCCTGCTTAAGCTTGTAAGAACATTCTGATTGTTGGGTCTTAATAAAAGTGCTTTTTCAAAATATTCTTCTGCCTTTTCAAAGTTACTTTCATTTGCCTCAATAGATCCAAGCCATGTTAAAGTCAGTAGAAAATATTCGTATTGGCTATTTGCTTCAAGTAAAAGCTCCCGGGCTTCACTTGTTTGGCCCTCTAATACTAAGGTCTTGGCCCAATTTGTTTTAGCAACTACACTGTCTGAAGATCTTTCGTACATAGCTTTATAAAGAGTAGTTTCATTTGCCCAAATTTTATTTTGATTTATGCAAAGCACAGAATAAACTGCCACCAAACCAATCAAAGCCCTTTTATATTTTTTTTTATCTGGCAAAAAAGCCAGTAAAATGATCAAACCGACTGAAGGTAAATACATTAACCTATCCCCCATAATGGTGCCCACGGGAAATAACAAATTAGATATTAAAAGATAAGGAAAAATGAAAAGAGAAATCCCCAAAACCCAAAAAATATTGTTTATTTTCTTAATAGCCCAAAATATCAACCCGAATAATACAATAATGCCGACTATGGATAAAAAATTAATCTCACTGACATTTTTTATTTGGTTAAAAGAATAATCAGGTGAAAGCCCAAAGGGTATAAGTATTTTCTGTAAATAAAGAGGTAAAATTTTAAATGCAGTTAACACCCTCTCTCCTGCAGACACGTAAGCTAAGGGGTTAAAAACAAATTCCGGCTGAACACCAAAGGCGTGCATGCCCAAAGCATTAATCCTCAACAAGAAATACCCCAGAATGGCTATTAAAAAATATGATGCGTGTGCGACCTTAGTATATAAAGACGTATATACGTCCGTGTATACGAAAATAATTATTAAAACAACAGGAAACAACGCCACGGCCGTTTCTTTACTTAACAATGCCAAAAAGAAACATCCGGCTGAAACTAAGGACCATTTAACTGTTGGCTTATCTAGTAAAATAAGCACCGAAAACAAGCTAAACAAAAAGGTTAAAAGTTCCGCTCTGCCAACGATAGAACTTACCGCCTCAACGTGAATAGGCAAAACCAAGAAAATAATAGACGAAATTAAAGAAAATTTTTGGCGTTTAGATATTTTCTGTATAAGCAAAAAAACTAAAAAGGAGTTTACTGTGTGGAGTAAAACATTGATGATATGAAAACTAAATGAACCGTTCCCAAACAACAAAAAATTCAGCGACAAACTGACTTGGGTTAGTGGTCTATAAAGTCCTGATTCTCCAAAATCCTCAAAATAAGGACCGTTAAAAAAACTTGCCAGATTGCCCCAATCCCCCATAAAAGAATGGGATAATATGAGGTGGTCATCATACACAAAATCTCCACCCAAAGAATTCCCGAAAACCACAAAACCGATGGCAATCAAAAGAAACACAATTTTCAATTCATAATTTCTGGTTTTCATTCAATTAAAGATTTTAGATTGTCTGCATAATTCTTTATTGCACTCCCTTTTTCAAACCGCCTTGATGTTTCAATGGCTTTCTTGCTTACATCATTTCTTAAGCTATCGCTTTCCAACAACTGTTTAACTTTTTCTGCTATATCATCTGGGCTCCAATCAACAATAAAGCCGTTGCTTCCATCCTCTATTATATCTTCAGTTATACCAACCCTTGTTGTTATAACAGGCAAACCGCAAGCCATTGCCTCAACAACAACTCTTGGCCCTCCCTCGTTTAATGACGGATTAACAAAGATCTTCGCACTATTATATGCCATTGCAACATCTTTTAATGTCGGCAGCCATCCTGCAAAATCAACTTTGATATTCTGGCTCACAGATCTTAATTTCAAATATTCTTTTTCTGGTCCCTCACCTATAATTAAACATCCGGCATTTGTATGATGTTTTTCTACAAGCAATTTAACTGCCCGCAACAATAGATCAACATTCTTGTTCTCTTCAAGGCGGCCTGCAAATATAACGTCATATTTCTTTTCAACATCAGGTATTGGCTTAAAAACATCTAAATCAATATACAAGGAAGGAATATATTTTATTTTTTCCTCCGGCACTCCTGCATGAATTAAAAAGTTCGGTACTTGCTTCTTATTTACAACCCTAACTGCTTTTACTTTTAATGCATCATGCTTTATAAATTGTTCTGTTGCCCATCTGTAAATTCTTTCCTTGGGTCCTGCTGCCTTGGGATAACCGGGCACATGATGAATTTCTAAAACATATGGAACTTTAATTTTGTTATGTAACAATCTTGCCCCTATGCCATTATAAAATGGTGCGTATTCATGCACCGTCATTAAATTAAAATTATGTTCTGCATAAAGTTCTTTTCCCTTTTTTAGTATCCATTCCAGTTGTCTCCACAAAGGCCAAGGAGAAGGATGAACAAAAACATTTCCAAACGGCTGGTAGCTGGTAGCTGGTAGCTGGTAGCTGACAACGCGAGGACAAACAATATCAATGCGATCCCAATATTTAGAAAATTCCTCCAAAGTATTATAAAAAGCCCCTCTCTTTCCAAGAGCTAATGATCTGTCCCCGCTTATCATTAATAATTTCATTTGGAATAATTTTTAATTTTACAATTTCTAATTAATTTTCAACTTTTTAGTTTTAAAAAATCTGATTTGATATATTGTTTTGAAAATTAAAAATTATAAATTAGAAATTACCTGAATGGTGTTTTCTATCATATTATCTTCTGTATACTTGCTTGCTGTCTCTCTGCCCCTTTCTATAAATTTTTCTTTTATTTCTTTATCACGCCAAACAACCTTTATTGCCTCGACTAAGTCAAATTCATTATTATATTTTACCATTAAACCATTATCTCCCTGCTTTATAACTTCTGGATTAGCACCCGACGTTGTGGTAACAATAGGAACATCGGCCTTCATTGCTTCAATCAATTCATTGGGGAAAACCTCATAAGCACTATTTAAAACAAAAATATCAGCTGCTGCCATATATAATGCCAATTCTTCATTTGTTTTATCACCGACAATAACCACCCTATTATCAAGGCGCATGTTTTTAATTATAGACCTAAGCATCTTCTCATCGGGGCCGTCGCCGACTATTACCAAACGGAAAAATTGGCTTATCTCAAACAGTCTGGGCATAAGCTTTACCAACATCTTAAATCCTTTCCAAGAATAAAGCTTCCCTACAGATAAAATAATATTCCCATGTACGCCGATTTTACTTCGCGCCTCTTCTTTTTTTATTTCAGCCTTTTTAAAATTAATGCCGTTATTAATTATGGCAATTTTTGTCTTTGATATGCCCCAACCAGAAACAATCTTCGCTAAATATTTTGAAGGCACAACAACAGTGTGGGCATTAGAGCAAGTCCAACTTTGAAGTTTATGTAAAATTTTAAGCCAGCCCTTTCTATCACTTTTTTGAAAATCATTTATCATCAACCTGGCCTTTTTTTTGTTCATTCCCATTTCCCAAACATAATCTCCGGCAACCCTAACAAGTAATTTCTTTTTAAATATTTTTGAAGCAATGGCTGAAACAACTCCGCTTCTAATGGTATCAAAAGAAAATATTATGTCCGCCTTGCGCGCTGATTTAAGAACGCTAAAAAAATTAATACCAGATAAGACAACAACATTAAAGCCGTTTTGCTTAAGAGCCATTGTTATAACATCAGCATAATTTTTTGGCTCATTACTAACACTTCTACAAATTAATATATTTTTTTTATTACTCATTTATAAAGCTAGTTAAAATCTCGCTGTACTTTTTTGCAATATTATCCCAATCATACCTTTCTTTAACCATACTAAATGCATTTCTAACTATTTTATCTCTTAATTCTTTGTTCTCCGTGAGTAGTTTTATTTTTTCAGCAACGCTTTCCTCATCATCAACTCCGCAAAATACCCCCGTTTCTGAATCTGTAATAAAATCAATTATACCACCCACCGGAGTGGCCACCACAGGTATTTCAGCTGCCATTGCTTCAAGAAACGAAATACCCATACCTTCAGAACGAGACGGACGGGCAAAAACATGAGATATTTTTAAATATTTAGGAAGTTCGTCATGATCAATACTTCCGGTAAAAATAACTCTGTCTGAAAGATTTAACTTCATAACCAAAACAGCAAGATCGCTTTTGTCTTCTCCATCCCCAACCAAAACCAGCTTATAATTGTCTGCCAAAAATGGCATTGATTTAATTAGCGTATCCAAAGCATTTTTGTGAGTAAGTCGCGATATGCTAATAATGATTCTATCACCTGGCTTTATTTCTAATTTGTCTTTAAGTTCTGATATCTCCCTATAAGGACATTCACGAGAAAATTTTTCTACATCAACACCGTTTGGTATTATTTTAATCTTTCTTTCATCAGCTCCATTTTCTAAAGCAACGCCCTTCAAAAAATTACTTATGGCTATAACGAAATCTGCTTCTTTTATTATTTTTTTAAAAATAAACATCTTAATCTTCCCCGCTTTGCTGAAATTTCTACCCTCTTGCAAATTAACCACGAACGGCACATAGGAATATTTTTTCTTAAATCGTAGAGCTAACATACCTCCATATGACGCCAACAAAGAAAAGACCAGACCATATTCATGTTCTTCATGTAATTTTTTTGCCAAAGAATACCCGCTTAAAACAAGTCTAATTTTATCTAGACATCCTCCGTTGCCAATACGATAAACATTTATATTCCCAACCTTTTCAAAATCAAGCAGTTTCTTATCCATTTTGGCAGTAATTAAATCAAACTCAAACCCATCACTAAGTCGATCGGTTAATTCTTTTAAGGCAAATTCTGCACCCCCAATATAAGGCAAATATGCAGTTGAAAAAATTAATATTCTTTTCTTATTAACACCTGTCATATAATAAAAATGCCACAAAACGACCTCTTAATCAATAAAAAAATGGCAACAAAATTGCCAAATCAAAAAACCTCAATAACATAACTTTATTTAAACCATTACGTGTTCTAAAATCTTGTTCTCAATCAACTCCTGAAGTTCATTCATCTTTTTTTCTGTGTCATCGCTTTCAACAAACTCTATCAAGTAACTATCACCTTCTTCATAAACATCCATGGGGTTGTTGCCTCCGGACACTTCCCTATACAATACCATTAAATCCTGTCTTTCAAATCCAGAGTTCTTTAAAACCCTTAGGCATGGACCTAAATACTCAGATGCTTTTTCTTTACGGCTATATTTATATTCTTTTTCCTCAACTTTATCTTTGGATTCTTCTTCTTTTATTTCTTGTGATTTATCGACATTGCCTTCTGAGCCGTACTTATCACTTTTAAGTGAAAATTTTTCTAAAAAACTCATATTAAATAAAATATATCAAAATTTTAATATAAATAAAAACCCCCACACCCATGCATGGGTGTGGAGACAAGCCCCGACTTGGCGAGGTTTAATTAGAAAGGATAACGACTGAGCTCGATGTGAATATACCACCGTTACCATATACAAGAGCTGAGTGTGGATTGGTTACCTGCCTCCCCTTTGCAACTCCCCTAATCTGCTCAACTGCTTCAATAATGCTAAACATTGCCGGTGCTTCCCACGGTGCTCCGAAAGATAGCAAGCCACCATGAGTATTTACTGGGAAATCATCAGGAGCTGACATCTCCGTATAATTATCATAAAACTCTTCAATCCATTGACCACCTAATCCTACAGGCACCAGCCCGGCATCTTCTAAAAATTTCAAGAAACAAATCGGGAAACAATCATAAATACCAAACCAATCAATATCCTCTACTCTTAATCGTGCATCACTAAGTGCGATTTTTGTTGCCCTGCCAACTGAAAACATGTCCTCGAATATCTCCCTTTGAGGATACGGGCATCCGACTCCTTCTCCGCACCCCCTAACATATACAGGATTATTTAAAGCTGAAAACTCTGAACTAACAATTACTGCTCCAGCTCCATCGGCCGGTCTAGCACATTCTAAAACATTCGTAACTGAGGCCACCTTCCTAGAAGAAAGAGCCTCGTCCAAAGTTAGAACTTTTCTATTTAAAGCATTTGGGTGACGTGAGGCCTGTATACTCATAAGAACTGCCACCATGGCCAACTGTTCTCTGGTTGTTCCATAAGAATCCATGTGCCATTGAGCAATTGAATTATAAAGGATTGGTATAACGGGTAATGATGGGTCATCTTTGGGGTATAAAGGATGGTTAATCTTACTGTTGGCTTTCAAAACCAGCTCCCTACCGCTAAGAGAACCAACTTTATCACCGGCAACTACCGCAACATTTTTAGCTCTACCTGACACCAAAAGATCGTTGGCAAGAATTAAGCCACTAACTGGCCCGGCTCCACCAACATCAACAGTGTAGCAACTTGAAAGTTGTCCCGATATTCCCAAAAAATAAGCCAATCTGTGAGCGGTCATAAAATTAGATTCAACCAAGGTCGAACAAACAATCAAAGCATCAATTTCTCTTATATCAGATTTAGCATTTAAAATGGCATTACAAAATGCATCAACCATTAAAGAAGTTACGGGTGTCTCCGGAAACTTACCTATCTTACTTAGACCCACACCGATAATCGCTGAGTTTTTTGTTTCTCTCAAGGTAGTTTCCTTTCCTCATTAAAATATTAAAGAACGCAAGATTATTTAAACATGATAATAATTATTTGTAAACAACAAAGATCCGACAAAAAAACAGCTCTTTGCAGAGAAGTTTTTTATTATATTTCTCTTGTAACAATCTCAGAATTCTTTAAATACAATCTCAGTTGTTTTGAAATATTTTTTAATGAATTCTACGGCATCGTCAGGCGAAAAACTTGTGCATGTATAAATTACAGAAGATAAAAACTTTTGTCTGGTCCAAACGCCAATATAAATACCAGAGTCTATTAATGGGATAAAAGCATCGTAACCGGAATTTTCTATCTTCCCATGCCCGTCTGCAGTATGAACAATAGGGTCTCCATAAACACGGAGTTTCAATTCCTTAGTAAGAGCAAATAAAAAATCTTTCACGGTCTCTTCTGAAACATCTATTGTATATTTAGCTTCTACAAGAAGCCTTTGCCTCATAATGTCCGGCGCAATATTTTTCATGTTGTTAATTATTAAAAAATTATTTTATCAGATTTAGTTTTTTATCTCTTGGCCAACTTTTAATTTCAGCTTCGCGTCCACGCGCCAAAAGCAATGTCAAAAATTCTTCAGAGTATTTTAAAACGACAGGTCTTCTTGTCTTTGTATAATGCGCTCCCCCTTTTGATTCATTATGCTGTTTAATTCTTCTTTCTAGATTGTTCGTACAACCAACATATAAAGTTTTGTCGGCACATTCTACGATATATACAAAATATTTCATTTTTGGAAAGTAATAATTTAAGAATCACATCGAAATTTGCTAATTTCGACGTGATTTTTACGCTTAAAAACTACCCACCTCGTCACAATACTCCTCGGGATAATACCTCGTCGAAATTTGCTAATTTCGACGTGATTTTTACGCTTAAAAATCAGCTGTCGGGCCAGGGCTCGAACCTGGAATACTTGGACCAAAACCAAGCGTGATACCATTTCACCACCCGACAATACACCTACCAAATTGGCAGGATGTTCCCATAATACCCCAAAAATAGCTTCTTTTCAACAAAAAAGCCCTCCCCAAATATTGAGCTGGCTTTTTACTAAATGTTTATCTTTGATGATCCTTAACTAAATCATCATATGGATTTTCTATCTCCATATTGTGAAAATGCCACTTATACAATATCCACCCTATTGGCATTGGGAACCAGAATGTAAATGCACGCAAGAGCAAGGTCATGGCAAACGCAGGCTGAGCTGGTACGCCAAAGCTTATCAATATCAAGGTCATGCCTCCCTCAAAAACACCGAGCGCTCCCGGGACGAATGCAACCATAGAAATAAACTTAACAAGAGTAAACACAATAAAAGCAACTTTAAACCCTATTGGGTTGCCTATGGCAAAAGCTATAAAATACAGCATGAAAACATTAGCCAAAAAAACCATGTTGTGCCAAAAATAAGCAAGCCAAAAAGGTTTAGGATGTTTTTCGAGACTCTTATAACTAAAGGTACTTTTAAATTCGTCTATGATAGCTGAGATGTGCATGCTGTGATCAGTTACATCATCGCCCTTGTCTTTCTTTTTTTCCTCAAAATATTTATGAAGTTTACCCACAACCCACCTACTTATCTTACCCCTGCTTTCTTTTTGAAGCATTAAAAATATGCTCACAGCAACAGTAGCCACAAGAACAAAGGCATAAATAAAAAACTTAAGCTCCGGGTGACTACCGAGTATATCCGTATAAAAAATCATGACTGATGATGCAATGAAAAATGTACCAAACGCCATGTAGAGAGTCATTATCTCGAGCAACGCCCTGCTTAATCCCTGCGAGACGCTCATTCCGTATTTTTTTAAAAATTGAATAAAAAACACCTGCCCCGACAATCCGGCGGAGGGCAGGGCATGATTTATAAACTGAACAATAAAAGCCATCGGAAATAATTCTGTTATTTTTATATTCTGATCCTTTATTTCAAGAACCTTCTTATAATTTAAGGCCTGAAAATAATGGCTGGCAACAGCAAGTATTATGATGAACGATAGCCAATAAAGATTAGATTTGGCAAAAATAGACCCGATCAACTGCAACTCCGCAAACTTTATATAGATAAGGATTAAAACTGCAAGAGTAATAAAATAAAAAACAAAACGTTTAAAGCTTAAACGAGGTCTGGATAAAAAAGAATGAGAATTGTTATTGTTTTCTGTTAAACTATCGCTTTTATTCATTATACGGATTTGTTGCCAGCCTGTGTAATTTCCCACACGGCTAGCTCTATTGGCAATTGAGGTAAGGGCGATGTCTTGAGCTCTGTCTTCGTTTTTATAAATGCCCTTATGGCAGATGCTAAAAATGCTGGTTCAAAACCTTCTCCGGGGGGCACATTAAATGATTCCAAAAGCTGTCTTCTTAAGTAAAGCAAAAATTGAGATACAAAATTCTCAAGATCAAGACCTGATTCATATATGTCCCCCACCAATTTTATAGCACTTTTGGTATCTTTTTTGAAAAGAAATTCCAAGAACTCCTTATTTGTTTGAGATGGCACAATTCCAAGAATCTGAGAAGACAAATCAGAAGTAATCTTGCCCTCTGTAAACACCACTAATTTTGCCAAGGCATTTTCAGCGTCCCTAAGGGACCCCTCAGATGCCCAAACAATCTGACTAACGGAATTGCTATCAATAACAATGTTCTCTTTCTTGGCAACCCTGTTTATCTTTGAAGCAATCTGTGAGTCTGTTAATTTTCTAAAATCAAATCTTTGAACTCTTGAAAGTATTGTATCTATAACCTTGTGAGGTTCCGTTGTTGCCAAAATGAAAACAACATGAGAAGGCGGTTCTTCAAGTACCTTGAGCAGCGCATTAAAAGCCTGAGGCGTAAGCATGTGCACCTCGTCTATTATAAAAATCTTATAGCCTCCATGAGATGAGGCCACCTGAGCCGAATCTTTGATATTTCTTATTTCATCTATCCCCCTATTAGAAGCGGCGTCAATTTCAATCAAATCCATAAAACGATTTTCATTCACAGAGCTGCAATTAGAACACTTGTTGCATATCAACTGTCCGTCTTTGGCACAGTTTAAAGCTTTTGCTAAAAGACGAGCCATTGTTGTTTTGCCTGTTCCTCTTGGTCCTGCAAAAAGATATGCGTGCCCTATGCGCCCCGAACCAACCGCTCCCTTGAGTGTCTGAACTACATGTTCCTGTCCTTCAACCTCATCAAAGGTTTGGGGACGATATTTTCTGTATAAAACCTGGGACATAATTTATAATCAATCACTAAAAACATCTTTTGTAATTTTATCAGCAATAATTTTAATATCGGAACGAGAAGACTTATCAAAATCTTCTGAATTTACCTTATCAGAAAAAACATACCACCTTTCTTTTTTAACACCTGATAAATTATGCTTACCATGTATTTCAGGTATGTGACTGCCCCCTGAAAAAACATCTTCAGCATCAAATAAATTTTTATCACCAATAAGCACGCTGCCTAAATGACCTATCGTTATAACATCGAATCTAATACCGATTTTATTTAATGCTTCTGAAATAGGCTCTATGGAGGCACCGGTATCTATTGTATCCGTAACCACAAGCACTTTGTGAGAATTGTCTTGATGGGATAATTTTTCAGTTATACTTTCAATCTTGCCCAAATAAGCATCGTCTTCTCCCCAAAACAACCTTCGTCCTCCAGCAAAAAATTTAACTTCAGGATATTTGTGACCATTTTTTTCATAAACCATCTTAATAACATGGCTTACAATAAGGGCGGGCACCCTGCCAGAAGCATCCTCTCCGATAATCAAAGAATATTCTCCCCCACGAATTCTGTTTTTAATTTGTTCTAAAATATTTTTAATTGGTTTATAAAGTTCCAAAATTTCTTTGTTTTGTACTTCTGACGCCCATTCTTCATTATGTTCTAATTGCATTAATCTCTCTGATTCCTCTAATTGTTCTGATTCACCAAATTTTTCAGCCATTTTTATATATTTTTAAACACAATCATTCTATAACCGATAAAATTCCATATCAAGTTGGCAATAGTACTAATAATTGCCGCTGCATTAATCCAAACCAAGTGGCTCAAACCAGAAGGAGCTCCAATAAAGCTAACGAGTACAGAAAATACTGAAACATTAAGCAATACTCCTATAATAGAAACAGAAAAAAACTTAACAAACTCTACGCCTTGTTGCATGTTGTCTCTGGCTTCAAATGCCCAATGTTTATTAAAAAAATAACTGTTGGTAGTAGCAACAAGAAAAGATATGCCCTTAAAAACAGAGATTGCCAATCCTATTTCCATACCACTGGAATAGATAAGCAAATTCAAAATACCAAGATCAACACCAGTATTTAAAAAGCCAATTATGGCAAAACGGGAAAATGGGACAAAAAAAGAATGCCAACCAGATAACCATCTGCCCAAATAAATACCTAACACAAAAATTAAAGGAAAAATTAAAATTAACAACCAAATATTTGAACCCAAATCACCCAAAAAAGAAACCTCATTTAAACGAACAAAAATTCCGGCCCATATTATGCCGGTGGCAATTCCTAATAAAATAGCTATAATTATATTTTTTTTATTATCCAATACGCTTTAATTAAACAATAATTCGACTTTTACGAATTTCTTGTTCAACTTGTTCCCGTGGTCTGCCGTACTTTTCTCTAGAATATTTTATTATTTCTTCAGCCTTATCACTCGAACCCTCGCCAAAAACTCCTCCTGTATCAATAATTATATTAAATGGAGTTGTGGTTTGACCATTAACAAGCAGGTTCAAATAGGCATTCAGGTTGTCTATGTTCATTAAATCATGTGCACCAAAAACAGGCTCAAATTTATTTTTCATAAATTCAGCATCATCAGCGCCAATACGAAATACAGCTATTGAACCCACATTGCCAAATACCGCATCTTTTATATCTTCTCTGAGCTGTTTTATAAACTGATGAGCAATTATTAAATTTAAACGGTATTTGCGAGCTTCTGATAATATCGTGCCAATACTATCGGTTGTAAAATTTTGAAACTCATCCATATACAAGTAAAAATCTTTTCTTTGGCCTTCCGGCATGTCACCACGAGCCAAAGCTGCCATTAAAAGCTTACCTGTTATTATCATGCCTAGCAAATTTGCATTCAAATCCCCGATTCTGCCTTTTGATAAATTGGCAATAAGAATCTTGCCGTCATTCATAACCTCTTTAAAATTAAAAGCGCTATTTTTTTGGTTAATTATCGGACGTAAAAACTCATTTGAAACAAAAGTGTCCACCTTTGAAGAAATATATGGCGCCATATTTGCTAAAGCAGCTTCCCCGCCTGCCTTTTCCGCTTCAAGTTCCCAAAATTCTTTAACTAGAGGATTTGTTTCTTTAGCTAATTTTTCAGCCCTAAATTTAGGATTTACAAGGACACGTGAAATGTCAGCCAAAGTGGGTATTTCATATTCGTAATTGTCCAATAATAACAAGACGGCATTTTTGAAATATTTTTCAAACATCGGACCTCCGGTTTCCTTTAAGTTGTACAGCTTGTCTATTATGCCGAACAATTCATTAACAACAGTTGTTTTTTGTTCAGGATGTTTCGGGTCAATTTCAAGCATGTTCAAACCCATCGGCATATCAACGTCTCCAGGATTAAAGTATATTACATCATCTTTTCTATCATCCGGTATAATAGATAAGGCAAATTCAGCAAAATCACCATGAGGATCAACCACACAAACCCCCTTGCCGCTTTCTATATCCTGTCTAATCATTGCTTTCATCAGTGTTGTCTTGCCTGTACCAGTTTGACCAAGCACATAGAGATGCCTTCGCCTGTCTTCTTCAGACATTCTTACTATAGTTTCTCCACCGCGAAAAATATTCCTACCAAGCATAATTCCTGAAACAGGCAGACCATGTGGAGCTTCTGCTGGTTTTGATTTAAGATATTTAACACGAGGCAAAAGAGACAATCCTGTGGGAAGATGATATAAGCTAGTAATTTCTTCCGTTGACATCACAACGGTTCTGGTTTTATCAAAAAGCCTAAAAGAATAATTATATATAAATTCCTTGAATGCTCTTCCTTTTAGCTTCCATGATTTTAGAGAATTAATATTCGCAGTTGAAAACTGGGCAAGAGACGCCAATGTTCCATCCAAAATCTGCTCTGCTCTTTTTTTATCATGGGCAGATGCTATAAACCTTATATTTACATCAAAGAGCTGCTTGGCAGATTTGACCTCAATGGCTTTTATTATGTCCCCATCTCCCGGCGTTACCTGTTTCATTCTCTCTTCCTGCTTTTTATTTTCTTCTTCTTTGCTTGCTGCCTGTTTTGGAGGATACTTTATTCGTCTTAGTGCTTCGTCTAATTTATAACCGTTTTTCATTTCTCGAACCGCCAACTGAGCTAAGCTTTTTGTGTCTGAGTGGGTAGGCCTCAATAAAATCTGCATTGCTGCACCCTCCCCCTCTGTTTCAAGTTGTGACATCGATGTAACGATACTACTTAAAGGATCTGTCTCAAGCTGTTGATATGTCCTAAAAGGTAAAATTTGAGGTCCTTCAAATGTCACATATGCAGCTGCGTCTGCTCCATCCGGATTAAAAATATTATAATCTCTTGAATGACTCACATCTGCTGTTGGAAAAATTCCGTTAATTTGCTTTTCTATTGTTTTCTCGCTGGATCTCGGCACAGCAATATAAAAGTGTATCTCCTCTCCCGAGTGATGAACCGCTAACTCTAATGAAACATAAGGCTCTCCATAAATAAATTTATTCCATCCTGTTGCATGAATATTTGAAAAACCAGATAAAAGCTGTTCAAAAACAGAAACCCATTCCTTTTCCTGCTTGGGTTGAATCCCCTCCTGTTTCAGAGCCTCTCTTGGTAATCTCACCAAAAAAAGCGTCATATTCAACGCTCTTTCAAGCTGACCTCTTGTCCTCATTCCTCCCAAAGACACAAAAGCAGCAATCGCAAGAATTACTAAAATAACCACAAGAATTATAATAGTTATTATGGGCAAAACTCTAAATTTCTAATTTATAATTTTTAATAAATTCTCATTTAATTAATTTTCAAGCAATTGGCTTTATAAAAATAAAATTAGAAATTAGAAATTGAATAAAAATTGTAAAATTAAAAATTTAAAATTCTACAATTCATTGAGTTTCCCTCTATCTACGAGATGCTTGTACAACTCATCTACTAGAATATCATGAAAAGCATCGATAAGAGCTGAATTTTCTGTAGCATTAGCTTTTTTTATGGCATCATCTATTGATTCCTCAAATGCAATATTCACTAATTCCTGAACTTCCCCACGAAGCTCATTGGAAAGATAAGACAAAGCATCACCGCTAGCCTCGGGAGGTTCGGGAGATTGTTGCTGATTGTCGTCATCTTGAACTGTCTCATGAGATGATTTACCCAGCTTTTCACCTATTACATCTCTTAGGTTTTCCTTTTCGTAAAGAGGCTCCTCTATTTCTCCTCTTTCATAGCGCTGTTTCGCAGCTTCTTTTTTAGCTGCAAGTTCCTTTTCTAGCTGTTCAATCTCTTTTTCAAATTGTTGATTTGGTTCACTTATTGTCATATTTTAATTATACACCAATATGAAATTAAGCAAAATAAAAACCCCGCACAGCGGGGCTCATGAAAGCCAATTAGAAATTTGTTCCTGGCTTAATCTTTTGTACACATCTCCGAATTTTTTTTCTTCCATTTTCGTTCTATCTAAAACAACGACTTCCGGTCCTCTGTCTCCTTTAACATGCTTTACCAAAGATCCATAAACCATGTCCCTAAATACCGTCTTCATATCCATTTCCCATGTATGCTCAGGGTCATCTCCCAAAACCTTGGCCATTTCGTCATCAACTGGCAAACAAGCAAAATTACTGCTTAAGGTATTGTCTCCCGTACAATCAACGCACCAAATCTCGTCTTCCGCGGGATCCTGTCCTATCACAGTAAATGCTATTTCTGCTCTGAAATAATTATTAGAATAAAGATTTCTAAATTGATTTGCTATCTGACTTGATAAACTTGTTACAATATTTTCAATAATATAAGAAACATCGCCCTTGGATCTCTCCATGTGGGCCTGAACTTTAGCGCTAGAACTAGCTGCGGCATAAAGATTTTTACAATCCAAAACTGAACCGACGCCAGTGAAAACTGACCTATCCAACATTCTGTAAATCTTATGGCCTTTTCGTTTACCACTTACAGTTGCACTCAAAATACCATCCCTGCAACTAATGACAAACGCTGGCGTTGTTTCACTTTTTAAATCCTTCCTTATTTCACCCGCTCTTTTTTCACAACTGCTATGAAATTTGATCATTAAATCCATGGTCATCCTCCTCTTTCAATACGTGATTTAATTGAGTTAATTTCTTCACTATCAATTTCCGAGACACCTTCATTAGAAACCTTTCTCATGGATATCGATGGACCAGTTCCTGAATCTCCCTCGCTAGCCGCAATTAGAGCCTGAACTGCCATTGATTTAATATTAAATTCGGAAAGATCTCTGGGGTTTGAATTTTTTAACATGACTCTTATCGCAGAAACCGCCCTTTGACTGCCTGAGCCAAGACTCCCAAATGCTTTTTCTGGAGCAATTGTGCCGTCGTGGTAAACCTGGAACATTCTACCGCAAGGGTCTTTCTTGTCTTTATCAAAAACAGCAAAAATCATAGATGCCACAACTTGATTAACATTAACAAGGGGTGTAATTCTCTTTATGGCATTTGATATCGCCTTTACTTTGGTTCTTGGCGGTATATAATCACCTTCACGCAAATCTTCTTCATAATTAAATCTAGCCCTTAAAAGACCCACCAAATCAAGACACGGCCTAACTGCCCCAGCAATAGCAACAGCTGAATGCTTATCTAATCTATAAATCTTGGGAAACTCGTCAGACATAATAAAGTTACCCATAGCGGCACGGCCATCAGAAGCTAAAATAACTCCTCCATTATATACAACGCCCACGTCTGTAGTGCCATGAAAATATGGAAAAACAGACCCACCTGAACAACCAGCATTAATTGAAGCCATTATTTCTTTTTCTTTATCTCTAAACACGTCTTCGGCTCTAATAAATTCCATGATATCTCCTTAGTTTTTTAAAGTTCTTTGCTCATAAAAGATACTACATCATAAGATACACCCAGTCAACAAAAAAAAGGCGGGTTGCCGCCTTTTTTAAAGAACTAAATTTTATTCTCCGCTTTTCTTTTTCCTTTTAGCATGCTGCTCTGATTCCTCGATTTCTCTCTCGGATTTTTTTAAAAGATCCTTAAATGATTTTCTGATTTGTCTTGATGGCTCCTCAGAACCCTTATCACCCTTATCTCCGGGCTTATAATTTTGTCTTTCTCTTTCTTTCTGAACTTCAAGCGACATCTTTTATTACCTCCCTAAAAGTTTCTGGAAAATCTCTTTCAAGAAGACTATATAACATCTTATAGTTTTTTACAAATGGATCAGTTAATTCAATTCTAGCATCATAATACAGCCCTCTTTTCTTCCAAATTAACCTATCCCAATCAACGGTAAGGATTTCGAATTTTGGAAATTCTCTCTCGACAACTTTTAAAAAAATATGTCTGGCCCAAGCCCTTGTGTCTCCGGGTGGAACCAAAGTTGCCAGCTCAATCTCTTCGTCATTTACAATTCTAGTCATCATTCCTTCAGATACTAATTTGTTGTAAATTCCCTTGCCTGTAATAGCGTGGTAATTGAGGTTTAAACCGACACATTTTTTTACCAAATCGCCAGGATATAAACCGCGCTCACAATAATCTATTCTCAAGCCATCGAAGCTTGATCCATTCTGTTCTAAAAAATCCTCGGTTAAACAAAATTGAGTAGGCCAATCTAATATACCCGCCAAAGAACGAAAATCGTCCTCTAGCATATTTAAACACTCCTCCCATAATTTTATAATATCCTCCTCTTCTTCTGAAAGATTATGACTTTCTGCGAAATCCTTAGCTTTCAACAAAAAATATTTTTGCATACTAACTGCAGTTGTTTCTTGTCCCCCAAAAAAATAATTAGGTTTTTCCAAGGGTGCAACAATACGAAGTGTCGGATCAGAATTAAACCTATATAATGCATCAATAGGATTTTGAAATGACGGCATGTTATTTAATATTCCAGAAGCCGTCATTTTAAAAACCAGCATGGTCATACCCGCTGTTAAATATATCGATGTTTCTGACATGTTACTGTCACCCCCTATAATATGAACTCTCTGGAAAGGAGGAGGACCCAAACCACCAGACAAGGTCCCAATGAGAGGTTCTCTCCTGCCAACGTTTATTAATCCTCTATTGCTCGTAGTGCTCTGACACAAAACCCTATCTAAAAATCTAACTCTGGGACTTAGCTGAAAAGGATATTCCGAATTAAGACTAAAATTCCCAATTGAAAACCAACCGGAACCGCTTAAAACTATCCTTGATATGAGAAAATTAGAAAGTATTTTTTGGACCATATTAAGTCCTACCGCACCGCTTTCAATAAATAAGCTCGACAAGCTTGACTCAAATTCAGTTGTGATTGAATAGTTTTCATGATGACCCGAAGTTGAATCATATGAATCAGAATCTGGACCCTCGCTTGGCGCAAGGCCTCTTACGTGTTTGTAAACGGCAACCGAGTCTTTGTTTTTCCCTTCTAATCCCAATAGATCTCTCATGATTATATCACCCGCCTTTTCATGCAAAACAAGATCTCTTGCAGAAACACATTCAGGAGTAGCATATTCTGGGGTCGGGACACCCACAACCCTTGAATTCCCCATGCTTACACCGGAACCATTATCATTATGATAACACCCGCCATTTAGAAAAAACATTTTACTTGAAGATCCTAAAAAATATTCAAGACAAGAATATTTTTTTGCGTATTCACGATCAAACAAATCCTTCCAAGAAATACTTTTAGTGCCATTGTGTCTGTTTAAATCTAAAAAATCTGCATCCTCATCAAGAATATAAAACGAATATTCTGTTTCTGTACCGCATATCCTTTTTCTCATTTTCTACTCCTTTCTTTTGTGATTTCTGGTTCGCAAGGATCAGAAAAAAACACCATCCTTCTAGGATTTACAAGTTCTGCATAATGCCAATTTATGTAGGCAATATTTCCCGTATTGGCTTTAATGATTTCTCCTCTTATTTTTGCTCTGGTATTTTGAGGAGGGTTAACACAACAACCTTCCACAGTTGCACTGTCCGTTATTCTTCTAAACATTCCTTGGGTTAAAAGCTGATTATATATTCCCTTATCATCAAGCCGATGGTAAGCGGTATCCAACCCTTTCATCTTAGAAAAAACTTCAGAATCTGCTTTAACCCTGCTCCAATCAAGTTTGTTGTCATCAAGAAATTCTTCCATTAATGCTAATTTTGTAGGCCAATCTAATACACCAACCAAATTGAAAGGATCTTCTTTTAAATCAAAAAGAACATCTTCCATTAAGGAAATAACATCTTGCGCCCAAGGTGCATCCTGATGATTGATATAATTGATTGCTCTTAATTCCTCACAGAAAACTCCCTGAATATCTATGGCTGTCATAAATTTTATATCACCCCTGTGATAAACTTTTAATTCTTTCTTACACCCGGTATCCAACGAGATTTCTCCCAAGGCGCTCAACGGGTTAACCAAAATAGGCAACTTGTGTCCTAGAAAAAGACCTCCTCTACACTCAAGGGCATTAAGCAAAAGCATGGCCATGCCAGTTTTTAAATAAGTAGCAACTTCTGACATGTTGGCATCACCAATTATGACATGTAGTCTCTTCCCTTTATTTTCATATTCAAACGATGTATAGGGCTCATCTCTTGTATTTATTAGGGGTCTATGATGTGTGGTTTGAATACCCAAATCACATTCAAAAAACTCTGCTCTTTGTGACAACAAAAACTTGTTGCGAGCCTCGGGTTTACAAAGGTGTTCTGCTCCCACCTTGCCTGAGCCACAATAAATAAATCTTGTAACAATAAAAGTTTTCCAAATTTCAGAAGCCAAAGTGGGCCTCTCAAGATGATAATTCTTGGTTAAAAGATCGAACAATATGTTTTCTACAAAATAATTCTCATGAGTACCCCAACTGTGGCCAAATCCATCGCTATTGTTTTTATAAACCGTAATCTTGTTTCCAATTTGTTTTTCGGCTTCTTCTCTTGCTTTATCAATAATAATTTCGCCCGCCTTATCCCAAGAAACTATGTCATAAGGGGTTAAACACTCAGGAGTGCATATCTCGGGGTGGGTTCCATCAAGATAAACTCTAAACCCGGAACGAGAATAGCCCCCAGAAAGACCGAACCTTCTTCTATACATCGTGTTAAGGCCTTCAGGTTCTAAATCTTGTTCTTCATCCCTATTAATATGTTCTTCTACTATCGATCGTACGCTTCGATGACGAGGATCGCCTTTAGATTCATGCATTTTCACAGACTCGTTAATTTTCTTACATGTAAAACTATCTGGGTCATCATCTTGGGGATTTAAAATAGCTTCTTGAACATAAGCAGCTTTTCCGACTATTAATGCCGGGATATCAAAATCTTCAAAACGTTTTTGGCTTTTACTATTTCCTACGTCAGCTCTTAATTCATTTTCTATTCCTACCACCTTTCTCATGAATTCACCTCCTTTGTGTAAAAAATGCCCCGCCGAAACGGGGCCATTATCATTATTAAGACTACTGCATTTTGCCAGAATATTTTGAAACTTCCACAACACCTTCTTCTTCCGTTATAACTTCTGCGATTTCTTTACCTTTGCGTCCTTTAACCAAAAGCCAATCACCCAAAGCTTCTTTTGTCTGAGGTGTCATAAGTCTTGATTCTTCATATAGAACATCCAAGGCAAATATGAAATCTTCCAGTATAAGTCCTTCTTGACTTTTGTTTTCTTCAGAACTTTCTATGTAACGGTTGCGAGCTTCTTTTTTTGCTCTTGCCGCTATACCTCCAATAATAGCTCCGGACATTAAATGACCCAGAGTTACCACTTCATTTGTCCCGTCTTTATATTCCAATTCGGCAATCTTTTTATTCGGACTCATGCATTCTTCTATAGTTTTGTCTATAAAGAATTCGAGAGCCTTTTCCGCACTACCGTGCTCATCAATGCATTTTTGATGAATTTTTACTGGTCTTCTGAAGTGTTTTAACATAATCTCCTTGATTTTATCAGGAGTATCGGGTCTGCCGATTTTTAAAATAAGATCACCGCATCTTTTTGGCCGTAACACAGCAGGGTCAATTAAGTCTTGCCTATTTGTTAAGAGAAAGACAATCACATTTGATAAATCCCTAACGCCGTCCATCTCGGAGTTAAATTGGGTAACAACCGTGTTTCCCACGCCTGCGTCTAGTATTCCACCGCTTCGTGTTCTAAGCAAAGCCTCTGCTTCATCAAAAATAATGAATACAAGATGGCCTTCTTTGGCCTTTTCTCTGGCGACTGAAAAAATTGTTTTTATTCGGCCAGATGAATGTCCGACAATGCCTCTTAAAACGTCAGCGGGACCGCCGACGAGAATAAAATACCCCTTAATATTCTTACCTGATTTTTCTCTTAAAAACTTAGCCGTCTCATTAACAGCTGCTTTAGCCATCATGGTCTTTCCGCAACCTGGAGGGCCTACTAATGTAACACCCTTGGGCGGATCAGTGTCAAAAAGCTTAGAAGCTTCAGGGTCAAGAATGGGAATTTCTACTTCTTTTCTAAGTTTTGCAATATTTTCTTCCTGACCGCCGACATCTTCCCATCCTATGCTAGAGTCATCTTCTCTAAGCAAAAGATCAGAAACAGCAACCTTATTAACAATTTCCACTGCAAAACCGTTATTAGAAATCAATACTGTATCTCCGGGGGTTATTTTTGAAAAATCAACATTTTCTGCTACAGAAACTATAGTCTCAGGACCGTCTTCACCACCGACTTTTAATCTATCAGGTTCGATAACTTCAATAACGGCTTTAACTTCACCCTGTGTGTCAAAACGATCCATTAATTCAAAAGCCACCTTGCTTTCACCATCCATGGTTTGAGTATTTGTAGCTCTTACATATTGACCTTTCTTAGCCTTTTTAAAATTCTCAACTTCTTCACTGAGAACTTTTACTGAAAATATTTTCTGACCATCACGCAATATAAGCCAATAGCCCATATCACCACGATCTTCCATGCTTTCAAAAACACCAAAAATATGGCCCGGGCTAAGAAGCTCCCTGATAATATTCGCGGCTTTTTCGAAGTTTTCTTTTAGGACTTCGTTTTGACCTTCCAATTCTTCGACTTCTTTTTTTAAATTATCTTCGAGTTTTTTCAAAAGACCAAAAAGATCTTTAAAAGTAGCTAGTGAAATTGTTACCTTATAATCTTTTTGGATAACTCCATTTATACTCTTACCATCTTGACCACTTTTGAAGTCATCCTCCAGCTTTTCAATAACAGCTCCTAATGTTTTGGCAAGATTGTCTGAGGGGTTAAGCTTATCTTTTAAGACACTCAGATATTCTAAAAAATCATTTAAGGTTAAGGCCTTTCTTTGTACCATGATCCACCTCTTTTCTCATTATTAATATGTAAATGTACTCAGATATATGTTTCCAAAAAATGCTCGAAAAGTCAATTTTTATTACCACATATTTTAAATATATGGTAAAATTAATCACATGAGACGGGAATGGATAATAATTTTAATAATTTTAGCTATAGCCTGTTTTTCCCGACTGTGGCATTTAGATTTAATACCTCCTTCATTAAGCGGTGGCGAGGCTGTTAACGCAAATGATGCCACAAAGATTCTTGATGCAGGAAAATATAATTTTGCGTCCCCTGAAACAAGCGGACAAAATGGACTCTATACAAATTTTGTTGCGGGGTCTTTTTATGTTTTTGGCAAGAGCGCCTGGGCCATGAGATTGGTTTCTGCAATAGCAGGGATACTAACTGTTTGGGGATTATTTCTTCTTACAAAAATAATATTCGGTAGAACGATTGGTTTTTTGGCAAGTTTTATGCTGGCGACATCTTTTTGGCATATTAATTTCTCAAGGATAGGTTTCGGACAAATTCTTGAACCGTTATTACTGGTGTTTGCTTTATATTTTTTGTGGCATGGTCTTAGAAACCACCATGTAGTTCCATTTTTTATAAGCGGTATTTTTTGGGGATTAGGTTTTTATACCCATGTCTCATTTAGAATAATGCCCATACTGATAGTTATATTAATATGGGCCTATCTACATTATGCAAAAAAACACAACGAATGGAGCAAGTACCAAAACATAAAGCAAAGCATCAAAATCGGAGCCACGGTTATGGCAATAACTGCTTTTACTGCTGCCTTCCCGATAATATGGAATATCTCTGCGGGATCGGCTGATTTTGCAGGGCACATGAAAACAGAACTAATTTTTGGTTCTGAAAATTTATTATCAGAATTTCTAAACAATATTGGCAAAACCTTAACCTCTTTTAATTTCAAGGGCGATCAAAGCTGGTTGCATAATTTTTCAGGTTCTCCCCTGCTTCTCTGGCCAATTGGAGCCTTCTTTGTTGTTGGTCTTATAAGAAGTATTTTCAAGTGCATCAGAATGAAGCGCCAACACGGGCATTGGTCAACCGCGCAGACACTAATGCTATCTTGGTTTATGCTTGGTATGTTGCCTTCGTTTTTTGTGAATGATGCACCAAATTCTCTTTGGCTTTTAATTGTTGCTCCGGTTGTTTACATTTTTGCAGCTGAGGGCATGTGGTGGTTTTATGAACTCCTAAGCCGTGAATATGAGTATAGGGATTCCATACACAAGGTAAGACACATGCATAGACACCTGAGTGAAAGCAGTATTGTGGCAGGTTTTGCCATTATTGTACTTTTATCGGCAATTGCTTTTGTAAATTCAGATAAATATTTAAATAAATGGGCCAATCATACAGAAGTCTATCACGCCTTCAACCAAACAGAACTTGAAATAGCTCAAAAAATAAATCGAATTTCTCCTGATGTAAAAAAATACATCTTGGTTAATTCAGAAGATGAAATTATTGTAGACGGCCTGCCTTTGCCAGCTCAAACTGTAATGTTTTTCTCAGACACAGCCACAGAAGAAAAACAAAAAACCAAAAACGTATTTTATTTAACTGAAAAAGAATTCACAGAAACAAAAATAGAACGAGATGCCCTAATAATTCCCCTTAGACGGATTGTTGAATAAAAAATTGTAAAATTTAGTATATAAAAATAAAAACCCAGCATCTGGAATCTGCCGATTGGCGAATTCTGATGCAGGGTTAAGTTGTAAAAAGAAACTACAAAATATCTATTGGCATATATTTGCGACGAGCAAAAAGATAATCCGGGTCAAATTCATCCACAACATCTATCCGACGCGCTTTGGAATCACCCCAAAGATAAAGCGCCATTGGATAACCCTTTTCATTACACCAAGGGCTTTCCGGTAAAAAAATACGCGGAGCTTCAATTTGAGCATTAGGAAAAGCCTCCTGAAATCTAAGTCCATCTTCATATGTGGGACAACCCCTGTAATTAGCATTGCACTCCTTCCAAACATCTTCCATATCAACAGAAGAAACACCCTCTGCAAATTTAAAAAATTCCAAGATTGAAATACGGTTATTACCAAACCCTGATGGCATATTCTTTTGGGATATCCCAGAATCAATATAAGCAATCCTGTTTTCTCCCTTTAAACATTTTGCATCCTTAATGATTTGGTCGGTATTTCTGCCACCGCCAATGTTAACAATAACCGTCCTTTCAACAAGCTTAATCCTGCGTTTGGGCATAGCTTCTACCTCCTTTAATAAAAATTTTATTTTAAAGAGCCTTAACCTTTAATATTCCTAATATAAACCGCGAATTGTTTTAAGTCAATTGAGGGTTGTATTTAAAAAATAATTGTGCTAATATTGATTTAAGCTATACATGACACTTATATTGCGTCTTTTAGGCAATTCTCTAGCTCTTTACGTTGCTCACCATTATATAAATGGATTTTCTATCGGTGGCAACGTAAGAGGTTTTTTAATTACTGGCATAGTCTTAGGCATTCTTAACATGACAATAAAACCGGTGATCAAAGCTCTTACCTTTCCGGTAATATTGCTAACACTGGGAATCTTTGTCGTGATTATTAATGCTTTGATGATATGGATTGCTGGAGAATTGACCGGGTATGTATTTTTTGATAATTATTATGCGTTACTTTGGGCGACAATCATTGTTTCCTTAGTAAATATAATAATAGGTCTTATTTTTAAAAAATAATCAAAACTATATGGATATTATTGCTATAATACAAATTGTTTTATCTGTTCTATTAGTTGTTGTAATCCTACTCCAACAAAGAGGTAGTGGCCTTGGAGGCGCTTTTGGTGGAGACAGTAGTGCTTATTCCACCAAAAGAGGTCTTGAAAAAGTGCTTTATTCAGCAACGATAGTTTTGGCAATCTTATTTTTTGCAATATCTGTAACTCGTTTGTTTCTATAACAAGCTTTAACTATGAAACTTGTTTCTCTGTCTACGTTCGCCCGTGTGGGAATCATACTGACAATAACCAGATAAATACAGATAAAGTTTCGTAACTTAAAGTTAACGCCTTATTAACGATCAACTCTTAGACGATTTTTTCACTTCTCCCAAAAAAGAGAGTGACGACCACAAAAAAACCAAAAAGGGTTCAGTTTTTAGTTTTCTTCCTACCAAAAAACAGCTATCACAACTTCCCAAACTTTTATCAAAAAAAGAACGTCATACATTGATTGTTCTAATTGTTATAGCTTTAGGATCTCTTGTTTCAATGCCTGTTACCGCCTACTTGCACTTTACTGATTCTGCACCTGCATATGGTGGATCATTTACAGAAGGAATTGTAGGAGCACCTAAATATATCAACCCCCTGTTAGCACAGGCAAATGATACCGACAGAGACATAACAGCGCTTATATTTTCGGGTCTAACAAAGTTTGACGAAAATGGAGAATTGGTAATGGATTTGGCTAAAACCTATGATGTATCAGATGATGGACTAACCTATACTTTTACTTTAAGAGACAACATATTTTGGCACGACAATGAACCAATCACAGCAGACGATGTAGTGTTCACCATATTAACAGCACAAAACGAAAACTATAACAGTTTGCACATAATTAATTGGAAAGGCGTTGAGGTTTCTAAGATAGATTCAAGAACAATAGCTTTCAAGTTAAAAAACCAGTATGCGCATTTTTTGAATAACACAACGCTTGGGATAATACCGAAGCATCTTTGGGAAAATGTTAAACCTGTAAATTTCGGCTTATCCGACCTAAACACAAAACCAATAGGATCAGGTCCTTATAAATTTGAAAAACTTAAAAAAGACGAGTTTGGCAACATTAAGGAATATGAACTAAGAGCATTTAAGGAATACCACGACGAAGGACCTTTTATAAAAACTATTATATTTAAATTCTATATGTCCGAAGAAGATATGCTAGATGCAAAGAATAATGGGGACATAAATAGCTTATCTGTTTCTTCACAGGGACTTAAAAAAATCAAATTCAAACAAAGAGCAACAATAAATAAGATAAAGCTTCCTAGATATTTCAGTGTATTTTTTAACCAAAATCAAAGCAGTGCCCTATCCGACAAAAATGTAAGACTGGCATTAAATTACGCAACAAACAAACAAGAACTTACAAATGAAATCCTCGGTGGCAATGCTGAAATTGTCAACTCTCCCATTTTATCAAACCTATTAGGATTAAAATCACCGTCTATTTCTTATAGCTATGACAAAAACAAAGCAATATCTCTACTGGAAGAAAAAGATTGGCTTTTGCAATCTCCGGAAAATTCAGAGGGAACATCTAAAGACGAAGGAGAGCTGTCTCCTTTTAGATTCAAGGGTGAGGAAGAAGATATTGAAGAATTAAGAATTGAACTCACAACCTCTGACTGGCCTGAATTGCTTAATATAGCAACCGAAATTAAAAAACAGTGGGAAGAAATAGGTGTAGGCGTTGATCTGCAAGTTCTGCCTTTGCCAGAATTACAACAAGTCATAAAAGAAAGACAATACGAAGCACTTCTTTTTGGAGAGGTGTTGAATATAAACATTGATCCTTTTAGTTTCTGGCACTCTTCAGAGAAAAAAGACCCAGGATTAAATTTATCGCTTTATGATAACAAAAGTGCTGACCAACTGCTGGAAAATGCCAGGCAAACGGTAAGTTTTGATGAAAGAATGCGAGTATATGAAGAATTCCAAGATATTCTTATTGAAGATGCCCCCGCGGTTTTCCTATATAGTCCTGACTATCTTTATGTTCAACCAGACAAAATAAAAAATAACAATACAAAAATAATATCGGTTCCATCAGAAAGATTCGGCAACATAAATAAGTGGTACATAAATACTAAAAGAGTATTTAAATAACACTTGGTCTTTGTAATTTCCCATATTGCCCAATCGGTGGAATTGGTAGACCTGCCCGCCAGTGCCTGACGCCGATGTGGTGCGTTACTTATACAAATGGAGGGCGAGTGGTGGAATTGGTAGACACGTAGCGTTCAGGTCGCTATGGACGTAAGTCTGTGAGGGTTCAAATCCCTCCTCGCCCACCATTTGTATGAAACACATCCCGCCAAGGCGGGATGTCGCAAGGCTTGTGGGTTCAACTCCCACCATCGGCACTAGACATTGACAGGCAGATACACCCCGCCAATACGGGGCAACAAATTAAATAATTAAAAAATAATATGAAAAAAGAAGAATTAAATTTCTCGTTAGAAAAAATGAAAGAACAAAATAAAATAAATGATACAGACTCACAAATTGAGGCTGTTTTAAGCACGGTCCCCCAACCTCCCCAACCTAATACATTGAGGTCCCAAAGCACATCCTCAGGGAGACCAAATCGAAGCAGGGGGAACAGAAACATGAGGACAACCAGACCAATGGGACCTACAAATAGACAAGCCCCTAGAGCAGGGTCATCCAGTTCAACCCAACAACCCAACACCCAAAGAAAAAAAAATCGTTATCAGCGCAACAGACGCGATCTCGCGCGTCCAATAAAACGTCTTCCAAAAGTAGAAAGAGAGCATGAAAGATACACAGAAGCTGAGATTGATTCGCTTAAAGTAATAGCCCTTGGGGGTCTTGGTGAAATCGGCAGAAATATGACCATCTTTGAATACAAAGATGAAATAATATTAGTTGATGCCGGATTGGGATTCCCTGAAGACGACATGCCTGGAGTTGATTACACCATTCCCAACACCTACTATTTACAGAACAGAAAAGAACACATCAAAGGGATGGTTGTTACACATGGACACTTAGATCACATAGGAGCTATCCCTTATATAATGAACAAGATAGGAAATCCGCCCATATATACCGCTGATCTAACAAGAGGAATTATACTTAAAAGGCATCAGGATTTTAAACATCTGCCCGAACTGGAAATTGAAGTTATAAAACCAAAAGAAAAGGTAAAACTTGGAAAATACTTTGAAGTTGAGCCATTTCTAATAAACCACACTATTCCGGATGATTTAGCTTTGATTATTCGCACTCCCGCAGGCACTGTTTTTCACACATCTGATTATAAATTTGATCCTCAACCACTAAATCAAGATCCCGTTGACTTTGGAGAATTAGATAAAATTGGCGACGCAGGCATTGATCTTTTGATGGCTGATTCAACAGGTGCAGAAAAAGATGAGCCATCAATGTCAGAAACCGTAATACAAGAAAACTTAGACAAAATTTTTGCAGAATCTGACAAAATGATAATAGCTAGCACCTTCTCATCTCTAATTAACCGTATACAACAATTAATAACTTTGTCTGAAAAATACGGACGCAAGGTTATATTGGATGGATTTAGCTTGAAAAATAATGTTGCAATTGCTCAAGAATTAAAACAAATCAATATTAAAAAAGAGACCCTTTTGCCTATAGCAGAAATCGACAAATACCCCAGGGAAAAAATAACCGTAATAGGTACGGGTGCTCAAGGCGAAGGCCAAGCAATGCTTATGCGCATAGCTTCAGGAGAACACAGATATATTAAACTTCTCAAAGGTGATTCCGTTATATTTTCTTCGTCTGTAATTCCTGGAAACGAAAGGTCAGTTCAAAGAATCAAAGATTTGTTTTATCGCATGGGAACCAAGGTGTATCATTACGGCATGATGGACATCCACGCGTCGGGACATGGCCACAAAGATGATTTGAAAAAAATGATAAAACTCATAAAACCAAAATTCTTTATGCCTATTCATGGACAATACTCAATGATGGTAAATCATAGTTATCTGGCCCAAGAAGAAGGAGTACCTGAAAAAAATATTATAATTGCCGATAATGGCTCAATAGTTCATGTTACTCCAAGCGAAGTCTGGCTAGATAAAAAAACTATACCTGCTGACAATGTAATGGTTGATGGCCTTGGTATTGGTGATATAGGAAATGTAGTACTTCGTGACCGACAAGTACTAGCCGAAGACGGAATGTTTGTTATAATTGCCTTAGTGGACTTTAAAACAGGAAAAGTTAGATCTAGCCCAGATATTATTTCACGTGGATTTGTCTACCTTAAAGAAAACAAAGACCTCCTTATGGAAGTCCGCAAAAAAGTGCGACACTTAATTGAAAAGAAAACTACAAAACCAATAAACCGCGACTATATAAAAGATCTTATAAGAGACGAGATAGGTCTATTCTTATTCCAAAGAACAGAACGAAGACCGATGGTTCTGCCGGTTGTGATTGAAATATAAAAGGTTCATTAAATCACAAAGAGATCCCGAACAAAGTGAGGGGCCGGTTGTCATCGAAATCTAATCTTGTGATTTGCGTGTTAAATTAGTAAGCCCCAATAATAATGGGCTTAGACTAATTTAACCACAGAGGCTTGTCCAATTTTTTCGTTGGAACTTTAGCATTAGCACTCAACGTACTATTTGTACGCCTCGTACTAATGCTAAATTCCGCCTCAAACTTAAACAAGCACGCAAATCACTAAAAACTTGGCAAACTAAGATTATGCGTATTTTTAGTGGAATCAGGCCCAGCGGTAATTTGCATTTAGGCAATTACCTTGGGGCTGTTAAAAATTGGATTGAATTACAAAATAAACCAGATACAGAGCTGGCGGTTTTTGGCGTTATGGATTATCACGGCATCACAACGCCTTATGATCCAAAAACATACAGAAATCAAGTTTTGTCCGTAGCTACGGAGTATATTTCTGCAGGACTTAATCCGGACGGAAAAAAGATATTACTTATTCGCCAATCTCGTGTCCCCCAACACACAGAGCTCGCATGGCTTTTTAACACAATCACACCCATCAGTTGGTTAAATCGTCTGCCAACCTACAAGGAACAGCTTGAAAAATCACCTAAGTATAATCATATAGGTCTTTTTGACTACCCAGTACTTATGGCAGCAGACATACTCGCATATAAAGCTGGGACCGTACCTGTTGGTGCTGACCAAATGGCACACATTGATATAACCAATGAGATAGCCAAGAAATTTAATTCTATGTTTGGAGAAACATTTAGCTCTGTAAAAGTGCCCAAGATTGAAGGAGCTCGCATAATGTCTCTTCAAAATCCAAACAACAAGATGTCCAAAACCACTTCGGCAGGCTCAGGACAAGCCGGAGATGAAGCAATAATGCTACTTGATACACCAGATGAGGTCAGAAATAAAATAAAAAAGGCAGTAACCGACTCAGGTAGCGAGATAAAATTTGATATAAAAGAAAAACCCGCAATTTCAAACCTTCTCTCAATATTCAGCTTGGTGGTCAACAAAGAAATTCCTGAACTTGAAAAACAATATAGCAATAAAAGTTATTCTGAATTTAAAAACGATTTAGCAGAAGTTGTTGTATCATTCTTAAAGCCCTTCCAAGAAAAATATAAAGAAATTAATTCAAATCCAAATGAAGTAGAGGAAACATTGATTAAATCTGAAGAAAACGCTATAAATATAGTGAGCAGTACACTAAAAGAAGTAAAAGAAAAAATGGGTTTATAGCCCTGACAAAAACATACACAACGAGGAGGACGCCATGAAGAAAGCACTATCCTTTATTATTATGATGCCCCTTTTCCCTCTTTTTTGCATAATGTGTGCCGAAACCCACAGAGTAAAATTTCCTCATTTTGAATAAAAATGCACCCCCGCCTTGGCGGGGTCTTTATTTGCATATAATCCATTTTTATGCTATATTGTTAAGTATTATACAGGTCCTTAATGAAATGATTTTCGTAGCGAGGATTTCAAATTTTTAGACATAAACTATTAAAATTTGAGATGCATACTGGACGTATGTTGAACAAATTTTGATAGTTTAGAGCAAAAATTTTTAATCCGCAGTAGAAAAATCATTGCGTTAAAGATCTGCCAGCATGCCAGAACCAAAGAAACACAAAACTAGAGGCGGTAGTAACCGCAGAAGAAGCCACTTAGCACTAAAGAAATTAGTGCTGGTTTCATGTGGCCACTGTGGAAAGGCTAGAACTCCTCACCGTGTCTGCCCTAACTGTGGTTTTTACAAAAACATAGAAGCAGTAAACGTATTAGAAAAAGAATTAAAAAAGAAAGAAAAGAAAAACCGATCCTAATGTACTAATTGATACTAGTGATGCTAAGATGTTCTAACAATTAACACCACTAGTATATTGGAACAGTATCAGTGGCCTCAAGACATTTGTCACGTTCAATAGCAATGCAATCACTCTATGAGTGGGATTTTGGTGGGCAAAAAAATGAAAAACTTCCCGAAATTGTCGAACACAACATACAAGAATTTGCTTCCGGCTTAAAGGAGGAGCATATTGAATTTGTTAAATCACTAGTTGAAGGAACAATCTCAAAACAAAAAGAAATAGACGCTATCGTAGAAAAAGCCGCTCCTCAGTGGCCAATAAAACAAATCGCGATGGTAGACAAAGCTGTATTACGCCTTGGTATTTATGAACTTCTATTTGGGAAAAGAGATGAGGTTCCTCCAAAAGTAGCTATAAATGAATCAATAGAGCTTGCTAAAACATTCGGTGGTGATGCATCAGGCAAGTTTGTAAATGGAGTACTGGGAACTATTTACAGAGAAATCGGTGAACCAGGCAAAGATGATAAGCCAAAAGAAAAAGAAGATTCCCCTGACCCAGAGGAATCTGAAGATAAAAAAACAGAATAAGTTAATTAAAAATAAATTTGAATTAGGAATCAGGAATTAGGAGTTATGAATTTTAATTACAATTCATGATTCATGCTTCGTGATTCTAGTTTTTATGCACGAAGATAAAGTGGCCGATTTAGAAAAAAATATCGGCATAACCTTCTCAAACAAGGACCATGCTTTACAGGCCCTTACGCACAGGTCATATCTCAATGAAAATACAAAATGGCATTTAGATCACAATGAGCGCCTAGAATTCTTAGGTGATGCGGTTTTAGAATTGGTTGTAACCGAATATTTATACACCAAATACCCCGACAAACCCGAGGGCGAAATGACGAATTGGCGCGCAGCATTAGTAAACTCAATAATGCTAGCTAAAATTTCGTCTAAATTCAGCCTGAATGACAATGTGCTTTTATCACGAGGCGAAGCTCGAGATACAGGAAGAGCAAGACAATATATACTGGCCAATGCGGTTGAGGCACTAATAGGAGCTCTTTACCTAGATCAAGGTTATAAGGTATGCGCGGAATTCATAAATAAATTTATTATTTCCGAACTTGACGATATACTAGAAAACAAACTCTACAAAGATTATAAGAGCTTATTCCAAGAAGAGGCTCAAGACAAAGTTGGTATTACCCCTACATATGAAGTGGTTGATGAATGGGGTCCGGACCATGCCAAAACATTTAAGGTAGGATTGTTCTTGGAAAAAGATAAGATATCTGAAGGTGAAGGCAAATCAAAACAAGAGGCCCAACAAGAAGCTGCGAAAAAAGGGCTAGAAGCAAAAGGATGGGGAGAAAAAATTTGATATTAACCTAAAACCCCTCCGCCTAAGGCGGAGGGGTTTTTAAATTTAAACAAAATTACACTAAATAATAAAAGGCAAACGCATAATATACCCGACAACAATCATTGTTATGCCCCAAATACCAATAGCGTGCTCACGACGCATAATCTTAAAAACAGCATCATCAACTTGGTGTTCTTGTCTGAAACGATAATGAACCATGATTGCCGTATAAGCAATCATGATTTTACCAACAACATCTAATGTTTCTCCGATTAATTCCATGTTTCTAAAAAAATAATAAAAATATTTTAATCCCCCGATATTAATTAATTTTAAAATTGTCTTTTGTTATAATTAAAATTATGCACAAGAAAAGCATCTTCGTAATAATATTTGTTGGAGTTTTGCTGGCCTTATCTTTTTGGCTTTCAGAGCTTTTGGCAGAAAATGACGTGGTAAAAGAATTGGTATTTGGTTATGGTTATGCCGGAATGTTTTTAATCTCCATAATAAGCGGATTCAACATCGTAATACCCGTGCCAGCTATTACTTTTTTACCAGTATTCACCGGAGCTGGACTAGGTTTTTGGAGCTCAATCATTATAATCACTGCTGGTATGACAATCGGAGATGGACTGGGTTACATAATAGGACGCACTGGCAATAGATTAGCAAGGGACAAGAATAAAATTAAAAGATACATAAAAGAAATAATGAACACCAAAAAAAAATACAATCTTGGTGTTGTGACCCTACTCTTTATTTATGCGGCATTTATACCGGCTCCCAATGAAGTAATAATTATACCGCTAGGATTTATGGGGTATCGTTTTAAACACATTTTTCCAGTCGTATTAGCGGGCAACTTAGTTTTCAATACCCTCTCAGCCTTTGGAGTTACAAATCTTTTTAAAATAATCTAAAAACCAGGCAATCTTATAGACCCGGGCTTTGTTGGATCAAATCCGTTAAGCACTTCTTCTCCATCATCATAACCATCCCCATCGGTATCGGGATTTTCAAGATCAGTTCCATAAATGCTTTCATAACTATCTAATAGCCCATCTTCATCTGTATCTCCAGAAAATATACTTCCAATCAATCCCTCAAACAACTCTTCGCCTGAAACAGACCCAGAAGGAACAGCAACTGAAACTGGCTCATTAAATCCGTTAAACCCATATGCAAATGTAGCAGTTACAGTTGACGTCTCCTGAGGATCTATAAACAGTAAGTCAATACTTATCTTTCTGGGCAACAAATCATTTTTACCTATCCAAATATCTCCCGCCATTTGTATGGCAGATAAAAGTTGGTTCATCTGCTGCTCAGAATAATTAGAATATTCTGAACTAATTCCCTTTTCTTCAGCTAGAATTTGTAAAACTTCACTAATATATTTAACTAGGGCTTCACTATCTACAATAAATCTTAGGTGTCGCGTCTCTATGCCATCTATATTTTCGGAGCTCAATTCATCTCTCAGTTTTAAAATTCCTGATTCTTTGAATTTGTCTATAAGCATTTGAGTTTCTTCATCCGTCAGCTGTTTACCGCCTATATCTAAACCTACGCCTTGATTCTGTACTTTGGTAGCATCAAATTCATACCATTGGCCTTTTATCTTATTTACAACTGGCACAAAAAGATTATTTACTTCTTGGCTATTCTCGCTATTATTGCCTAACTCAAAATCAGATAGGTTTATGTAAAATTTGTGACCCGCACTTATTGTTTGAGCTGAAAAATTTACAAAATCTCCTACATCAATTCTTCCACTCATATCAAATTGGAATGTTGACTTTTCATTACCTGGAATTGAATGGTCAAAAACTCCCTCTGAACTTAATCTAAACGAACCACTCAATCCATTAAATTTACCCACGTCTCCGTGCCCCTGCTCCTGAACTGAAACCTCTCCAGAAAATTGGGCCACTTCTACAGCATCTAGAACAAGTGAGCTCAACAATATATTAGCAAAAGAAGATTTGGACCTAACAAAACCGTTAATATTTGAATCCTCCTGATTAAAGGCTGACTGGCCAATAAAGAAATCAGCATTAACAGTTACCGAATACTTCCCTGATTTAACTTCGCTTAATTTCTCTAATGAATTTATCAAAACAAACTCTGGAGTGCTTTGCCCCAAATACCAATATCCTGCAGCCGCTCCCGCAGCCAAAACAAGAAGTACAACAAACACAATAGCCGCTTTTCTACCTGCAGATGATTTTCTAGGAATCGAGGAAACAACACTACTCTGAATTTTTGGCTGAGCTTGTTCGCCAAATGTCTGATTAACTTCTCCACCGCTTGCCGACTTTAAATCATTTTCTGGAATACTTTTTTTACCATCAACTTCATTAAAAGCTTCCTCAACATCTTGCTCTTGCCAACCAGAACTTAAAAGAGCTCTTTTTATCAAAGAGTCGTCCGCGATTGTTTGTCTAGCCTGTTTTATATATTCTGTTATCTCACTTTTTGCCATCTATATTATTATAACATTAATTAATTTATAAAATTATATACTTAGTGGATAAATACTATAAAACATGGTGGTATAATATAACTAGCTAAAAAATTAAAGCCTCCATGAGCGATCAAACACAATTAAACACAATCTATCCCAACCAACCGCCGCCGCCAAGACCACCATCTCCCCCTTCTTCTGATTCTCAGACGAACTATCAAATAACACCCGAAGCGGAAAGCCAAAAAACCGCTAACCGAGAAAGATTAGCCAGTTTTTTGATTTTGCTTTCTGGTTTTGCCATAACATATCTTGCATTTGCACACATAAACAACCTCTGGCCTTGGGAAACAATATTCAACAATTCCATAAACGCCAAAACACCAAAAATAGTAAGGGACCTATGCTCAGCAAAAGTTTCGAAATCACTATCAGTTGATAGTATAAAAATTACATTTCAACCAGTAAACCCCAGGGCATATTCTTGTGATTATGGAATATGGAGAGTAACAAATGGGTCTTCATTTGTTGAAACATCTTATTATTTTGATTCCCAAGGACGCTATCTTGATCACTGCAACCAAATAGAGCACCCCTCTGGATGCAATACCTACGGGTCATTGTTGTGCGATAATACAGTAAATTTTTGCAGATAATATAACAAATAATCTCAAAAATTAAATATTGAATATCAAGTCAACCTTGATATTCAAGTTGTTATTTTTGAACTTAATCAGTGTTTGACAATCATTTGTACAACCTAATGCTTCAAATAACCCAAGAGCATAAATCATTATGGAGAATCAAAAACAATTACGAAAAAGATGCTGGCGAATGCCCTGAGTGCCAAGCATTCTGGGACAAAATGGAAAAAGACAAAAAAGATCACATAAATGAATTGCAGGGATTAATAAAAAAGCATATGGAACAATAGCAACCAGCACGAAACAAAAAAGCATAGAGTTATCTCTGTGCTTTTTTTATAAAAACAAGCCCCTCCTAGGAGGGGCTATTTTAATGTAGTAATTAGCCTTTAAACCATACCGGATTTTACTCGCATTAGCGACACAAACGCTGACCTTTCCTGTTCGTTAAGCTTTGCAGTAATATATTTCATGGTTTCCTCAATATTTGGGATCAGAACATGTTCCAAAGCATTAACTCTTCGGCGGGTTTTTTCTATTTCTTCTGCTAAAAGTTTTGCCGAGTGTTCGGTTTCAGCAAGTTCTACCATATTTTTTAATGTTTTTGAAAATACTCTCAAAGCCCTGTCCATGCTAGAGCTGGTCGTAAATAAATCATAGGACAATATTTGTCCTTCTTCTTTATATTCAAATTGGGGAACCTGAACACCCATAACATTTTTTGCCTCAGCTTTAAGACTTATTTTTTGACCCGGCGAATAAAAAGATTCTTTAATTACAGATCTTCTCATCTTGGCCGAGCTGAAAATAAACGAGAAAAACGCTAACCCTAAATCACTTTCAATCACCTCTCTCAAATCACGAGCTTTCTTAATTATGCTCATGAAGTGTTTCATCAAGCCATCGCGCTTCTCTTTAAGGAGCTTGTATCCCCTTCTGGCGGTTACCAACTTGGCCCTTAATTTTAAGAGCTCTTGGCGAGTAGGATTTACATTTAGCTTGTTGGCCATAATTTAAATTAGATAATTAAATAATTTGTTTCATATACTTCTCAATATACTCTGGTTTCAACCTCTTAAGTTCTGATTTGGGCAAGATAGATAAAAGCTTCCATCCTATGGTTAGTGTTTCTAAGATACTCCTGTCTTCATCAGCGCCTTGTCTTATAAATTGGTCTTCGAACGCTTCGGCAAATCTAGCGTATTTTTTATCTACATCAGATAAAGCTGCTTCTCCCAAAATTACAGCCAATTCCTTAGCTTCTTTTCCTGAGGCATAAGCAGCAAAAAGCTGGTTCAAAATACCCGAGTGGTCCTCTCTGGTTTTACCTTCTCCTATGCCTTTGTCCTTAAGTCTTGAAAGAGAAGGCAAAACATCAACAGGAGGATAAATACCCTTTCTGTATAAATCACGGGACATCATTATCTGACCTTCCGTAATATACCCGGTCAAGTCAGGGATTGGATGGGTTTTGTCGTCTTCAGGCATTGTTAAAACAGGGATTTGAGTAATAGAACCCGGTCTGCCCTTGATTCTTCCAGCTCTTTCATAAATAGTTGAAAGATCAGTATAAAGATAGCCGGGGTATCCCCTTCTACCGGGTATTTCCTTTCTTGCTGCTGACACCTCTCTCAATGCCTCACAATAGTTTGTAAGATCAGTTAAAATAACTAAAACGTGCATACCTTTTTCATATGCGAGATATTCTGCAGCGGTAAGAGCTAAACGAGGTAAAGTTATTCTTTCAATTACGGGGTCATCAGCTAGGTTAACAAAAAGCGTTGATCTTTCTATTGCTCCAGTCTGCCTAAATTGATTGATAAAATATTCGGACTCCTCAAATGTGATACCCATAGCTGCAAACACTACAGCAAAATCGCCCTCACTCTTACCATCTACCCTTACTACCTTTGCCTGCCTAGCAATTTGAGCCACAACTTCAGAGTGCGGAAGTCCAGACCCAGAAAATATAGGTAATTTTTGCCCACGAACCAGAGTATTCAAACCGTCTATTGTAGAGATACCAGTCTGAATAAAATCATTAGGGAAATCTCTTGAGTAAGGGTTCAAAGGAGAACCATTAATATTAAGCTTCTTTGAAGCAATCGGCGCAGGCAATCCGTCTTTAGGACTACCAGCCCCATCAAACACCCTGCCCAACATATCATCTGATACTCCGAGCTCCATTGGTTTGCCCGTAAACCTAACTTTTGCATTGTCTACAGCAAGCCCTCTTGATTCTTCAAATATCTGAACGACTGCTCTGTCTCCAGATACTTCAAGCACGCGACCTCTTCTTTTAGAGCCATCAGTTAATTCAATTTCGGCCACCTCTTCATAGCCAACGCCCTCAACCCCCTCAACAACCATAAGAGGTCCTGCGATGTCACTTATTGTCTTGTAAAATTTTGTCATATTACTTTATATTAAATTAATTTTTAAAATTAAAACCATTAGACATATTTTTAATAAGTTCTTCTAGCTCTCCGAGTTTTTCTTCCGGCACAAACTTAGCTCTAGCAATTTTTTCCTTTAGATCTGTTGGAATTTCTTTCAAATTAACCCCTTTATCAAGAGCTCCTTCGGACAGTCTGTGCATAGTTATTATCGCCTTTAAAAGCAAGTACATTTTTCTAACTGAACTATAAGTATCAACATCATCAAAAGCGTTCTGCTGTAAAAAGTCCTCTCTTATTGATTTTGCAGTCTCAAGAGTTAACTGCTCTTTTTCCGACAATGCCTCAATACCTACCAAGCGAACAATTTCCTGAAGCTTAGACTCTTCTTGCAATATTTCCATTGCTTTAATTCTTACATCACGCCAATCATCACCGGCGTTTTGAACCATGAATTTTCCTATCTCATCTAAATATAAAGAGTAACTGTTTAGCCAGTTAATTGCCGGGAAGTGCCTGCGGTATGCAAGCTGTGCTTCTAATCCCCAAAAAACCTTAACGACTCGCAAGGTGTTTTGGGTTACCGGCTCAGACAAGTCGCCACCCGGAGGAGATACAGCACCAATAACTGTAAGAGAACCGGTTCTATCCTCAGTGCCTAGACACCTAACATAACCAGCTCTTTCATAAAAACTTGCTGTCCTTGAACCCAGATAAGCAGGATACCCTTCTTCACCAGGCATTTCTTCCAGCCTTCCTGACATTTCACGAAGTGCTTCAGCCCAGCGAGATGTAGAATCAGCCATCAAAGCCACATTGTAACCCATGTCTCTAAAGTATTCAGCAATTGTAATACCTGTATAAACAGATGCTTCACGAGCAGCAACGGGCATGTTTGATGTGTTGGCTATCAAAATAGTTCGTTCCATCAATGGTCTTCCGGTTTTTGGATCCTTAAGTTCGGGAAATTCCAACAAAACATCTGTCATTTCATTCCCTCTTTCACCACATCCTATAAAAACAATAATGTCGGCATCTGACCACTTGGCCAGCTGGTGTTGAACAACAGTTTTACCGGAACCAAACGGACCGGGCACACAAGCTGTGCCTCCTTTTGCCACAGGGAAAAATGCATCTATAACCCTTTGGCCTGAGATTAACGGCTCAACCGAAACCAGCTTTTCTTTAACAGGTCTTGGCTCTCTAATTGGCCAAACCTGCATCATTGAAATCTCCTTACCGCCTACAACCGCTATGGGTTCGGTTACTGTAAAACTGCCCGATTCAATTTTTTCTACTTTTCCAAAAATACCGGGAGGAATCATTATCTGGTGCTTAAACAAATCAGTCTCCTGAACTTCACCAAGAGGATCTCCGGGTGAAACAATATCTCCGGATGAAACAACAGATTTAAACTGCCACTTCTTTCCGCGATCAAGTGCGGGAACCTCTACTCCTCTTTCAATAAATGGAGAGTTGCTTGATTCAGCAATTCCCGGAAGCGGACGCTGAACACCATCATATATGCTTCCCAAAAGACCGGGACCCAACTCCACCGAAAGAGGCATGCCGGTTGTGCTAACCGGATCACCAGGCATCAAACCTGCAGTATCCTCATAAACCTGAATTGATGCCACATCGCCATGAAGTTCAATTATTTCACCAACTAATCTTTTATCGGATACCTTAACAACATCATAAAGCTTAGCATTTTCCATGCCTGAAGCCTCTACAAGCGGACCTGAAACTTTTTTGATTGTACCTGTTTTTGTATTCATATTAATTATTTTAATTATTAATTAATTATTAATTTGATAAAATGTCCGACCCTACTGCTTTTTCTACTATCTTTTTTATATTTGCCAAACCGGCACCTGTTGAACCCTTGTGGGATGGAACAGCAATCAATGCCGGCAAGGCTCTTTTTGATAGCTCGCTAACAGCGCCTGATAGTTTGACATACCAGTCCTCGGTAATAAATATCACTCCGTAATTTCCACTATCGCAAAGCTTAATAAGTTCTTCCAGTGTTTTTTCAATAGTTTCCGCAGGGACGACATCTAAACCTAGGGCTTTAAACCCTATTACTGCTTCACCTGATCCAATTATTGCTATTTTATAATCCATGGTAATGTTAGGTTATATAGCCCTTAGTGTTCTCTTTATCTCGCCTGAATCAATTTCATTCATTTTGCCTGCCATTATCAAACGAATATTGATAACAGCAGAATGTTTCCTCTGGAAATATGAATAAACTTGTTCCGGTCCATAACTTAAATATCGCGCTTGATTAATATATGAAATAAAATAATTATCTAAATCACGTTCAAACTCAAATAAATTTTTGTTTTCTAAATACTCGCGCAACGATTCTTTAACTTCATTGCTCTCATAACTTGCCAAAAAATTTGTGACACCGTCTTCCCCGCTCTCATAGGCAGTCATCAACTCACCAACGCTCCAAAAAGAATTATCACTCAACATTTTTTTAAATTCATTAGCCGGCAATTCAAATCTAAGAGCTCTCATAAAAGCAATCACTGTCGCATTACTTATTTTAATTTGAATAGATCTTTTAATAAATTCATTGCCCAAATTGTCGGCAATTTCATATTGCATTTGATACATGGCTTTAGTAACAGCAACATCTACTATCCAGGGCGCGCCAGAATTTGCTTCAACTTCTTTTTCTACAGCCACAATCAAATCTTTAAATTTTTCATCAAGGAACATAGACTTCCTTTCATTCATATAAGACTTAATGTCTTCCGGCGGGTAAACAGTCTCTCCTTCAAAACTTTCAACCTCTTTTACGCCTAAATATTTTTCTTTAAGCAAAAGACGCAAATTCAGAAAATCCCTCTCAATAAACAACAACCGAAAAAGGTCATAATCTGGAATATCGCGTTTTAAAAATTCATAAAGCTCTGTAAAATCTTTCCTCATAGCATCTCTGTATTGTGCTGGCTCAAGATCTAATAAATTATCCGCGTAATCTGTATCATTTAAAACTCTGTAAGCATCATCAAAAGAAGGAGCATCAACCATGCGTTCTATATCTGTGTGATCGAGCATCTTTGACTCACGAGACCAGACAAGAGAGCTAATTGTAATATATTTATCAGAATTCAATTTATTGTTTATGAATTGTTATTAATTATTTTTAAAAATATTTTCTGCTATTTCTTCTTTCATTTTTTCGCTAGCGCTTACTACCAATGCCTTATATGTCATATCAACCTCAATCCTATCCGTCCTGTAAACAAACCCGCCTGAAACACCCAAGATTTCATTGGAAATTTTGTCGTTTCGACCGCTCTTGCCAAGGGCTTTCTCGAGTATATTCTTGTTGTTGCCTGCACCAAACAATATACCTTCCGTTTTGGGCAGTTTCTTTAATGCTTCAGCCAAAAGCCCAACCTGTTTTTCTTCACTCATTTCTGACAAAAGATTCTCTGCTTTGTTAAAGACATCATTTAAGACTTTAACTTTTTTATCAAGAATCTTTGCAGAACCTTTTAGCTTAAAATTAAATAAAGCACTTTGTGTTTTACTTATAAGTTCCCTTCGTTTCTTTTCCAAAAGTTCTTTTCTGCGATTGCCTGTTTTGATATCCCACTCCGAAACTAGCGCTTCATATTTTTTAGCGTACTCTCCTTTTATTTCATCCGCCTTTGCCTCGGCGTCAGATTTAATAGATTTTAATATATCAGATAAAGCCAAGTTTTAATTAAACATTTAACCATTTCGACATTTAAGCAAGCTGAATTTATGCCAATTGTTTTTATGTTTAGATGTTTAGATATTTATGTAATACTAAACTGTTATACCAAATATCAAAAGAATGCTGATAAGCAACCCTAACACAGCGTATGTCTCTACCATAGCAGAAAGAATAATTGCCTTACCCATGGCCTTTGGCTGTGTTGCCACTATTTTCATGCCTGAAGCAGATACCTTTCCTTGGTACCAACCTGAAGAAAAACCAGCGATAGCAATGGGCAAAGATGCGAAAAGCAAGCTCAAGCCATTACTCATTGTCAGTGCGACAATCTCTCCTCCAAACAGCCCGATTTTCTGTAATATTAAAAATGCTACCAAAAAACCGTAAATACCCTGTGTGGCTGGAAGGGCCTCAAGGACCAAAACCTTCCCGAACTTATCGGGGTCTTCTGATATAACGCCAGCGCCGGCCTGACCAGCAGCACTAACGCCGAGAACCGAACCAGCACCAGCAAAACCAACTGCCAATCCTGCTCCCAAAATAGCCAATGAAATTCCTAATTCCATAATTAATTAAACTTACAATATACAACCTACAAATCACAAAGAGTCTTGAAATTTGTGAGTTGAAATTTGTGAGTTATTTTTGTTAAATTTTATTTTTAAAAACTAAATTATTTTTCGTTAAATTGTATATATTTGCTTTCCATCTTCATGGGCTGAAATGCCCTTCCTCCACCTTCCATAAATTTTGGGAAAAACTCTATATACTGTAAACGTCCTGAATGAATAAATGCGCCCAAAGCGTTAATGCCGATATTAAACACATGCCCACCAATCAAAACCAAAAGACCGGCCAGCCAGCCAACAAAAGGCATCTCCATCGCAAGCCCAGCAACAATATTTACTACCATACCGATAATGCTCGTGGTTAATCCTAGTGCGAGCAAACGTGAATAAGACAAAACATCTGAAAAATATCCGACAACATCATAAAGCCCTAAAACTCCAATTGGCAATCCCAGCAATTTGTTTTTCTCGGCCATCCATTTTGATACCACAATTCCAACAGCTATCAAAAGTGTCAGATACTTAAATGGCACAGCAAGAGCTACTGGCAAAAGCCCTCCTGAAGAGGCGGCAAAAACCAAAAGTGAAATAAGCCCAATCAGCCACAAACCGCTTCCCAACAAAGCACTCTTAATCTTTCCTTTTTTTATCTGCCACCATGTATTAATACCGAGGCCGAACAATACCTGAATTATTCCTAAAACCAAAGAAAGATAAAGTATGGCAATCGGATTTTCAAGAGGATTTAATATTTGCATTGATTCAAGTGGACCTCTGAGGAACCCTGGCATCTTCGAAAGTTCAACACCGAACCATCCGCCAAATACAGCGCCCAAAACAACCGATGCAATACCTCCCCAAAACACCACTCCGAATAATCCTCTGTCTTCTTTTGGAATTTTAAATATTTTTACCGCAAGATATGAGATTAAAGCCAAAACAATACCATACCCAGCATCAGTAATAGCTAAACCAAAAAACAAAGTGAAAAATGGAGCCAAGAAGGGTGTTGGGTCTGGCTCTGAAGGCTGAGGCATGCCATACAAACTAGTAACAGACTCGAAAGGCTTACTCCAAGTATTTTTAAACTTAACAGGAGGAACCTCTTCATCATTGGCCCCTATCTCTTCTATGTGATACAGCGTTGTAATTTGAGCCAAAGACACATTGAGCTCATCAATATTTTCCTTATCTATCCAACCATAAATTGTGAAAGTAGAATTTGTTTTACCTTCTTTCTGCTCGTTTTCAGCTCTCATCTTTTGCCAACTCAAAAAATCATGAACAATTTTAAGTTCTCTTTCGTGTCTAGAAAGCTTGCCCGCTTCTTTTTTCAAATCATTAAGCTCTGTTGAAGATTCTTTGATTTTATTATTTAAATTTTCAACATATTCAGAAACACCCATATCAAGCTTGGGTAACTCCATCTCCCTTACCTGCATTGTCTCAAATAAAGCCTTTAACTTATCTTCATCTTCTTCCTTGTGAATTACATAACTGTATAATTCTTGGTTTTCGATATTAGTTTTTTCAAAGGCAGAAAAAGGTAAATCTCTTGAAATATTGTCCGAAAATTCATCAACGCTTTTTTCAGACAATAAAATAAAAGATATCTTATATCCAGCAGGCAACTCTTTGCCCGGTATTATATTAAGACTGTGCCATGGCCTTAATATATTGATTTCTGAATTGTTTTTGTCTATTAAATTAACTCTCTTGTTGATTTGTTCCTCTAAATCCTTTGATTCCTTCACAACCGTCTGATAATCAAAACTTTCTGCTGTTTTAATGGCATCCTTACGGCTAATAAAAATTCCACTTTCGAGGAATTTTTTAATACCTTTCTGGGGTGGTTTATAAAGCGCAATGAAATCTAGAGCAAATCTTAACTCAGCAATGTTGTAATCTAAACCAGAAACAATATGGCTTCGGATTTCCTCTCCCCCATCTTTCTCACTCTCTATCTGAACAACCTCAAGTTCCTGAATTTTTTTCAGTATTTCATCGTGTTCCTTTTCAAGGGCGGTAATTTTTATTTTTACAATATCAGCAAGCACAGAACAAATTTTTAATTTCTAATTTATAATTTTTAAAAAAATAATCTACAATATTTAAAAATTGAAAATTTAAAATTATAAAATTAAAAGTCTTTAAGTTCGGTAATTTTTTTAACAACAAAATTGGCCATTTTATTAATTCTGTCGTCTCCTATTTTATCCAGCTCTTCCAGCTTTGATTTTGTTTCACTTTCTTGATTTTCCTCCGCTTTCTTTATGTGTGCACTTGCCTTATCTTCCATTTCTTTAATCTCGTTTTTTATTGATTCGACAGCGTTTTCATATCTGGCCTGACCTTCTTTTATTGCTTTTTCAAGTCTTCCTTCTTCGTTTTCCTGGGTTTCTTTAATTAAAAGTTCTGCTTCTTTTTCAGCTTCAATTATTTCTTCTGCTGGGTTATTTTTGTTTTTAGTCATGTTTTTTATCAATACCCAAGATTAAAAAAATAAATTTGGGTATAAAATTACGATCAACATTTATAAGCTCAAAATCATATTATAATACACAAATAAACTAGGCGTGTCAAACATAATTATTGGATAACCCCGTCCTTAATTTTGCAAAAAACAAGACAAAGACAACACACTCCCTCGCCAAAACTCGGTCGGGACTATTCGCCCACTGCGTCGCAATTGTTGTTTAAAATCAAAATATAAATTTATATCAAATAACTATTTTTAAAGGCAAAATTAAGGAGGGGTTGTTATTTAAATCAAATACTCAGCTCGTTCCACTCGATTGTGCTTTGGTAAAATAACAAAAAGAACGAAGCAAACTTCGTTCTGTATAACAAAAAAAAACTATTTCCGGAATCTTTCAATAAATAATATCTTTAAAATCCCGAGTGGTACAGAAGTCTTTTCATTTTTTACCGAGATAATCAAAGCCTTGGCATCTTTAGGCCTGAGTTGTAATAGTTGTAATAATAGAAACGGTTTTTTCATAATTCCTTTCATCCTTCACTCCCAATAAAAAACAAAAGCGCAACTTAATGTCCTTAATTTACTTATATATTAATACTAACAAACCACTGGGTCAACAAAATATCCTTAACTTTCTTCATGAATTGTTTATTTTATACCTTTAAAATAGTAAAATAACAGTATAAGTAATTAACAAAGTACGTGCCGTAAATGTACGACAACTGCTTTAAAAAAATGAATAAATTTTATAAGTACTTCGCTTTTACCTCTCTCCTCTTTTTGGTGCCCTTTGTGGTATTTGGCGCAGAGTTTGTGTTTGGTAAAAGCACAGGAGTATCAAAAGGCGTTGTGGTTGACAATGACCTTTACTCAGCTGGCAGCACTATGGTTATCTCTGGAGACGTTTTAGGAGATGCCTATATCGCCGGAGGAAATATAATAGTAGACGGCTTTATATCAGAAGATCTTGTAGGAGTCGGAGGTAATGTAACGATAACCGGGAACATAGGAGACGACATAAGAATGGCCGCCGGAACATTGATTGTCCGCGGTAGTGTAGGTGGAGATATGATAGCCGGAGCCGGAAATATTGATGTTGAGACATCTGTTGAAGGTGACATTAGAATAGCAGCGGGAGAAGTTTATCTAAACGGACCCGTAACTGGCAGAGCAAGAATAGATGCCGACAAAGTTACCATAGGTAGAAATGCAGTAATAACAGGTGAGGTCGTATATCACGCTTCACAAGAAGCAATTGTAGAAAATGGCGCTGATATTTCAGGTACGCTAACTTATGAACCAATAGGGATCAAAGATAGCCGAGATAAACTAAACGAAAAAGCTAGGGCGTTTTTCGCATTCTTCACTATAACCAAATTCTTAATGATTTTAGCCGGAGCATTGATTTTAGGATTAATGTTTAAGAAATACATGGTTGAACTAGTAGAAAGAGTTTATGACAAAACACTTGTTGAGATCGGAAGAGGTTTTGCCTTCATGATTCTTGCACCAGTTATTTCCATTATACTTCTTGTTACTGTTATAGGTGCGCCAATTGGATTTCTAGGACTTATAGGAATTTTGGGACTAATGATATTTACCTGCCTCATGGCTCCTGTAGTTCTGGGCAGTATTCTTTACAAGTGGTTATCCAAAGGCAAGGTAAAGGTTGATTGGAAAACAATATTGCTGGGAGTTACTGTGTTCTCCCTACTCTCCTTTATCCCTATTATAGGATGGATTATCCAATTAATAGTAGCCATCGCCACAACAGGCGCTATTGTCTACACCAAGTGGCAATTAGTAAAAAACTGGAGATAAAAACAAAACCAACCGAGCAAAAAAAACCCCGCTATAGCGGGGTTTTTAAGATACAAAACAGCCTCAAAGACATTTTCTCTTACAGGCATCCTTTATATTAGAATGACTGTTGAGTTGATTTATTTCACGGGAGATTGGAATGTTTTGATTGCCGATTCAAAGACTTTTGTGGCTTCGCTTTCTGTGTCATATGGAAAATGCAAAATAGTTAAAGCCCATTGAGTATTTACCAAATAGACATATCTTATAGCCTGCCCGCTGGCACCGGCAGCATCCAGCACAGCTCTTTTCATTGAAAGGCCATTTATTGTTATATCCTCTCTGTCTGCCATAGCATTCTGCTCAAGCCAATCTTCATAACTTTCAATAGCAGGAGAATCAAAAATATTTTCTACGTTGATAATAAAATAAGAACCAAGCGCCCACCCCTCGGTATCCTGAGGAATTTGAACTGTTTCAGTAGGTGTAAAAATCACACCTTGATCTACTTCGTGCCAAAACCAATTTGTTGGAATATCGATAGAATAACTAACTGGTGATTTAGACTGAACAAAAGTTTTTAAGTTTGCACGACTTATGACAAGAGAATCAAGAATCTTTTCAAATTCTTCCAACGAAAGCTCTTCCGGATTGGAATTGTAAAAAACTATTCCTGAAAATTGACCGCTCTTTAAGTTCACAAGTCCTGCTAATCTGCCCTCGCCTACCCCAAACACAGGACCTTCGACACCACTTCTTTCGCCTTCAAAACTTTTATCATCTAAAATTAACATTTCTCCAAAGTCTTTTTGAATTACTTTGTATGGCTCTATTTTCATATCCGGTTTTACTGATACAAATTTAAAATAATATTTTCCGTCTTCTTTTCTAAAACCTCTAGTATCAGTAATCAAGCCTTCTCTACCAGCGCTAAAGTCATCTGTGATTCCCCCGAATTCAAGACCTGAGAAATTAGAAAAGGTTCCTACCAATTTGTTTCCCGTTGTTCCGCCAGGCCTTCTGCCCGGTTCATATATATCAGCAGATACATTTCCAAACTCTGCAGGATATTCAAAATATAGCCCCAAATCTTCGTCTTTAAAGAAAGACAGATTTTCATTATTTTCAACATCGTTTTTATCCCTAGTTAAATAGATTGCAAAAAAAGTTCCAAGCAATAAAGATATTACGAAAAATACTAAGGTTACAGATTGTTTTTTATTCATCCCCTCACTCATTAAGAATAAATCTAAAGCCAAATCTTGACCTATGATTATATTCTTAAAAATTAATTAAATGATAGCAGTATTTTACAAGCGAAACCCCACAATACAAAGACAAATTCTTCATGAGTGTGGGGATTCATGTTTTTATTTAACCAGACAATAGGCAAAAATAAAACCCCCACAACGGCGAGGGTTTGTGAAAATATACAGAGAAATTAATCTAAAACAGGATCTTTAAAACCAGATTCTCGGATATTTTTAGAACTAGAGACCCTAGAAAAACTATCTGGCGTTATATTGCCCTGTTCTAAAATTGAATCTTGTAATCTTTTTCGTCTTTCTTTGTCTTCCTGTTTATATGATCTATGAAAGGGCCTCTCGGAAGCAATCTTAAGTTTTCTTAAAATTCTTTCAACGTCAATCTCATGCAAACTTAAGGCAATTCTTAAAACATCCTCATCTGATGATTTTCTTTCAGGAGCAAGCGGACAAACCAGTTCTCCAGTTTCCAAATCAACAGAAACATGATAACAACCATCACGGCAACTACTTGTTATTACCCAATATCCAGAACGATAAGCACGCATATACTGATCTGCATATCCTGTCCTACCATCGGCCTGCAAGGCAAGGTAAGGAACTTGTTGCCAAAGAGATCTTTGCAGTCTTGAAATTTCACGTATTTTATCAATTAATTCTTTTGCGGTAGACCCAATTTCTTCGAAAATATCTTGTGGTATCATCGAAACTCTCCTATATAAAAATACTACTGACATACTATAGTAAAAGTTAGCCTTTTACAAACAGTCTTATATACACAAACAAAAACCCCGCCAAATACGGGGCTTCTATATAATTTTATCTCTTTCCAGTTAGTTCAGCCCAATGGGTTTTAGGTCTAAACCTTTGAGACCCATTGGCACACAACTCGCATTCACTTGCCTCTACTGCCCAAACCCTTTTTTCAATCAAAGATATAACCCCCCTATCTCCATAATAACTTACGGGCAACTCAGGAGGACGATGAACCAAAACACCGATAAAAGGCACCCAATTCACGGGGCTGTAATTACCTTCATCAACTGCTTCCTTGACTGCGTTTAATGTTGTAGAGGTAGTAATAAGCTCCTCAATCTGTAGCACTGTCTCCCCTTCCGGAATTTGGACTCTTTTCCAGAGCATTTTTCCATTTTGGCTAGGATCTTTTTCTGTGAACATAAAAATCTTTGCACCAAGCGCTCTGGCTACATCGTGGCCAAAAGTTATACCAGCCATTGGTGAACCAATTACCCAATCTATTTTTTCATTGGGCATATAAAATCTAATTTTACGAGCCATCTGATTTGCCAGAATCTCAGAAAGATTCAAGTACTTTAACACCCGCAAACAATCAAAAAAACCATTACTGCACTTTCCTGAGGTAAGTTCCACATGAGGGTCTTCTATTTTACCGCTATGCATCCAATAAGCATCGCAAACATCAAACCATTTTAACATTGTTGAGATAGGAACATTTATATCTTTAAAATCCTCAGGTCGTAATCTCTCCACTTCTTTTAAAGTCATCTTAGCCTCCAACCTAAACTATATGCCCCATTTTTATAACAAAAAAGGCGCGCCAATCGTCAAGCCGCCCTTAATACAAATCTTAATAAATTTTTTATTATTCTTCAGGTGCTATTTCTTCTGCACCATCCTTATTCTTCAAATAGGCCTGAACTTCTTCATCAGCAGGATCGTTCTCAGGAAGCCCTGAGGAATTAAGCGCATTAACAAGCGCTTCTTCTATCTGGGGTGAAACATGTGTAATACTCTTTAAATGTTCAAAAAATAGTCTACCCATTGATAAAGAAAAAACGGCAGGCCACCTCATATCTCTTCCTTCAAAAAATAAATAGGCATGCGGAAAGGGACTGCCACAATTGCACATTTCGAATTTTATTTCTGACACCTCTTTCGGTGTTTCTTCCGGCATTCGGGGCTGTTCCGACACTTGGTTTCTTCCTCTCAAATATTATGATTATTGTATGGCTTTTTTAAATGTGCTGAAAATATTTTATATTATTTCATAAATTATGTCAAATATTTATTATTCGGTTTCAAGCCAACTCTTTCCATATTCTTTCAGCCAATAATGCAATATCTTTTCTTGCCCTATTAACACATGATTGTGCCTTCCTTCTATAATTAGGCATATGCTGACGAGTTATAATTTTTCTGGGGAATAATGAATCCCCATACTTTATAACCCCCGAACCGCTGTAACCTTGAAATGTTGAACCAGCCCATCCCTCACTTCCAAAATATAATCGCTTACTTGTTTGCTCAAGCAAACTGCTAATATTTGACATAGAATCCTCACTGCCTGATACCGTTGCTATGTCAAAATCCAAGTTTAATTCTCGCAAAATATTGCTAAGTATTAAAATGCTTCTTCCGGTATCTATGCACTCTGTAACTAACAATACGTGTGTTGGAGCAATCTTCTTTACCAGCTCTTTTATCTTGCAAAATGTTTCCGTATTGCCATGTCGGCCACCGGAAACAAAACGAATATCTGTTTTAGACAAACCCTTCCCCATCTGAAACCTGTCGATAAGCCTTTTTATAAAAAGACTTACTAATCTACCGCTGGCATCATCGCTTAAAATAAAATCATAAGTTTTTCCTGATTGAATAATCTTTTTAGCTAAAACAAAAAGAGTTGGCGCTATCTCTCTAATCTTTTCTAATTCAATATCTTCAAGCATAGATTCTCTGAAACTCGGCTCATAATTTCCAGATTCTTTCTGAACTTCGTACATCTATACCTCCATCCAATTTTTAATTTTAAAAAACTATATTGATAATACCACAAAAATTAATACTGGTCAATAAAATACTTCCTTTTAATAACCCCCAGATCAAAACAAAAAGGGGCCAATAAATAGCCCTTTGAAAATATTTTTAAAGTTTTAAATAACTCTTAAGCAAAAAGAAGCCAGTACCAAACTCCGAGAAATAGCGCAAACACAAAAACTCTTAGCAGCTTCGAAAAAATAAAACTTGAGCTATTGAAGCCATTATCTTCATACCCCAATTTATCTAAAACCGAATGATTATCTTTTTCAAATCGTTCAATCCCCAATCTGTAAGCTTCTGCTAACAAATTAACGAATCCCAGACAAAAGAAAAACCATGCCAACACAATCTTAAAAAACAACATTCTTCCACCTCCTTTACGTTTTCGTAAAAAAATCTACCTTAAAACATGCGCATTAAAGAAACTAAGTAGCCAAGACTGGTCTGTAGATAAATAACGAGTGGCCCACATAATAATATTGGCAATTACTGCACAAACGGTTATTGCATAAGCAATAAGAAACCCAATTTCTTTAGATGTCTTAAGTGCATAAACAGCAACGACTATAGACACACTGGTAAACCCAATCAAAACAGGCATTTGAAAAAAGTACCCAACAACAAATCCAACAAGAATCAAAAGGATAGCCGTAACTAAACCCATTACACACCTTCTCTAAATTGTTAAACAACTTGCTAGAATATACTACATGATTATATTTATGTCAAGACAAATTAAAACCGAGCTAAGCTCGGCTAATGTGTTCTTGTAAACCTTCCGCGGGCGGATAGATCATACGGGGAATTTGTTCTTGGTATATTTTTTCGTATATATTTTTGAGCTTGGTTTCTTTCACGTTCTTTTTTGATATAGTCTGCCGTCCTATTAATATCATATGGATTTCTGTCAGCACTGGAACCCTGAGAATCCTTTGCCACCTTTCACTCCTAATTATTATAGGTACTAAATCAAATTTAACATATAAAATTTAAACCGTCTACCCAACATCCCATCTATTAAAAAGGCCCGCCCTGGCAGGTCATTTTAAAAATTAAAATCAGAAACGGCCACTTGAAACAAAGTGTTCAATTTCAGTTATTAAATTGCACTCAAGACATAGAACAAAATATTCTGTTAGCCAAGAATCCCCTTCCGGGCTATCCACAGTTTGCACATAATGCTTAACGACTGGTTGCATGTGATAACATTTTGAACAAGTGTATTGATTAACTTGGTCTAAACTTACTACTAAATACCCATGGGGCACACCATCATACCTTATACCGGCCCATCCCCCTGTTTGAGATATTGATGCTAAATATTTTTTCCACTCATACTGTGTCTTATACAACTTTATGCCTTCAGGTAGAAATTCTAGAACAACCACTGGGTTAGAATCACGATCAACAAAAAAATATATATTCTTGTATCTTTGTCAATATTAATTATTTTTTAAATTAAAAGGGTTTCCTTTGAAAAATCCAAAAAGCAATCACAAGGTTTTTTCTTTAGAATTTCTTACTGTAAAAGTTTTGTGAATAAATATCCCACAACCTTATGGTTTTATGATTGAGGCAACTAACCTAAAAATTAATTGAGGGCCCAAATAGCGTAATTTAAATATGTTGCAAAGCTAACCCAAAGAAGATAAGGAACCAGAAGATATGCAGCTAGCTTTGATATTTTATAAAAAACCTTGATTGTCCAAACAATAGCAAACCAAAGCACCACAATATCAACCAGAGCCAATCCTGGATTTTTAAAGCCAAAGAAAATAATTGACCAAATAGCATTTAATAAAAGTTGAAAACCAAAAATACTAAGCGCCGTTCTTACACTCCTTTGACTCCAGCCATTCCGCCACACTAAAAATGCAGCAACACCCATTAGTGTATAAAGAATTGTCCAAACGGGTCCGAACACCCAAGCGGGAGGGTTCAATGCCGGCTTTGTAATTGTAGCGTACCAATTTGGAATTGCAGAAAAAGTAAACAGAGAACCGATAACCCCAGCTGACTGGGAAACAGTAATAGCAATTACTAATTTAAAAAAAATATTTATCTTCATACTATAATTATACAAAAAAACACTGTTTTACACAGTATCCCTTACCCCAACTACACAAAAAAAAATAATCAAATTAAAGTAAAGCCCCGCTATAGCGGGGCAAAATCATCTCCAGACAGAAAAACCTTTTTGTTTAAACCATTTCTTAACTTTACAGGTATCACGATCAAAACTTTCAATAGAAACAAAATAATCTCTCACTTCGCCATTTATAGCCGAAGCGCAAATTTCTGCATCTCGCTTATTCTTAAAACTCCCATAAAATTTTAAACCACCTTCATCAATAAGATCAAACACCGCCATACCACATACTCCTTATGTAATATTAAAATCTTGTGTTTTTTTAGGACTAACCCAGACAGAAAAACCGACGGTCTTCTCCCATGAAGTAACCCGGCCAGTTTGTGGATCATATGAGATAATATCCACCCCATAATCACGCACTTCGTGATTGCCACCAAAAGCACAATCTTCAGCATCTTCCCTATTGTTAAAGGTTGCGAAAAAATATTTACCGTCTTTGAAAAATCTATAGAGTAATTCATGATCCTGTTTATCACTTGGATCAAACATTCTTGTTTTCTCCTTCAATTAAGTTTTAATTAACTGAAATAAATATATCACGACAATACACTGCTGTCAAATATAAGTGTCCATACATTTTCTGAGGTTGTAATCAAGGACAGATTTGTAATTAAAAAGACCGATTTCTCGGTCTATAAATTTCATGATGCCTTTAAAATATTCATCAAGCTTTCTATTTTCTCATTAATCTCTTTTGCCTCATCATAGCTTCTTTCTTTAACCACCACAAACAGCTCAGTCTCCAGCTCATTGATCAGCACCCTTATAAATGTCGGATTGCCTGATTTCAAATATACCCCGTTCACTCTTTCATCAAATTGATTAACTTCATACCTAGCATCTTCAAAATCAAACTCACAGCTTAAAGCTTCTGCAAATGCTGATTTACTTCCAGGAACATGTTTAACCCTATCTGCCTCAAGAGCATCAAGAAATAAATTGAGCCTGGAAAATGGTAAATTCGTTGCAATATGTTTGCGATTCTCTGGAACGGCCATTTCTTTCTCCTTTCATTCACTTATTAAAGTATTGGAATTATAGCACCGAATTATATCTTGTCCAGCCAAACTGGATTATCATGTCATGCATTTATCTGCATTTTCATTTTTCTCCACCGTTGAATCCCGCCAAAAGCAGTAAAGACAAAGAAATAACCCTGCACAACGAATGCTCGCCACGCTTCAGCGTAATAAGTTTCAATGCCTGTACCCAATTGTCCAATGAGCATTCCTATAGTAAAGATAATGAATTTCTTGTCGGAAAGCTTTCCCCCACAGTAGGAAAACCATCCCCATGCTATAAGTTGAGTACTTATCATAACCCAAAGAATCATTGATGTTCTCCTTGTTCTTGCAAATACTATAAAATTACCTGCCGACCCAACCGTGGCGGGAGAAGAAAGCTCACAACATACAATTTGGCTCCCGAATTAAAACTTTCACAAACCCCGAAGGAGAACAAGTTTCCTAAGGTGCATGCTTTTGAAATTATTTTACCAAATCTAATACATAAATCCGAAACCCTCCTTCGCACAAAACTACGGAAGAGCGCAGAGCGAAACCTGAAATGATGCACCCGCCTCTATTTTTCTGGAGCAAAGGAGGTAGGACAGCAAACTCATCCAAGCGGACTTCTGCTTTCTTTTTTTAAAAAATTGACATCTACTGTATTTGCCCCATAGCATCACTAGCGGATATTGTTTATAGAATTCTTTGCTGTATCATGTTTGACTTTCATGATATTGCTCAGCGTCTCTATAGTAAATGCTCTTGTTTCAAACAAAACAAGCACCTCATCGTCAATTTCTGGTAAAATTGCTTTTGTTTCAGATTCTATATCACTGACAGCAACGAGTTTCTTAAAAAGAAAAGAGTGCCAAGGATATGCAACCTTTACCAACCTGTCCTGTATAACCTCGGCACGCACAACAAGAGAAGTGTTAAAGATACCGAGAAAACGGGCTGGCATTTCATATTCAATTTTCACTTTTTCTTCATCAACTTGAATGGATTTCACATTTTCGTCTTTCAACAAAATTCCTTTGGCAAAATTTTCCAGCTCTTGTCCTGATTTCACTTGAGAGTGCTCTTTTACAGTTTCAAGAAAATCGCTTTTCTCTTTCTCATCCCATTCGCGAATCTCTCGTGCTTCTATCGAAATAGTATTCCTCTGCAAAAAATCTAAATCACTCTCATTATATTGAACAACTGCTTCTCTTTCTATATGGTCAGGGTCGCCTTCTACTGGATCTATTTCTAAAATAGCAGGACCTGCCGCATTATCGTTTGTGCTATCGGTCACAGAGGATGGATTTACTACCTCTATTATGGCAGGGCCTGGAGCACTTTCACCCTCACTCTCAAGAGTGCTCACAATCTGCACAGCGCCAACAACGATTGTTCGTCCGTTTGAATCGGCAGTTACAAATTCAAATTCATATGTTCCTGCCATGGGTGGTGTTACGTAAATTACATTTCCGCTTTGTGTACTAAATTTATATGGACCAGACGTTTGACGCCATGAATAGGTACGCATAGTTCCATCGTCTATACTCGTTGATCCGTCGAGTATGAATCTTTGTCCAACCATACCCTCAACACTTGTTGCCTTAACCTCTCCTTTAATATCGCCGAGTTTTATATAATAATCAGTCGCCGCGTACACTGATGCAACTGTCCCCAAAAAGACCACAAACATCAAGGTAGAAAGTATTGTTTTTTTGATATATATTTTCATACTATTTCTGTTACATAGTAACAGAAATGGTGATAAATAGCCACCAGAAGAATCTAAAGAAATCTCTTTGCCAAAAAGTTTCTTTTAAACATTGCTTATTCCCCCGAAAGCATTAAAATCTGTTTCATTTCCCGCCAAAGTGTCCCGCCGGAGGCGGGACACGGAGCGAAGCCCAGCCCCGCCAATGGCGAGGATGAGCAACATGCTGGCCGGCAAGGCAGAGCGAACACTTTCATCTTCAAAAAATGAGTTCATGTCTATTTTTTGGCTCTGGGAACATGGGGCACCAAAGGACAGCAATAAAGACCCCGAAAGGGATCTGACCCCTTTCGTTATTTTAAAATTTTGATTTTGGTATAAAAGTATGTTAAATAATTTAATATACTTAAGTACTTTGACAAAAGGAAGAAAAAATGCCAAAAAAATATACCCCGGGAAAACCCGGTGAATTTCCATTTACACGAGGAACCCGATCTCTAGGGTATCAAGATCCTAAGAAAAAGTTTTGGACAATGAGAATGTTCTCTGGTTTTGGATCTGCTGAAAACACTAATGAGCGTTTTAAAAAACTATTATCCGAAGGTGAAACTGGATTGTCAACCGCATTTGATATGCCCACCCTTTTAGGACTTGATTCTGATGATCCTAGGGCCAAATGGGATATCGGAAAGGGAGGGGTCGCAGTTTGTACTCTCGAGGATATGGAAGTCCTTTTCAAAGACATACCATTAGACAAAGTTACAACCTCTATGACAATAAATGCTCCTGCTGCAGTTTTATTGGCAATGTATATTGCTGTTGCAGAAAAAAAAGGGATTTCAAAGAATCAAATTGGAGGAACAATCCAAAATGACATTTTAAAAGAATATATTGCTCAAAAAGAGTGGATTTTTCCCCCATTACCTTCAGTGCGTTTAATAGTTGATACGATTGAATATTGTTCTGAATTTGTACCACGCTGGAACACTGTTTCAATCTCCGGCTACCACATTCGAGAGGCAGGAGCTACAGCAGTACAGGAATTAGCTTTTACTTTGGCAGATGGCATAGCCTATGTCGAAGCATGTATAAAAAGAGGCTTGCGAATTGATGATTTTGCGTCCAGACTTTCTTTCTTTTTTGATTTTCACAATAATTTTTTTGAAGAAATAGCAAAATTAAGAGCCGCCCGATATTTATGGGCACACATTATTAAAGAAAGATTCGGCGCACAAAACACGAGATCGATGATGTGTAGAATGCACGTCCAAACTGCAGGCTGCACACTAACTCACCAACAACCCTTGAACAACATCGTCAGAGTAGCAATACAAGCTCTGGGTGCGGTTTTGGGGAATACCCAATCACTACACACAAATTCTTATGATGAAGAATTGTGCCTACCCTCCGAGGAAGCTGTCATAATTGCCTTGCGTACTCAGCAAATAATTGCCCACGAAACAGGCATTGCAAATGTTCCTGATCCCCTTGGTGGCTCTCCCTACATAGAAGGTCTCACCAAAAAATTGATAGAAGACGCACGAGATTATATAAAAAAAATAGATGACATGGGAGGCATGATAAAAGCTATTGAAAAAGGTTTTCCTCAAAAAGAGATACGAGACTCGGCTTGGCTTGATAAAAAGTTTCAAGACGATAAAACCAAAATCGTAGTTGGTGCAAATAAATTTAATGACACATCAGAAGAAGAAAGTTGTGGAAATTTTGAAATTGATCCTCAAGCTCAAACACGTCAACTAGAAAGACTTAAAGCTTTCAAGGCAAGAAAAAATTCTAAATTAGTTAAAGAATCTTTATTAGAAATAAAAATTGCGGCTATGGAAAATAAAAACCTGATGCCCTATTTAATTGAAGCTGTAAAAAACAACGTTACTCTTGGTGAAATTTGCACCAGTTTAAAAAAGGTATTTGGAGAGTATCAGGAGGTGGCAAATTGACTACAAAAATATTGCTGGTAAAGGGTGGACTAGATGGTCATGATCGTGGAATTCAAATTGTGACTAAGGCTCTGAGAGATTCTGGTTTTGATGTAATTTATGGTGGCCTTTATTGTTCTCCCGAAGAAATAGCAGCAATAACCATTCAAGAAAATGTCGATGTGGTTGGAATTTCCACACACAGCGGAAATCATCTGGGTATTTTTTCAGAAACCATAAAAATTTTAAAAGAAAAAACAAATACCCACTGGCCCATTATTGGCGGAGGAATTATTCCAGCAAACGACATCCCCGCTCTTGAGAAAATGGGTGTAGATAAAATTTATTTACCAAGTACTAACATTACAGAAATTGTTGAATTCATAAAGGGGCTGAAGTTAATGAAAAGAAAAAAAGAATCACAACAAAAAACAATTGAAAGAATTTTAAAAGGAGAAGTTTTTGCGGCAGCGTCTTTAATGTCATTAGTTGAACAAGGCGACAATAACGCAAAGAAAATAATTTCTAAATTACCAGATTTATCCCCCCAAACTATTGTAGTTGGCATAACTGGCTTCGGCGGCGTTGGAAAAAGTACTTTAATTAACAAACTTATCGAACATTTCAGAAAGGACAGAAAAACTGTTGGGGTTATAGCATGTGACCCAGTGAGTGTTTCCCGTGGTGCAGTTATGGGAGACAGAATAAGAATGAAAGATCACGCCCAAGATGAGGGTGTTTTTATAAGAAGTATTGTTCAACGCCAAAATTTCAAAGGAGTAACACCGACAACCCCATCAATTATAAAAATTTTGGGAGCAATGAAAAAAGATATAATAATTGTCGAAACTGCTGGAGCCGGACAGGAAAATTCAGGATTTAAAGACCTCGTAAAAGTTTTAGTATGGGTTTCTGTTCCCGGACTTGGTGATAAAATCCAAATGCTTAAGGGTGGAGGTATTGAAACTGCCAATATTATAGTTGTAAACCAATCGGATAAAGCAGCCTCGTATTTGACATTTCAAGATCTTAAAGAACATTTTGAAAACACCAAAAAAATATGCAAAACCAATTCTCTGACAGGAGAAGGCATTTCCGAATTAGTCAAAGCAATAAAAGTGGTTTAAAAATAAACCGCTTTTTTATTTAATTTAAACTGTCCAATTCCTAATAAAAACAACAAAATGGACACTCGTACATTTTTAGGTCTTTATTGTTGTACTACAGCGGCTCCGGGAAGCAACGTCTCAGCAGGACAAATAGGACTCCCCGCCTCTGGCAGGACAAACTTCTCATCCTGCCCTCAAAAACTAGTTAAAACAAAAATACAGGGTTAACTCTGTATTTTTATTTTACAAGTTCTGAACTGCTTGCGATGAGTCCGTCGAATGGTTGCCTGTGTCCTAACGTGCAACTAAGCAAGAACGAGGAAGTACTGAGCACAGCAGTGCGAATGTAGATTCGAGAGAATCATCGAACATATTATGTGTCTAAGTTAGAGAAACCAGGTTCCTATAATTTGTTATCCAAACACTAAAACCTTATCTGACTCATCAATCATTTTTACCAAATCGATCATAGTGGTTATAGGACAAACCTTACTTTCGGATTTAGAACGAATTTTAAGACAAGTCTCGCAGGCCACAAGAACACCTTTTAGGTCTTTGAACTCCTGGATTCTCTTGGAGATATCAAACTGTTCAGTATCAGAAATGTCTTCAACTTCAACTCCTTCATTCATAAGAGAGATTTTAACCGAATGACCCGCTTTTAATGCGGTAATGGCTAAACGAAATGTATTCCAGATATGTTCTGGATTTTTAGATTGTAAAATAATGCCGATTTTCATAATTATTTCCTAGCCCACATCCAAAACCTCTCATGCAGATAATAAACTAGGGTTAATATAATACCAGCAACTACGGAAATTTCTCCCGACTTCTTGATTTCCCCGGTATACACATAAACAACCACGCCAGTAATAATCATGGCGAATATTCTCCAACTTACTGCTTTTATTATAGGTCGAACACGATTGTTCCGAACCATCGCTCTGATAAAATTTATCGTCATAAGTATCTAACTTAAATCTTTTTTCTTTTCCTCAAATTCTTTTTTATCAATCTCGCCACGGGCATAGCGTTCTTTTAGAACATCTAGGGCAGATTTGGAACCTCCGTTTCTGCCTTGGCTCATCAACCATTTTACAAGAGCAACTATGCCAGCAATAATCAGAGCCCACCATAAAAACATAAAAATAAAACCGAGACCCCCGAAACCACCAAAACCAAAATTCATCATATTGTTTGTTGAATTATTATTGCCGAAGGGAGACGACCACCCTCCCCACATCATATTCATCATGGGCATCCAACCACCGCTTATTGCCGGGAATGCCGCCGAAGTATCACAACCAGAAAGACGCTTGCCCATAACGATATGAATTTGTTCTTCACCGTCTTCACCGTGTGCCTGAATCATCATAGCGTTCATGGCGACGTGAGATTCACCAGCCATCTGTCCCATAAAATACTCGCCAAGAACTCCATACTGCTCATCATTTAGATCGGCACAAACAACCTCTTTTGCCTGAAGTTTATTCCAAAGTTCTTTGCCTTCTTGTTCTTCGCGAGCAGTGTGCTCAACAACCTCGTTCCAATCAACAGAAGTATTGGAAAACCCACCCATCATTTGGGCGTTGACTGCAGATGTTATTACTAGAAGGGCACCGAAAATAAATATTGCAAGTAGTGTGTTTTTCATAAGATAAATATAGCACACCTTACTCTTTCTAGCCATATTTTTCCGACCGAACGTGCGACTAAGCGAGAGCGAGGAAGTACTGAGCAAAGTGAGTGAATGAAAGTGAATGAATACTGAGGTTAGCAGGCCGAACGTGCAGTGCGAAGTAGATTAGACAGAATTATTGGACATATTATGTGCCCAAATTGGAAAAGCAAAAAACAAAAAAGTGCGCAGTTATCGCACTTGACTGTAGTAAATTATGTTTTCCTGTCAGATGTTTGCTTTTCTAAATAACAACCCAGATACCGCAAAAATTGCGGCAAAAATAAAATTGACAATAAATACACCAACAACACCTGCATTCCCCCAAGAAACTTCGGGCGAAATAATCAAAGCAACCACTGGAACTAAAAACTGGATGAGTGCCACAACAAACAATGTGTATGCCATTCCATGTGACTTAAAGCGTGAAAGCAAAGAGCCGATGAACCCAACAATAGGTACTGCCCAATACATCGAGTTGACTGAGTTATCTTCGCTTCCGATAATACCGACAGCACCACTGACCCAACCGAGAAGAAAAACCCCGAAGAACCCCATAATAAAAGCGAAGCAGTATAACTTATTGCGGGTCTTTAACCATTGCCATAATTCATAGGCGCCGCCGACAATCAAAAACATAACACCAAAAGCAACAGTTTCATTCCATTGAACTTCGTCTGCGAATGGTTGAAACTGTATTGCTAAAAGCATTATCAATATAAGTGCCACAACAACAGCCCACACTCTTTGTCTTTTTGTAATATTTTTCATAATTCTCCTATTTAAACAGTACTTTGATAATTTAACCACACTTAGGTTCATCAGTCCATCGAGCTCAGCTCGGTCCATGCTTGGGTTCTTCGACTAAACTCAGGATAAATAAAATAAAACACTAGGAAAATCCTAGTGTTTTATTGTGGCTCCGGGAGCAGGACTCGAACCTGCAACCATCTCCTTAACAGGGAGCCGCTCTACCATTGAGCTATCCCGGAATGTTGTTATCTAGCCATTTTCTACCTTGGCCAGACTTCAAAAAACGTTCTCTCGTTATCGCTTCTTTTTTAGTATTGAATTCTTCTGAGTGAATTAGTACGAATGGGCCATTTGACCTAGTCCATCTGTTACTACCAGCATTATGCTCCTTTAATCTATTAAAAACATTTTTTGAAGTTTGACCAATATATCTCTTATTATTTTTGTTACTTCTCAATACGTAAACATAAAACATAAAATTACCATTGTCAGCCAGAGGCTGATCAGCCTACGGCTGAAGCTATCCCGGAATGAATTGTTAAACATTTATCCGGCCAATGGTAGAGCAGCGAACTGATCCACCATTGAGTCCCGACGTTTTAGTCGGGATCCTCGATTTTGTAATCCTGCTAAAGCAGGAAACAAATATCGGGACCATCCCGGAATGTTTCCATATTTAATTGTACGTCTATTCTAACAAAAATTACGATATTTGCAAACCAAATCAATGTTTTTTTAGAAATAAAAAACCTGCAAATGCAGGATTTTTATAGTTTAAAACTCTAAAAGCTTACTTAAACCAGAAACAATTTTACCAACCGTAGGGAGATAAAGCTCTTCAAGCTCTGGTGAAAATGGTACTGGCGTGTCTTCAGCTGCAATCAATACAACTGGTGCATCCAAATCCTCAAAAGACTCTTCGCTAATTCTACTCACTATCGTTTGGCCAAAACAACCAGTTTTAGATGCTTCGCATGTTACCAAAACTCTGCTAGTTTTTTTGATTGACTCAGAAATGCATTCAAAATCAACAGGAATTAAAGATCTCAAATCTATAATCTCTATTGTCTTGCCTGTTTCGGCTTCCACTCGCTTAACCGCTTCAATAGCTCTAAACATCTGAGAGCCATAACTAATAACAGTTGCATCTACCCCCTCTTTTAAAATTCTAGCCCTACCAAAAGGAACAGTATAATCGCCTTCAGGAACTGGGGTGTTGAGCTCGGGAGGAATCATGCCGGATTCCGGATTTAAATTATAAATCCCCTTATATTCTACAAAAATTACAGGACTGTCATCTAATATAGCAGAATTTAGCAAACCCCTTGCATCAAATGATGTTATGGGAGCAACAATCTTAAAACCCGGCGTAGAGGCAAACCATGATTCTGGGTGAGCACTATGAAAAGAAGATGAGCCCTTGGTCCAGCCAGAAGGCATCCGGAAAACAATTGGCATTGGACCGAAACCTCTAGCAATCTGATTGGCTACAAAATTTACCATAATCATAAAAGCAGATGATGAAAAATCAGCAAATTCAAATTCAACAATAGGTCTGAGATTTAAATAAGTAGATCCCACAGCCATTCCAACTATTCCTGATTCAGCTAAGGGCATATCAATTACACGCCTTTGATAAATTTTGTTAATTTTATAAAAATCTTCTGGCCATTCAATATTATCAAAAATACGAGAAAGTCCTTCTGTAACCTTAAATGCACCACCACTTAATCCAATGTCTTCTCCTAGAAGAATCACATTGGGGTCTTTTGTCATTCTTGTTATTAATGCTCCCCTGATTGCTTCACGGTATGTAATTAAATCTCCATTGTTTGGAGGTAAAACAATTTCATTTTCGTGAACAATCTCAGGCATAAAAATAGACCTCCTGATATCTTTCACTTTTGGTCCAGAGCATTTTTCAGATCGCGCCAAATCTTCTTTAACAGTTTGTTCTGCCCTTTCTTCAATTTGATCAAGAGTCTTATCATCAACTTGGAATTCATCGGTAAGACGTTTTAACAAAGCATCAACAGGATCCTTTTTTCTCCACTTCTCTAGCATTTCTTCTGGCACATATTTGTGACTATCAGCAAGTGAATGTCCCGCCATTCTCATGGTTTTTGCAACAATAATAGAGATGATTTTTTCATTTCTTGCACGATCAAGAGCCCTAGAAACAGTGTTATAAACCATACCAACATTCGTACCATCAATTAAAAATCCTTCCACATTTCTGCCATAACCCAAAGCCCTGAGAGCTAAAGTTGGAGACCTAAATTCAAAAAAGTTAGGAGTACCAAATGCCCATTGATTGTTTTCGATTACAACAACCATAGGCAACTCTTTTACAGCTGCAATATTCAATGCTTCATGCACAATACCAATACTAGTTGCTCCATCTCCTAAAAAAGCCAGTACAGCATCCTCGGAATTGTGAAAATTTATTCCAAAAGCACAACCTGAAGCAATTGGCAACATTATGCCCAAGTGGCTAACAAAAGGAATTATTCTTTTTTCAAAATCTCCAAAATGGAGGCTAGCATCCCAACCATGAGTAGGGCCATCTTTTTTTGCACAGATCTGGCACATTATTTCGTAAGGTGTTAGTCCGCGGACCAAATGAGTGCCTAGGTCCCGAATGGCTGGTGCAAACCAATCTTCTTTTTTGAGTGCATAACCAGCACCAACAGCAGTTGCTTCATTTCCTAAACTTGAAAGATGCTTGCCCAATGCCTTACCTTTTTTGATCAAAAGTTTAATTTCTCTCTCTGTCTTTCTGGTAAGATGCATATAGTAATACAATTCTTTATACAGTTCCCTTAAATCACATTGAGATTCAGTAACAACTTGAGATTCTATACCCTCAGCAGATATACGATAAACAACATCGTTTAAATCTTTAAAAGGATCAATCTTCTCTAATTTTCTATACATTTCTGCAAAATATCTGGGCATTTTTAACCTCCCTCAGAAGATAAACTGGTTCAAATTTACCCCATCTTATCAAAAAAGTAAATATGTAATTACTAAGCACAGCCACTAAGCTTCCGGGCAAAAAATATTGTTCTATGCTATTATTTATGTAATGGATAATTACCCCAAACTACAAGAAAAAGAATTGCCCAAACCGCCTCACTGGACTAAGGCCATAGGCGTTGGTGTCGTTGTAACAGGTCTTGCAATAGGAACAGGAGAACTCATTTTGTGGCCACACCTAATAACAAAACATGGCCTTTCTCTTTTGTGGTTGGCTCTTATCGGAATAACCTGCCAATATTTTATAAACAGAGAAGTTGCGCGCCACGAAGTAGCTACAGGCGAAAGCTTCTTCACTACTTCAGCTCGGATCATTCAGTGGTCTGTATTTTTTTGGCTTTTTTCAGCTATTGCACTTTATATCTGGCCGGGCTGGGCCTCAGCCATTGCTACAACACTAAAAGAGCTCTTTGGATTTGGGAGCCACCTTGGATGGTCATGGGCAACACTAGCTTTAGTTTTGGTACTAACTTTTAGCGGAAAAGTGGCATATAGCATGCTTGAAAAATCACTAAAGATAACTGTGCCGACATTCTTTGTACTTTTGTTAGTTATCAGTTATTTGAATTTATCATGGGGAGAAATTAAAACAGCATTAGCTGGGGTAGTTGCTTTTGGCACGATACCTGAAGGCGTTGATATAAACGTCCTACTGGGCGCTATTGTTTTTGCAGGTGCAGGAGGAATGCTTAACCTGACAGTATCTTTGTGGTACAGAGACAAACAAGTAGGCATGGGAAATTATATAGGCCGTGTTGTTAACCCAATAACAGGCAAAAAAGAAGCTGTTACAGCAACAGGTTTTAAATTTGACACAAACAATAAAGCAAACATGCAAAACTGGCGAGGTTGGATGAGATACGTAATGATAGACCAAGGATTAATATTCTTATGTCTTGGATTTGTAACCTTGTTCCTACTTAGCGTAAATGCACACTCGGTTCTCTCCCCTATGGGACTAGTGCCTGAAGGTCTTGAAATAGCTGTTGTCCAAGCAAATATTTTTGGAAACATATGGGGACCAATAGGATTTAAATTGTTCCTTGTTATGGCGTTCTTGATGTTATTCTCTGTAATGTGGACCGTAATAGATGCTTTAACAAGAATGGTATCAGATATTATTTACACCAACGCAAGAGAAGGCAAATACAAAGGAGTGTTTAGGGTATTTAACAAATTCTCCATAGGACAGCTTTATTATGGAGTTATAGTAATCGTAGCTATCATTGGGGCTTTTCTTATACCGCTAAAACAACCCCTTACACTTTTAGTAATATCGGGAGTTTTATCTGGTCTAACCATGGCTATTTATACTCCATTCCTTATATACATAAACAACAAACACTTACCTAAACCACTAAGACCTTCGTGGTTTACAAATGTTGCCATGAGTGGAATTTCAGTTTTCTTCATGTACTTTGCTTATAAAGTTATCGTTGATGCATTTACTAAAATAATATGATAAGCGATGCAGTAGGGTTAATTTTAATATTTGGCATATCAGCAGGCACGATTGTCTGGAGATGGTATTTTGGCAGGAAAAATAAAATTTCATTAAGAACCGATATTTTTATCGGTATTTTTATTATTTTACTTACCGCTCTGCTTTTATTATTAATGGGACGACTGCCTTGGTGTGCATGCAATCAAATATGGATTTGGTCAGGCGATGTTTTTTCCGAACATAACTCACAGCACATTACAGATCCCTATTCCCCTACTCACTTTATACACGGCATACTTTTTTACTTATTGCTTTGGGTATTCGCTAGACGAATCCCCATAGGAGTAAGGTTGCTTATGGCCATAGCTCTTGAGTCAGCATGGGAAGTAATTGAAAACACAGACGCAGTTATTGAATATTATAGAGCAAACACAATATCTCTTGGTTATTATGGTGACAGTGTTATTAATTCCATTTCCGATATTGTCGTTATGGCCATAGGTTTTGTTTTTTCTTGGAAAGTCCCCACCTGGGTTTCTGTCTTAGTACTGGTTGTTATAGAAGTATTTTTGGCATTTTGGATAAAAGACAATCTTACTTTAAATATAATAATGTTTATTCATCCATTTGAAGCCATAAAAAACTGGCAATTAGGAATGTAACTTTTGTAAAAATATAATTTACATGTAATAATTTAAAAAATGATAGAAGAAAAAAATAAAAATCAAACAGTTGTTTTTGGCGGAGGGTGTTTTTGGTGTACAGAAGCAATTTTTAAATCATTAAAGGGAGTTATTTCAGTTTTGCCCGGGTACGCAGGAGGTACCACAGACAACCCTACATACGAAGATGTATGTACCGGTATCACAGGTCATGCCGAAGTAATAAAAATAGAATATAATCCTGAAACTATATCATTTGATGATCTTTTAACGGTTTTCTTCTCTACGCATGATCCTACAACCCCAAACCGGCAAGGTGCTGATGTGGGAACACAATATCGATCAGCTATTTTTTATACAACAGGCGAACAAAAAGAAGAATCGGAAAAATTTATTGAAAAATTAAATGAATCAGGTCCAAAAATAGTAACGGAAATCACGAAACTAGATAAATTTTTTGAAGCAGAAGATTATCACAAAGATTATTACTCAAAAAACACTTCAGATTCTTATTGCCAAGTTGTAATAAATCCCAAACTTGAAAAACTCAAAAAACGATTTTCCGAATTATTGAAATAAAATACCACCCCGCCTTAGCGGGGTGGTATTTTTTATTGTGTTACTTGCCTAAAATAATTGTTATTTCAGTGCAGTCACATGAACAGGACTTGAAGTTGTACGGTTGCCAGAAGTATCCTCTGCAACTGCTGTTAATGTATATGTTGTATTGGGCTTGCCTGGAACGCTCCAGCTGCAAGCATAGTTTACAGTAACATCCGTACAGACAAGACTACCATCAACATAAAACTCTACTCTCGATACTCCAACATCATCTGTGGCGTCCGCATTTATTACTAGAGTTTGTCTTCTGGGAACACCTGCGCCATCTGTAGGATATGTTATTGATACACTAGGAGGCGTTATGTCTTGTGAGGGTGTTGGAGTTGGAGTGGGAGATGGGGTCGGCGTAGGCGTGGGGGTAGGTGTTGGGGTTGGATCAATAGAAAATTCATAAGCTCCAATTTCGGGCGCACCGCCTTGCGGAACCATCACACCATTAATATCAGCATTTAAACCGACATAAACACCTGAATCAATTGAAGACGAAGTGCTCTGCAAAGTAAAGTCACCTGCTGGTGCGTTTACGAACTGAGGATCTTCAGCAATGTTATTGTCGGGATTGCCGGAAGAATTTAGATTGCTGATAAGTTGGGACATGGTCCAATCTATGGTGTTGGAATGAAAAACATAGCCGGAGTCGCTACGGTAGTAGGTATTGTTTGTTGTCACATATTCCGCTGTACCATTAGTGTGATAAAAATCTTCCTCTAAATTCTCAGCAAAAATGTTGTTCTTGATTACTATTGCTCCATTAAAAGCATTGTCATTGTATTCAAGTTTGATACCCTTGCCATTATTGCCATAAGAGACGTTGTTTAAAACATTTACCCCCGTTCCAAAACCTAGATATTCAACCTCTATACCAGCTATACCATTACCATAAGAAACATTGTAATAAACCTCAACATTTTGAAAAGCATTGATATTACTGATAACAATTCCCCAATCCCCATTATTGCGGGAGATATTGTACCTGAAAGTTCCACCATCAGAAAGGTATGTATGGAATCCTGCTCTAAGATTGTCTTCAAAAACAGAATTCTCTATTAACCAGTTGCCAGCTGCGTAACCGCCATAATTTCCAGCGTAAATTCCATGGGATCGAGGATCTCCATTGGAATCAACATAGCCATTGTTCTTCACTAAAACATTCTGAATTACCGCATTGTCACTGGTAAAGATAATACCATTTCCCCCAGCCTTGATAGTTGTAAGGTTTTTCAAAGTAACATTGTCTGCTCCGTTGTGAAGGAGTATATTCCCATCACCATTTGTTTTTGTCACATCTATACTATCAACAACTATATAGTCAGCTCCACTGACATAGATAGCACGATCGCGTAGCGGTACCTCAATACCCGGATTTGTATAATACTGATTTGGGTCTGAAGGAGAGTAAACATATAGAGTTGAAAGTTCCCACACCCACTGACCGTCAGCTACCAATTCTCCAAGAGTAGTTTTTTCTACACCTCGTATGCCATTTACAAAAATTTGTCTTGGGTCACTAGACCAAGGTACATACCAAACATTTTGCAAGCCAGGATACTGAGTCCAAGTTGGAATAAATTCAGAACCGTCTATAAGAGGATTAGCTCCGCTACCATAAGCTCCATAAGTTATTGGACTTGAGGATGTCCCGCTTGTGATGACATCCAATTGCTCTTTCCATGTCTCTCCTCTTTTGAAAAACACAGAATCACCAGGAGCAAGAGCTTGCGACTCTACCCTAGCAATAGTCTTCCATGGACTAGATGCAGATGTACCTGAATTTGAGTCATTGCCGGCTGTTGAATCAACATAATAAGAATTGCCAGCAGCTGAGCTCACGTTTGTTTTAAACAAATGCGCATTCATAAAAACACCCACTGGAATTATAATACCGAGGGTGGAAACCAAAAGAATTGTTTTAATTTTTAAAACAAATTCCCCTGCCTGAGGATTTTTGTCCTCATTAATATTTAAATCTTGATTCATTTTTTGAATCTGTAAACTCATAAAAATAAAGAGGAGTAAATCTTAAATCAAACATATTTAAGGAGATATTTATTCCGCGACCTTCTATAAGTTTATATTAAAAATTTTAAAAATAACACCTTTTTAGAATACCTGTTTTTTTTATAAATTACAATGAAAAATCATGCGCCACCAAAAAAGCCCGGTTGAATCCCAACCACTTAGGTCGGAATCAACCGGGCCTTGCTTGCCGTCGAGATGACGGCGTCAAAGGTTTTTTTCTAGGAACTTGCGGACACTCTTTATGACGTTGTCCGCCGCTCCCTTGAATGTGTACCCGTCCTCCTGGATTTTGACCAAGGGCTTCCACTCGCCGTCGGGCGACTTTGCCATCACGGCGACCTGGAGGTTCTTCTTTAGCTCCTTGGACTTGTGGTTCATGAAGCTCCCATTTCGTTCCTCCATGCCCCGGCCGACAACCACGACCTTGTACTGGGCCTGGTCTTCGTCAGGGACAACCTGGAATTCCTTGCCCGCCCTCTTGGCGAGATCCGATGCACTGTCTTCCCAGTCTTGAACCGGGAATCCGTCGTCCAAGCCGGCCTCGAAGAACACGGGGTATCCGCCAGCGGAATTCTTGTCTCCCCCGCCGAAAGGCGAAGTGAACATCTTGCCGACCTTCTTTGCTGGCGCCATCGCCTTTGCGGCGAGGCTGGTATCGTCGGATTCTTCGGAGGCTTCCGCCGGCTGGGCGGGAGCCGCCTGCTCCATCTCTTCGATCTCGGCCTTAGTGTAGCCCGCCTTGGCGAGCTCCAGCTTCTCCTCGACGGTGAGCGTGGCCGCGTCGGCCGTCGCCACTGCGAAGAAAATGGCTACCACGATGCTCAACACTGTGTTGAACTTCATCTCAGTCTTCCACTCCATGTCTAAGGGTTGATTTGAGGTACCTGCATTAGATACCTGTAAAGTACTATATTATTAATACTAACACATATTTAAAGCTAAGTCAAATGTTCGTTTTTTTAAAGACTTGTTGATAATATTAAACATAAATAATGTTACAATTAATATATAATTAATCATTGTCAATATTTTTGGTAGTATTTACCCTATCAAAGCATTACATAGGACTTACGCGTTTGGATAAGTTCAAGGCAAAATGGCTAAGAAATGGCGAGTCGTACTGAAGTACGATAAGTTTTTTCTTAGCCATTTTAACGTAGAAATTAGCCAAACCCACGTGGCTTGAACAGGACAAGCCCAGCATTTTAGGGCTTCCTGTGAAAGCGCGTAAGTTCTAATTTATTAAATGAAAACATCTCACGTATGGATAATCGTAATAGTCGTCGCATTCTTTGGTCTTGTTTGGAGCCTTTCAAAAGATAGGGCGCCATCAGAAGAACCAAACGCAGAAGGAGAGGAACAAACCCAAATGGAGCAAAAAATGGAAGAAACCAAAGCTACTACAGTTAAAACTAGTACTGAAACAAACATAAATAAACCCCTTCTTGAATCAGGAACCGCAGAAGACACTGCAAGATACTCTCAACTAGTAAAGGAATATGAAACCAGAAGAGTTCAGTTTGATGCAAATTGCCGAGTAAATAGCCCGAACAGCACATTCAAAAACAACACAGCAGTTATGTTCGATAACAGATCAGCTGATACAAAAATCATTACAGTTGGAGGCGTAGATTACAACTTCCCTGCTTATGGTTATAAAATAATAAATATTGCAGGCATTGATTTACCCGCAAATGTTTCAATAGATTGCAATGGTGTGGTAGTTGAAACATTTTTGATTCAAAAATAACAAATTCATCAAAATTTGCGTTTTGGATTAATATATGTTAGGATAAAGGTATTATCAGGTACAAAAGATACAAAACAAAAGCCCCGCAAATAGAAGAATCGGATTTAACGACCCCTGAATTTAAGGAAAAATACAACGAAAACATACCCCCTGAAACAACCCCGGTATCAATCAAAGCATTGAATCAATTCCGCAAAAAACATCCTCATCTTTTCAAGCAAAGCAACTGGTCCATAGACAAACACCGCAAAAGAGTTATGGATTGGATATTCTCAAACGAAGTTTAAATAAAACCCCTATAGGGGTTTTATTGTACTCAAAAATAAAAAATGATTTAATTAATTATATATAAGAAATTATAAATAATTAAAATGAAGATAATCAAACTTAACAACATTATTGGAACTTCCCAAGAGGCCAAGGTGCCGGGTGACCAAGGGTCAAGCAGGCGCCTGCTTTTGGCAAAAGATGGCTTGGGGTATTCATTTCATGACACAATTATTACTGCAGGAGCTGAAATGAGACTTCACTACACCAATCACATAGAAACAGTATATTGCGTTTCAGGAAACGGCGAGGTTGAAGATCTAACCACCAAGAAACGTCACAAAATTGAAGAAGGTGTTATGTATGTTTTAGATAAACACGATGACCACATTTTACATGGTGGAACTGAAGATATGCGCCTAATTTGCATATTTACCCCAGCTCTTGTAGGAAATGAGCGCCAAGACGAAAGCGGAAGCTTTCCCATAATGAATGAGGTCTTGCAGGAAATAAAACAAATTAAAGAAAAAGTTGAAAAAATTGAAGAACAACTTTAGCCTTACTTAATATTTAAAATATATTAAATCCACCCTAAGGTGGATTTAATTTTTATTATAATTTTTAATATTAATAACCACGTAGCTTTTCTATCTTATGATGCTGTCTTATTTTCTCAAGAGCTTTTGCCTCTATCTGTCTTATTCTTTCGCGGGTAACAGCAAAAACCTTTCCAACCTCTTCAAGGGTATGCCCGATACCATCAGCTAATCCAAATCTCATTTCTAAAATCTTCTGCTCCCTAGGAGTTAGATCATCTATTATGTCTTTCAATCTCTCGCGCAATATCCTTCTCCCTGCCGATGTTTCCGGGGATATTGTTTCATCATCTGCTACAAAATCCGCCAATGAACTATCCTCATCATCTTCACCAACAGGCGCTTCAAGAGATACTGTATCTTGAGAAATTTTTATAATATGATGAATTTTCTCAACATCCATACCCATTTCAGAAGCAATCTCATCAGGCAATGGCTCTCTACCAAGATCCTGCACTAAACGCCTGACCACCTGCTGATATTTGTTTATAGTTTCTACCATGTGCACAGGTATGCGAATAGTACGTGCTTGATCTGCTAAAGCTCGGGTAACTGCCTGCCGTATCCACCATGTTGCATATGTTGAGAATTTATAACCCTTTGTATAATCAAATTTTTCCACCGCCCTAGAAAGGCCTATATTCCCTTCTTGTATTAAATCCAACAAGGTAAGATTTGGGGATCTTCCAACATATTTTTTAGCTATTGAAACAACCAGTCTGAGATTTGAAAGCATAAGCAATTGTCTGGCAGCTTCATCTCCGTTTTGTATCCTTTTGGCGAGATCAACCTCCTCGTCTCTTTTTAGCAATGGATAGTTGCCTATTTCTCTTAAATACATCTGAACAGAATCAGTACCACCTGCCTTATGAAGCTCTTTTTCTAACTTTCTTTTTTCTTCAAAATCTTTTACAGCTTCCTGCTTAAATACTTTGGAAGTATCTACGATGTTTATATTTGCTGCATCTAGATGGTCATAAAGAAGCTCAAGATCTTGTATATTTTTTTCTACATTAGGAAACTGATTCAATATCTCAGATTCAGTAATGAATCCTCTGTGGCGCCCCCTATCAATTAACTGCTGAATCTTTTCCTCTACAACATTTACCTTCTTAATCTTTGTTTTTGATTTAGTACTGCCTTTAGCAGAAGAGTTCCTCGAAGATCTAGTTTTTATATTTTCTTCTGAAGAGTGGGCTGTTTTTCTTTTGGTGGTTTTAGGAGAAGCGGTTTTTTTGTTTACTGCCTTTTTGGGCTTTGTTTTTGATTTGGTCTTATTGCCTGTTTTTTTACCGCCAAATTTATTATTATTTTTTTTTGTTTGCTTTTTTGCCATAAAAATAACGCTTTGTTTTTTATAAAGCGCTTGCTGTTTTTATTTTAACTTTGCAAGTTCGCCGGATAATTCGGTAAACTTTGCCACTAATGATGTTAGTTGCTCTTTATTGCCTGTTTTTTCGGTTTCCCTAATCTCAAAGCTTAAATCCCCTAATTTTTTTTGAATATTTCTCAATTTCGCCTGATAAATAAGTTTAGCAAATTCTTCTTTTTTTGATTCATCACTGAAATCTTTCCATATCTCCTCAGCTCTAAAATGCAATAAATCAACCTTTTTCTTTGTGTTTTCATTAGTATTTTCTTTACCGGATTTATTGTTTAGATAGTCTAATAATTCTATTAATTCATTAGACCAGAAATCATGTTTAAAATCAACCCCCCTTATCAACTCCGGACTTAAACAGACAAGCTCAGCGATACTTTGTTCATAATGCTTAAACTTACCAATATCGCCTGTTTCTTCAGATCCTTCGTCATCATATTCATAATTTGCAGACGTTTCAGAAAATACAGGCTCTGCTATATTGTTTAATTCATTATAAATCAAATCTTCTTTGGTCTTAACCTTTAATGCAAGCTCCGCCACCCAGTGAGCCTGCTCCACCTTGCTACTTATAGATTTTATAATGGGCAAAAGTTTTTGAGTAACCATCTTTTTGCCAAGAGCAGTTGCGGTATCGGCACCAGTTGTTACTTTTTTAAAGAAATACTCCATAAACGGTTTTGATTTTGAAGAATATTCTTCCCATTTTGAACCGTAAGCCTTAACATAATCAGAAGGATCTTTTAATTTGGGATCGTCTATCGAAATGACTCCAACATTAAAATTCTGGGCAAGAGCAAGATCGACACCTCTTTGTGTTGCGATCTCCCCCGCCGCATCCTCATCAAAACAAAGATCTAAATTGTCAGTATAACGCTTTATAATTTTTAAATGACTAGCAGTTAAAGCAGTACCTGATGTGGCCACGGCATTACCAACGCCAGCTTGGTGAGACATCACAACGTCCATATTTCCCTCAACTGCCAAGCATTTATCCTTGCTTCTTATTTCCATTCGCGCCTTATCTAAGCCGTAAAGCAATCTGCTTTTGTCATATATTGGGGTTTGAGGTGTGTTTATATACTTGGCCACAGCTTCACCGCCAGAGGTGGGTCCACCTCCAACATCAAAAATCCTACCAGAAAATCCCACAACCTGACCGCTTAAATTAGTTACAGGAAACATGATCCTATTTCTAAATCTATCATAAATACCACTCCCAGACCCTCCACCTTGCCCATCAACATTTCTTTTAATGCCCATGCCTGATTTTGAAATCTCTTCCTCAGAATATCCTCGTGTTTTTGCAAAATTACTAAAAGAAGACCAATCATCAGGAGCAAATCCCAAACGAAAATTTTTAATTGACTCGTCAGTCGTTCCCCTTTCGTGTAGATACTTCAAAACATTCTTTCCTGTGTTTGAATGCCAAAGTTGTTTTTCAAAAAATTTAGTTGCTAATTCAGATATCTCAAAAAGTATTGTTTTTTCAGATTGAAATTCCTTATATTCCGGTGTTGACTGCTTAAGTTCAACCCCAGCTTTTGTGGCAAGCATTTTTAATACTTCAGGGAACTCTAACCCCTCAATTTCCTGAACAAAGGTAAACATATCCCCGCCCTTTGAACACCCGAAGCAATGAAATATTTGCCTTTCTGGGTTAACAAAAAACGAGGGGGTTTTCTCGTTATGAAACGGGCATTGTGCCTTATAGTTAATGCCTGACTTGTTAAGCTTTACATAGCCACCTATCACATCAACGATATCGAGGCGATCTTTAATTTTTGACACATTATCTTCCATATGATTTACAGAAATTAATCCTGAACAAAGCCGAATGGGTTAATTTTTGACACACTATCTTTCGCACAAGCAATATTTAATAGTTATTACTATACAATAACCAAAATATCAAAAACACTAGACATTTACCAGTTTATATTTTACAAGTTAATTATTTTGTGATATAGTATAAATAGCGATATTGAAAATAAAAGGAGAAGAAAATGAGATATCCAGAATTTAAACCATTACCTTTGCATGTAGTCATTATATGCATATTAATACCGGAATTTATTTTCATCTTAGATAAAGAAATAGAACCCTGGATGCTCTTGGCAGGCTTTTTAGGAGGTTTATCTTTTTATTATTTTATACTTTTACCTATTTTAAAATTTATTGATGGCTTGTCAGCAAAAGCATACAATAAAATATTTTCCCATTAATAGTAAGCCCGCTTCAGCGGGCTTTTTTGTTATACGGCGAGCCATGTACCAAAAACTCTAAATAAAAATTTTATTATTCTGGAAGTTTTTCTTTGATTTGTGATTTCTTAGGTTTTTGTTGGCTTAGCCATTCCCTGATAAATAGTGTGGCTCTCACATCATCTTCGTTGTATTTGAGAATTTTATCTTTTAATTTTTTATCCTTATTATTAAGCCAATCATTATACCAAACAACCGACTCCGCTCCCCCAGCATCTTCCGCTTCCCAATCAAAACCTAAATAACGGGCAACATCTTTTAAACTATAAAAATACAACGGCAAAACAACGGAACGCGTCAATATTAAATGCAAATCAAATGCATTATCTTTGAATTTTTTTTCAAGATCCCGAGAAATGCCATACCTTGCTGCAAACTTATTAAATACCTGCATCTCATAACTTGAATAATAATAAACAACAAAATCATCAAGTTCTTCCAAATATTTTAGAAAATCCTCCCACATTCTTTTTTGATCATCTTTGCTGTCAGCCCAAAAATATTTGTATTCAGTCTTATTGCCTGTTTTTTGTAAGAATCCCCACAAATAATCAATATCGACAGTAGGGTCTGATTCAATATCAAAATGTATCTCGTTTTTTACTTCGGGAAATTCTGATTTTTGAACAACATAAAATTCATTGCTAATTAAAGCATTGGCCTGACTTTGGAAACGCATAATCTTATCAAAATTCCAAAAAGTTAAATCACGCTGCAAATCATTTACATCAGTATTTGCAAGATCCCGAACTGTTTTTATGCCTATATCATAAAGCTGGCGCTGATCTGACTGGCTTATTCTATAAACCAGTGAAACATCATCACAGTCCTTAGCTTCTGATTCACAAAGAGCATACCATGGAGAACGCTTGCAGCCACTCTTCAAGAAAGGAGCGGGTTTTTCACCATTAAGTATTTTTTCAATTTCAGTAAGTGACATCTTAAACTGATCAACAAAATCATCAACCAAAAATGACCTCTCCTCCCCTTCTGCATTAATAATGTAGGCATCTCTGGGTCTTACACCTTGAATACGCTCAAGTATTAAACTATAAAATACAAGCTGAAATTTATATTCTGTTCTTACTTCTGGACCAAGTTTTACATCATAAACCACATAATAATGATCTCCGAAGTTAGACTTAACATTTCGTCCTAACTCTGACGTAGGACGTGCCTCCAAAAGATCGGGCATACCAACCCAATCCTCATCCATTAACACGCCATGATAAATATTCTTACCCTCTTTCATTAGTTCTACAGTGGCCAAGAAAGCCTCGTCGAGATCTTTTAACAAAGAAGGGTCAATTTCTTCAAATTTTTTCGAATTTATAAGTTCCTTTTCGTGATTTAAACCTCCCTTGTGGATCATATCAATCAAAGGGGGTGTTTCCTTTGTCTTCTTAAGTTCACTATAAATATCGTACCAAATCCAATGGGGGCACTGAAAAAACTTATAAAAATGTTCTCCAGTAATAACAAATTTTTTATCTTTAGATTTTATCATTATATTAATCGTATTATAAAAACAAATAAAATAAAAGTTGATTTTTTTACCAAAATAATAAAAATCCGCATTTTTACGGATTTTTATTATTTTTATATTTTATAATTACTGATTTTCAGGCAACTCAACACTTAATACTTCATCTCCTTTTTCTATTGATCTAACTAAGTCCATACCATTTGTAACCTTGCCGAAAACCGTGTGAAGACCATTAAGATGTGGCTGATCTTTTATTGTTACAATGAAGAACTGGCTGCCGTTTGTATTCGGACCCGCATTAGCCATAGCGATTGAACCAACGGTAACAGGCAAAGATTCAAGATCATAATCATACTCATACCCCTTAGCTTCGAGTTGTGAAATTTGAGAGTCAGACAATCCAAATCCAGGTGATTTTGGATTTATCTCATCTTCAAAAGCATAACCGGGACCACCTGTTCCATCATTAGAAGGATCAGTATCTTTAGAAAGAGGGTCGCCTCCTTGAATCATAAAGTCAGAGATAACTCTGTGAAACTTTGTACCATCATAAAATCCCTGGCCAGCAAGCAACATAAAGTTGCCCACGGTTTTTGGTGCAATTGTTGGATAAAGTTCAAGTTCTATATCTCCCTTGGTGGTATTTAAAACTACTCTTACTTTATCGGGTAAATTTTCCTCGGTAACTGTTTCAATATCTCCGTTTTTATCTTCCATTTTTTCATCTATTTGGGCCACGGAACCGTCGTCATTTAAAGCAATTTCCTCTGATCTTTCGGAAAAAAACAAAAAATACCCGCCAACGACAGCTAAGACAGCCAAAAATATGGTTAAATATCCAAATTTAGTCATAAATATTAATTATCAAGTATGAATGCAATACGCAAATAGACATACTTGAATAATTGTTTTATTTTAATAAACCTTTTATTTTCTAAGATATTTTTTAATGGGCAATAAAAAAATAGTGCCCAATACAGAAAAGAAAACCATAGAAATAATCAAAAAATTAAAACCTATTGATATTGCAATGAATCCACCTATAGCAGCTAGGGTAGCACTGGATAAATCAGTAAGTGTAAAATACACTCCCCATTCTGTACCCTCCTTGTGATTATCAATATGTCTGGTAAAAATTGCCACATAAGAAGGAAAGGTCATGGCTGTAAAAAACCCCAAAACAAACTGTATAATATAAAGCTGCCATGGCAAATTTATAACAAGATACAAAAGAGGAATTACCGACATCACAACACTTCCCCAAAATAAGAACATAAAATCATCCTTTTCTCCTTTGATTTTATCAATAAATGCAGCAAGGGGTATTTGCAAGGTACTTTTGGTAAATAAATATACAGCAACTGAAACACCGACAACAGCAGCGTTACCCCCAATAATAAAATCTTCTATAAAAATAGCAAAAACTGGAGAAAAAAGACCCGCCGCTCCAACAAGTATCACATCGGATACAATAAGCAACCTAATAACAAAATTTATATCTTTTAAAAAGTAATGTTTTAACGCTAATATTTTTTTGTCCATTATTTTAGTTTATCTGAAAAGTAAGATGAAAGCTCATCTATTTTTATTCTTTCCTGCTTCGCAGTATCTCTATCGCGCACAGTAACTGTACCGTCTTCCAAACTATCGAAATCAACAGTAACACACCACGGCGTACCTATTTCATCCTGAGCATAATAACGCTTACCTACATTTCCCCTATCATCCCAGACAGTTGTAAATTCAGAACTCAAATTATCAAAAATTTCCTGAGCCTTTTTAACAAGTTCGGGTTTATTTTTCAACAATGGAAAGACAGCGACTTTATATGGTGCAAGCTTAGGATGTAATTTCAAAACAACCCTCTTGTCATTGCCTTCTCCCTCTTCGTAATAAAACTCAAGCATAACCATGAGCATCAAACGAGTAAGGCCAAAAGTAGGCTCTATAACATGGGGGGTAAATTTATTACCCGATTCGGGATCCGTGTACTCAAGATCAACCCCAGAGTGTTTTGAATGATTTTTAAGATCAAAATCAGTCCTGTAAGCGAGTCCGAATAATTCTTTCCATCCTATCGGTGTCTTATATTCAATATCCGCAGTGCGGTTACTATAATGCGATAATTCTTCTTTTTCGTGCTCTCTTACCCTCAGGTTGTCTTTGTTGAAACCGATTTCTTTCAACCAATCCTGCTGTTGGGCAAGCCAATATTCAAACCATTTTTGCCAATCATTTTTTTCAATGAAGTATTCAAATTCCATGAGATCAAATTCTAAAGTACGAAAAGTAAAATTACCCGGAGTAATTTCATTGCGAAAAACCTTACCCACAGAAGCAATACCGAACGGCAGTCTTATACGAGTTGTATCAAGAACATTTTTGAAGTTAACAAACATTGATTGAGCAACTTCCCCACGCAAATAAACAACACTTTTATCCCCCTCAACCGAACCAATAGAGGTTTGGAAAAGCAAATTAAACTTTCGTGCCTTGGTAAACTCCCCTTTTGCTCCGCATTTTGGACAAGCAATTTTATGAGTTTCAATAATCTCTGACAATTCATCTGCAGATTTGCCTTCCACCTTCTGATCTGGCAAGGCATTTTCAATTAAATGATCAGCGCGGTGCCTGGTTTTGCATTTTTTGCAATCAACCATTGCATCACTAAAGCTCGAAACATGTCCTGATGCTTCCCAAACTTTTGGGTTCATCAAAATAGCAGCATCTAAACCCACCATATCTCGTCGTGACTGAACAAACCTCTTCCACCACCAATCCCGCAAATTATTTTTTAATTCCACGCCAAGCGGGCCATAGTCCCAAGAGTTGGCCAAACCGCCATAAATCTCAGAGCCGGGATACACAAAACCCCGCCTTTTAGCCAGTGAGGTTATTGTATCTATTAAATTGTTATTCTTTTCTTTGCTCAATATATAAAAGATTAAATCTAGTTTTCTTGAACAGTCCCACCTGCTTTATCTACTGCCCTTACAGTATTAATCAATGCCTCCCTTCTGGTAATTTCCTGACTTGTTATTGTGTCGCGCCCTGTAAATATCGTTTCTTTTAACAAATCGGCTGGCGAATTAATCTGGTTAATTGATGGTACTATTGATATCTGGAAATATGCCTCATAAGGAGGAAATGAAGTACCCACACCCCCCGGAACAGAGCCAATGTCCCAGAAAATAGAATTGCTATTTGAATCATATTGAGGCAGAGTACCTGTTACATTTGAGCGAGTATTCCCAACCCACTCAACTCCGGGCAATAATTGTCCTGTAATTTCCGCGGGTGCTATCAAATTAACAGGATTGGCCACTGACCACCTTATTGTAAGAGTTGTTTTCTCGTCAACTTTAGGAGGCCAAGGACCTGAAGAACCCCACTCAAAATCATCAACATAAAGTTCTTGTCTAAATGAAAGATTGGTTGCAATTCTTGTCAGAAGCTCGTCTTCTGCGATCAAACGATCAACGCCAAGATCGGGAGGAACATTAGTTGTCTCAATTCTAGGAGTAATTTTAACCAATGAATTTTGACTTCCTATTACTCCTCCTGGAAATTCTTCTTTAAGTCTTACCGTGAATTTAACAGATCCGGTCTGATTTGCTCTTAACACACCCAGCTGAGGAACAACTGAGGCATTCCAATAAACAGTATTTAATCTGCTGTCAAAAAAACCATCTGACTCAACTGATGTTAGATCAAACATCTCGCCATCAAGTTTTGCAGACAATCCCACGCCCAAAAGATCTCGGGTGGTATTGTTTTTAAATTTAATCTCATAACGCAAGGTTTCTCTTAATCGAGCAACATATTCTTCAACACCATTGACGGTAGCCGAAATAGACAAAAAAGGACTGGCAATAGCTGTCGAAGCTGTCACCCTCTCGAAATCAATATAGGTTTCCCCTTCTGGCGTGCTTACCTTTCTTCTCACTGTTGCTGATATTGTTTTGGAATCTCTTTCATCTCCAATCAAAATACCTGAGATGCTAATACGAGAACCCTCCCCCGCCCTCAGTCTTGGGATAAGCCAAACGTTTTCTCCTTTGTTATAAATTGGCTTAGTGGTAAACACACGAAAAGTATCCGGCAATTCAATCTCAATCAAGACATCTTCAAAATCTTCCTCTGTTTCGTTTCTATAATCTAATATATAGGAAACATCCTGACCGTTAACTGCAGTTGGCGGAGCAACCAAGGTCAAACTAATAGGCAAAGAAGTAATAGTGGTAGTGGTGGAAGCTTCTTTTGCTATTGTGGTAACCAAATTTCCCGGCTGGAATGACAACACAGCCTTAACCTGCTTAATATTACCCCTGTCACCAACTATATAGGCAGTGAACTCTCTTTCTCCCTGCTCACCAGCTCCGATCTTCCCTATATCAATAACCTTGTTGTTAAGATCAATAATTTCTTCATCAACAATAACTATAGAATCGGCGGGATAAGTAAAAGTAAGTTTGGCATCTATCAAATCTACCCTATTGTTGTTTTCATAAGAAACTTTATAAGTTACGAATTCTCCCCCTTTAACTTCACTTGGACCATCAATACCAACATTGACCTTGCTTTCACTAAAAGAACTCCTCCCAAGGAAGAAAAACAGTACACCAACTGCAACAATCAAAACAGCACCCGCTATCACATGCTTTATGCCAAACTTAAAACCCCGTTTCTTTTCTTCTGAATTGGGTACTATTATAGGCTTAGGAATTGGAGTTACATCAAACCTTGGTTCTGAAATCTGATCTGAGCTTGGATTATCCATTTTTATAAGGTTAATATATTTTTAGAATTTAAATATTATTATTAAACTAGTACTATATCAACATTCATCTTACCACATTTTGTATTAGTTGTAATGACCCAAATCTTCTCTCAACAGCCTCTTCTATGCTCAATCCCTTACCATAACCGAGCACATTAACTGCTTCCGCGTGTATTTTTTTAAACTCTTTTTGCCAAAATATATCTTTTTTATTGGCAAAAAGGTTAATATCATTAAGTTTGTTACTTAAAAAGTCCCATAAACTGCCGTCTCTCTCTCCCTCCATTACAACCTTGTCCATTAATTCAACAATAAAAAATGAAACTGCAAGCGCCTTAATGTCTGACTTTATCTTGCTGAAAGCATTTAAACAATAAGCGCTAGTTATTATAGGATGTCCATTGCCTTGAACCAAATTAAAATCAACCAAATTCAAAATATCCAGATGGCTTGCCTGTTTTGATGTCGAACGAAGAACACTCTTGGCTTGATAAACTTGTTTTCCATCTTCCTGAGTATAACAAATCACCAACTCATCATATTCACGAATAGGTATTTTTTTAATAATAAATGCACGCATAGTATTTATTATAGAATAAATATCTTTCAATACCTAGATTTACAAAATCCCAGCCACTAAAACAGCTAGGATTCTATATTTTTCTTAAATTTAATAAAAAATCTATTTATTTTTTAATTCCAATCCAAACCTTTTGGTTTTCTATTTCAAATTCTTTCTCAACATCAAAAGCCTCTTCTGTCTTTTTACCCTGTTCAAGATGACTCAACACGGATGCTTCTTTTATTTCGTCTGAAAAAACACTGAAGGTGTTAACAACGGAATCACTTTCTGAATACCACACAACTCTAACCTTTTGCTCATAGTTATACCCTGCCTCCTTCCTCATGTCCTGAAAATATCTAATTATATCTCGAGCAATACCTTCGTTTTTCAATTCAGTAGTTACATTGGTGTCTAAAATCACATCATCTTCTTGAGTAGTGTTATAAATTACCTTTTTAACATTAAGCTCCTCCTTTATCAGCCCTTCGAGTTCTGAGCCAAATGGCATAAGTTTTTTGTTCATTTTAACTGAGACACTCATTAATGGCTGACGAACCTTGATTTCTTTTTCCTTTCTTTGTGCCAAACCAAGAGCAACAACGTCTCTAAGGGCAACCATTTTTTCCTCAAGATCATCACTTTCAAACTTTTTATGGTGGTGAGGCCAATCTTCAAGATGTACTGATTCCACATTGTCAGATATTTTTTTATAAATATGGTCTGCTATAAATGGGGTAAATGGCGCCAGCAATTTACACACCTCTATTAAAAGATGTCTGAAAAATCTTAAGTTTTCTTCAAGGATTACCTTGTCTTCAGGTTTTTGAAATCTGCCTCTAGATCTTCTCAACCACCACTTGGACAAATCATTAACAACAAAATCTTCAATTGCCCTCGCAGATGCGGTGTAATTATAGTCATCCAAATCATTACCCACTTTTGCCTTAAGTCTGTTTAATCGAGACAGCACCCATTCGTCAAGAATATTTTGAGGAGTATTTGAAGAAGTTTTTTCTTTAAAACCGCCGTATAATTCCAAGAATCTTAGAGTGTTAACGAGTGTAGTTAAAAAGCCATTCATGTTTTTCTTAACATCATCAAGAGAAAACAACTTTGTTTCACCGGGATTGTTTACCGTATAGAAATACCAACGTCCCGCATCTGCTCCAAACTGCTCAATAATGTCATGGGGATCAACTGCGTTACCAAGCGACTTGGACATTTTTTTGCCCTTGTCATCAAGGACATGGGAATAGGACAATACATTTTTGTATGGAAAACCCTTATCTAACAAACTCGATACTGCAAGCAATGTATAGAACCAGCCCCTTGTTTGATCAATCCCCTCTGCAATAAAATCGGCCGGAAAATTATCCTCAAAAACTTTTTTGTTTTCAAAAGGATAGTGCCACTGAGCATAAGGCATGCTCCCCGAATCAAACCAAACATCTACAACTTCCGGAACTCTTTTCATTTGCTCTTTGCATTTAGGACATTTTATAGACACTTCGTCTACATAAGGCCTATGCAAATCTATAGATCCCCCTTCGTTGTAGGGATAATTTTTAAACTCAAATTTTCTTAATTCACCCCTGTCTGGATAATTCTTCTTTCTGATGTCTAACATTTCTTCATCGGACAAGTTATCAAGCGCGCTACTCAATAACCAAATTGGGTCGCCGTGGCTAACCAAAAGAAATTTCTTGCCTTCATGTTTATCGTCTAACTCTTTTACAACTAAAAACATCCTGGCTTTTGCCTCTCTCCATGTCTCACCATCGCCATAACGCATATCTAAGGTTCTATTTATGTTTTCTGGTATGCAAGCATAGTGATTTTTACCCTCGCAAATACTGCCGTGATCAAGTTCTTTTAATCTATCGTCAGTATGTACCTGTTTTCCTAATACACTAGCAACAATGTGTGCGGAATGCTGAGTTCTCTTAAACGGAGAGGCATATATATAATCTACACCTCCTTCTTTTTTAAGTTTTTTAGCAACTTCTTCTACTTCTTTTATTCCTTCGGGTAATAAATCATAACTATCATTCTCAAGACGTGAAGCTATTATGTCCTTGCCATCAATATTGTTTTTCTCGCTCGTACCATGACGTAAAATATAAAAAGTATTCTTTTCACGATATCTGTTTTTATCAAGATCTTCCAAAGAACTAATTACTTTATGTTCCTCGCATTTACCACATTCCCAAACAGGCAAAGGTGTTCCCCAAAATCTCTCTCTAGAAAAAGCCCAGTCCTTTACATCACGCAAAAACTCACCAAATCTACCCTCTTTCAAATTTTCGGGAACCCAATTAATTTTATTATTGTTCTTTAAAAGATTATCCCTAATCTTGGACATTGCTACAAACCATGAATCCTTGGCATAGTAAATCAAAGGACTCTTGCACCTCCAACAGAAAGGATATGAGTGTTCATAATTCTTCACATCATACAGGAATCCTTTTTTATCTAAATAATTTATTATTTCTTTATCGGCATCTTTTACATATTTTCCTTCAAAACCCTTAACATCCTCTGTAAAAAGACCTTGCTCGTTAACAGTGTGGTGCATAGGCAATCCGATATTTTTACCAAGCTGATAATCATCCTCTCCGTACATTACTGCTGTATGTACAACGCCTGTACCTTCTTGAGTTGTGACAAAGTCAGCTCCATAAACCTTGTATGACTTTTCCGATTCTAGAGATTTAATGTCAAAAAGAGGTTCATATTCAATGCCTACGAGATCTTTGCCTGTAAATTCAGCAACCACATCAAGAGGTTTATCTTTTTTGACATTAACAACAGCATCTTCAGCAACAATTAAATACTCAGGGCCATTTTTAACCAAAAGATATTTAATCTTCTCCCCCACTGCCAATGCAACGTTGCCGGGCAATGTCCATGGAGTAGTAGTCCATGCCAATATATAACTGTTGTCCTTTAAATTATGGCTATCAGGATTTTTAATTTTAAATTTTACAAAAACTGATGGCTCTGAAACATCCTTATACCCTTGAGCCACTTCGTGACTGGACAATGCCGTACCACACCTCGGACACCACGGTAAAATCTTATGCCCTTTATACAAAAGGCCTTTTTTGTTTATCTGACCCATCACCCACCAAAGAGACTCCATATATTTCCAGTCATAAGTAACATAAGGGTCGTCTAAATCAATCCAGAAACCAATTCTATCAGTAAATTTTTCCCAAAGATCTTTATACTTCCATACGCTCTTTTTAGCCATTGCGTTAAATTTGCCAACACCATATTTTTCAACTTCGGTTTTATCTTTTAGACCTAGCTCCTTTTCAACCTCTATTTCAACAGGTAGCCCATGCGTATCCCAACCGCCCTTTCTTAAAGCATAAAATCCCCGCATTGTTTTGTAGCGGTTAAAAAGATCTTTTACTACCCGGCCAAAAAAGTGATGCATGCCAGGCTTACCATTTGCAGTGGGAGGACCTTCAAAAAATACAAACTTCTTCCCCTTTTTTCTGTTATTAAGGGAACGTTCGAAAATCTTTCTTTCTTTCCAGAATTTAAGAATTTTTTCTTCAATTTTTGGGAAAATGTTTTCTTTAATCATTGATTATATGTAATAACTCAATTTAATTATAATATATCAAATTTTAACAATAATAAAACCCCGTTGAATACGGGGCTATTTTTCTATTTCCCTATCTTGAGATACTTCACTTAATATTCGTTCTGCCTCTTCTACCGCTAACCAACTATAAATTTTGTTTTCAACTTTAAAAACCAACCTAACCAACAAAACAACAACCATAAACGAAAAGGATATCTGACTGGCCCAACCCCAAAATAAATCAGGGAATATATTACTATGCATTGCATTGTGAAATATTTCCAACTGAGACAGAATGTAAAAATCCATTCCTAAGATTCTTTTTAGTACCATAAAAACATCAGGCAAAATGTTAAAAAATACACCCAATGAAGCAAGAAAAAATGGACTGGCTAATTTAAGATTATCAGCAACTTCAATTTTTGAAACATTAACAGACACAACGACCCTCAAAAAATGCATCAAGGGTTCTCTAAAAACAAAAAGTATTATACACGAACCAATCATCATATCAATCAAGAGATAAACTGAGCTTAAAAATAAAAATTCTGATTTAATAGCATAATCTTTGTGCGGAATTGCATCCAACAAAAAATGACAGAAAAAAGAAACTGAACAAACAACAAAAACCATAAGCAACTTTTTGTTCATCCATTTCCTGCCAATAAATATTTTCTTGACCAAAACTGCTATCAAAGAACCAGCCAACATATGGGGCGATGCAACCAAACCAACCTCCTAAATTATTATTTAAAGTACCGTTTTCAATAATAAGGAATAAAAAAAATTATGGCAACTAAAAAACTCCGCCTTAGCGGAGTTTTTTAAAAATAAAATCCGTGTTTACAATATGGCTACATTTCCTCAGGAGCTTCTATACCCAAAAGCCCAAGACCATTTTTGATAATTTGAGATACTGCCATTATTAAGCCCAACCGCAAAGCACGCTTTGTCTCATCAGGCTCATTTAAAACAGGGGCAGCTTCGTAAAAAGAGTTAAACTTTGAAGCTAAGTTGTACAAATATTCACAAAGTTGATTTGGATAATGGTTTTTAGCGACATCAGACACAACTTCAGGAAATCTCACCAAATAACGCAAAAGCGGTTTTTCCTCATCACCCACAGAATCAACAAAATCAGAATCATCGCTTAACTCATTAGATGAATTATCTGCTTTGCGAAGAATACTTTTTATACGAGCATGGGTATACTGCAAATACGGACCAGTATTGCCTTCAAAATTCAAAACCTTATCCCACTCAAAAACAATATCGCTGTGTCTGTTGTGAGATAAATCAAAATATTTAACTGCTCCAATCGCAACCTTCTTTGCTACTTGTTCTTTGTTTTCTAAATCCTGATTCTTTTCCTCTATAATTTTAAGAGCTAATTCATTTGCCTTATCCATAAGCACCTCAGGGCTGACATCTGTCCCCTTTCTTGTACTCATGGCTCCTTCTGCTAATTTTAATATACCGTAACTTATATGTTCCCCCTCGCCATTGCTTTTAATATGTCCCATCAAATCAAGAACCTTAAACAGCTGTCTGAAAATATGTTCCTGCCTATTGTCTACAACAAACAACTGGCGCGAGAAGCCCTGCTTTTTCTTAAAAATAAATCCGGCAATATCCCGCAAAAGATACATAGTAGCACCATCTGATTTAACGAGTAAGGCAACACCTAGCCCATATTCCTCAAGATCAACAATCTTTGCTCCTTCTGATTCCTTAAGTAATCCCTTTTCTTCAAGCTCATCAAGGACTGCCGGCATCTTGTCTTCATAAAAACTTTCCGGCCAGTTGTGATCAGATTTTCTTATATTTAATAATTCATAAGTTTTCTCAAATTCCTGCCAGCTTAATTTTGCAAATTTTTCCCAAAGTTTTTTATTTTCCTCATCACCCTTTTCTAATGCAGCAAACTCTGCCTTTCCTTTCTCTCTAATATCAGGGTCATGTTTAGCTTTTTCATTTATATCAATATAAAGCTTATTTAATTCCTCTATTGGATTTTCTTCTACAACCTTTTCATCACCAAAATTTTTATAAGCATACAGTAAAAGCCCAAACTGAGTTCCCCAATCACCTATGTGACTGTCTGATTCAATGTTATAACCGGAAAATTTTAATATTCGATAAAGAGCATCACCTATGATGGCTGTTCGCAAATGGCCAAGGTGAATAGGCTTTGCAATATTAGGCTGGAAATATTCTATTAATATTTTATCCTTTTTGTCATCTCCCCTGCCGAATTCTTCCTTTTGTTTTAAAATCTCTTTGGCGTTTTTTAACAGTACATTTTTGGAATAATAAAAATTTATAAATCCAGGTGCAGCAAATTCAATTTTTGAAAAAGCTTTTTTAATATCACCGTCATCCTTTAATTTTTTTATGATTAGTTCTGCTTCGTCTTTTGGATTTGAATTATTTTGTTTAGCAACAACAAAAGAAACGTTACATGCTAAATCACCCCTGTCTTCCAGTGGATATGATATGTCAAAATTACTAATATTCGTAATTTTTTCTATTATTTCATGCAGTGTGGCTTTGGTCATAATTTTATGAACTTAAATCTACTAATATTATTCTAACATTTTTAACAAGATTTTGGCATATTTTACTTTTTAGTCAACAATGACTTAGCTTAATTAAATTATATAATTTGTTATAAGTTGTTCTTTTACAAGGAGAAAGAAATATGACAAAAATCATTTTTTTGTTTTTAATTTTTACTTTACCTAGTTTTTCTGCTGATTTAAAAAAAGAAACAATGGTGGCAGCCCTAACCTTTGATGACGGGCCCAACCCTGAGTTTCTGAAAAATGCCCTGCCTTATCTAGAAAAGGAAAACGTAAAAGCAACTTTCTTTGTTATCGGTTTTAAAGCAAAAAAATACCCAGATTTTATTGATAAAATGTTCAAATCTGGCCATGAAATAGCCAACCACTCCATGAACCATGTTTGCCTTGTAAGGCCAAGTCCCAAATGGAGCGGATGCCCCGACCTTTCAGAGGAAAAAGCAATAAAAGAGGTCAACGATGCATCTCTTGCTATTCAAAAAATCACCGGTAAAAAACCAAGCTTTTTAAGACCGCCTCATTTTGCCATGACCCCAAGTCGAAAAAATGCAATTGAGGAATCTTTGGGCATCAAAGTTCTTATACACGGTTCTAATTCAGTGGGTTCTCTTGATTGGAGCTTTAATGATAAGAATAAAATATTTAACCAAGTCAAAAAAACCATTACGGAAAGGAATTTCAAACCTGTTGTAATAGTTTTTCATGAAAGAAACGTAACCCTTGAAGCATTACCTGAAATTATAAAATTTATGAGAGAGGCTGGATACAAATTTGTAACGCTTGAGGAATTTGTAAAAATAGCACCTAAGGCCAATATTTAGAAAAGGAGGAAGAAATGACAACGAAATGCACAGCACTGATTATAGCTACTTTGTTCTGTTTACCCTTAATGGGCGAAGAGCATGATCCCAATCCCCCATCTATAGTAAAAGCAGTATATTTAACGGTAACTTCTGTATCAAATTCTGATAAACTATCGGGGATTTTAAAAAATTTAGAAGGCACAGAAATAAATGCTCTTATAATAGACATACGCTCTAACGGCCAGAATGTTCTTTTTATGGAAAACGAAAAAGTAAAAAATATATTAAACCATTTACACTCAAAGGGATTTTATCTTATAGCTCGCATAGTGGTCTTCAATGCAGGCAAAAGCTGGTATGATCCGGGGAACAAAAACAGATGGCGAGTTGTGGCCGACTCCTCTCTTCTCGCTTTATCTCTTGGATTTGATGAAATAAATTACGATTATGTCAGATATGGTTCGGTAAATGAACCCAAAAGCAATACTCCAGTTTCAGAACGAAGAGGAGTTATAAAAAGCTTTTTTGAATTTTTAAGAGAAGAAGTCGGAAACAAAACCGGCAAACCTATTTCAGTTGATATTTTTGGAATTACCTTCCTTAAACCTTCCAATACAATCGGCCAAGCACTTGAGGATGCCGCTGAAAACTTTGATTATGTAATGCCAATGCCCTACCCCTCGCACTGGTCTCAAGGAAGTTTCGGTTTTGAAAATCCAGCTCACCACCCATATGACGTAGTTTATAAATCATTAATATCCGGCTGGAACAAAACAAAAGACAACCCTGCCACAAGAGCAAAACTAAGAACTTGGGTTCAAGCTTTTAATTTGGATTCTCATTACAGATACTATAAATATTCAGAAGAGCACATAAGAGCACAAATAAATGCCTGTTATGATGCCGGATGCGTCGGCTGGGCCTTGTGGAACCCAAACAATAGATATGACCGAGAATCTTTAATACCAAAAGAAAGGAGGTCACCATGATTTTGCTTGCCAGAAATCTTTTGTTAATTTTATTTTTTACAGTTTTAGCCACAGGAGCAGATTTAGAAGCCTCGCCAAAAAACAGATGCAGGGTTAGTTTCCCAAGCGACAGCTCTATCGACTGGTTTTGCTACCAAATTAAACAAAACGAGACAGCCGAAAGCTTATTCGGTAAACACTGGGAGAACGTTCTTAGGTTTAATAGAATAGACCGAAACCATTTAAGACCGGGTAAATACATAAAAGTTCCAAATGATTTAAAAAGCGTTGTTGATTTTAATCCCATGCCGTTGAAGCTGGATAGAGCAAAGGATTACAGAAAATATGTGTTAATAGACTTAAGTGAACAGTTTTTAGGGGCTTATGATTACGGTGAGCTTACGTTATCACTTCCTGTTGCAACCGGTACTCCAGGCCATGGCACGCCAAAAGGCTTATTTAAAGTTTGGGGCCGAGAAAGATGGCACCGATCAACCAAATACACGATATCAGGCACAGGCATTTTATACCCCATGTACTGGGGCATTTGGTTCCACACATCGAAAAACTGGGTTAGATTTTGGATTCACAGCAGAGACATGCCCGGACAACCAGCATCGCATGGATGCGTGGGTTTATATGACGAAGAAATGCAAAAGAAATTTTATAAAAGACCAGATAGTCCGGAATTAATGGATTCAAAAAAATTATACTTATGGCTATTCCCCGATGGCTTAAAAGATGATGTTCCCGGCAGTAAATTAACAGAATATCCTGAGGGCTTACAGGGTGCATTGATTGAAATAAAATAAAAATCCCTGTTCAGGGATATGTAGAGGCCCCACCTAGCTAGGTGGGGCCATTTGTTACGCGGAAAACCCGCGTCGAGTCTTCCGTTGAGACGTCGAACGCCCCCCGGAAGTGTGGCGACGAGCCTGTCGGGTCGCCCAACTCCCCTTACCCTTCCAGGAAGGGTCATTGAGGTGCCGCCGGGCCTTCATGACCCGCGCTTGTCGCTTGTTTTTCTTTCGTCCGTTACCCTTCTGCATGTGTCGAACCTCCGTATAGTACTATAATAAGTATAACATAAATAATAATTTAAGTCAACAATTCAATAGTTACGCCATGATTTAAAATTAAATAGATGAAAAAGAAACCAAACCAATCCCCCATTAAACTAAGAAGCGGTCTGCACCGCCCAACTCAAGTTGAAAAAGACAAAAGAAAAGGCCGAGGAAAAGAAAGGCAATCAATAAAAAACTCCTTAAATAGAGAGCCCGCACACTAACAAGCAAATTCCTGCCAAATTTATCCCCACACTCATGCATGAGTGTGGGGATAAAAACACCCCCGCTAATGCGGGGGCTTTATTAAAACATCCATCCAATTTTATGGATATTTTATTCCCTATCGGACATGCCGAGATTGGACCAAATTCGTGGATTTTTAACCCAATCTACCTTTCTAATAAAATCATCGCTCATGTATAGCCCGGTACCACCTTTACAAACATTCATTTTTTTATAAGACGTCTTGCCATCTGGCCATACCAAATCAAAGTCCATGACCGCACATCCAACTTCATTAGGATAAACCTGGCCTGGATCAATTTTCACACCCTCAGGTGTATTAAATAATTCTGTTATTGCTACCATCTGGCCAATCCACGCTTGGCGATATTCTTCACGATAAATATTATCTTCATCTTGATGCACAAAGAGATGAAAACCAAAGACACCAATAACAGCGCTGGCTCCTGCCATAAAAAAGAAAAGGTTAGAACCTTTCATCTCTGCCTCCTATTTCTTACACAACCTACTGACAAGGCAAGGTTTCAATAGGCATATCTGGAGCAAAATGCTTGCTCTCGTCATAGTCAAAATACTCAATACTAATTTCAGTTGAACCTTCTTTAGCTTCCATTAGTGTCTCTAAAAATTGTGTATCAGTTAGTTTGGCAAGCTTAAAAACCATTAATTGTTCGGGCATACTCTTAACTTGAAAAGCCGTAATGCCTCTTTCTTGGAGACGAGCCCAGGTTCTAAGCATATAGAATTCATGGCCTAAGTCTTGCGGGTTAAACACAACTTTGCCTATTGTTGCTTTGGTCATTTTTCCCTCCAATTGTTAATTTATACTGGTCAAAATATAACACATTATCATGTTTAAAGTCAAGCATTAAACGATAAGTAATCGGATCCCTCCAAAGGCGGGCAAACAAAGACGGCCCCGCCTTGGCGGGGCCGTCTTTGTTATTATTTATCTCTTGTTGTTAAGATTTACTTTTTAATTCTATCCTTTGGTGTTACCCAAAATCCCATATACTTTCCTAGCATCAAGCGTGTTTGAGCTTCCAATCCCGGGAAAGCCCCAAGCAATATCATAGTTACAGGCATTAGAGCCCATTGTAAAATCATTAGAAGATGTTTGAACCTGCCAAGTTTTGGAGGACGAGGAGGCAATATCAAAATTGACAAAATAGCTGACGAAACAAGACCAACCATAGCAAAGGTCATTATGCCTCTAGTAATAAACGGTAGGTTGTAAGACAACACCGTCTTATTAAACTCCACTCCCCCAAGTGCAATAGGTAGCCAACCAAGAAGGAAAATAATAATCGCGTTTGTGGACCACGACCAAAAACTTTCTATTATAGTAAAGCCGAGATACAACTTTTTCTTAAGAGGAACAAGTTTATTTTTAACAAAACCAAACATGAAGTAAGGCACATTTTCAACTCCCCACCCCCAGCGCCTTTGCTGTTTGTAAATATTTATCATGGTCTGCCAAAAAGAATGCGCAACATTTGCATCCATTGATACGGGAAAATATAGCGACTCATTTCTGTAATTACCGTCATACCTTAAAAACGCCTGCCAAAATATTCTTGAGTCCTCCGAGACCATATTGTGTTGCCAAAAATCTATATCAACCAAAACCTTAAACGGCATTGAATGGCTTGAAAAGGTTGTTGAGCTTTCTACTCTTTCTTGTTTTATTGTGTGCCAAAAAGTAGCAGAAAATGCCACCACCCTAGCAAATGCAGGCGCTTCCCAAATATTATTAACATAAAAAGGAACCGGCTGATATGAAGCATAGAGCGGATCCTTTGTTGTCAGATAAACATACGACAAACGGCCAAAATACTCAGGCATTATAACTGTGTCTATATCAAAAGCAGAAGTAATTATTTTCTCATAAGGAATACCGTTTTTGTCTGCGTAATTTTCTTTAAACCATTTACCGGCATAGGCGATGTTTGAACCCTTCCCCGCAAGTTCACCCGGTATGTTGCCGGGGTGTTTAACAACAAAAAACTCACGGAAAATATTTTGATATTTAGATTTTAGTTCATCGGCTATTTTGTCATTAAATTCATCCCCCGCCCTGTCTTCCTGAGCAATAACCACCACTATTTTATCCTTTGGATAGTTTGCTTTTGCTATTGATTCTATGCCTGCCTCTACGGTTTCGAGGGGTTCCTTGTACATAGGCAACAGCACTAAATGTGTTAGGTCTTCCCATGAATTCATCCCTAGTTCCGGACTAGCTATTTTTACCACCTTAACCTTTTCTAGCCAGTTATCATTCATATTTTGACGGACCTTTCCAAAAGCAACACGAAGATGAAGTGATAAGTAGACGGTTTTAATAAACCAGTAAACATCGAATATTATAATAAAAAGAGCCATGAAAACCGGGGTCATGGCAGATAACAAAAAAATTAAGATTATTGTCAGCCAAGCCAAAACACCCGGCAAAATTTCAAAAGACCGGTATAACAGCCGGTCTTTCTTATTGGCCAAGTCAGAGGCCTTTGATAATTTTGAGTAATATTCGTAAGGAACCATTATTTATTAAAAAAATAATAATAAATCTAAAGTCCTAAGCTCAAAACCCAAACCAAATCCAAAGCACAAAATATTTAAATAAAACTTTTTTAATTATTAAAATTTAATTATTGGTTAGGATTTTGAATTTTAGATTTTAGATTTAAAAAATCTTTGCTTCAATTTTATTAAAACAAAAGGGGCAACAAACAAATTTAAAAATCAAGCAAAAATTGGTATAGCCCATCCTCTTTGCCTATTTTACCACTTTTCATATTAATGTCTAGGTCTGCAAGATGAGTAAATCCGCTTTTAAGCTTTTCGTAACTGAAATTTCTACAATACCCATATGATTTTTCCATAACCCAAGAATTAAGTTTTAATTTTTTAGCTATACTTGAATAAGGGTGAGCTTTTTCCATTAAATCTTTAATGGATATCAAGGTTCTCAGTTGATATGCAATCATTGAAACAATATATTGAGGATCTTGCCTATGAGACAATTGTTGTTCAAGCAAGAAAAGGGCGTGTGCCTTATTATTTGCAGACAAAGCATCAAGCATCTTGAAAATACTATCCTCGCTTGAATCTGAAATGAGTAGCTCAATATCATCTTCAGTTATTTGAGATCCATTTTTAAAAGAAGCGAGCTTTTGAATTTCATTATATAAACGCCATGAATCATTCCCCGTTACAGATATTAATTTATTAGCATTTTTACTGCTAATACTCGCACCCGCCGACTTTGCTTCCTTTATAACCCAATTATTCAATTCAGAGCCAGATATTGGCTCAATTGATTGGGCCTGTGATGGCTTTGAGCTTAAAACTTTCCATAATAAATTATTTTTTTGCTTTAAGGCCCCCGATGTTAAATTTTCTATAAAAACTAAAGTTATTTTATTATCCTTACTCAAATGCCTATCTTTGATCATCTCATAAACATTTTTGCTGTGAGAAGATATAAATACATTTTCACAAATTATTAGCTTTTCCGGCTCAAATAAAGAAACGGCCTTAATTTTATCAGACAATTCTTTAAATTGACTGTCTTCCTCCTGACTTAAATCAAATTTAAAAACTGCGGTATTATTACCGAGTTTTTCCTTATACTGTGATTCAATCAAATTAACAGCTTGCCTGAGCCTATAGTTGTCTAAGCCATATAAAAATAAAAGCATATGCTACAAATCGTAAGCTATGTAAATTATTGTCCAACTTATTATGTTAGAATTCATCCTCAAAAACTATTTCAACCCAAATAGGGCCTGAGACAAAATTAGCATCGGCTCCAGAATTGTCATAAAAATGAAGACCGTCTGTGCTTTTTTCTTTTGACCACTGTCCTTCTATTTTAATACCATTTTGATAAATTACTGCCTTACCAGATCCTGTGGTTTTTACTCTTATATAATCTTTGTCTACTGGAGAATAGTCTGTAAACATAACAACAACATTTTTTGCTTCTACTTGCTCCCCCGTTAATAGGTCAATCTCCTCTTCACCAGCCCTTGCCCTTAAATAAATATTTTCATTTGGATTATACTTCCAACGAACCTCATAGTTGCCGCCATAAAGCGGAGGGGGGTCAGTTATTCCTTTATTTTCACCCTCAAGGGCATGTTTATATTTTGTTTTAGAACCCTTGGTTTCGTATTCAAAATCTTCAATTGCCTCACTTAACAACTCTTCTGAAATAAACCCATTATGAGGACGAGGTACTGATTTTTTTCTAAAAAAGTAAGTACTTTCATATTTTAAAGCATCAATATTGTCGGTCGCGCCATTATTTAAATGTTCAAGAGCCTGTTTTTCGCCGCCCCAATGTATATAAATAGCATCAAGACCCTGCACTAAAGGTATGAAATCCAGACGCGAAGAACGAATAGAACCAATCTCCTTTGGAATTTCACATTGAAAAACTGCCATAAGCCTTGTTATACCGCTAGGCGCTACGATCATTTCAAAAACCATATCAGCATTGCTTAATCCAGAAAGGGGCCTAGCCTCAGGGTCCATGGCTATCATTACCGCAATAGGTCTTCTCTCTGCATTATCACACTCAATTCCTGCCAATGCGCTTTGAGAATAAAAGCCCTCAAGATCGCTATTATTTTGAGGCAGTATGCTTATATCTCTGCTTGAAAATATCACGAACAAAAAAACCGCCAATGCAATTATCGGTGTTAAAGCTATAATTATATTTAAAACTAATTTACGATTCATTTTTTTGTTTCGTTTGCTTAAATATTAACCTCTATTATTTTTGATGAACCGGACCCGCCAAAATTTTTATTTCATAAAAACTTAAGCGGGCAAGCAATATTATTTTTGATGAATTGGACAGTAGTGAGCTGAACGTCCACCTACTTTCAATCTTTTTATTATACCTCCGTCATTTTTTGAGCATTTTTGCCCAGTTTTTTGATAAGCCTTAGTCATGTTTTGAAAATCGCCCTTAGTGCCGTCCAGTTTCCTGTAATCCTGCTCGCTATCCCCCTTAGCCTTGATTGCTTTTTTTAAGACGAATTTAATATATTTATAGATTTTTTTAAGATCCTGTGTATCTAATGATTCGACACGGTGAGTTGGCAAAATACCTGAGTACCACAATATCTCATCTGAATATATATTGCCTATGCCTGCTATAAAAAACGGATCCATCAAAACCTGCTTTACCTTGCCTTTTTTATTTTTAAATAATTCTTTAAATTTTTTAAAAGTAAATTTAGGATCAAGCGGTTCAGGACCCAACCTGCCTATATCCCCCACACTACCTATTTTATCATTATCTGCCAGATATATCTTCCCAAACCTCCTTAAGTCAGATAGCCCGATCATTTTGCCGTTATTTAAAAATAAAATAAATCTTATGTGCCTATTAAAAGGATCATCTGCCAGAGGGCCGTTTTCTGCAGGCAACCATTTTTGATTATCAAATTTATCATTGTTTTTAATTTTGCTTATTAATTCCTTATCCTTAAGTTTGATCAATTCTTTCCTCGGAATCCACTTGCCGTATAATAGATGACCGGATATTTTCTGGTGTATAGCCATAGTTTTATGTCCTGATAATTTAATTATTATATATTTTGCTCTTCTTTTTACATGCAAAATCTCCCTGCCCTTAATCTCTTTTCTAAATTGTGGCAAAGAATGAGTTTTTATTGTTTTTGGCCAATCAGTCCAAGCATCGGTTAATTTAAAACCTTTAACCTTTTTATTTAATTGGCGCACAATTGTTTCTACTTCCGGTAATTCAGGCATAATAATTTATTTAATTACATAATAAACATAGCCAATATTAAGACAAAATAAAACCCCCTGAAATTTATTCAAGAGGTCATTTATTAATCTCCCAACGAATCCAATGCCCGCACACGAGAAGATGCGGGATCAATACCTAGTCTAATTAAAAAATCTTTGACCCTTTGTTTGCTGCCTAAAATTGTGGCAGCTACATGATCTGCTGCCTTATCACTGTCACCATTTAAATAAATATGTGCTAATTCATGCGCGATAAGAGTTTCAAGATCCTCTCTGCTAAATGACTCAACTACTCCCGGAAGAAGATACACGTAATAAAATTTGTAGTTATTGTCATAACCAACCAAAGCGGGAATATTTAAATCCTCATAAACAAAAAAATGCACATTATTAAAGTGAACAAATGGTTCCCTTTGATTAACAAAAATGCAAACATCCAAGGCTTTTTGATTTATCAGTTCTAGCCTAGTAGGAGTCTTCGAATCAGAAGAACTCAATGAGTCTGGAAAAAACAAAGCTGCAATCAATACTACTAATAAAATTAACCCCAAACATATAACAACAACACCTGCCCATACCAAACAAGATCTGAAATGTTCTTTGAATTCTTCAGGCACAAAATCCTCCTTTTAAAAGTTCTGCATATTCTACCAACTACTTCCAAATTCTACATCAACAATTAAGGGTACGTCAAATTTATGCACCGATTCCATAACATTTTTTATTTTTGGAGATAATTCATCAATTAAGCTGTCTTTTATTTCTATCACTAGCTCATCATGAACCTGCAATAGCATCAGAGCATCTTGTTTAAGATTGTTTTTATTTAAATAATTATAAACCTCTATCATGGCAAGTTTCATAATGTCAGCTGCCGTTCCCTGTACGGGCATATTTACTGCCATGCGTTCAGCATAAGCTCTGACCTGAGGCATGGTTGAATAAATATCCTGCATGGAACGGCGGCGGCCAAATAAAGTTTCTACATAACCGTCTTGCTTAGCTTTTGCTTTTGTTTCTTCAATATATTTTGCAATACCGGAAAATTCCTCAAAATAACGGTCTATAAATTCCCGCGCCCTAGCTCTATCAACACCCGAGGCTCTCATAAAACCAACCGGCCCCATACCATAAAGGATGCCGAAGTTAAGAACCTTGGCCTGTCGCCTCATTTCAGAATTTACTTTTTCCGACTCAACCCCAAATATTTCGGCAGCTGTAATTTTGTGTATGTCATCCCCTCTTTTAAATGCCTTTATTAGTTTTTCATCACCCGCAAGATGAGCAACAATTCTTAGCTCCACTTGTGAGTAGTCAAAAGAAACCAATTTAAAACCTTTTTCAGCGACAAATGCCTTGCGAAACTTTCTCCCCAGCTCAGTTCTTATGGGAATATTCTGTAAATTAGGATCCTGTGATGACAGACGGCCCGTTGCTGTTCCCATTTGGTTATAAGTGGTATGTAATCGGCCAGTTTCCTGGTTTATCAATGTCGGGAAAGGTTCAATATAAGTACTTTTTAGCTTTTGAAGCTCTCTGTACTGTAAAATAAAATCTATTGCAGGATGTTCGCCTCGTATCTTCTCCAATTCCGGAGCAGCAGTTGATTTAGCTCCGCCTGTGGTTTTCCTAACTCGTCCTTTAATTTCAAGCTTATCGAACAAAACTTCCCCGAGTTGTTGAGGGGAATTAATATTAAATTCTACCCCGACCAGCTTGTGTATCTTCTTTTCAAGTATCGAAAGTTCCTTAGTAGCTTTTGCAAGAAGCTCGGATAAAATTTTGGTATCAATTTTTATACCATTTAATTCCATCTCTGCTAATACTCGGACAAGAGGCATCTCTATATCTTCAAAAACCTTGTTTAGTTTTTGAGAATCAATCTTGTTTTCAAGTACTCCTTTTAAGCGCCAAAGATTATTCCTGTAATCTTGAGTGGGCATTTCGTTAAACTCACCATAATAAATCTTTTCAAATTCATAATTCCTAAACTCAGGATTTAATAAATAAGCAGCTATTTTGGTATCAAAAGATTTTCCCTTAAAATCCTCACCGGAACGAATCATTTTTTTATAAAAAGTCTTAAGGCCATGACCTAAAATCTCCTTGGCTCCTCCCCTAACCTCTTTTAATGCCTCATCTTCAAGGCCCAAATGATAGTAAGCCAAACTTTCATTATAATCTTTCTTTGTTTTTGAGGATTTTGTATTTTCATCAAAATCTGAACCAATACTCAGTCCGATTTCAGGCAAACGCCTTACCAGACTAGAAAACCCTAAATCTCTAAATATTTTTTCTACTTTTTCTCCATCAATATTTTTCTTCCAATCAGTATCTTTTATTGAAAATCCAACATCAAGATCAGTAACTATAGTTGAAAGTTGTTTTGAGAAAAATGCTTGGTCTTTATTTTCAATAAGTTTTTCTGCCAATTTAACGCTAACGGGCTTTTTTAGCTTCTTAACATCGGTTTTTTCAATGTATTCATATAATTTTTCTAAACTGCCATATTCTTTTATTAAAATCGTAGCAGTTTTCTCGCCTATACCTGGCACTCCGGGGATATTGTCTGATGGATCTCCTTTTAAACCTTTATAATCATTCATTTGGTCAGGCCTTAAACCATAACGCTCCATTATTGCTTTTTCATCGTACAATATTGTATCGCTCATGCCTTTTCTTAATGTAAATACAACAATCTTGTCATCATCTACCAGCTGAAGCGTATCTAAATCCCCTGTTGTAATATAAACCTTTAAATCTTTTTCTTTTTTTAATGAAGTCGCAACAGTACCAATGACATCGTCAGCTTCATAACCCTTTTTTTCATAAACAGGAATACCAAAAGCTTCAAGAACCTCTCTCACCATGTCCATCTGACTGTAAAGCTCATCAGGCGCTTTTACTCTGTGGGCTTTGTAATCTTCAAATTCTTCATGCCTAAAAGTAGGACCTGCCAAATCAAATGTAGCCGCAATATAATCTGGCTTAAGCTCCTTTATCATCTTCATTAATATTGAAGAAAAACCAAAAACAGCGTTGGTAACAACGCCCTGTGGAGAGGTCAAAGGAGGCAAAGCATGAAAAGCTCTGTGCACCAATGCATTACCATCAATTAATACAAGCTTTTTAGCCAAAAACTTGCAGAATCAAGAATCTAGAATTAAGAATTAAGGCTTAAAACTTAATTCATGAATCATAATTCATAACTCTAATTAATCTTTCCGTTTCTGCGATATGATCAATGTGGATTTTAATATAATTTTTAGGCAAAACCTTTTTAACTCGATCCGACCATTCAATAAGTATTATATTTTTAGAATCGGATAGCATTTCTTTTATATTAAGTTTCTCTAAGTCTTTATGGTCCTTTAATCTATAAGCATCTATATGAACCAGATTTTCATAATTTTTAATTTTTAATTTATAATTTTTAATTAATAAAAATGTTGGGCTTGTAATGTGGTGTTTTATGCCAAGCTCTTTGGCAAAACCCTGAACAAAAGTAGTTTTGCCAGCCCCAAGCTCACCCTCAAGAGCAACAACAACTGCACTTTGAAGATGCTTAGGATAAACCCCGTCTTTGATTATTTTTTTTACTAAATTAACTGCGACTTTTTGAGTTTCCGCAGCACTTTTTGTAGTTATTTCCATGGTTGTAGTACTTATAAGATTAACTTTTTCTAGGTCCATATTCAAGTTAGACCTTTTAATCTATACTCGAGTTCTTAACCTGCCTGCGGTAGGCAGGGAACTTGAGAATAGATTGTCTAAATATCTAAAATAAAAAATCCCCCCCGCCCACCAAAGGCGAACGGGGGGGGGTGATCATCGGCGGTCAATCATTCG